>Ga0209415_10000026_pt1 | contig 196495 bp, 182 predicted proteins | sample PeaSoiSIISIP2007_FD_187696 | JGI IMG/M metagenome (GOLD analysis project Ga0209415, IMG submission 187696) | Peat soil microbial communities from Weissenstadt, Germany - SII-SIP-2007 (SPAdes) (version 2) | ecosystem: Environmental > Terrestrial > Soil > Wetlands > Peat | place: Germany... | reverse complement strand
ATGGAGCTGAGCGGCCTGCTCAACGGGCTGCGCGGGATGCTCCCCGGGCCGGCTGTGACGAACGGCGGCGGTGCGGAGATGGCTCCGACCGCCCCGGCGGGGCAGCCCGGCGCCTGAAGGCCGGTGGCTCCCGGACCGGTCGAGTGGCCGCCGATCCGGGGCTTTGCCGGCCGTACCCAGTTGCCGGCCTGTGTTCAGTTGCGGGCCTGTGTTCAGTTGAAGGTGGCCGGGGGCCCGTACTCCGTCCGCACCCCGCTAGACGGCGCGGTGCGGGGCGGGCCGAAGGCGTCGTGCCGGCCGAGCTGGCCGAGCGCGGCGTCCAGCGCGTAGCGGTCGGTCATGCCGGCGACGTAGGCGACCGCTTCGCGCACCGCCGCCTGCGAGCCCGGTGGGTGGGCGCCGCCGCGCGCGGCGGCGCCCGGGATGCGGCCGGGCTCGGCGGCGAAGTGGTCGACGAGCGCCCGGAGGACCTCGACGAGCGCCCGAGACTGGGACAGCGACTCGGGCCGAAGGTAGATCCGCTCGTGGTTGAAGCGCCGGAACTCGCTGACCGCCTCCGCAAGATCCGCCGGCATCCCGACCTCGCCCGCCTCGAGGCTCCCCTCGACGAGGCCCGTGATGAAGGCCTCGAGCTGCTCGCCCCGGGTCGCGCCGCAGCGGGCGCGTACGATCTCGGGCAACGACGACGCCTCCACGACGCCCGCGCCGAGCGCGTCCTCGAAGTCGTGGCAGACGTACGCGATCCGGTCAGCCCAGCTGACCACCTCACCCTCGGGCGTGGACGGTGCCGGCCGGGACCAGGAGTGGTTCCTGATGCCGTCGAGCACCTCAGCGGTCAGGTTCAAGGGCGCGAGCACCACGTCCGCCCCGAAACAGGCGTGGTCGTAGCCGCCCTCGAGGTAGGGAGAGAAGGCGTCCTCGCTGGCGTGACCGCCAGGACCGTGGCCGCAGTCGTGGCCGTAGGCGATCGCTTCCGCGAGCGCGACGTTCAGCCGGAGGGAGCGCGCCACCGCTGCGGCGACCTGCGCCACCTCCAGCGCGTGCGTGAGCCGCGTCCGCTGGTGGTCGTCCGGGAAGACGAACACCTGTGTCTTGCCTGCGAGGCGCCGGAACGCCGTCGAGTGCAGCACCCGGTCGCGGTCGCGCTCGAAGCAGGTGCGCATCGCGTCCGGCTCTTCGGCGACGGCACGCCGCCCGGCACCCCGGGCGCGAGTCGCCCCGGGCGCCAGCTGGGCGTCCTCTGCCGCCTCCCGGTCGATCCGGTCGCAACGGTCGACGGGTCCGAGGAGCGCCGCCGAGTCGGCGTGCGCCAGCACGAAGCGGGACCCGGCCTTCCGATTCCCCGCCATGGTGGCCGCCCATCCGGCTGACCGCTCGTAACGCCAGTCGATCCCGCTCATCTGCCTAAGCGTACCGAGCGGGTGCCTCGCGCGGTCCGAGAGGGCCCAGCGCGGTCTCGCCGGGCCTCGGCGCGCGGGGCGACAGCGGCCTCAGCGGGGACGCGGACGCCGCGGCCGGGAGACGATCGCGCAACGATGCGACAATGTGGCCGTACTCAGCGCCGCTAGGGGGCGCTCGGCCGTCTCGCAGCCCAAGCGGCGCGGGCCAGGAGGACTGGTGGAGAAGCGAGAGGAATGGCTGGCACGGGCCTTCGTCGAGCTCGCCGACACGCGTCCTGGCGAGCTCGACCTCGAAAGTCTCCTCGCGACTCTCGCCACGCGGTGCTCGGAGCTGCTCGGTGAGTGCGAAGTCGGCGCAGCCATCGCGGACGACCGGGGCGGGCTGCGGGTCGTCGCGGCCTCAAGCGAACGGATGAAGGTGCTGCAGCAGTTCGAGCTCCAGAACGACGAGGGACCCTGCCTCGATGCCTACCGGAGCCGGGCCCAGGTCCTCAACCAGGAGCTGGAACGCTGCGGTGAGCGATGGCCGACATTCGCGGCGATGGCCCGCGTCGTCGGGTACTTCGCGGTCAGCGCGCTGCCGATGCGCCGACACGAGGAGCTGGTCGGCTCGGTCGGCGTCTTCCTCACCACAATGCGTGAGCTGTCGCCGCAGGAGGTGCTCCTCACCCAGGCGCTCGTCGACGCCACGACGAGCGCCGTCCTCCGTGAGCGTGAGGTCCTGCGAACGGCTGACCTCGCCCACCAGCTCCAGACAGCGCTCGAGACGCGGGTGGCGATCGAGCAGGCAAAGGGCGTTCTGGCCGAACGACTGCGCCTCGACACCGACGAAGCATTCGCGCTAATTCGGGGTTACGCGCGTCGCCACAATCGCAAAATGGCCGAAATCGCGCAGGGAATAGTCGATGGCTCACTCTCCGTGGGCAATCCGCGCCCCGCGGAGTCCACTCCTCGCACGCCGTAGGACAGTAGTTACCATCACTGACCAGGTCTTATTCTCTTACCCGGAGTGATCTCGCCACTCGAACTCCTGCTCACGGGGCGTGCTTCAACGGTACGCTTACTTATCCGGCATTAGTTACTACACCCCCTAGCGGAACGGGCGCGATTGTTGTACGTTTCGTGCGTACCCGTTGCAGTCCCTGTTGGTTTTTCGCCCCAGACCCCGGCGATTACGAGCCCGAGTCACCCAAGCCCCTGGTGGCTCACCGCGAGGAGATCAGACGGAGGGCGACACCATGTCGCACCGCTCTGGCGGCCTTGCCCCTGCGCCGCAGCCCGGAGACACCCCGAGCGCGCGCCCGGCTGGCACGCCCGGTACGCAGATTCTCGACATCGCACCCCGTGAGGTGCTCGACCCGTCGCCCAAGGCACGGGTCCCTGGGGGTCCTCGGTGACCCGCGAAGAGGAGGTATACGCCCGTCACGCGCGCCCCGGCGCGCTCCGGCTGGACAGCGGCACGCTCTCGAGCCGGCGTTCCCTACCGCGTGAGGACGAGTCGCCACGGCGCGGCTGCGCTGGCGCACTGCGCCTGATCTGCCACGACGTGGCGGGCTCGGCGGTGACCGTCAAGCTCCTCGCCGAGGGCATCCGTCAACGGGGGGAGTTCCACCAGGACTCCCTCGAGCGACTCGACTGCATCATCCGTGAGGCGCAGTGGATCGCCGAGCTGAGCGGACGTGCACTGGAAGGCGCGCAGCAGGCAGGCGAGGTCCGGCTCGACTCGCTGGCCGCGCAAGCCGTGGCAAGCGCGCGCTACGTCCACCGGACGACCGTCGAGGCCGACCTCAGCCCGGCGGCGGTGACGAGCACGCCGCTCGCCATCTGGCGCCTCGTCACGAACCTGGTCGAGAACGCCTGCCGCGCGGCGGGGCCGACGGGTCACGTCCGCGTCTGCGTGGGCGCCTCGGGCTCCGTCGCCAGGCTCTCCGTCTCCGACTCTGGCCCGGGGTTCCGCATCCCCGAGTTCCACGCGCTCGCCGCGGCGCCGGCCCAGCCGGGGTCGGGCCACCGCCGGGGCCTCGGCCTTCGCGTGGTGACCGACATCGTGCGCGAATGCCGCGGCCAGCTGCTCACCGAGCCCCCCGCGCTCGGCGGCACGACGCTCGTCGTCGACCTGCCGCACGCGCCCCATCCCGACGCCCTGATCCCCCTCTGCGCTGACCCACAAGGAGCTATGCGATGAGACTTCTCATCTGCGACGACCACCTGATGTTCAGCGAGGCACTGGCCTCGCTGCTCAAGGCCCGCGGCCACACGGTCGTCGGCTGCCCGACGACGCCGGAGGGGGCGGTCGAGCTCAGCCAGGAGGAGGAGGTGGACGCGATCATCTGCGACCTCCACTTCCCCGGGATCGACGGTTCACGCTCGGTCTCGTTCCTGCGCGCCGCCCGGCCCGACACGCCGATCGTCGTCCTCACCGCAGACCCCGATCTCCGGCTCCTGCGTGAGGCCGCACTCGGTGGTGCCGACGGCATCGCCCTGAAGATCGAGGGGGTCGAGGAGCTCGAGCGTGTGCTCCTCGAGGTGACCTCGCCCCTGTTCACGATGGCGCGCGGCTCCTCCCCCGCACGCGAGCGGGGCTGGTCACGACGGGCACGGGCGCTCGATCGTGGTCCCTCCCGCTATCGGATGGACGAGCTCCTCACCGCGCGGGAGCGTCAGGTGCTCGAGCACCTGGTGCGCGGGGACGACACCTCCGCCATCGCGACATCGCTCGGCGTCGGCACCGCGACCATCCGCACCCACCTGCAGAACCTGTTCATGAAGTTCGGGGTCCACTCCCGACTTGAGCTGGTCGCGTATGCAATCCGCACGGGAATCGTCCGAGTGGAGAACGGGTCGCGCGACCCCTCCCGCAGTGCCTAGGCCCGGGGTTCCGGCGATGCTCGCGACCGCTGCTGAGCAGGCGAGCAGGCCGTCTACCGCGGATCGTGGAATCCGGACGGTCGCCCAAGGTACGTCTCCACACTTTGCGTTAGGAAGTTCGTCCCAGAGGAGGTTGGCGTGAGCAGCCTCCCGGAACACACTGCCTACGTGCACCAGACGACCGTGATGATTGTCGACAGCCACCCCGTGCTCTGTGAGGCGCTGACCACCCGCTTGTCGGAAGAGGCCGACCTGCGGGTGCTCGCGACCGCCTCGTCCGCGACGGGTCTCGTCGAGCTCGTCGCGATGCATCGTCCGCAAGTGCTAGTGCTCGACGCGGAGCTCGGCGAGGCGAACGGCGCCGCGCTGATCCGCCAGATCCGAACGACCCAACCGGGAACCGCCATCGTCCTCCTCACGTGCAACGAGGACGCCGACAGCGCCGCGCACGCCATGCGCATGGGCGCCACGGCCTTCGTGCTGAAGGTGGCTCCGGTCCAGGACCTGCTCACGGCGATCCGCTGGGCCGGCCAGGGCGAGATGTGGATGTCGCCGCCCCTGCTGACGAACCTGTTCAGCGAGATCAGGACGCGCTCGGGGGGCGAGCGCACCCGCAGTCGGCTCTCCCAGCTCACACAGCGTGAGCTGGAGGTGCTCGAGCTGCTGGTGGAAGGGCTCAGCCACGCGGCAATCGCCAAGCGGCTGCACCTTGCGGTCAACACCGTGCGAACCCACACCCACAACCTGCAGACCAAGCTCAACGTCCACTCCAACCTCGCCGCAGTGTCGGTCGCACTCGACGAGGGACTCCGACCCAAGTAAGCGACGGCCGGCCGAGCCACCCGCCGGTACGTCACCAGGGGGAGGCGCAAGCCCTTCTCCCTGCACTCGGCCTCGTCCTTGCACTGTCTCTGCAAGGCGAGGAATACAAAGGAAGGCCCAAACAATGTCCGTCCCTCACGCAGCTGAAGTGCCCCAGGCAGGCGAGCTCCTGCTCGAGCACCGCCGGCAGAACGGTGCCCGGGACGTCGCAGCCTCGCTCGAACCGGTGGCCCGAGTGAACCCGAAGGGGTTCCCGGCAGAGGTCGCCCAAGGCCGCTCGACCGTCAGTCTCATCATCCCTGCGAAGAACGAGGCGCGTAACCTGCCGAACGTCCTCGACCACCTGCCCTCGTGCATCGACGAGGTCATCCTGGTCGACGGCCGGTCCTCGGACGTCACGAAGGTCATCGCCGCGACCTGCCGACCCGACATCCGGATCATCAGCGAGCCGGGGCCCGGCAAGGGACTTGCGCTGCGCGCCGGCTTCGCCGCCGCCCGCGGTGACTTCGTCATCGCGATGGACGCCGACGGCAGCATGTCCCCCGCGGAGATCCCCCAGTTCATCTACTTCCTGGAGCACGGCTTCGACTTCGTGAAGGGGTCGCGCTTCATCGGCGGCGGTGGCTCGCTCGACATCACGACGATCCGTCGCATCGGCGACCGGGCGCTGCTCTACGCGGCCAACTTCATCTACCGGGCGAAGATCACCGACATCAACTACGGCTTCTACGCATTCAAGCGCCAGTACCTGGACCACCTCGACCTCCGCTCCTCGGGCTTCGAGATCGAAGCGGAGCTGATGATCCGGGCCCTCAAGGCGGGCCTGCGCATCGCCGAGGTGCCGAGCCTCGAAATGCCCCGCCGTGCCGGTCGTTCCAACCTCCACGCCTTCCAGGACGGTCAGCGGGTGCTCCGCACCCTGCTCACCGAGCGGAAGCGCCCGACGTCGCTCCCCCAGCCCTCGCGAGCGAACGGGCTGTCATGACCACGACGGCCGATTTCGGCCGTCGCGTGGTGACGCCGCCGCGTGTCGGCGTGCAGGCCGTCGGACCTGCCGCCGGCGCAGCGGGCGCCTTCCGGCCCGTCCTGGTGCTGGAAGCAGAGCTCGAGCGCGGCCTGCAAGAGGTGCTCGATGCCGCCCGGTGTCCGGGAGCGAAGACCGCTGGCACACCACGCGCGGCGCTCGTGCTCGTGAGGATCCACAGTCACCCGCTCGGCCTCGTCGCCCTCGACCTCGAGGCGGAAGACCCGTCGACGGAGTGGCCGATCGCCGTCCGCAGCCGCGTCGGCGACGCGCTCGACGCCCACCTGTCCGCAGATGGCCTCCTCGGCCTCGGCGGCTACGACCTCTGGGAGGGAAAGCCGGCACGCCGGCCGACGTGCCTGGCAGAGCGCCGCGCCACGATCGCCGCGGCACGCCCGGTGACCGTCATCATCGCGACGCGCGAGCGCCCCGCCCGCCTGGCGCGCTGCCTCGACTCGCTGCTCGCGCTGGAGTACCCGGACTTCGACGTCGTCGTCGTTGACAATGACCCGGAGACCGACGAGTCGAAGCGCCTGGTCGAGACACGCTACGTCCCGACGGGGCGCGTCCGCTACGTCCGCGAGACCGAGCGGGGCCTCGGGGCCGCGCACAACCGCGGGCTGAAGGAGGCCCGGGGTGAGGTCGTCGCGTTCACCGACGACGACGTGCTGGTGGACGCGCACTGGCTGAGCGAGCTCGTGCTCCCCTTCGTCGCCGACCCGAACGTCGGCGCCGCGACGGGATTGATCGTCCCCGCCGAGCTCCAGACGCCGGCCCAGGTGATGCTCGAGGCTCACGGCGAGTTCTCGAAGGGCTTCGCGCCGCGCTCGGTCGACCTGGCGGCGAACCGCCCGGCCGATCCCCTCTTCCCTTTCACCCCAGGCCGCTTCGGATCGGGCGCCAACATGGCGTTCGAGACCGCGTGGCTGCGCGACGCCGGCGGCTTCGACCCGGCACTCGGGACGGGCACGACCGCCAGGGGCGGCGACGACCTGGAGGCACTCTTCCGCCTCGTCGTCTCCGGACGGGCCCTCGCGTACCGCCCCGGGGCAGTCGTCTGGCACCACCACCATCGGGACATGTCTGCCGTCGAGCGCCAGGCGCACGGCTACGGCGTCGGGCTCGGTGCCTACCTCGCCAGCGCGCTCTTGGAGGAGCCGCGTGCAGCACTGTCGATGATCACGCGCCTGCCCGCCGCCGTGCAGCACCTCCGGGCGCGCACGGGGGCCGGGTCGGTCGCCTCGAGCGAGCTCGGCGCCGCCCTCGGTTGGACCCCGTCGTGGCCCCGCGCCCTGGTGCGCGCCGAGTGGCGCGGCATCGCGTTCGGCCCCTTCGCCTACTTGAAGAGCCGCCGGGAGCACCCCCGCCGGATCCCGCTCGCCACCGCCGCAAGGACGAGGCCGTGACGCTCCACGCCACCGCGACCGCGACCGACGACCGCCTCGACGTGCTCGCCCCCGAACCGTCGCCCCGCGCCGTCGTCCCGGCGGCACCCGCGCGGCCGATCGCCCTCGCCGACCTGCTGAACGACCTCGGGACGCTCGTCAGGCTCCTCCACGGCGCGCTCTGCGCCGACGACCTCGTCGACGCCTTCCTCCTCGCCGCCGGCGCGCAGCAGATCATGGAGGACGGCCTCGGCGGCCAGCGCCGGCTCACGCTGCGGCGCGCCGCCGCGCACCTGAGCGGTCGGCACGGGCTCGTCTCCCGGGCGCTTGGCCGGGCGCTTCGCGCCGTCGACGCCGCGCTCGTCCGCCTGGGGGCCTGCCGGCGCCTCGGGCGCGCGCTCGCTCGCGAGTCCGACGCCACGACCGACTTCCTCGTCGAGCTCGCCCACGCGCTGCTCGGGGACCCCCCGGGCCCGCGCGAGATGGCCCGGCTGCGAGCAGAGGGCCGCGAGCTCGTCTCGCGCCTCGGCGAGCTCGCCCCGGCGCTCTCGGGTGAGATCGTCCGCCTGCCCTCGTGCTTCCGCAGCTTCGACCAGCGGCCAGCCGACATCGTGGCGATGGCGACAACCTTCGCGAGCCGCTGGCCCGAGCGCGCCCGGCCGATCACGGTCGTCGGGCTGCGGACATCCGGCGGCTACCTGGCTCCCCTGTGCGCTGCGGCCCTCGAGCGCCTCGGCTACGCCTCGGTGACGACGATGACCGTGCGGCCCGGCTGGCCGCTCCGTCGCCGCAACCGCGCGCTCCTCAGCGCGACGGCGGAGGAGGGTGGGATGGTCCTCGTCCTCGATGACCCGCCGGCGACGGGCCAGTCGATCGCCCGCGTGGTCAAGGACCTCGGTCGCGGCGCTGGCGTGCCGTCGGGCTCGGTCGTGCTCCTCCTCGCCACCTTCGCCGAGGAAGCATCGCTCCCCGCGCTCGTGAACTGCGGAGCCTCGGTCCTGCTGCCGCGCTCGGCATGGGACATCGAGCGGCTCCTCCAGCCCGCCTGCGTGGCGCGCGCCCTCGCCGGGCTGCTCCCCGACGGCAGCGTGGTCCACCGGGTCGAGTCACTCGGTGAGCCGAGCCGACCGGTGCGCGGCCACGTCTCGGCCCGCTACCGGGTCGAGACGAGCGACGCCGTCGGCGACACCGTCCGCACCGAGACGATCGTCGCCGAAGGCGTCGGCCTCGGCTACCTCGGTCGGCACGCACTCGCCGTCGCCGCGGCGACGCCCGAGCTGTTCCCGGACGTCCTCGGCGTCGAGAATGGCATCTGCTACCGCCGCTTCCTGCCGGAGGCCTGGCGGCTCGACAGCACGCGTCCCGCGCCGGCCACCGCCGAGCGCCTGGCCGCGCACGTGGCGCGCCGCGAACGGGCGCTCAGGGTCGAAGAGGACCGCAGCGCCCTGCTCACCGGCCGCCAGCCGGCCTGGGAGATCGCCGCCGACCTCGTCGCACGACCGCTCGGCCCGCTCGCCGTCCCGCTGCGCCTCCCCCTCGTCGACCCCGTCGTGCGCCGGCTCCTCGCCGTCGAGCACCCGACCGTCGTCGACGGCTCGACGGCGCGTGGAGGCTGGTTCCTCAGCCCGACCGGGGCCATCGCGCGGCGCACCGACTTCGCGGAGGGGCCGTTCAGCCACTTCGACCTCGCGAGCTACGACGCCGCCTTCGACCTCGCCGGTGCGACGGTCGCCATGGGCGACCCGAAGTTCGCCGCACGCCTGCGCAGCTCGTACGAGTCCCTGGCGGGTCGGAGCATCGATCCCGAGCGATGGATGCTGCTGCGCCTGGTCCACCTCTGGGACGCCGAACGCCTCGAGCTCGCCGCCCCCGAAGCGGTGCGCCGCGCCGGCGCTCGCGTGCTCCAGGAGTACGTCGCCGAGCGCTTCCTTCGCGACCTCCCGCCCGTCGAGGACGGGCCGACGTGCGCGCTCGACCTCGACGGCGTGCTCGAGACGGGCACGCTCGGCTTCTCGGCGACCACCCGCGCCGGGGCGATGGCGCTGCGGGCGCTGCGGGCCCACGGCTATCGCGTCGTGCTCGCGACGGGGCGCAGCCTCGGCGAGGTTGCCGAGCGGTGCGCGGCCTACGGCCTGGCCGGCGGCGTCGCCGAGTACGGCTCCGTCGCCTACGACCACCTCCGCGGGGAGACCGTCGAGCTCGTCGGGGACGGGGACGATGCCGCGGTCGACGCCCTGCGCGCGGCCCTCCAGGGCCAGCCCGAGCTCGCCGTCGACGGGGACTTCACCCGGATCGTCCGTGTCTCGCGCGCTCACGCGGGCCGCACGAGGCGTGGCCTCGACGCCGAGACGGTCGCCCGCCTGCTCGAGACGCCCGGGACCGGGGACCGCCTGGTGACGATCCCCGGCGAGTACCAGACCGACTTCGCCACGGCCGGCGTGAGCAAGGACCGGGCGCTTCGCGTCCTGCTCGACCGGCTCGATGGTGCCGGCCGGGTCCGCCAGGACCCCGCGCAACCACTGGAACTCGCCGTCGGCGACGGCCAGGCCGACGTCGGTATGCTGCGGCTCGCACGGCTCGGGATCGCCCCAGCCAACGCCGACGAGGTGATGCGCCGGAGCGGCGCCACCCTCGTCAGGCGCTCCTACCAGGCAGGCCTCGGCGAAGCCGTCGGCCGGCTGGTCGGCCACCGGCCGGGCGCCTGCCCGACGTGCCAGCTGCCCGAGCTCGCCCCGGACGCGCGGGGCCTGTTCGCGTTGCTGTCGGTGCAAGAGGGCGGCCGGCAAGGCGCCCCGAGCCGCCTCCTCGGGCTCGCGGCCGGCGCCCTGCGGGGTTCGTGGCGGACATGAGCTCCATCGTCCAGGACCCGCCCCTGCGACAACGGGGCGTCTCGTCGTTCGCGCGCGAGTTCCGTGAGCCGCTGTTCCGCAACGGTCACGCGCTGGTGCTCAGCTCGCTCGCGACTGCGGCCATCGGCGTGCTCTTCTGGTTGCTCGCGGCGCACTTCTACTCTCCTGCCGTCGTCGGGCGGGACTCCGTCGCCGTCTCCACCTTGATGTTCATGGGCGGGGTCGCCCAGCTGAACCTGGCGAGCGCGCTCATCCGCTTCATCCCGCCCGCCGGCCGCTCGGTGCGCCGCCTGGTCGTGTGCGTGTACGCCCTCAGCGCCGCGATCTGCGCCGGCCTCGCCATCGTCTTCCTGCTGCTGGTCGGCCACCTCGTCCCGAGCCTCGCCTACCTGCGGACCGACCGGTGGCTCCCGATGTGGTGGGTGCTGTCGAGCGTCGCCTGGGCGATCTTCGTGCTGGAGGACGGTGCGCTCACCGGCCTTCGCCGAGCTCCGATCGTCCCGATCGAGAACGCCGGCTTCTCGCTCCTCAAGGCAGCGATCGTCATCCCCTTCGCCGCGATCTTCCCGGCGATCGGGATCTTCATCGCCTGGACGCTGGCCACGATCGTGACGATCCTGCCGACGAACATCTACCTCTTCGGCCGGGCGATCCCGCTCGCCCAGCGCCGCTCCCCCGTCGGCGGCGTGTCGGTGCGGCAGATCGTCCAGTTCACGCGCTACGACTTCCTCGGCTCGATCTTCTGGCTCGTCGCGACGTCGCTGCTGCCGCTGATGGTGATCCGCGAGGTCGGTGCGGCCAAGAGCGCCGCCTTCTCGCTCTCGTGGGTGATCTCGTACGCCCTGTACATGGTGAGCATCAACATGGGCTCATCGCTCGTCGTCGAGTCGGCGGTCGACCAGTCCCAGCTGGAGCTGCAGGCCCGGCGCGTGATGGTGCACCTCGGCAAGCTGATCACGCCGGCGGTGGTCGTGGTGCTCGCCGGCGCGCCGCTGATCCTCAAGCTGTTCGGCCACAGCTACTCGGCGGACGGTGCCAACGCCCTCAGGCTCCTCGCGCTCTCCGCACTGCCCTTCATCGTCAACGGCACCGCGGTCGGCGCGCTCCGGGCGCGGCGTCGCATGGTCCCGGTGGTCGTGTTGAACGCAGGGATGTGCATCTCGGTCGTCGCGATCAGCTGGGTGCTCCTGCCACGCGTCGGGATCGTCGGCGTCGGCTTCGCGTGGCTCGTCACCCAGTGCGTCGCCGCGGCGGCGATGTGGGGGGCGCGGCGCCTGTGGCTCCGGCCGGACTACCGCTTCCCGGGCGTGCGCCCCTGGCTCACCGGCCTCTCGCTCCCGCTCGTCCGCCTCGTCGCCAACGTCTCGTTGCCGCAGTCGCTCACGGACCTGCGCTCGAACCACAGCGCCGCCCGGCTGAAGGCGCAGCTCCCGAGTGAGGTCGTCGACGACTTGACACGCGCGGCCAGCCGGGGCCGGCGCCAGCTCGGCGAGATGACGGTGCTCCCGAGCGCTTCGGACCTCACGGTCGCGATCCTCCACGGCATCGACGGCAAGCCCTTCGCGGTCGCGAAGGTGCCGCGCACCGAGCGGGCCTGCGCCGACCTGCGCTGCCAGGAGTCGGTGCTGCGGGTCCTCGCCGCCGACGACCGGCTCGGCACCTGGCGCCGCCTGCTGCCGAACTTCAAGCTCTACGAGAGCGAGCAGCAGACCTACGCCGTCGAGTCGGTCGGCCGGGGCGTCGACGCGGCGGGCCTGCTCACCGAGTCGCCCTCGTCGATGCTCGCGATCGGCCGGCGCTCGCTCAAGGCGATCAGCGACCTCCACGAGCGCACCGGCCGCGAGGTCGTGGTGGACGAGCTCCTCTTCGACCAGCTCCTCGAGCCCTCGCTGCGCCCGCTGCGCCGGTCGCATCCGTCCGGCGTCGTGCCGGCCGCCCAGCTCGTGGCGCTCGCCCGCCTGGAGGAGCGGCTGCGCGAGGCCAGCATCGGGCGCACCGTCTCGATCAGCTGGGTCCACGGCGACTTCACGCCCGGCAACGTGATGCTCACCGCCGACGCGGCGCGCGTCACGACGCTGCTCGACTGGGGCCAGGCCCGTCCGGACAGCATCCCGGCATTCGACGTCCTGCTGTGGGTCTTCGCCCTGCGCTGCCGGGCGAGCGGCCACCAGCTCGGCGCCGAGGTCCGCCGCGTCATGGAGTCGGCCGACTGGTCCGGCGACCCCGTGCTCGCGCTCGCCTCCAAGGCGCTCGAGCGGACCGACATCGCCGCCGGCGACCTCGCGCTGTGGTGCTGGCTCGACCACGTCGCAGGGAACCTCCGCAAGTCCGAGCGTTACGCACGTCACCCGCTGTGGTGGGCATCGAACGTCGAGCCGGTGCTGCGCGCGGTGACAGCATGACGGACGTGCTCGCGCCCCCAGCCTGCGCAATCTCGGTCGTCGTCTGCGCGTACACCGAGGAGCGATGGGACGAGATCAACGCGGCCCTCGACTCGCTACGGGCCCAGACCGTCCCCGCCGAGGAGATCATCCTCGTCGTCGACCACTCCCCGAGCCTGCTCGCCCGGGCCAGGCGCGCCCTCACCGGCGTGAACGTGATCGCAAGCGTCGGGCGACCGGGCCTGTCGGGCGCTCGCAACACGGGCTACGAGGCAGCGCACGGCGACGTGGTGGCGTTCCTCGACGACGACGCCACGGCGGCTCCGGACTGGCTCGAGCAGCTGAAGCGCACCTACCAGGGCCGCGAGGTGGCCGGAGTCGGCGGGCTGGTCGTGCCGAACTGGGTCGACCGCCGCCCTGGCTGGTTCCCGAAGGAGTTCGACTGGGTGGTCGGCTGCTCCCACTCGGGGATGCCGTCCTCGACCGCCGACGTGCGCAACTTCGTCGGCGCCAACATGTCGTTCCGCCGCGACGTGCTCGTCGGCCTCGGCGGCTTCGCCGGGGTGCTCGGCCGCAACGGCGCCGACGCCTCGGGCTGCGAGGAGACCGAGCTGTGCATCCGGGCCTCGACCTGGCGCGAGCACAGCCGGCTCGTCTACGAGCCCGCCGCCCGGGTCGAGCACCGCGTCCCACGGGCCCGGGGCACCTGGAACTACTTCTTGCGGCGCTGCTACGGCGAGGGCAGGTCGAAGGCGCTCGTCCGCAAGATCGCCGGCGCCCACCATGGGCTGTCCGAAGAGCGGATCCACGTCCGCAGGACGATCCCGCTCGCCGTCGCCCGATCCATCGGCGAGGCGCTGCGGGGCCGCCCCGTGGCGGGCCTTCGCGCCGTCGCCAACGTCACCGGCACAGGCGTCACGGTGCTCGGCTATGCGGTCGGTCGCGTGACGCTGCTCCGCCAGGTCGCACGCCCGCACGAGGAGCCCGTCGCCCCACGGACGAAGCGGTTGGCCCCGGGCCGCATCGTCATGCGGACCTGGCTCGGCGGGACCGCCTTCGGGCTCGCCGCGCTCACGCTCGCCCTGGCGCTGTGGGTCACCACGATCGTGCGGGGCGTGCCGCTCGACCGGATGAACGACCTCGGTCTCGTGTCGGTGCTCCCGGCGACCTACTGGGCCGCGCTGGTGCTCATCACCGTCAGCTTCTGCTCCACCGTGCGCCGCATGGAGTCGAGCAAGGCATTGCTGACCGCGCACGTGGTGCTGCTGCTCGCCATCCTCCACGTCACCCCGACGGTCCTCTACGAGACCCTCCGGTACTCGTGGGCGTGGAAGCACGTCGCGATCACCGACGGCGTCATCGCCAATCACGGCGTGAACATCGCGCAGCCCGACCCGAATCTCGTCGCCTACCAGGACTGGCCCGGCTTCTTCACCTTGAACGCGCTCCTCTCGTCGGGCTCCGGGTTCGCCTCACCGCTCAGCTACGCGGGATGGGCCCCCTTCGTGAGCGAGCTCTCCTACGCCGGGCCGCTGATCCTCATCTTCCGCACGTTCTCGGCGGACCAGCGGATCCGCTGGACGGCGCTGTGGATCTTCTACCTCGGCAACTGGGTCGGCCAGGACTACTTCTCCCCGCAGGGCTACGCCTACTTCCTCTACCTCACCGTCATCGCCGTGTCGCTGCGCCACTTCACGGCCGCGCGGGCCGGGGCGGCGTCGCTCGACGTCGGGCCGGCGGCGGTCGAGGTCGCGGCGGAGGCCAGCAGGCAACGACGGCACGACCGGCGTCTGTACTACCTGTTCGCCGTGATCATCATGGCGGCGATCGCCTCCAGCCACCAGCTGACCCCATTCATGATGTTGAGCGCCCTCGTCCTCCTCGCGCTCTTCGGCAGGCTCCGCTACAAGTCGCTGCCGGTCGTCGCGCTCGTCCTCACCGTCGGTTGGATCGCGATCGGCGCCCGCACGTTCATGAAGCAGAACATCCCGAGCCTGATCAAGGGCTTCGGCGACCTGCTCTCGAACACCGCCGTCCAGATGGTCAATCCCGGGCAGGCGAGCTCGCTGCAGCTGTTCGGCTCCGAGGTCGACCGGCTGCTCACCGCCGCCGTGATCCTGCTCGGCGTCGTCGGCTTCCTGTGGCGCTGGCGCAGCGGCCAACAGCGCGCCTGGTTCCCGGCCGCGCTGCTCTGCGCCTCGCCCATGCTCGCCCTCGCCGCGAACAGCTACGGGGGCGAGATCGTCTTCCGGGTCGTGCTGTTCGCCCTCCCGTTCCTCGCCGTGCTCGCGGCCTCGCTGTTCGTCCCGGCGCACTACCGGGGCCGCCGGCGCTCCTCGTGGCACAACGCCGCCCGGCTCGTCGTCGTGGCGGGGCTGCTCGGCGGCTTCATCGTCTCCTACTACGGCAAGGAGCGGACGAACTACTTCCCGCCCCAGGAGGTCCGGAGCTTGGCCGCCCTCTACCGGCTCGCACCGCCCGGGTCGCTCATCATCGCCGCGACCGGCAACCAGCCGTGGCCGCTCGAGAACTACCAGACCTACAGCGACTACTACTTCACCGCCGACACGCCCCAGGTGCTCGCCGAGGTCATCAAACACCCCGTCTCGGTGCTCGCCCACGACCTGACGTCGAGGAGGAACGCCTTTTTGGTGTTCGACACCACTGACGACGCGGTGATCGAGAGCACCGGGTTGATGCCACGCGGCGCGTACGGCGCCGTCGAGCGGGCGGTGCTCGCCTCGCCCAGGTTCAAGGTCCTGCTGAAGAACCCGACGACCGTCATCCTCGAGCTCGCGTCGCGCGCGACGACCACCCAGCCGGTGAACGCATGAGCGCCGCCCGCGTCCAGCAGGTGCCGGCGCCGCGCCGCGCCGGCGGGGCCCCGCTCCCCCTGGGGCTCCTCCTCGCGCTGTCCGGCTGGGTCGCCGTCGCCATCGTGGCGTCGCACGCGCCGGTCCCCCTCCGGACGATCGCCGTCTTCGGCTTCTCCGCCTCCGGGCCGGGACTCGCGCTCACCGCGTTCCTCGAGCGGCGCGACCGGCTCGAGCGCTTCGTGCTCGCCGTCGCGCTCAGCCTCTCGGTCGCGAGCCTGGTGAGCGAGGCCTTCGCGCTCGCCCACCGCTTCACCGCCCCCACCACGCTCGTGACGTTGGCAGCGCTCACGACCGTTCTCGTCGCGGTTCACGCCCGCGCCCGGCTCGCCGGAGTGTTGCGACGAGTCGGCCAGCTGCTTGCCCGTGCCTTTCTCGGCAACGAGGAGGAACGCAAGGCCGCCATGCCCCCGCGGCCCGACAAGGAGGTTGTGGCATGAACGCCATGCCGATCCCGATCCTGCTGTACCACGCGGTATCGGCGGATCCGCCGCGCTGGCTCGAGCCGTGGAACGTCACCCCCGACGTGTTCGCCGAGCAGCTCGACACGATCGTCGAGAACGGGTGCACCCCGTTCACGGTGTCGGGGCTGGTCGACATGCTCCTGTCGCACAAAGAGCTCCCCGAGCGCCCGATCGTCATCACCTTCGACGACGGCTTCGCCGACTTCGCCACCTACGCGGCGCCGGCCCTCGCCGAGCGGGACATCCCGAGCACGATCTACGTGACGACGGGCACCCTCGCCGGGCGCCAGGGGGCACGCGACGTCAAGCTGCCCCCGGCCGCGATGCTCAGCTGGTCGGACCTCGCCGAGCTCGAGCAGCTCGGCGTGGAGATCGGCGGGCACTCCCACACCCATCCCGAGCTCGACACCCTCTCCGCGGAGCGCGCCGCGGCCGAGATCCTGCGCCCGAAGGAGCTGCTGGAGGACGTCCTCGGCCACGTGGTGCCGAGCTTCGCGTACCCGCACGGCTACTCGAGCCCGCGCATCCGGCGCATCACCGCCGAGGCCGGGTACGGGTCGGCCTGCGCCGTCCGCAACGCCTTCAGCTCGGTCTCGGACAACCTCTACGCGCTCTCGCGCCTGACCGTCCGGGACTTCACGCCCATGTCGACCGTGTCGGCCTGGTCGATCGGCACGGGCGCCACGGTGGCGCCGCCCGGTGAGCGCCGGAGGACGCAGCTCTGGCGCTGGTACCGCAGGGCGCACCTCGACTCGATCGCCGGAGCGCCGTTCGCCGCCGCCGCGGCGCGCGGTGCCGACGAAGCGAGCCGATGATCATGGCCGCCCCCCATCCACCACGCCAAGTGGCCACTAGGAGAGGATGAGCACGGTGAGCACGCAAACTGTCCTCTCCGAGCCTCCGGTGGCCCTCCGGCGCTCGACACCGGCCCACCGACGGGCGAAGCCGTCCCGGCGCGAGCGCATCCGCCACATCCCCGGCGTCGTCATGCTCGTCGCGCTGTTCGGCCTGGCGGGGCTCGTCGTCGTGCACGACGTCTCGACCAAGACGGTCCCGCCGTCCGCCACGGCCACGCCGCCGAAGGCCACGCCCGTGACGCCCCCGAAGCTGCCGGCGTCGAGCTTCGTCCCCTCGACCGGACCGGCGACCCCGCCACCCGGCGGGCCGTGGGTGCTCTCCTTCGACGACGAGTTCAACGGCACGTCCCTCGATCCCAGCAAGTGGACGGTCTGCTACCCCTGGAACTGCACGAACTCGGGCAACAAGAACGAGCTCGAGTGGTACCAGGCGCAGAACGTCACCGAGAGCGGCGGCACGCTGCAGATCACCGCCAAGGTCCAGACGGCGCACGGCATGCCCTTCACCTCGGGGCTGATCCAGACGGACAAGAAGTTCACGTTCCGCTACGGCTACATGGAGATCCGGGTGCGCCTGCCCCAGGGGCAGGGGCTGTGGCCCGCCTTTTGGGCGCTGCCGACGAACGAGACCTTCCCGCCGGAGATCGACGCGTTCGAGTACTACGGGGCGAACCCGACGGCCGCCATGCTCGGCGTCCACTACGGCAAGAACCTGCACTCCGCGAACGTCATCGGCGACGCGGCGCTCACCGAGGGCTACCACACCTTCGCCGTCGACTGGGAGCCCGGTTCGCTCACCTGGTACGTGGACGGCGTCAAGAAGTTCCAGACGGACGTCAACGTGACCCAGACGATGTACCTCATCGCGAACCTCGCCGTCAGGGGGCCGCTCCGCGCGGACGCCAAGACGTCGATGCCGGCGACGATGTCGATCGACTGGATCAGGGTGTGGCAGCACCCGCTGCCAACGAAGTCCGTCCCGCCCGGCACGGCGCCCTGGCCGAAGTAGCCGGAGGCTGAGTTCGGCCCGGCCGCTAGGTCGACGCCGGCGTCCGCCCGCGCCGTCGTGCCACGCCCACGGCGGCGCGGTCGCGTCCGGGTCGTCGGCGGGGGACGCCTCGACGACAGGCGGCGTGCCGAACGGGGCGCCGTGCCGGTTGGTGCGCGCGGCCGACCTCGGCCTCCAGCGCATCTTGCGGTACGGCACCGGCCCGCTCGACCCCACGCTGATCGAGCACGGCCTGATCGGCGAGTCCCACTTCTCGGTCCGTCCCGTCGCCCTCGGCGACGGCCGGCGGTTCGAGGACCTCCGCGGCACGACCCACCTGACGCCGGCCGGGGCGACGACCATCAACACCGGCGTCGTCGTGGGCCCTACTCGCCGGCGTTGCGCCCCGCGCCGGGTGCACCCGGTCGTGCCGCTGCCCGACACGCCCGGCGCTTGGACGAGCGGGCCTCAGGGCTCGGCCCGTCCGCCGAGGTGGCGGGCGAGGAACTCCTCGGCCGCGGCGTAGAAGCGCAGGCGGTTCTCCGGCTTGGCGAAGCCGTGGCCCTCGTCGGGGAACAGCAGGTACTGGTGGTCGATGCCGGCGGCGACGAGCGCGGCCACGATCTGTTCCGACTCGGCCTGCTTGACGCGGGGGTCGTTCGCTCCCTGGGCGATGATCAGCGGGACGGTGATGTCGGCGGCCCTCGAGAGGGGGCTGCGGGACCAGAGGAACTCCTCCTCGGTGTCGGGATTCCCCACGCGGTTGTGGAACTGGGCCAGCAACGGCGCCCAGTACGGGGGGACGGAACGGATCAGGGTGATGAGGTTCGACGGGCCCACGATGTCGACGGCTGCGGCGAACACCGACGGCGTGAACGCCGCGCCCACCAGGGCGGCATAGCCGCCGTAGGACCCGCCGAAGATCGCCACCCGGGCCCGATCGGCGTACCCCTGGTCGACCGCCCAGCTCACGGTGTCGATCAGGTCGTCGTGCATGCGGCCGCCCCATTCGCGGTCGCCGGCGTTGACGAAGGCCTTGCCGTAGCCGGTCGACCCTCGGAAGTTCACCTGGATGCACAGGTAGCCGCGGTTCGCCAGCCACTGGGCCTCGGCGTCGAAGCCCCACTGGTCCCGGGCCCACGGGCCGCCGTGCACGACGAGGACCGCAGGCAGGTCCCGACGGGCACCGGGGGCCACGGTCGTCGGCCAGGTGACGTAGCCGTGCAGGGTCAGACCGTCGCGGGCGGTGATCGAGAACGGCTCCATCGAGGCGAGCTCGTAGGCCTCGAGCGCGGGCTGGTGGGTGAACAGCCGCCTCGCCTCGCGGCTGGCACGGTCCCACAGGTGGTAGACGATCGGTCCGTCGTCGGGGACGTGGGCGCTCAGCCACCGGCGGTCGGCGTCGTCCCGGCTGATCAGGTGCAGGTCCCCGTGCGCCAACTCGGCCAGAGCGTCGATGTCGCCGGCGATGCCTGGGTCGAGCACGACCAGCTCGGTGCGGGCCTTGATGAAGCTGACCACCTGCACCTCCTTGGTGTCGGGGTGGAGCTCGACGTCGGCCACGTCCGCCGCCGGGTCCGCGGCGAGCACCTCGAGGACGTCGCCGGTCGCGACGTCGAGGCGCACCAGTCGTCCGGTGTCGGCACCGACGGAGCTGATCGCCACCAGCGTGGAGCCGTCGGACGAGAAGGCCAACGGCGCGGTCGCGAGCGCGTCGGCCGGTCCCGCGGTGAGCAACGGGCGCCACTCGCCGCCCGCGGAGCCGGCGTCGCGCACCATGAGCATCGTGCCGCCGTCCGGGGTGGGGGCGAGCGCGGCGCGTACGTCGAAGTCGGCGTCGGCGACCCAGCCGATGAAGCCCGGGTTGTCGGCCACCTTCGTGAGGGAGCCGGAGGCCAGGTCCAAGGAGTACACGTCGTGCAGCTCCGGGTTGTCCCGGTTGAGGCCGACCAGCACCCGCCCGGGGTGGCGCTTGTCGAGGGCGACGAGGCGGGCCTGCACGCCCTCGAAGGGCGTGAGGTCCCGGGTGGTGGCGGTGGCGACGTCCACGCCGTAGACCCGCCAGTTCTCATCGCCGCCCCGGTCCTGGACGTAGAGCAGCGTGGCGCCGTCGTGCGCCCAGGAGAACGAGCGGATGCCCCGGTCGCGGTCGTCGGTGACCACCGCGGCCGCGGCCAGGTCGTCCACCGGAGCCACCCACACGTTGAGCACCCCGCCGGCGGGGGCGAGCCACCCGAGGTGGCGCCCGTCGGGGGACAGCTCGGGGCTGACGCGCTCGGGATTCCCGAACAGGACCTCGCGGGGGATCAGGGGCACGTCGTCTGCCGACACCCCGTGACGGTACCGCCGCGCGGAGGTCCGATGCCGGTGAACCGGCCCATCTGCTCGAGGACGGCGGCGTCCCGGGCGCCTCGCGCGGGTCGCCCGAACCCGCGCCTCGACGTGACGCGCGCGATCACGCTCCGGCCCGGCTGGAGCCGGTCGGGGCGCCGCTCAGCTCGGGACGGGGACGCAGTTCCGGCGCGGGCAGCTCGACGAGCCGATGCCGGGGTGCTGGTAGACGCGGATCCAGTCGATCTCGTAGCTCGCCGGGTACGAGTGCGCCGTCGCCGCTGAGGGCGGGCTGCTCACCGCCAGGTTGGCGATGAGGTACATCGGCAGGGCCGGCGACTGGGCGACGCGGAAGCGCAGGACCCCGTCGACGTAGAACGAGACCGAGCCGGGCTCCCAGTCGGCGCCGTAGATGTGGTAGCCGTTGCCGAAGTCGGGGCCGTAGACGATGTGGTTGAGCTGCGTGTCACCGGGCGGGAAGTGCACGGTTTCCTGCACGGCGTTCGGCTGGTTGGCGTAGAACTCCATGGCGTCGATCTCGGGCGGCCAGCTCCCGTTCTCCGGCACCGCCCAGAACGCCGGCCAGACACCCGGGCTCGTCGGCACCTTCGCCCGGATCTCCATGTAGCCGTACTCGAAGTCGAAGCGGCCGTTCGACTGGACCATGCCGGAGCTGAACGGCAGCCCGCGCGTCGAGCGCTGCGTCGCCGTCAGCACGAGCCTGCCGCCCCCGAGCGACACGCCGGAGGACACGTAGGACTCCTCCTCGTTGTTGGTCGAGATCGTGCAGCCCCAGTCGTAGCAGGTCCTCCAGATGGACCGGTCGAGCGAGGGGCCGTTGAACTCGTCGTCGAAGACGAGGTTCCACCGGCCGGGGAGGCCGGCCGGCGGGGTGACCCCCGTCGCGCGCGTCGCTCGGGAGCGGGCGGCGGGCGACGCAGGCGCCGACGAGACCGCCACGACGAGCGAACCCGACACGGTTGCGGCGAGCACTGCGAGCACGGCGAACGGCGGCGAGGCGAACCTCCCCCACGCCGACCGACGCACGACCCGCGTGCCCGCCGAGGGCGTTCGAGGCATCTTTGGACCCTACCGCCGGTCCCGGCGCGGCGGGGAGTCGGGGGCCGCGATTGCGCCATGTTGGTCGACGATTGATGACGGCCGTGCGACGAAAGGTGACGAGATCTGCGCGACACCTGCTCGGCCGTGTTACGACCGCCTACGACAGGTTGAGCTCCGAACGGTAGACGCGGGCGGGCCCGAGGTCGACGACGCGCTCGGCGAGCTCCTCGAAGGCCTTCGCGACCTCGCCACCGGGGTCGGCGACGGCGGCCGGACGGCCGTCGTCGGCGCCCTCACGCACCGCGGGCACGAGCGGGATGCGTGCGAGCAGCGGCACGCCGAGCGAGGCGGCGAGCTCCTCGCCCCCTCCGTGGCCGAACAGCTCGTAGCGGGTGCCGTCGGGGGCCGCGAACCACGACATGTTCTCGATGACGCCGCGCACCGGCAGCCGCACCTGCTTCGCGAGGGCGGCGGCCCGCTGGGCCACTCGCTGGGCCGCCGCCTGCGGCGTCGTCACGACGTACATCTCGGCGCCGGGCAGCTGCTCGGCCACCGAGAGCGCGACGTCGCCGGTCCCCGGCGGCATGTCCACGAGGAGGAACTCCGGCGAGCCCCAGTGGACGTCGACCAGGAACTGCTCGAGCGCCTTGTGGAGCATCGGCCCCCGCCAGGCCACTGCCTTGTCCTCGTCGACGAAAAAGCCCATCGAGACGCAGCGCACGCCGTTCGCCACCGGCGGGACGATGGTCCGCCCGACCGCCATCGGCGGGGACTCGACGCCGAGCATGCGTGGGACCGAGAAGCCGTAGATGTCGGCGTCGAGCAGCCCGACCGTGTGGCCGCCGCGCGCCAGCGCGACCGCCAGGTTGACCGTCACCGACGACTTGCCGACGCCGCCCTTGCCCGAGCCGATCGCGAGGACCCTCGTGCCGGCGCGCCGGCCCGCGAACGGGTTCGGCCGGCCCTCGGCATGCCCGGGGCCGCCGCGAGGGGCGGGGGGCGGGACGCCCGCGCCGTCGAGCTCGCGCAGTCTGGCCCCGAGCGCCTCGCGGGCAGCGTCGGACATCACCTCGAGCTCGACCCGCACCTCGAGCCCGCCATCGGGCGCGACTGCGGCGGAGATGCGCCGGCGCAGCTCCTCGGCTTCCGGGTACGGATCGCCAGGGACCGCCACGACCACCTCGACGACGCCCGCGCGGCGATCGGCCGAGCGCAGCGTGCCGAGCTCGCCGAGCGGGTGGAACAACGCCGGGTCCTCCACGGCGGCGACCGCCCCGGAGAGCGCCTCCTGCTCCGCGCTCATCGGTCGGTGCCCGTCATCGCAGGTAGGATAACCGGCGTGCGATCTGCCTCGATCCGGCCCGGACACGACGTCGGGGTGGCTGGCCGGGGCGAGGACGCGCTGCGCGGCCTCTCCGGCGAGCCCGGCGGGGACGAGGAGTTCTCGGCCGTCGTCGCCGCCGTCACCGCCGCCTTCGGCGACACGACGCGCCGCCAGATCTACCTCCACGTGCGCGAGGGCGACGGCGTGACGGCCGCGGAGGTGGCGCAGCGCTTCGCACTCCACCCGAACGTCGCGCGCCACCACCTCGACAAGCTCGCCGCCGGCGGCTACCTCGAGGTCTCGCTCGACCACGCGGGCAGCGGCGCCGGCAGGCCCTCGAAGCGCTACCGGCGCTCGTCGCGCTCGGCCGCCCTCCCCGTGCCGCCGCGCTCGGATGCGCTGGTGGTGACCCTGCTCGTCCGCGCCCTCGAGCTGCTCGAGCCGTGCGTCGCCGAGCAGATGGCCGAGCAGGTCGGTGAGGAGTACGGCCGCTCGCTCGCGGCGCAGATGGCCCCCGGCGACTCCCAGCGCTCGATGCGCGCCGCGATGCTCGCCGTCGCCGACGCGCTCACCGCCCACGGGTTCGCCGCGCATGCCGAGACCCGGGCGGCGGCGACGGCGATCGTGCGCGACCACTGCCCGTTCGGCGACGTGGTGCTGAACTACCCGGTGCTCTGCGCGGTCGACCGCGGCATGGTGCAGGGGCTCCTCGCCGGCCTGTGCGGCGACGCCGTGCCGGTGCAGATGTCGTCCCGGGCGCTCGGCGACGACAGCTGCGCGAGCGTCGCCGGCTGAGCCGCCGACCTGCGGTGAGCGGCCGCCACTACCTCGACCACGCCTCGACCTCGCCGCTGCGGCCCGAGGCGGCCGCCGCCATCACGGCGTGGTGCCACAGGGGGGTCACCGGCGACCCGGGCCGGCCGCACACGGAGGGACGGATCGCCCGCGAGCTCGTCGAGGAGGCGCGCGGCCACGTCGCCCGGCTCCTCGGCACCCGGGGCCGGGAGATCGTCTTCACCGGCGGCGGCACGGAGGCGGTGAACTGGGCGAACTTCGGGGCGCGCCAGGGCGCTGACCCCGCGGCCTCGGTCGTGGCCGCCGCCGTCGAGCACTCCGCCGTGCGGCGCTCGGCCGAGCGGCTCGGCCCGGTGGCCGAGTGGCGCGTCGACCGGCTCGGGCGGGTCGACCTCGACCACCTGGAGCTCCTGCTCGACGCCTCGCCGGCGCCGGTACTCGTCCACTGCCAGCTCGCCAACCACGAGGTCGGCACGGTGCAGCCGGTCGCCGAGGTCGTCGCGGCCTGCCGGTGCCGGGGCGTGCCGGTCCACGTCGACGCCTGCGCCGCGGCCGGCCAGCTCCCCCTCGACCTCGGCGCCCTCGGCGCCGAGCTCGTCTCGGTGAGCGCCCACAAGCTGGGCGGCCCACCCGGCATCGGGGTCCTCGTCGTCCGGCGGGGGACGCGGATCGCGCCGCTGCTGGTCGGCGGCGAGCAGGAGCGGGCCCGGCGGGCCGGGATGGAGAACCTCCCCGGCATCGTGGGCTTCGGCGCGCTCGCTGCGGCGCTCGCCGAGCCGGGCGCGCTGGAGCTCGCGGCGGCGACGGCGCGGGGCCAGACCGAGGCGCTGCTGGACGCGGCGCTCGCCGTTCCCGGCGTCGTCGCCTACGGCGACGTCGAGGACCGCCTCCCCAACCTGGTCTGCGTCGGCGTCTCGGGAGTGGAGGCCGAGGGCGTCGTCCTCGGGCTCGACCAGGCGGGCATCGCCGTGCACTCCGGCTCGGCGTGCTCCTCGGAGGCGCTCGAGCCCTCCCCCGTCCTCCAGGCGATGGGCGTCGACGCCGAGCGATCGCTCCGGCTCTCGGTGGGCTGGTCGACGGGCGCGGAGGACGTCGAGGCCTTCGCCGGCCGCTTCCCCGTCGTCGTGTCGTCGCTCCGGGCGCTCGCCGGCTGAGCCCGGCGCCCCGCGGCGCGGGCGCCGGAGGAGTCGCTGCGGGGCCTCAGCGGCCGTCACCAGGCGGCGCGCCCCCGCCGCCCACGGCGCCGAGGAGCGGCAGGAGGTGCTCCTCGAGGGCCTGTCGCACGAACGGCGCGATGCGCAGGGCGCCGAGCTGGTCGGACCGGTGCACGCCGACGCCCGCCCCCTCCTGCAGCGAGATGTCCTCCAGCCGCACCGCGCCCACGACGTAGAACAGGCAGACGAGGTTGCCGCTGCCGCCGTCGGCGACCTCGTCGACCAGATCGACCAGCGGGCGGGGCTCGGCCACCTCGACGCCGGTCTCCTCCCGCATCTCGCGCCGCACCGCCTCCTCGATGGTCTCGTCGCCCTCGAGGGCCCCGCCGAAGCCCGACCAGCAGCCCGGGTGGAGGACGCCGGGCTCGTCGTCGCGCAAGTGGAGCAGCAGTCCCCCGTCGCCGGTCACGACGAGGAGCATCGCCGCCCGGCCCTGCCCCGCCACGACCGGCGACCTCAGGAGGCCGGAGGAGCGGCCGGCTCGGCCGCCGGGAGCGTCGAGCCCGACGCCGACGCCGGGTGCTCGTAGCGCCGCAGGGCCGCCGGGACGGCCTGGTGGCCCGCCTGGAAGGCGGCGGCCATCTGCGCCCCGAGGTAGGCCAGCAGGGCGGCGGGCGGGTGGTCGGCGAGGAAGCCCCGGAACTCGACGAGCGCGGCCGCCCGGTCGTGGCTGTCCTGCAACAGCGCGATGCCGTCGAGCGCCCGGGCGTCGGGGTAGGAGGGGTCCGCCCGGACGGCACGGGCGATCGAGGCGTCGCCCTCGCGGATCGCCGTCGCCGAGTGGGCGCGCTGGCCGATGAGGCGCACCAGCCATCCCCGGTACGCGAGGGCCTCGGGCTGGTTCGGCACCTGGTTGAGCACGGCGTCGTAGAGCGCCACCGCCTCCTGCAGGTCGCCCGCCGTGCCGAGGACCGAGGCCTGGGCCAGCTCCTGGCGCACCTCCGCGGCCGACGGCAACGTGATCGTGCCCGTCGCGGTCTCCCCGGGCAGGCGCACCCCGGCGAGGTCGGCGGCCGCGAGCGCCGCGACCGCGAGGACGCAGCACGTGCCGACGACGGCGAGGACCCGGCGCGTGCGGCGCCGCCCGAGGAAGCGCCGGAAGCGCCGCCACCTCGGCGCCGGCATCCGACCCGTGCCTCCCGGGGCACCCGCCTCGGCACCGCCGGCCTCGCCCGGCGCGGCGACCGTGGCCGCCTCCAGCGCCCGCAGCACCTCGGCGGCCCGGGTGACGTAGCTCTCCCGCAACGCCGCGAAGTCGGCGTCGTCGACGTCGCCAGCGTCGTGCTCGCGTTCCAGATCGGCGATCGACCGCAGCAGGAAGTCCCGCTCGGCCTTGAGGTCCTCGAGCGCCCGCCCGGCGCCGACGCCGGTGCTCACCCGGGCCCCCCGTCGCGCCCGAGCGCCGAGGCGACGAGCGCCTCGTCCTCCTCGGCAGCCATCGTCGCCGCGCCCCCGCCCCCGCGCCGACGGGCGAGCACCACGGCGAGCGCCGCCACGGCGGTGCCGACCGCGACGAGCGGCACGACCCAGACGACGGGGCTCGTCGGGCGCAGCAGCTCGGCGGGCCCGTAGCGGGCCACCACGGCCTGCTCGACGCGCCCGTCCGACCAGCCCTCGCCGACCCAGCGGCTCACCGAGGCCCGCAGGGCGGCCGCCTGCGGGCCGTTCGACTGGGCGATCGAGATCCCGTCGCACGACGGGCACTTGAGGACGCTCTCCAGGTAGCCGATGCGGGCCTGGCGGGTCTGGGCGGCGGGATGGATGCTCCCGTAGGCGAGGAAGGCCGCGACCACGGCGACGAGCAGGGCCCATCCCCACGGGGTCGCCAGGACGTCGTGGAGGCCGGCGGCACGCCGGCGCGGGCGGGCGGTGCCCGGGGCGCCGCTCGCGACAGGGATGCTCGCCACCGCGCTCAGCTCCGCGCCGTCGCGTCGGCGAGCAGGTGGTCGAGCAGCGACACGGTGTCCTGCCCGACGATGTAGCCGACCACCCGGCCGTCCGGGGCGACGAGGAACGACTCGGGCGGGTCGGCGACCCCGTAGGCGGTGGCGATGCTCGCGCTGCCGCCCGGGTCCTCCACCGCCGGCCAGGTCGCCCCCGTCTGCTGGAGGAAGCTCCTGGCGTTGCTGGCGGAGTCGTCGATGTCGACGCCGAGGATGGCGACGTGCTCGGCACGGTGGGCGAACAGGAAGGTCTCGAGGGCTGCCGCCTCGTCCTGGCACGGCTGGCACCAGCTGGCGAAGAAGTCGACGACGACGTCGCGGCCCCGCAACGCCGCCAGGCTGACGCGCCCGCCGCCGACGATCGCGCGCCCCGAGATCCCCGGCGCCGGCTTGCCGCCGAGCGAGGTCGTGGCGATCGCCCCCGGCGGCGTCGAGCGCGTCGCGAGCACGGCGATCAGCACGGCGACGACGACGGCGACGGCGGCCGACGCGACCAGCGCCCGGCGGTAGCGGCGGGCGCGCCCGGGCGCGGGTCGGGCGGTGGCGGGCGCGGGCGGCCGCGGTGTGCGCACGCTCATGGCGCCACGCCCGCGCCCGCTGGCACCGAGGGCGCTTCGGCCAGCTCGGGGAGGAGCACCGAGACCGGGTCCGTCGGGCGCCGCCGGCGGCCGGGGACCGCGGCGAGGACGGCTCCGCCGGCGGTGAGCGCCCCGCCCACCCAGAGCCACATCACGAGCGGCTGGACGATGAGGTCGAGGGTCGCCGGGCCGCGCGGCGAGTCGACCGGTGGCGCCGCGGCGATGCTCAGGTAGACGTCGTCGACGGCCGAGGAGTCGATCGCGGGGGTCGCCGTGCCCTGGGCGTTGCCGTTGAAGAAGCCGAGCGCCGGCCGGAAGGTCGCTCCGCCGTCGACGCGGAACACTGCCTGCTCGCCCTTTTCTGCCGGGGTGTCGAGGGGCTGCCAGCCGAGGAAGGTGAAGGTGTGCCCGTCGAAGCTGAGCGTCTGGCCGCGTGCGAAGGCGAGCTCGCCGCGGTGGCCGAACGAGCCCGCCGCGGTGAGCCCGACGGCGATGACGATCACGCCGAGGTGGACGACCATGCCGCCGTTGGCGCGCCCGACCACGCCCCGCCAGACGCCGAGCCCGCGCCGCCGCGCCGCCGCGGCAGCGAGCACGAGCTGGCGCAGTGCGGAGGCGGCGGCGAACGCGCCGAGCCCGAAGGCGCCGAGCGGGGTGATCCCCCGGATCCCGGCGAGCACGCAGGCGACGACCGTCAGCGCGCCCGCCCACGCCGGGACCACCAGCCGGCGGCGGAGCACACCCGGGCTCGCCTTGCGCCACGGCAGCACCGGCGCGACCGCCATGAAGAAGAGCAGCGCGATGCCGAGCGGCACGGTGAAGGCGTCGAAGAACGGGCGGCCGACGGTGATCGACTCGCCGTTCACCGCTTGGACGAAGAGCGGGAACACGGTGCCGAGCAGCACGATGAAGGCGAAGGCGGCGAACAGCAGGTTGTTCAGCAAAAATGCGCCCTCACGCGACACCGGCGCGTCGATCGTGCCCGGCGACGCCAGGCGGTCCCCCCGCCAGCCGATCAGGCCGATGCCGACGGCGAGGATCGCGGCGAAGAAGCCGAGCAGCACCGGCCCGATGCTCGAGTCCGAGAACGAGTGGACCGACTGGAGGACGGCCGAGCGGGTGAGGAAAGTGCCGAGGATCGTCAGGCTGAAGGTCGCCACGAGCAGGGAGAGGTTCCAGATCCTGAGCAGGCCGCGGCGCTCCTGGACCATCACCGAGTGGAGGTAGGCGGTCCCCGTCAGCCACGGGAGCAGCGCCGCGTTCTCGACGGGGTCCCAGCCCCAAAAGCCTCCCCATCCGTCGGTCTGGTAGGACCACCAGGCGCCGAGGACCACCCCGACGGTGAGGAAGGCCCAGGCGAAGAGGGTGAACCGCCGCGTCTCGACCAGCCAGCCCTCGCCCACACGACCGGTGACGAGCGAGGCGATGGCGAAGGAGAACGGGATGGTGAAGCCGACGAAGCCGAGGTAGAGGAAGACCGGGTGGAAGGCGACGAGCACGTTGTCCTGGAGCAGCGGGTTCGGCCCGCAGCCGCCGACGCACGGCATCGCGCCGGTGCGGGCCGCGAAGGGGTCGGCCGGGCCGAGCATCAGCGCGAAGAAGTACGCCGTGACGACGAGCGCGACGAGCAACGCCCAGCCGATCAGCGGGTCGGTGGCCCGGCGGCGGAAGTGGTGCGCCATGAAGGCGACGTAGCCGGTGAGGATCAGCACCCAGAGGAGGATCGAGCCCTGCAGCGCGGACCACATCCCGGTGATCGTGTAGATCAGCGGCGTCTCGCGCGAGCTGTTTGCGGCGACGTAGGCGAGCGAGAAGTCGCGGGTGAGCAGGGCGTGCTCCATGGCGACGGTCGCGACGACCGCCCCGGCGAGGGCGAGCCGGGCGTAGGAGCGGCCGCGAACGAGGAGCGCGGGCCGCTGACCCACCAGGCCCACGCCGAGCGTCGCCACCCCGCCGAGCGCGCCGAGCAGGCCGAGGATGAGCCCGATGTGGCCGAGGGTGCCGTTCACCGTGCCCCAAGCGGCGGGCGACGCCCGCCGGTGCGGCCGGCACGGCGCTCGGCCGCGCGCGGGACCCGGGCGATCAGCACTTCTGGTCGTCGCCGGTCTGGACGCGGCCGGGATGCGCGGCGACGTAGCTGTTGGAGTGCTTGACGAGGATCTGGCTCGACGAGAACAGGTCGCCCGTCCCGACGAAGTGGCCGACGAGCACGACGGCGACGCCCGAGGCGAACAGCTGGGGCGGCGTGCCCTGGTTCTCGACTGGGACGTGGACCTTCCCGGAGCAGATCGAGAAGGAAAGCGTCTGCGGCCCCGTCGTGCGCAGGGTGTGCGCCACCACGACGCCCTCGATCTGGAAGGTCGAGTCGCCGAGCGAGGCGCGGTCGGCGACGGCCTGCTGCGCCGTCTTGAAGTAGACGATCGCCGACGTGAGCGCCTTGTAGACGAGGAAGCCCGCCGCCGCCAGGAGCACGACCCCGACGAGGGCGATCCGCCGACGCGTCCTCGCCGCGCGGACCTTCCTCAGGGCCGCCACCGCGGCGGCGCGCTCGCCGCCCCCCGGCGCCGTCTCGGGGCCCTCGTGCGCCGGGGGCGCGCTGACCGTCATGCGCCAGTCCCGGACGAGCCGGGCGGCGGCGCCGGGCTCCCCTCGTCGCCGGCGGGCGCGTCCTCCGGGGCCTCGGCTGGCGCGGTCCCCCTCGCCGGCGGCGCCGGAAGGCGGCGACGGGCGCTCCGTTCGCGCCCGACGAGCGAGGCGGCGTAGACGCCTAGCGCCCCGAGTGTGACGATGTAGCCGCTCTCGATGTAGCCGTTCACGGGGCCTCCGGGGCCTCGGCGCGGCGCTCGGCCAACGCCAGCGCGAGCCCCTCGCTCTCCTCGCGGTCCTCGAGCACCGCCAGCCGGTAGCGGTGGGCGACCAGCCACGCGAACACGACCGTGAACGAGAGGAACCCGAGGAGCAAGGTCCAGGCCATCGAGCCGTGGACGTAGGTCTTGCGCGTCGTGAGGTCGATCGACGGTGCCTGGTGGAGGCTCTTCCACCACAGCACGGAGAAGTAGACGATCGGCACGTCGATGAAGGCCACGAGCGCGGCGATGGCCGAGCGCTTCGCCCGGGCCTCGGGCTCGCCGGGGACCCGGCGCAGCGCGAGGTAGCCGAGGTAGAGGACGAAGAGCAGCGCCGTCGTCGTGAGGAGCGGATCCCAGGTCCACCACTGCCCCCACGTCGGTCGACCCCAGAGGGAGCCGGTGACGAGGGTCAGGCCGGTGAAGACCACCCCGACCTCGGCCGACGCCCCCGCCAGACGGTCGAAGCGCGCCGAGCGGGTGCGGGGCCAGAGGTAGAGGAGGCTCGCGAGGAACGAGACGCCGTAGGCGAGGAACATCACCCACGCGAGCGGCGGGTGGATGTAGAGCAGCCGGACGAGATTGCCCATGAACTCGTCGGGGGGCGTGACCCACAGCCCGAGCCAGACGGTCGCGACGACGCCGGCGATGCCGACGAGCCCGACGGCGGTAAGCGCCGAGTCGGCGCGCGTGCGGGGGCGGCGCGTCCGGCGCCGCCCGGGGGACGCCCCCCGGGGAGGTGCGGGCGCCTCCGCGGCGCGAGCCGGCCCGGCGGTGCCGGCGGGCGAGAAGGGGGGCGAGGTGAGGCTCATCCGTCCTCCAGCAGGGGTCCGAACGCCACGGTCCCGATGGCGAGGTACGCCACGGCGAAGACGGCCAGCACGCTCAGCCAGCCGAGGCCATGCGACGGCGTGCCGGCGAGCGCCTCCTTCCACGCCTTGGTGGCGGCGAGGAGCACCGGCGCGACGAGGGGGAAGAACAGCAACGGCAGCAGCGTCTCACGGACGCGGGTCCCCATCGCCACGGCCCCGTAGATCGTGCCGACCGCGGCGAGCCCGGCCGTCGCGGCGACGCAGGTGCCCACCAGCAGACCCGCGCCCGACAGGTGGGTGTCGAACAGCAGCGAGGCGACGAGCGCGAGCACGAGCTCGAGCACGATGAGCTGCGCGGCGACCGCCGCCGCCTTGCCGAGGAAGATCCCCCCTGCGTCGAGCCCCGACAGGCGCAGTCCGTCGCGCGCCTCGTCGGACGCCTCGATCGCGAAGCTCCGCTGCACCGCCAGCACCGCCGCGAACAGGACCGTCACCCAGAACAGGCCGGCGGCGGCCGGGCGCAGCGCGGCGTCGGACGGCCCGAGGGCGAGCCCGAACAGCACCAGCACCACGAGCGCGAAGGGGACGACCTGGTTGAGGCCGATCTTGGCGCGCAGCTCCACCCGGAGGTCCTTGCCCGCGACGAGCGCGGCGTCACGCCACATCGCAGCCCACCTCGTCCCCGCTCGCGGCCCCCGGCGGCGGGAGCGTCACGCCCGGGCCCGGCGAGCGTGCCACGGAGGTACCAAGGTCGGCGACGACCGGCGGCTCCTCCCATGAGCCGGCCGGCTCGCCGACCACCCTTCCGCCGGCCAGCTCCACCACCCGGTCGGCGAGCTGCTCGGCCCGGTCCAGCTCGTGCGAGGCGAGCACCACGGTCGCGCCACGCCGGCGGACCTCGTCGACGAGCACGTCGAGGAGCTCGCGGGCCTCGGCGTCGAGCCCGGCGTGGGGCTCGTCGAGCAGCCACAGCCGTGGTGAGCGCGCCAGCAGCACGGCGATCGAGACGCGGCGGCGCTGGCCGGTCGAGAGCCGCCCGACCGCGGTGCGGCGGAGCCTGCCCTCGAGGCCGAGGCGGGCGAGCGCCGGCTCCATGCCGGCGAGCGGCGAGCGGGCCGCGCGCAGCGCGAAGCGCAGGTTCTCCTCCACGTTCAGCTCCTGGTAGAGGAAGCTGGCGTGACCGAGCAGGCCGACCTCTCGGCGCAACGACTGACGGTCCCCCCGCAAGTCGTGGCCGAGGACCCAGGCCTCTCCCCCGCTGACCGGGGTGAGGCCGGCGCAGCAGCGGAGGAAGCTCGACTTGCCGGCGCCGTTCGGCCCGCGCAGGTGCACGACCTCCCCCTCGGCGACCTCCAGGCTGAGACCGGAGAGGAGGGGGAACCGCCCGGCGAGCGAGACGGCATCACGGAAGAGGATGGCTGGAGCCATGGGGACCGATCAATGCTACGGGCGAGGGGCCGCCCCGTTCCAAAGCGGGCGCGGGCGCGCCCGCACCGTCAGCGCTGCAGCCGCTCCAGGTCGGAGTCGACCATCATCTCCACGAGCCGCACGAAGTCGACCTCCGGCTCCCAGCCGAGCTGCTTGCGGGCCTTGCCGGCGTCGCCGACGAGCAGGTCGACCTCGGCCGGGCGGAGGTAGCTCTCGTCGACGACGACGTGGTCCTCCCACTTGAGCCCGGCGCGGCCGAAGGCGACCTCGCAGAACTCACGCACCGAGTGCGTCTCGCTGGTGGCGACCACGTAGTCGTCGGGCGTGTCCTGCTGGAGCATGAGCCACATCGCCCGGACGTAGTCGCCGGCGAAGCCCCAGTCGCGCTTGGCGTCGAGGTTGCCGAGGCGAAGCTCGGTGTCGAGGCCCTTCTTGATGCGGGCCACGCCGTTCGTGATCTTGCGGGTCACGAACTCGAGGCCCCGGCGGGGGCTCTCGTGGTTGAACAGGATGCCCGAGCTCGCGTGGAGCGCGTAGCTCTCCCGGTAGTTCACGGTGATCCAGTGCCCGTAGACCTTGGCGACGCCGTAGGGGCTGCGCGGGTAGAACGGCGTGAGCTCGGTCTGGGGGACCTCGCGCACCTTCCCGAACATCTCCGAGGAGCTCGCCTGGTAGAAGCGGATCTCCGGGTCGACGACGCGCACCGCGTCGAGCAGCCGGGTCACGCCGAGAGCGGTCGCCTCGCCGGTGAACAACGGCTGGTTCCACGAGGTCGTGACGAAGGACTGCGCCGCCAGGTTGTAGACCTCGCTCGGCCGCCACTCGCGGAGCGCGGCGAGCATCGAGGGCTCGTCGAGGAGGTCGCCCGGGACGATGTGGAGGCGGCCCTCGAGGTGGGTCAGCCGCTCGAGGTTGACCGAGCTGGTCCGCCGGACCATCCCGACAACCTCGTAGCCCTCACGGAGCAGCAGCTCCGCCAGGTACGAGCCGTCCTGGCCCGTGACACCGGTGACCAACGCACGTCTTGGCACCGCACAGTTCTAGCCGAAGCGGGCGCCACGCTGGGCGAGGCGCCGCTCGCACGCCGAGGTAGCGTGCCGCCGTGCGCTCGCCCGGCACCGCCGTGATCTGCTCGTACCGGCTCGGTGGCACCGACGGCGTCTCCGTGGAGGCGGCGAAGTGGGAGGCGGCACTCGGTGCGCTCGGCTGGCGGGTGCGCACCGTCGCCGGGGAGGGACGCGCCGACGCGGTCCTGCCGGGCCTCGCCGCCGCCCCCTCGGCGGGCGCGCCCAGTCCCGCGGAGCTCGGGGCAGCCTTCGACGGTGCCGGCGTGGTGATCGTCGAGAACCTCTGCTCGCTGCCGCTCAACCCTGCGGCGTCGGCTGCGGTGGCCCGGTCGCTGCGCGGGCGCCCGGCGCTGCTGCGCCACCACGACCTCGCCGCGGAGCGCCCCGGGCTCGCCCGCCTCGGCCCGACGCCAGACGACCCGGCGTGGCGCCACGTCTGCCTCAGCCGGGCGGCGGCCGGCCGCCTCGCCGCCGAGGGGATCGAGGCGGAGGTCCACCACAACGCCTTCGACCCCGACCCGCCGCCCGGGGACCGGTGGGCGGCACGGGCGAGCCTCGGCGTCGCCCCCGGCGAGCGCCTCGTCCTCCAGCCGACCCGGGCGATCGCCCGCAAGCGGGTCCCCGACGGCCTCGCGCTCGCCGAGGCCCTCGGTGCGACGTACTGGCTGACGGGCCCCGCAGAGGACGACTACGGCGCCGAGCTCGCCGGCGTGCTCGCCGCCGCGAGGACCCGGGTGCTGCACCGGCCGGCGGCGGCGATGGCCGACGCCTACGCGGCCTGCGACGTCGTGGCCTTCCCCTCGGCCCTGGAGGGCTTCGGCAACCCGGCGATCGAGTCGGCGACGCACCGCCGGCCGCTCGCCGTCGGTCCGTACGAGGTCGGCGCCGAGCTACGCCGCTACGGCTTCTCCTGGTTCGACGCGGCGGACCACGCCGCGGTGGCCGACTGGCTCGCCGAGCCCGATCCGCGGCTGCTCGACCACAACGCCGAGGTGGCGCGGCGGCACTTCTCGCTGGAAGCGCTGCCCGGTCGCCTCGCGCGCCTGCTCGCCGGGGTCCCCGGCACCGGTACGATCGGGCAGTGGTGAGCTCCGCGGCACGGAAACGACCGGCGTTGCCCCAAGCACGATCGCCCGTCGTGATCGAGGCCCTCGAGCCGCTCGTCGACGGGGGCCGCTTCGCCGCCAAGGCCGTCGCCGGCGAGCCCCTGAGCGTGCGCGCGGACGTGTTCGCGCACGGCGACGACCTCGTGCGGGCCTTCGTGCGCCACCGCCGGGCCGGGACGCGCCGGTGGACGGTCGCTCCGATGGCGCCGATCGGCAACGACCGCTTCGAGGCCGCCGTGGTCCTCCCCGAGCCCGGCCACCATCAGATCGAGGTGCTGGGCGAGGTCGATGCCCTCGCGATGTGGCGCCGCGACGCCACGCGGCGTGCCGCTGCCGGTGGCTTCGACCCGAACGACCCGGTGATCGGGTCGCGCCTGCTCGCGGAGGCGGACGAGCTGGTGGACGGCCGGCTCGGGACGCTCGCGGACGAGCTCGGCCGGGTGGACGGGACGGGGCCTCTCGCCGCCGTCCTCGCCGCGCTCGACGAGCTCGACGAGGTGATCGCCTCACGGCCTCCGGCGACGACGGCCACGCCCGCCTCGTCCGAGCTCCCGGTGCTCGCCGAGCGGCCGCTCGCCGCATTCTCCAGCTGGTACGAGTGCTTCCCCCGCTCGGCGAGCTCGGTCGCCGGCCAGCACGGCACCCTCGCCGACCTGGCCAACCGCCTCGACTACGTCGCGGAGCTCGGCTTCGACGTCCTCTACCTGCCCCCGATCCACCCGATCGGAACGACGGCGCGCAAGGGCCGGGGCAACAGCCCGGTGGCGGGCCCCGACGACGTCGGCAGCCCCTGGGCGATCGGCTCGCGCGCCGGCGGGCACACCGCCGTCGCCCCCGAGCTCGGCACGCTGGCGGACTTCGACGAGCTCGTCGACGAGGCCGCGTCGTGCGGGATCGAGATCGCGCTCGACATCGCCTTCCAGTGCTCGCCCGACCACCCGTGGGTCCGCAAGCACCCCGAGTGGTTCGCCCACCGTCCCGACGGCACGATCGCCTGCGCGGAGAACCCGCCCAAGCGCTACGAGGACATCTACCCGCTCGACTTCACGACGTCGGACCGCGAGGGCCTCTACGCCGCCCTGCTCGACGTGGTGCTGTTCTGGGTAAGGCGGGGCGTGCGCGTCTTCCGGGTCGACAACCCACACACGAAGCCCTTCGACCTGTGGGAGTGGCTCATCGCCTCGGTGCGCAAGGTCGACCCCGGCGTCGTCTTCCTCTCCGAGGCCTTCACCCGCCCGAAGGTGATGCACCGCCTCGCGAAGCTCGGCTTCGACCAGTCGTACACGTACTTCGCGTGGCGGGACCACAAGGACGAGATCGTCGCCTACTTCGAGGAGCTCGCCCACGGTCCCGGGCGGACGTACTTCCGGCCGAACGTCTGGCCGAACACGCCGGACATCCTGGCCAAGAGCCTCCAGCACGGCGGGCGGGCCAGCTTCGTCGCGCGCCTCGTGCTCGCGGCGTGCCTGTCGGCGAACTACGGCATCTACGGCCCCGTCTTCGAGCTGCTCGTCGACGAGCCCGCGGCGCCCGGCAGCGAGGAGTACGCCGACTCCGAGAAGTACGAGATCCGGCAGCTCGACGTCGGTGACCCCCGGTCGATCCGCGACGTCGTGCGCCGGGTCAACGCGGCACGGCGCGCCCACCCGGCGTTGCAGCGGGACGGTTCGCTCCGCTTCCACCGGGTCGACAACGACCGGCTCGTCTGCTGGTCGAAGCGGGACGAGCGGACCGGCGACGCGGTGCTCTGCGTCGTGAACCTCGACCCCGAGTGGCCCCAGTCGGGCTTCGTCGAGCTCGACCTCGGCGCGCTCGGCCTCGACTGGGACGCGGCGTACGAGGTGCGCGACGAGCTGGACGACGCCGCGTACACGTGGACGGGTCCGAGGAACTTCGTCCTCCTCGACCCGGCGCGCTCCAATGCCCACGTGCTCGCGCTCGCGCCCGCCGCCCGCAGCCCTGAGCCCTCGGCCACCTTCCCCCCGTCCGGTCGCGGCCGGTGAGCCCGGCCCCGCCGTCCCGACGGTCCGCCCCCGCCCCGCCGCTCGACGCCGAGTGGTACAAGGACGCGGTCATCTACGAGCTCCACGTGCGCGCCTTCGCCGACAGCGACGGCGACGGGCGGGGCGACTTCCGCGGCCTCGCCTCCCGCCTCGACTACCTCCAGCAGCTCGGGATCACCGCCATCTGGCTGCTCCCCTTCTATCCCTCGCCGCTGCGCGACGACGGCTACGACATCGCCGACTACACGGCCATCCACCCCGATCTCGGGACGCTGGCGGACTTCCGGCACTTCGTCGCCGAGGCCCATCGCCGAGGGATCCGCGTCATCACCGAGCTCGTGCTCAACCACACCTCGGACCAGCATCCCTGGTTCCAGCGGGCGCGTCGGTCCCCGCCGGGCAGCGACTGGCGCAACTTCTACGTCTGGAGCGACACGCCGGACCGCTACCGCGAGGCGCGCATCATATTCCAGGACTTCGAGCACTCGAACTGGACCTACGACACCGTCGCCGGCGCCTACTACTGGCACCGCTTCTACTCGCACCAGCCCGACCTCAACTTCCGACACGAGCCCGTGCGGAAGATGATGCTGAAGACGGTCGACTTCTGGCTGAAGATGGGCGTCGACGGCCTGCGCCTCGACGCCGTGCCCTACCTCTACGAGACCGAGGGCACGGACTGCGAGAACCTGCCGGAGACCCACGAGTTCTTGCGCACGCTGCGGGCGCACATCGACGAGCACTTCCCGGGCAGGATGCTCCTCGCCGAGGCGAACCAGTGGCCCGAGGACGCCGCCGCCTACTTCGGCAAGGACGACGAGTGCCACATGGCGTTCCACTTCCCGCTGATGCCGAGGCTGTTCCTCTCGCTCAGGATGGAGGACCGCTTCCCGATCGTCGACATCATGCAGCAGACCCCGGCGATCCCGGAGAGCTCGCAGTGGGCGCTGTTCCTGCGCAACCACGACGAGCTGACGCTCGAGATGGTCACCGACGAGGAGCGGGACTACATGTACCGCTCCTACGCCCGCGACCCCGCGATGCGGGTGAACCTCGGGATCCGCCGCCGCCTCGCGCCCCTGCTCCAGTACCACCGCCAGAAGATCGAGCTGATGCACGGGCTGCTCCTCTCGCTGCCCGGCACGCCGGTCCTCTACTACGGCGACGAGATCGGCATGGGCGACAACGTGTTCCTCGGCGACCGCAACGGCGTCCGGACGCCCATGCAGTGGAGCGGCGACCGCAACGCCGGCTTCTCCGAGGCCAACCCGCACCGCCTGTACCTGCCGGTCAACATCGACCCCGAGTGCCACTACGAGTCCGTCAACGTCGGCGCGCAGCTCGACAACCCCGACTCGCTGCTGCGCTGGGTGCGCCGCCTGGTGGCGCTGCGGCGGCGGCACCGGGTGTTCGGCCGCGGCCAGATGGACTTCATCCGCTCGGACAACCCGAGCGTGCTCGCCTTCGTCCGCCACGACGAGCACGAGCAGGTGTTGGTCGTGGCGAACCTGTCTCGCTTCGCCCAGTACGTCGAGCTCGACCTCGGGCGCCTCGCCGGCATGCAGCCCTTCGAGCTGTTCGGGCAGACCGCCTTCCCCCCGATCGGCGAGCTCCCCTACCTCGTCACGCTCTCGCCGCACGCCTTCTACTGGTTCGCGCTGCGCGCCAGCCACGCCGACGAGCAGGCGGCCGAGCGCCCGCTGCCGAGCCTGCGCGTCCCGGCGCAGTGGTGGAAGGTGCTGGAGGGGCGGTCGCTGCGCAGCTTCGAGGCGGCGCTCCCGGCGATGCTCCGCTCCCGGCGGTGGTTCGCCGCGAAGCACCGGCGGATCCACTCGGCGACCATCGCCGAGCGCCTCCGCGTCCAGACGTCCCGCCGCCACGTCGAGGTGCTGGTGGTGGACGTCGAGTTCTTCGAAGGCGAAGCGGAGCACTACCTGCTGCCGATCGCCCACCTCCCTCGTGACACCGCCAGAGATCTCGAACGTGACCGGCCCGAGGCCATCCTCGCCCGCGTCACCTCGGACCGGGGGCCCGACGGCGTGCTCGTCGACGCCCACTACCTCGGCGAGTACGGGCGCTCGCTGCTCGCGCTCGTCGCCGAGCGGCGGCGCCGCACCGGCGCCTCCGGCGGGCGGCTGGTGGGGACGCCGGCGCCAGGCGGCGCCTACCTGCTCGCCGCGCTCGGGCTCGACGACAGCCTGCCGGTGCGGGTCGCCTCGGTCGAGCAGTCGAACACCTCGATCGTCGCCGGCGACCCTCAGGGGAACCGCGTCGTCGCCAAGTGCTTCCGGCGCCTGGAGACGGGCACCAACCCCGAACTCGAGGTGGGCCGCCAGCTGCTCGGCAGCGGGGCGCCGGTGGCCCGGCTGCTCGGGGCCGTCGAGCTCGACCGCACGGGCGCGGCCCCGACGACGCTCGCCGTCGTCCACGAGTACGTCCCCCACGAGGGGGACGCCTGGACGGCGCTCGTCCGCGCGGCCGGTGCCTACCTGGAGCAGGCTCTGCCCTCGCCCGACGCGCCGATGCTGCCCCCGCCGCCCCGGGGCGGGCTCCTCGCGGCGGTGGCGCCCGGAGGCACGCCCGACGAGGTGGCCGCGCGCCTGCCCGACGTCCTTCCGCAGGCCGAGCTGCTGGGCCTGCGCACCGCCGAGCTGCACGCCGCCCTCGCCGCGGGACCCGGCGAGGGCTTCCGCCCGGAGCCCCTAACACCCCTCACCCAGCGCTCGCTCTACCAGTCGATGCGGACGACGGCGCGGCGCTCGCTCGTGATGCTGCGCCAGCGGCTCCGCGCCCTCGGGCCAGAGGACGAGGCGCTGGCCCGCGAGGTCATCGAGCACGAGGAGCAGATCCTCGCTCGGCTCCACACGGTGCTCGACGCGCGCGGCGGCGTGCGCAGCCGGGTGCACGGCGACCTCCATCTCGGCCAGGTCCTGTTCACCGGGCGCGACTTCGTCTTCGTCGACTTCGAGGGCGAGCCGGCCCGCAGCTACGGCGAGCGCACCCTGAAGCGGTCGGTCCTCGCCGACGTCGCCGGGATGCTGCGCTCCTACCACTACGCGGCCCACACCGCCCTCGCCGACCTGGCGATGCGCGGCGTGCTCGACGTGGCCCCGGAGACCGCCGCGAGCGCTCCGCCCGGGACCGCCCCGGGGGGTGCCCCGGGGGGTGCCCCGGGCGCGCCCGGCGACGCCGGCGCGGGACGCGACGCCCTGCTCGCCGGGCGCCACCGCCAGGCGGCCGACCGCTTCGCCTTCTGGGTGGGCGCCGCCTACCTCGGCGGCTACCTCCCGGCGGCCGAGAACGCCGGCCTCCTGCCGGACGACAGCGGGGAGCTCGACACCCTGCTCGACGCCTACCTCCTCGACAAGGCGCTCTACGAGCTGCGCTACGAGCTGGCGAGCCGGCCCGAGTGGGTCCACCTCCCGCTCCTCGGGCTCCGGCTCCTGCTGGCGCTTCCGGGCCGGACGACGGCCTGAGCGTGGGGACCGCCCGGACCGCCGAGGAGCGCAGGAAGGCGCTCGAGGGGCTCGCCCGGCGCCGCGGCGTCGCCGTCGAGTTCACGAGCGCCACCGGCGAGCGGAGGCGTGCGAGCGACGAGACCCTCGCCGCGGTGCTCCGGGCCCTCGGCGAGCCGCTCGCCCGGCCGGGCGACGCCGTGGCGCTCGCGGCCGAGCGGCGCGCCGAGCGGCGCCGCGCCCGGCGGGCCGGCACGCCGACCCTCCCGACGGTGCTCGTCGCGTGGGAGGGTCGCCTCCCCCCGCTCGACCTCCTCGGCGCCGCACGGCGCGGCGACGCCACGAACAAGACGGGGGACGAGCCACCGCTCGTCCTGCTCGCCGAGGGCGCGGACGAGCCGATGACGCTCAGCGCGAGACCCGACGGTGCCGGGCGCGCCGTCGTCGAGCGGGTCCTCCCCTACGGCGTGCACCAGCTGGTCGCCGGGGAGGCGGCGCCACCGCTGTGGGTCGTCTCGGCGCCCGAGCGGCCGGAGGGCAGCGGGGCTCCTCGCGAGGCACGCGGCTGGGGCGTCTTCGCCGCCGCCTACTCGCTGCGCGACGGGCGCCGCGGGCCGGCGGGGGACCTCGGGGCCCTGCGCAGCCTCGGCGAGGCCGTGGCGCCGCTCGGCGCCTCCGTCGTCGCCACGCTCCCGCTCCTCGCGGAGCTCGCCACCGCCGACGGCGCGGCGCCGGGCCAGCAGCCGTACGCGCCGGTGAGCCGGATGTGGTGGAACGAGGCGTACCTCGACCTCGACCGCCTCCCCGAGCTCGCGCCCGAGGACAGGGGGTGGCGCTCCACGGCGCCCGACGCCAGGCACGCCGACCTCGCCGGCGCGGCGAGCGCCGCCCGGCCGGCCCTGGCGCGCGCCGCACGGCGACTCCTCGCCGGCGACAGCGAGCGCCGGCGCGCCTTCCAGGCCTTCCGGGCGGCGCGACCCGACGTGGGCTCCTACGCGCGCTTCCGGGCGGCGATCGAGCGCGCCGGCGCCGACGTCGCGAGCTGGCCGGCAACCTGGCGCTCGGGCACGATCGGCCCCGACGAGGTCGCCGCCGAGGCCGTGCTCCGCCACGCCTACGCCCAGTTCGCCACCGATGCCCAGCTCGGGGAGGACGCTCGGGCGCTCGCGCGCTCGGGCTGCGGGCTCCTCCTCGACCTGCCGATCGGCTGCCGCCCGGGCGGCTACGACCCGTGGGCGTTCCCGGCGGCCTTCGCCGCGGGCGCGTCCGTCGGGGCGCCGCCCGACGGCTTCTTCCCCTCGGGCCAGGACTGGGGCTTCCCCCCGCCGCAGCCCGACGGGGACCGCGCCACCGGCTACGGGCTGATGCGACAGGTGCTCGCCCACAGCCTGAAGCACGCCGCCGTGCTGCGCGTGGACCACGTGCTCGGCTGGTCGCGGCTGTGGTGGGTGCCGGCGGGGATGTCGCCGAGCGAGGGGGCCTACGTCCGCTACCCGCTGGAGGAGCTCCTGGCGGTGGCGTGCCTCGAGGCGTGGCGCCACGGCGCCCACCTGCTCGGCGAGGACCTCGGCACCGTTGAGCGGGGGCTGCGCCCGCGCCTCGCCCGCCACGGCGTCGACCGGATGCGCGTGGCGATCTACGACCTCTCCGAGCGGCCCCGGCGGGCGCTCGCCCCGCCGGCGGGGACGGTGGCCTACGTCGACACCCACGACAGCGCCCCCTTCGCCGGCTTCCTCGACGGCTCGGAGGTGACGCTGCGCGAGCAGCTCGGGCTCCTCTCGGCCGGCGCCGCCCGCCGCGAGCGGGCAGCGCGGGAGCGCCTCGCCACGGCGCTGGTCGAGCGCCTGGAGCGCGCCGGGCGTCTCGCCCCCGAGGAGCACAAGGACGTGCTCGCGGTCCTCGCCGCGGTGCTGGAGGAGCTCGGCGAGTCCCCGGCCGACCTGGTCGTGGTGCCGGTCGAGGACCTCCTCGAGGAGCGGGACCCGCACAACGTCCCCGGGACCACCTCCGAGCACGCCAACTTCTCCCGCCGCCTGGCCCGCACCCTGGAGGAGTGCACCGCCGAGGTGCGGGTGCGGGAGGCGCTCGGCCGGCTGGACGCGGCGCGCCGGCGTGCGGGAGGCCCGGCCCGGGTAGGGAGGGCCACGTGACCGACGCCCCCCACCCAGCGGCGCCGCGCGGCGACGACGGCAAGCCCGGCGAGCTCGACCGGTACCTGCTCAACGAGGGTCGCCACCACCGCCTCTACGAGGTGCTCGGCGCGCACCGGCTCGCCGGCGCGCCGGACCGCTGGAGCTTCGCGATCTGGGCGCCGAACGCGACGGCGGTTTCGGTCGTCCACGACCAGAACGGCTGGCGGGCCGGGCGCGACCGCCTGGAGCCCCAGGCGAGCTCGGGCATCTGGGCCGGCACGGTCGAGGGGGTCGGCGAAGGGACCCGCTACAAGTACTCCCTCGACACGCCGGCCGGCAGGCGCGAGCGCGCCGACCCCCTCGCCTTCGCCACCGAGGTGCCGCCGCGCACCGCCTCGGTCCTCACCGGGCTCGACCACCGCTGGGGCGACGCCGAGTGGATGGCGGGGCGACGCTCGGCGCAGGGCCCGCAGGCGCCGATCAGCGTCTACGAGCTCCACCTCGGTTCGTGGCGGCGGCACGGGGACGGCTCGTACCTCTCCTACGCCGAGGTCGCCGGCCCCCTCGTCGAGCACGTCACGTCGCTCGGCTTCACCCACGTCGAGCTGCTGCCCGTGATGGAGCACCCGTTCTACGGCTCGTGGGGCTACCAGACGACGAGCTTCTTCGCGCCGAGCTCCCGCTACGGCCCCCCGGAGGAGCTGATGGGCCTGGTCGACGCGCTGCACCGGGCGGGCATCGGCGTGCTCCTCGACTGGGTGCCCTCCCACTTCGCCACCGACGACTTCGCCCTCGCCGACCTCGACGGCACCCACCTCTACGAGCACGCCGACCCCCGCCGGGCGATCCACCCCGACTGGGGGAGCTACGAGTTCAACTACGCCCGCCACGAGGTGCGCTCGTTCCTCGTCTCGAGCGCCTGCTTCTGGCTCGACCGGTACCACGCCGACGGGCTGCGGGTGGACGCCGTCGCCTCGATGCTCTACCTCGACTACTCGCGCAAGGAAGGTGAGTGGTCCCCGAACCCCTACGGCGGCAACGAGGACGTGGAGGCGATCACGCTGCTCAGGGAGATGAACGACGCCGTGCACGGCGCCTTCCCCGGCGTGCTGACGATCGCCGAGGAGTCGACGGCGTGGCCGGGCGTGACGCGCCCGACCGCCGAGGGCGGGCTCGGCTTCTCGCTCAAGTGGGACATGGGCTGGATGCACGACACCCTGACCCACTTCGCCCGCGACCCGGTGCACCGGCGCTTCCACTACGACGAGCTCACGTTCCGCGCCCTCTACGCCTTCTCGGAGGCCTACCTCCTGCCGCTCTCCCACGACGAGGTGGTCCACGGCAAGGGGGCGCTCGCGACGAAGATGCCGGGCGACGACTGGCAGCGGCGCGCCAACCTCCGGCTCCTCTACGGCTACCAGTGGACCCTCCCGGGCAAGAAGCTCCTCTTCATGGGGGACGAGCTCGCGACGTGGCGGGAGTGGGACCACGAGGGCGAGATCGAGTGGTCGCTCCTCGACCACCCGGCGCACGCCGGCGTCGCCCGCTTCGTCGCCGACTGCAACGCCTGCTACCGCGCCCACGAGGCCTTGCACGAGCGGGACCTGTCTCCCGACGGGTTCGCCTGGGTCGAGGCCGAGGCGCGCGCCGACTCGGTGCTCGGATGGCTTCGCTTCGCCGGCGACGCCCCGCCGGTGCTCGCCGTGGCGAACCTCACGCCGGTCGTCCGGCGCTGGCGCTTGGGCGTCCCCGAGGCCGGCCGCTGGGAGGAGATCCTGAACAGCGACGCCACCGTCTACGGCGGCTCGGGCGTCGGCAACGCCGGCGCCGTCGACGCAGACGGGCCGCCCTGGCACGGCCAGCCGGCCAGCCTGGAGTGCACCCTGCCGCCGCTCGGCCTGCTCGCGCTCTCCCCGGCGCGCGGCCGGCGTTGAGCGTGGCGGCGAGGCGCGCCGGCGCCCTGGCGACGCGCCACGGGGCGACCTACCTCGGCGGCGGTCGCACCCGCTTCGGCGTGTTCGCGCCCGAGGTCGGCTCTGTCGAGCTCGTCCTCGGCGACGAGGTCGCGGCGGCGCTCACCCCGGCCGGCGGCGGCTACCACGCGACGGTCACGCCCGCCGTGCCCGGCGCCCGCTACCGCTTCCTGCTCGATGGGAGCGGGCCCTACCCCGACCCGGCGTCGCGTTCGCAGCCCGAGGGCGTCCACGGCCCCTCCGCCATCGTCTCGCTGGAGCCGCCGGACGTCCCCGGCTGGCGCGGCATGCCGCTCGGGGCGCAGGTGCTCTGCGAGCTGCACGTCGGGACGTTCAGCGCCGAGGGGACCTTCGCCGGGGTGGCGGCGTCGCTCGGCGAGCTCGCCGACGCCGGCTACACCGCCGTCGAGCTGATGCCGGTCGGCGAGTTCCCGGGCACCAGGAACTGGGGCTACGACGGCGTCTTCCCCTTCGCCGTCCAGTCCAGCTACGGCGGCGCGCAGGGCCTGGCCGACCTCGTCGCCGAGGCGCACCGCGCCGGCATCGCGGTCGTGGTCGACGTCGTCTACAACCACCTCGGCCCGGAGGGCGCCGTCCACGAGCGCTTCGCCCCCTACTTCACCGACCGCTACGCCACGCCGTGGGGCAAGGCGGTGAACGTCGACGGGCCGTGCAGCGACGGCGTGCGGAGCTACTTCGTCGAGCACGCGCTCTACCTCGTGCGCGACCTCGGGATCGACGGCCTGCGCCTCGACGCCGTCCACGCCATCGCGGACCCGACGGCGTCGCCCTTTCTGGCCGAGCTCGCCGCGGCCGTGCACGCCGAGGCACGCCGCTGCGGGCGGACGATCACCGTCGTCGCAGAGAGCTCCGACAACGACCCGCGCCTCGTCGCCGTCCCCGAGGCCGGCGGCCTCGGCCTCGACGCCGTGTGGAACGACGACTTCCACCACGCGCTGCGCACCACGTTGACGGGTGAGTCGGACCGCTGGTTCGCCGACTACCACGGGAGCGGCGACCTGGCGACGGCGTTCAGGGAGGGCTTCGTGCTCACCGGCCGCTACTCGCCGATGCGGGGCCGGCGCCACGGCGCCCGCCCGGCGTCGCCGATCCCGGGCGACCGGCTCGTCGTCTACGCGCAGAACCACGACCAGGTGGGCAACGCCGGCTTCGGTGAGCGGCTCGCCGCTCGCCTCGGCCTCGCCGCCCAGTTCCCCATCGCGGCCGCGGTGCTTTGCTCGGGCGACGTGCCGCTCCGCTTCATGGGCGAGGAGTACGGCGAGACGGCGCCCTTCCACTTCTTCACCGACTACGGCGACCCCGCCCTCGTCGAGGCGGTGCGCGAGGGCCGGCAGGCCGAGGTGGGCGAAGCGCACGGCACCCCTCCCCCCGATCCCGAGGACCCCGCCACGTTCGACGTGTCGCGCCCCGACCGCGCGCTCGCCCGCTCGGGCGAGCACGCCGAGCTGCTCGCCTGGCAACGCGAGCTGCTGCTGCTGCGTCGCGAGGAGCCAGCGCTCGGGACCCTCGAGCCGTCGCGCTCGCTCGTCTGGCAGGACCCTGCGACGCGCTCGCTCGCCCTGCTCCGCCGGGCCGACCCCTACCTCGGCGGTCGCCCGGTCGCCGTCGTCCTCCACCTCGCGCCCGATGCCGCCGACGTCGCGCCCGAGCTGCTCGCCGGCTGCTCCCTCGAGGTGCTCGCCGTGCGGGGCGTGCCGGGCGTCGCCGCCGGCGAGCGCCTCGAGCCCGACGGCGACCGGCCCGCCCGAATCGTGTGCTCCGGCTACGCGGCGCTCGTCGCGGCGGTCGCCGACGGGGCCGCCGCCCACGTCCCTGGCAGCGACGGGGGGCCCGGGGCGCTCCCCCGCCCGTGAGCCCGGCCCGCCGGGCGTGAGACCCGGCCTCGGCGCGACCTACCGGCTGCAGCTGCGGCGCGAGCTCAGCTTCGCCCGCGCCGCCGCCCTCGCCCCCTACCTCGCCGCCCTCGGCGTCGAGACCCTCTACTGCTCGCCGGTGAACGAGGCGGTGCCCGGCAGCGCCCACGGCTACGACGGCACGGACCCGACGAGCTTGCGCGCCGAGCTCGGCGGCAGCGACGGCTTCGACGCGCTCGTCGGCGCGTGCGAAGCCCACGGGCTCGGGATCTGCCTCGACATCGTCCCGAACCACCTCGCGACCTGGCCGGGCGGCGGGTGGTGGCGCTCGCTCCTTCTCGAGGGCCCCGACGGCGAGCTCGGCGAGGTCTTCGACGTCGACTGGGACGCGGGCCCTCCCGAGGCGCGCCGCACGGTCACGCTCCCCGTCCTCGACCGACCGCTCCCCGCGGCCCTCGCCGCCGGGCTGGTCGAGGTGGGGCGGGGGGCGACCGGCCCGGTGCTTCGCGCCGGCGGCGTCGAGCTCCCCGTCGCCGGCGGCCCGGTGCGGCCCGGCGAGGACGTCGCCGAGGTGCTCGGCGCGCAGCACTACCGCCTCGTCGACTGGCACGACCGGGCCGATCGGAACTACCGGCGCTTCTTCGACATCGACGGCCTCGTCGGGGTGCGCGTCGAGCGTCCCGAGGTGTTCGCGCGCACGCACGCGCTCGTGATCGACCTCGCCCGGGCGGGCAGGTGCTCGGCGCTTCGCGTCGACCACGTCGACGGGCTCGCCGACCCCGCCGCCTACCTCCGCCGCCTCCGGGAGGCGACCGGCCTGCCGGTGGTGGTCGAGAAGATCCTGACCGGCGACGAAGCGCTGCGACGCGGCTGGCCGGTCGCCGGCACGACCGGCTACGAGGTCCTCGACGACGTCGGCGGCGCGCTCGTCGACGCCGGAGGGCTCGAGCGCCTGGTGGCCGCGGGCCGTGCCGAGGGAGACGCGGCGGTCGAGGCGTGCGAGCTCGCGGCGCGGCGCCTCGTCGTCGGGACCCTCTTCCCCGGCGAGCTCGCCCGCGACGCCGAGCGCCTCGCCGTGGCGGCCGGGACGCTCGCCGAGGTGAGTGCCCGCCTGCCCGTGTACCGCACCTACCTCGACGGGGGCGAGCCGGCCCGGGAGGACCGCGCCGCGATCGGCGAGGCGTGCGCCGCGGCCGGCGCGGCCGACGTGGAGGTCGCCCTCCTCGACCCGGCCCGGCGCGGCGCGGCCGTCGGCTACCAGCAGCTCACCGGCGCGGTCATGGCGAAGGGCGTCGAGGACACCGCGTGGTACCGCTTGGCGGGGCCGCTCGCCTTCTGCGAGGTCGGCGGGGACCCTGGCCGAGACCGCCACGACGGCCCCGCCCGCCTGCACGCGCGGGCCGCGGCACGCGCCCTCGACGGCCGGGCCGGGCTGGTGCCGTCGACGACGCACGACACGAAGCGCTCCGGCGACGTGCGCGCCCGGCTGTACGGGCTCTGCGAGCTCGCGGATGGCTTCGAGGAGGGACTGGCGCGCTTTCGCGTCGCGCTCGGCGCGGCCGGGGGCCGGGGCGCCTCGGCCGCCTTCGAGACGCGCCTCCTCGCCCAGCTCCTCCTCGGCACGGTGCCCGTTGCGGGCACGCCCGCACCCGGCGGGACAGCCGGCGGGACGCTGGCGGCCCGCGTCGGTGACGCCCTCGTGAAAGGGGCGAGGGAGGCGAAGCTACGGACCTCTTGGGACGAGCCCGACGAGGGCTACGAGCGGCACCTTCGCGACCTGGTGGAGGCGTCGTGCGCGGGGGGCGCCCGCCTGCTGCGGGAGGCGTTCGGCCACCTCGTCGGCGAGGTGGCCCGTCTCGGGGCCACCCTGTCGCTGTCGGCGGTCGTGCTCCGCTCGGCGTTCCCCGGCGTGCCCGACTGCTACCAGGGCGACGAGACGTGGAACTACTCCCTCGTCGACCCGGACAACCGGCGCCCCGTCGACCACGGACGCCTGCAGGCGATGCTCGCCGCCCTCGCGCCGTCGCCCGGCGGCGAGGGCGGGGACGCGGGCGGGGCCCGGGCGGGGCTCGCGACCGAGCTCCGGCGCTCGTGGCCGGACGGCCGCGTGAAGCTGCTCGTCACGGCCACGGCGCTCCACGCGCGCCGTCGGCTCCCCGGGGCCCTCGCGCCCGCCGCCCGGTACCTCCCGCTCGAGGCCGACGGCCCCGCGGCACCCTCGGTGCTCGCCTTCGGGCGGCTTGCCGGAGAGGCCGAGGACGCGGGCGGGGCGGCGCTCGCGGTGGTCACCCGGCTGGCGTCGCGCCTCGGCGAGGCGGGCGGCGACCTGCCATCGGGCGCCGCCTACGCCGGCACGACCCTCGCCGTGCCGGCGCGCCTCGCCGGGCCGCTCGTCGACGCCGTCACCGGCAGGCAGCTCCGGGCGCGCGCCGGCCGCCTGGAGGTCGCGGAGGTGCTCGCCGAGCTACCGGTCGCCCTGCTCAGGCCGCTGCGCTGAGTAGGACCAGGGCGCGGCCCTCGACGGCGATCGAGCTCCCCGCCACCACCGTCGTCTCGCCGGGCACCGGGAAGGGATCGTCACGCGCCGTGTCGAGGACGAGCGACCAGTGGTTCGCGAAGCGCCCGTCGGGCAGCACGAAGTCGATCGGCTCCCAGTAGGCGTTGAGGATCAGGAAGAAGCTGTCGTCCTCGATGCGCTCGCCGTAGCGGAGGACGTAGGACGGCAGCTCGGCGCCGTTCAGGAACATCCCGAGCGACTTGGCGAAGCTCACCTGCCAGTCGGCGTCGCTCATCTCCTTGCCCTCCGGCGAGAACCAGGCGATGTCGCTCACGCCCTCGCCGCGGAGGGGGCGCCCCTGGAACCAGCGCCGCCGGCGCAGCACCGGGTGGTCCCGGCGCAGCGTGTGGAGCCGTCGCGTGAAGTCGAGCAGGCCCTCGTCGGCATTCTCCCAGTCGAGCCAGGAGATCTCGTTGTCCTGGCAGTAGGCGTTGTTGTTGCCGAGCTGGCTGCGCCCGATCTCGTCGCCGGCGAGCAGCATCGGGACGCCCTGGGAGAGCAGCAAGGTGGCGAGGAGGTTGCGCGACTGGCGGCGGCGTAGCGCCAGGACCTCCGGGTCGTCCGTCGGACCCTCCACCCCGCAGTTCCACGAGCGGTTGTGGTCCTCGCCGTCGCGGTTGTCCTCGCCGTTCGCCTCGTTGTGCTTCTCGTTGTAGGAGACGAGGTCGCGAAGCGTGAAGCCGTCGTGGCAGGTGACGAAGTTGATGCTCGCCCAGGGCCGCCGGCCGGTGCGCTCGTAGAGGTCGGAGCTTCCGGTGAGGCGCGCGGCGAGCTCCGGCAGCCTCTGGTCCTCACCCCGCCAGTAGTCCCGCACGCAGTCGCGGTAGTGCCCGTTCCACTCCGACCACAGCGGCGGGAAGTTCCCGACCTGGTAGCCGCCCTCGCCGACGTCCCACGGCTCGGCGATCAGCTTCACCTGGCTGATGACGGGGTCCTGCTGGATGATGTCGAAGAACGCCGAAAGCCGGTCGACCTCGTGCAGGGTGCGCGCCAGCGTGGCGGCGAGGTCGAAGCGGAACCCGTCGACGTGCATCTCGGTCACCCAGTACCTGAGGGAGTCCATCAGGAGCTGGAGGACGTGGGGGTGCCGGACGTTCAGGGTGTTGCCGGTGCCCGTGTAGTCGACGTAGTAGCGCGGGTCCTCGGGATCGAGGCGGTAGTAGGCGGGATTGTCGATGCCCTTGAACGACAGCGAGGGGCCGAGGTGGTTCCCCTCCGCCGTGTGGTTGTACACGACGTCGAGCAGCACCTCGATACCCGCGGCGTGGAGCGTCTTCACCAGCTGCTTGAACTCCTGCACCTGCTGGCCGAGCGAGCCGCTCGCCGAGTACTCGTTGTGGGGCGCGAGGTAGCAGATCGAGTTGTAGCCCCAGTAGTTCCGCAGCCCCCGCTCGACCAGCTGCTGGTCGTGGACGAACTGGTGCACCGGCTGCAGCTCGACGGCGGTCACCTTCAGCGACTGGAGGTGGTCGATCACCTCGGGCACGGCGAGGCCGGCGTAGGTGCCCCGCAGCTCGGGCGGCACGGCCGGGTGGCGCGCGGTGAAGCCCTTCACGTGCATCTCGTAGACGGTCGTCATGTGCCAGGGCGTCTCGGGGTGCCGGTCGTTGCCCCAGTCGAAGAACGGGCTGACCACGACGTTCTTCGGCATGGAGGCCGCGCTGTCCGAGCGGCTGGCTCGCGACTCGTCGCCCTGGTGGCCGAAGAGCGACCGGCGCCAGCGGACCATGCCGTCGACCGCCTTGCCGTACGGGTCGAGTAGCAGCTTCTCCGGGTTGCACCGCAGCCCCTGCGACGGTCGCCACGGGCCGTGGACCCGATAGCCGTAGCGGTGGCCCGGGCCGACGCCGTTCAGGTAGCCGTGGTGGACGTGCGCCGTCTCGTCGGGCAGGGTAAAGCGCGACTCGCGGCCCCACTCGTCGAACAGGCACAGCTCGACGCGGTCGGCGACCTCGGAGAAGATCGAGAAGTTGGTGCCCACGCCGTCGTAGGTCGCCCCGAGCGGGTACGGCTTGCCAGGCGTGATCACCTGTCCGGACCGGTCCATCCCGGTCACGCTAACGGCTCATCGCAGGAGCCGGAGAAGGCCCCCGCCACCGCCACCGCGACGGCGGCTCAGCGATCGGGCCGCACCACGACCACGGAGATGTCACTGTGGTGCAGCAGGTGGTTCGCCACGGAGCCGAGCACGACGCTCGACACCGGGCCGTGCGTCGTGGCGCCGACGACGAGGCAGACGGCCTCCAGGTCATGGCCGACCTGGAGGATCTGGTGGGCCGGGTCGCCGTCGCGCACCTCGAAGCGCCAGTCGACCCCGGCGGCGGCGAGCGCGTCGGCCACCTGGGACTCGGTGGTGCGTTCGAGGTCGTCGGCGGTGTCCTCCAGGATCGCCACCGCGTCGCCCGCCACGGGCCCCGGGGCGATGTTCGGCAGGTGGCGCACGTACACGACGGCGAGGCGAGCCCCGACCGCAGACGCGACCCAGGCGGTGTGGCGCAGCGCGCAGAGCGACGACTCGGAGCCGTCGACGCCGACGACGACCGTGCCCGCCTTGCCCTTCTCGTGGACCAACTGCGCCATCAGTACCCTCTCCCTGTCACGGGCGGCGACGCCGGCCTGCGGACGGGCGCCGGTACGCCGCGCCTGTCGGACACGGTGCGCGACGACCCGTTGCCCGCCGTGCCATGGCGACCTCGCCGGCCCTTGGCACGCGTGTGCACCAACCACGTCCCCGCGACGGCACCTCCACGGTGCGCCGGCGACGCGGAGCGACGTGGGAGTGAAGCGAGCGCACCGGTGACGCGCGTCCGCCGCGAGGGCGGATCGACGATCAGTCGGCCGCCCTGCGCCCGGGCTCCGGACGCGGGCGGCGGCAACTGCTCAGGCCGGGCGGACGTTCGCCGCTTGAAGGCCCTTCTGGCCCTCCTGGACCTCGAATTCGACCATCTGGCCTTCCTCGAGGGTGCGGTACCCCGACATCTGGATGGCGGAGTGGTGGACGAACACATCCGCGCCACCGGTCTGCGAGATGAAGCCGTAGCCCTTCTCGGCGTTGAACCACTTGACTGTTCCGGTCGCCACTTCGGCGATCCCCCTTCTTTCGATGATGCTCTACAACGAGAGGGATCGAGCCGAGTCGTCGGCGACCGCCGCAGGTGTCCCGCGGCGCCCTCGCGGGCCCCGTCGGACGCACCTGTACGCGGTCGCCTTCGAAGGGCCCGCTTGCTCTCGACACGCAGGGTACCAGGCCGTTGCTCGTTCGTCACCGGTTCGTTCGGGCCTACCGACGGGACCTCCCCCGGGGTCGTAGCGATGTCCGATCGCGCCTCGCCGTGCCCGCGACGGCTCACGGCCCGGCGACGATCTCCTCCACCAACGCGTCGAGGGCGCCGAGCCCCTCGAGGAGGTCGAGCACCGTGTAGCGGGCGCGGAGGCGGTTCGCGAACCGGAACGTCGCACCCAAGGTGTCACGGTCGAGCCCGAGGAACCCCGCTGTCGCCGGGACGCCGCTGTCGGCGAGGGCGCTCGAGACGTGCTCGAAGCCGGACGCCACCTCGGCGAGGCGGGCGGCGAGCGCCTTGAGCGCCGCCGCGTCGCGCGGCCAGGCCGGCAGACCCCTCGCGAGGATCTCCTCCTTCTCCCGGCGCACCGCCTCCAACGCCTCGAGCTGCGCGCCGAACCAGCGCCGTGCCTCGGTGTCGTCGCCACCGCCGGGACCTCCCGCCCGCACGGGCGGCGGGCTCGCTCCGGCGACGAGGTCGGCGCCGCGGCGCTGGAGCGCCATGGCGAAGTGGGTCGCGTAGCCGACCTGGAGGCCGTGCGGGCCGTGGGGCCGCAGCCCCCGGAAGGCGAGCAGGTCCCAGAAGTGCGACGCATGGTGCTCGCAGCCGCTCGCCGGCCGGGAGTTGCCCATCATCGCCATGGCGATCCCCGACTCGACCAGGCCGCGCACGAGCTCCCCGACGGCGTCGGGCCGCCCGGCGCGCACCTCGGCGGCGTGCGCCGTGCAAAAGCCGAGGGGCCCGAGCACCCTGGCCTCGACCACCGGGCAGAACAGCTCGCCGAGCAGCCCGCTCGCGAGGGCCCAGTCGAAGCGGGCGCACGCCTTGCCGAGCAGGTCGCCGAGCCCCCAGACGGTCATCTCGGCCGGAGCGCCCGCGACGACCTCGAGGTCGGCGAAGACGGCGAGGGGCGTGTGCGCGATGTGGCTCACCTTCACGCCGTCGAACTGCATCGCCGCGACGTTCGAGGCGTAGCCGTCCATCGAGGCCGCGGTGGGCACGGACACGTACGAGCGCCCTTCCAGGAACGTCGAGTAACGCGTGATGTCGTTGATCACGCCGGAGCCGACCGCGAGCACGCCGTCCGGGTCGTCCGCGCCGAGCCGCTCGCGCGCCGCCGCGACCGCCCCCTCGTCGGCGAGGAGCCCCGAGCGCTCGGGGAAGCGCAGCCGAGTGACGAGGTGGCCGGCGGAGCGGAGCGCCTCGGCGAGGCGGTCGCCAAGCGCCTCGGCGGTGTTGGCGTCGTCAACGAGGAGGAGGCGGCGCCAGCTCTTCTGGTCGGCGTAGGCGCCGAGGCGCTCGAGGGCCTCGGGGCCGACGACCACCTCCTCGACCGGCACGTCGTGGTCGAGCCCGCACGCGGGGCACGGCGTCGCGCTCACGGTCGAGCGCCCGTCGCCCGGGCGCCGGCGCCGGGGTCCGCCGGGCTCGTCACCTTCCGCGGTTCACGACGCCTGGCCGTAGTAGGCACCGGGGCCGTGCTTGCGCCGGAAGTGCTTGTCGCGCACCGAGGTGGCGAGCGGCCCGGCGTCCGGCCGCAGCACCAGGGTGAGCAGCGCCATACGGGCCACCTCCTCGAGCGTCACCGCCCGCTCGACGGCCTCGGCCGGGTCCGCGCCCCAGGCGAAGGGGCCATGACCAGGCGCCAGCACGCCCGGCACCTCGTCGGTCCCACGGTCGCCGACCGCCTCCACCAAGATCGTGCCGGTGCTGGCCTCGTACTCCCCCGCCACCTCCTCCTCCGTCAGGTGCCTCGCCACCGGCACAGGGCCTGGGCAGAGGTCGGCATGGGTGGTGCCGAGGATCGGGATCTCGCGCTCCGCCTGGGCGAAGGCCGTCGCCCAGGTCGAGTGGGTGTGCACGACGCCCCCGAGCTCGGGGAAGGCCCGGTAGAGCAGGACGTGCGTCGCCGTGTCCGTCGACGGGCGCCGGTGGCCCTCGACGACCTCGCCGTCCAGGTCGACGACGACCATGTCCTCGGCGCCCATCGCCTCGTAGGGCAGCCCGCTCGGCTTGATGACCACGAGGCCGCGTGCGCGGTCGATCCCGCTGACGTTGCCCCAGGTGAGCGCGACGAGCCCGTGACGCGGCAGTGCCAGGTTGGCCGCGAGCACCTCGTCGCGAAGCGCCTCGAGCACGTGTTCCTCCTCGGTCGGCTCGACGGCGACCTTAGGCCATCAAAGCTCCACGAAGTCGATGTCGAGCAGCTCGGCGAGGATCCGCCACCGCTCGAGGTGATCACCGAGGTTCATGCAGAAGTGGTGGGTCCCGCCGTTACGGAGCCACTCCGTGAGGAAGGCGCGCATACCCGATGCCGGTCGGTAGTGGAAGTACGGCATCTGGACGTTCGGGAGCACGGGCGTGTCGAGCACCTCGCCTCGTGCGACGGCGAGCCGGTAGAACTCGCCGTCGAGGGGGATGAGCGTCGCCGTCGTGGCGATGCCCGGCTCGGCCGAGAAGACGGTGGTCGGCGGGTTGCCCAGACCGCCGATGCCGAGCGGCCGGTCGACGAGCCGGACCGGGCGGTCGCGGCGGGCGACCTTCCAGTTGCCCTCGCCCATGTGGCTGATGAGCACCGAGTCGAGCTCGTAGTCCATGGCGTACATCTCGCTGAAGTGGGCGTCGCCGATCAGGGTGTGGCTGGCACAGACCAGCGCCGCGGCGTTCGTGTCACCCTCGGCCCCGTAGCCGTAGCCGTCGGCCATCAGATCCGAGGCCGCGAGCAGCGGCAGCTGCTCGAAGCGGCCGTCCCGACCCACCGGCTCGAAGTGGACCGACAGCCCGTCGTAGCCGCCCTCCTCGATGATCTCGCGCAGCGCCAGCTCGAAGCGGATGGCATAGGCATGGCGCTCGGGCGGCAGGTCGGGGTCGATCTCGAATTGAGCGGCATGGCGGGTGCGGACCTCCTCGATCCGCCCGCCGTCGATGCGCCCCATCCGCGCATGGACGTCGCCGAGGTTCTCGTTCACCACCATCGGCCCGAGCTTGCGCAGCAGCGCCGTCGGGTCGTAGAGCACGTCCTCCATGCCGTTCATCGGGTAGCCGAAGAGCGCGATCTTCGTCCGCTTCAGCCTCGTCACCGTCCTGGCGGCTCGCGCCCAGGACTCGAAGGCGGAGAGGAACTGCGCCGAGTGCCACTCCTCGGTGATCACCGAGTACGGGATGCCGGCGCGCAGCAGCGCGTTCGACTGGTCCTGGGCACCGTGGATCCCCTGGTTGTACGTCAGGTCGTCCATCGTCCATTCGGCGGTGACGACAGGCTCCGGCTGGATGTTCGCCAGCAGGAGCGGGAGCGGGTTCTCCTGCAGCGCACGGAGGGTGCGCATCGCCGGCCCGTAGGTGAGCATGACGATCATGATCCCGTCGAGCTCGTGCGAATTCAGGTCCCGCACGATCTCCTCGACGTCCGCACGATTGCGCGCCGGGCGCGTGAACACGACCTCGGCCACCGGATCGAGTCGCGCGCACAGCTCTTGCGCGAACTGGGCCTGGTGCTCGGTGATGCGCGGGATCATCTCGTCGTAGAGCTCCTGCATGATCCCGAGCAGGCCGATCCGTGGGCGCTCGCTGGTCGTCACCGTTGCCTCCCTGTTTCCGGGGCCGTCCCCGATTCTTCCTCCGAGGCGCTGCGCGCCCTGCGGCAGTGCCGAGTTGGCCGCCGACGGACCGCCGGTGCGGCCCGCGCCCTCACGCACGCGACGCCGATGGGTGTCGCATTCGATGCGCTCCGGTCGTGGCGGTGACACCGACGGGGTGATGGGCCGATCGCGCCGGGCTTCGGCCGAGGCGGCGATCTGTACGACGAACCCCGGCCAGCCCTCATCTCGAACCGGCGCGGGCCGGCGCGAGCACCAACCGCCGATGACTGCCTTGAGTCCTGCAGACCTAGGAATCGTACTGCTTGTCGCTCGCCTCCAGGATTTTCGAGCGCCCTCGCCAGGCACGTCGCGCCGCGGCGCCCGACGCTCGTGCGCCATCGTGACAGCTACGTCACCAGCCCGCCCATCTGGGCGACATGAGCGTTCTCATCGTGTAGCGGGCGACGGCGTGGGGCACCACGTGACGACCACATGTGCTCGTGGGTCGCGGAAGACGACGCTGGCGTGACGCCGCCGCGAACTCCGTTGCACCCTCTGGTGTGAACGCCATTGATCCCCCACGCCGCCTCCGCGTGCCGGCCGCCAGCGGCGGCAAGACCGCTGTATCCCAGACTTCTCAGCCAAGCTCCCGCGATGCGGGCGTGACCGGTGCCTTCGCCGGACATCCAGCCAACCCGTGGGGACGCAGCAGTCAGATCGCTTGTGAGCGTTAACAGATCAGGACTGTACGGGTCGCGGCGAAACCGTGTCAAGGTTCGACGTGCACTAGCGGCGCCGACGGTCGTCCGGCTTGCGCCGCCGCGTTCGGCCCCGGGTCAAGGGGCGGCCGGGTGCGCCGTGCTCTGGCGCACGACGAGCTCAGGCGGGATCACGACCCGCTCGACGCTTCGGGATCCGGAGTCCAGCCACTCGAGCAGGAGACCGAGGCTGCGTCGCCCGACCTCGTCGAAGTCCTGGCGCACGGTCGTCAGCGGGGGCGTGAAGAACTCGGACTCGGCGATGTCGTCGAAGCCCACGACGCTCACGTCCTCGGGCACCCGCCGGTCGCGCTCGTGCATGGCGCGCAGCAGTCCGAGGGCCATGTGGTCGTTGGCGACGAACACGGCGGTCGCCTCGGGGATACGCGCCAGCGTCTCGCCGGCGTCGAAGCCCGAGCGCGCCGTCCAGTCGCCCGCCAGTGGCGCCGGCACCTCCGCGCCCGCGTCCTCGAGGGCGGAACGCCAGCCGGCGACGCGCTCGCGCGCCTCCAACCACTCCATCGGCCCCGCGACGTGGAAGACCGTGCGATGACCGAGGGAGAGGAGGTGCCCCGTCGCCGCGCGAGCTCCGCTGCGCTGGTCGACCGTGACCACGCCGAGGTCGGTGGTCGGGTCGCCCTCGACCACGACCACCGGCAGGTCGGTCGGCAAGTCAGTGAGGGCGGTGTTGGCCGAGGTGAGCGGGGCGATGACGATCACGCCCTCGACCGACTGCTCGGCGAGCCGCGCGACGGCCTCTTGCACCGTGAGGCGGTCGATCGAGCGCAGGCTGACGACGCTCACGAAGTACCCAGTCTCGCGGGCCGCCCGCTCGATGCCGTAGAGCGTGGCGACCGGGCCGAACAGCGTGGTGTCGAGCGTGACGAGGCCGAGCGTCCGGGACCGCCCGGTGACGAGGGCGCGCGCCGCCAGGTTCGGGCGGTAGCCGAGCTGCTCGATCGCGGCGAGAACGCGAAGCCGCGTCGTCGGTCGCACGCTCGGATGGTCGTTCAGCACCCGCGAGACGGTCTGGTGCGAGACGCCCGCGAGCTTGGCCACGTCGGTCATCGCCGGCGACCGCTGCACTCGCTGCGCAGCCGCGGCCGGCGGCTCGGAACGCTGGCTCGCGGCCGGCGGCGTCACCCCGTTCTTGCGCCCTTGCCCGGCGCCGCGTCGCGTTGCCGCCATGGTGGTGCTACCTCACCGGCCGTCGGCCGAGCTGGCGAACGGTGGTTCCGACCCGCAGCGGCATGGACGATACACGTCGCTCGGGCTCTGGGCCCGCGGCGGCCGGCAGCCCCACGGCGCCAGGCGGTGGGGCGCGGTCCGTGCAACCTCAGGTCGCGCCGCTCCCGCCGGTGCCGGATGCGGCCCGCCGGAGCTGCTTGAGCTCGTGCAGCACGTCGACGCGGTCTCGCCCGAGGAGGTCGTGGAGCTGCCGGTAGACGTCGTAGGCGGCGCCGAGCGCCTGCGAGGTGACGGCGTCGGGGCGGTAGTGGCGCGACTCGCTGGGCCGCAGCGCCGCGACCGCCGACGCGACGTCGTCGAAGCCGCCGGCCGCGCTGCCCGCCGCCACGGCGCCGAAGAGCGCGGCGCCGCGCGCCGGGACCTGGGTGGCGTCAGGGATGCTCACCTCGAGGCCCGTGGCATCAGCGACGAGCTGCATGAGCAGTGGACTCTTCTCCGCGATGCCGCCGCAGGCCACGATCTTGCCGAGCCCGAGACCGTGCTCGACGAAGTTGTCGACGATGCGCCGGGTGCCGAAGGCGACCGACTCGAACAGCGCCCGGTAGATCTGCTCGCGCGTGGTCGAGAGGCTCAGGCCCGCCAGGACGCCGGAGAGGTCGGCGTCGGCGAGGACCGAGCGGTTGCCGTTCCACCAGTCGAGTGCGACAAGCCCGCCGGCGCCGGGCGGGACCTTCGACGCCGCCGCCTCGAGCTCCTCGTAGTGGCGCTGGCGTCGCTCGGGCGACTCGCCCGGAGCGATCAGCCGGTCCACGTACCAGGCGAACATGTCGCCGACCGCCGGCTGGCCTGCCTCGTAGCCGTACAGCCCGGCAAGGATCCCGTCCTGGACGACGCCGGTGATCCCCGGCATCCGGACCTCGTCGGGGTCGACGACCATGTCGCAGATCGAGGTGCCGATGACCATGACCAACACGCCGGGCTCTTCGACCCCCGCCCCCGGCACCGAGACGAACGAGTCGACGTTGCCCACCGCGACGGCGGCGCCAGGGTGGAGGCCGAGCTCCGCGGCGAGCGCCGGGACGAGCGTGCCGGCGCGCGTCCCCGGCGCCGCGAAGCTCGTCCCGAGCTTCGCGGCGGGGTCGGGGAAGCCCGGGAAGGCCGCGTCGAAGTACTCGCGCGACGGCAGGCCCTCGCTCGCCGACCAGCAGGCCTTGTATCCCGCCGAGCACGCCGCGCGGACCTGGGAGCCGCACAGCTGCCAGACGATCCAGTCGGTCGCCTCGATGAAGGCGCTCGCCGCGTCGTAGACCTGGCGGTCCTCCTCCCAGAGCTGGATGAGCTTCGGGAAGTACCACTCCGAGGAGATTCGCCCGCCGTAGCGCGCGAGGAAGGGCTCCCCTCGCTCGAGGGCCACTTCGTTCAACCGGTCAGCATGGCGCTGCGCGGCGTGGTGCTTCCACAGCTTCGTCCAGGCGTGCGGGCGGTGGCGCCACTGCTCGAGCGTCGAGAGCGGGGTCCCGTCCGCCGTGACCGGCAGCACCGTGCACGACGTGACGTCGATGCCGATCCCGACGACGGCATCGCCCGGGACATCCGCCCTGGCGAGGGCCTCCGGGATGCCGCGCCGCAGCACCTCGAGGTAGTCCGACGGGTCCTGCAGCGCCCAGTCCGTCGGCAGCCGCTCGCCGGTCTCGAGTTCGGTGTCGATGACGCCGTGGGGGTAGCGCACCTCGCTCGAGGCGAGCTCGGCGCCCGAGACGAGATCGAGCACGAGCACCCGGCCGGACTCCGTGCCGAAGTCCACGCCGAGCGCGAGCCGCGCCGATCCCCGAGGGTCCCCCGCCATGCGCGGTCACGCTAGGAGTGGTGCCCCCTTCCGTCAACCGGTCTCGAGCCGCGTTCCGCCACGACGGCCGCCCGCTCAGCGGTGGACGCGCGTCCCCGTCCGCGTGTCCTCCACCTTCCAGCCGAGCGACTCGATCTCGCCCCGCAACGCGTCCGCGGCGGCGAAGTCCCGAGCCTCGCGGGCGGCGTCACGCCGCTCCATTAGGTCGAGCACCCGCTCGTCGGGCACCGCCTCGCCTTCGCGCGGCTCCAGACCGAGCACCGCGAAGCACGCCAGCGCGGCGCGGCCGAGCGCGATGCCGGCGTCGGCGTCACCGGCGTCGAGGAGCGCGTTAGCCCGGCGGATCCCCTCGAAGAGCGCGGCGACGGCGCGGCTCGTGTCGAGGTCGTCGTCCATCCGCTCCTCGAAGCGCTGCGTGAGCGCGTCGGCCTCGACGGCCGAGAAGGGGGCGCTGCGGACGTCGCGAGCGACGCCGGCGAGGCGGCGCGATAGGGCGTCGATCCGGCCGACGGCGATCGCCGCGCCCTGGAGGAGGTCGTGCGTGACCTCGAGCGGCGAGCGGTAGCCGGACTGGACCACGAGGAGGCGCAAGGCGCGGGCGTCGTTCTCCTCGAGGAGCTCGGCGAGGGTGGTGAAGTTCCCGAGCGACTTCGACATCTTCTCGCCGCCCACCGTCACCAGCCCGTTGTGCACCCAGTGGCGGGTGAAGCGGCGCCCGAGCGCGACGGCCTGGGCCCGCTCGTTCTCGTGGTGCGGGAACATCAGGTCCTGGCCGCCCCCGTGGAGGTCGAAGTCCTCGCCGAGGAGGGCGAGCGACATCACGACGCACTCGGTGTGCCAGCCGGGGCGGCCCTCGCCGAACGGCGAGGGCCAGGTGGGCTCGCCCGGCTTCGCCTTCTTCCAGAGCGCGAAGTCGAGAGGCGAGCGCTTCTCCTCGGTGACGGCGACGCGCGCCCCGGCCCCGGCCAGCAGGGAGCTGAGGTCCTGGTGCACGAGGAGGCCGTAGCCAGGGACGCGGTCGACCTCCAGGTAGACGCCGTCGGGGGTCTCGTAGGCGGCGCCGGCCCGCACGAGCTCGCCGATCAGCTCCACCATCTCGGGGATGTACGCCGTGGCGTGCGGGTCGTCGTCGGGAGGCTCCACGCCCATCCGGTCGAGCGCGGCCCACCACTGCTCCTCCCACTCCGTCGCCACGTCGCGCCAGTCCCGCCGCTCGGCCCGGGCCCGGTCGAGGATCTTGTCGTCGAGGTCGGTGACGTTCGAGACGAAGTGGACCCGAAGCCCGCGGTGGCGTAGGTACCGCCGGAGCACGTCGTAGACGAGCGCGAACCGCCCGTGACCGACATGCGGCGGGCCGTACACGGTCGAGCCGCAGACGTACAGCCCGACGCGGCCCGGGTCCCTCGTGACGAGCTCGTCGACGCGCCCGGTCGCAGTGTCGTGCAGCCGGAGCACGCTAGTACCGTAGTCGGCCTATGCCAGCCGATTTCCAGGACGCGACGGGCCCCGGCGGGCCCCGCGTCGCCCAACGCGAGACGACCTCTCCGGCGGACGCCGCCTCGGCGCCGCGCCCGGCTGGCGACTCGCCGCTCGGGACGAGCCGGGTGCCGCAGCGCCCCGCCCTCGAGGGGCTGGAGGAGCGCTGGAGCGAGCAGTGGGAGGAGTGGGGGATCTACCGGTTCGACCCCTCCCGCCCGCGTGACGAGATCTTCGCCATCGACACGCCGCCACCGACGGTCTCGGGCTCGCTCCACGTCGGCCACGTCTTCTCCTTCTCCCAGACCGACGTCATCGCCCGCTTCTGGCGCATGCGCGACAAGGCGCTCTTCTACCCGATCGGCTGGGACGACAACGGCCTCGCCACCGAGCGCCGCGTCCAGAACCACTTCGGGGTCCGCTGCGACCCGAGCCAGCCGTACGACCCGGACTTCACCCCGCCGGCCGAGCCGCCGAAGGCGCCGCTCGGGATCTCGCGGCTGAACTTCATCGAGCTCTGCCGCCAGCTGACCGCCGAGGACGAGCAGGCCTTCGAAGCGCTGTTCCGGCGCATCGGGCTCTCGGTCGACTGGAGCATGCAGTACACGACGATCGGCGAGTCGGCGCGGCGGATCTCCCAGCGCGCCTTCCTCCGCATGCTGGCGGACGACCAGGCCTACCGCCACGAGGCACCGACGCTGTGGGACGTCGACTTCCGCTCGGCCGTCGCCCAGGCCGAGCTCGCCGACAAGGAGGTCGCCGGCGCCTATCACCGCGTCCGCTTCGCCCGCCCCGACGGTGGGCCGCCCATCGAGATCGAGACCACCCGCCCCGAGCTCATCCCCGCCTGCGTCGCCCTGGTCGCGCACCCCGACGACGAGCGCTACCGGCCGCTGTTCGGCACGACGGTCCTCACTCCGTTGTTCGGCGTCGAGGTGCCCGTGCTCGCCCACCACCTCGCCGAGCCGGAGAAGGGCTCGGGCATCGCCATGGTCTGCACCTTCGGCGACCTGACCGACGTCACGTGGTGGCGGGAGCTGTCGCTGCCGACCCGGACCGTCGTCGGCCGCAACGGGCACCTCGAGCACGCGCCCTTCGGCGAGCCCGGCTGGGAGTCGGCCGACCCCGAGCGCGCACGGCGCCTCTACGCCGAGCTCGAGGGGCGCACGGTGAAGGCGGCCCAGCGGCGCATCGTCGAGCTGCTCGGCGAGTCCGGCGACCTGGTCGGCGAGCCGCGGCCGATCACGCACTTCGTGAAGTTCTACGAGAAGGGTGAGCGACCGCTGGAGATCGTCTCCTCGCGCCAGTGGTACGTGCGGACCATGGCGCTTCGCGACCGGCTGCTCGCTGCCGGGCACGAGCTCTCCTGGCACCCCGAGTTCATGCGCGCCCGCTACGAGTCGTGGGTCGAGGGGCTGAACGGCGACTGGAACATCTCGCGGCAGCGCTTCTTCGGCGTGCCCTTCCCGGTCTGGTACCCCGTTCGGCCCGACGGCAGCGTGGACGACGACCACCCGATCCTCGCGCCGGAGAAGCGTCTCCCGATCGACCCCTCCGCCGAGACGCCAGACGGCTACGACGAGTCCCAGCGCGGCCTGCCCGGCGGCTTCGTCGGCGATCCCGACGTCATGGACACCTGGGCGACCTCCTCGCTCACGCCGCACATCGCGGCGCGCTGGGAGGAGGACGGCGACGTCTTCGACCGGGTCTTCCCGATGGACCTCCGGCCGCAGGGCCACGACATCATCCGGACCTGGCTGTTCACGACGGTGGTCCGCTCGCTGCTCCTCCACGAGGAGGTGCCCTGGCACCACGCCGCGCTCTCGGGATGGATCCTCGACCCGGACCGCAAGAAGATGTCGAAGTCGACGGGCAACGTGGTCGTCCCGACCGAGACGCTCGACAAGCACGGGACCGACGCCGTGCGCTACTGGGCCGCCTCGGCGCGCCTCGGCGTCGATACCGCCTTCGACGAGCAGCAGATGGTCATCGGCCGCAAGCTCGCCATGAAGGTGCTCCAGGCGAGCAAGTTCGTGGTGTCCCGACTCGAGGGCGCGCCGGCGGGCGACGCCCCGGGCGCGCCGGGGCGCCCCGCCGTGCTCGCTCCGCTCGACGCGGCGATGCTCGGGCGGTTGGCGGCGGTGGTGGACGAGGCGACCTCGGCTCTGGAGGGCTACGACCACGCCCGCGCGCTCGAGCGTACCGAGCAGTTCTTCTGGACCTTCTGCGACGACTACCTGGAGTTGGTGAAGGGCCGGGTCTACGCCGACCCGTCCGGGGGGGCCGAGGTGGCCGCCGGCGGGGCGTCGGCCCGCTACGCCCTCGGCACGGCGCTCGGCGCGCTGCTCCGGCTGTTCGCGCCGTACCTCCCCTTCGCCACGGAGGAGGCCTGGTCCTGGTGGCGCGAGGCGTCCGTGCACGGCGCTTCGTGGCCTGCGTCCGCCGAGGTCGACCCGGGCCCGGGAACGCCGCCGCCAGAGCTGCTCGACCACGTCGGCACCGTCCTCGGCGAGGTGCGCCGGGCGAAGACGACCGTCAAGCGCTCGATGAAGGTGCCCGTCCGCCGGGTGGTCGTCACCGGCCCCGCCGCGGCGATCGAGCTCATCGGCTCGGCGCGCGACGACCTCGCCGACGCCGGCAGGATCGCCGAGCTCGAGCTCGTCGCCGGCGACGGCGCCCTGAGCGTCGAGGTCGAGCTGGCGGACGAGTAGCCGTGCGGCCGGCCCGCGCGACGCGCCGGGCCGACGGCCTGCCGGTCGAGCCGCTCCGGCGCCCGCGCACGCTGGCGTGACGACCGCACGGCCGAACGCTCGCGGCGCGACTCGATTGACGACGGCCGAGCGCGATCGGTAGTTTTGTCCGAGTTGAGGACGCGTGTGCGTCCATCGAACACCGTCGGCAGACGGGGTGCCGGCACGACCGCGCACGGGAGCCACGAAGAGCACCGATGGCAGAGATTGCGAGCCTCGCCGACGCCGTTTCCTCGCTCGTCCACGACGGCGACAGCGTCGCGCTCGAGGGGTTCACGCACCTCATCCCCTACGCGGCCGGGCACGAGATCATCCGCCAGGGCAGGCGCGACCTCACGATTGTGCGCCTCACGCCCGACGTCCTCTTCGACCAGCTCATCGGCGCGGGCTGCGCCCGGCGGATGGTCTTCTCCTGGGGAGGGAACCCCGGCGTCGGCTCGCTCCACCGCTTCCGCGACGCCGTCGAGACCGGCTGGCCGGTCCCGCTCGAGATCGAGGAGCACAGCCACGCCGGGCTGACGAACCGCTACGTCGCGGGAGCCTCGGGACTCCCCTTCGCCGTGCTGCGCGGCTATGCGGGAACGGGACTGCCAGCGCACACCGCCTCCATCGCCCCGATCACGTGCCCGTTCACCGGCGAGCAGCTCATGGCGGTGTCGGCGCTGCGGACCGACGTGGGGATCATCCACGCCCAACAGGCCGACCGCCGGGGAAACGTGCAGATGTGGGGCATCACGGGCGTGCAGAAGGAAGCGGTGCTCTGCTCGGAGCGCTCCCTCGTCACCGTCGAGGAGATCGTCGACGCGCTGGAGCCCCGCCCCGGCGCGGTCGTGCTCCCCTCGTGGGTGGTGACGGCGGTCGCGGAGGTACCCGGCGGGGCGCACCCCTCCTACGCCTCGGGCTACTCGCAGCGCGACAACGCCTTCTACCAGGCCTGGGAAGCGATCAGCCGCGACCGGGAGCAGTTCGCCAAATGGATGGAGGCCAATGTCCTCGCCGGCTGAGGTCGCCGACGTCAGCGCCGACGACATGATGATCGTGACGGCCGCCCGAGCGCTCGCGGCCCGGCGGGTGTGCTTCGTCGGGATCGGGCTGCCGAGCACGGCCGCGAACCTCGCCCGGGCGACGACGAACCCGGACATCGTCCTCGTCTACGAGTCGGGCACGATCGGCGCCAAGCCCAACCGGCTCCCGCTCTCGATCGGCGACGGCGAGCTCGCCGACACCGCGGACGCCGTCGTGTCGGTGCCCGAGATCTTCAACTACTGGCTGCAGGCCGGGCGTGTCGACGTGGGGTTCCTCGGCGCGGCCCAGATCGACCGCTACGCTAACCTGAACAGCACGGTGATCGGCGAGTACGAGAACCCGAAGGTGCGGCTGCCCGGCGCGGGCGGCGCTCCCGAGATCGCGACTTCGAGCCGCGAGGTGTTCGTCCTCCTCCGCCAGAACAAGCGGACCTTCGTCGACCGTGTCGACTTCGTCACCTCGGTCGGATTCGGCAGCGGTCCCGGCGACCGTGAGCGCCTCGGGCTGCGCGGCAACGGTCCCTCGCTCGTCATCACCGACCTCGGCGTGCTCGAGCCGGACCCTACGACCTGCGAGCTCGTGCTCACGCGGGTCCACCCGGGAGTGGAGGTCGACCAGGTGCGGTCGGCGACGGGCTGGGACCTGCGCGTCGCCGACGAGGTGCAGCGGACCGCCCCGCCGACGCAGGAGGAAATGGTCGTCCTCCGGCGCCTCCAGGCGACAATCGGCTCATGAGCGACCCGGTCCTCGTCCTCGACGGGGTGCGCACCCCCTTCGGCCGCTACGGCGGTGCGCTCGCCGCGGCGCGCCCCGACGATCTCGCCGCCCACGTCGTCCGCAGCGTGCTCTCGCGCACGACCGAGCTCGACCCCGCCGGGGTCGACGACGTCTACCTCGGCAACGCCAACGGTGCCGGCGAGGAGAACCGCAACGTCGCCCGCATGGCCGTGCTGCTCGCCGGACTCCCCGTGAGCGTCCCCGGCGCCACGGTCAACCGGCTCTGCGGCTCGGGCATGCAGGCGATCACCGACGCGAGCCGCGCGATCGCGACGGGCGACGCCGCGGTCTGCCTCGCCGGAGGCGTCGAGTCGATGACCCGTGCGCCGTGGGTGCTCCTCAAGCCCGACCAGGGCTATCCGCGTGCCCACGAGACGCTGCACTCGACGACGCTCGGGTGGCGGATGGTCAACCCCGCGATGCCGGCCGAGTGGACCGTGGCGCTCGGCGAGGGCGCCGAGATCCTCGCCGACCGCTATCAGATCACCCGGGAGGCCCAGGACGAGCTGGCCCTGTCGAGCCACCGGCGGGCAGCTGCGGCGTGGGACGCGGGCGTCTTCGACGACGAGGTCGTCGCCCTCCCCGGCGTCGAGTGCCCCCGCGACGAGAGCATCCGCGAGGACACCAGCATGGAGAAGCTGGCCCGGCTGAAGCCGGCGTTCCGCCCGGACGGGACGGTCACCGCCGGGAACGCCTCCCCGCTCAACGACGGTGCCGCGGCGCTCCTCCTCGCTTCCGAGCGGGCAGCCTCGCGCCTCGGGCGCGCGCCGCTCGCGCGCATCGCGGGTCGCGCCGTGAGCGCCGTCGAGCCGCAGCTGTACGGGATCGGACCCGTCGAGGCGGCAAACCTTGCCCTCAAGCGGGCGGGCATCGGCTGGAAGGACCTGGTCGCGCTCGAGCTGAACGAGGCGTTCGCCGCGCAGGCGCTGGCGTGCCTCGCCGAGTGGCCGGAGCTCGACCCGTCGATCGTCAACCCGCACGGGGGCGCCATCGCCATCGGTCACCCGCTCGGCGCCTCGGGGGCGCGCCTGGTCGCCACGCTCGCGCACGAGCTGCACCGGCGCGGCGGCGGATACGGCCTGGCCACGATGTGCATCGGCGTCGGCCAGGGGATCGCCGTCGTCCTGGAAGGCTGCTGAGCCGCCGGCGACCGACACGCCGCGGCGCCGGCGCGCCCGGCCGACGCGGGCCGCTCAGCGCGGCGGGCCGACCGCCCCGATGCCCTGGGTTCGCAGGTCGCGCTCGATCTTCGCCGCGGTCTCCGTGAGCAGCGGCACGAAGCGGCGGCGCAGCACCTCCATCGTGGTGCGCGCGGCGTGCGCCGACACGTTCACCGCGGCGATCACCCGTCCCGAGGCGTCACGGATCGGCACCGCCGCCGAGCGCAGGCCCTCCTCCAGCTCCTGGTCCATGACGGCGCAGCCCTCGGCCTGGATCGTCTCGAGCATCGCCCGGAGCTGGTCGGGGTCGATGACCGTGAGCCGGGTGAGCGGGCGCAGGATCGCCGTCGAGAGGTAACGATCGAGCTCGTCCGGCGGGAGCGCTGCCAGCAGGACGCGGCCCATCGACGTGGCGTACGCGGGAAAGCGCGTCCCGACGGCGATGCTCACCGTCATGATGCGCGACGTCGGGACGCGGACGATGTAGACGACGTCCTGGTCGTCGAGGACCGAGACGGAGGAGGACTCGTGCACGGTGGCGACGAGCTCCTCGAGGTGGGGCTGGGCAATCTCGGGAAGGCTGACGCTGGACAGGTACGCGTAGCCGAGCTCGAGCACCCGCGGCCTGAGCGAGAACATCCTCCCGTCGCTGCGCACGTAGCCGAGCTCGGCGAGCGTGAGCAGGAAGCGCCGCGCCGCCGCCCTCGTCAGCCCCGTCTTTCGGGCCACCTCGCTTAGGGTGAGCTGCGAGCGGTCCGGACCGAAGGCACGGATGACGGCCAGCCCGCGTTCGAGCGACTGGACGAAGTCCGAGCTCTGGCGCTGCTCGGACCGCTCCGCGACGATCGGCCGGACACGTTCTGTCTCGCCCTGCGCGCGCTCCGCGGCGGTGTCCACGATGCGAACCCTAGTGGCTGTCGTCGTCGCCCGGCAGTTGCTCGACGCCGTTCATCAGGAGGAGAAAAGGTGCCAGCTGTGGGATCCGCGAGCCTTGCCGGACCTCGCGGCCGTGCATATGCTGCCCGACAGGCGGATGAGTGTGCAGCATTCGCACACCTGACCGCAGGGCGGCAGGGCGCGGGGTGCTACCGCGGAGCCGAGAAATCTGGCGCGGGCGGCGAGCCAGCGGGCAGGGGAAGGGAGCCGGGACATGGGTTTGCTCGAGCCGAGGGACTGGACCGGCAAGATCTACATCGGGGGGTGGGTCGACGGCGGGGGCGCGGCGTACCCGGTGATCGAGCCGGCGACCGGCGAGGAGCTCGGGCAGGCCGGCCGGGCATCGGTCGCCGACGTCGCCCGGGCGACCGAGCTCGCCGCCGAGACGCAGCGGGCCTGGGCCGCGAAGACCTACGACGAACGTGCCGCAGTGCTGCGCCGTGCCGGCGACCTCTGGTTCCAGCACGCCGACGAGGAGCGGGACTGGATCGTGCGCGAGTCGGGATCGATCCCGGGCAAGGCGGACTTCGAGATCTACACCGCCGCCCAGGAGTGCTACGAGGCTGCCGCGCTCGCCTCCCAGCCCTACGGCGAGCTGCTCCGGTCGAACCAGCCGCGCTTGAGCCTCGTCCGACGACTCCCTGTCGGGGTCGTCGGCGTCATCTCGCCGTTCAACGCGCCGGTCATCCTCTCGATCCGGGCCGTCGCGCCGGCTCTCGCGCTCGGCAACTCGGTCGTGCTGAAGCCGGACCCGCGCACCGCGGTCTGCGGCGGCTATGCCGTCGCCCGCATCCTGGAGGAGGCGGGCCTCCCCCCCGGCGTGCTCAGCGTCATCCCCGGCGGTGCCGACGTCGGCGAGGCGCTCGTCACCGACGCCCGGGTGCGCGTCGTCGCCTTCACCGGCTCCACGCGCGCCGGGCGGATCGTCGGCCGGCTCGCCGCCGAGCACCTCAAGCGGGTGCACCTCGAGCTCGGCGGGAACTCTGCGATGATCGTCCTCGACGACGTCGACCTCGACCAGGTCGTCTCGGTCGCCGCCTGGGGCTCGTTCTTCCACCAGGGCCAGATCTGCATGACGACGGGGCGCCACATCGTCGACGCGAGGATCGCCGACGCCTACGCCTCCGCGCTCGCCGAGCGGGCGAACCACCTCCCGGTCGGCAACCCGGCCACAGAGCAGGTCGCCCTCGGGCCGATCATCGACGAGCGCCAGCGCGACCACATCCACGAGCTCGTCACCTCGAGCGTGTCGGCCGGCGCCAAGCTGGCAGCGGGCGGTACCTTCGAGGGCCTTTTCTACCGCCCGACCGTGCTGACCGACGTGCCGCCGACCGCTCCCGCCTACGACCAGGAGGTGTTCGGCCCGGTCGCCCCGATCATCCGGTTCAACTCGATCGACGAGGCCGTGAAGCTCGCCTGCGACACCGAGTACGGACTGTCGCTCTCCATCCTCACCAAGGACGTGATGAAGGCGCTGGAGATCGCGGACCGCATCCCGACCGGCCTCGTCCACATCAACGACCAGACGGTGAACGACGAGGCCACGATCCCCTTCGGAGGGGTGAAGGACTCGGGGACCGGTGCCCGCCATGGCGGGGCGCAGGCCAACCTGGACTCGTTCACCGACGCCCAGTGGGTGACCATCCGCCGCGAGCTCGCCTCCTACCCGTTCTGAGCACGCCCGGGGGAGGCGCAGCTCCGCCGCATCGCTGATCGGGCCCGGCGCCGGCGGACGCGGCGCGCGAGCAGCGGCGCGCCGCGGCCCGACGTCGCGTGCACGCATCGCGAAAGGGACGAACGCTCCTGTCCCCGCCCGGCCGGCCGGGGGCAGGCTTTCGCCATGGCTACCGCCGCGGGCATCGGCAAGGCCGTATCGCCGGCGGCGCGAAAGGGGTCGCGCGAGTGGGTGATCCTCGCCGTGCTCTGCGTGAGCCTCCTCATCGTCAGCCTGGACAACACCGTCTTGAACGTGGCGCTGCCGACGATCGTCCGAGATCTGCACGCCACCGACACCCAGCTGCAGTGGATCGTCGACGCCTACGCCATCGTCTTCGCCGGGCTCCTCCTGGTCGCCGGCAGCCTGGGCGACCGCATCGGCCGCAAGTGGGTCTTCATGGCCGGCCTGACCCTCTTTGCCGTGGCCTCCGCCACCTCCGCCTTCTCCGGCAGCCCGGGCGCGCTCATCGCCGCGCGCGCGTTCATGGGTATCGGCGCCGCGGGCATCATGCCCTCGACGCTGTCGATCCTGACGAACGTGTTCACCGACGACGAGCGCCGGGCCCGGGCGATCGGCATCTGGTCGGGGACGACCGGGCTCGGCATCGCCATCGGCCCGATCGTCGGCGGCTGGCTGCTCACCCACTACTGGTGGGGATCGGTCTTCCTCATCAACGTGCCGATCGCGGCGGCGGGCCTCGTCGCGACGGCGTGGATCGTGCCGAACTCGCGCAACCACGTGGCGAAGCCGGCTGACCCGATCGGCGCAGCAGCCTCGATGGCCGGGCTCGGCCTCCTGCTCTGGGGGATCATCGAAGCCCCGGAACGCTCGTGGAGCTCCCCCCTCGTCCTCGCCGCGATCTGCGGCGGCCTGGCGGTGCTCGCCGGCTTCGCCTGGTGGGAGCAGCACTGTGACCACCCGATGCTCCAGGTGCGGTTCTTCGAGAACCGCCGGTTCAGCGCCGCGATCGTGTCGATGTCCTTCGTCACCTTCGCCCTGATGGGCTCGCTGTTCCTGCTCACCCAGTACCTCCAGTTCTCGCTCGGCTACAGCGCCCTGCAGACCGGCCTGCGGGTCGGCCCGATCGCGCTCGTGATCCTCGTCGTCGCGCCATCCTCGAGCCTGCTGGTGCGCCGCATCGGCACGAAGGTGGTCGTGTTCGCCGGGATGTCGGTGATCGCGGCCGGGATGCTGATGCTGTCGAGGACGACGGTGGCGGGCTCCTACCTGGACGCCCTGCCTGCCTTCATGCTGCTCGGCGTGGGCACCGGGCTCGCCTTCGCGCCGTCCACCGAGTCGGTGATGGGCTCGCTGCCGCTCGACCAGACCGGGGTCGGTGCGGCCACGAACAGCACCGCCCTCCAGGTCGGCGGCGCGCTCGGGGTGGGCGTCATGGGCAGCCTCTTGAACACCCGCTACCAGGACCGGCTCGCGCCGTTACTCGCCCACCAAAGCATGCCGGCGTACGTCCACCACCTCATCGTCGGCTCGCTCGGCGGCGCGTTGAGCGTGGCGCAGCAGCTCGGCGGCGTGCTCGGCGCCGCGCTCGCCGGGGCGGCACGCCAGGCCTTCGTGAGCGGCCTCGACCTCGCCGTCCTCGTCGGAGCCGTCGCGGTCGGCGCCGGCGCGCTCATCGTGCTCTCCGTCCTCCCGAGCCGCGCGCGGCCGTCCGCGAGCGCCGCCGCGGCACCGCCGGCCGAGCCACACCTCGGCGGCCTGCCCCCGGCGCGGCCCTTGCCGACAGCGAGCCGGCCGTCCGCCCAGCGGTCCGGAGGTCGGTGACGACCGCACGAGGAGCGCGGCGACGCCGGGAAGCGGCCGAAGGTGGCAGGCTGAGCGCGTGGCGAGGCCGGACCCCGAGGTGTACTTACGCCTGTGCGCCGACGATCTGGCCGTCGCGCTGTCTCGCGAGGACGGGCGTGGCCGGCCCGGCGGCGAGCCCGCGGAGACCACGATCGAGGCGATCGAACAGGTCGGCGCTGCGCTCGCGCTCGTCGGCGCCTGCTCCGAGGCCGCCGTCGAGCACGCGCTCGCCGACCTGGTGCTCATGCTCGGGCTGCGCGACCTGCCGGGCGGGAGCCTCGAGCCGGTCGTGATCGACGACGATCCGGTCGACTCGGGTGCGGGAGTGGCGCAGCACGGGCCGGAGCTCGTCGTCGACTGCGGGCTGCGGTGCTCGCTCGGGGCGTGCGACCTTCGCGTCGGCTGGCTCGTCAGGACCGCGTCACGCACCTTCTTGCACGCCGATGCACGGGAGTTCCCGGGCCCCGCAGGCGGCGCCCGCCGCGCCCGGTCCGGACCTCCGCCGATCGACGACCTCATCGCGGTCGACGACGCGGGGAACGCCTACCGCGTCGAGTGGGGAGCGCATGGCGTCGAGGTGGCCGGCACCGTCGGGGAGGCGTTGCTCGTGCCCGACCCGCCGGTCGACACGGCGTGGCTCGAACTCCGCCCACCGAAGGTCGACCCGCTGAGGGTCCATCTCCACCGGGCGGGGCGCGTCCGCACCGGGCGCGAGGACTCGCCCTGGACCCCGCCGGCCGAGCGCTACCTCACCCACCTCGCGTCGCGCCGTGGCCGGGGCCACCCGTGGGCGGGGTGGTCCGGCGGCGCCAGCGAGGGGGAACGCTGCGAGGCGAGGATCTGCGACGCCTTCGTCGCGCTCGGGCTCGTCGCCCCCGACCACGAGGCCGTCCGGATCCTCGGCGGCGAGCGCCTCGCCGCGACGGGCGACGGATCCGGGCCCGACGGGTGGGCACGCGAATCGCCGTGGGCGGCGCCGGCCGAGGGTGGCGAGGAGCGGTACGCGACGAGGGCGCTCGGCGCCGAGCTGCCGCTCGAACGGATCAGGGTCGTGCTCGAGGGCGCGACGCTCGTCGAGCACGAGCTGAGCATCTGGGTGCACGTCTCGCCGGTTCCCCGGGCGCGCCCGCGGCCGCTCGGCGCTGCGCACCCCGAGGAGGACCCGCCGTGGCTGCGGGCACACGACGAGCGCGGGCGCGCCTACGAAGCGGTGCGGGCGCACTGGTTCAGCGGCGAGGGCGGAGCCTCGGGCGAGCTGGCCTTCACGCCCGGCCTCGGCGACGACGTTCGGACGCTGCGCGTCGTCGCCGAGACCCCGTACGAGGCGGCCTGGGCCGAGGTGGAGGTTCCGGGGCGGTGACCGGCGACGCGTGGTGGGCGGGCGTGCCGATCGCCGAGACCGACGTCGAGTGCGGTGGGGCCCGCCACACCCTGCTCTGGGTCGGCGGCCGGCTAGTGATGCTCGAGCACGACGAGCCAGACGACGAGCGGCCCCGGCTCGCGTTCGGCGCGTCCTGGTCGACCTGCCAGGATCTCTGCGCCGCGTGGCGACGCCACGCCGACGACATCCGCGTCCTGACGCTCGGTCCGCGCTCGCCCGACGACCAGATCCGCGTCGGGGCGGGCGCGCTCGACCAGCTCGGCGGCCGCGTGCACCACGGCCTGACCGGGCGCGCGGGAACCGGCCACGCGCCGCCGGCGCTCCCCGGACGCGGCCGGCCACCGGGTCGCCGCCGCTCGCCGCCGCTCCTCCCGGCACCGGCGGGCGGTCCCGGCTCCGCAGACGACGCCCTCTGGCAGGACCACCTCGAGCTGCTCCGGCTCTTCGCCCTGCCGCGGCCGTTGCTCGACCGCCTCGTCCTCGAGGTCTGCGCCGCCCAGACCGCCGAGCTGGAACGGTGCGGCGGCGACCCGGCCGAGTCGCACCCCGCGCTCCTCGCCGCCCTCGTCTCGCGGGTGCGCGCCGTCGTGCGGGCCTGGAGCACCCCGGGCGGCGAGCGGCCGGAGATCGCCCTCGAACCGGAGCTGCACCTCGATCCGTCGAACCCCGGCGCCTCGCTCGTCCTAGCCGGCGGCGACGACGCCGCGCTTCGGGCCGACGTGGGGACGGGGTGGCTCGCGGGAGTCTGGGCGCGCCAGCTCGCCCTCGTCGACGGCTACCTCGTGACCGAGCTGCTGGCCGTCGAGGACGACTGGGCCTCGGCGCGCGCGCTGCGCCCGCCGAGCGGTCCGCGCATCTCGACGCCGCGCACGATCGAGCTCGCGCGCCGGAGCGGGGTCGAGGGCTGGATCGTCGTCCGGCGCTGAGGCGCCCGCGGCGCGCTGCGCGCCCGTGACCTACGGCTCTAGAAGTCACGGGGCGGACTCCGTAGCCTTCGAGATGGAGGCCGCGATCGGCTGGATGATCGAGGCCTGACTGACTTGGCCGGGCTCCGGCTCCCGTTCCGGTGGGAGTGTCCTTGCGGTCTCCAGATCCAGAGGAGGCCATCATGGTGCACACGACGAACGGAGCTCCGAGGGGTACGGTCCGGGACACCGCGACCTACGTACCTCCAGGTGAGCCCGGCAGCCTCGTCGAGGTGAAGGCCCGCTACGAGAACTTCGTGGGCGGACATTGGGTTCCGCCGACGTCGCACCGCTACGTCGACGACCTGAGCCCTGTCAACGGCAAGCCCTTCTGCCAGGTGCCGGTGTCCACGCCGGACGACGTCGAGCTCGCGCTCGACGCGGCGCACGCGGCGCGCGAGGTGTGGGGCGAGACATCGTTGGCGGAGCGGGCACTGGTCCTGAACCGCGTCGCAGACGTGATCGAGGCGAACCGGGAGATGCTCGCCGTCGCCGAGAGCTACGAGAACGGCAAGCCGGTGCGCGAGACGCTGGCCGCCGACATCCCGCTCGCGGCGGACCACTTCCGCTACTTCGCCGGGGCGACCCGCTCGCTCGAGGGCAGGTCGACCGAGATCGACAAGGACACCGTGGCCTACCACTTCCACGAGCCGCTCGGGGTCGTCGGGCAGATCATCCCCTTCAACTTCCCGCTCCTGATGGCGGCGTGGAAGCTCGCCCCGGCGCTCGCCGCGGGGAACTGCGTCGTGGTGAAGCCCGCTTCGCCGACGCCGTGGTCGCTCCTGAAGCTCGCGGAGCTGCTCCAAGGCGTCGTCCCCGACGGCGTCATCAACATCGTGAACGGCCCGGGCGCCGAGGTCGGCAAGGCCCTCGCCTCGAACCGGCGGATCGCCAAGATCGCCTTCACCGGCGAGACCACGACGGGGCGCCTGATCATGCAGTACGCGGCCCAGAACATCATCCCGGTGACCCTGGAGCTCGGCGGGAAGTCGCCGAACGTGTTCTTCGCGGACGTCATGAACGAGGACGACGAGTTCCTCGACAAGGCGATCGAGGGTCTCGTGCTCTACGCCTTCAACAAGGGTGAGGTCTGCACCTGCCCGTCCCGGGCACTCATCGAAGAGTCGGTCTACGACCGGTTCATGGAGCGGGCCATCGCGCGGATCGAGCGGATCAAGCAGGGCAACCCCCTCGATCCGGCCACGATGCTCGGACCTCAGGTCTCGGCCCAGCAGCTGCAGAAGATCGAGTCGTACGTCGAGATCGGGCTGCAGGAGGGCGCCAAGTGCCTGACCGGTGGCAGGCGTCCCGAGCTCGGCCCGGAGCTCGAGGGTGGCTACTACTTCGAGCCGACCGTGCTGGCGGGCACCAATGACATGCGGGTCTTCCAGGAGGAGATCTTCGGGCCGGTGCTCGCCGTCACGACCTTCCGCGACGAGGCGGACGCTGTCCGGATCGCCAACGACACGCTGTACGGCCTCGGCGCCGGTGTCTGGACCCGTGATGGCAACCGCGCCTACCGCATGGGTCGTGCCATCAAGGCAGGGCGCGTCTGGACGAACTGCTACCACCTCTACCCGGCGGGCGCCGCGTTCGGCGGGTACAAGATCTCGGGTGTCGGGCGCGAGACGCACCAGATGATGCTGGAGCACTACTCCCAAACGAAGAATCTGCTCGTCAGCTACAGCACCAAGCCTCTCGGGTTCTTCTGAGGGCCCTCGGGCACTCCTGAGGGATCGGGAGCGGAACGTGGGCGCTAACGCACCTGTCGCACGTGTCACGGCGACCGACGCAGCCCTGGGGGCCGTTCGGCTCCTCCGGGCCCGCCGCGGGCCGGTGATGCTTTTTCAGTCGGGAGGTTGCTGCGACGGCAGCCTCCCGATCTGTCTCGACGAGGGCGAGCTCGTGACCGGCGAGGGCGACGTGTACCTCGGCGAGATCGAGGGGGCGGGTGTCTGGATCGACGCCCGGCAGTTCGAGGTGTGGAAGGGGACCCAGCTCGTCTTGGACGTGGAACCGGGGCTCCCAGAAGGGTTCTCGCTGCCGGCCGGCGACGACGGCCACTTCGTCACGCGCTCGCGCCGTTTCAGCGCGGAGGAGCTCGCGGCCCTCGCGGCCGCACGTCCGCCTGAGGGGCGCGACACCCGGGGTAGATAGGCGACTCGCGGCGCCCGCAGCCGGCGGCGCGTCGGACGAGCCCTCGTCCCGGTGGCGAGGCTCCCGTCGTCCCGACGGTGGCGGCGACTGGTGGTTCGCGCCCTGCGCGCCGGGCCGGCCGAGGCCGTTAGGACGCTCAGGTGTGATGGCGCACGGGACCGGAAGCGGTCGGAGGGCGCCGAGTTAGGAGGGGGACGCGATGGCGTACGCGTGTGGACTGGAGGCCCCGCTGCGGGCGATCGAGGAGCTGGCAGGGCCGGTCGACCTCCACCAGCGCCACGACGGCGCGTGGGCGGTGCACACGGCGCGGGCGATCGCGATCGGCGGCGACGGCTTCCTCGCGCGCCCCTTCGGCACGGGCCGGACCCCCGAGGCCGCGGTGCGAGCCCTGTGGGAGTCGCTCACCTTCTTGGACGAGGGCCGCTACGTCGTGATCGACACCGACGGCCCGGCACGCCGGGTCGTATGGTTGGACGGCTGCTGGATCGACGCCGTGTTCGCCGGGGTCGCGCGCTTCCCCCGCCTCGCGTAGCGACGCAGCGCGGCCCGGCTTGCGGAGCGGCACCGTGATCGTCATGTCGCCTCTCCGGCGCCAGCCGGAGCATCTGTTAGCTCGCGCAGGCGTGCCCCGTGCGCCTCGTAGAGCTGGCGGAAGGTGCGCAAGAACCTGCAGGTGGCACGGATCTCGTCGAGGGAGAAGCTGCCGATCGCGCGCCTGGCATCCTTCACCAGGGGTTCGTGCAGCGCCCACGCCCGCTCCTCGCCGAGCGGCGCGAGCTCGACGAGCACCCGTCGCCGATCGTTCGTGTCGCGGCGGCGCACCACGAGGCCCGCCTGCGCCAGCCGGTCGATGACGAACGTCACCGCCCCGCTCGTCAGCCCGCTCGCCTCGGCGAGGGCCCCGGCGGTCATGGGTTGGCGTTGCTCGAGCAGGTCCAGGCAGCGCAGGTCGGTCCTGTTGACGCCGAGCCGATGGCTCACCGCCTCGTCGAACGCGTCGAGGGCGGACTGGTACCCGCGGAGCTCCTGGCGTAGTTCCTCGAGGATCGCGTGCCGCCCGCGATTCCGATCGTCACCGGGCGTGATCCGCGGGTCCGGCGGGCCATTGGACATGCAGATAGTTTAGCTCCTAAGATATGCAGCGACGAACTGAAGTCTGCAACGACGCTCGAAAGGTGCGCGACTGTGCCATCGGCCATCGAGGCGCACGACCTCGCGAAGACGTTCAAGGGTGGCGTCCGGGCCCTCGACGGGGTCAGCTTCACCGTCGAGGAGGGCAGCGTATTCGGCCTCCTCGGTCCGAACGGCGCCGGCAAGACCACGGTCGTGCGGATCCTCACGACGATCCTGCGCCCCGACTCGGGCTCGGCCCGGGTGCTCGGCCACGACGTCGCACGCGAGCCCGAGCTCGTGCGGAGCCTCTTCGGCCTCGCCGGCCAGTACGCCGCCGTGGACGAGAACCTCACCGGGCGCGAGAACCTGCGCATGATCGGCCGGCTCAACCATCTGAGCCGACCGGTCGCGGCGCGACGGGCCGCTGAGCTGCTGGAGCAGTTCCACCTGAGCGACGCCGCGGACCGCACCCTAAAGACGTACTCCGGCGGCATGCGCCGCCGGCTCGACCTCGCGGCGGCGCTCGTGGCCAGCCCGAGCGTGCTGTTCCTCGACGAGCCGACCTCCGGGCTCGACCCCCAGAGCCGCATCGATCTCTGGGAGGTCATCGAGGGGCTGGTCGCGCGGGGCACGACGGTGCTGCTCACGACGCAGTACCTGGAGGAGGCCGACCGCCTCGCGAGCCACGTCGCCGTCGTCGACCACGGGCGGGTGATCTCCCAGGGCGCGCCCGCGGAGCTGAAGGCCACCCTCGGCGCGACCGTGCTCGAGATCGGCCTGTCCGATCCCGGGACCGCCGAGCGTACGGCCGGTGCGCTCGCCTCGATCAGCCAGAAGCGGCCCCACGTCGTCGGGTCATCGGTCGAGGTGCCCATCGACGGCGGGCCGCGCACGGCGATGGAGGCGCTGCGGGTGCTCGACCAGCACGACATCGAGCCGGTCACCTTCACCTTGCGCGAGCCGAGCCTCGACGACGTCTTCCTGGCCCTGACCGGCCGCGTCACCGAGAGCGAGCCGGCCGAGGGCTCGGATGGCGCCGACGGGGCGGAGAGAGCGGTGGCGCGGGCGGGGGCGCGGCGATGAGCGCGCCAGGCGCGGCGCTCGTGGCCCCGGCCGAGGCGCGCGTCCCCGCCGGCACCGGGGAGCGCTTCCGCTGGGCGGTGACCGACACCTTGACCGTCACCGGCCGCAACCTGAAGAACTACGTCCGGATCCCCGAGTCGCTCTTCTTCTCGAGCGTCCAGCCGGTGATGTTCGTCCTGCTCTTCCGCTACGTCTTCGGTGGGGCGATCCATCCACCCGGTCACGTGAGCTACGTGAACTACCTGATCCCGGGGATCTTCGTCCAGACCGTCGCCTTCGGCGCCGTGGCCACCTCGATCGGCCTGGCGGAGGACCTCCAGAAGGGGATCGTCGAGCGCTTCCGCGCCCTGCCGATGGCACGCTCGGCCGTGCTCGCCGGCAGGACGGTGGCGGACCTCGTCCGCAACGTCTTCGTGGTCGTGCTGATCACGGGCGTCGGCTACGCGGTGGGATTCCGCGTCCAGACCGCCGCCCTCCCCTTCATCGCGGGGCTCGGCGTGATCCTGCTGTTCGCCTACTCGCTGTCGTGGGGATTCGCCGTCATCGGGCTGTCGGCGCCGAACAGCGAGACGGCACAGGTCATGTCCTTCCCGCTGCTCTTCCCGCTGACCTTCGCCTCCTCGGCCTTCGTTCCGGTGCAGTTCATGCCGCACTGGCTGCAGGGCTTCGCGAACCACCAGCCCGTCAGCGTCGTCGTCGACACCGCCAGAGCCCTCATGCTCGGAGGCCCGACGGCGTCCCTTGTCTGGCAGTCGCTCGCCTGGACCGTCGGGATCGTTGTCGTGCTGGCGCCGATCGCCGTCCGGCGCTACCGCCGGAGGAGCTGAAGTCGGCGCCGGACGGTCGCTCCCCGGTCGCCGCGGCTCAGCGCGCCACCGGCTCCGACGCGAGCGGCTCGGCGTCGGCCAGGCCGACCGCGTCGCTCGCGCGAGCCGCCATGCCGCCCCGGGCGCGCTCGCGCCGGCCGCCTCCCGCCGAGACCCTGGTCACCCCGCCCGCCCCGGTGAGGCGCGCCGCGATGGCGACGGGGATGACCGTCACCAGCAGCACGACGACCACGACGACGTTCACCTCGGGGAGCTGCTGGCCGAGGCGGATCGCCCCGAAGATCCACAGCGGCAAGGTGTTCTGCGCCCCCGCGGTGAAGGTCGTGACGATGACCTCGTCGAAGGAGAGCGCGAACGCCGACAACGCGCCCGAGACGAGCGCGGTCGACAGCATCGGGACGGTCACGAAGCGGAACGTCCTCCAACCGTGCGCGCCGAGGTCGGCGGAGGCCCGTACGGCGAGCCGGACACGCACCGGAGCCGGGCGATCACGTTGTTGAAGACGACCACGATGCAAGACGTGGCGTGGCCGATCACGATCGTCAGCAGCACAGGCTGATCCCGGCGAAGTTGAACGCCGAGTTGAGGGCGATCCCGGTAATGATCCCGGGCAGCGCGAGGGGCAGGACCAACAGGGGCGAGATGGCCTCGCGGCCGAAGAAGCGGAAGCGGTGCGCGCCGAAGACGGCGGCGGAGCCGAGGATCAGCGAGATCGCCGTCGCGGCGAGCGCGGCTCTTAGGGACAGGGCGAAGGCCGAGCGCACCTGCGCGTCGTTCCACGCCACCGAGAACCACGTGACGCTGAGGCCCGCGATCGGCCAGCTCCGCCCCCGACGGGACCGGTACCGTACCGAACGATCCCCGGGGTCGCAAGAATCGCATCCGCAGGGCTGTTTTGCCGTTGAATCCGCGGCCCACCACGGCAATCACGACGGGGTCGGTCGACACCGGAGCCCCACGGCACCGAAGTGGTCCATTGGCGGCTCACCCGAGTCCGGTGTGCCGCCGGTCAGCGGGAGCCGCCGGGAGCCCGGTCAGCGGCGCCGGGGGCCAGCCGCCGGCATCGTCGCGAATCGGTCGCGTGATCGCGCGCGAACGTTCCGTTGATCGCGACGCGCGATGCCCCTAGGGTGCCCTCGACGCCCTCGGGCGAGCGAAGCGGCGGCCGAGCGGCCGTTCCGCCGCCCCGGTGCATGCCGTGTGCACGAGGCGTGGGCGGCCGAGTGGGAGATCGCGCCGAACCCACCACGAGGTCGGTGCGCGCGCCAGAGCGTGGCGGCGCGGCACCCCCAGAGCTGAGCAGTGGCGATCAGACAGGAGGTCAGATGGCTCGCACCGTCGGCAAGTTCGGCAAGCTCGCCCCGCGGTTCCCCGCGGGGCTGAAAGAGCTGACGGCCTACACGGTGGGGACCCTGCCTCCCCCGCCGCCATCCGTCGACTACGCCACGGCCGTCCCGTCCTTCCCGATGGACGACAACGAACAGTACGGCGACTGCACGATCGCCGCGGCGGCGCACTGCCTGCAGTCCTGGAACGCCGAGTCCAAGGTCGACGACCCGGTCCCGACCGACCAGGAGGTCGTCTCGACCTACCTCCAGCTCACCGGCGGGAAGGACACCGGACTGGTCGAGGCCGACGTGCTGAAGACGTGGCAGCAGACGGGGCTGTGGAGCAACAAGATCGTCGGCTACGCCCCGGTGAACGTGCACGACCTCGTGACGATCCGCCAGGCGGTCGACCTGTTCGGCGCCGTGTACGTCGGCATCCAGGTGCCGGCGAACGCGCAGCGCCAGTTCGCCGACGGCGAGCCCTGGACCCTCGTCCCCGGCTGGAAGAGCCAGCCGATCGAGGGAGGCCATGCCGTCCCGTTCCTCGGCTACGACGCAACGTGGTGCTACGCCGTCACCTGGGGAGCCGTCCAGCGGGTCGCCTGGGACTGGTGGGAGTCGTACGGCGACGAGGCGTGGGCCATCCTGCCCCAGGAGTTCGCCCAGGTCGGCACGGTGAACGGCATCGACGTGAGCGCGCTGCAGGCGGATCTGGAGAAGCTCTGAGCGCCGTGACCGGCGGCGACACCGCTCAGCCCACCTCGGGGCAGGGCGGGGCGGCGCGAGCGACGGAAGGGGACGAAGGTGGCCAACGGCGACCAGTTGGAGATGATCGAGCACGTCGTCGTGCTCATGTTGGAGAACCGCTCGTTCGACCACATCCTCGGCTACCTCTACGCCGACCAGGGGAACGTCTCGCCGTCGGGCCAGCCCTTTGAGGGCCTCACCGGGAAGGAGGCCAACCCCGACGGCTCCGGCACGCCGGTTGCGGTCTTCCCGATCACGGCAGCGACGCCGAGCGCCTACTTCATGCCCGGCGCCGACCCCGGGGAGGGCTACGCCGCGACCAACGCGCAGCTGTTCGGATCGAACACGCCGCCCACCCCGCCGGTCTCGACGAACCAGGGCTTCGTCCAGAACTTCGCGTACACGCTCGGCTGGGAGGCGGGCGACCCCACGTACCCGGTCGTGTCCGGCACGGTCTCCAAGGACATCATGGGCATGTTCACCCCGGAGATGTTGCCGGTGATCTCCGGGCTCGCCCGCGGCTTCGCCGTCTGCGACCACTGGTTCGCCTCGGCGCCGACCGAGACGATGCCCAACCGCGCCTTCGCGTGCGCGGGCACGAGCCAGCGCCACATGGACGACAAGACCAAGACGTTTACCTCGCCGAGCATCTTCGGCCTCCTCTCCCAACACGGGCTCGGGTGGTCGATCTACGGCTATGACGCCGACCCGTTGACCCGCCTGAACTTCCCCGACACGACGAACGCCCCCGAGTCGCACTTCGGCACCTTCCCCGACTTCCAGCAGGCCTGTGCCGCGGGCACACTGCCCCCGTACACCTTCCTCGAGCCGTCGTGGTCCTCGACCGGCAACAGCGAGCACCCGAACTACGACGTCGCACTCGGGGAGCGGCTCATCCACGACGCCTACTACGCGCTGCGCAGCGGCCCCGGATGGGGCCAGACCCTCTTCGTGCTGACCTACGACGAGCACGGCGGCTGCTACGACCACGTCCCGACGCCGGCCGGCGCCACGCCGCCCGATGACTCGGTCGGCGAGTTCGGCTTCGACTTCCGCCGCTTCGGGGTACGCGTCCCGGCGGTACTCGTCTCTCCGCTCATCGCGCCCGGCACCGTCCTTCGGGTCCCGGCCGGGTCGACGCCGATCGACCACACCTCGATCCTGAAGACGGTCGAGCGGCGCTGGGCGCTCCCGGCGCTCACCGCGCGCGACGCCGCGGCGCCCGACCTCGGTGCCGCGCTGACCCTCGCCACGGCGCGCACCGACGATCCCCTTGCCGGCGTCGTCGTGCCGACGTCGACCGGAGCGAACCCGGCGGCGACGGTGCCGTCGCACCTGCAGCAGATCTACGCGGAGCTCGTCGCCCGCCTGCCGGTGCCCGGCGCAGACGGCGGCTCGCACCACGAGCTGCCGCTGCTGGCCGACAGCGCCGACTACGACACCTACATCCGGTCGCGCATCGCTGCATGGAAGGCCGGCGGCGAGCCCGGCTGAGCGCAGCCGGGCTGCCGGCCGTGCCGCGCATTGACAGCCGAGGTCGAATTTGCCACGGTAGCTGCCATGGTCAGCTGGGCCGCGCTGCGGACGCTGCAGCCGGAGCTGGCGAACGCGGGAAGCGCCCTCCTCTACCAGCACGGCGTCGGGCTCGCCTTTTTGGCGACGACCCGCAACGACGGTGGACCTCGGGTGCACCCGATCTGCCCGCTCCTGAACGACCGGGGGATGTTCGCCTTCGTCATCCCTTCGCCGAAGCAGGGCGACCTCCACCGTGACGGCCGCTACGCCCTCCACTCGTTCCCGACGGCCGAGAACGAGGACGCCTTCTACCTCTGGGGCCGGGCACGGCCCGTCGAGGACGACGATCTCCGCGAGCAGCTCGGCCGCCAGTTCGTCGATGAGCGAGCGGCCCAGCGCATCCCGGCGCCGGGCCAGGCGGACCACCTCTTCGAGTTCGACGTCGAGGCCTGCCAGCTCACCCGGACGCGCTGCCGCGGCGACCCCGATCCCACCCATCAGGTCTGGAGGGCGCCCCGGGGCTGAACCGCTCGGGGACCGGCGGCGCCGAACCCCGACCGTCGCGCGGCGCCGCCTTGACGGCGGCGGGCGGCGCGGTGAGAAGGTGAGGCATGACGACGAGCCGGATCGAGACAATCGCCGCCCACGACGGCCAGGAGTTCGCCGGCACGCTGGTGCTCCCCGGCGGCGGGCGCGGCCCCGGCGTCGTGCTCCTGCAGGAGATCTTCGGGGTCAACGACTTCCTGCTCGCGAAGGCCGCATCGCTCGCCGAGCTCGGCTACGTCGTGCTCTGTCCCGACGTCTTCTGGCGGGTCGAGCCCGGTACGGCGCTCGCCCACGACGAGGCCGGCCTGCAGCAGGGCTTCTCGCTCGTCGGCCGGTACATGGAGGGCGTGCCCGAGGCGACGAAGGTCGCCGACCTGCTCGCCGCCGAGCAGCACCTACGCGCGCTCCCCGAGGTCGTCGGCGGCGTCGCCGCCATGGGCTACTGCCTCGGCGGCCTCCTCGCCTACCTGATCGCCGTGAACGGCTCGCCCGACGCCTGCGTCTCGTATTACGGCTCGGGCATCGCCGACCGCCTCGACGACGCCGAGCGGATCATCTGCCCGACCCTGTTCCACTTCGGAGGCCGGGACCCCTACATCGCGCGCGAGCAGATCGACCGGGTCGACCGAGCCTTCGCCGGCCGCGACGACGTCAGGGTGCGCATCGAGCCCGAGGCGGGTCACGCCTTCGAGAACCTGCTGGCGCCGGCGTTCGCCGATCCGGCCGCCGCAGCCCGCTCCTGGCCAGTGACGTCGGAGTTCCTCGCGAACCACCTCGGCCGCTGAGGGAGCGCGGGCACGCACGCGGCACCGGCACCCCGGCCGCCTACAGCACGCGAAAGCCCGACTCCCCGGTCGGCGCTTCCACCGACAGCGCGACGTCGTCGACACGCGCCCGCGGCGGTCCGGAGCGGCTCCACTCCACCAGCTCGGCCACGGGCCCAGCGTCGCCTTCGAAGACGGCCTCGACGGAGCCGTCGGCGCAGTTGCGCACCCAGCCCCGCACCCCGAGCCGCTCGGCCTCGCGCCTGGTGCTCTCGCGAAACCAGACGCCTTGCACCCGACCGCTGACGCGCAGCCGGCGACGCACCGTCGCGGGGTGCCCGGCCGTTGTGCTTGCCTCCGGTCCCGGCGACGGCGTGCTCAGCGGTCGACCTCCTCGACGTGCGGCTCTCCCACCGCCTGCTGCCCACCAACGTTAGGCGTGGTGCCCACACGCGGCCGGACGCGCGAAGGGGCCGGCCCGAAGGCCGGTCCCCCGCCACCAACGGACGGACTAGGAGCTGTCGGACGCTCCCCGCTTGCGGCCTACGGACCCGTGTAACCGCCCGTCGCGAGGCCGATGACGCTCTCGTCGTACTGGGCGTAGGCGAGCGCCACGTCCGCGTTCAACAGTTCGTGGTTCGCCCGGACGAAGACGTGCGTGTCACTCGGCCAGTCCTGCGGGAGCTGGGCGAGCACCGCGGCCGCGACATTCGTCGAGTCCTCCTGCGCCCGGTTCACGTAGCGCACGAAGGCGAGGTAGTGGTTGAGCGCGTTCTGGTACCCAGGCTGGCCCGACAGCGAGCTCACGCCCGCCTGGAGGGATGCCTCGCTGGCCTGGAACGTGGTCACCTGCGCGGCGATCAAGTCGGCCTCGATCGTCTGGATGACCTGTGGCGTCATCACCGCGTAGACCCGGTTGTCCTGGAGCATGGAGCTGCGGTCCACGTTCAGCTCTGCCCACGTGGTGTCGGTCGGCACCTTCTGGACGAGCGCGTTGATGGCCGTCGTCTCGGCGCCGAGCCGGGTGTTGAGCAGCGTGGCGTGCGTCGCCGTGAGCGACTTCGCGCCCGCCACGTCTGCGCTGAGCCGCTGCAGCTGGGTCACCCGGTCCGCAAGCTGCTGCTCGAGCTTCTGCTGCGCCTGCTTGAAGCCTGCTCCCGGCGTGGTGGTCGAGGTGGTGGACGCGGGCGTGGTCGAGGTGGTCGTGGACGCCGAGGCCATCCCCGGCAGTGCCACGACCGCTCCGGCCGCCGTCGCCAGTGCGCTTGCTAGTGCGATCGAGATAGAGCGCCGCTTCATGTCTCCCCCTTCGTCGATACGTGGGTACTGGCAATCTCCGTCAGTCGCTCCGGCTCCCGCCGGCAGGGCCAGTATGCGAGGCGGCTGTTGAGGGCCATGGAGCATTCTGTGAAAAGTGTGTGAGCCTCCGGACGCAGTTTTCGCTTGCATGCGTTGGGCTCCTTCCGTCGTCCGTACGGCCGTCCCGGCCGCGGGGCCGGGGCCGTCGTAGTGCTTCTCGCCGTCCGAGTCGCCGGGGCGCGGCCGCCACGCCCTTGCTGCAGGCGCCGGGGAGCGCGGAGGTTGCCCCTCGGGCGCAACTTCCGCGCCGGTGCTGCCGTTAGCAGACGGCGAGATCGTCGAGAGGGAGGTCGCCATGCGCAGGAGGCTCGCCGTGGTCCTGCTCCTTGCCGCGCTCGCCGCGGCGCTGGCCGCGCAGTCCGCCAGCGCCGCGCTGGGCGACGTGCTCGGCTCCGCGCTCGGTCTGGTCGTCCTCGCCGTCGGTCTCATGACCCTCGAGGGTGCCTCGCGCTCGGCCGTCCAGCGTGTGACGGTCGCGCACCACCACCATCGTCGCCGGGCCGCCTGAGCCTTTTCGGCCGGGAGTTCCTGGAGAACACGCCCACCCCTGCCGTTAGCGCGCGAGACGGCGAGCTGACCTCGTCCCGCGGCGCCCGCCGCGGGCGGCGGCGGCACCACGAGGGAGGGCACGATGGCCATGGAGCTGGCACCCGACGGACGAGGGGCGCTCGCGCTCGTCGATCCGCACGCCGGCGTCCCGTCCCTCGTCGCCCTCCCGGCGCGCCGTGCCGACGAGTTCGCCGGACGCGTGTCCGCCTTTCCCTCCTCGTTCCCGGCGATCGCGGACTACGCGTTCCTCTCCGACTGCGAGAACACCTGCCTCGTCGCACCGAGCGGTGCCGTCGAATGGCTCTGCCTCCCGAACCCGCACGACGCGAGCGTGTTCGGGACGCTGCTCGACCGCCGCTCGGGCTCGTTCCGACTGGGCCCGGCCGAGCTCGCCGTCCCCGCCAGCCGCCGATACGTGCCCGGCACGACCGTCCTCGAGACGACGTGGCAGACGCCGACGGGCTGGCTCGTCGTGGTCGACTTCCTCGCCGTCGGGCCCTGGCACCGGACCGACAGCCGCTCGGCCCTGCACCGGCGGACTCCGGGCGACTACGACGCGCAGCACGTCCTCGTGCGCATCGCGACCTGCATCCACGGCGTCGTCGACCTGACGCTCAAGTGCGCCCCGTCGTTCGACTACGGCCGGCTCGACGCGCGCTGGGAGTACACGGGGCCCGGCTACGAGCAGGTCGCGACCCGCACGCCGGGCGCCATCCAGCTTTCGCTCGCCGGCAGCCTGCGCCTCGGCATCGAGGGCCGCTCCGTGCTCGCCCGCCACCGGCTGCAGGAGGGCGAGTCGTCGTTCGTCTCGCTCGGCTGGTCGGAACGGCCGCTCCCCGGCGAGCTCGACGAGGTAACGCGGTGGCTTCGCCAGACCGAGGGCTTCTGGCGCGCGTGGCTCGACTCCGGCTCGTTCCCCGATCATCCGGGGCGTGAGACCCTCGAACGCAGCGCGCTCACCCTGAAGGGGCTGAGCTACGCCCCGACCGGGGCCCTGCTCGCCGCGCCGACGACGTCGCTCCCCGAGCAGCCGGGAGGGCAGCGCAACTGGGACTACCGCTACGCCTGGGTGCGCGACTCGGCGTTCGCGATGTGGGGGTTGCACGCGCTCGGCTTCGACGCCGAGGCGGAGGACTTCCTCGCCTTCCTCGGCGACATGCTCGACCCCGACCTGGACCCGGCAGGCACGGCGGGCGAGGGAGGAGTTGAACCGCTCGGCGAACACACGCCTCGCCTGCAGGTCCTCTACGCCGTGGACGGCTCACGCGAGACGCCGGAGGCGGTCCTCGAGCACCTCTCCGGCTACGACGGCTCGGCCCCGGTCCGGGTCGGCAACGACGCCTACCGCCAGGAGCAGCACGACATCTACGGGACCGTCGTCGACTGCATCTACCAGCACGCCCGCAACCGCGATGCCCTCTCCGAGCGGGCCTGGCGCACGACCGTCATCGCGGTGGAGGCCGCCGTCGCGAACTGGCGCGAGCCCGACCGCGGCATCTGGGAGGTGCGCGGCGAGCCCCGCCACTTCACCTTCTCGAAGGTGATGTGCTGGGTGGCCGCAGACCGCGGGGCCCGCCTCGCCGCGCTCCACGGCGACGAGGGGCGAGCCGGGTCCTGGCGCGCGGCGGCAGAGGAGATCCACGCCGACATCTGCGCGCACGGCGTCGACGCCGGCGGTCGCTTCACCCAGTCCTACGACTCGACGGAGCTCGACGCCTCGCTGTTGCTGCTGCCGCTCGTGCGCTTCTTGCCGCCCGAGGATCCGCGACTTCGCGCGACGGTGCTCGGCATCGCCGACGAGCTCACCGACGAGGGCATGGTCGCCCGCTACCGCACCGAGACCACCGACGACGGGCTCGACCAGCCCGAAGGGAGCTTCATCACCTGCTCGTTCTGGCTCGTGTCGGCGCTCGCCGAGATCGGCGAAGGCCGGCGGGCTCGGCAGCTCTGCGAGCGCCTGCTCGTGGCCGCCAGCTCACTCGGGCTCTATGCCGAGGAGATCGACCCGGCGACCGGCCACCACCTCGGCAACTTCCCCCAGGCCCTCACCCACCTCGCCCTCATCAACGCGGTCCTCCACCTCGTCCGGAGCGAGGAGGAGGAAGCGGCCGTATCGTTCGTCGCGCCCTGAGCGCCCCGCCGGCGGACCGCTCCAACCACCGGTTCGCCGGCCCGGTAACGTCGCGCCACCGGGTGGGATCGCGCGCCGAGACGGGCGAATGGCGACCGGGCGCCGGCGCTCGCCGCGAACGGCCGGCCACGCGTCCGGCGCGACCGGGGGACCGAGAGGGAGGCAGCGGGTTCTATGAAGACCAAGGGTGCGCTCTGCTGGGAAGTCGGCAAGCCGTGGACGCTCGAGGAGATCGACGTCGGCGATCCGAGGACCGGCGAGGTGCAGGTCCGCCTGGCCGCCACCGGCCTCTGCCACTCGGACGAGCACTTCCGCAACGGCGACGTCCCGCCGAAGTTCCTCCCGATCCTCGGCGGCCACGAGGGCGCTGGCGTCATCACGAAGGTCGGGCCCTCCGTCGAGGGCCTCGTCGAGGGGGACCACGTGGTGCTCGGCTTCGTGCCGTCCTGCGGGCGGTGCATCCCCTGCGCGACCGGCCATCAGAACCTCTGCGACCTCGGTGCCGGGCTGATGATGGGCGCTTCGATCAGTGACGGCACCTACCGCGTGACTGTGGGCGGGGCACCGGTCCTGCCGCTCTGCCTGCTCGGCACGTTCGCCCCCTACGTCACCTGCCACGCTTCGGCCGCCATCAAGATCGAAAAGGACATCCCGCTCGACAAGGCCGCCCTCCTCGGCTGCGGCGTCACCACCGGCTGGGGCTCGGCGACGATCGTCGCCGACACCCGGCCCGGCGACACGGTCGTGGTGGTCGGGATCGGCGGCATCGGGATCAACGCCGTGCAGGGCGCCGCCATGGCCGGTGCCGAGCGCGTCGTCGCCATCGACCCGGTCGCGTTCAAGCGGGAGCAGGCGGCGCTGTTCGGGGCGACGCACACCTATCCCTCGATGGAGGACGCGCTGGAGCCGGTGCGCGAGCTGACATGGGGACGCATGGCCGACTCGTGCATCCTCACCGTCGGCCAGATCCAGGGCGAGCACATCGCCGAGGCGCTCGCCCTCGTGCGAAAGGGCGGAACGGCGGTGGTCACCGCCATGGGCAACGCGACCAGCGTCGACGTGAAGCTCAGCCTCGCTGACATGACCGTGATGCAGAAGACCCTGAAGGGCGCGCTCTTCGGCGGCGCCAACCCGCGGGCGGACATCTACCGTCTGCTGCACCTCTACCGCGACGGGCAGCTGAAGCTGGACGAGCTCGTCACGACGACCTACCGCCACGAAGAGGTCGAGCAGGGCTACCTCGACATGGAGGCCGGCAGGAACCTGCGCGGCATGGTCGTCTACGGCGACGCCGACTACTGAGGACGCCTACTTCGGCGTGACCGAGACGCGGGGCGCCGTTCCGGCGCCGGGCCGGGACGCGGGCGGGGCCGGGAGGGTGCCGCTTTCGCTCGGGCGGATGCCCAGCGCGCTCCGTCCGGCCAGCGCTTCGCGGTCACGGTACTCGACCGACGCCGACGCATAGCCGAGCGCGGCGGCGCAGATGCTGAGCACCACGATCCCGGCGCTGCGCAGTGGATCGAGACCCTCGGAGACGGCGCGCACGAGGTTTCCGGCGATGCAACGGGTGATCGTCGAGCGCAGGTACCTCACCTCGGGTCGGAGCTTTCCGGCGGAGGAGACGAGCTTGGCGAGCACGGCCTTGGAGCGGCCCTCGCCGTAGGAACGGCGCAGAACGTAGCTGAGCCGGACCCGGTCGGCGGGAACGTGGTGATGGATGACCGCCGCGGGCGCGAACAGGAACTTGCCGCTCGGGAAGTGCGCCTTGGCGCGAAGGCAGAGCTCGGTCTCCTCGCAGCCGTCCAGGCCGAGGGCCTTGCGCCCGAGCAGCTCGTTGAAGCCGCCGGTGGCCGTGAACAGGTCGGCGCGGTAGATGGCACAGCCACCGAAGACATTGCGGATCTCCGCGACCCTGGTCGGCAGGCCCCGATAGGTGCAGCCGAGCACCCAGAACAGCTCCTCGGGGAACCACGGCGGCACCGACCCGTCCCACTCCGGCACGGAGCAGCCACCGACGCCGAGGACGGAGTCGTCCACCATCAGCGTCGACAGTTCGGCGAGCCAGGTGGGCTCCGCCTCCGCATCGTCGTCGAGGAACGCGACGAGCGGCGTCTGCACCACCTCCAGCCCGGAATTCCGGGCGGCGGACAGCCCGCCGCACTCCGGGCGCTCGACGACGAGGCAACGATCCGAGAGCTCCCTGGCGGCGAGCTCGCCGAGCGCGGCGTCGCCGTCGACGACGACGACGATCCGCGAGGCGGGCACGGTCTGCTGCTCGACGGACTCGACGGCCCGAACGAGCCACGGCCAGCGCCCGACGCGATGGGTGCAGATGATGACGGTGGTCGCCTCGCCGTTCACGCTGGCCGCCTCCTCCGCGCTCCGAGCAGCCGCCGGTAGGTGCGCCACGCGGGGCCGCCCGCCCGACGCGCCCGCTCGGCGAGGGTGGTCCGCCCCTCGGACACGAGCGCGAGGAGCTCCTCCGGCGTCGTGTCGGGCCCGACGAGGAGGCGACGAACGCGCAGCGGGTCGCGCCCCGGCGGCTGGAGGCCGTAGCCGACCTCGCAGGCCACCAGGTACCCCGCTTCCCGCGTCGCCTCGCGCACGGCGCGGTCGTTGTACCCGAAGGGGTAAGCGAGCGAGGAGACCGGCGCTCCCAGTCGGTCCTCGAGGGCCTTCCGGCTGTCGGCGAGCTCCTCCCGGAGCTCGGGGAGGCCGATCGAATCGAACTCAAGGTGGCGATGGCCGTGCGAGCCGACCTCGATCCCCTGGGCGAGGGCGTCGCGCAGGTCGGGCCAGTCGAGCAGCTTCCGGTCGCCCTCACCCTCGGGGGCAAGCCACTCGGTCGTCCCGCCCACGTAGGCCGTCGGGACGAACACCGTGGCGCACATCTTCTTCGCGGCGATCATCGGCATGACCGCCGAGGCGAAGGAGGCAAACGCGTCGTCGAAGGTGAGCACGACGGTCGTGTCGCCCGCGACCGTCGACCCGGCGACGAGCTCGGAGGCCCGGGCGGTGCGGTAGCCGGCGACCGCGAGCGCATCGAGATGCTCGTCGAGCAGGCTCGGCGGCACGACGTAACGGCGGAAGGCGCGCCCGGGACGGGTGTCGACTACGTCGTGGTACATGAGGACGGCTACCGGCGCGGCCGGCGAACCGACGGCGCTCACCGCGCCTTCTTCGTCCCGCGGGCCTGCAGCGCGTTGATCGTCGTGAGGACCCTCACCCCGGCGGCGTCGAGTCCGAGGCTTCCGAAGACGTAGCCGAGCCCCGTCCAGAGGAGGCCGACGACGATCGCCCCGGACCTCCCGAGCCCGGCTGGCTGTCCGCGCAGCGCGTCGGCGATGCCGCGTGCGACCCCGAGCGGGAGCACGCGCGTGACGTAGGAGCGCTCGGCAGCGAGGCCTCGGGTGCGACCGACCTTGGTCACGACGACCGCCTTCGACAGGCCTTCTGCGAAACACCTGCCGATGAAGTAGCCGACCGTCCCGCGCTCGGCGCCGACCGAGTGGTGCACCACGGCCGCCGGCGCTTGGACGATCTCGCCCCCGGCGAACTGTCGCCGAGCGCGGATCGAGAACTCTGTCTCCTCGCACCCGAGCGGAAGCGTCGGGATCCGCCCGACGCTCACCGAGAAGCCGTCGACCTGCTCGAAGACCGACCGCCGGAACGACATGTTGGCGCCGATCGGATTGCGGATCGGCCCTGGGGTCGTACGCAGGCCGGTGTAGGTGCAGCCGAGGACCCAGTAGAACTCTCGCGGGAACCACGCCGGTGGCTCCGCCGCCCACTCGGGCACGGCCGTGCCCCCCGTGCCGATGACGTGAGGGTCCCGGTACGGCGCGACGAGCTCGGCCAGCCAGTCCGGCTCGGCGTGGGCGTCGTCGTCGAGGAAGGCCACGACGTCGCACTTCGCGCGGGCTGCACCCGTGTTCCGCGCACCGGACAGCCCCCGGGTCGCCGAGTTCGGCACCACCTCTGCGTTCTTGAACTCCGCGAGGGCGCGCTCGAGCAACTCGTCGTTGTGGTCGATCACGAGCACGATCTGGTCCGGCGGGAAGGACTGCTCACCGGCCGACTCGACTGCGGCCACGAGCTGGTCCCAACGGCGCATGGTGTAGGCACAGATGACGACGGTGACCGACACCAGTGGCGCGTCGGCGGCGAGCACGCCGCCAGCGCTGCCAGCCCACTCGCCGGCCTCACGGTGCTCGGCCGCCGGGACCTGCACGGACGCGTGCCCTGCCACGCCATCTGCCTGCTCTGACGGCACGCGTCGAGTCCTCTCCATCCGCTCGGTCACCAGCCCGTGTCGCCGCGCGACGACGTGCGCGCTCGATCATCCCCTAACGACCTCATGCGCACTTCCTTCAAACGAATGATCCTCCTCCGCCACCTCGGGGAATTCCTACCGCGGATTAGGGGGGCGCGCACCGGAACCGAGGTGGGCCGCCCCGCCGCGGCTCGCGAGGAGTCTTGGACGATCCCCGGGCCCAGGGCGCCGGACGCTCCGCAGCCGGCACCCTGGACTGCGGTGTCACTCCACGCTGGCTTCGAGCAGGCTGTTCTTCGGCCTTCAGGGGCTTCGCGCTCGCCGGCAGCGCGGCATCCGAGCCGCCGGCGGAAGTTGACGACCGGCGTCACGGTTGGCCCAGGTGGGGACGGCGAGCTACTCGGGAGGCGACGGCGATGACTTCGGACCTACGGATCCTGCTGGTGACGGGCAGCACCCGAACCGGCTCATCAACACCGCAGCACTGCGCAGCGCGCGCGACGAGGCCCCCGACGGCGTCACTGCCATCCTCTATGACGGGCTCGCGGAGCTCCCCGCCTTCAATCCGGACGAGGAGCACGAGCCCCTCCATCCTGCGGTCGCCCGGTTGCGCCGGGAGCTCGCCGAATCGGCTGCCGTGCTGTTCTCGACGCCAGAGTACGCCGGCAACCTGCCGGGCAGCCTCAAGAACCTGCTCGACTGGACGGTGGGCAACGGCGATCTCTACGGCAAGCCGGTCGCCTGGATCAACGTCGCGGCGGAAGGTCGCGGCCTCGGCGCGGAAGCTGCGCTCGCAAGCGTTCTCGACTACGTGGGGGCCGCGCCCATCGGGCCGGCCTGCGCTCGCCTGCCGATCGATCGCTGCGGCGTCGGGAAGGACGGGACCCTCGTGGACCACGAGCCTCGGGAACAGCTACAGCGGATCCTCCATGCGGTGGTCCTCGGCTCCGCTCACGCGCGACAGCTGAGGCACAGGATCGAGCGGTTCCGGGCGGTCGTCGAGTGGGTCTTTACCGAAGGCGATGAGCGGACACGCCCCCTCGTCGCCGAGGGCGTCCTCGACGACCTCCGCAGCTCGGACCTCGACGCGAAGACGACGAAGCGACCAGGCGGGTTCGCGGCTCCCCTGACGCATGGGCCGCCTGGCGACCGGTGCGCCCCGGGGAGACCACCCGGCGCGCGGCCGCCCCCTCGATCGGGTACCGCCATGCTAGCGGAGGAGCCAGCCGCCGTCGACGGCGAGGTTGACCCCGTTCATGCCGCCGTTGTCCAGCAGGAACAGCACCGCATCGGCGACCTCCGCCATCGTGACGAGGCGGCCGATCGGGCTGCGGGCGACCGCCGCACTCGTGTCTTGATCCATCCACCTCGGACTGTCGCCGATCACGCCGGGATGCACGGCGTTGACCCGTACGGGCGCGAGTTCGCTGGCGAGCGTGCGCACCAGCCCTGACACACCGGCGTTCGACGTGGTGACCATCGTCGAACCTGGGTAGGGGCGCATCATCGCCTGGCCACCGAACAGCACCACCGACGCCGACGGGCCGAAACGCGGCGAGAGGACGTGGACGGCCTCGGTGTAGCCGACGAGCTTGAGGGTGACGAGCCGGCTGGCGAGGGCCACGTCGTACTCCCGCACGGAATTCACGTACCCCTCGGCGCTCGCGATGACGAGGTGGTCGACGCGTGCGATGCCGGCGAGCGCAGAAGCGACGGTGCCGGGCTCCGCGAGGTCGACGGCGATCCCGGTCGTCCCGCCGCCGATCTCCGCCGCCGCCGCCTTGGCCCGCTCGGCGTCGCGGCCGGCGATCGCCACCTGCTCCCCCCGCTCCGAGCAACGCTGAGCGACCTCTCGGCCGAGCCCTGCCGTCCCCCCGATCACCAGTGTCGCTGCCTGCGTCGACATCCCTCTGCTCCCGGTCGTCCTCGAAGAGGGACACACGCTAATGGCTTCGGGTGAGTCCCGTGCCTGGTGAGACCGAACCCCGGGCCGCCACCCGGCGAGCACTTCCCGCCATTGCGGCCCCGTGGCGTTGCGGGCGAGCGCGCCGACGGTGATGGACGAGTCATGAGTCAACAGCGACGCTGTCAATTGATTACGGTTCGCTCGGCACCGCCGGCCGACAGGAGGCTGCGATGCCCGAGCACCGCGGACACGCCACCGCCGAAGGTAGCTCCCGAGAGTCTCATCTGGTCTTGAGCGAAGCCGACCTGTCTGACCGGTCGAATGAGCGGCCGTAGTCAAGCTGACGTCCGCTGCCTGGATCGTCTTTTCTCACCTGAGATGCCGGATCGTCGATGGAGAAGCGATCAGCAAGATGACGACCGCCCATGAGCGGTGCGTACGAGCAGAGAAAGCCGCCAGGGATGGGGACTTGGCCAGTATGCACGAGGCCTACGGTCGCGTGTTCGGTGACTACTACCCGTCCTGATCATCGGGGGCCGTACCAGCAGTCTGCGCAGAGGAAGTCGCCGTCGTCCGCATAGTGGAGTGCAGATGTACAGACATCAGTACGTCTGCACATACAGACGTCAGTACTTGCATGATCACTATCAGATCGTTGCAGGCATATTGTCATTAGAAATGCGACAACTCAGCTCGCTTGTGGGCGCCGTGGAACTCGGCGAGTGGGTTCGCTCGTTCGAGTGTCTCCCGCTGGACTGGCCAACTGTCGTTCCAAAGCGGTGAACGCCTCGATGATCTCGGGGGCCTCGAAAGCTCGGTTGCGACGACCGACCGTGACCTGCTTGAGGATGCCAGCATCGACAAGTCGAACGATGGCTTCGTTGGTCTGAATGAAGCTTCTGCCGATCATCTCGGCGGCACTGTTGACCGTGACGACGGGGGCTCCGACGAGCACTCCCAAGAGCAGATCGGCAGCGGACCGGGCACGAACCCGACCAAGGCGCTCCCGCCATGTGATTTCGATGGCTCGTGCGCTCTGCTCGAAAGAGGCTGCGTCATCCACCGCCCGCTTGCAGGCAGTGGCGAAGCGCCCGATCCACAAGTTGATCCCCTCGGTTGCCTCTTTCGAGGTTGCCGGTCCCTTGTACCGGGTGGCCGCGAGCCCGCCGACGTAGTCCTGTGCCCACGTAGCGAGGATGAGCGAGACGGGAGGCAGGACGCGAGGAGCCACGCCTCGGCGCCGGAAGATGAGGTGAATGAGCGCCCTTCCCGTCCGTCCGTTCCCATCAACGAAGGGATGGATGGTCTCGAACTGGGCGTGCGCGATTGCCGCCTGTGCAACGGCAGGCAGTGAGTCGTCGTTGGAGAAGGCGACCAGGTCGCCGATGAGGTCCGCGACGAACTCGGGAGGGGGGGGGACGAAGGCCGCAGTGCATGGGTTGTACGCACTGCCGCCGATCCAGTTCTGCTGCTCGCGGAACTTTCCGCCGTACTCCTCCAGCCTCGTCTTTGCGAGAAGGCGCCGATGGACCTCCAGGAGGAGGTCCACGGTGATGGGATCGCCAGCGTCTATCTGCTCGATGGCATAGACCATGGCGTCGATGTTCCCGAGGACCTCGACGGCAGTGACGTCGGACGGATCGTCTCCGAGTCCCCTGGCGGCTTCTGCTCGCAGCAGTCGGCGAGCGCCGATCTCCAGCCCCTCGATCCGAGAGGAGGCGACAGACTCCGCCCGCAACAGGATGCGGGCCAGGGCCTCGGTATCGACCAAGCTGGTTGCCTCGACGTTCAAGCGTGCGATAGCAGCCTCGGCGTCTGCCAGGTCGGCAGCGACCTCGCCATCAATCGTGAAGCTGCGCCCCACGAGGTGATCCGGGATGTAGGCTTCGTACTCGCACCCGCGGTTGTCTTTGCGAGATGGCCCCGAGTGTTCGCTGATCCAACGGCGGCGAATAACCCTAGACATGGTTTCTCCTTATGTAGGGTTATCTTACAACCCTACATACAGTCCAGGTGTGTTTAGGGTTGCGTTGCCTCTCCATCTACGCCCTCCAGCAGCCGATCCAGTGCCATCCGAGGGATGAGGATGCGCCGTCCGATCCGGATGCACGGAATCTCGCCCAGGCCGACTGCCTCGTAGGCGGTGGCACGGGAGATGCCGAGGACTTGGGCTGCCTCCTCCACGGTCACCGTCAGGCGGTGGACTGGCTGCTCGATAACCGGCCCGACCGCTCGTCGCTCGACCCGGAAGTCGAGCCACTCGGCGACCTGCTCAGCCTCCAGGAGCGCATCGGGGTGCTCGTCCCACCAGTCCTGGTGGATCGTGGAGACGACGCCGACGGTTATCTCGAACGGAAGCTCCGGAACCTCCTCGTCATCTTCTTCACCGTCGTCTTCGGCTACTTCTTCGTGTTCCTGTTCGTGCTCGCGATCGTGCTCCTGATGCTCATCGTGATCGTCATCACCGGCGGGCACGAGATCAGTCTGCTTGGCCAGCGCCGCGACCGACAACGTTCGCCTTGCTCGCCGCGCCTCCACGATCTTCAGACAGGCCCCCGACCCGTCTATGGGCGGCACAACGACCATCAAGGTACGACGTTTGGCAGTGACGTTCGGTATTCGCGGCGGTCAGCTACCGGCGCTTAGACGGCTGGCCCGGTGCTGACCCCATCCGCCAGTACCATCGAGTCTGCGCCGCGCCGCATGAGTGGGCCACGTTCCAGCCTCACCGCAGCTGACCGAAAGGACGATGGGGGCTTTTGACCGCGCTGCTTGCCCTCATCACGGTGGCGTCCTGGGGCACCTGGATACCGCTGGCCCAGGCCGCACACGGCGTGCCGCAGCGCTCGCGGACTTTCTATGCGACCGTTGGCAACTTCACGTTCGCAACGATTGCGCTCCTCGCAAGCGGTGGTCATCTCTCGTTCGGCTGGCGAGATTTCTGGCTGCCGCTGGCTGGTGGCATGGTGTGGACGGTAGGAAACTATTCGGCCTTTCGGGCCTCCGAGACAATCGGACTAGCCCGTGCTGCCGGGTGTTGGACGCCACTGAACATCATCACAGCGTTCGTTTGGGGCGCGCTGCTCTTCAGCGAATTGAAGAGCTTCACCTCCACCCGCTTCGCCGCGGTATCCCTGGCGCTCGTATTCGTCCTTGTCGGTGTCCTGCTGATTGTGCGCTCGCAAGACGCTGTTGGCGTATCCGCGTCGGCTAGTCAGCCAGAACCAATTTCTGGGGGCGCCGACACCTACCGACGCGGCCTGCTCTGGGCCGTTGCAGCAGGAGTGCTGTGGGGCAGCTATTTCGTTCCGGCTGAGTGGGCAAAGGTGTCGACGCAGGTGGCGAACTTTCCCCTCGCGATCGGCATCCTCGCTGGTGGATGCGCTTTGACGCTGCCTGCTGGCGGACCATCCAGACTGAGTCTTCGGGTCACCACTCTGCAGCTAACGGCAGGAGTTCTCTTCGGCGTCGGCAATCTTGCCCTGCTCGGCTTGGTCTCCCGAGTGGGCACCGGCGTGGGCTTCACCATTGCCCAGCTAAGCCTCCTCGTCAATGCAAGCATTGGCATCTGGGTGTTCAAAGTGCCCAAGCCGGGTTCGCATGCTGCGCGGATTGCCCTGGCCGGAATCCTGATCGCCGGCGTCGGCGGAGGAGTCATCGGCGCCGTGAGATAGATGGCCGTCTCCAGTGGGCACCCGGCGTTTCAATGAGCCAAGCGCTCCTCGGAACCCCGCCAGAACGCCTCGGGGTGTCGCCGATCAACGACGGGAGTGGGGCCGTACAGAATGCTCGGCCAAAGGCCGTCCCGGGCGATCGGCCGGCCGCGCCCGATTCGGCGATCTCGCACATATCACCGAATACAGAACGGCGCGACAGATCAACGACCGCGGCCTTCACGGTCATCGCACAGAACGGCACGTACGTGTGCGGCTGGCGACCCGGGTGACCATCCCGATGCCCGCGCGCGTTCGCTAACCGTCTGGGCCGGAGCGACCGGATCCGTCGTTACGCGCTCCTTGGTCCGGTTCAAATTTCGCCGGCAGCACACCCAGATGGGTCATTCTGCTCGGCTACTGCGAGCCGGCAAGCCGCACTGGGGATCACAAAGGTTTCCAGTGCAGCCCGTCGACAGTCGCGATGACGCCCTCTCCCGGAAAGAGCGCCCAGCCATGATCGGGATCGACGAAGTCCAAGGCCACGAAGCCACCTACACCGGCGGCGAGCACGCTGCCAACACCGACCACAGCGCTCCAATGCTGCCCACCATCGGTGGACTCTGAGAAGGTATTGGCCGTCTCCAGGAAGAACCGGCCAGAGGTCGGAGCGGCGAGCACCTCGTTCGTGTCCTGGAGCGGAAGCCCCGAGTGGCCCGGACTCGCCAAGTTCGTCACCTCGGCACGCACGGACCAGGTCCGGCCGCGGGCGTTCGAGACGTAAACACCATGGTCGGCCGAGCCGGCTGCAGCCCCTCCGAGACAGACGATCGCCATCGTCCCATCCGGCGACTCGGCCAGGGCAGTCGCGGTGAGCCAGTACGGGCCGTGGCAGGGGTCGGGAACGACCGACCAGTTCCGTCCGGCATCGCTCGTCTCAGCGATCTGGGATGGCGCGTCGCCATAGCGAGTGGTCGCGACAACGGCGTCTTCTGCCGCCGGACCGAGGACGACGGTCGAGAACATCGTCTTCGCTGCAACCGGAATCGCCGAGACGAGCTTCCAGCGGTGTGACGCGGTGTCGGCACGCCAGAGCTGCCAGCTGCCCCAGCTCACGGCGAGCACGCTGCCACCGGCGTCGTGCAGCGCAGCCACCGGCTCGGCACCGAGGCGGACGGACTGCCAGGCGTCACCGCCGTCAGTCGTGAGCGAGAGCTGTCCGTCGATCTCTACCCATCCCAGCTTGGGCGACACGAACGCGAGCATGCCCGGCGGTGCGAACCCGCCAGCTGGGCTCGGCCGCGTACCGGGTGGCCCGAGGCCAACACCGGTTTGCGCACCGGGCGGCGCGACGGTCCCCTCGATGGTCCAGCTGCGCCCGGCATCGGAGCTGACGGCGAGGCGGATCGGAAAGGCGCGGTTTCCGCTTTCGCCGGCGGAACTCGCCGTGCAGGCGATCCGCGAGGCGGTGAGGCCCACCCCCACGGTCGTGCTGAGGAAGTCGACGGCCTGAAGGTCGCTTCCCGGCACAGCGGTGCCCGCCGGGAGCAGTACCGCCGCTGTCGAGCACCTCGATGTCGGCGAGGGGATCGTCACTGGGCTGCTTGTTCCCTTGGCAGCTGTCGCAATATCCGCGGTGACGCGCGCCGCGGTGGCAGCCGCTGAGACCGGGACGAGCGCGAAACCTGCCAGTGCGCCGAGCGCCGCGTTCCACAGGACAGCGCGGCCTTTGCCTCTGAGCATGCGCGCCACGCTACATAGGTCTATTCCTGCCGGTTGCGCCAGGGCGGCCGTCCGCGCAGCCGTTGGTGACGGCGCGACGAGGCTTGTTACGTTGCCGACGCGGGCTCCGTAGCCGTCTCGATCTGATTGGCTGAGCGGCCGGGGCAGTCCCTGAAGAGTTGGCGCGGCGAGTTCAGATTCGACGGCTGTTCCGTTCTCACGAGATGTCGAATCCCGTGTTGCGGAAGCTAAAGGGACCCTGCACTGTCGCGTCGTACCGCGTGGCGATCTCGACCACGTGTCGTTGGACTGATGTGTCGCCACCATCGAAGATCGCGAAGAGCAACGGTCCCATGCTGCTCATCCCAGCCGCGCATTGAGGTATGCAGGAGATCTCCTGAAGGAGCGCGCGCACGGATTCGGGTTGCGCCGAGATCTCCCTGGCCTTGAAGCCAAGAAGTTGCATCTCGGACGGCGCTGATGCAAAAGCCGTGAAGTCTCCGCACGCGGCGCTGGCGGCAACTCCCATCAGGGCCAAGGCGATCGTGTCTCGGACTTCCGTGTCCGGAACGGGCGTCAGCTCCTCGAACGCCAAACCCTCACTCGCTCCGGCAAAGCGCCTTCCGTCAGGCAGCACGAGCATGCACTGCCAAATCGAAGCCATCTCGATCCGGCTAATGAGGGGCGGCACTCTTGCGGGGATGCTCAGGGAGGAAGGTGCGTAGGTGCGCGGCGGGTCCGCACGGTGGCCCCCAGTCGCACACACACAAGGGCGCTTGCGATTAACAGGTGATTGACACGGGGCCTAATGCGCGAAAACCCCTCCACTCGGGAGGGCCTCTCATCTGCTCTTTTATTGGTGGCGGGGGCAGGATTTGAACCTGCGACCTTCGGGTTATGAGCCCGACGAGCTACCAGACTGCTCCACCCCGCGGCGTTGAAGACATCAGTTTATCACCCTCTTGACCACCCTCAGCCGGCCAGAAGCACCGGCAGTGAGAGTATCGCAGCGCGGTCGCCAGGTACCTGGTCAAGCCCGTGCCAGCGCCGCGAGCCGTGGCGTAGCTCGCGCCGCCAAGCGCGGCTCGGATTGCCTGGCCGACGACGAGGCCGGCGCTCGGGACGGAGCGAGGTGAGCGAGCTGCGGTACCTCCTGGACAACCGGGCCCCGCGATGCTCCCGCCCCGGCGGGACGCGATCGCTCGTGACGGGTGGGTACGAGCGGGTCAGGCAGGCCGCTCGCTGTCGAGCAACGCCATCTGCTCGGGGGCGTAGCGCTCGCCGGCCGCGGCGCCTGCCGGAACCGCCTGTTCGATCGCCCGCAGGTCCTCCTCGGTGAGCTCCACGTCCAGCGCTCCGAGCGCCTCGCCCAGGCGATCGCGGCGCCGGGCGCCGACGAGGGCGACGATTCCGTCATCACGCGACAGGACCCAGGCGATCGCGAGCTGGGCGACGGTGACGTCCCGGGCCGTGGCCACGTCCCGCAGCGCTTCGACGAGCGCGAGATTGCGGTCCAGGTTCTCGCCGCCAAAGCGCGGTCCGTGGCCCCGGAAATCGCCGGGCGCCAGCTCGCGGTCTCGGCTCCAGTGACCGCTGAGCAGGCCGCGCACCAGCACGCCGTAGGCGGTGACGCCGACGCCGAGCTCGCGACAGGTCGGCAGGATCTCCCCTTCGATGGAGCGGGCGAAGAGCGAGTGCTCGATCTGCAGGTCGCAGATCGGGTGGGTCGCATGCGCCCTGCGGATCGTGGCCGCGCCGGCCTCGGAGAGGCCGACGTGGCGCACGTAGCCGGCCTCCACCATCTCCGCGATTGCCCCCACCGTCTCCTCGATCGGGACGGCGGGGTCGACACGAGCGGGACGGTAGACGTCGACGTAATCCACCCCGAGCCGGCGGAGCGTGTAGGCGAGGAAGTTCTTGACCGCGGCCGGTCGCCCGTCGATGCCGAGCCAGCCACCGCCGGGCGCGCGCAGCGCCCCGAACTTCACACTGATGACCACCTCGTCACGGTTGCGGCCGCGCAACGCGCGGCCGATGAGCATCTCGTTGTGCCCCATGCCGTAGAAGTCGCCAGTGTCGAGCAGGTTGACCCCGGCATCGAGCGCGGCGTCGACGGTCGCCAGGCTCTCCGTTTCGTCGGCCGGCCCGTAGACGTCGGACATCCCCATGCAGCCGAGGCCGACGGCCGATACGACCGGTCCCGTCGAGCCGAGCCTGCGCGTCCTCAAGGCGCTGACCCGACCGGGAGCGAGGCGGCAGTCCCGGGCAGGCCCGCCTCCGGCGGGAGGATCGACGCGGCACCCGTCGAGACGACCCGCCCGGCCACCCCCGCCCCGCCCGGCGCGCTCGTGGTCGTGGCCGGCGCTGGGGCGTGGGACCCCGTCGTCGACGAGGGGACCGCGCCCGCGACTTCCTGCCGGGTCGTGGCGGCCGTGGTCGCCGCGCCGCGAGCCCTGCTCACCGACACCGAGGCCGTCGTCGCCGGCGCCGTCGAGGTGGTCGTCGCCGCGACGCCCTGTGACGACGAGCCCGTGGCGACCGCCGTCGGAGCGGTCGTCGTCGAGGTGATCGGGCCTGTCGCGGGGACGTTCGGGTCCTTCGCGATGCCGCCCCGGGGCGCCGCACGGAGTGCGCTGGAGCTGGACGACCCCGTGGCGGCGCTCGCCGGCTGCGTGGTCCCGGTCGACGTCGCGCCCGAGGATGTCGCGGCCTTCTTCGTCGTCGCCGAGGAGGCGAGGAGCTTCTGCGCCTTGGCGAGTAGCTGCCCGGCCTTGGTCACGTCAGCCTGGTAGGCGCCGAGGTCGCCCGCGTCGAGCGCCTTCTGGGCCTGGGTGTAGTCGGCGTACGCCGCGGCGACGTCCCGCCGCACGGTCGCGGAGATCGACGTGCTGCCGCCCGCGCCCGTCGATGGGGTCGGTGTCCCGGCGCTCAGCCCGACCTGGGTGCCGAACAGGTCCAACAGCGCCGACCCGAGCGTGGGCTCCATCACGATCTGCTTGCCGTAGACGACGATGACGTCGACGAGCCGGGGCAGCTGGGTCTGCGCCGAGGAGACGTAGAGCGGCCGGACGTACAGCAGCGAGTCGGCGATCGGGAGCTCCTGGACCGTGCCGAGCGTCACCACCGAGCCACCCTGGTCGAGGAGCGATATCGCCTTGGAGATCGTGGGGTCGTCGAGGATGTCGGCGCTGACGATGCCGGGTCCGTCGATCGTGCGCCCGGTGGAGGCGGTGTCGAGCGCCTCCAGGCGCCCGTACTGCTTGAAGCTCGAGTCGGCGAAGAGCATCGCGGCGAGCGTCTGGATCCGGTCGCCCGTCGAGATCGGCACCAGGGGCTCGACGGCGTTGAACGTCGGCGTGGCGTCGCCGGGGAGCTGGAGGAGCTCGTAGATCGGCAGGTAGCGGGCGACCGAGCCGTTCGCGGTGATCTGGAGCTGCTTGGAGGGCGAGCCGTCCGGCGACGTGGAGATCTGGGAGAGGTCCCAGAAGCCGCTCGAGTTGTAGAACTGCGCCGCGTTGGTCAGGTGGTAGCTGCCCCACATCGACGCTTGCACGGTGAGCAGGTCCTGGGGGTAACGCAGGTGCTGCTTCAGGACGCCGCTCATCGCCGAGATCGGCTGGAACAGGTGGGGGAACGCCCGCTCGTACGACTCGATCAGCGGGTCGCGGACGCCGTTCACGACGTAGAACTGCATCCTGCCCGTGTAGGCGTTGACGACGACCTTCACTGCGTCACGGACGTAGTTGTACTGGCCGGCGAGCCCGCTTCCGCCCGGCAACGCGCTCGTGTCGGCCGGCTCCCCGTAGGGGTAGTACGAGGTCGTCGTATAGGCGTCGACCATCCATTCGAGCTGGCCCTGGCCGTCGATCACCGCGTAGGGGTTCGAGTCCACCTGGAGGAACGGAAGCGCCTTTTGCACCCGCTGCCTGATGTCGGGAATGTAGATCAGGCGTGACTTCGGCGTGATCTCGTTGGAGATGAGGAGGTTGAAGTCCTTCAGGTGAATGGCGAACGCCGCGCGTGAGAGGAACGCGCCGATCGGGATGCCACCGTCCCCCTTGTAGTGACCCGAGCTGCCCGAGCTCTGGGTCTGGTAGTTGACCTCGGGCACCTTTGTGTCCGCCACGACGTACTGGGTCTCCCCCGGCGCGAAGTACACCTCCGGCTGCGTCAGCACGGGTGCGCCCTTCTGGGAGGTCGGGGGGATGTAGCCGAGGGCGAAGTTTGGTGTGCCCGGCGATCCGCTCGCCGCGTTCGCGGGCGCCACCACGGCCGCGTAGCCGTGGGTGTACTGCAGGTGCACGTTCACCCAGCTCTGCGCGGCCGACGATCCGGCCGTGTTCAGCTCGCGCACGCCGACGACTACCGGGGTGAGCTTGCCCCCGAGCTTGTACCGGTCGACCGTGAGATCCGTGAGCGTGAAGAAGAAGGAGACGTCCTGGAGCTTGTCGAAGGTGCTCTTCGTGAAGATGGGATCCCACACCTGCGCGTCCTGCAGGCTCGTCTGGTAGCGGGCGAGCACGTCGGGCGTGAGGTCCTCGTTCGCCGGGAAGGTCCTGGACTGCACGCCGGACAGGCCCATCGCGAACCTGGTCGCGTCGATGTTGTCCTGGATGTAGGGGCGCTCCAGCGAGCTCTGGGCCGGCGTGACGCGGAACGCCTGCACCGCCGCCGGGTAGATCACGCCGATGACGAGCGCGAGGAACGCCCACAGCCCGACGGCGATCGCCGGGAGCACGAGGGAGCGCTGGTAGGCGTTGAAGACGAGCATGGCGAACGCGGCGAGCGAGACGACGGCGAGCAGCGTCATGGCGGGGAGCCGCACGTGGACGTCGGTGTAGCCGGCGCCGCTCACGAACCCGTTGGACGACAGGTCGAGGGTGAAGCGGTCGACGAAGTAGTAGGCCCAGGCCCGCACGAGCGCCATCAGCCCGAGCAGCAGCGACAGGTGGGCGAGCGCCCGGGGCTCGATCTTCGGCGAGCTCTGGAAACGGATGGCGCCGTTCAAGAAGTGTCCGATGGCGCTCACGATGAACGCGACGAGGAGCGCGACGAGGAGCCAGTCGACCAGAAAGGACAGGAAGGGCAGCCGGAAGACGAAGAAGCTGGCGTCACGGTGGAACAGCGGATCGGTCGTCCCGAACGGCACGGCGTGCTCGAAGAGCAGCCAGTGCTGCCACTGCGAGGCGGTGCCCGCGCCGAGCACCAGGGCGAGCAGGAACGAGACAACGGTGCGCAGCGCGAAGGCGTGCGGCCCGACGATCGCCTGGTAGCGGCGGACGAGCTCGGTGTCGGGCGCCATGAACAGCACTCGCGGGGCGATCTTGTCGACGAGGTACAGGCTCGCCCAGAGCAGCGCGAAGGCGGCCACGACGAAGACGGCCGCGAGGGCGATCTTCGTCGCGATCACCGTGCCCCAGATCTCGCCGAGCCCCGTCCAGTGGTACCAGAGGAAGTTCGTGTAGAAGCCGGCGAGCCCCTGCACGACGACGACGAGCAGGATGAGCAGGACGACGACGGCCAGCACCCACAGGCCGCGCCGCATCGACTTCGGCCGCGCAGGAAGCTCCGAAGGGACTCGCACCTCCAGAACCTAGGCCGGAACGGGCAGGAGCAGGCAGCGGCAGCCCGGATGCACCGGTGGGTGCGCCTGACCGGTCGGGAACACCTCGCCGACGGGCTGCGCGCCGGCGATCGCGTTGTCATCGCAGTCCGGGCACTCGTCGCGACCGTCGTCGACGACCCAGGCCACCCGAAGCCCGCGAGCGCCGGCGGCGGCGATGAGCCCGGCGGAGAAGGAGCTCGTGGCGTAGTCGCCGACCACGTCGTCGACGCGCTCTCCCTTCCACTCCCGGTAGGCATGGCCGACGAGCTCGGCGAGCCCCGCTTCGTCGGGGTCGCCGGCGTGCAGGCCATCCTCCAGCCGCTGGCGCAGCGTGGCGACGACCGTCTCGGCGAGCTCGCGCGCGAAGCGAGCGGCCGCGTCCGACCCCGCGGCGTCGGCCCCGCCGCCCGGTTCCTCTTCGGCGCCCCGGCCGCTCCCGTCGTCTGCCGCTTCCGCCTCGGCGCGATCGCCCGTCAGAGCCGCCCCCGCCGCGAATGCGCCCCCGGCCCCCCAAGCCGACTCGAGCCCGGGCAGCACGGCACTGGCGAGACGGGCCACCGCCTCCTCGCCGGGAAGCAGACCCGAGCGTTCGCCGCCCTGCCTCAGCGCGTGCAGCAGCTCGTTCTGGTCGGTGCGCAGCACCCGCTTCACGGCGCGTGCGAGATCGAGGAGCACCGGAGCGAGCAGCTCGTCGCGCCGCGCGAGCGCGTCCGGCACGTCAGTACCATTGGCGGCCCTGCTCGGCGGAGCCGCTCGCAGGTCGCCCGCCACGTCCTCGCCGAGCGGGGGTGGCCCGCCAACTGCTCCCCACTCCGGGCCCGGATCGTCGATCTCGCTCGAGTCGAGCTCCTCGAGCACCGAGCGGGCATGCGCCAGCTCCTCGGCCCGGCTGGCGCGGATCTTGGCGAACAGCTCGTCCACGGGGCTCGCGGCTCCCGCTCCGCCAGCGGAGGCGGCCGCGGCGGTCTCCCGGCGCGCCTCGTCCTCCTCGCCGGCGCCGGGGCGAGCGCCGGCGTCCCCGGCGCCGGACGAACGGTCGGCCGGCGCGGTCGCCAGCGTCTGATCGGCGGTTGCTGCCAGGTCGGCCGCCGCCGGCTCCCGCACGCCCTCGAGCGCCGGGGCCACCTCCGCGGCGGTCTCTGCGTCTGGCGACGGCCCCGTGTCGTCGACCCCGCGTTCCGTCGGCGGCTCGCCGCCGGAGGGTGGCGCTCCAGGCGCCCCCACCAGGCTCACGCCGGTCTCGCCGGACTCCTGCTCGGGCATGTGCCCCGCCGTGTCGCCTTCCTCCGGCGAAGCGCCGAGCGCCTCCGCGACGAGGACCTCGAGCGGCGGCTCGTCGGCCGTGAGCGGCGCGTAGCGGCCGGCCTCCTCGGCAGCGGCGCGCGCCTCCTCCTCCGAGCCGGTCAGCCGGGCACGCACGGCGTCCACCGAGGACGCGACGCTGGCGACGACGTCGGCGAGGGCGTCCTTGCCGGCGCGCAGCTGCTCGAGCTGGACATGGAGCTCCCGGCGCCTCGCCGCGAGGTCGGCGAGGATCCGCCGCCGTGCCTCGCGCGCCTCATCGACCATCGCGCGGCACTCCTGCTTCGTGGCCTCGACGAGGTCCTCGGCACGGGCCTGGGCCTCGGCGAGCAGGCGGCGGACCTCCTTGTCGGCGGCCGCGGTCCGCTCGCCGAGGACGGTCTCAGCCTCCGCCTCGAGCGCCGCCGCCCTCGCCCCGGCCCGGGCGACGAGCTCGTGCGCCGCCTCGTGCGCCGCCTGAAGCACGCGGGCGGTCTCGCTGCCGACCTTCGCCGAGAGCGTCACCTCGTCGAGCTCGGGGTCCGCGGCGCGTCGCTCTGCGTCGGCGAGCTCGCCCCGTAGCGTGGACTCCCGACCGCTCAGCTCCCGCAGCTGCGCGGCGACCTCTCCGAGGAAGCGGCGCACGGCGTCGGGATCGAGACCCCGCCGGGTGAGTGGGAAAGAGCGGTTCGCCACCTCCTCGGGCGAGAGCCCGGTCGGCGAGCCGATCGCGTAGGGATGTGGGTCCGGCACGGCGGAGAGCCTATGGCGCCTCAGCCACCAGGGCGGACGCGGAGCTTCCCGCCGAGGCGTTCCAGGTCGGCGATCGCCTGGTGGATCGTCGAGACGCCGAACACCGTGAGACCCGCTCCCGCATGGGCCCTCGCCGTCGCGAGCTCCTGGTCGGGGACGATGAAGACCGTCGCGCCCGCGGCGCGCACGGCGGCCGTCTTCTGCGCCACCCCGCCGACGTCGCCCACCTGACCGCCGACCGACATCGTGCCCGTGGCCGCGACGCGGTGCCCGCCGGCGAGATCGCCCTGGTCGAGCTCGTCGATCAGCCCGAGCGTGAACGCCAGGCCCGCCGAGGGGCCGATGATCCCGTCACTTTGGATGCTCACCGGGAACGGGCTGCCGACCGTCCGGTACTCCTGCTCGGTGAGGATCCCGAGGCATGCGCGCGGGTAGCCCGCCGGCGGCAAGGGGAGCTTCGTGTGCTGCCCCGCGGCGAGGCAGACGATCTGCGCGTCGTTGCCCGTGCCCCGGACGCGCTCCTGGCCGAGGCGGACGCGGACGGTGCGCCGGCGCTTCGTCCCGAACTCGTGGACGGCGAGCACCTCCTCCTGCCCGGGCGCCGCCTTCGTGAGGATCGCCCGGAGCGCGGCCGAGGTCGTCGCCGTCTTGCCGTCGACCTGGGTGATCACGTCGCCGACGACCAGCCGACCGGTGGCCGGGGCGCCCGGCTCGAGCTGGTAGACGATGACCCCGGTCGGGACCGCCCCGACGTGGTAGCCGACGCTCCGGAGGGCGACGACCGTCGCAGCCTGCTGGGCGTTGGCCATGTCGATGACGCCCTGCTGGTCGTACTCGGTCGAGGAGGCGCCGTTCGTCAGGGCCGACGAGGACACCACCTGGTCCGCGCTGTTCCAGCGGTAGTACAGGTAGTTGATCGCGCGGAGCCGCACCAGCTCGACATCGGTGAGCAGGATGCGGCCGCTGTGCTTGTGGTGCAGCGGCTTCGGGACGACGATCAGGCTCGCCACGTCGATGCCCGACCCGGGCGTGATCGCGTAGTACGGGAGCTGGACGAACGCGGCGACCACCGCGGCGACGACGAGGAAGACGAGAAGCGACAGGGCGACGGAGAGCAGCCTGCGATGACGCGGCGGCGCGATCTCCGGCCCGGGGGTGGCGCCTCCCGGCCCCCCTACTACGCTCGCCGGCGCGTGGTCCTCGAACGACACCAGGCGCTCCTCGGTCCCTCAGCCCGGCCGGCTCGACCGGCTACCGCCACGATCGCGCCCGCGTCCCATGCCCCGTAGCCTGCCACGCAGCCCGGACGTCCCGGAATCGCGTCGAGGGCCGGCCTCGCCGACATCCGACGAGCCCGAGGCCGCGGGAGCTCCGGTCGCGTCCGAGACGACTCCACCCGGCGAAGCGTCGCGCATCGCCACGGCCCGCCGGCGGGGCGAGGCGGCGCTCGCCGGCCTCCTCGGCGACGAGGACGCCGCCCGCGAGCGTCTGCGCGACGAACACGGCGCCGTGCGCGCCGCGGCGCTCGCCGCGCTCGCCCGGCTCGGGCGAGCCGGCCCCGCCGAGGTGGCGGACGCGCTGGTCGACCCCGACCCCGACGTGCGCAGGAACGCCTGCGAGCTCGCCTCGAGCCTGCCGGAGACCGACTTCGCCCCGCTGCTCGAGGATCCCGAGCCCGCCGTCGTCGAGGCCGCCGCGTTCGCCTGCGGCGAGATCGGAGACCACCGGGCCGTCGCCCGGCTCGCCACCCTCGCCGGCTCGCATCCCGATCCGCTCTGCCGGGAGTCGGCTGTCGCCGCCCTCGGGGCCATCGGCGACGAGGGCGGCCGCCAGGCGGTGCTCGAGGCCCTCGGCGACATCCCGGCGATCCGCCGCCGCGCCGTCGTCGCACTCGCCGCATTCGAGGGCGACGACGTCGAGGCGGCGCTGCGCGGGCGGTTGTCCGACCGCGACTGGCAGGTGCGCCAGGCGGCCGAGGACGTGCTCGGTCCCGACGCCGCCGTGGAGGGTACGGAGTAGGACCGGCGGCCGGCGGTGGCCCGACCGGGCTCCGCTCGTCGGCGCCGGGCGCTCAGCGGCGCGGCGCCGCGCTCAGCGCCGACGCGAGCACGTCGAGCATCGACAGGCAACGGCTCGCCCCCACGACGGCGCACAGGCGCGGCTCGGCGGAGACGTGGACGGGCAGTCCGGTCGCGGTCGCGAGCCGCCGGTCGAAGCCGTCCAGCGCGGCGCCGCCGCCGGCCAGGACCAGCCCCCGCCCGAGCAGGTCGTTGGCGAGGTCGGGCGGGGCGTCCGTGATGCACCCGACGGCGGCGTCGAGGACCGGCGACACGAGCTCCTCCAGCACCACTCGCAGCTCGGAGCGAGCGAGGACCGCAGCGGCGGTGTGCCCCGTCCGACCGTCGCGCCCGACGACCTCCACCCGCAGTTCGGGTGAGGCGGGGTCGAGGGTGCCGATCGTGCGGCGGACCTCGGCGGCGGTGGCGTGGTCGACGACGAGATCGTGGCGACGGGAAAGCAGCGACCGCACGGCGTCGTCGACGTCGTCGCCGCCGAAGGGGACCGACCTCGAGGTGACGAGCCCCCCGAGGGCGAGGACGCCGACGTCGGTCGTCCCGCCGCCGACCTCGACCACCATCGACCCCGACGGCTCCTCGATCGCGAGCGAGGCCCCGACGGCACAGGCCAGCGGCAGCTCCACGAAGCGGACCTGGCGGGCACCGGCCTTGCGCAGGGCCCGGTCCAGCGCGCGGTGCTGGACCTTCGTCGCTCCGACGTGCGTGCACACGAGGATCCGGGGGTGCTGGAGTCGGGATACGCCGGCGCTGCGGAGCACCTCGCCGAGCACCTCCTCGGCGAGGGAGAGGTCGAAGAGCTGGCCGCGGCGGACCGGACGGACGATGCTCACCCTGCCGGCGGAGCCCGCACCGACGCCGAGCGCCTCGTGGCCAAACGTGAGCAGCCGGCCCGAATCGCCGTCGACCGCCGCGACGGTCGGCTCGTCGAGGAGCAGACGACCGTCGGAGTCGAGGACGCGGGTGCTGGAGGTCCCGAAGTCGAGCGCCAGATCCGCGCTCAATGACCGTCCGCCACGCGCATGGGTCCTATCGTACGGGCCGCCGGGCGAGCGTCGCACCGTCCCGACCTCCCCGGACGCCCGCCAAGGGGTAGCCTGCCCCGTCGTGGCTGCGTTCTCGGGGGATTTCGAGGAGGTGCCGGAGGAGGAGTTCTCCTCCCGACCCCTGCCCCCAGAAGACCGCCTGTGGCGCCATCCCTCCGAGCTCGGAAACGCCAACCCGTCGATCGCGCTCGACCCGGTCGCCGTCCGTCGGCGGTGGCTCGCCAGCCAGCCCTCGCGGGCCAGCGCCTGGACGGCCGGCCTGGTCGGGGCGATCCTCGCCACGGGCCTGGTCGCGCTCGGCACGCACCTCGCCGGGGCCTTCACCGGGCACGCGACGGTCGGCGCCGCCTCCCCGCCGATCGAAGGGACGATCGGGCCCTTCCTGCCGAGGACCTCGACGCCGAAGAGCGACGGCCTCGGCTCGGCGCTCAGGTCGAGCATCTGGCAGGTCGGCGAGGCCATCGCGGTCGTGGACGTCATGCACGGCACGACGGACCACCGCTTCCTCGCCCTCGTCGTCCGCCACAACGGGATCCTCGTCGCCCCGGCCGCCTACGTCCGCGGCGGGACGACCACGCTCGTCACCCTCTCCGACAACGTCTCCTACGTCGCCTCGGTGGTCGCGAGCGACTCGCGAAGCGGCCTCGCCGTGCTGCGCATCAATGGCGCGACGGACCTGCCGGCCGTGAAGCTCGGCTCCGCAGAGGCCGTGATCCCCGGCTCGTTCGCCCTCGCGATAACGGGGCCCGGCGGGTCGACGTACGACCTCGGCACGGTCCGCAAGCTCGACACCCAGCTGAGGGTCGACGGGCGCCAGCTCGCCGACACGCTCCTCACGGACCTGCCCGCGCGCAGCGCCCCGCCCGGCAGCGCCGTCATCGACTCGAGCGGTGCCGTCGTCGGGATGGTGGCCGGGTCGTACGACGGCCGTGCCGTCGCCGTGCCGTCGTGGGTCGCGGGGCCGGTCACCAGCCAGCTCCTCGCCGACCGCGCCGTCGACCACGGCTGGCTCGGCATCACCGGCAAGACCGTGAACGAGTCCGGCTTCTCGCCGGCCGGCGTGCTCGTCCAGTCGGTCGTCGCGGGCAGTGCCGCCGGGGAGGCGGGGCTGCGCGTCGGGGACATCATCACCTCCGTCGGCGCCCAGCCGGTCGACTCCCTCGTCGGGCTGCTCGGTCACCTCTACGGCGTCCCGGCGGGCGCGAAGCTCACCGTCGGGATCGACCGCGGCTCGACCGATCTCTTCTACTACGTCTACCTCCAGCAGAACCCACCCGGCTGAGCGGCGCGCGCCGCGCCCGGAGGAGCGCCCCGGCGCACGTCGCCCGGACGGTGTGCCGGGACTCGGTAGATTCGGCGCCGTGCCGACGCCCCCGGACGACTCGCGCGCCGCGCCGACCGACGGGCTGGTGCGCTGCCCCTGGGCGAGCGACGCGCTGCTCGCCGCCTATCACGACGAGGAGTGGGGGGTGCCGGTCCACGACGATCGCCGCCACTTCGAGATGCTCACCCTGGAGGGTGCGCAGGCCGGGCTCTCGTGGCGGACGGTGCTCGCCCGGCGCGACGGCTACCGCCAGGCCTTCGCCTCCTTCGAACCCGCGGGGGTGGCGTCGTTCACGCCGTCCCTCCTCGAGGCGCTGCTGGCCGACCCCGGCGTGATCCGCCACCGGGGCAAGCTCGAGAGCGTCGTCACAAACGCCCGGGCCTTCGTCGCCGTCCAGGAGGCCGAGGGGGGCTTCGACGCCTACGTGTGGCGGTTCGTCGACGGCCGGCCGGTGTCCGTAACGCCTTCACGACCACCGCCGAACTCCCCGCCTCCACGCCGCTCTCAGCGGCCCTCAGCCGCGACCTTCGCCGCCGGGGCTTCTCCTTCGTCGGGCCGACGATCTGCTACGCGTACCTGCAGGCCGCCGGGCTGGTGAACGACCACCTCACCTCGTGCCACCGATGGCGAGCCCTCGGTTGACGAGGAACGACGCCATCTTGGCGAAGTAGGCACGCAGCTCCTCCTCCTCGGCCCCGCCGAGCCCGGACGCCACGAGCGCGGCCTCCATGCGCACGAGCCACGCGTCGCGCTCGGCCGTGCCGATCGGGAACTCCAGGTGCCGCTGGCGCAGCCGCGCCCCCCCGCGGAGCGCCTCGTAGTCGCGCGGGCCGCCGGCGAGCTGGATGAGGAAGAGGGCGAGGCGCTCCGCGGGGGGGCCGAGCTCCTCGGGGTACAGCGGCCGCAGCAGCTCGTCATGTGCCACGCCGGCGTAGAAGCGCCCGACCAGCTCGACGAAGAACTCGCGGCCGCCGACGCGCTCGTAGAGCGAGTCCGCGGCCGCGTCCGGCCTGTCGGGTCCCTCGGCGAGCTCGCCCACAGCATCGAGTATCGCGGGCTCGCGGCCCTCACCCTGCCGAGCGCCGCACCGCCCGGCGCCGGTCGGTGGTCAACCTTGGCTCCGGAGCTGCTCCTCCAGCTCGCCGAGCACGCGGTAGCAGTCCAGCACGGCGGCGACGCTCGAGTTCGGCTCGCGGCCCTCGTCGATCGCCGAGACGAACTCGCGGTCCTGTAGCTCGATGCCGTTCATCGACACGTCCACCTTCGACACGTCGATCGGCTCGTCCTTGCCGTTGAACAGGTCGTCGTAGCGCGCGACGTAGGTGCCGTTGTCGCAGATGTAGCGGAAAAAGGTGCCGAGCGGGCCGTCGTTGTTGAAGCTCAGCGACAGCGTGCAGATCTTCCCCGCGCCGGTGCGGAGCTGGATCGACATGTCCAACGCGATGCTGAGATCGGGGTTGACCGGGCCCTGGACGGCGTTCGCGATGACGATCTCCTCACCGGTCTGGTACCGGAAGAGGTCGACCGTGTGGGCGGCGTGGTGCCACAGCAGGTGGTCGGTCCAGCTGCGCGGCTGGCCGAGCGCGTTCATGTTGGTGCGGCGGAAGAAGTACGTCTGCACGTCCATCTGCTGGATGGCCAGCTCCCCGGCGACGATCCGGCGGTGGACCCACTGGTGCGACGGGTTGAAGCGTCGGGTGTGGCCGACCATGCAGACGAGCCCGGTCTCCCGCTGGACCCGGTCGACCTCCTGCGCGTCCGCCCAGCTGTCGGCGAGGGGGATCTCCACCTGGACGTGCTTGCCGGCGCGCATCGCGGCGATCGACTGCGCGGCGTGCATCTGGGTCGGCGTGCACAGGATCACCGCGTCCACGTCGTCGCGCGCCAGCGTCTCGTCGAGGTCCGTAGTGGCGTGGCCGATGCCGTACTTCCCGGCGACCTCCTGCGCCTGGTCGAGCCGGCGGCTCACGATCGAGGTGACCTCCACCCCGTCGATGTTGCTCAGTCCGTCGAGGTGCTTGATGCCGAATGCGCCGGCACCGGCGAGTGCGATTCGCATAGCGGTTCCTTCCGGATCGTCGGTCATCCCCGCAAGAGCCGGGGTGCTGCGGCCCAGGTTGGGCGGTGGCGTGGCTGGTGCCGGCCCGGCGTCGGCACACCGGGCAGCGGGCGGGGCGTCAGCGAGCGGGCTCCATCACGATGTGGCCGAGCGCCGTGTTCGACGCGGGCACGTGGTAGAAGCGGTGCAGCTCCTTCGGGTCGTCGCCCATCGCGCCGCGCATGATCAGCCACATCACCAGCTCGATCGCCTCCGAGCCCGCCTCGCGCACGTACTCGATGTGCGGCATCCGGCGCAGCGCCTCAGGATCGGAGGTGAGCCGGTCCAGGAACGAGATGTCGAACTCACGGTTGATCAGCCCCGCTCGCGGCCCCTGGAGCTGGTGGCTCATGCCGCCGGTGCCCCAGATCTGGACGTTGAGGTCCTCCTCGTAGCTCTCGACGGCGCGCCGGATGGCCTCGCCGAGCTCCCAGCAGCGGTTGCCCGTCGGAGGCGGGTACTGCACGACGTTGACCGGCAGGGGGATCACCCTGACCGGCCACGCCTCCGGCTGGCCGAACATCAGGGACAGCGGCACGGTGAGGCCGTGGTCGACGTCCATCTTGTTGACGATCGTCATGTCGAACTCGTCGAGGATCGCCGACTGCGCGATGTGCCAGGCGAGGTCGGGGTGGCCCCGGACGACCGGCACCGGCCGCGGGCCGAAGCCCTCGTCGGCAGGCGCGAAGCTCTCGGCGCAGCCGATGGCGAACGTCGGGATGATCTCGAGGGAGAAGGCCGACGCGTGGTCGTTGTAAACGAGCACCACCACGTCCGGCTTCTCCTCGGCGATCCAGCGCTTGGCCCAGTCGTAGCCGGCGAAGACCGGCTGCCAGTACTCCGAGGTCGATTTGCCGAGGTCGAGCGCCGCGCCGATGGCGGGCACGTGGCTCGTCGTGAGGCCTGCGGTGATCCTCGCCATGGTCAGCGGCCCTCCTTGATCGACCGCACGCCCTCGGGCGAGCGGCCCCCGGCGAGCATCATCGCCGCGTACTCCTCGGGGCTCATCCCCGTCATCGACCCGGCGGCGTCCTGGAAGCTCTTGCCGTCGCTCGAGAACAGCTTGGCGAGGAAGTAGATGTTCCCGCCCTCGGCGATGGCCGCGTTGTAGTCGCGCTTCAGGACCGCCTGCTTCTGAGCCTCGGTCATCGGCCACTCGTCGAGATAGGCCCGCTCGTCGGCCTTGAACCGGGCGCGGTTCTCCGCCTTCATCAGGCTCATGCAGAACTGGTTGAGGTGGTAGCCCTTGCGCGAGCGTTGGGCGGTGAAGAGCGTGGTGCCCGGGATGTCGTCGAAGTCGGACAGTTCGGTCATGCGTCTGCTCCCCAGTAGAGCCGCATCGGGTTGTCCACGAGCAGCTTTTGGCGCAGCTCGTCCGTGGTGGCGATGCGGGGGATGAAATCGACGAGCTTGCCGTCGTCGGGCATGTGGCTCTTCAGGTTCGGATGCGGCCAGTCCGTGCCCCAGAGCACGCGGTCGGGGAAGTTCTCGACCAGGTGGCGGGCGAACGGCACGACGTCGTCGTAGCCCGGCGGTCCCGAGACCGTCAGACGCTCCGGGCAGGTGACCTTCGACCAGACCTGGGGATGCTCGCCCATGAACCGCACGAAGAGGCCGAACTCGGGCCCGTCCACCGGCCTGGTGACGTCGGGCCGGCCCATGTGGTCGACCACGACGGTCGTCGGCAGCGATGTGAAGAAGTCCCAGCGCTCTGCGAGGTCGGCCGCCTCGAAGTAGATGACGATGTGCCAGCCGAGCGCGGCGATCCGCCCCACGATGCCCTGGTAGTACGCGTCCGGCTTGGGATCGACGAGTCGACGGACGAAGTTGAAGCGTACCGCCCGCACCCCGGCCTCGTGCATCTCCGCCAGGGCCTCGTCGGTCACGTCCGGCCGGACGGTCGCGACCCCTCTCGCCCGACCGTCCGAGGACCTCAGCGCGTCGACCATCGCGCGGTTGTCGGCGCCGTGGCAGGTCGCCTGCACGACGACGTTCTTGTCGAAGCCGAGGAGGTCACGCAGCGCGAAGAGCTGCTCCTTGCCGGCATCGCACGGCGTGTACTTGCGCTCGGGCGCGTACGGGAACTCATCGCCCGGGCCGAAGACGTGGCAGTGCGCGTCGACGGCGCCCGGCGGGAGGACGTAGGTCGGCGGGGAGGGATCGGGGTGGAACGGCAGCCAGTCGGCGTCCATCTGGAACGTGGTGGACATCAGCGCCCTCTGGCCCTCAGGCGCGCGTCGAGGCGCGGGAAGACGCGCCGGGCGTTGCCGGAGAAGACCTGCTCCCGCACCGCTTCCGGCAGGTCGAGCGCGTCGAGGTAGCGCTTCGTGTCGTCGAAGTGGTAGCCGGTCTCCGGGTCGATGCCGCGCACGGCACCGATCATCTCGGAGCCGAACAGGAGATTGTCGACGTCGATCACCTCGAACAGCAGGTCGATCCCGGCCTGGTGGTACACGCAGGTGTCGAAGTAGACGTTCTTCATGACGTGCTCTGCGAGCGGCGGCCGCTTGAGCATGTCGGCAAGCCCGCGGTAGCGGCCCCAGTGGTACGGGACCGCGCCGCCGCCGTGGGGGATGACGAACCGCAGCGTGGGGAACTCGGCGAACAGGTCCCCCTGCAGGAACTGCATGAAGGCGGTGGTGTCGGCGTTGATGTAGTGGGCGCCCGTCGCGTGGAAGTTGGGGTTGGCGCTCGCCGAGACGTGGACCATCGCCGGCACGTCCAGCTCGACCATCTTCTCGTAGAAGGGGTACCAGGCCTTGTCGGTCAGCGGCGGCGCCGTCCAGTAGCCGCCGCTCGGGTCGGGGTTCAGGTTGCAGCCGACGAAGCCGAGCTCGGTGACGCAGCGTTCGAGCTCGTCGACCGAGTTGGCGATCGAGACGCCGGGCGACTGGGGCAGCTGGCACACCCCGACGTAGGTGTCGGGGTAGAGGTCGACGATCCGTCTGATGAGGTCGTTGCAGACCCGCGTCCAGGCACGGCTGACCGCCTCGTCGCCGACGTGGTGGGCCATCGCCGAGGCGCGCGGCGAGAACACCGTCATGTCGGTGCCGCGTTCGGCGAGCAGGCGGAGCTGGTTGGCCTCGAGGGTCTCGCGGATCTCGTCGTCGGAGATCGCCGGGTACGGCGGTGGCGAGCCACCGGCCTCGAACGCCGCCTTCTGCGCCTCCCGCCAGAGGTTGTGCGCCTCGGGCGCCGTCGTGTAGTGGCCGTGACAGTCGATGATCATGCGTGCGCCTTCCGGACGCCATCCAAGCAAGAGGCGGCGGCTGCCGCAACTTCTGGCGGGCCCCCGGCGCGTGCGACGTCCGGCGCACCCGCGCCGTGCCGGACCGCTCCGGTCACCGGCCCGCCCATACCGACGCGGGGACGAACACCTCGCCGCGCATCAGCAGCCGTGCCGTCCGCAACAGCGCCGCACGGCGGACGGTCACGTCCCCGGCGTCGATCCCGACGTCCATGGACACGGTGAAGAAGCCTGTCGGATGCTCGATGTCAAGATCCGCGACCCCCGACGGCGCGGCGATGCCGGCGATCTCGGCAGCGACCGAGCCGGGCACGAGGCAGGCGGTCGCGACGGACACGGCCCCGAAGACGCCGATCGCGTCGTGGACGCGGTGGGGGATGAAGGTCCGCGTCGAGACGACACCCCCGTGCTTGGCCGGTGCCAGCAGCGACATCTTCGGCACGGTCTTGTTGGTGACGTCGCCGAGGTTCATCAGCGGCCCGGCCGCCAGGCGGATCGACTCGACCCTGGCCCTCACGGCGGCGTTCGCGTCGATGTCGGCGGGCTCCTCGTAGCCGGAGAGACCGACATCGGCTGCTGCGATGCACACGACCGGCATGCCGTTGTCGATGCAGGTGACGCGGACGCCCTCCACGAGGTCGACCGCGCTCTTCGTCGGGAGCAGGGCGCCGCAGGACGAGCCGGCGACGTCGAGGAAGTCGATGGGGATCGGGGCGTGGGTGCCCGGGACGCCGTCGATGCGGGCAGGGCCGTCGTAGCGGACGACGCCGCCGGGCGTCTCGACGTGCGCCACGGCGAGGCTCTGGGTGTTCTCCATCCAGATGCGGACCGAGGTCGTGGGTTCCCCGGCGGGAAGCAGACCCTCCTCCAGCGCGAACGGCCCGACGCCGGCGAGGATGTTCCCGCAGTTCTGGCTGTCGGAGACCTCGGCGCGATCCGGCCAGACCTGCAAGAAGAGGTAGTCGACGTCGGCGTCGTCGCGCGCGGAGCGCTTCACGACCGCCACCTTGGAGGTCAGCGGGTGCCCGCCGCCCATCCCGTCGATCTCGCGCACGTCCGGCGAGCCCATCGCGGCCAGCAGCACGGCGTCGCGGGTTTCGGTGTCGCCCGGCAGGTCCTCCGCGAGGAAGTACAGCCCCTTGGACGTCCCGCCGCGCAGCACGGCGCAGCGGATCGCGGTCTGCAGCATCAGGCCTCCGGCTCGTCGACGTAGCGCAGGCCACGCTCGGCGAGCTTCTCGCGCATCGAGTAGAGGTCGAGCCCGAGCTCGCCCTTGGCGAGGCGCTCACGCTTCTCGGCCTCGTTCTCCTCGCGTTTGCGGGAGCGCTCCAGCACCGACGCGGCGTCCTCGCGCCGGACCACCACGACACCGTCGTCGTCGGCGAGGATCACGTCACCCGGGCGGACGTAGGCGCCGGCGCAGACGATCGGCACCTGGACGTTCGCGGGCGTCTCCTTCACCGTCCCCTGCGCGGAGACGGCCTTCGACCAGACGGGGAAGCCCATGTCGGTCAGGTCGGCGACGTCGCGCACGCCGGCGTCGATCACGAGGCCACGCACGCCGTGCGCCACCAGGCTCGTCGCGAGGAGCTCGCCGAAGTAACCGTCCTCGCACGGGCTCGTGGGCGTGACGACGAGCACGTCGCCCGGCCGGGCCTGCTCGACCGCCACGTGGATCGACCAGTTGTCGCCCGGCGCCACCTCGCACGTGAGCGCCGTCCCCGCGACCCGCACCGGTCGGTAGATCGGCCGCAGGCGCGAGGCGAACAGCCCGATCCGACCCTGGGCCTCGTGCACGGTGGCGACGCCGTACTGGCCGAGCCCGTCGACGACAGCGAGGTCGGTGCGCCTCACATTCCGAACGACAACGGCCATGCACACCCCCCGAACGCTTGCTGATCTGGATCCATCGTATCCGCGCGCGATGCGACGGTCGGTGGGCCTCGCGGCTGCCGGCCGCCCCGTCGAGCACCCCAAGAAGGCCTGCTCGCCCTGGGATTTCCCGCGCTGCTCGCGGCATTGCTCAGTTGAGCTAACTGTTGCTCATGCAAGCAAGACCGGCGGCACCGGCGAGGCGGAGCTTCACCGAGCAGGCGCGCCGGACCCAGATCGTGAAGGCGGCGATCGCGACCATCGCCGAGCTCGGCTTCCGTGACGCCTCCTTCGCCCGGATCGCCGAACGGGCCGGCCTCAGCAGCACCGGGCTGATCTCGTACCACCTCGCCGGACGCGACGAGCTGATCGGGCAGGTGGTCTCGGAGGTGCTCGGCGCCATCGGGTCGTTCATGACGGAGCGGATGGCCGGCGCCGCCGACGCCACCACGGCGTTGCGGACCTACATCGAGGCCAACGTCGAGTTCATCGGAGCGGATCGCGCCGAGATGAAGGCGTTGCTCGAGATCTTCGTGAACGGGGGCTTCGCCTACGACGCCTCCACGGAGCGCGCGGTCGTCTCGCCGATCGAGGACATCCTGCGCGCCGGACAGGCGAGCGGCGAGTTCCGCGACTTCGACCCGACGGTGATGGCCACGCTCGTCCAGCGCGCCGTCGACGGTCTGCCGTGCCTGCTCGCGGGGGACCCGGGCCTCGACGTGGCCTCCTGCGCCGCCGAGGTCGCCACCGCGTTCGCCCTCGCGACCCGGGCGGGCGCGTGACGGCGGCACGAGCGTTCCCGCCGTCTCCGGGGATGCCCGCGGCCGTCGCGCCCGGGCAGGCGGACGGGGCGCCCGAGGCCGCGGAAGCGCCGGTGCCCGCAGGGCTCGGGCGCACGCTCGCGACGCTCGGTGTCGACCTCGCGGCACCCATCGCGCTCTACTACCTGCTCCACGGGCTCGGCGTCTCCAACCTGGTGGCCCTCGGTGCCGGGGCGGTCCTGCCGGCGCTCGGTGCCACCTACGAGCTGGCCACCGAGCGCCGCGCCGACGGCGTTGCGCTGCTCGTGCTGGCGACGATGGCCGCGTCCGTCGCCGTCTCGATCGCCGCCCACGGTCCCCGTTTCCTCCTCGCAAAGGACGGGCTGATCACCGGCGCGTGGGGCGCGTGGTTCCTGGCGAGCGTCCGGGCCCGCCGCCCCGCCGCCTTCCTCTTCGCCCGCCCGCTCATGGGGGGCCGGAGCGTCTTCGCTGCGGGCTCGTGGGATCTCCTGTGGGACGGGGAGCCCCGTTTCCGCCGCATCTGGCGGGTGGTGAGCGTCATGTGGGCGGTCGGGCTGCTCGCCGACGCCGCCCTCCGCGTGGTGATGGCCTACGCCCTGCCGGTCGACGTGGTACCCGGGCTCGGCGACGCGCGCTGTACCCGCTCACCTTCGTGGTGCTCCAGGTCGTCTCCAACCTCTACTGCGGCCGTGCCGGCCTCTACGGGATCCTCGCGGCGCGCTGGCTTCGCGCCGACGATCGGCGCGCCGGCGGGGAGGAGCCGAGCCGCGACCACCCCGACCACCGCGACGGGGCGGCGTCCCGACCGGCACGGGCGGGCGACGCGGGGCCATAGTCTCGTCCCGTGAGCGACCCCGATCGCCATCCCGCCGTCTCGTGCTCGGCGGACGGCGAGCCGGCTCGGGCCGCGCCGCTCCTCGAGGCCCTCCCCGCCCGCGAGCTCGACCTCGGCGACGGCACGGCGGTCAGGCGGCTGCTCCCCCACCGGCGGAGGCGCACCATCGGCGCCTGGTGCTTCCTCGACCACTTCGGACCGCACGACGTGTCGGCGGGGCCCGGGATGCAGGTGGGACCGCACCCGCACACCGGGCTGCAAACGGTCACCTGGCTCCTCGAGGGCGAGGTGCTCCACCGGGACAGCCTCGGCAACGAGCAGCAGATCCGGCCGGGCGAGCTCAACCTGATGACGGCGGGCCGCGGCATCGCCCACGCCGAGGAGTCCCCCGTGCCGCATCCCCCGCGGCTCCACGGCGTGCAGCTCTGGGTGGCCCAGCCCGCCGAGGACAGCGCCGGCGCACCGGCCTTCGAGCACCACGCCGAGCTCCCCCGGCTCTCGTGGGGGGCGCTCTCGGCGACCGTCATCGCCGGCTCGGCGGCGGGCGCCCCGCCGTCCCCCGCGCACGCGGTCCCCGGGATCGTGGCGCTGGAGGTCACGGCGCCCGCCGGCGGCAGCGGGAGCCTCCCGCTCGATCCCGGCTTCGAGCACGGCGTGGCGGTGCTCGACGGCGGCGCGACCCTCGCCGGCGCCGAGATCGCTCCGGGCATGTTCTGCTACCTCGGCGCCGGGCGCTACGGGCTCGAAGTGAGCGCCGGGCCGGATGGCCTGCGCCTGCTGTTGATCGGGGGCGAGCCCCTCACCGAGGCGATCGTCGTCTGGTGGAACTTCGTCGGCCGGAGCACCGAGGAGATCGCCGGGGCCCGTGCCGACTGGGAGGCGGGCCTGCGCTTCGGCGAGGTGCGCGGCGCCGGGGCGCCGCGCATCGCCGCGCCGCCGATGCCCCCCGGACGGCTCCGCTCGACGACGGGAACCGTGGGAACGCCCCCGCCCGGGCTGGCCTAGATTCGCCTCATGGACCCCGACCTGCCCGCCGGGATGGGCGGCTTCTTCCCGGGGATGTTCAACGACCTCCTCCGCCTGCTGCGGACCGACTCGCCCATCCAGTGGGACCTCGCCCTCCAGCTCGCCCAGACGATCGCCGGCGAGAACGGCCCGGAGGCGAACGTGGACCCGCTGGCCCGCATCCGGCTGGAGGAGCTGGCGCGCATCGCCGAGCTCCACGTCGCCGACGTCACGGGCATGGCGACGACGCCGGACGGCCGGCCCGTCGCCGTCGTCGCAGCCGGCCGCGTCGACTGGGCGCGCCGCAGCCTCGAGAGCTGGCGCGGGGTCATCGAGGCCATCGCCGCAGCGCTCGCCCCGCCGCCGGGACCTGCCGCCACGACCGAGCCCGACGCCGGCGACGGGGGGGAGGCCGAGGGCCCGGACCTGGCGGCCTTCCTCGGGCAGTGGACGACGGCGGTCGCCCCGGCGCTCATCGCCATGCAGGTCGGGTCCGTCGTCGGCCACCTCGCCCGGCGCACGCTCGGCCAGTACGAGCTCCCGCTGCCGCGCCGTGCCGGCGGGGAGCTGCTCGTCGTCCCGGCGAACGCCGAGGAGTTCGCGAGCGCCTGGAGCCTGCCGCCCGACGACGTGGCGCTGTGGCTCGCCGTGCGCGACGTCGCCACCCACGCCGTGCTCTCGCGCCCGCACGTCTCGGCACGCCTCGAGGCGCTCCTGGTCGAGCAGGCGCGCGGCTTCCGGCCCGACCCCCGGGCGCTGGAGGCTCGCCTCGGTGAGGCGGAGGGCGGGCTCGGGGACCTGAGCGATCTCACCAGGCTCCTGGCCGACCCGGCTGCGCTCCAGGAGGTGGCCGAGACGCCCGAGCTGCGGCGGGTGCGCTCCGAGCTCCAGGCGCTCGGGGCCACGATCGGCGGCTACGTCGAGTGGGCGACGGACACCGCGGCGCTGCACGCTATCGGCGCGCGGGCCGCGATCCGCGAGGCGATGCGCCGGCGCCGGGTCGAGCGCGGCGAGCAGGAGCGCGTCGCCGAGGCGCTCTTCGGCCTGCTCCTCGACCAGGACCAGCTCGACCGGGGCGAGGCCTTCGTCCGGGGCGTGCTGGAGCGGGGCGGCGAGTCCGAGCTCGCCAAGCTCTGGGTCGTCGAGGCGAACCTGCCGACGCCGGCCGAGGTCGACGCGCCGGGCCTGTGGATCGAGCGGGTCAACCTGCCGGGCCTCACGCCGGGCCCCGAGGCCGGTGCCGACCCCGGATCGGGCGGGGCGCCCGGAGGTGGCGATGCACCACCGAGCTGATCCTCCCCGGGGTGCCGGGCCGCCACCCCACGGGTCGAACGGAGGCGACCTCGGCTGCGGGCCGCCCGCAGTCGCGGGCGGCCCACGGTCCCGGCGCTCAGCCCTCGGGCGTGCTCTCCTCCTCCGGCAGGCCGAGGTCCCACTCCAGCAGGAGGTTCTCGCGCTCGGCGTCGCGGACGACGCGCTCGCGGTTGCGGCGGAACTGCGGGTCGTGCGGCGGGAGCAGCACCAGGCGGGCGAGCGCCCGCTCGCGGAAGGCCTCGATCACGGCGCGGTCGCCGAACTCCGACTCGACCTCCCAGTGGGGTGCCACGGGGCCGAGGTAGACGACGCGGACGTGGCCCCGTGGTGGTTCGGGCGGCGCGTTCTCCTCGACGTGCGGCATGGTCATGCGAAGCTCCTCGCTCTCGGTACGGCGCACGAGTCTACCGAGCCGCCCGGGGGGCCCCGAGGCCGGCGCAGCGCCTCGGGTCGCAACGCGTTCGACACCGGAGCGTCGGCAAGCTGCGCGCGCTCCGTCACCATCGTCACCACTCGACGCGCGACAATCTCTGGTGAGCGTGGTGCCCGATGGGGTGACGACACGCGCCAAAAGGTGTAACCTGGTCGTAACAGTAGGGTCCATCGGGCGCTCGGAGCGGCGAAAGTGCCGTCGCACCAGCTAATCCGGCGGGACAAGCAGCGTGTCACGGGGCGATGCCCGTGCAGTGCGGACCGCGCTGCTGCCGGGCAGAATGGTGGTTGTGATGGACACGGTGTGGATGGCGCAGGGGAAGTGCCGGGAGCTCCCACCCGAGACCTTCTTCCCGAGCGACGGGGTCGGTGTCGACGTGGCCAGGCGCATCTGCGCGGACTGCCCGGTGAAGGCCCCGTGCCTCGAGTACGCGATGAAGAACCACATCGACCATGGCGTCTGGGGCGGCACCTCAGAGCGCGAGCGCCGCCGCCTCGCCCGCCAGCGCCGCCACCTCAGCCTGCACCCGGTGCGCTGAGCCTGCGGGCCAGCCCGCGGCGACCCGAGCACTCCCCGGCCGTGCCCATATCGTCGCCAACGCGCGCCCGGGATGGCCGCAGCTGGCTGAGCTGAGCCGCTCGTGCTCCAGTGCGTCGTCAACCTCAGCGAAGGCAGCCGCCCCGACGTCGTGGCCGCGATCGCCCGCGAGGCCGGCACGTCGCTGCTCGACGTGCACACCGACGCCTCGCACAACCGGAGCGTGCTGACCCTCGCCGGGCCGGGGACCGAAGGCGCCACCCGCGCGGTCGCGGCACGCGCCGTCGAGCTGCTCCACCTGCCTGCGCACGAGGGCGTCCACCCCCGGCTCGGCGTCGTCGACGTGGTCCCGTTCGTCCCGCTCGTGCCCGGGGCCGGCCCCGACGAGCTCGCCGAGGTGCCGCTCGAGGAGGCCCTCCGGGCGAGGGAGGAGTTCATCCGGTACGTGGCCGAGGTGCTCGGCGTCCCGGCGTTCCGCTACGGCCCCGAGCGCCCGCTCCCCGAGGTGCGCCGGAGGGCCTTTTCGGACCTGGCTCCCGACGCCGGACCGGTCTCGCCACACCCGACCGCCGGGGCCTGCTGCGTCGGGGCACGGCGGGTCCTCGTCGCCTACAACCTGGTGCTCGAGCGCCCCGATCTGGACGCGGCCCGCCGGATCGCCCGCGAGCTGCGCTCCCCGGACGTCCGCGCGCTCGCGTTCGTCGTCGGCGACGCCATCCAGGTCTCCTGCAACCTCGTGACGCCGTGGCGCTTCGGTCCGCTCCAGGCCTTCGATGCCGTGGCCGGACGCGCCACCATCGCCTCGGCGGAGCTGGTCGGCCTGGTGCCCGAGAGCGTGCTCCGGGCAGTGCCGCGGGAACGCTGGCAGCAGCTCGACCTCGGCGACGACCGCACGATCGAGGCCCGCCTGGCGAGCCGCTGAGGCCGCGTGCGGGCGGCCTCAGCTCACGATGCCGCGGCCTCGCGCTGCTGCAGCACCCGGGCCCGGCGCACGCGGCGCCGCTCCCGCTCGCTCATCCCGCCCCAGATGCCGAACTTCTCGCCGTTCGCGATCGCGAACTCCAAGCAGTCCTCGCGCACGACACAGCCGCGGCACACCTCCTTCGCCTCCCGGGTCGAGGAGCCCCGCTCCGGGAAGAAGAGCTCCGGGTCCACGCCCATGCAGTTCGCACGGGACTGCCATCCCCGCTCGGCTCCACCTATGAGCGCTCGGATGTCCACCGGCACCCTCCCCTCTCAGCGTCCGCCACCAGGCCGCGAGTGGCAACGGTGGAATTACACCGCTGTCATCATCATGGACCCAAAAGGGCAGTTTCGCAAGGGGGCAATCGCGAAAGCGCCGGTCAGGCGCCGTGGCGCAGGCGGCGGTTCGAGGCCGAGCGGTGCTCGACGAAATCCACGAGCACGTAGTCGCCGAGTGTCTCGGGCGTCGTGAAGAAGGCGCGCCCCCGGTTGCGGCGGGTCATCAGCTCGACGAAGGAGCGCAGCCCCCCCGTCGCGTCGAGGACGAACGTGTTGATGCGGATGCGCTCCCGGGTGCAGCGGGCCACCTCGTGCAGCGTCGCCTCCAGGGTCTCGGGCACCGTCGGGTAGTTGAAGAAGACCCCGCCGTCGGGCAGCACGTGCGCCGTTGGCTCGCCGTCGGTGATCACGATCACCTGCTTCGAGCCGCTGCGGTGCGCCAGCAGCTTGCGCGAGAGCGCGAGCGCGTGCTGGAGGTTGGTCCCGTAGGCGAAGTCCCAGGACACCTCGGGGAGCTCCTCGGGCCGGATCTCGCGCGCCGTCGCCGAGAAGCCGATCAGGCCGAGGTAGTCGCGCGGGTAGCGCGAGGCGATCAGCGCCTGGAGCGCCATGGCCACCTTCTTCGCCGCGAGGAAGTTGTCCCGCATCGGCATCGACAACGACAGGTCGACGCACAGCACCGTCGACGCGGCGCTCAGGTGCTCGCTGCGCTCGATGGCGAAGTCGTCGACCTGGAGGCGGATCGGCAGCTCGACGCCCCCGCGCCCGGCCGGCCCGTCGCGCTGGTCGGCCGCGGTGCGGGCGATGGCGTTGCGGATCGTCTGCTCGATCTGCACGTGGAACGGATCGCCGTGCTCGTAGCTCTTCGTCTCGCCCTCCCGCTCGTGGCCGAGACCGGGGCTCTGATGGGCGTGGTCGCCGATGCGGTCCCGGCGGAGGCGGGCGAACAGCTCGTCGAGGGCCTTCGTGCCGAGGCGCCGCAGCCCCCGCGGGGTGAGCGTCAGCCGGCCCTCCTTGCGCCGCGCCAGCCCGGCTTCCTCGAGGCGCCGTGTCAGCTCGGCAAGCGCCCGGAGCGACGCCGCGGCGTCAGGGCCGAGGAGCGCCTCCGCGGCCTCCGGGTCGACCTCGGCGAGCCCTGTGGGGTCCGTGCCGGCCGCGAGGAGCTGCTCGAGCTGGCCGAGCTGGCCGAGCTGGCCGAACAGGTCGGCGGCGCCCGACATGCCGATCGGGTCGCCGCCCGACATCTGGACCCCCTGGTCCCAGCCCGCCCCCGGCAGGGCGTCGCGGAGGTTGTTGGCGAGGCGGTCGACCTGCCAGGCGAGGTCGAGGTCGCCGAGCAGCTCCTCCATCAGCGCGGCGAGCTCGCCACGCTGCTCCTCGGTCATCGAGGCGACGAGGGCGGAGGCGGCGGCCATGCGCTGGGCCATCTGGGCGAGCAGCTCGTCGAGGTCGCGTGGGCTGCCCGGGAACAGGTCGCCGAACTGCTCCATGAACTGCTCGAAGGACGGGTCGAGCGGCTCGCTCGCGGCGCGCTGCTCGAGCATCCGGTTGAGGGCGTCGAGGCCGGCACGGAGGTGCTCGCGCTCCTCGGGCCCGGCCGCGGCCATCGCGCCCGCCGCCCGGTCGAGCTGGAGCTGGGCGAGGTCGTGGCGGAGCTGCTCCACCAGCTGCTCGAAGCGCTGGCGGGCCTCCTCGGACACGAAGTCGTAGTTGGCGAGGGCGTGGATCTGGTCGGCGAGCCCCGGCGGGAGCAGGTCGAGCTCGGCGTGGTGCTCGGCCGCCCGCCGGGCGGCGTCGCGGCTCGCGTCCTCGTCGCCGCCGGCCGCGGCGCGCGCCGCCTCGTCGTCGATCGCCCGGCGCTCGGTCGACAGGACCTCGTCGAGGGCGCGCACGACGTCATCGGTGAGGCCCGAGAGGTCGTGCGATGCCAGCTCCTGGCGGCGCCGGCGGATCCGCTCGAGCAGCTCCTGCAGCCCGGCGACGCGCTGGCCGTCGCGGGTGGTGAAGCCCTCCTGGAGCAGGCGCCGCAGGGCCGCGTCGAGGTCGCCGTGGTAGAGGAGGTCGTCCGAGACCTGCGCGAGGACCTCGTCGCCGTCGAAGACGATCGGCTGCTGCGTCCCGTCCCAGCGCGAGTAGCGCCAGCGCGAGCTCGATCGCTGTGGCTCCATCTCGCCCGCGCTCGCCCCGTCGCCCGCCGTCAGCGCGCCCGGTAGGCGGCGGTGGCGCCGAGCTCGTCCTTGTTCAGCCGGCGAGACAGGTGGAGCCCCTCGAGCACGAGCTCGACGCCGCTCGCCACCTGGGACGCGCCGGCGCCGGCACCGACCAGTCCGGTCACGATCTCGCCCAGCCGGGGGACCTCGCCGGCGAGCTTCACGTACGCCGCCGAGGGGACGAGCGGCCCAGCCTCGGCGTCGCGGCCTTGGGAGAAGGCCCCGACGACCTCGGCGAGGTGCGCCGGCGGGCAGTGCTCGCGGAAGGTCTGGAGCACGGCGGTCGAGAGCAGCTGGGCAACGACCTCCCGGTCCTCCCCCTCCTCCAGCGCCTCCACCTCGACCTTTCCGAGCGTCGAGGCGAAGAGCGCGCCGAGGTCGCTCACCCGGGGTGCCGCGTCCGCCTCCCCGAGGCGCAGCGCCCGGCGCAGGGCCGCCGCCACGAGGGTCTCGTAGTTGGCGACGCTCAGGCGCACCGACACGCCCGGGCGCTGGTTGACCCGCCCGCTCGCGCGCGCCGCCTGGCTCAGGCGGGCGACGATCTCGGCCATGAACGGCGGCACCGCGACCGCCACGTTCGGGAGGGAGATCGGCGCGGCCTCCTGGTCGACGATCGCCATCTCGGTCGCCACCTCGAAGGGGTAGTGCGTGCGGATCTGGGCGCCGAAGCGGTCCTTCAGGGGCGTAATGATGCGCCCGCGGTTCGTGTAGTCGTCCGGGTTCGCCGTCGCCACGAGGAGGATGTCGAGCGGCAGGCGCACCCGGTGCCCCCGGATCTGGACGTCGCGCTCCTCCAGCACGTTCAGCAGGCCGACCTGGATCCGCTCGGCGAGGTCCGGCAGCTCGTTGACGGCGAAGATCCCGCGGTTGGTCCTCGGCACGAGCCCGTAGTGGATCGTCAGCTCGTCGGAGAGGTAGCGGCCCTCGGCGATCTTGATCGGGTCGACCTCGCCGATCAGGTCGGCGATGGAGGTGTCGGGCGTGGCGAGCTTCTCGCCGTAGCGGTCCGAGCGGTGCACCCAGGTGATCGGCGTCTCGTCGCCGAGCTCGTCGACGAGGTCCCTCGCATGGCGCGAGACCGGCTGGAACGGGTCGTCGTTGATCTCCGAGCCGGCGACGACCGGCAGCCACTCGTCGAGCAGCTCGACCAGCGAGCGCAAGATGCGCGACTTCGCCTGGCCGCGCTCGCCGAGGAGGATCACGTCGTGGCCGGCGAGGAGCGCGTGCTCGAGCTGGGGCACGACGGTGTCCTCGAAGCCGAGGACGCCCTCGACGACGGGCCGGCCGTCGGCGATGCGGCCGAGGAGGTTGCGTCGCACCTCCTCGTGCACCGGCACCGACCGGTACCCCGAGGCCTTCAGCTCGCCGAGCGTGGTCGCGGGCGGTGGAGTGGGCATGGGTCGAGACTACCGAGCCCCCGGCCTCGCACCGTTTCGCCCCGCGCCACCGGTTGGTGCGAATATGTCAGACGGTCGAACCGGCTGCCGAGCATGGCGGGCCGGCGCGGCCCCGGGGCCCGGGGGGCGTCCCGGTGTCAGCGGAGTGCCTGACAGGAGGGATGCCCGTGACCGTCGTGGAGGAGCAACCGGGCGCGCCCGCGCCGACCCCCGTCCGTATCGGCGGCGTCCGCGGCGGGCCGCCCCTGTCGACGGTGCTCCGACGGGACAGCTGGCGGTTGCAGCCCGCCCTCGTGGCGCTCGGGCTGCTCGGCTTCATCGGCTACTCGATCTGGGCCGCCAACCGCAACGGCGGCTTCTACGCCGGCCCCTCGGTCGGGCGCGACTACCTCTCGCCGCTCTACTCGCCGTGCCTCTCGAACAGCTGCACCACCGCCGGCTACGTCTGGGGCGGCTGGAGCTGGTGGCGCGTCTCCCCGGCCTGGCTGATCCTCATCTTCCCCGGCGCCTTCCGCGCCACCTGCTACTACTACCGCAAGGCCTACTACCGCTCGTTCTGGCTCTCCCCGCCGGCGTGCGCCGTGCCCGACGCCGGGTCGACGGGGCGCAGCGGCCTGCGCAAGCGCTACACGGGCGAGACGCGCTTCCCGCTGATCCTGCAGAACATCCACCGCTTCACCTGGTACTTCGCGGTGGTCTTCGCCGGCATCCTCACGTGGGACGCCATTACCGCCTTCCGCTTCCCCGACGGCATCGGCCTCGGCCTCGGGACCTTGCTGTTCGTCGTCAACGCCGTGTTCATCTGGGCCTACACGCTCGGGTGCCACGCCTGCCGCCACCTGTGCGGCGGGGGCGTGAAGCGCTTCTCCGAGGCGCCGGTGCGGCACTGGTTCTGGAAGAACATCTCGACGCCGCTGAACGAGCACCACCAGCTCTTCGCCTGGTGCTCGCTCTTCTCGATCATCGCCACCGACCTGTACGTCTGGCTCGTGGCGAGCGGCACGATCCACGATCCGAGGATCTTCTGATGGCCGAGCACGAGACGCACGTCGTCGACGTCTTGATCATCGGGGCGGGCGGCGCCGGGATGCGCGCCGCCGTCGAGTCAAGCGCGATGGGGCTGAAGACGGCGCTCGTCTGCAAGTCGCTGCTCGGCAAGGCCCACACCGTCATGGCCGAGGGGGGCGTCGCCGCCGCGCTCGGCAACGTCTGGCCCGAGGACAACTGGAAGGTCCACTTCCGCGACACGATGCGCGGCGGCAAGATGCTCAACAACTGGCGCATGGCGCAGCTCCACGCCCAGGAGTCCCCCGACCGGGTCCTCGAGCTCGAGGAGTGGGGGGCGCTGTTCGACCGCACCCCGGACGGCCGCATCCTCCAGCGCGACTTCGGCGGCCACCGCTACGCGCGCCTCGCCCACGTCGGCGACCGGACGGGCCTCGAGCTGATCAGGACGCTGCAGCACCGCGCCGTCAGCGTCGGCATCAACGTCTACATGGAGTGCAAGATCGTCCGCCTCCTGGCGGGCGCCGACGGGGCGGTCAACGGCGCGGTCGGGTTCTGGCGCGAGTCGGGCAAGTTCGTCGTCTTCGGCGCAAAGTCGGTCATCATCGCCTCGGGCGGCGTCGGCAAGACGTGGCAGTACACGTCGAACTCGTGGGAGTCGACCGGAGACGGTCAGGCCCTCGCGCTCTGGGCCGGCGCCGACATGATCGACATGGAGTGCGTCCAGTTCCACCCGACGGGCATGGTCTGGCCGCCGTCCGCGCGCGGCCTGCTCGTCACCGAGGGGGTGCGCGGCGACGGCGGCGTGCTGAAGAACCGGGAGGGCGAGCGGTTCATGTTCCGCTACATCCCGGAGTTCTATGCCAAGGAGACGGCCGACTCCATCGAGGAGGCCGACCAGTGGTACGAGAACAAGGACTTCCGGCGCCCGCCCGAGCTGCTCCCGCGCGACGAGGTGGCGCGTGCCATCAACTCCGAGGTGAAGGCCGGGCGCGGCAGCCCGCACGGCGGCATCTTCCTCGACATCGCCTCGCGTCGCAGCGCGGAGTACATCAGGAGGCGGCTCCCCTCGATGTACCACCAGTTCAAGGAGCTCGCCGACGTCGACATCACGACCGACGCGATGGAGATCGGCCCGACGTGCCACTACATCATGGGTGGGATCCGGGTCGAGGCCGACACGGCCGCGACGACGGTCGCCGGGCTGTTCGCCGCTGGTGAGGCCGCCGGCGGCATGCACGGCGCGAACCGCCTCGGCGGCAACTCGCTGTCGGACCTGCTCGTCTTCGGCCGCCGGGCCGGCCAGTACGCCGCGGAGCACGCCCTCGGCACCGCCGGCGAGGTCGTGATCGACGAGGGCCAGGTCGCCGCGGTCACCGGCGAGGCGCTCTCCTTCTTCGACCACGAGGGCGGCGAGAACCCCTACACGGTCCACCAGGAGCTGCAGGAGACGATGCAGTCCCTCGTCGGGATCATCAGGACCGAGGCCGAGCTCGACGAGGCGCTCGGGCGGCTCGACGAGCTCGACGAGCGGGCCTCGACGCTCCACGTGGAGGGCCACCGCCAGTTCAACCCGGGCTGGCACCTCGCCCTCGACGTCCAGTCGATGCTCGCCGTCGCCCGATGCACGACCCTCGGGGCGATCGAGCGCCGAGAGTCGCGCGGCGGCCACACCCGCGACGACTACCCGGCCCCCGATCCCGAGCTCGCGAAGGTGAACATGGTGACGAGGCTCGCCGGCGGGCGCGTGGCGGTCGTGCGCGAGCCGCTGCCCGAGATGCCCGACGAGCTGAAGACGCTCTTCGAGGAGGACCACTGATGGCGACGGAGGCGGCGACAACGCAGGCGCCGGGCGTCGAGGCGCCCGCTCAGGTGACGATGCGGCTGTGGCGCGGCGACGAGAGCGGCGGGGAGTTCCGCGACTACACCGTCCCGGCCCAGGAGGGCGAGGTCGTCCTCGACGTCGTCCACCGGATCCAGGCCGACCACGCGCCGGACCTGGCGGTGCGCTGGAACTGCAAGGCCGGCAAGTGCGGCTCGTGCAGCGCCGAGGTGAACGGCCAGCCCCGGCTGATGTGCATGACCCGGATGAGCACGCTGCCCGCCGGCGAGCCCGTCACCGTCTCGCCGATGCGCGCCTTTCCGGTGATGCGGGACCTCGTCACCGACGTCTCGTACAACTTCGCCGTGGCGAGGCGGATCCCGACGTTCCGTCCGGGGCCGAAGGAGCCCGACGGGACCTACCGCATGGCCCAGGTCGACATCGATCGGGTGCAGGAGTTCCACAAGTGCATCGAGTGCTTCCTCTGCCAGAACGTCTGCCACGTCATCCGTGACCACGAGGAGAACAAGGAGCACTACGCCGGGCCGCGCTTCTTCGTCCGCCTCGCCGAGCTCGAGATGCATCCGCTCGACACCTTGGACCGGCGCGAGCTCATCTCGAGAGAGCTCGGCATCGGGCTGTGCAACATCACCAAGTGCTGCACGGAGGTGTGCCCGGAGAGCATCCACATCACCGACAACGCGATCATCCCGCTGAAGGAGCGCGTCGTCGATGCCCGCTACGACCCCGTGGCGTGGCTCGGCCGCAAGATCCGTCGCCGGCCGTCGCCGACGCCGGCCGGGGTCGCTGCGGCAGGCACGCCGGCAGCGGCGTCGGGCGAGCGAATCGTCGTCGAGCCGCGGGCCGCAGGGCAGTAGCGGGCCGACCGACACGCGCCCGACCCGGGACCGGATCGCACCCGATGGCCACCTTCCTCTCCCGCGCCTGGATGGACGGGCTCGCCGCGGCGCTCGGGAGCGCCGCGCCTGTCGCCGGCGACCGGCTCCTGCTCGGCCAGATCGTCACCGGCGCGCCCTCGGGCGAGGTCCGCTACACGCTCGCCGTCGGCGGCGGCGAGCCGCCCGAGGTCGTGGAGGGCACAACCGAGGGCGCCACCGTCACCCTGGTCGCCGACTACGCCACGGCGCGGGCCATCGCCTCGGGCACGCCCGCCGCCGAGCTGCTCTCGCAGGGCAGGGTCAAGGTGCGCGGCGACGCCAACGCGCTGATCGCCGCCGAGGAGCAGCTGGCCGTGATCGGCGGGGCCCTCGCCGGGCTGGCCGCGGCGACCGAGTTCTGAGGAGCGGGCGCCGGCGCACGAGGACGCGCCGCCGGCCGGGCCCGGCGGGGGCGCGGCCCTCCGGAGACGGCCCAGGGGCGCCCTGGGCGGACAGGAAGGAGCGACGAGTGATCACCGAGCACGCCATCATCGCCGTGCGGCCCGGCACCGAGGAGGAGTTCGCACGGGCGTTCGAGGAGGAGGCCGGGCCGGTCATCAGCGCGGCGCCCGGTTGCGGCGGGGCCCGCCTGCTGCGCGGCATCGAGCGCCCCTCGACCTTCCTGCTCCTCGTCGAATGGGAGAGCGTCGAGGCCCACATGGAGCGCTTCCGCAACTCGCCGGCGTTCACCGAGTGGCGCCGGATCGTCGGCTCCTTCTTCGACGGAGCCCCCGAGGTCGACCACTTCCGACTGGTCGCCGCGGTCTGAGGTCGGCCCGGCGGGAGCGGTCCCGCCGGAGGGCGGGTCAGCCGTCGCCGAGCAGCTCGGCGACGTCGGCCTGCTCGGCGAGGAGCTCCTCGGTGGTGAGCCGGATGCGCTCCTTAGCGAAGTCGTCGTGCTCGAGGCCCTCGACGACCTCCCACGTCGCGCCGTCGCTGCGCACCGGGAAGCCGAACTGCAGCCCCTCGGGGACGCCGTACTCGCCGCGCGAGGCGACGGCGAGGGAGGTCCAGTCGCCCTCGGCGGTCCCGGCGGCCACCGCCACCACCGAGTGGATCGCCGCGTTGGCCGCGGAGGCCGCCGAGGAGGCGCCGCGTGCGTCGATGATCGCCGCGCCGCGCTGCTGCACGGTGGAGATGAACTCGCCCCGCAGCCAGGCCTCGTCGGCGATCACCTCGGGGACCGCTTTGCCGGCGATGCGTGCGTGGGCGAAGTCGGGGAACTGGGTGGAGGAGTGGTTGCCCCAGATGGCCAGGTTGGTCACCTCGGCGACCGGGACACCCGCCCGCCTCGCGAGCTGGGACTTCGCCCGGTTCTCGTCGAGCCGGGTCATCGCGAACCACCGGTCGGCCGGGACCTCGGGGGCGTTCGTGCGGGCGATGAGGCAGTTCGTGTTGCACGGGTTGCCGACGACGAGGATGCGCACGTCCGAGGCGGCGCGCTCCGCGATGGCGTGGCCCTGCGGCTTGAAGATCGTGCCGTTCACGCCGAGCAGGTCCTTGCGCTCCATCCCGGCCCTTCGCGGCACGGAGCCGACGAGCAGAGCGTAGGAGGTGCCGTCGAAGGCGGTGGCCAGCTGCGAGGTCGTGACGACGTCGGCGAGGAGCGGGAACGCGCAGTCGTCGAGCTCCATCACGACCCCTTCGAGCGCCTTCATCGCCGGCTCGATCTCGAGCAGGCGGAGGACGACGGGCTGTCCGGGGCCGAGCAGCTGCCCGGAGGCGATCCGGAACAGGAGGGAGTAGCCGATCTGGCCCGCCGCGCCGGTCACCGTCACCTGGACCGGGGCGAGCTTCGTGGATGAAGGACTGGTGGTCACGCCAGCGAGGCTACCGCCGGCTTGCCGGGGCGGTCAGATCCGGGCGTGGCGGTCGAGGAAGGCGTAGACGTCGGTGAGGTCGATGCCGGGGAACGCGTTGAACGACTCGGCGTCGGCCGGCAGGCCGGACACGAAGTGGCTCCGGTCGCGCGCCGACGCCCAGGCGACACCGCTCCAGCGCCGGGTGACCTCGGGCGCGGGGCGCCGGCAGCAGGACGGGTCGGGGCAGGTCGACGCGGTCCGCAAGGAGGTGTCGCTGCCCCGGAAGAAGCGCGCGTAGGCCGCGGCAGTGCCGATCGTGACGGCGTCGCGGCTCGAGCCGTCGGCCTCGATGTTCGTCACGCACCAGAACTCGCCCGCCGGCGTCTCGGTGTACTGGCAGTGGAGGTTGAACGCGTCCTCGGACTCGAAGGCCTGGCGGGCGCTCCAGCGCCGGCAGAGGCGCTGGCCCTCCACGGTCCCGTCGGCGTCGGCCGGGAGTGGCACGCCGTCGTTCTCGTAGGCCTTCCAGAGCACGCCCTCGGGGTTCGAGCGCTGGAAGTGCACGGGGATCTGCAGGTGGCGGGTGACGAGGTTGGTCAGGCGGTGTGCGGCCATCTCGTAGGAGATGTAGAAGGCGTCGCGCAGGTCCTCGACGGAGATGTCGCCCGACTCGCGGGCACGAACCAAGAGCGGCACCGCCGCCCGCTCCGGCGCGAGCAGCGCGCCGGCGAAGTAGTTCGCCTCCACGCGCTGGCGGACGTAGTCGCCGAAGTCGGCGGGGTCGACGTGTCCGAGCGCGAAGTGACCGAGCGTCTGGGCGATCACCGAGCGCGCCGCGCGCGGCGCCAGGTCGTTGCGCTGCGCCACGTAGACGACTTTCCTGCGCACGTCGGTGATCGAGCGCGTCGAGGCCGGCAGGTCCTGGACCCTCGCGATGGAGAAGCCGAAGTGCGACGCCAGCTCGCCGAGCGCGTGCGCCGAGACGGGCGCCGCGCCGTCGATGCCGGCCGAGGCGACGGCCTCGCCCGCGACCGCCTCGATCTCGGCGAAGTAGTTGTCGCGCCGGCGCATCTCCTCGCGCATCGCCGCGTTGGCGGCACGAGCGCCCTGGGGGGCGGCGGCCGACGGCGCCGAGGTGACCTCGACGAGGCGGTCGTAGAGGGTCACGAGGTGCTGGAGCACCGTGTCGTCGACACGCGCCGAGGGGCGCAGGTAGGGGAGGTGCAGCGCCGCGTAGCGCGGGTCCTCCTGCATCCGGGCGACCTGCAGCTCGAGCGCGGCCCTGCGGTCGGGCGGGGCGGCCTCCAGCAGGTCGCCCACACCGCAGGAGAGCACAGCGGCGAGGTCGTTCAGGGTCGACAGCCGCGGCTCACGATGGCCGTTCTCCAGCTGGGACAGGTAGGAGGCGGGGCGGCCGAGCCGCTCGCCGAGCTGATCCAGGGTGAGGCCCGCCCGGCGGCGGAAGTGGCGGACCCGCCGCCCGACGACCAGCGGGTCGATGCGGGCGTCACCGGCGACTGCGAAGTTTGACGATTCTTCGCTCATTTCAAAACTATAGTTGATCTCCCGCGTGACAGTTCGAAAGATCTTCGCCCATACTGCCGATACCGTCACCATGTGGGGCGTGCAAGGATGCGCCCGCCCGCTGCCGAACCTGGCGCCGGGTGCCGACGCCTGAGGAGCAGGGATGGACGACTTCGAGCAACAAGTTGCGGAGCTGGAGCGGCGCTGGGCGACCGAGCAGCGCTGGCGCGGGGTCGAGCGCACGTACTCGGCCGCCGACGTGCTGCGGCTGCGAGGCTCGGTGCGGATCGAGCACACCCTGGCCCGGCGGGGCGCCGAGCGGCTGTGGGCGCTCCTCGAGCGCGAGGAGTACGTGGCGGCGCTCGGGGCGCTCTCCGGCGGCCAGGCCGTCCAGATGGTGAGGGCCGGGCTGCAGGCGATCTACCTCTCGGGCTGGCAGGTCGCCGCCGACGCCAACCTCGCCGGTCACGTCTACCCGGACCAGAGCCTCTACCCCGCCAACAGCGTCCCGGCGCTCGTCCGCCGCCTGAACAACGCGCTGCAGCGGGCAGACCAGATCGAGTGGGGCGAGCGCCCCGGCGCGGCCGGGCACCGCGACTGGCTGGTGCCGATCGTCGCCGACGCCGAGGCCGGCTTCGGCGGCCCCCTCAACGCCTACGAGCTGATGTCGGCGATGGTCGAGGCCGGCGCGGCAGGGGTGCACTTCGAGGACCAGCTCGCCTCGGCGAAGAAGTGCGGCCACATGGGTGGCAAGGTGCTCGTGCCGACCGCCGAGCACGTGCGGACGCTGAACGCCGCCCGCCTCGCCGCCGACGTCGCCGACGTGCCGACCATCGTCGTCGCCCGGACCGACTCGCTCGGCGCGACGCTGCTCACCTCAGACGTCGACGAGCGCGACCGGCCGCATCTCACGGGCGAGCGCTCGGCCGAGGGCTTCTACTACGTGCGCAACGGGCTCGAGGTCGCGATCGCCCGCGCGCTCGCCTACGCCCCCTACTGCGACCTGATCTGGTGCGAGACCTCGACGCCGGACCTCGACGAGGCACGGCGCTTCGCCGAGGCGGTGCGCACCGAGCACCCGGACAAGCTCCTCGCCTACAACTGCTCGCCCTCGTTCAACTGGCGGCGCAACCTCGACGACGAGACGATCGCGCGCTTCCAAAAGGAGCTCGGGTCGATGGGCTACCGCCTCCAGTTCGTGACCCTCGCCGGGTGGCACGCGCTGAACGCCTCGATGTTCGCCCTGGCTTCGGGCTACCACCGCGACGGCATGACCGCCTACGTCGCCCTCCAGGAGGAGGAGTTCGCCCTGGAGGCGGAGGGTTACTCCGCCACCCGCCACCAGCGGGAGGTCGGCGCCGGCTACTTCGACGACCTCATGACCGTGCTCTCACAGGGCCACGCCTCGACCCTCGCCCTCGCCGGGTCGACCGAGGAGGAGCAGTTCGCCTAGGTCCGGCGGGGTCCGCCGCGAGGCCACGGCGAGGCGCCATCGTCCCACGCCACGACAAGCCGGCGGCGAGCCGGGTGCGGTCGCCGGGCGCCTAGAGGCGTTCGACGATCGCCTCGGCGAACTCGCTGCAGCGCACCTCGTGCGCGCCCTCCATCAGGCGGGCGAAGTCGTAGGTGACGATCTTCTCGGAGATCGTCTGCTCGAGCGCCCGGACGATGTCGGCCGCGGCGTCGTCCCAGCCGAGGTGCTCGAACATCAGCACGCCCGAGAGCAGGATCGAACCGGGGTTCACCTTGTCCTGGCCGGCGTACTTCGGCGCCGTGCCGTGCGTCGCCTCGAAGACGCCGTGTCCCGTGACGTAGTTGATGTTGGCGCCGGGAGCGATGCCGATCCCGCCGACCTGCGCGGCGAGCGCGTCGGAGAGGTAGTCGCCGTTCAGGTTCGTCGTGGCGATCACGTCGAACTCGTCCGGGCGCGTCAGCACCTGCTGCAGGGCGATGTCGGCGATGACGTCCTTCACGAGGATCTTGCCGTCGGGCTTGCCGCCGCAGTCCTCCCAGGCGACGGCGACGTCGGAGAACTCCTCACGCACGAGCTCGTAGCCCCACTTCATGAAGGCGCCCTCGGTGTACTTCTGGATGTTCCCCTTGTGCACGAGGGTGACGCTCTTGCGACCGCTGCGCTGCGCGTACTGGAGCGCCGCGCGCACGAGGCGCTTCGACCCGGTGATCGAGATCGGCTTGATGCCGATGCCGGAGTCGGCGCGGATCGTCCAGCCGAGCTCGTCGTGGAGGAACTCGATGATGCGCTTCGCCTCAGGAGTGCCTTCGGCGACCTCCAGCCCGGCGTAGACGTCCTCGATGTTCTCCCGGAAGATCACCATGTCGACCTTCTCCGGGTGGCGGACCGGCGACGGCACGCCGCTGAACCAGCGGACCGGGCGCAGGCACACGTAGAGGTCGAGGAGCTGGCGGACGGTGACGTTCAGCGAGCGGAAGCCGCCGCCGATCGGCGTGGTGAGGGGCCCCTTGATCCCGATGAGGTGCTCGCGGAAGGCCTCGATCGTCGCCTCGGGCAGCCAGTCCCCGGTCTCCTTGAAGGCCTTCTCGCCGGCGAGGACCTCCTTCCACGCCACGCGCTTCGCGTGCTTGGCGGCGGCGGCGTCGAGGACGAGCTTCGAGGCCGGCCAGATGTCGACGCCGATCCCGTCGCCCTCGATGAAGGGGATGATCGGCTCGTCGGGCACCTGCAGCACGCCATCGGCGGACATCGTGATCTTCTCGGCCATGAACGGGAGCCTACCGCCGGGCGTGTCGGCGCCGCCGGTCCGTGGCCGCCGGGAGCACGGGCCGCCCGCGCCGGTCCCGGACCGCGCCCGCTCAGCTCTGCGCCGGGGCGCTGGCGGCGAAGCGCGTGACGCTCACCGCGGAGAAGTGGCGGGTCGCGCTCGTCGGGTAGGCGGCCGACAGCGAGCGTTGCAGGGCCATGAAGCGCGTGTAGTCCGCCCGGCTCCCCGGCGTGCCCCAGGCGTGCCCGACGTGGCTCGCGACGAGCCAGACGCGCGGGCAGCTCGCCTCGACGGCGCGCAGCTGCGCCGGCGACAGCGACGAGTACTGCTCGACCACGGCCCGGTTCTCCGACCACGGCGCCGCTGGGAGCACCGGGCGCGGCGCTGGGCCGTCGGCGGAGCGCTCGGTGGCGGAGCGGTGCTCGAGGTAGTAGCGGAACTCCACCCTCCCGTCGTTCGAGTAGAAGGCGATGCAGTCCCCCGCCCGGCTGGACGACAGCACATAGGCGCTCGCCCCGGCGTAGTCGTCGATCGGCTGCACGTACTGCGGGGGCACCTGCACGAGGCGGAGCGCGACGAGGCCGGCGCACGCCGACCAGGCGAGCGGAGCGCTGCGGATCCGCCCGAGGAGGCGCCCGAGCACGAGCGCCATGGCCGGGACGGAAAAGGCGAAGTACCGGTCGACCATGACCGGCTGGACCGCGCGCGACACGAGGTACGCGATCGCCATGGGCAGCGCGAGCCAGCCGAGCACGAGGAGCTGTGCCCACTGCTCGCGGCCACGGCCGCGTCTCGCGACGTCAAGGACGACGAAGGCCGCCGCGGCGGCGACCAGCACGACGCTCGAGACCACGAGGAGCTCGCCCGCGACGCCCTTGGCGTAGGTCTCCGGCGCCGAGGCGAGGAACGCCGTCACGACCCGCACGTCGTAGCCGGTGGGCGGCCCGAGCCAGAACAGCTGGCCGTTGCCGCGCGCCAGGGCGAGCACGACGAGGGGCGTGCAGCAGAGCGCGCCCGCCCCGAAGGTGACGAGGAGGGCCCGGACGCGGGCGGGTCGCCGGCGGAGCGCGAGCGAGGCGAGGTGGGCGGCGACGACCAGGACGGCGAGGAGCAGCGTGTAGCACATCAGCACGGTGACGGCGCCGTAGGCGATGAAGCTGCGGCGGCGGCCGGTCTCGCAGGCGTCGACGAAGGCGAGGGTCGAGGCCGTCGCGAGCAGCGCCACGAGCGTGTAGCCCCGCGCCATCTGGCCCCAGTAGACGAGGAACAGGCTCGCCGCGCCGACGGCCGTGGCCATCATCGCCACCCGGGGCTCGAAGAGCCGGCGGGCGAGCAGGAAGATCGCCGGGACGCACGCCGCCGCGGCGATCACCGAGGGGAGCCGCACGGCGACGAGGCCGCTGCCGAAGAGCCCCACCACGACGTGGAGCACGAGGTAGTAGAGGAGCATGTTCCCGCCGTCGTGCGCGACGGCGTACCAGAAGGCTGCACCGTGCTGGCTGGCGATGACGATGCTCGCCCCTTCGTCCCCCCAGAGGCTGCGCGCCGTGAGGTCGAAGCAGCCTAGGGCGAGCACGAGCGCCGTCAAGGCGGCGACGGCGGCCCAACGCGCGGTCGACGCCGACCGCAGCGACGCTGCGACGGTGGAGCCCGGCGACGGGGACGCCCCCTCGTCGGCCCACGTCCCGACCTCGGCTGGTGCGCCCGGCGGTCGGTCAATGACGGAAATGGCGCTCCCCTGTCATCACCATCGCGATGCCGCGCTCGTCGGCCGCGGCGATCACCTCGTCGTCGCGAAGCGACCCTCCCGGCTGGACGACGACGGCCACGCCCGCGTCGGCCACGGCGTCGAGCCCGTCGCGGAAGGGGAAGAAGGCGTCGGAGGCCGCGACGCCGCCAGCGGCCCGGCCGTGGGCCTTGCGCGCCGCCAGCATCGCCGGGTCGACCCGGTTCTGCTGGCCGCAGCCGACGCCCAGCACGGTGCCCTCGCGGGCGAGGACGATCGCGTTCGACGAGGTGCGGGCGCAGACGCGCCAGGCCAGCTCGGCGTCGCGCCACTGCTCCTCGGCGGGGACCGCCTTCGTCACCACGCGCCAAGCCGAGCGCGGCACGAGGAAGCGGTCGGGCTCTTGCACGAGGAAGCCGCCACTGATCTGGCGGAGCACAAGCGGGTCGGCCCCCGGTGGCGGCGCCGACAGCGGGCGCATGTTCTTCCGGCGCTCCGCGAACAGCTCGACCGCCTCCGCGGTGATCCCCGGCGCGACGAGCACGTCGGCCAGGGCGTTGGCGACGATCTGCTTCGCGAGGGGGAGGTCGACCGGGCCGGAGAGGGCGACGATGCCGCCGAAGGCCGAGACGGGATCCGCGGCGAAGGCCCGGCCGTAGGCGGTGGGGAGGTCGTCGGCGATGGCCGCTCCGCACGGGTTGGCGTGCTTGACGATCACCGCCGCCGCGCCGACGCCGTCGAGCTCGAGGAGTTCGTGGACGAGCTGCCACGCCGCCTCGGCGTCGAACAGGTTGAGGTACGACAGCTCCCGGCCGCCGTGCTGGACGACGCCGTCCCACCAGCCGGGCGCCTCGCCGAGGCGGCGGTAGCGGGCGCCGCGCTGGTGCGGGTTCTCCCCGTAGCGGAGCGGCTGGCAGCGCTCGAGGGCGAGGTGCAACGTGGGGGGGAGCACCTCGTTGGCCCCGTCGCCCGCGCCGCCGGCGTCCAGCCACGAGACGATCGCCGCGTCGTAGGCGGCGGTGTGGGCGAAGGCCTGGCGCGCCAGCCGGCGCCGCGTCGTGGGCGAGACGGCACCGTCGCGCCGGAGCTCGTCGAGCACCGCGCCGTACTCGGCCGGGTCGACCACGACGGCGACGTTGTCGTGGTTCTTCGCCGCAGCGCGCACCATCGTCGGGCCGCCGACGTCGATCATCTCGATCGAGGGCTCGCTCGTGAACGGGTAGAGGTTGCAGGCGACGAGGTCGACCGGCGTGATGCCGCGCGCCGCGAGGTCGGCGACGTGGGCGGGGTTCGTGCGGTCGGCGAGGATGCCGCCGTGGATGGCGGGATGGAGCGTCTTCACCCGGCCGCCAAGCATCTCCGGCGCGCCGGTGACGTCCGCCACCTCGCGGTGGGCGATCCCCGCCTCGGCGAGCGCCCGGGCGGTGTTGCCGCTCGCGACGAGCTCCCAGCCGAGCTCGGTGAGGCCGCTCGCGAACGGGACGAGACCGGTCTTGTCGTACACCGACAGCAGCGCCCTCACGACGCCTCCCCGCTCGGGCCGAGCCGGTCGATGAAGCTGCGGATCGTGGTCGGGTAGAGCACCCGCTCAACCTCCTTGATGCGCTCGTGGAGCGTCGCTTCGGTGTCGCCCTCCTCGACGGGCACCGCCTGCTGGGCGAGGATCGGCCCGTCGTCCACCTCCAGGGTCGCGACGTGGACCGTGCAGCCCGTGACCTTCACCCCGGCAGCGAGCGCGTCGGCCACCGCGTGCCAGCCCTTGAACGCCGGGAGCAGCGCCGGATGGGTGTTGAGGATCCGGCCGCCGTACGCCTCGTGGACCGCGGCGCCGAGCACGGTGCCGAAGCCCGCCATGGCGAGCACGCCGACCCGGTAGGGCGCGAGCGCCGCGACCACCCTGGCGGTGTAGCCGCCGCGGTCGAAGCCGGGGCTGAAGTCCACCCGCTCGACGAGCTCGACGGGGACGCCCGCCTGCTCGGCGACCTTCTCGGCGCCGCAGCGACGGTCGACGAGGACGACACCGATCGGCAGGTCCTGCTCCAGGAGCGCCGTCAGGATCGTGCCCGTGCCGGACGCGAGCACCCCGATCTGCACGGGCTGCACGCTACCAGCGGGGCCCCGGCGCTCCGGCGGCGGGGTTGCTCGGCGGCGGGCGCCGGTCCAGGTGGCGGCCGCTCAGCCGAGGCCGGGATAGACGGGGTGCGCCTCGGCGAGGGCCCGGGTGCGCCCGGCGAGCTCGGGCCGACGGCGCTCGCGCTCGGGGCCGAGCCCGGCGACCAACACCTCGGCCAGCTCGGCGAAGTCCGCCTCGCGAAAGCCGCGGGTGGCGAGCGACGTCGTCCCGAGGCGCAGCCCGGACATGCCCGGCGCCGGGCGGGGATCGTAGGCGATCGCCATCGGGTTGGCGTTGACCGACAGGGCGTGGAGCCACCCCATCACCTCGGTGGCGTCGCGCCCGGTGCCCGAGACGTCGAGCAGGAACTGGTGCACCTCGGTCCCGCCGGTCACGACGGCGACCTGCGTCTCGCCCGCCGCCTCCTGCAGGCGGGAGGCGACCAGGCTCGCGCCGGCGAGGGTCCGTTCCATCCGCTCGCGGAACGCCGGCGTGCGCGCCAGCGCGAAGGTGAGGGCGTAGGCCGCGGTGACGTGCGCGAGCGGCCCGCCCTGGCTGCCCGGGAAGACGCCGGCGTCGATCCGCTCGGCGAGCTCGGCGCGGCAGAGGATCGCCCCGCCGCGCGCCCCGCCGAGCGTCTTGTGCACCGTGAACGTGCAGACGTCGGCGAAGGGGACCGGGTCCGGGTGCAGGCCCGCGGCCACGATGCCGGCGACATGGGCCATGTCCGCCACCAGGTAGGCGCCGACCTCGTCGGCGATCTCCCGGAAGGCCCCGTAGTCGATGTGGCGCGGATAGCAGGACCAGCCGGCGAAGATCACCCGCGGGCGGTGCCGGCGCGCCAGCTCGGCGACCTCGTCCATGTCGACCAGCCGGTCCTCCCGGCGCACGTGGTAGGCGGAGCCGCGGTAGAAGCGCCCGCCCACCGTCTCGCGGTCGTAGTGGCTCGGGTGGCCACCGTGGGTGAAGTCCCAGCCGAGGACCGGGTCGCCCGGCTCGCACAGCGCCTGGAGCACTGCGTAGTTGGCGCTCGACCCGGAGTACGGCTGCACGTTGGCGTGCTCGGCGCCGAAGAGCGCCTTCGCCCGCTCGATCGCCAGCCGCTCGGCCTCGTCGACCCACTCGCAGCCGTCGTACTCCCGCCCGCCCGGATAGCCGTCGGCGTACTTGTTGGTGAGCACCGAGCCCTGCAGCTGGAGGACCGCCTCGGGGGCGAAGTTCTCCGAGGCCACCATGTCGATGGTCGCGCGCTGGCGGACCAGCTCGTTGGCGACGATCCTCGCGAGCTCGGGGTCGACCTCGGGGAGCGGGGCGGCCAGGTCGCCCGACCAGCCACCCTGGGCGTCGGGTCGCGTGCCAGCCACCGCGGCGACGTGGGGCGGGGCGCTCACGTGAGGCCCCGCACGACCTCGGCCATGAGGTCGGCCGCCTCGGTCGGGTTCTGGGCCACCTGGGCCCCCGCCGCCGACAGCGCCGCCATCTTGACCGCGGCCGTCCCCTTCGAGCCGGAGATGATGGCGCCGGCGTGGCCCATCTTCCTGCCCGACGGGGCCGTGACGCCGGCGACGTAGGCGACGACCGGCTTCGTCATCTCCGAGGCGATGAACTCCGCCGCCCGCTCCTCCTCGGCGCCGCCGATCTCGCCGATGAGGATGACGGCCCGCGTCTCGGGATCGGCCTGGAAGGCGGCCAGACAGTCGATGAAGCTCGTCCCGGGAACAGGGTCACCGCCGATGCCGACGCCCGTCGTCTGGCCGATCCCCTTCTGGGTCAGCTCGTACAGCGCCTGGTAGAAGACCGTGCCCGACCGGCTCACCAGCCCGACCGGCCCGCCGGCGAGCGCGATGTCGCCCGAGGTGATGCCGATGTTGCACCGGCCGGCGCTGATGACCCCGGGGCAGTTCGGGCCGAGCAGGCGGGTGTCGGGGAATTCGCGGCGGAGCAGGTTGTAGACACGCGCCTCGTCCTGGGCCGGGACGAACTCGGTGATGCAGACGATGAAGCCGATCCCGGCCTCCGCGGCCTCCGCGATCGCCGCGGACGCCCCGGACGGCGGCACGGCGATGAAGGAGGCGTCCGCGCCCGTATCGGCGACCGCCTCGGCGACGCTCGAGTAGACGGGGATGCCCTCGATCACCTCGCCACCGCGCTTGGGGTTCGTGCCGGCGACGACGTTCGTCCCGTAGGCCCGGTTCCGCAGCCCGTGGTAGAGGCCCTGGCTCGTCGGGCTGAGGCCCTGGATGACCACCTTGGTGCGCTGGTCGACGAAGATGCTCATCGTGCCGGCCCCCCGGCGAGCTCGGTGGCCTTGCGGGCCGCCTCGATCATCGTCGGCAGCGAGACCAGCCGGTCGGACGCGTGCCCGGCGAGGATCGCCCGGCCCTCCTCGGCGTTCGTCCCGTCCAGGCGGATCACGATCGGCGCTTCGATCTCGACCCGCCCGAGCGCCTGGACGATGCCGTTCGCCACTTCCTCACCCCGCGTGATGCCGCCGAAGATGTTCACGAAGATCGACCGCACCTTCTCGTCGGTGTTGATCACCTCGAGGGCGTTCGCCATCACCTCGGCGCTCGCTCCCCCGCCGACGTCCAGGAAGTTCGCCGGCTTGCCGCCGACCTGCTCGACGACGTCGCAGGTGCTCATGGCCAGCCCCGCCCCGTTGGCGATGATGCCGACGAAGCCGTCCAGCCCGACGTATTGCAACCCCTTCTCCCGGGCGAGGCGCTCGCGGGGGTCGAGCTCGGAGAGGTCACGCCACTCGTCCCACTCGGGATGGCGGAAGGCGGCCGCGTCGTCGAGGGTCACCTTGGCGTCGAGCGCGTGCACCCGGCCGTCGGGCGTGAGGACCAGCGGGTTGATCTCGACGAGGTCGGCGTCGCCCTCGACGTAGCAGCGGTAGAGCTTCACCAGCACGTCCGCGACGCCGTCGAGCGCCTCCTCGTCGATGCCGGCCTCGGCGGCCAGCCGGCGCGCGGCGGCCAGGTCGATGCCGTCGAGGGGGTTGACCTGCAGCCGGGCGATCGCCTCCGGCTCCTCCTCGGCGACCTGCTCGATGTCGACCCCGCCGCGCGCCGAGCACATGCACAGGTGCAGCTTCGTCGTGCGGTCGAGGGTGAAGCTCGCGTAGTACTCCCGGGCGATCTCCGAGGCGTGCTCGACCCAGACGCGCCGGACGACGTGTCCCTTGATGTCGAGACCGAGGATCGAGCGGGCGTGCGCCTCGGCCTCGGCTCGGTCGGCCGCCAGCTTCACGCCGCCCGCCTTGCCCCGCCCGCCGACGAGCACCTGGGCCTTCACCACCACGGGGTAGCCGATGCGCTCCGCGACCGCGACGGCCTCGGCGACGGTCTCGGCGACCGCGCCGTTCGAGACCGGGATGTCGAAGCGGGCGAAGTACTGCTTGCCCTGGTACTCGTAGAGATCCACCGAGCGCGGCCTCCTTCTCGTCGCTCCACGCGTCGCGGTGTTCGACGCCGGTGGCGGCCCGGCGGCGCCGCGACGCGGCGGGGCGGGGGCCGGGCAACGCGTGGTGGGGCGATACTACGCAGGGCCGCCCGCAGCGGCCCAATCCGGGAGCCTGGGGGTGCCGCCGCGTCCGGAAGCCCAGGTGACCGCTACCATTCGGCCCGTGAGCTCGCCGACCGGGCTGGTCCCACCGATGTCTCGGGTCGGCACCGGCGACCGGCCACCGGTCCCGCCGGCGCGCGCTGCACGGGGCCACGTCGAGCTCGGGCGCCTGCTTTCCGTGGTCACCGCCGTCGCCGCCGCGCTGCTCGCCGCGGGGATCGTCGTGCACGACCTCGCCCGCCCGATCGGCCTCTACGGGGCGACCGAGTACGACGACGGCACCTACTTCGGCGCCGCCATCCGCCTGGTCGACGGCCACCTCCCCTACCGCGACTTCGTCTTCATCCAGCCCCCCGGCATCACCCTCGTCATGGCGCCGATCGCGCTGGCCGCCCACGGGATCGGCGCGCGCGGCGCGCTCGCGCTCGCCCGCGTGCTCACCGCCGTCGTCGCCGGGGTGAACGTCCTGCTGGTGGCGCACCTGGTGCGCCACCGGAGCCTCGCGGCCGTCGTCACCGGCGCGTTCGTGCTGGCGGCGTTCCCGGCGGCGATCTACGCCGACCACACGATGATGCTCGAGCCCTACCTCGTGCTCTTCTGCCTGATCGGTGCGAACCTCGCCCTCTCCGGCGACGAGCTGACCTCGGTGCGCTGGCGCCTCGTCGCGGGCGGGGTCGCCTTCGGCTTCGCCGGCACGGTCAAGACCTGGGCCGTCGTGCCGCTGCTCGCGCTGTGCGTCTGCGCCGTCTGGCGCTCGCGGCGTTCCGGCGCGCTCCTCGTCGCCGGAGCAGCGGCGGGCTTCGTCCTCCCCTGCCTCCCCTTCGTCCTCCTCGCGCCGCACGCCTTCTTCCACGACGTCGTCGCCTCCCAGCTCGCGCGCGCGGCGGCGCGCCACACCGGCGTGGCGCTCCGGCTCGTCTCGATCGTGGGCGTCCGTGGCGTCGCCGGCGTCTACCAGAGCCGGATCCTCGCGGTGCGGGTGGCGGTCGTGCTGGCGGCCTTCCTCGTCGCGGCGAGCCTCGCGCCGGCGCTCCGCCGTCGGGGCAGCCCGCTCGAGTGGTTCGCCCTCCTCGCCACCGCCGGCACCGTCACGGCGATCCTCGTCCCGCCGGAGTTCTACAGCCACTACGCCTACTTCTCCGCGCCCTTCCTCGCCCTCGCCCTCGCCCTCGCGGCCGATCGCGTCGTGCGCCTCGCCACCCGGCTCGCCGCGCCGGCCCGGGGCACAGCCCGCCGGCGCCTCGCCACCGCGGCCGCGGTGCTCGCCGCCCTCGCCGTCGTCGCCGGGCTCGTCCCGCTCGTCACGGCGGAGCTCAAGTTCGACAGCTACTCCCTCACCAAGCGCTCCACCGACCCGGGGCCGGCGATCGAGGCGGTCGTCCCGGCCGGCGCCTGTGCCGTCTCGGACGCCGCCAGCCTGCTGATCTCGGCGGACCGCTTCACGAGCGCCCGGCCGGGCTGCCCCGAGCTCGTCGATGCCACCGGGACCTGGCTCTCCCTCGACCCGCACCATCCACCGTCGCTGAAGGGTCCGTTCGACCCGGCGCTTGTGGCGCTGTGGAAGCGGTGGTTCGAGCAGGCGCAGTACGTCGTCCAGGCCGGCCCGCGCGACTTCCGGATCCCGTGGACCCCGGCGCTCCGGCAATGGTTCCTCGCCAACTACCGCCTCGTCTACGCCGGCAAGGCGACGGTGTGGCGCCATCTCGCGGCGCCCAAGGCGGGCGTGGCGCTCGGCAAGGGCCGCGCCGCCCCCGTCGCCGCTAGGCGCGCTTCAGCGGCGTGAGCGCCAGCAGGAACCGCTTGCGCCCCTGACGGAGGAAGTCGATCTGGGCCTCCGCACGCTCGCCCTCCCCCGCGACCTGCGCGACGACGCCCTCGCCCCAGCGCGCGTGGACGACCCGGTCGCCCGGAGCGAGCCCGAGCTCCTCCGCCCCGGTCGAGCGCACCGGCGTGGCGGGCCCGCGCGTCGGCGACGAGCTGCCGCCGGAGCCGCGGTCGCGGGACGCGCCGGGGATCACCTGCGCGCCATAGCGCGGCCGCGCCGCGGAGAACGGGTCGGAGACGTCGCGGACGAGCGCGTCGGGGATCTCCTTCAAGAACCTGCTCGCGAGGCTGTCGCGAGTCGCGCCGAACAGCGTTCGCACCCAGGTGTTCGTGAGGTAGAGGCGCTCGCGCGCCCGGGTGATCCCGACGTAGCAGAGCCGCCGCTCCTCCTCGAGGTCGTCCGGCTCGGCGAGGGCGCGGTCGTGGGGGAAGACGCCCTCCTCCAGACCGGTGAGGAAGACGGCGCGGAACTCGAGGCCCTTCGCGGCGTGCAGGGTCATCAGCGAGACGCGCCCGTCGCCCTCCGCGAGGTCGTCGGTCGCCGCGACGAGGGCAGTGGTCTGGAGGAAGGACTCGAGGTCCTCGTAGCGCGAGGCGACGGTCTCGAGCTCCTCCAGGTTCTCGATCCGGCCTTCGGCCTCGATCCGGCTCGCCCCGGGGACCGCCGCCTCCGCCTCGAGCGCCGCCAGGTAGCCGGTGCGGCCGAGCACCTCGCGGACGATGTCGCCGGGCCGGCGCTCGGCGAGGGTCGCCAGCTCGTCGCGCAGCTCCAGGAACGAGCGGATCCCCGCCAGCGCCTTGCCCGTGACACCCGCGTCCTCGGCCCGCGCCAGCGCCGCGGCGAACCCGCCGCCGTCGCGTGCCGCCATCGCGGCCACGCGCGCGAGGCTCGTGGCGCCGACGCCCCGCTTCGGCACGTTCACCACCCGGCGCAGCGAGACCTCGTCGGTCGGGTTGGCGACCAGGCGCACGAAGGCGAGGAGGTCGCGGATCTCCCGGCGGTCGTAGAAGCGGGTACCGCCGATCACCTTGTAGGGCAGGCCCCGGTCGGCGAGGGCCTCCTCGATCGCCCGGCTCTGCGCGTTGGTGCGGTAGAAGACGGCGATCTCGTCGAGGCCCATGCCCTCCTCGCGCCGGAGCGTCGCGATCTCATGGGCGACGTAGGTCGCCTCCTCGCGCTCGTCGCCGCCACGGAAGCGCCGGATCGCCTCGCCGGGGCCGAGCGCGCTCCACAGCGCCTTGTCCTGGCGGAGCATGTTGTTGGCGATGACGGCGTTGGCGGCGTCGAGGATGGTCTGGGTCGACCGGTAGTTCTGGTCGAGGACGATCGTGCGGGCCTCGGGGAAGGCGTGCTCGAAGTCGAGCAGGTTGCGCACCTCTGCGCCGCGGAAGCGGTAGATGCTCTGGTCGGAGTCGCCGACCACGCAGACGTTGCGGTGCAGCGCGCCGATCAGGGTCACGATCTCGTTCTGGGCGCGGTTGGTGTCCTGGTACTCGTCGACGAGGAGGTGCTGGAAGCGCTCCTGGTAGTAGGCGCGCACCTCGGCGTCCTTGCGCAGCAGGCGGACGGTGACCCCGAGGAGGTCGTCGAAGTCCATGGCGTTCGCCGCGACCAGCCGGCGCTCGTACTCGGCGTAGACCTCGGCGATGCGCTGCTCGTAGATCGTGTAGGCGCGCGCGCCGTAGGCGTCGGCGTCGAGCAGCTCCGCCTTCGCCTGGCTGATCGCGCCGAGCACCGCCCGGGAGGGGAAGCGCTTCGTGTCGACGCCGAGGTCGTCCAGCGCGTGCTCGACGAGGCGGCGGCTGTCGGCGTCGTCGTAGATCGTGAAGCCGGGCCGGTACCCGGCGCGCTCGGCGTTGCTCCGCAGGATCCGGACGCACGCCGAGTGGAAGGTGGAGATCCACATCCGCGCCGCCTCGGCGCCGACCAGCTCCGCGACGCGCCGGCGCATCTCGTCGGCCGCCTTGTTGGTGAAGGTGATGGCGATGATGCGCGAGGGGCTGACGCCGGTCGCGACGAGGCGGGCGATCCGGCGCGTGAGGACCCGGGTCTTGCCCGACCCGGCGCCGGCGATGACGACGAGCGGCCCGCGCTCGTGCAGGACGGCCTCACGCTGCGCGGGGTTCAGCCCTTCGAGCAGTTCGTCGGGGTGCGCGGGGAGGCTCACTCCCACTCGATCGTGCCCGGGGGCTTCGAGGTCACGTCGTACGCGACCCGGTTGACCCCGCGGACCTCGTTGATGATCCGGTTCGACAGCCGCGCCAGTAGGTCGTAGGGCAGCCGCGCCCAGTCGGCCGTCATGGCATCCTCGCTCGTCACGGCGCGCACGACGATCGGGTAGGCGTAGGTGCGCTCGTCGCCCATCACCCCGACCGAGCGGACCGCCGGCAGCACGGCGAAGGCCTGCCACAGCTCCCGGTCGAGCCCGGCGCGGCGGACCTCGTCGAGCACGATCGCGTCGGCCGCGCGCAGGATCTCCGCCCGCTCGCGCGTCACCTCGCCGACGATGCGCACCGCGAGGCCCGGCCCTGGGAAGGGCTGGCGCCAGACGATCTCCTCGGGGAGCCCGAGCTCCTCGCCGATGGCGCGGACCTCGTCCTTGAAGAGCAGCCGCAGCGGCTCGACGAGCTCGAGGCCCATCTCTGCGGGGAGCCCGCCGACGTTGTGGTGCGACTTGATCGTCGCCGCGTCGCCGGCGCCGGACTCGATGACGTCGGGGTAGAGCGTCCCCTGGGCGAGGAAGCCGACGTCGGCCACCTCCTTCGCGACCTCCTCGAAGAGCCGGATGAACAGCTCGCCGATCGTCTTGCGCTTCTCCTCGGGGTCGACGACGCCGTCGAGCGCCCCGAAGAAGCGGTCGGCGGCCTTCACGTGGACGAGGTCGACCGCGAACTGCCGGCGGAAGGTCTCTTCCACCTGCTCGGCCTCGCCGGCACGCATCAGCCCGGTGTCGACGAACACGCACGTGAGCTGGTCGCCGATCGCCTTTCTGACGAGGGCGGCCGTCACGGCCGAGTCGACGCCGCCCGAGAGCGCGCAGAGCACCCGGGAGCCCCCGACCACCCGGCGCACCTCGTCGACCGCCGCCTCGATCACCGAGGTATGCGTCCAGGTCGGGCGGCACCCGCAGGCGTCGTAGAGGAAGCGCTTCAAGAGCTCCTGGCCCCGGTCGGTGTGGGCGACCTCGGGGTGGAACTGGACGCCGAACAGGCGGCGCGCCGGGTCCTCGAGCGCCGCCACGGCGACCTCGGCCGTCGAGGCCGTGACGTCGAAGCCGGCGGGCGCGGCGACGATCGAGTCGGTGTGGCTCATCCAGACGTCGTTCGACTCGGCCCAGCCCTCGAAGAGCGACGACGTGGCGCCGGGCGCGAGCCTGAGCGAGGTCCTGCCGTACTCGCCCACCCCGGTCCGCGCCACCTCGCCGCCGAGCTGGGCCGTCAGCAGCTGGGCGCCGTAGCAGATGCCGAGCACCGGCACGCCGAGCGCGTAGACCTCCGGGTCGAGCGAGGGGGCGGCGTCGGCGTAGACGGACATCGGCCCGCCGGAGAGCACGATCCCCTTCGGCCGCATCGCCCCCACCTGCGCGGCGGAGATGGAGTGGGGGACGATCTCGGAGTAGACGTGGGCCTCGCGGACCCGCCGGGCGATCAGCTGCGCGTACTGGGCCCCGAAGTCGACGACCAGGACGCGGTCGAACGCGGCGGGGTCGAGGACGCCGGTCCCGGTGCTCTCGTCGGAGGGGCTAGCCACCCGTCGAGGGTACCAGCGCCCCGTCCTCGCGACCGCGCTTCACGAGGCGGGCGAGTCGGCCCCAAAGGCCCCAGATCACGAGGACGGCGAGCGCCGCGAGGGCGAGCGCGAAGCCGAGCGTCAGGCGGTTCGGCCAGTAGTGGAGCACGATCGTGCGCGTCCCCGCCGGGACCACGACGCTCATCAGCGCGCTGTCGTAGCGGGAGATGGCGAGCGCCTTGCCGTCGGCGGTGGCGTGCCAGCCCGAGACGTCGGTGACCCGGAGCACCAACCTCGACGGCTGCGCCACGCGCACCTTGAGGTCGTAGGTGGCGTCGCCGGGGTGGGCGACCGAGGTGACCACACCGGCCGGGTCGCCGAAGGAGAAGCGCGAAGAGCCCGGCACCTCGTACAGGCCCATCGTCGCGCCGGCGTTCGAGAGCGTGGCGACGAGCCGCATCCCGGCGGGGGCGGGCACCCCGGGGTGGACGAGCACGTACTTCACGCCGTAGCGGTGGGCGAGGGCGACGGTGTTCACCTGCGGGACGAACAGGTTGAGGTTGAGCGGCGTGTTCTGCTGCTCGTTCGGGACCGGCCAGCTCTCGAAGTAGGCCTGGGGGACGGTCGGGTCGTGCAGGCCCAGCTCGTCGATGCCGTACGGCACGTTCATCAGCGGGTAGAAGCCCGTCCCGGTCCAGTCGCGCACGCCGCAGAAGGGCTGCGGGCCGGGCGGCGGGCAGGCGAGGTTCGGGCCGTCGAGCCCGAGGAGCTGCGTGCCGACGTCCGCCTGCAGCTCGGCGACGGCCGGCGTCACCGGGTAGGCGGTGGCGGCGTAGCTGTTGATGCCCACCCCGGCGAAGAGCAGGAAGGCACCCTGCGCCGCGAGCAGGCCGGCGCCGGCCACGCGGCCCAGGTTCAGCGCGGCCTCCCCCGAGGTGCGCCGCCGGAACGCGAACGCCGCCAGCGCGAGCACGAGGAGGAGGGCGATCGAGCCGGTCGGCCACCACAGGCTGGCCCGCCGGAGGGCGACGACCACCGAGACGGGCGGCAGGGGCGACGGCGAACCGGGCGGCATGCGGGCGGAGGAGACCTTGCCCCACAGCGCGGCGATGACGAGCGCCACGGCGACCGAGACCCCGAGCAGCGCGACGCGCACCTGGCGCGACTGCCAGCGGGTGACGACGATGTCGAGACCGATCGCGCCGAGGACTGCGACGACGAAGCCGAGCACCGGGAGCATGCGCTGGAGCGCGACGGCGCCGAGGCCGAGATCCTTCAACAGGTGCTGCACGGGCGCCCCGTTGCCGAGCTGGTAGACGACCAGCAGGCAGGTGATCCCGGCCGCCGCCAGGCCGACGACGACCGGTCGGCGCCAGGCGATGAGCACCGCCACGACGGCGAGCACGATCGCCACGATGCCGAGGTACCCGGCGGTCTCGAAGTAGTTCACCGGCCCGAACCAGTGGCTGCCCTCGATCGGCAGCCCGTCGAAGCCCTGCGCGAAGAGCAGGATCGCCGCGTGCAGCGGGATGCCGCTCGCCGCCTCCTTGCCGTTGCGCGCGGAGGCGGAGATGACCGGGATCCCCGCCAGCCACAGCGGCGCGGCGAGCGCGACGCCGAGCACGGACCCTGCAAGGATGCGGGCCACCCCGACCGGCGCCACGCGCCGCTGCCAGACGAGCGTGGCGAGGCCGGCGACGACCAGCAGGACCCCGAGGCCGATGGCGAGCAGGACGTAGGACTCCGGGAAGCCGCCGTAGAGGGCGAAGGCGACCGAGACCGCTAACAGCGCGACGTCGCGGGCCCGGCCGCGTGAGCGGTAGCAGCAGACGACGCCCGCCGCGATCCAGCCCGACCAGGCGAGCGGCCCGCTCACCGCCCAGCCGAGCCAGCCGGCGAACGCGCCCGAGAGCATCGCCGTCGTGCCGCCGAAGGTCGCCGCGAGCGGGCCCGTGCGCAGCAGCCGGCAGAGGACGTACGCCCCCGTCCCGGCGATGAGCAGCTTCATCGCCACGGTCACGATGAAGGCGAGGGAGAGCGGGAAGAGGTAGCCGACGAGCGTCGGGAGCGCGAAGACGCCCGACTCGAAGTTGAGCAGCTGCGGCATCCCGGTGCCCGAGAGGCTGTTCCACAGCGGGAGCTCGCCGTGGTGCACGAGCCGCCAGTCGAGCGTGTTCCACGGAATCGCCTGGGTGATGATGTCGCCGTTCGTGGTGTCGTGGTTGGGCAGCGCGCCGTGGCCGAGCGAGGTGAGCAGGCTGAGCCCGCGGCCGAGGTCGGCCGGGGCGAAGCTCGGGCCGTCCTTCAGCGCCGGCGACAGGTACAGCAGGACGAACAGGACGATCCAGGCGATGCCGAGCACGTCGCCCCAGTGCCCGAAGGCGCGCCCGCGGCGCGCCAGCAGCGCCAGACGGGGGCGCTCGTCCTCCGCTGCGGTGCTCAGCGGCCGAGCCCTACGGACTGGGCGCGCTGGAGCCGCTTGCCCTCGGTGCGGATCGCCGGGGACACGACGACCTCCGCCTTGTGGAACTCGCGAAGGCTGGCGTAGCCGCACATCGCCATGGTCGTCCGCAGCGCGCCGAAGAGGTTGAGCCGCCCGTCGTCGCGCGTCGCCGGCCCGAGGAGGACGTCTGCGAGGGTGCCGATCGGCGGCGTCGCGATCCGCGTCCCGCGCGGCAGCGAGCCGTGGCCGGCGTGGCTGCCCCAGAAGGCGCCCCGGCCCGGCGCGTCCTCCGCCGCTGCCAGCGGGGCGCCGAGCATGACGGCGTCGGCGCCGCACGCGATCGCCTTCGCGATGTCGCCGCCCTGCTCCATGCCGCCCTCGGCGATGACGTGCACGTAGACGCCGGTCTCCTCGAGGTGGCGCGTCCGCGCCCCGGCGGCATCGGCGATGGCCGTCGCCTGGGGCACGCCGAGGCCGAGCACGCCCCGCGTCGTGCACGCCTCGCCCGAGCCGACGCCGGCGAGCACCCCGACGGCACCGGTGCGCATCAGGTGCAGCGCCGCCTGGTACGAGACGCAGCCCCCGACGACGACGGGGATGTCGATCTCGCGGATGAAGCGCTTCAGGTTGAGCGGCTCGGAGCCCTTCGAGACGTGCTCGGCGGAGACGACGGTGCCCTGGACGACGAGGACGTCGAGCTCGGCCTCGAGTGCGGCGGGCACGAGGGCGTCGGCGCGCTGGGGGCTCACCGCCGCGCACGTGACCACGCCGGACTCGCCGATCTCACGGATCCTGGCGGTGACGAGCTCGGGTCGCACCGGCTCGGCGTAGAGCACCTGGAGCCGCCTCGTGACCGACTCGGCCGGCAGCGAGGCGATCTCCTCCAGCAGCGGCCCCGGGTCCTCGTAGCGGGTCCACAGCCCTTCGAGGTTCAAGGCGGCGAGGCCGCCGAGCCGGCCGATCGCCACCGCGGAGCGCGGGCTGACGACGGCGTCGAGGGGTCCGGCCATCAGGGGGAGGGGGAAGCCGAAGGCGTCGAGCTGCCAGGAGATGTCGACGTCCTCGGGGTCGCGGGTGCGCCGCGAGGGGACGATCGAGACGTCCTCGAGACCGTACGCGAGGCGCGCCGACTTGCCGATGCCGATCTCGACGTCCGCCACGCGACTCTCCCGACTCCCCCGTTGACCCGCTCAGGCTATCCCGGCACCGGAACGGCCTCGCCGGGAGCTGGCTTCCCGCCGGAGCCGAGCCCGCGCGACGGCGGGTCCCGGTACGGCCCCTCGTGGCTGCCCTCGACGACGACACGGCGGCGGCCGCGGGTGGCGAGCGTGGCGAGGAGGGCGACGAGCGCCAAGACGAGCGCCTCCGCCACGACGACCGGCACCGGGCCGATCGGTGGCCGCCAGCTCGGGTGGAGCAGGAAGCCGAAGTCGGGGCCGGCCGTGCCGACGGCGTAGCGCCGGAGCGCCTCGTAGAAGGCGCCGAACTGCGCGAGCGCCGCGACGACGGCGACGGTGCCGACGAGACGCCCCCGGTGACGGGCGAGGGCGCTCCTGCCGATCAGCGCCGCGGCGACGATCGGCAGGCCGACGGCGAAGGGGAGGGTGTCCCGCCCCTGCCAGGTGTAGCCGTACTTGTGCACCTGCGAGCTCGAGATGGCGACGGGGATCACCACGACGGCGACGGCGAACAGCGCGAGCACGATGGCGTGGCGCAGCCGGCCGACGGCCGCGGCGGCGATCGCCACGAAGCCCACGAGGCCGTACCACGCGACGTAGGTGAACGTCGGGGCGAAGGTGTCGAACCAGCCGAACACGCCGACCATGTCCTGGAGGTAGAAGTCGTTGTGGGCGAAGGAGGTCTCGAGGATCGTCGACTCGGGCACCGAGTACGCGAGCGGCGTGCGCGAGTACACGTCGTAGGCGTGCTCGCCGAGGACCCACGCGAGCGCCAGCCCGCCGACGACCAGCACGACCGCGAAGCCGACCTGGACCGAGCGCCTCGCCGCGAGCGGGCGCAGCGCCGCGAGGTCGGAGACGGCCACGAGCACCACCGCGGTGAGTGCCAGCCAGAACGGCGAGAGCGCGCGGACGAGCTCGAAGACGCAGGCGGACACGGCGAGCACGGCGACCAGCCCGGGCGGCGGGTCGTCGCGGCGCTCGAGGACGAGGACCGCCCCCGCCGTCCAGGTGCAGATGGCGGCGCTCACCTCCAGCCCGCTCGGGTTGACCACGCCCCCGAGGAAGATGGTCATCGGCGTCGCGGCGACGAGGACGCCGACCAGTACGACGCGGTTGCGCGACCAGTGCAGCGCCGCCATGACGGCGAGGCCGATGAAGATCGACGACAGCAGCGCGCTCACGAGCCGCATCAGGTAGAGCGCCCACGTCCCCTCGCCGAGCAGGGAGGGCAGGCCGACGATCGCGTAGTACAGCGGGGGGTAGCGGGCGTTGTAGATGCGCGCCTGGACCATCTGGGCGGAGCCGACCGGCTTCGGCTCGCAGCTCGCGGGCACCTTGGGCTTGCGGTGGAAGCAGGTCGGGAGGTTCTCGGTCGTCGGCGAGCCGTAGAAGTCCGGCACGCGCACGATCTCGACCGCCGGCAGGGTCGGCGCCGGCAGCACCTCGCCGAGCAGCTGGCCGCGCACCACGGCGGCGGCCTTGATCACGTGGACCGGCTCGTCGGGCGCGGCGAACAGCGGCGTCGCCACGCTCCACAGCGCCATGGCGCAGAACGAGACGAGGAAGGCGACGACGAAGACGGTCGCGCCGCTGGACCTGCGGCGTCCCCGGCGCGCCTCGACGTCATGTTCGGTCACGTTCGTCGGAAGCAGCTCCCTCGTGGGATCCCGCCGGGTGACCGGCGGCGACGACGCCGGGCAGAGTAGCCGAGCCCGCCGGCCCACGACGGCTGAGCGGCGCTCACGGACCCGGCGCCGCCGCCAACCGCTCGGCCACGCGCTCGAGGAGATCCCAGAGGATCCTCGCCGTGACGCCCCACACCAGGTCGTCCCCGAGCACGTCCGGCGCCGCGAAGAAGTGGACCGGCCGGTCGACCATGTCGGCGATCTCCCAGCGCTCCTCCCACCCGACGCCGTCGGCGAGCAGGTCGGCCAGGGGGACCTCCAGCGTCACATCGACCTCCGCCGCGCTCGGCCGGAGCGTCGGGCGCCTCGCGAGCAGCCCGACGAAGGGCGCGATGCGGTCGCCGAAGCGCTGCCGGTGCACCACGTCGAGCGGCCCGACGATCTCCACCAGCGCCGGGTCGAGCCCGATCTCCTCCTCGGCCTCGCGCAGCGCCGCCGCGAGCGGCGCCTCGTCCGGCTCGACGAGGCCCCCGGGCAGCGCCACGTGGCCCGGATCGCGCTGGAGGTGCGGGGAGCGCCGGATCAGGACCGCCCGCGTCTCCCCCTCCTCCTCGAACACCGCGAGCAGCACCGCGGCGTCGATCCGCGCTCCGTGGGCGCCGCCGACGCGCGCCCCGTGGACGCCGGGCCGGGGGGGCTCGCCGTCGGCGAGGCCCCGGTCGCCGCCTGCGGCGAGCGCGCGGCGCACGACGCTCAGCGGCACGCTCGCACGCCGCGCCGGATCGAGGCGGGACCACGGCGGCAGCTCGCCCGGCCGGGCGGTCGCCGGGCGCGGCACGTGCTGACGGAACGAGCCGGCGGCCACTGGCCGAGCGTACCGTCGCCGGGCGCGACGGCGGCCGGGCTCGCGCCCGGCCGCCACCACCACCGCACGACCCGGCAGCGCCGGGTGCCGTGCTGTCCTACATCATCCCCATGCCGCCGGGGCCGGGCCCGGCCGGCTCCTGCTTCTTCTCGGGCTTGTCGGCGACGAGCGCCTCGGTCGTGAGCAGGAGCGCCGCGATCGACGCCGCGTTCTGCAGCGCGGAGCGCGTCACCTTGGCCGGGTCGATCACGCCGGCCTTGACCAGGTCGACGAGCTCGCCGGTCGCCGCGTTCAGCCCGATGTTGCCCTTGGCACGCTCGACCTCGCGCACCCAGATGGAGCCCTCCAGGCCGGCGTTCAGGGCGATCCACTTCAACGGCTCCTCGACGGCGCGCGCGACGATCAACGCGCCGGTCGCCTCGTCACCGCTGAGCTTCTCGGCCGCGTCGAGGATCGCCGCGCGGCTGCGCAAGAGCGCCGTGCCGCCACCGGCGACGATGCCCTCCTCGATCGCCGCACGGGTCGCGGAGAGGGCGTCTTCGATGCGGTGCTTCTTCTCCTTGAGCTCGATCTCGGTCGCGGCACCGACGCGCACGACGGCGACGCCGCCGGCGAGCTTGGCGAGGCGCTCCTGGAGCTTCTCGCGGTCCCAGTCGGAGTCGGTCTCCTCGATCTCGCGCTTGATCTGGGCGATGCGGCCCTTCACCTCGTCGGCAGAGCCGGCCCCGTCGACGATCGTCGTGTCGTCCTTGGTCACGACGATGCGGCGCGCCCTGCCGAGCAGGTCGAGGGTCACGCCGTCGAGCTTGAGGCCGACCTCCTCGGAGACCACCTGGCCACCGGTCAGCACGGCGAGGTCGCCGAGCATGGCCTTGCGGCGCTCACCGAAGCCGGGAGCCTTCACCGCGACGGACGAGAACGTCCCGCGGATCTTGTTGACGACGAGCGTGGCGAGCGCCTCGCCCTCGACGTCCTCGGCGATGATGAGCAGCGGCTTTCCCGTCTGCATGACCTTCTCGAGCACCGGCAGCATGTCGTGGACGGCGCTGATCTTCGAGTTCACGATCAGGACGTAGGGGTCCTCGAGGACCGACTCCTGGCGCTCGGGGTCCGTCACGAAGTACGGCGAGAGGTAGCCCTTGTCGAACTGCATGCCCTCGGTGAAGTCGAGCTCGAGGCCGAAGGTGTTCGACTCCTCGACCGTCACCGTGCCGTCCTTGCCCACCTTGTCGATCGCGTCGGCGAGGACCTCGCCGATGGATGCGTCGGCGGCGGAGATCGCCGCGACCTGGGCGATCTCGTGACGGCCTTCGATGTCCTTCGCGTAGGAGCGGATCGACTCGACCGCGGCGGCGACGCCGCGCTCGATGCCGCGCTTCAGCGACATCGGGTTGGCGCCGGCGGCGACGTTGCGCAGCCCCTCGTGCACGAGGGCCTGGGCGAGCACCGTCGCCGTGGTCGTCCCGTCACCGGCGACGTCGTTCGTCTTCGTCGCCACCTCCCGTAGGAGCTGGGCGCCCATGTTCTCGAACGGGTCCTCGAGCTCGATCTCCTTGGCGATCGTGACGCCGTCGTTCGTGATCGTCGGCAGCCCGAACTTCTTGTCGAGCACGACGTTGCGGCCCTTCGGGCCGAGCGTCACCTTGACCGTGTCCGCGAGCTTGTTCACGCCGGCCTCGAGGCCGCGGCGTGCGGTCTCGTCGAAGCGGAGCATCTTGGACATCAGGCGCCGACCTTCGCGAGGACGTCGCGGCTCGAGAGGATGAGCAGCTCCTCGCCGTCGATCGTGATCTCGGTGCCGCCGTACTTCGAATAGACGACCTTCTCGCCGACCTTCACGTCGAGCGGGATGAGCTCGCCGGTGTTCTCGGCGCGCCGGCCCGGGCCGACCGCGAGCACCTCGCCCTGCTGGGGCTTCTCCTTCGCGGTGTCGGGGATGACGAGACCCGACGCCGTCGTCTCCTCCGCTTCGCTCGGGCGAACGACGATGCGGTCGTCCAGCGGCTGCAGCTTCATCTCCGATGCCTCCTGTGTGGCTGCGTTGGCACTCTTGCCATACGAGTGCCAATCTACCGGTCCGCGGGCCCGCTGGCAACCGCGCGGGCCGAGTGCTGATGTCCGCCGGGCCCGGAGTCGGCCTCAGGAGGGCTGCGGGAAGCCCATGCTCGGCTCCGCACCGGCCCCGAGCGGGGTCGGGCCGTCTCGGCGGAGGCGGAAGTGCGCCGCGGCGGCGATCATCGCGGCGTTGTCCGTGCACATCGCGCGGCTCGGGAGGAAGACGTGCCGCCCCTCCCGGGCGCAGGCGGTCGTCAGCCGCTCGCGCAGGGACGCGTTCGCCGCGACGCCGCCGGCGAGGCAGACCGAGCGGGCCGCGACCAGGTGCGCCGCGGCGAGGGCCTTGTGGACAAGGACGTCGACGACCGCCGCCTGGAACGAGGCGGCGACGTCGGGCGTCGCCACCTCCGGGTGGGCGCGGACGTGGTGGACGACGGCGGTCTTCAGCCCGCTGAAGGAGAGCTCGAGGCCCTGGTCGAGCATCGGCCGCGTGAAGGCGATCGCCGCCGGGTCGCCGTCGAGCGCCGCGCGCTCGATCGCCGGCCCGCCGGGGTAGCCGAGTCCGAGGTAGCGGGCGACCTTGTCGAAGGCCTCGCCGGCCGCGTCGTCGACCGTGCCGCCGAGGAGCCGGTAGCTCCCCGGGCCGTCCATCTCGACGAGGAGCGTGTGGCCGCCCGACGCGAGGAGGACCACGGCCGGCAGCTCCAGCTCCGGCTCCTCCAACAGCGAGGCGTAGAGGTGGCCCTCCAGGTGGTTCACCCCGACGAAGGGGACGCCCCAGGCGAGGGCGAGGGACTTGGCCGCCGAGATCCCGACGAGCAGCGCGCCGACGAGGCCCGGTCCGACGGTCGCGGCCACGGCGCCGATCGCCCCGCCGGGACCGCGAAGCGGCGACCCGGGCGTCCGGCGGCCCGGTAGCGGCAAGCCCGCGGCCGCGAGCGCCTCCTCGAGCACCGGCAGGATGCGCTCCAGATGGGCGCGTCCGGCCAGCTCGGGGACGACACCGCCGTAGCGCGCGTGGAGGTCGACCTGGCTGGAGACGATCGAGGAGAGCACCTCGCGCCCGCCGGCGACGACCGCGGCCGCGGTCTCGTCGCAGGAGGTCTCCAGCGCGAGCACGAGGCTGCCGGCCGGCCGGCCGCGACCGGCCGCGCTCACCCGCCCGCCTCCTTGCCGGTGGGCTCGTCGATCCTGCGGCCGATGGCCGCCAGACGCTCGCCGTAGAGGGCCGACTGCACGTCGTGCGCCCACATCACCAGGCCGTCCTCGTTGACCTCGGCGTAGTAGTTCTTCCGGATCCCGGCCGGGACGAAGCCGAAGAGCCGGTAGAGGCGCTGGGCGCTGTGGTTGGAGACCCGGACCTCCAACGTGAGCGCCTCCGAGCCGCGCCGGCGCGCCTCGGTCGCCAGCTGGTGGAGGAGCCGCATGCCGATCCGCCGGCCCTGCCAGGCGGGCGCGACACCGATCGTGGTGACGTGGCCCTCGCCGGCCACGAGCATGCACCCGGCGTAGCCCACCACCGCGCCGTCGACGAGCGCGACGTAGTAGGCGCGGGTCTCGGGCGCGGCGAGCTCGCTCAGGTAGAGGCCCGCCGACCACGGCCTCGGGAAGATCTGCTGCTCGATCGCCACGACAGCGCGCACGTGCCGACGCCGCATCGCCACGATGTCGATCTCGGCGTCGCATCGCAGCGGGGGCACGGTGGGCTCGGCACGGCGATGGCGGAGGCGGATCGCCACGGTCACTCCCCCACTGCGGCAGGCTCGGGGGCGTCCCCGGCGCGGGGCGCCGCGGCCCCGTCTCGCGTCGACCAGTTGATGCGGGCGTCGACCGCGCGCAGGTACTCCGGCCGGACCGCGAGCGGGTCCGCGAAGTCCCCCGCCGCCAGACGCAGCACGGCGAGGTCGGCGAGGGAGACCACCGGCGGGGCACCGAGCTCGTCGCCCGCCACCTGCACCCGCCCACCGCCGAGCGTGAGTAGCTGCGCGGCGTGGCGCCGGGCCCCGTCCCCGACGAGCAGCACCGGCGCGTCACCGCCGGCGAGCTCGCCCGCCAGGGCCTCCGGGGTGCCGAGCTCGATCGGCCCACCCACCCGGGAGGACCAGGCCACCTCGCCCCGGCGCATGTCGACGACGGCGAACGCCTCGCGCCCGCCGTGGCGGACGGCGTGGAGCAGCACGTCCGTGCTGGTGCAGGCCACGACGGGGAGGGCGAGCGCCCACGCCATCGCGGTCGCCGCCGCCACGCCGACCCGCAGCCCGGTGAACAGCCCCGGGCCCACGTCCACCGCGATCGCCTCCAGCGCCTCCGGACGGACGCCGGCGAGGTCGAGCACCTGGCCGATCGCAACGTGGAGCGTCTCGGCGTGCCGTCGGCCGGGCCGCGCCGTCGCGGCGGCAAGCAGCCCGGCCGTCCCGGCGAGCGCGACGCCGACCTCGACCGTCGCGGTCTCGATGGCGAGCACGGTCACGGCCGCGTCGCCCCCCGGGCCGGGAGGACGTCGCCCGGCGCCGCCTGCTCAGCGGCGAAGAGCTCGGCCAGGCGCGCGATCCTCGCCCCCCAACCGCCTCCGGGGTCGGCGAGCTCGACGAGGCGCTCGCCCCCGGGTCCGCCGTCGGCCCGCACCGTCAGGGTCACGACCAGCGCATGCTCCCCGAGCAGCGGTGCCGCCGCCTCGCCCCACTCGACGACGGCGACGCCACCGTCTTCGAGCACCTCCTCCAGCGCCAGGTCGGCGACCTCCGCCAACTGGTCGAGGCGCCAGCAGTCCACGTGGGCGACGACCGGATCGGAGTCGTAGAGGTGGCAGAGCGCGAACGTCGGGCTGGTGGCGCGGGCGCTCGCGCCGAGCGCTCTGACGAGGCCCTGTACGAGCGTGGTCTTGCCCGCCCCGAGCTCGCCGGAGAGCAGCACCACGTCGCCCGGCTCGACCAGCGCGCCGAGCAGGGCGCCGATGCGGCGCGTGGCCTCCTCCGAGGGGCTGACGAGCCTCGCGACCGTCGCCCCGGCGGTGCTCACGGCCCCGCGGCGGCCGCCGCCGCGAGCGCCTGCTTCGCCCGGACCAGGTCGGCCCGCATCTGGGCCACCACCATACCCCCGCCGCGCAGCGCGAAGGCCGGGTGGAACGTCGGGACGAGCACGGCCGCTCCGAACGGGTACGCCCGCCCGCGAAGACGCGTCACGCCCTCGTTCGTCCGCAGTAGCGAGCGAGCCGCGAAGTTGCCGAGCGTGACGACGACGCGGGGCCGGATCTCCGCCAGCTGGCCCTCCAGGAAGTGGCTGCACGCCGCGACCTCGGCCGGCTCGGGGTCGCGGTTGTTGGGCGGACGGCACTTCACGACGTTGGCGATGTAGCACGCGTCGCGCTCCATGGCGAGCTCCTCGACGATCAGCTGGTCGAGCAGCCGTCCCGAGCGCCCGACGAACGGCACCCCCGCGAGGTCCTCCTCCCGACCCGGCCCCTCGCCGACGAACATCAGGTCCGCGCGCGAGTCCCCGGCCCCGAAGACGACCGTGGTGCGGCCCGCGGCGAGCGGGCACGCCACGCACGCGCTCGCCTCGCGCTCGAGCTCGGCGAGCGTCGACACGCAGGCATGCTACCTGCGCAGCACGGCGGCGCCGTCGGGCGTGACCAGCCCGTACGGCGCCCCCGGGGGGCTCGCCTCGGCGCCGGCGGGCGTGGCGGCGGACGAGCGGACGGCGATGCGCGGGACGCGCGGCCCGATGCCACAGAGCACCTCGTAGCAGATGGTGCCGAGCCGCTCGGCCCACTCCTCGGCGGTGATCTCCTCGCCGCCCTGGCGGCCGATGAGGATCGCCTCGTCGCCCGGGCGCACCCCGCCGTCGGGCCCGCAGTCCACGATGACCTGGTCCATGGTGACCGTGCCGGCGATCCGCCGGCGCCGTCCGCCGACCAGCACCTCGCCTCCCCGTTCGAGCGCGCGGGGCACGCCGTCGTGGTAGCCGAGGGGGATCACCGCGACCTGCGATCGCACCGGGAGCTCGTACGCGAGCCCGTAGCTGGTGCGCTCCCCGGCGTCGAGCTCGCGCACGAGGTGGACGCGCGCCTTCAGCGACAGGACCGGGTGGAGCGCCGCGCTCGGGCCAAGCCCCGCGGCCAAGTGGCCCGCGGCCAGGTGACCGGCGAGGGCCGGCGAGGGCAGGTGGCCGTAGCAGGCGATGCCGCAACGGACGAGGTCGAGGCGGGCGGCGGGGTGGGCGATCGCGCCCGCCGAGTTCGCCGCGTGGACGATCGGCGGCCGGATGCCATGGCCGGCGAGCTCGCGGCGGACCTCGTCGAACACGCGGAGCTGGCGCGCGGTGAACGGGTCGTCCGGCTCGTCGGCGACGGCGAGGTGCGTGAAGAGGCCCTGCAGCTCGAGCTCGGGCGCCTCGGCGATCGCCTTCGCCACGGCGAGCGCCTCGCACGGCGCCGCCCCGACGCGGTGCATGCCCGTGTCGACCTTCAGGTGGACCTGGACCGGGCGACCGACCCCGGCCGCTGCACGGCGCGCCGCGGCGACGCCACCGTGGCGGTAGAGGGTCGGCGTGAGCCGGTGCACGACCGCCTCGCGCATCGCCTCGTCCGTCGGCTCGGAGAGCAGCAGGACCGGGGCTGTGACCCCTGCGGCGCGAAGCGCCAGGCCCTCCTCCACGAGCGCCACGGCGAGCCACGTGGCGCCGCCCTCGAGCGCCGCGCCGGCGACGTCTGGCGCGCCATGGCCGTAACCGTCGGCCTTCACCACGGCGCAGAGCTGCGCCGGCGCGACGAGCCGGGCGAGCAGGCCCGCGTTCTGCCGCACCGCGGCGAGGTCCACCTCCACCCAGGCCGGGCGGAACGCCTCAGCCATTGGCGGCGCCGGCGTGGCGCGCCCCGCCCAGCACGGCGGCGACGAGGGGAGGGAGGTCGCCGGCGACGAGCCCGTCGGCGGGACCGAGCGTAGCGGCGCGCCCGTGGGCGTGGGCGGCGAGGGCGGCGGCGAGCAACGGGTCGACCCCTCGGGCGAGGAAGGCGCCGATGATGCCGGAGAGCACGTCCCCGGTACCGGCCGTCGAGAGCCGAGCCGAGCCCGAGGTGACGAGCAGGACCGAGCCCGAGGGCGACGCCACGACGGTCGTCCAGCCCTTCAGCAGCACCGTCGCGTGCGCGCGCCGGGCCAGGTCGCGCGCGGCCGCGATCCGGTCCTCCCCGGGGCGGGTCCCGACGAGGCGCGCGTACTCCCCGTCGTGCGGGGTCATCACGAGCGGCGCCCTGCGTGCCGACAGGAGGCGGACCGCCTCGTCGAGCGTGCCGAGGGCGTTCAACCCGTCGGCGTCGAGGACGAGCGGCACCGCTGCGCCGACCACCAGGCGCCGGACCGCCGCCACGGTCTCGGAGGAGCTGCCGAGGCCGGGCCCGAGGACCAGCGCCCGGCACCTGCTGAGATCGTCGAGGAGCGGCACGGCCCAGTCGCTCGCCGGCAGGTGGCGGGCCACCGCCTCGGTGACGGGCACGGTGCCCGGCGCGACGCCCGGCGAGCCGAGCCGCACCATCCCGGCGCCGGCCCGTGCCGCCCCACGCGTGGCCAGCTCGGCAGCGCCGAGCATGCCGGGCGAGCCGGCGGCGACGTAGACCGCGGCGTCCCACTTGTGGCCCTCGGGCCGGCGGGCCGGCAGCAGGGCCAGGTCGGCGTCCTCGACGAGGTGCTGGGGCGGGTTGCCGACCGGGAGGCCGATCCGGCGGACGACGACCTCCCCGGCGCGCCGGCGGCCGGCGCCCAACAGGAGTCCCGGCTTCAGCGCGCCGAAGGTGACGGTGACGTCCGCCTGCACCGAGCGCGGGCCTGCCCGCCCGGTGTTGGCGTCGACACCGGTCGGCACGTCGGCCGCGAGGACGAACGCGCCGAGCGGCGGCGTCGGGGCGTCGTAGCTGCCGCGAAAGCCCGTGCCGAACGCGGCGTCGACGACGAGATCGCACGGCGGCAGCGCCGAGGGCGCCTCGGCGACGGGGACCACCCGGACGCTCGCGCCGCGACGGGCGAGCACGCGCGCCGCCACCCGGCCGTCGTCGCCATTGTGGCCCTTGCCGGCGACGACGACGATTCGCCGGCCGTAGCTGCCACCGAGCATCCGGAGCGCCTCGCTGGCGAGGGCGTAGCCGGCCCGTTCCACGAGCTCATCGATGCCGACGTGCGCCAGCGCCTCCGCGTCGACCGCCCGCATCTCCTCGGCGGTGCAGACCGGCCTCACCGGGCACCCCCCGAGGAGGGGGCGCGGTGCCGGACGGCCCGGCTCACTCTGCGACCACCACGGCGCCCGCGAGCCCGGCGGTGTGGGTGAGCGACACGTGGAAGGTCGCCACGCCGAGCTCGGCGGCGCGTTCGGCGGCGCGGCCCGACGCCGTGAGGTGCGGGGCGCCGTCCTCGGCGCGGCGCACCTCCAGCTCTGTCAGCCCGATACGCCACAGCCCGACGCCGAGCGCCTTCATCGCCGCCTCCTTGGCCGCGAAGCGCGCCGCCAGCCCGGGCACGGGGTCGACCCTCCCGGCGAGGTCCTCGCGCTCGGCAGCGGTGAAGACGCGCTCGGCGAAGCCCGGACGCCGCTGCAGCACGCGGCGGAAGCGGGCGATCTCCACGGCATCGAGACCGATGCCGATCACGGGGTGCCCGACCCGCGGGGAGCCGCCGCACCCCCGCTCACTCGACGGTGACGACCTTTGCGAGGTTCCTCGGACGGTCGACGTCGTTGCCCCGGGCCCGGGCGATCTCGTAGGCGAAGCGCTGGAGGGGCAGGACGTCGACGACGGGCGAGCAGAGCTCGAGGACGTGCGGGACCTCGAGCACGGCGTCGACGTGCCCGGCGGTCTCGCTGTCGCCCTGGTCGACCACGGCGACGACCGTCGCCCCCCGCGCCTTCATCTCCTCGACGTTGGCCATCACCTTCTCCCACAGCGGGTGCCGCGTCGCCACGACCACCACCACGGCGCCGGGCTCGATAAGCGAGATCGGCCCGTGCTTCATCTCGCCCGCCGGGTACGCCTCGGCGCGCACGTAGGCCAGCTCCTTCAGCTTGAGGGCGCCCTCCAGGGCGACCGGCAGGCCGGCGCCGCGGCCGAGGAAGTAGAAGTCGTGGACCTCCTTGAAGCGCAGCGCCACCTCCGCGTACTGCTCCGACGACGCCAGCGCGCCGGCGACGGCATCTGGGAGCCCGAGCAGGGTCTCGGCGATCTCGCGCCGCGCCGCGTCGTCGAGCGTCGAGCGGAGACGCGCCAGGTGGAGCGCGAACGCCTGCAACATGACGAGCTGGGCGAGGTGGCACTTCGTCGAGGCGACACCGATCTCGGGCCCGGCCCGCGTGTAGAGGGCGCCGTCGGCCTCTCGCGCCATGACCGAGTCGACCACGTTCGTGAGCGCGACGACCCGGGCGCCCCGCCGACGCGCCTCTTGCATCGCGTGCAGGGTGTCGATCGTCTCGCCCGACTGGCTCACCACGACGACGAGCGTCCGCTCGTCGAGGACCGAGTCGCGGTAGCGGAACTCGCTCGCGATGTCGGTCTCCGCGGGCATCCGGGCCCAGGTCTCGATAGCCTGGCGGCCGACCAGGCCGGCGTGGTAGCTCGAGCCGCAGGCGACGAGCATGACCCGCCCGAACGCGCGGAGCTGCTCGTCGGAGAGCGCCAGCTCCTCGAGCTCGGTCGAGCCGTCGGGCGAGACGCGCCCGAGGAGGGTGTCGCCGACGGCGACCGGCTGCTCGAAGATCTCCTTCGACATGAAGTCGGGGTAGCCGCCCTTCTGGGCGGCGGCGACGTCCCAGGTCACGTGCAGGCGGAGCGCCTCGACCGCCTCCCCGCTGGCCGAGACGACGGAGAAGCCGTCGCGGCGCAGCTCGACGACCTGGTCGTCGCCGATCTGGTACAGCTCACGCGTCGTCGCGAGCGCCGCCGCGATGTCGGAGGCCAGGATGCCGACGCCGTCCGACCACCCGATGATGAGCGGCGAGGTCCGCCGTGCGGCGACGATGACGTCGGGGTCGTCCAGATCGACGAAGGCGACGGCGAAGTCGCCGCGCACGACGGCGAGGCAGCGACGGACCGCTTCGACGAGCGAGCAGCCGCCGGCGCGCTCCTCCTCGACGAGGTGGACGAAGACCTCGGTGTCGGTCGCCGAGACCAACGTGTGGCCGGAGGCCCGGAGTCGCTCGGCGAGCTCGCGGTGGTTCTCGATGATCCCGTTGTGCACGATGGCGATCCGGCCCGTGCAGTCGAGGTGCGGGTGGGCGTTCTCCTCGGTCGGCGCTCCGTGCGTCGCCCAGCGCGTGTGCCCGATCGCCGCCCCGGCGGCGGCAGGCGCGTCGTCGGCCCGGGCGGCGAGCTTCTCGATCGAGCGCGCCCGCTCGGCGGCGCGGACCCGCCAGAGCTCGCCCGCCTCCTTGTCGACGATGACGATGCCGGCGGAGTCGTACCCCCGGTACTCGAGCGACTCGAGACCCGCGAGCAGGATGGAGACCGCGTCGGAGGAGCCGGTGACACCGATGATCCCGCACATGGTGACCCAAAGGCTAGCCGTGCGGCCCGCCACCTTCGCCGCATGGCGCCTCGCCGCGGGCTACGGCCGTGGCCCGGTGCCGCCCGTGCGCGCTGCCCCCGCGGGCGCTAGGGCTCCGGCGAGCCGAGGGCGCGGCGCACCACGGCGACGAGACGCTCGACCGCGCCCGCGGCCTCGTCGGCCGTCGGGGCCTCGACCATGACGCGCACCGCGGCCTCGGTGCCGCTCGCTCGTAGCAGCACCCTGCCCGAGTCGCCGAGCTCGGCCTCGACGCAGGAGACCTCCTGCCAGACCTCGGCCGCAGCGCCGAGCCTGCCCGGCTGTGCGACGGGGACGTTCCGCAGCTCCTGGGGCAGCCGGGTCATCGCCTCCGCGGCGAGGTCGGCGAGCCGCCGGCCGCTCCTGCTCACCAGCTCGAGCAGCTTCAGCGCCGTGAGGATCCCGTCGCCGGTCGTCGCCTCCCGCCGGAACACCAGGTGGCCCGACTGCTCGCCACCGAGGACCAGGGCGTTGGCCTCGAGCGCGTCGGCGACGTGGCGGTCGCCGACGGGCGTCTCGACGACCTTGATGCCCCGCGCCGTCAGCGCCCGCTTGAGGCCGAGGTTGCTCATGACGGTGACGACGATGGCGTCGTTGTCGAGCTGGCCGCGCTCGTGGAGGTCGAGGGCGAACATCGCGATCAGGTGGTCGCCGTCGACGACCCTTCCGAGGTGGTCGAGCGCGATCAGCCGGTCGGCGTCCCCGTCGAAGCAGAGCCCGAGATCGGCGCCCGCCGCGGTCACCGCCGAGCCGAGGCGCTCGGCATGGGTCGACCCGCACCCCTCGTTGATGTTGATCCCGTCGGGGTCCGCCGCCACCACGGCCGCCTCGACCCCGACCCGGGCCAGCACCGCCGGCGCGACGGCGCTCGCCGCGCCGTTGGCGCAGTCGCAGACCACGCGCAGCGTCGTCCCCGGCCGCATCGCGACGGAGGTCACCAGGTGGTCGAGGTAGGCCGAAACGGCCTCCGGCTCCTCGACGAGGTCGCCGACAGCCGCTCCCACGAGGGCGTTCGGATCGGCGGCACGCACCCCTGCCGCGGCGACGAGCAGGTCCAGCTCCTCCTCGACCGCGCGCTCCAGGGCGTCGGGCAGCTTCGTCCCGGCCGGGGACAGCAGCTTGATCCCGTTGTCGGAGAAGGGGTTGTGCGACGCCGAGATCATCGCCGCCGGGATCCCGCGCGCTGCGGCGAGCCAGGCCAGCCCGGGCGTCGGGATGACCCCGACGTCGACGACGGTCGTGCCCTCCGCCGTCAGGCCCGCGGCGAGCGCGCCGAGGAGCATCCGGCCCGAGCGGCGCGTGTCGCGCCCGACGAGGAACGTGCCCCCCGGCATCCGCCGTGCGGCGGCGCGCCCGAGCGCGAGCGCGAGCTCGGGCGTCAGCTCGGTGTTGGCGACACCGCGGATCCCGTCGGTGCCGAACCGCAGGGGCACGGCAGCCTCAGCGCTTGGAGTACTGAGGCGCCTTCCGGGCCTTCTTCAGGCCGTACTTCTTGCTCTCCTTCTCGCGGGCGTCTCGCGTGAGGAGGCCGGCACGCTTCAGGCCGGTCCGCAGCTCCGGGTCGAGCTCGATGAGGCCCCGGGCGATGCCGAGGCGCAACGCCCCCGCCTGGCCGGAGACGCCGCCACCGTCGATCGTCGCGTCGACGTCGTAGGTCTCGGCCCGGCCGGCGACCCGCAGGGCCTCGGTGGCATGCACCCGGTGGGTGGCCGACGGGAAGTACTCCTCGATCGGCCGGCGGTTCACCGTCACCGCACCCTGGCCGGGACGGAGGCGGACACGCGCGACGGCGGACTTGCGGCGGCCGGTGGACTGGACGAGCGGATTGGGCATGTACGACCCCTCTGGAGGAACTGCTAGGAGGCGCGGCGGGCGCCGGGCAGGTGGAGTGGCTTCGGCATCTGGGCGGCGTGCGGGTGGTCGGGCCCCGCGTAGACCTTCAGCTTGGCGAACATCTGTCGGCCGAGGGTCCCCTTCGGGAGCATGCCCCGCACGGCACGCCGGACGACCTCTTCCGGCTTGCTGTCGAGCAGCCTCGTGTAGCTCGTGGCGCGGAGCCCGCCCGGGTAGCCGCTGTGGTGGTAGGCCGTCTTGGCGTCCGCCTTGCCGGCGGTGAGCACGATCTTGGCGGCGTTGACGACGATGATGTGGTCGCCGGTGTCGAGGTGCGGCGCGAAGATGGGCTTGTGCTTGCCCCGCAGGCGCGCGGCCACCTCGGTCGCCAGGCGGCCGAGCACCAGGCCGTCGGCGTCGACGACGAGCCAGGCACGCTCGATCTCGCTCGGCTTCGGTGAGTAGGTGCGCACTGGGGTCCTTTGCTCGCGCTCTTCAGCGCGCTCGTTCGCGGAACTGACGCTCCGCCGCCGGGGGCCGTGACGGCCACGCCGGGCGCGAGGCGTGCCCAGCGTAGTCGAGGCGAGGGGGCCTGTCACACGGTCCCGGGCCGCGTCGGCGGGCGGGCCGCACCGGGCGCGCCGCGCCCGGACCACCCGGCCGGGGCCCGGCTCAGAGCACAGCTGACAGGAACCCCTTCGTGCGCTCCTGCTGGGGGTTGGCGATCACGTCGCGGGGGCTGCCCTGCTCGACGACGACCCCGCCGTCCATGAAGACCAGCGAGTCGCCGACCTCCCGGGCGAAGCCGATCTCGTGGGTGACGACGATCATCGTCATGCCCTCGGCCGCGAGGCCGCGCATGACGTCGAGCACCTCGCCGACGAGCTCGGGGTCGAGGGCGCTCGTCGGCTCGTCGAAGAGCATCAGCTTCGGCTCCATGGCGAGCGCCCGGGCGATCGCGACCCGCTGCTGCTGGCCGCCGGAGAGCTGGTTCGGGTAGGTGTCGCGCTTGTCCCCGAGCCCGACGCGCCCGAGCAGCCGCGTGGCGCGCTCGGTGGCCACGGCACGCGGCTCCCGCTTCACGAGCACCGGCCCGGCGGTGACGTTCTCGAGCGCCGTCATGTGCGGGAAGAGGTGGAAGTGCTGGAAGACCATCCCGATCGCGGCACGGCGCCGGCAGATCTCGCGCTCGGGCAGCTCGTGGAGGCGCCCACCGTGCTCCTGGTAGCCGACGAGGCTGCCGTCGACGTACAGCCGGCCCGCGTTGATGTTCTCGAGGTGGTTGATGCAACGGAGGAAGGTCGACTTGCCCGACCCCGAGGGGCCGATCAGGCACATCACCTCGTTCGGCGCCACCTCCAAGGTGATGCCCTTCAGCACCTCCAGGGATCCGTAGCGCTTGTGCACGCCCTCGGCGCGCACCATCGGTCCGGTCACCGCTACACCTCGACCGTCGCGCCGGGGAAGGGCACGCGCCACCTGGCGAAGTTCCGCCGGAGCTGGGTGCGCAACGGCGGGTACGGCACGGTCACGACGGCGCCCCGGGCGTAGTGGCGCTCGACGTAGTACTGGCCGATCGTCAGCACGGTCGACAGGGCGATGTACCAGAGGCTGGCCACGATCAGCATCGCGATGATCTGGTACGTGCGCGCCGCGATCAGCAACGACTCGCCGGTCAGCTCGTAGACGGCGGCGACCGAGGCGAGGGCCGAGGTCTTCAGCATCGAGATGACCTCGTTGCCCGTCGGGGGGACGATCACCCGCATCGCCTGGGGGAGCACGATCTTTCTCATCACCAGCGTGCGGCGCATCCCGAGCGACTGGGCGGCCTCGGTCTGGCCGTGCGCGACCGAGAGGATGCCGGCCCGGACGATCTCGGCGTAGTAGGCGGCCTCGTTCAGCCCGAGGGCGAGGATCGCGGCGTCGACGGCGGTGATGAAGGTCCCGGCGTTGCCGTGCACGAACTGCGGCCCGAACGGCACGCCGATGCCGAGCGAGGGGAAGAGAACCGCGATGTTGTACCAGAAGAGCACCTGGATGAAGACGGGCGTCCCCCGGAAGAACCAGATGTAGAGCCAGCTGGAGCCCGACACGAGCGGGTTCGGCGAGAGGCGCATCACCGCGAGGACGATGCCGAGGACGATCCCGATCGCCATCGCCCCGGCGGTGATCTCGAGGGTGAGCGCGACGCCGCCGAGGATCGGTCCGGAGAAGAGGTAGTGACCGACGACCCGCCAGCCGAAGCGGGGGTTCGTGACAAGGGTGTGGACGAGCATCGCCACCACCACGAGGAGGGCGGCCGTCGCCACCCATCGCCACCGATGACGCAGGGGCACCGCCCGGATCTCCTCTGGGCCGTGCCCCTGCGCGTCACTCATCATCAGCGGCCCCAGCCGCCCGTACCGCTCGGAGCCCGGGCGCTACGAGACGATCTGCGGGTTCGTGATCGCCCCGGTCTGGGTGCCCCACTTGGCGAGGATCTTGGCGTAGATCCCGTCCTTCATCAGCACCTTCACCGCGGCGAGCGTCGCTTTGTCCAAGGTGGACGACTTCGGGAACGCGAGCCCGTAGGGCGCGACCTCGAACGCCTGACCGTTGAGCTTGAACTGCCCGTTCGACTGCTTCACGATGTAGGCCGCGACCTGGGAATCGGAGAAGCCGAGCTGCGCGCGGCCGCTCGAGACCGCCAGGTTGGCCTCGTTCTGGTCGTTGTAGCCGAGCACCGTGACGCCGGCCTTCTTCGCCTTCTTGCAGGCGGTGTTCTGCGTCTGGGCGTCGGTCTGCTCGGTCGTCCCGTTCTCGACCGAGACCGTCTTGCCGCACAAGCTCGCCAGGCCGTTCAGCTTCAGGGTGCTCGAGGCCTTCGTGTAGTACCCCTCGCCGGCCTGGAAGTACGAGACGAAGTTCACGACCTTGGCGCGGGCGCTCGTGATCGTAAAGGAGGAGTTGCCGACGTCGAACTTGCCCGACGTGAGGCCGGTGATGATCGTGTCGAAGGTGATGTTCTCCGTCTTGGCCTTGACGCCCATCACCGCCGACAGGGCGGTCGCGAAGTCGGCGTCCATCCCGATGATGGTCTTGCCGTTCGCCGCGACGAACTCGTCGGGCGGATACGTCGCGTCCAACGCGTAGGAGATGACGCCCGTCTTCACGATGGAGGCCGGGACGAGCTTGGCCACGGCGGGGTCCTTCGGTGGCGTCGGGATCGTCGCCGCGTGGCGGACCGCGGCCCCGGCCGGCGCGCCGGCGACCCCCACCGCCAGCAGCGACGCTGCGAAGGCGGCGCCGAGCGAGGCCGCGAGCAACCTGTTGGGTCGGGTGCGGATCTGCGTCATGGTGCCTCCCACCTGCCAGATTGACGGCCAGAGCATAGCCAGTCACCGCCGATGGTTGCGGTCCTGGTCATATGGACTTCACGGGATCGTAACGACACGGGGCCGCTCAGCTCCAGGTGCCCCCGAGGTCGTCGGGATAGCGGACGGCGACAAGGCAGAGCCCCTGCGGCGGGGCGAGCTGCGGCGCGCCGGTGCGGTCGCCGCTGCGCAGCAGGGCCACGACGTCGCTCGGACGGATCCGCCCCGTCCCCGCCGCGACGAGCGCGCCGACGGCCGAGCGCACCATCTGGTGGCAGAACGCCTTCGCCTCGATCTCGAAGCGCAGCAGGCCCTCGCCCGCATCCTTCCAGTGCGCGTCGAGCACCCGCCGGGTGAGCGGGCCGGACGGGCGATCGGGGGGCCGGCGGCAGAAGGCGGCGAAGTCGTGCTCGCCGACGAGCGGGTCGGTCGCCAGGCGCAGCACGGCGAGGTCGACGGGCCCCCCGACGTGCCAGACGTGGCTGCGGCGCAACGGGTCGCGCCGGCCGACCTCGACGTCGTAGCGGTACCGGCGCGAGAGCGCCGAGCGCCGGGCGTCGAAGCCGGCGGGCACGGTGACGGCCCGCCACACCTCGACGTCCGGGCCTGCCTGGTGGGAGAGGGAGGTCGCGAGGACCGCCAGCTTCTCGCCCGGTGCGCCGGAGGCCCCGTACCGGCGGGCCAGGAGCCCGGCCGCCAGGTCGACGTGGACGACCTGGGCGGACGCGTGGACGCCGGTATCGGTGCGCCCGGCGCAGGTCCAGGCCACAGGGGCGCCGGCGATCGCCTCGAGCGCCGCGGCCAGCGCCCCCGCGACGGTGCGCTGGCCAGGCTGGGCGGCGAAGCCGTGGAAGCCCGAGCCGTCGTACGCGACCCCGAGGGCGACGCGGACGAGCGGCCCGGAAGGGGCCGCTCGTGCAGGTTCGTTTGTGTCCTCGGGCACCTCGGTCGGGGAGGCGGGCGGGCCGCCGTCGCCGGGCGTGCCGGGCCCGGCCGACCCGAGATCGAACAAGGTCAATCGCGAACGAACTCGATCCGGGCCATCGGGGCGTTGTCGCCCGGACGGGGACCGAGCTTCAAGATGCGGAGGTAGCCGCCCGGGCGATCGGCATAACGCGGGGCGATCTCGGCGAAGAGCCGGTGCGCCATCTCCTTGTCCCGGATGAACGCCACCACCTGGCGTTGGTTGTGGACCCCGCCGGCGCGCGCCTTCGTGATCAGCTTCTCGGCGACGGGCCGGAGGGCCTTCGCCTTCGCCTCGGTGGTGACGATCGCCTCCGCGGCGATGAGCGACGCGACGAGATTGCCGAGCATCGCCTTTTGGTGCGCGGGGCCACTGCCGAAGCGGGCACCCTTCCTCGGTGCGGCCGGCATCTCAGTAGCCTTCGCCGGCGAGCGAGAGGCCCCGCTCGTCGAGGCGCTGGATGACCTCGTCGAGGGACTTCTGACCGAAGTTCGTGATGTTCAACAGGTCGGCCGGCGTGCGCTCGACGAGCTCGCCGATCGAGTTGATCTGGGCCCGCTTCAGGCAGTTGCGCGGCCGCTCGGACAGGTCGAGGTCCTCGATCGGCTGGTCGAGGTCGGGCGAGCCGCTGGTCGAGGTCCCGACGTCGCCGAGCTCGAGACCCTGGGCGTCCTCGGAGAGCTCGGCGACGAGGCCGACGAGGGCGCGCAGCGTCTGGCCCGCCGAGGCGAGCGCCTCACGCGGGGTGACCGAGCCGTCCGTCTCGATGTCGAGCACCAGCCGGTCGAAGTCCGTCGACTGCTCGACCCGGGTCGGCTCGACCGCGAAGGCGACGCGCCGCACGGGCGAGAAGATGGCGTCCACGGGGATCACGCCGATCGTCGCCGAGTGCTTGTTGCGCTCGGCCGAGACGTAGCCCTTCCCGCGCTCGACCGTGACGTCCATCGCCAGGCGGCCCTTCGCGTTCACCGTCGCGAGGTGGAGCTCCGGGTTCAGCACCTCGACGTCCGAGGTCGTCTTCAGGTCGGCGCCGGTGACGTCGGCGGGGCCGCGCACGTCCACCCGGAGCGTCACCGGGTCGTCGCTCTCGGAGGTCAGCACCAGGTCCTTCAGGTTCAAGATGACGTCGCTGACGTCCTCCTTCACCCCCTGCAGGTAGGTGAACTCGTGCAGGGCGTCGTCGAAACGCACCTGGGTGACGGCCGCGCCCGGAATCGAGGACAGCAGCGTCCGCCGAAGTGAGTTGCCCAGCGTGTGGCCGAACCCTGGGTCGAGGGGGCCGATCGCGAACCGCTGGCGGTTCGCTTCCTCCTCGCCGACGGCCTCGACGCTGGGTCGCTGGATGATGAGCATCTTCTCTGGCTCCTGTGTGCCGCTGTCGTACTGCTGCGTGCGCCTACTTCGAGTACAGCTCGACGATGAGCTGCTCGCGCACCTGGGTATCGATCTGCTCCCGCTCGGGGAGCGTGCGGACGCGCACCGCGTTGCCGCCGTCTTCGACCTCGAGCCAGCCCGGGACCGGGCGGTCGATCGTGTCGAGGTTCTGGCGGACGGTGATCACGTCGCGTGAGGCCGGGGCGAGGGAGACGACGTCTCCGGGGCGCACCCGGTAGCTCGGGATGGTGGCCCGCTTGCCGTTCACGAGGACGTGGCCGTGGTTGACGAGCTGGCGCGCCTGGGCGCGGCTCGCGCCCCACAGGGCACGGAAGGCGATGTTGTCGAGACGGAGCTCGAGCATGCGCAGCAGGTTCTCGCCCGTGATGCCGCTCTGGCGGTTCGCCTCCTCGTAGAGGTTGCGGAACTGCTTCTCGAGCACGCCGTAGATGCGCCGCGCCTTCTGCTTCTCCCGCAGCTGGGCGAGGTACTCCGACCCCTGGCGCGTGCGGTCGCGACCGTGCTCCCCCGGCGGGTACGGCCGGCGCTCGATCGGGCACGCCATGCTCTCGCACTTCGGGCCCTTCAAGAACAGCTTTACCTTCTCCCGGCGGCAGAGCCTGCACGCCGGACCCGTGTAGCGGGCCATGCTCCTCCTCCGTCGGTCCCGCTAGACCCGGCGCCGCTTCTTGGGGCGGCAGCCGTTGTGCGGGATGGGGGTGACGTCCTTGATGCCGGTGACCTCGATCCCGGTCGACGCGAGCGACCGGATCGCGGTCTCCCGGCCGGAGCCGGGTCCGCGAACGAGCACGTCGACTCGGCGCACGCCGTGCTCCATCGCGCGCCGGGCGCACTGCTCGGCCGCCATCTGGGCGGCGAACGGCGTCGACTTGCGCGAGCCCTTGAACCCCACGTTGCCGGCCGACGCCCAGGCGATGACGTTGCCCTCGTGGTCGGTGATCGACACGATCGTGTTGTTGAACGAGCTCTTGATGTGCGCGACGCCGTGGGCGACGTTCTTGCGCTCGCGCTTGCGCGGCCTGCGGCCTCCGGGCTTCGTGGGCTTTGCCATCAGTGCTTGCGGACCTTCTTCTTGCCGGCGACGGTCTTCTTCGGTCCCTTGCGGGTCCGGGCGTTGGTGTGCGTCCGCTGGCCACGCACCGGCAGCCCGCGGCGGTGGCGGACGCCCTGGTAGGAGCCGATCTCCATCTTCCGCTTGATGTCCTGGGCGACGTCCCGGCGCAGGTCGCCCTCGACCTTCAGGTTGGCGTCGATGTAGTTGCGGAGGCGGGCGACCTCCTCCTCGGTGAGGTCGCGCACCCGTGTGTCCACGTTAACGCTGACCGCGTCGCAGACCTGCTGGGAGGTGGTGCGGCCGATGCCGTAGATGTAGGTGAGGGAGATCTCGAGGCGCTTCTCGCGCGGGATGTCGACGCCTGCGATGCGGGCCATCGGCTCAGCCCTGCCGCTGCTTGTGGCGCGGGTTCTCGCAGATCACCATGACCCGCCCGTGGCGGCGTATGACCTTGCACTTCTCGCACATCGCTTTGACGCTCGGTCGTACCTTCACTGCCCGTCCCCTGACTCGTGCCCAACTCGCCCATGCACCCGGGCCCCGCCGCAGCGGCGCCCGAACGACCTGCTACTTGTACCGATAGGTGATCCGCCCGCGAGTGAGGTCGTAGGGCGTGATCTCGACCTGGACCCGGTCGCCGGGCAGGATGCGGATGCGGTGCATGCGCATCTTGCCCGAGCTGTGCGCGAGCACCTTGTGGCCGTTCTCGAGCTCGACGCGGAACATCGCGTTCGGCAGCGGCTCGACGACCGTGCCTTCCAGCACGATCGCATCCTCCTTCGGCTTTGGCAGGTCATCCTCCTAGAAGCATTCCGTCCAGTGACGGGCGGGCCGCGTGCCCACTCACGGACCGTCCGGTGACGGGTCGCTTAGGCCTGCGGGTTGCTCCCGCACGGCCGTAGAGCCCTGTAGCGCTCGTGCGAGGCACGCGACTGGACGGCCGCGAGCCCCACGACCCGAAGCAGACAATGATGTTAGCACCGCCGGCGCGGCCCGGTCACGGCCCCAGGGGCCGGCGCGCCGCGCTCACGGCCGCTCACGGCCGCTCACGGCAGCGTGAGCACCTCCGGCCCGTCCTCGGTCACCGCGATGGAGTGCTCGAAGTGCGCCGACAGGCTGCCGTCGGCCGTCACGACGCTCCAGCCGTCGTCGAGCTCGATCGTGTCGGGCGTCCCGACGTTGATCATCGGCTCGACCGCGAACACGTTACCGACCTTGAGCTTCGGCCCGGGCGTGCCGGGCCAGTAGTTCGGGACCTGGGGCTCCTCGTGCATGGCCGTGCCGATCGCGTGGCCGACGTACTTGCGCACGACGGAGAAGCCGGCCGCCTCGGCGACCTCCTGGACCGCCCGGCCGATGTCGTGGAGGCGCCCCCCGGGCTGCATCTCCTCGATGCCGGCCCAGAGCGAGCGCTCCGTCGTCTCGAGGAGCCGGCGCGCGACGGGCGTCACCTCGCCGACCGCCACCGTGTACGCGGCGTCGCCGTGATAGCCCTCGATGATCGCCCCACAGTCGACCGAGAGCAGGTCGCCCTCCTTCACGACGTAGTCTCCGGGGATGCCGTGGACGATCATGTCGTTCGGCGAGGTGCAGATCACCGCCGGGAAGCCGTGATAGTTGAGGAAGTTCGAGCGTGCGCCGCGGCGCTCGAGCACCTCGCGGGCGACGGCGTCGATCTCGCGGGTGGTCACCCCGGGCCGCACCGCGGCGCGCGTTCGCTCGATCATCTCGGCGACGACGAGCCCCGCCCTGCGCATCTTCGCGATCTCCTCGGGGGTGCGGATCACGGCGCTCGCCAGAGCCGCTCGTCGATCACCCGGAGCAGCCGGTCGGTCACCTCGTCGGGCGTCCCCTCGCCGGCCACGGCCTCGAGCTTGTCCTTCTCCGCGTACCACGAGATCAGCGGCGCCGTCTGGGCCTCGTAAAGGTCGAGCCGGCGCTTGATCGCCGCCTCGGTGTCGTCCTGGCGCTGGACGACCTCACCCCCGCAGACGTCGCAGATCCAGTCGACGCGCGGCGGCACCTTGACCGAGTAGTTGGCGCCGCAGTCGGCGCAGACCCGGCGGCTGGCGAGGCGCTGGAGGACCAGCTCGGTCGGCACCTCGAGGTCCACCACGACGTCGAGCTCGATCGGCTCGAGCAGCTTGTGGAGCGCCTCGGCCTGCACCACGGTACGGGGGAAGCCGTCGAGGACGAAGCCACGCCCTTTCGTGTCGTCCTGGTCGAGGCGCAGGTCGACCATCTTCAGCACCACCTCGTCGGGGATGAGCTCGCCCGCGTCCATGTAGCGCTGGGCCTCCTGGCCGAGCGACGTGCGGGACTTCACCGCCGCACGCAGCATGTCCCCCGTCGCGATGTGCGGGATGACGTAGTGGTGCGACAGGCGGACGCACTGGGTCCCCTTGCCCGCCCCCTGCTTGCCGAGGACGACGAGTCTTGCGCCGGGTACCACCTAGCGGAGAAAGCCCTCGTAGTTGCGCATCGTGAGCTGGCTGTCGATCTGCTTGTTCGTCTCGAGCGCGACGCCGACGCAGATGAGCAGCGTCGTCCCGAAGAACGGGATCGACGTGATGTGCCAGGCCGCGAGCAGCACGGAGGGGAGGAGCGCCACGGCCGCGAGGAACAGCGAGCCGGGGAGGGTGATGCGGTTCAGGATCCGCGCGAGGTACTGCTCCGTCGGCTGCCCGGGGCGGATGCCGGGGATGTAGCCGCCCTGCTTGCGGATCGTGTCGGCCTGCTGGTACGGGTCGAAGCTCACCTGCACGTAGAAGAAGGTGAACACCACGATGAACAGGCCGTAGAGGACGAGGTAGACGCCGCCCGTCGGGCTGTAGAGGTTGGCCTGGATCCAGTTGCGCACGCCCTTCCAGGGCATGACCGTGGCGATCAGCACCGGGATGTACAGGATGGAGCTGGCGAAGATGATCGGGATGACGCCGGCCTGGTTCACCTTCAGCGGGATGTAGGTGCTCTGTCCGCCGTACATCCGCCGGCCCTGGACGCGCTTCGCGAAGGTGACGGGGATGCGGCGCTGGCCGAGCTCGACGAAGACGATCGCGACCAGCAGACCGACGCAGACGATGCCGATGATCACCAGCCCCGCCCAGCCCTTGGTCGCCTTGATCAGATCGACGTCGAGGGGGAGGGTGGCGACGACGTTGGCGAAGATCAGGATCGACATGCCCTGGCCGATGCCGCGCTCGGTGATCAGCTCGCCGAGCCACATGACGAACGCGGTGCCGGCGGTGAAGGTGAGGATGATGAACAGCACCCGCGGCGCGGTGAAGTCCGGGATGAAGTCGGCCGAGGTGGAGCCGCCGCCGAAGAGCTGGCCGGAGTGGAGCAGGAAGACGAGGCCCGAGGACTGCATCAGGGCGAGCGCCACCGTCAGGTAGCGCGTCGCCTGGGTGAGCTTGCGCTGGCCGACCGCACCCTGGTCACGCCACTCGGCGAACTTCGGGATCACCGTGCCGAGGAGCTGGATGATGATCGAGGAGGTGATGTAGGGCATGATCCCGAGCCCGAGCACCGCGGCGCGCGCGAGCGCCCCGCCCGAGAAGAGGTCGAGGAAGCCGAGGAGGCCCGAGCCCCTCGTGGAGTTCTTGATCGCCTGGATCTCGGAGAAGCTGACGCCCGGCACGGGCACGTTCGCGCCGAGCTGGTAGATCGCGACGATCAGCAGCGTGAACAGGACCTTGTTCCGCAGGTCGGCGACCTTGACCATATTGCGCAGGCTGGAGAGCACGACACCTCCCTGTTATTCGCAGGGCGCTGGACGTCCATCGTGGCGGGGTCCCGGATCCGGTGCCCCGGACCCTAGCGCCTCGGACGGGATCAGCGGTTGGCGAGAGCGTTGCCCCGAACAGGGGGCCGGCGGTCGCCGTAGGGCGAGGGGACGACGGTGGCGCTCCCGCCGGCGGCGGTGATGGCCCGCTCGGCGCTCTTCGAGAATCCGTGCGCCTCGACGGCGATCGCACGGGTGAGCGCGCCGCCGCCGAGGACCTTGACCAGCCCCTTGTGGTGGACGAGACCGGCGGCGCGCAGGGTGTCCGGCGTCACGGTGTCGGCGCCGATCGCCTCGAGCACGTCGAGGTTCACGACGTTGTACTCGACCCGGAAGGGGTTGGCGAAGCCGCGGAGCTTCGGAATGCGCTGGGTGAGCGGCAGCTGGCCGCCTTCGAAGCCCGGCTTGACCGTGTTGCGCGCCTTCTGGCCCTTGGTCCCGCGGCCGGCGGTCTTGCCGCCCTTGCCGCCGATGCCGCGACCGACGCGCCGGCGCGAACGGTGGGACCCGGGTGCCGGGGTCAGCTCGTGGATCCGCATCAGCTCTTCGCCTCCTCGCTCGTCGCCGCGGCGGCGTCCGCCGAAGCGGAGCGTGACCGGGCGGGCGCTGCCGCCGGGACCGACTCGACCCGCACCAGGTGGGGCACGCGTGCGATCATCCCGCGGATCTCGGGCCGGTCGGGCAGGGTGTTCGTCGCGCCGATCCTGCGGAGCCCGAGGGCCCGGAGGGTGGCACGGTGCTTCGGCTTGGTGCCGATGCCGGAGCGCACCTGGGTGACCTGGAGGGCGGCCGCCTCGGGGGCGGCCTTGGTGGCACGCGCCATCTCAGCGGGCCTCCGCGGCGAGGCGCGTGGCGCGGCGACGCTCGTCGTAGGCGCGCAGCACCCCGGCCGGGGTGACCTCTTCGGGCGTCTTGCCCCGAAGGCGCGCCACCTCGTCGGGGCGCCGGAGCGCCTTCAGCCCGGCGATGGTCGCGTGGGCGACGTTGATCGAGTTGGAGGTCCCGAGCGACTTCGCCACGATGTCGTGAATACCGGCCATCTCGAGGATCTGACGTGCCGCGCCGCCGGCGATCACGCCGGTGCCGGGAGCCGCGGGCTTGAGCAGGATGCGGCCCGCACCTGCCCGACCGAGGATCGGGTGGGTGATCGTCGACCCGGCGAGGGCCACGTCGAACAGGTTCTTCCTGGCCTCGTCGATCCCCTTTTGGACCGCGAGCCCGGCCTCCTTGGCCTTGCCGTAGCCGAGGCCGACACGGCCCTGGCCGTCGCCGATGACCATGAGCGCGGTGAAGGAGAAGCGGCGGCCACCCTTTACGACCTTCGCCACGCGGTTCACCTTGATGGTGCGCTCTTCGAACTGCTGCTCGGCCATCCTCAGAACTCCAGTCCCGCTTCGCGCGCTGCTTCGGCCAGGGCCGCGACCCTGCCGTGGTAGCGCGAGGAGCCACGGTCGAATACGACCTTCTCCACGCCCTTCTCCTTCGCCCGCGCCGCCACCAGGCGGCCGACCTCGGCCGCCGCGGCGACGTTGCCGGTCGGGTTCGCCCGTAGCGACGCCTCGACGGTCGACGCCGCCGCGATCGTGTGCCCGGCGACGTCGTCGATCACCTGGGCGACGATGTGCCGGTTGGAGCGGAACACCGCGAGGCGCGGCCGCTCCGGCGTCCCGGCGACCTTGCGCCGCACCCTGGCGTGGCGGCGCACCCTGAGCGCGTGCGTCCGTGATGCGTTCGTCATGGCTACTTCCCGGCCTTCCCTGCCTTGCGCAGGACCACTTCGTTGACGTAGCGCACACCCTTGCCCTTGTAGGGCTCGGGCTTGCGGATCTTGCGGATGTCCGCGGCCACCTGGCCGACGCGTTCCTTGTCGATGCCGCGCACGGTGACGCGGGTCGGCACCGGGACCTCGAAGGTGATCCCCTCGGGCGCGTCGACGACGACCGGGTGGCTGAAGCCGAGCGCCAGCTCGAGCTGGTTCGGCCCCTTCGCGGTCGCGCGGTAGCCGACGCCGACGATCTCGAGCTCCTTCGCGAAGCCGTCGGTCACGCCGGTGACCATGTTGGCGACGAGCGAGCGCGTCAGGCCGTGCAGGGCGCGGCTCATCCGGGCGTCGTCGGGCCGCTCGACGACGAGCACGGCGGCGTCCTCGTCGCGACGGACGGTGATGGGGTCCGGGATCGACCGCTGCAGGCTGCCCTTCGGGCCGCGGACGACGACTTCGTTCCCACCGATGGTGACCTCGACGCCCGAGGGCACGGGGATCGGGGCTCGGCCGATGCGGGACATCAGCCGACCTCCCCGCTCACGCCGGCGGTCGCCCCGACGGCGCTCCGGCGCTTACCAGACATAGCAGAGCACCTCCCCGCCGACCTTGCGCTGGCGCGCCTCGCGGTCGGTCATCAGCCCGTCGCTCGTCGAGAGGACGGCGACACCCATGCCCCCGAGGACGCGGGGCAGCCGCTCGGCGCGCGCGTAGACGCGGAGCCCCGGCGTCGAGACACGCTTCAGCCCCGCGATCGCGCGGACGCGCTCGGGCGTGTACTTCATCTTGATCTCGAGCACCGTGCCCGGGCGCTGCGGGTCGTCGCTCGTCTCGAACCCGGCGATGTAGCCCTCGCGCTCGAGGATGGACGCGAGCGAGGACTTCAGCTTCGAGCCCGGCATCCGCACCGAGTCGTGCATCGCGACGTTCGCGTTGCGCAGGCGCGTGAGCATGTCGGCGATCGGGTCAGTCATGGTCATCGTCGATCCCCTCCCCTCACCAGCTCGCCTTGGTCACGCCGGGGAGCTCCCCGGCGTGCGCCAGCTCGCGCAGGCAGATCCGGCAGAGCCCGAACTTGCGGAAGACCGCCCGCGGGCGACCGCAGCGCCGGCAGCGCGTGTAGCCGCGCACCTTGTACTTCGGCTTGCGCTGCTGCTTCTCAATCAGTGCCTTCTTCGCCATCGCTCGCTACTGTCCCTCGCGTCTGAACGGGAAGCCGAAGGCGTCGAGCAATGCCCGGCCCGCGGCGTCGGTGCGTGCCGTCGTCACGATCGTGATGTCCATCCCCCGGACCGAGTCGATCTTGTCGTAGTCGATCTCGGGGAAGATCAGCTGCTCCGTGACGCCGAACGTGTAGTTGCCGTGCCCGTCGAACGAGCGGGACGGCAGGCCCCGGAAGTCCCGGATGCGCGGGATCGCGAGGCTGATGAGCCGGTCGAGGAACTCCCACATGCGGTCGCCCCGCAGCGTCACCATGCACCCGATGGCGTTGCCCTCCCGCAGCTTGAAGCTGGCGATCGAGCGCCGCGCCCGCGTCACGACGGGCCGCTGGCCCGTGATCGTCTCGAGGTCGCGGACCGCCCCGTCGAGCAGCGACTGCTGCTGGGTGGCGCGCCCGACGCCCATGTTGATGACGACCTTCTCGAAGCGCGGGACCTCCATCACGTTCGAGAGACCGAGCTCGCTCGCGAGCTGGTCGCGGATCTCGCCCGTGTAGCGCGTCTTCAAGCGCGGCTGTTCGGCCACGGCCGTCGCCGCGCTCACAGGTCGCCCCCGCACTTGCGGCAGACCCGCGTCTTCACGCCGTCCTCCGAGATGCGGTAGCCGACCCGTGTCGGCCCGCACTTCGAGCAGAGCAGCGCCACCGACGCGACCGGCATCGGCATGTCCTTGTCGATGATGCCGCCCTGGGTCGTGGCGCGGGTCGGGCGGGTGTGGCGCTTGGCGATGTTCACCCCGGCGACGATCACCTTCTGCTCGCTCGGCATCGCCCGGATGACCTCACCCGTCTTGCCACGATCCTTGCCCGTGAGCACCTGAACCCGGTCGCCCTTGTGTATCCGCACCTAGATCACCTCCGGCGCGAGGCTAACGATGCGCATGAAGCGCTTGTCCCTGAGCTCCCGGCCGACGGGACCGAAGATGCGGGTCCCTCTCGGCTGGAGCTGCTCGTTGATCAGCACCGCGGCGTTCTCGTCGAAGCGGATGTAGCTGCCGTCGGGACGGCGCTTCTCCTTCTTCGCCCGCACGACGACGCAGCGGACCACGTCGCCCTTCTTCACCGCGGCGCCGGGAACGGCGTCCTTCACCGTCGCGATGAAGATGTCCCCGATGCGCGCGTAACGACGGCGCGAGCCCCCCAGCACCTTGATGCAGAGGACCTCCTTGGCGCCGGAGTTGTCGGCGACCCTGAGACGCGACTCCTGCTGGATCACCGCGCACGCTCCACGATCTCGACCAGGCGCCACCGCTTCAGCTTGGAGAGCGGGCGGGTCTCGGCGATGCGGACGCGGTCGCCCACGGCCGCGGCGTTCTCCTCGTCGTGGACGTACAGGCGCTTGGTCCGCTGGACCGTCTTCGCATAGCGGGCGTGACGGACACGCTCGATCACGGTGACGACGGCGGTCTTCTCCATCGCATGCGAGACGACCGTCCCCTCGCGCACCTTGCGGGCGTTGTCCCGAGCGGTCTCGGGCGTCTGCCCGGCGGTCTCGGCCATCACTCCTCCTCCGTCACTCGGCTACGGCGCGCGGCCACGGCGCGCCGGGGCGCCTTCGCCACGGCCGGGGCGCGCCGGGCGGCCGGCACGATGCCGGACTCGCGCTCGGTCCGCAGCGTGAGGAGCCGAGCGATCTCCTTGCGCAGGACGCCGATGCGGCTCACGTTGTCGAGCCGGCCCGTGGCGAGCTGGAAGCGCAGGTTGAACAGCTCCTTGCGCGAGTCGACGAGGCGCTGGTCGAGGTCCGCGTCGTCGAGCTCGCGAAGCTCCGTCGCCTTCGCCATCAGACCTGCACCTCCGTCGACGAGCCAACGCCGGGACGCACCACGAAGCGCGCCTTCAACGGCAGCTTCTGGATGGCGCGCTCCATGGCGCCGCGCGCCAGCTGCTCGTCAACGCCGGAGAGCTCGAACAGGATCCGGCCTGGCCGGACCACCGCCACCCAGTGCTCCGGGTTGCCCTTGCCCGAGCCCATGCGCGTCTCGGCCGGCTTCTGGGTCACCGGCTTGTCGGGGAAGATCCGGATCCAGACCTTGCCGCCTCGGCGGACGTAGCGGGTCATCGCGATACGGGCAGCCTCGATCTGGCGGGCCGTGATCCAGCCCGGCTCGAGCGCCTGGATGCCGTAGTCGCCGAAGTCGATCGACGCGCCGCCCTTGGCCATGCCGGTGAGCCGGCCCCGGTGCTGCTTGCGGTGCTTGACCTTGCGGGGCATCAGCATGGTCAGTCCGTCTCCTTGCGGAAGTGCGGGAGGTCGTGGTGCTGCTCGCGGGTACGCCGCTCGATCTCCTCCTCCTCCGCCAGGAGCTTCTCGAGCGGGTCGTCCGGGGACGCCGCGGCCACGAGCACCTCGCCGACGGGCGGCTGCTCCTCGACCACCTCTTCGGCGGCCGCGGCCGGGGCCGGGGCCGGGGCCTCGACGCCGGGCGCGGCCGGCGTGCCGGGCTCGCCGAGCTCGGGCCGGCGGCGGCCGCCTCCGGCGCTCACGATGCGGCGGGGGCGCGTCTGGCCGGACGTCTCGCCGACGGCCATCGCGGCCTCGCGGGCGATCTTGTCCTCCGCGGCGGTGCGGTACGGCAGGATGTCGCCCTTGTAGATCCAGACCTTGATCCCGACGCGGCCGGTCGTGGTCCGCGCCTCGCGGAAGCCGTAGTCGATGTCGGCGCGCAACGTGTGCAGCGGCACCCTGCCCTCGCGGTAGGACTCCTTGCGGGCCATCTCGGAGCCGCCGAGGCGGCCCGAGCACTGGACGCGCACGCCGAGGCCGCCGGCCTTCTGCACGGTCTGGATGGCGCGCTTCATGGCGCGGCGGAACGAGATCCGGCGCGCCAGCTGGTCGGCGATGCCCTGCGCGATCAGCGCCGCGTCCAGCTCCGGTTGCTTGATCTCCTGGATGTTCAGCTGCACGTTGGGGTTCTTCGTGATGCGCGCCAGCTGGCGGCGGAGGCGGTCGGCCTCCTGGCCGCGCCGGCCGATCACGATGCCCGGGCGCGCCGTGTGGACGTCGACGCGCAACCGGTCACGGGTGCGCTCGACCTCGATGCGGCTCACGGCCGCCGCCTCCAGCTGGCTCATCAGGTAGTCGCGGATCTTCCAGTCCTCGATCACCGCGTCCTGGTAGTCCCGGTCGTCGAACCAGCGGGACTTCCAGTCCGTCGTGATGCCCAGCCGAAAGCCGTAGGGGTTGACCTTCTGGCCCATCAGTCCTCTTCTTCCTGTGCGGCCGTGTCGGCCGCCTCGGCCGCGACCGCCTCGTCCGAGGCGTCCTCCGCCCCGGCGTCACCGGTCTCAACCACCTCGTCCTCGGCCTCGCCGTTCTCCGCCGCCTCGGCCTCGAGCGCCTCGGTCTCGAGCGCCTCGGTCTCGAGCACCTCGGTCTCGGGGGCGGACGTCGCCTCCACGAGCTCGCCGCCGGCATCGGCCGCCCCGGCGCTCGGCGCCGGCTCACCCGCCTGGTCGGCACGCGAGCGTCGCCTCGCGCCGGCGACGCGGCGCGCCCGGCGCTCAGCCGCCTCCGCCGCCACCCGGGCCCTACGGCGAGCCAGCTGCTCGTCGGGCATCCGGGCGAGGACGATCGTGATGTGGCAGGTGCGCTTGCGGATCCTGGTGGCGCGCCCGCGGGCACGGGGCCGCCAGCGCTTCAGGGTGGACCCCTCGTCGGCGAAGCACGACGCGACGTACAGCTCGTCGGGGTCGAGACCGTCGTTGTGCTCGGCGTTCGCTCCGGCGGAGCGCAGCAGCTTCGCCACGACCGGCGCGGCGGAGCGCTCGCAGTGGTCCAGGATCTCCGTCGCGCGCGAGTACTCGACTCCGCGGATCAGCTCGAGGACCTCGCGGGCCTTGTAGCCCGACAAGTGGCAGTAGCGCAGCACCGCACGGGTCCCGGGGCGCTCGTTCGTCTTCACGGCCATGGTCAGCGCCTCCCCGCGCGTTCCTGGCCGGCGTGGAACCGGAACGTACGCGTCGGGGCGAACTCGCCGAGCTTGTGCCCGACCATCGCCTCGGTGATGTAGACGGGCACGTGCTTGCGCCCGTCGTGCACGGCGATCGTGTGCCCGACCATGTCGGGGATGATCGTCGAGCGACGTGACCAGGTCTTGATGACCTTCTTCTCGTTGCGACTGTTCAGGTCGTCCACCTTGCGCAGCAGGTGGTCGTCGACGAACGGTCCCTTCTTCAAGCTGCGGGGCATCGTGTCCTCGCTCTGGGCGTCAGCGCCGGGCGCCGCGGCTGCGGCGGCGCCGGACGATGAGCTGGTCGGACTTCTTGTTCCTCGAGCGGGTGCGGCCCTCCGGCTTGCCCCACGGCGAGACCGGGTGGCGTCCACCGGACGTCTTGCCCTCGCCACCGCCGAGCGGGTGGTCGACGGGGTTCATGGCGACGCCGCGGGTCTGGGGCCGGACGCCCTTCCAGCGGTTTCGCCCGGCCTTGCCGATCGAGACGAGCTCGGCCTCGGCGTTTCCCACCTCGCCGATCGTGGCGCGGCAGTCGATCGCCACCCGGCGCATCTCGGTCGAGGGGAGGCGCAGCGTGGCGTAGGCGCCCTCCTTCGCCACGAGCTGGACGCTCATGCCGGCGCCGCGGGCGATCTTGCCCCCACCGCCCGGACGGAGCTCCACGTTGTGGACGACCGAGCCGACGGGGATGTAGCGCAGCGGCAGGGCGTTGCCCGGACGGATCTCGGCGCCCTGGCCCGACTGCAGCTTGTCGCCGACCGCGACACGCTGGGGGGCGAGGATGTAACGCTTCTCGCCGTCCGCGTAGTGCAGGAGGGCGATGCGCGCGTTGCGGTTGGGGTCGTACTCGATCGCCGCCACCTTGGCGGGGATGCCGTCCTTGTCCCGCCAGAAGTCGATGATCCGGTACTGGCGCTTGTGACCGCCGCCGCGGTGGCGGGCCGTCTTGCGCCCGTAGCTGTTGCGGCCCCCGGTCGAGGGGAGCGGCACGGTGAGGGAGCGCTCGGGGCGGTCCTTCGTGATCTCCGAGAAGTCGGTGACCGACTGGAACCGCCGGCCCGCGCTCGTCGGCTTGCGCTTGCGCACTGCCATAGCTCGCCCCTCAGCTCTCGAACAGCTCGATGCGGTCGTCGCCGACGAGCCGCACGATCGCACGCTTGGTGTCCGCACGCCGGCCGAAGGTCGCCGCGCGGCGGTTCCGCTTCCGCTTGCCCTTGCGGTTCAAAGTGTTGACGCTGGCGACGCGCACGCCGAAGGCCTGCTCGACGGCCTCGCGGATCTCCACCTTGCTCGCCCGAGGATCGACGACGAACACGTAGGCGCCGCCGTCCATCAGCCCGTAGGACTTCTCCGAGATCACGGGCCGGAGCAGCACTGCTCGCTCGCCGCTCATGCGTCCTCCCCTGCCTCGGCGGCGCCGTCGGCGGCCGCGCCCTCGCCCGCGTCAGGGGCGGGCTCCTCAGCGACCGGCTCGGCGCTCTCCTCCGCCGCCGGTGCGACGGCGGCGGCCGCCTTCGCCGGGGCGCGGCGTGCCTTGGCCGGCGCCGCGGCGACCTCGGTCGCCGTGCCGAGGAGGGTCTCGTCGGTGAACACGATGACGTCGGCGCCGAGGACGTCGTACGCCGTCAGCTGGTCGGCCGGGATCGTGACGACCTCCGGCAGGTTGGCGAAGGACTTCGCCGCCGCCACATCGGCGCGGGCGAGGACGACGAGCACCGTGCCCTCGCAGGAGAGCGCGCCGAGCGCGGCGAGGGCGTCCTTCGTCCTCGGGACCTCGAAGGTCCAGCGGTCGATGAGCCGCATGCCGCCGTTGCGCGCCCGGTCCGACAGGGCGCAGCGCAGCGCCTGCTGGGTCATCTTGCGGGGCGTCTTCTGCGCGTAGCTGCGCGGCTTCGGTCCGAGGGCGACCCCCCCCCCGCTGTAGTGCGGGGCGCGGATCGATCCCTGGCGGGCGTTGCCCGTGCCCTTCTGGCGGTACGGCTTCGCCGAGCCGCCGCGCACCTCGGCGCGCGTGCGGGTGCTCTGGGTCCCCGAGCGCCGCCCCGCCAGCTGGGCGGTGACGACCTGGTGGAGCAGGGGGCCGTTCAGGGGGACCGAGAAGATGGTCGGGTCGAGGGTGACCCTGCCGAGGGTCGTGCCGTCGGCGGAGGTGCGCTCGATCGTCACGTCCTCCAGCCGGGGGCGCTCGGCCTCGCGGGTTGCGGCGGAACTCACCGGCCACCTCCCTTCACCGCGTTGCGGATCAGCACCAGGCCGCCATTCGGGCCGGGGACCGCGCCCTTCACGAGCACGAGCTGACGCTCGGCATCGGCCTCGACGACCTCCAGGTTGAGCGTGGTGACCCGGGCGTGGCCCATGTGGCCGGCCATGCGCGTGCCCTTGAACACCCGGGCTGGCGTGGCGCAGGCGCCGATCGAGCCGGGAGCACGGTGCTTCTTGTGGTTGCCGTGCGCCGCGCCCTGGCCCTTGAAGTTGTGCCGCTTCATGCCGCCGGCGAAGCCCTTGCCCTTCGAGATCGCCGTGACGTCGACCTTCTCGCCCGCGGCGAGCACGCCCGCGTCGAACTCCTGGCCGACGGCGTAGCCGCTGGTGTCGTCGACCCGCAGCTCGACGAGGCGGCGACCAGGGTCCACGCCTGCCTTGGCGTAGTGACCCGTCTGCGGCTTGGTCAAGGTGGAGGCCCGCCGCACGCCGTACGTCACCTGGACGGCCGAGTAGCCCTCGTGCTCGGGGGTCTTCACCTGGACGACCCGCAGCGGCGACACGCGCACGACCGTCACCGGGACGGCCCGGTGCTCCGCGTCGAAGATCTGGGTCATGCCGACCTTCTCGCCGACGATCGCCTTGGTTGCCATCGTGCTCGCTCGTCTCTCCGTGGGATTCGATCCGCCTCGTCCGGACACAGCAAGGCCCGTCGGGGGAGGAGCCGGTCCGGCGGGACGGACACGACCGTCCCTCGCTCATGCGTGCGCTCCGCCCGGGAAACCCCGAGCGGAGCGCTCGTTCTTCGGTGCCGGGCGGTCCCCCGGGACACATCCCGGGGCACGCTCGGACGTCGTGCTCGTCACCCGCCCCGCACGGCGCGGCGCGAGACGACGACTATACCACCAGGCGGCCAGGTGGCCGCCTGGCGTCAGGCCGACTGGATCTTGATCTCGATGTCGACGCCGGCCGGCAGGTCGAGCCGCTGGAGGGAGTCGACGGTCTTCGGGCTGTGCTCGACGATGTCGACCAGCCGCTTGTGGATCCGCATCTCGAAGTGCTCGCGGCTGTCCTTGTGCTTGTGGGGCGAGCGGATCACCGTGTACCGGTGCTTCTCCGTGGGCAGCGGGACCGGCCCGCGGACCTGCGCCTGGGTGCGAAGCACCGTCTCGACGATCTTCTTCGTCGACTGGTCGACCACCTCGTGGTCGTACGCCTTCAGGCGGATGCGGATCCGCTGGCGGGGACCGTCAGCCACGTCTCGCTCCCGTCGCTACTTGAGGATCTTCGTGACGACGCCGGAGCCGACCGTCCGGCCACCCTCACGGATGGCGAACCGCAGCCCCTCGTCCATGGCGATCGGCTTCTGCAGCTCGACGGTCATCGTGGTGTTGTCACCGGGCATCACCATCTCCGTCCCCTCGGCGAGGGTGATGGAGCCGGTGACGTCGGTGGTGCGGAAGTAGAACTGCGGCCGGTAGTTCGAGAAGAACGGCTTGTGCCGGCCACCTTCCTCCTTCTTCAGCACGTAGACGTTGGACTCGAAGTTGGTGTGCGGCGTGATCGATCCGGGCTTGCACAGGACCTGCCCGCGCTCGACGTCCTCCTTCTTCGTGCCGCGCAGCAGCACGCCGACGTTGTCACCGGCCTGGCCGGAGTCGAGCAGCTTGCGGAACATCTCGACGCCGGTGACGACCGTCTTCTGCGTCGGGCGCAGACCGACGATCTCGATCTCGTCGCCGACCTTGACCTGGCCCTGCTCGATGCGGCCGGTCACGACAGTGCCACGGCCGGTGATCGTCATCACGTCCTCGATCGACATCAGCAGCGGCTTGTCGATGTCCCGGACGGGCTGGGGGATGTAGTCGTCGACCGCCTCCATCAGCTTCAGGATGCCCTGGGCCGCCTCGGCGTCGCCCTCCAGCGCCTTCAGCGCGCTGACGCGCACGATCGGGGTGTCGTCGCCGGGGAACTCGTACTCGGTGAGCAGCTCGCGCACCTCGAGCTCGACCAGGTCGAGCAGCTCCTCGTCGTCGACCATGTCCGCCTTGTTCAGCGCGACAACGATGGACGGCACGCCGACCTGGCGGGCGAGCAGGACGTGCTCACGCGTCTGGGGCATGGGGCCGTCGGCGGCCGACACGACCAGGATGGCGCCGTCGACCTGGGCGGCGCCCGTGATCATGTTCTTGATGTAGTCGGCGTGGCCGGGCATGTCGACGTGGGCGTAGTGCCGCTTGTCGGTCTCGTACTCCACGTGGGCGATCGAGATGGTGATGCCGCGCGCCTTCTCTTCCGGCGCCTTGTCGATCTGGTCGAACGCCGTGAAGGCGACGTTCGGGTTGTGGTCGTGGAGGACCTTGGTGATCGCAGCCGTGAGCGTCGTCTTCCCATGGTCGATGTGCCCCATCGTCCCGATGTTGACGTGAGGCTTGGTCCGCTCGAACTTCTGCTTGGCCATTTCTGCCGACAGCTCCGTCTGCTCTGGGCAGGGCCGCTCCGGCCCGCCGTGACCTGGATTCCGTGGATCGGTCGTCGTCTCGCCCGCCCCGGGCGCAGCACCTTCGCTGCGCGGGCGTTCCGGACTGGACCCCTCCGCTCGGTTCCCTTACTCCCCCGTCGCCCGGGCGACTATCTCCCGGGCGATCGAGTCGGGAACTTCCTGATAGGAGTTGAACTGCATCGAGTACATCGCGCGTCCCTGGGTGCGGGAGCGCAGGTCGGTAGCGTAGCCGAACATATCGGACAATGGAACCTGGGCCCGGATGACCTGGTTCGAGCCACGTTGCTCCATGCCCTCGACCCTGCCTCGGCGCGAGGAGAGGTCGCCGATGACGTCGCCCATGTACTCCTCGGGCGTGACGACCTCGACTGACATTATCGGCTCGAGCAGGACCGGCCGCGCGGCGCGCGCCGCCTTCTTGAACGCCAGCGAGCCGGCGATCTTGAACGCCATTTCCGAGGAGTCGACGTCGTGGTACGAACCGAAGGTGAGGGTGATCCGTATGTCCACCGTCGGGTAGCCGGCGAGCACGCCGGACTCCATCGCCTCGCGGATGCCGGCGTCGATCGAGGGGATGTACTCCTTCGGGATCACCCCGCCGGTGATCTTGTCGACGAACTCGTAGCCGCCTCCGGGGCCGGTCGGCTCCAGGCTGATGACGACGTGGCCGTACTGGCCGCGGCCGCCGGTCTGGCGGATGTAGCGCTCCTCGATCTTCGTCACCGCGTCGCGGACGGTCTCGCGGTATGCCACCTGGGGCTTGCCGACGTGGGCGTCGACCTTGAACTCGCGCAGCATCCGGTCGACGAGGACCTCGAGGTGGAGCTCGCCCATGCCCGAGATGACGGTCTGGCCCGTCTCCTCGTCCGTGCGGACGCGGAACGTCGGGTCCTCCTCGGAGAGGGCGAAGAGCGCCTTGCCCAGCTTGTCCTGATCGGCCTTGGTCTTCGGCTCGACGGCGACGTGGATCACCGGCTCGGGGAAGGTGAGCGACTCGAGCACCACCGGGTTGGCGGGGTTGCAGAGGGTGTCGCCGGTGGTCGTCGTCTTCAGCCCGACGACCGCCACGATGTCGCCGGTGAAGACGACGTCCTTGTCCTCGCGGTGGTTGGCGTGCATCTGGAGGATGCGCCCGATCCGCTCCCGCTTGTCCTTGGAGGAGTTGAGCACGGTCGTGCCCTTCTCCAGGGTGCCGGAGTAGACGCGCATGTAGGTGAGCTTGCCGACGAACGGGTCGCTCATGATCTTGAACGCGAGAGCCGCGAACGGCTCGTCGTCGCGCGGCTCGCGCACCAGCTCGGCGTCGCCGCGCAGCGAGTGCCCGATGGTCGGCGGGACGTCGAGCGGGCTCGGGAGGTAGTCGACCACGGCGTCGAGCAGCGGCTGGACGCCCTTGTTCTTGAAGGCCGAGCCGCAGAGCACCGGCACGGTGTGACCGGTGATGGTGCCGGTCCTGATCGCCCGGCGGAGGTCCTCGGCCGTGATCTCCTGCTCGTGGACGTACTTCTCCATCACCGTGTCGTCGTAGTTCGACACGATGTCGACCAGGTCGTGGCGGGCCTCCTCGGCAGCGGCACGCAGCTCGGCGGGGATCTCCTCCTCGCTCCACTTCTCGCCGAGGCCGTCCTCCCAGATGAGCGCCTTCATGGCGACGACGTCGACGACGCCGCGGAACTCGGACTCCGAGCCGATCGGCAGCTGCAGCACCGCCGGCACCGCGTCGAGGCGGTCGCGGATCATCTGGACCGTGCGCTCGAAGTTGGCCCCGATGCGGTCCATCTTGTTGACGAAGCAGAAGCGCGGGACGCTGTACTTGTCCGCCTGGCGCCAGACGGTCTCCGTCTGGGGCTCCACGCCGGCGACCGCGTCGAACACCGCGACCGCGCCGTCGAGCACGCGCAGCGACCGCTCGACCTCGACCGTGAAGTCGACGTGGCCGGGCGTGTCGATGATGTTGATCCAGCAGTCCCGCCACCGGCACGTGGTCGCCGCGGACGTGATGGTGATGCCGCGCTCCTGCTCCTGGACCATCCAGTCCATGGTCGCGGCGCCTTCGTGCACCTCGCCGATCTTGTAGTTGCGACCGGTGTAGTAGAGGATGCGCTCGGTCGTCGTGGTCTTGCCCGCGTCGATGTGCGCCATGATCCCGATGTTGCGGGTCTTGGCCAGCGGGAACTCGCGGGTGGGGATGTTGGCCATGGGGTCCAGTTTCTCTGCTCGGTCGGTCCAGGGGGTGGATGCGAGGCGTACGGGCGGGAGGGAGATCGCGCCAACGTCCCGCCTCGGAGGCGACGCGCTACATGTACAGAGTACGGCCTCGCCTGCGCGTTACCAGCGGTAGTGCGCGAACGCCTTGTTCGACTCGGCCATCTTCTGCAGGTCCTCGCGCCGCTTCACCGCTGCACCGATCCCGTTCGCCGCGTCGAGGATCTCGTTGGCGAGGCGCAGCGCCATCGTGCGCTCGCGGCGCTGGCGGGCGTAGCTCACGACCCAGCGCACCGAGAGCGTGGTGGCACGCCTGGGGCGCACCTCCACCGGGACCTGGTACGTCGCACCGCCGACGCGGCGGCTGCGCACCTCGAGCTCGGGCCGGGTGTTGTCGAGGGCCCGCTTGAGCGTGCCGATCGCGTCCCCGCCGGTCTTCTCGGCGACCACCTGGAGGGCGTCGTAGACGATCTTCTCGGCCAGGCTCCGCTTGCCGCGCGAGAGCACCTTGTTCACCAACTGGGTGACGAGCAGCGACCGGTAGACGGGGTCCGGCTGGAGCTCGCGACGCGGTGCGGGACCGTTGCGGGGCATCTCAGGACTCCTTCTTGGCGCCGTAGCGGCTGCGGGCCTGCTTGCGGTCGCGGACGCCTGAGGTGTCGAGGGTGCCGCGGACGATCTTGTACCGGACGCCGGGGAGGTCCTTCACCCGGCCGCCACGGACGAGCACGATCGAGTGCTCCTGGAGGTTGTGCCCCACGCCCGGGATGTACGCCGTGATCTCGGCGCCGCCGGTCAAGCGGACGCGGGCGACCTTGCGCAGCGCCGAGTTCGGCTTCTTCGGGGTCGTCGTGTAGACGCGCGTGCAGACGCCGCGACGCTGCGGGGCGCCCTTCAGCGCCGGCGTCTTCGTCTTCGTCCGCTTGGATGTCCGCCCTTTGCGGACGAGCTGGGCAATCGTGGGCACGCGAAACCTCTCGGGACTGCGGTGGATGGGTCGTCGGCCTGGCGTACGCCACGCGCAGACGGCCAGACGATACTAGAGCCCGCTGACCTGGTGGGCAACAGGCCCCAGCTCGGCGGGTCCCCGGCAGGGACGGCCGCCGTGGCAGCCGTCCCTGCCGGTAGGGATCAGTAGGTGCCCTCCCCGGTCGGCCCGAGCTCTTCGGACGCCGGCGCCGCCGCGACCTCGGCGGACGCCTCCCCGCCGGCCTCGGGAGCGGCGGCGGCGCCCGCGCCATCCTCCGGCTGGACCTCGACGGCGACGGCCGGGGCCTCGCCCTCGCCGTCACGGAGGTACTGCAGCGCCTCGTCGACGGCTCCCTGCTCCTCGCGGTAGCCGCCGAACGGCGAGCCCTCGACGTTGCGCAGCCAGGCGGCCAGCTCGTCGGTGCCCGGCTCGGCGAGGTCGGAGGACCAGAACGTCATCCGCTGGGCCTCCGGCGTCTCGACCTCGATGGTGCGGTACTTGCTGAGGCCGCTGCCGGCGGGGATCAGCTTGCCGATGATGATGTTCTCCTTCAGGCCGAACAGCCGGTCGGACTTGCCCTCGATCGCCGCCTCGGTGAGCACCCGCGTCGTCTCCTGGAAGGAGGCCGCGGAGAGCCACGAGTCGGTGGCGAGCGAGGCCTTCGTGATGCCCATCAGCTCGGGGCGTCCCTCGGCCGGGCGCTTGCCCTCCTGGACGAGCTCACGGTTGACCAGGGCGTAGCGCTGGCTGTCGACCCGCTCCCCGGGGAGGAACGGGGCGTCGCCGGACTCGGCGACGAGGACCCGGCGCAGCATCTGGCGGACGATCAGCTCGATGTGCTTGTCGTGGATCGAGACGCCCTGGTCCCGGTAGACCTTCTGCACCTCTTCGACGAGGTACTGCTGGGTCTCCCGGATGCCCTTGATGTCGAGCAGCTCCTTCGGGTCCTTCGGGCCCTCGACGAGCGGGTCGCCCGCCGCGATCTCCTGGCCCTCGGCGACCTCGAGGTGCGCACGCTGCGAGACGGTGTACGTCTCCTCCGTGCCGTCGTCGGCCACGACGGTGACGCGCCGACCGGCCTCGTCCTCCTCGACGCGTACGACGCCCGAGGTTCGGGCGAGGACCGCCGCGCCCTTCGGGGTGCGCGCCTCGAACAGCTCGACGACGCGGGGCAGGCCGTGGGTGATGTCCTCACCCACGATGCCGCCGGTGTGGAAGGTCCGCATGGTGAGCTGGGTGCCCGGCTCGCCGATCGACTGCGCGGCGATCACGCCGACCGCCTCGCCGAGCTCGATGACCCTGCCGGTGGCGAGCGACTGGCCGTAGCAGGCGGCGCACACGCCGTGGGTCGCCCCGCAGGTGAGCACCGACCGGACGCGGATCCGGGTGACCCCCGGGTCCGCGGCCAGGCGCGCGTCGTCCACGTCACTGAGCATCGTGCCCGCCCCCAGCACCGTCCCGTCGGCCAGGCTCACCGGCTCGGCGAGCACCCGGCCGTAGGCGCGGGTCTCGAGGTAGGAGCGCCGCCCGGACTCGTCCGGGACCACGCCCTCGATCCAGATGCCCCGCGTGCTGCCGCAGTCCTCCTCGCGCACGATGAGCTCCTGCGCGACGTCGACCAGCCGGCGTGTCAGGTAGCCGGAGTCGGCGGTGCGCAGCGCGGTGTCGGCGAGACCCTTACGGGCACCGTGGGTCGAGATGAAGTACTCGAGCACGGAGAGCCCCTCACGGAACGAGGAGACGATCGGGCGCGGGATCATCTCGCCACGCGGGTTCGAGACAAGGCCCTTCATGCCGGCGATCTGGCGCACCTGCTGCGGGTTCCCGCGGGCGCCGGAGTCGACCATCATGTCGAGCGGGTTGAAGGCGACGGTGGCGAGGTTGCGCTCCATCGCCCGCCCGACCTCGCTGTTCGCGGAGGTCCAGATCTCGATCTCCTTCTGGCGCCGCTCGTCGTCGGTGATGATGCCCCGCTTGAACTGCGCCTCGGC
>Ga0209415_10000025_pt1 | contig 197698 bp, 209 predicted proteins | sample PeaSoiSIISIP2007_FD_187696 | JGI IMG/M metagenome (GOLD analysis project Ga0209415, IMG submission 187696) | Peat soil microbial communities from Weissenstadt, Germany - SII-SIP-2007 (SPAdes) (version 2) | ecosystem: Environmental > Terrestrial > Soil > Wetlands > Peat | place: Germany... | reverse complement strand
AGCCAGGACCGGATCGCGGCGGTCGCGAACGTCACGCCCGTGACGATCCGCAACCACTACAAGGAGCTCCTCGACCTGCTGGGCCTTCCAAAGAACCTCGCTAACCCGCAGGCCCGGGGGACGCTCCCCTCGGAAACCGGTGAGAAGATCGCGGCGGACGCCGCCGCGGCCGGCCACTGAGGGGCTCGACGGCCCGGGCCCCGTCGCCCGGAAGAGAGATGAACCCCGGGCGGGCTCTTCGCGCGTGCCCGCCACGGGGGCGCTGAGCTACTCGTCGTACCGAACGTACCTCGAGTGCCCGCTGCGCTGGAAGTTCCTCTACGTCGAACACCGGCCGGAGGCCCCGCGGGGCTACTTCACGTTCGGACGGGTGATCCACTCGGTCCTGGAGGAGCTGGTCCGCCCGTTCGTCGTCCCGGCCCCCCGACGGCCCGGGTCGGGCGACGGCCAGAAGACGCTCGACGACTGGTCTCCGGGCTCCTCGGCGGCGGCCCCTCCGCGCGCGATCAGCCCCGAGGAGCTCGTCCAGGTCTACGACCGAACCTGGTCGGGCGAGGGGTACACGAGCGCGGAGGAGGAGGCTCGCTATCGAGCCCTCGGCCGCGACCTCCTGATGCGGTTCCACGCGCAGTTCCTCAAGCACCCCGTCGTCCCGGTCGCGGTCGAGGAGCATCTCGAGACGCGGTGGGACGGCATCCCGATCCACGGGTACATCGACCGGATCGACCGGACGCCGACCGGCGGCCTCGAGATCGTGGACTACAAGACGTCGCGCGAGCTCTCGGCCGAGGACGCACGCGACTCCGACCAGCTCTCGCTGTACCAGGTCCTGGTGGAGAACAACTACGCCGAGCCGGTCGAGCGAGTCACCCTGCTCCATCTCCGGTCGCTCGTCCCCCATCGCGCGCCCGCCCGGACGCGGACCACGCTCGACCCGCTGCACACCCGCCTCGGGATGGTCGCGGACGGGATCCGCGAGCAGGCGTTCGAGCCGACGCCCGGCCGCCACTGCACCCGTTGCGACTTCCGCGCGGTCTGCCCCGAGTTCCGGACGGTCCCGGCCCCGGAGGAGGCGCGACTCGCGGCCCTCGTCGACCGGTTCGAGGCACTTCGTGAGGACGAGCGGCGTCTCGAGGGCGAGCTCTCCCGAGCGGCCGAGAACCTTCACCGGGCCGCCGAGGAGCTCGGCCTGCACCGGGTCCCCGGCTCCCGCTCGGTCGCGATCCGGCGTCGCGAGGAGGCGTGGCAGTACTCCCTAGACTCGGTCCGTCCGCTCCTCGAGACCGCGGGCGTCTCGCAGCGGCTCGGGCGTGAGACTTCCGAGGAGGTCCGACGGCTCATCCGGGACACTGACGTTCCCGCGGAGCTCCGCCGTAAGGTGGCCGAGACGGGCTCCCGGCAGGTGCGGTGGTACTGGGAGCTCGAGAACGGAAGCGGAGACTCGCGGTGAACCGGGGCGAGGGTTGGCGGAAGGGGTCTCGGCTCACCCCCTCGGAACGGCGGCCCGGATTCGCGTAAAGGCTATGATGGGGGCCCGGTACTCCCCTCTATGGGGGTTCCCCTCGCCACCGAGGCGCGCCTCGCCTCGATACGGGACCGTGTTCCCACGGTCGCCACCCTATGCTCCCATTCCTCGCTGCAGATCTTCCATGGGGCGAAGGCCGAGGGGCTCCCCACGCTCGGAATCTCGGTCGGGAAGCCTCCGAGGTTTTACGATGCCTTCCCGCTCGCCCGTCCCGACCGATTCATCTCGGTTCCCCACGTAAAGGACCTCGGCGGCGCGGACGCCCGCCTCCGCGAGGCCGGGGCGATCGTCGTGCCTCACGGGTCGTTCGTCGAGTACCTAGGCCCCGAGGCGTTCTCTCGTCTGGACGTCCCGGTGTTCGGCAACCGCGCGGTCCTCGCCTGGGAGTCGGACCGCGAGAAGGAGCGAGAATGGCTGGACTCCGCCGGCGTATCGATGCCCACGCGCTACGACGACCCGTCCGAGGTCGACGGACCGGTGATCGTGAAGTACCACGGCGCGAAGGGCGGCAAGGGGTTCTTCCTCGCCAAGAACCGCGAGGCGCTCGCGGACTTCCGACCGACCGGGCCGTTCGTGATCCAGGAGTACGTGCTGGGCACCCGCTACTACATGCATTTCTTCTACTCGCCGCTCTCCGACCGCGGTTACCGGGTGGGCCACGGCTCGCTGGAGCTCCTCGGCATGGACCGCCGCGACGAGGCGAACATCGACGAGCTCTACAAGCTGGGGGCCCAGGAGGAGCTCCTGAAGGCCGGGATCCGCCCGACGTTCGTCGTGACGGGGAACGTGCCCGTCATCCTCCGGGAATCGCTCCTCGAGAAGGCGTTCGATGTCGCGGCGCGGATCGTCGAGCGGTCGATCGAGCTCTTCGGCGGGATGGTGGGACCGTTCTGCGTGGAGGGCATCATGACGGAGGAGCTCGAGTTCAAGGTCTTCGAGATCTCGACGCGCATCGTCGCCGGGACGAACCTCTTCATCTCGGGGAGCCCGTACTCCGACCTCGTCGAACCCGGCCTCTCGACGGGTCGCCGCATCGCCCAGGAGATCCTTCGCGCGAAGTCCGAGGGGCGCCTCGCGGAAGTGCTGAGCTGAGCTCCTCCGGCCGCCGCCGACACGCGACGCGTTAAGAACGGACCGCTCCTCCTCGGACGATTCGGATGCCATCGGCCATCGTCGCGAAAGGGCTGGGCAAGGTGTACCCCGGCTCGAGGGCCGCGATCCCCGCCCTTTCCAACCTCTCCCTCGAGATCCCCTCTGGCGGCGTTTACGGCCTCATCGGCCGCAACGGGGCCGGCAAGACGACCTTCATCCGAATCGCCGCGACGCAGCTCACGCCCACCTCCGGAGAGCTCCGCGTCCTGGGGTACGATGTCCAGGGAGAGGAACGCGCGATCCGCGCCCGGATCGCGTGCGTCCCCCAGGAGTCCCGGCCGCTCTACTTCCTGCGGGTCGAGGAGGTCATCTACCTCTATCTCAAGATGCGGGGCCTCGGCCCGGTCGACGCGCGGCGTCGGACGCGGGACGTCCTCGAGGAGCTCTCGCTCACCGAGTACCGGCGCCGCCTGGTGAGCCGTCTCTCGGGCGGGCTCCGACGCCGGACGATCTGCGCGATGGTGCTCGCGTCCGACGCGGACGTCCTCTTTCTTGACGAACCGACGACCGGGCTCGACCCGATCGCCCGCCGCGAGGTCTGGCAGGCGATCCGCCGAGCGAGCCGCGAGAACCGAACGATCCTCCTCACGACCCATTACCTCGACGAGGCCGAGGCCCTCTCCGGCCGGCTCGCGCTCGTAGAGCGGGGTCGCCTGATGCTCGAAGGAACCCCCGGCGACCTGCGGGCCCGGGTCCGCTACCCCTACCGCGTGACGATACAGGGCTCGATGCCGCGATCCGAGCTCGAGAGCTACGGGAAGGTCTCCGACATCGAGGGAGGGTACCTCGTCTTCGCCCGCGAGGCGGAGGCCCGCGAGCTCTCCCGGCGCGCTCTCGAGGCGGGGCTCCGTCTGACGATGGGACCGGTGAGCCTCGAGGACATCTTCCTCGAGGTGGTGGGTCGCTCGATCGAAGAGGAGACCACGCCGGCGGCGGAGAACGCCGAGAACGGCGGGGCGCTGGCATGAGCGAGCGCCACCGCCTCCGATCGCTGTTCACGCTCGTCCTGCTCAACGGCCTGATCCCGATCCGGACGCAGCCGCTCTATCTCGTGAACCTGCTCGCGTCGCCGCTCTCGTTCCTGTTCTTCATCTACGTCATCTCGCACGGGGCGCTGCTGGCCTTCGGGATCACCGGCGGTCTCGTCCTCACGATGCTCACGGCCGGGACCGGACTCCAGTCGGACCTGACCCACTACCGTCACGACCTCAAGTTCCAGGACGTCGTGGTCGCCTCGCCGGTGGAGGCCCCCATCTACGTGATCGGGATGGCTCTCAGCGAGCTCGTCTACTCCCTCCCCGGCATCGCGGTGTTCGTCGTTCTCTTCGTTGTGAAGGGGTACGTCACCCTGGACAGCGTTGTGGTCGTGGGGGGCGTGCTGCTCCTGGTCTGGGGGTTCGCGACGGCCCTCGCGTTCACGCTGGCCACCTACTTCGAGGACGTGCGGGAGACGTTCATGTTCAGCCCGCTCATCTCCCTCGTCCTGACGGTGCTCCCCCCGGTCTACTACCCTCTCGCGTACCTTCCCCACTGGGCCCAGCTGATCGCGCAGATCTCCCCGACGACCTATGCGGCCGCCCTGGTCCAGTGCTCCGTGGGCATCGCCCCAAGCTCGTGCGGGTCGGGCCTCCTCGACTGGGTCGTGCTCGGCGCGGTGACCGCGACCTTGTTCGCCGTAGCGGCATTCAAGGCCCGCTGGAAGGACGCATAACACTCAGAAACGCGGGTCCGGGCGACCCGACGCGCGAGCACTTATGTACCGGCCTCATGGTGGACCCTCCTCCATGCTTTCGTTCGCAGACCAGCGCAGCTTCGAGGCATCGGACGAGCGGTTCTCGCGCTGTCTTTTCTGCGGAAAGGAGGTTGTCGTCCTCCCCGACGACCGGAGGCGGGGGTCGTGCTTTGACTGTCTGTCCCTTTCCGTTGCCCCCGCCTCGCCCTGCCCGAACTGCGGGGCGATCATACCGGGCGAGGAACGAGGGCTCGGCTGCCCAAACTGCCGCTGGTATCCGCTGCGCGACTGAGCCCGTGGCCCGCCCTTCCGCTAAGCTTATCGGCGGCGGGGTGCCCGCCGCGGACGGGCGTGCCGAGGTGGCTCAGTCCGGTACGGCGCGAGCCTGGAAAGCTCGTGGCGGAATACGCCTCGGGAGTTCAAACGTCGGGGCCGGCTGGCCCGGCCCGGCGGAAACTCTCCCCCTCGGCGCTGCCTCCCCCCGCGGGGACGTCCCCGCTCGGAGGAGAACCCGCCCGTGACGGTACCGTCGCGAGCGATGGCCGCCGCCCTGCTCCAGGTGGACGCGATCGGGTCGCGCCTCCAGGGGCGGGCGGCGCTCGAGGAGGCCTGTCGGTTCCTGAGGGAATCGTTCCGGCACTACCGTTGGGTGGGGATCTACCGCCGTGAGGGGGAGACGCTCGTTCTCGACGCGTGGAACGGACCCGCCGCGACGGAGCACACCCGCATCCCGGTCGGTCAGGGGATCTGCGGCCGGGCGGCGCGCGAGGGCAGGACCGTAATCGTCGACGACGTCCGCGCGGCGCCCGAGTACCTGGCCTGCTTCCTCGAGACCCGGTCCGAGATCGTCGTGCCTATCCGCGACGGGGACCGTGTCGTGGGCGAGATCGACATCGACGGCAACGAGGTCGGGGCGTTCGACCCGAGCGACCGGGAGTTCCTCGAGAACGTCGCTCGGCGGCTCACCGCCGCGCTCGCGAAGGCGGCGACCGAGCCGCCGCCCGGCTGAGCCCGCGGCGGATCGCGAAGAGCGCCTGCTCGAGGGAGCGGGCGGAGTCGAACCGGGTCAGTCGGGGCTTCGCTCCGACCCGACGGAGCCTCCGCGCTTCGGCCGCGATCGCGGCGAGGGCTCTCGTGAGCTCGTCCACGATCGGGAGGTCGGCCGATCGGCTGGTCCGGGATAGCGGGTTGAGGTCGATGGCGATCACGCGCTTGCCGAGGGCCCGAAGGGCTTGGGTCCGGTCCCCGTCCTCGAGAGGGACCAGGCAGACGTCCGCGACGAGGATCCCCTCCGCGTCGACCCACGCCCGGTCCGACGGGAGACCGGGGATCCGCGCGGTCGGCCGTACGCCGAGTACCCGACGCACCCCAGCTCTTCGGAGCGACCTCTCGACCCGGCGGGCGCGCGACGGCGTCCGGTGGAACAGGTTCACCTCGACGCCGAGCCCCGGCACCGCCCTCGCGAGGCGCGCGATCTCGGGGGCGGCGAGCGCGGCGACGTTGCCGTTCACGCTCACGACGGGCCGTTGGGCGGCGAGGAGCCATCGGGCGGCCGTGGCCTCTGCGCGGCGGGCGCTCGGGATCGTGCCTTCGCCGAGAAGGTAGTCGAACGCCTCGCCCCGGCCCTGAGCGATCAGCCCTTCGGGAACGACCAACCCCGAGCGATGGGCCTCGGCGAGTCGGGCGCGGACCAGGAGGCTGCGATAGCGGGGATGTCGCGGAGAGAGCCGCATCGGGCCGCTGCCCGGTCTAGCCCGAGCCGGGCGGCTCGGAGGCGGCGTGTCCCTCGGTCGCGCCCTCGCCGGCCCCTAGCCGGTTCTCGAGGGAGGCGATGCGGTCGTCGAGCGATTGCAGACCTTCCTCGAGCGCCTTCGTTAGGGCGAGCTTCAGGCTCTCCTCGAGGGCGACGAGGTCCCGGCCGAGGTCGATCATCCGCCGAGCGTTCTCGTTCAGGAGGAGCCGCGTCTGGGTGGCGACGCGGTACGTGTCGGAGAGGTCCTTGGTCAGCTGGTGCGAGGAACGAGCGAACGTCTCGACAGAGTCCCCGACCGGCTTCCATTTCGTGTCGAGGTTCTCGGTGAGCGAGGCCGTGAGCTTCTGGTTCAACCGGTCGAATGCTCCGTCGACCTCCTTCGAGACGCGCTCGGAAAGGGTCGCCTCGAGACCGTCCAGCCGGGTCTTCATCTCCTGCCCCAGGCCGTCCGACGAGCTCTCGACGTGTTGGACCCGGTCCTCAATCGACTGGAGCCGGGCCGTGAGGTTCGAGTAGGCGGACCCGACAAGCGTGGACAGCTGTCCCTGCCCGAACTCCTGGGCCCGCAGGAGAAGATGGAGGATCCAGTGCTCGCGGCCCTTCGTCTCCGCGAGGGGACCCCGGTCGATCCGGTCCCGGACCTCGCGGTCGTCGATCATCGCCTGGAGTTCCTTCAGAATCTCCACGCGGAGGGCGGGGGTGGGAGCAGAACCCGAGGGCGGTCGACCGGCCATCGAGCGGCGATGGGTCCCGGGTGGCTATATAAGTTGGCGAGCGCGCGCGGCGGTCGGCGGTGCGCCGCGTTGAGGATTCGGCCCGGGGCTGCTGCCGGAGCGGAGCCCTGCGCCGGGCCCGGTCGAGCCGGACGAACGTCTAGTTTTTAACTCGGGACGGCCCCCATTCTATCGGCAGAAATGCTCCCTGGTGCCGGGTACCGGGGTATTGCGTCCCACGATGGGACATAGGAGAGAAGAAATCATGGCTAGACCACCGAAGAGCAAAGCGAAACGACGAGTTGGACTGGCCGTATACCTCGAACCGGCGATCCTGCGCAAGCTGCGGGTCGCCGCGGAGCAGGACCGCAGGTCGACATCGACCCAGGCGGCCCTGTACATCGAGGAAGGCCTGGGGCTTCGCAAGCCCCGCGCTCGCTGAGCTCCCGCGTGCCGTCGGGCCCGCTAGGCGCGGGGTCCGGCGGCCCGGTGGACGTCGAAGTCCTCCCCCAGCAGCTCGTGGGCCACGATCTGGCGGCGGATCTCGGATGTCCCGGCACCGATCTCGAGCAGCTTCGCGTCCCGCGCCAGGCGCTCGAGCGGAAGGTCGCGCATGTAGCCGTAGCCGCCGTGGATCTGGATCGCCTCGAGGGCGGCGCGGGTGGACGCCTCCGACGCGAACGTGAGGGCCGCCGCGCTCTCCTTCCGCCGTCGTGGGTCGACCCGGACCTCCTCGAGCGCTTGCTCCATCAGCAGGCGGGAGGCCGTGAGCTCCGTGTACATGTTCGCGAGCTTCGCTTGGATCAGCTGGAAGGCGCCGATCTTGTGGCCGAACTGCTCGCGTTCCCGAGCGTAGGCGACGGAACGCTCCAGGCATTCGACCAGGATCCCGACGGGGATGGCGGCAAGGACCGCACGCTCGACGTTCAGCCCGCTCATCATGATACGGACCCCGTCGTTCTCTTCGCCAACGCGCTGGTCGACCGGCACACGGACATCCTGGAACGCGAGCTCGCCCGTCGGAGAGCCGCGCATGCCCATCTTGTCCAGGCTCTTCGCGACCGAGAACCCCGCGGTGTCGGTCCGGACGAGGAAGGCGCTGATCCCTCGGGCGGCTTTCTCGGGGTCGGTCTTCGCGTAGACGAAGGTGACGTTGGCGACCGGTCCGTTCGTGATGAACTGCTTCGTCCCCGAGAGAACGTAGTGGTCTCCCTTCCGCTCCGCGCGGGTCCGAATGGAGACGGCGTCGGAGCCGGCGTCCGGTTCGGTAAGAGCGAGCGCGCCGATCTCCTCGCCGCTCGCGATCTTGGGCAGGAACCGCGCACGCTGCGCGTCGCTCCCGTTCCGGGCTAGGTTGTCGGCGAACAGGTTCGAGTGCGCACCGACGCTGAGGGCCAGGGCCGGGCTCGCCCGGGCGATCTCCTCCAGGATGATCGCCTGCGCCCGGTAGGAAAGGCCCAGACCTCCGTACTCCGTCGGGATGGTCGGTGCGAGGAATCCGTGCTCGCCGAGGCGGCGGAAGACTTCCTTCGGGAACCGGTCCTCCCGGTCCATCTGCTGGGCGACCGGGGCGACCTCCTTGCGAACGAACTTGCGGGTCGCCTCGGCGAGGTCCCGCTCCTCGTCCGACAGCGCTGGCGGCACGGACGACGCGAACCCGCCGCGAGGATAACGGTTTTCGGCGGGTTCAATTCGCCCGACCGCCGATGGGAACACGGCGAAGGCCGATGTGCTTGTGCCAGGCCGGCCGCCGTCGGGGCCAGTCCGACCGGTAGTGGGCCCCGCGGCTCTCGGTACGGGTGAGCGCGGCCCGGGCGATCAGCGACGCGGTGAGTGCCGCGTTCGCCACCGGCCCGGGCAGCGTCTCCTGTCGCCCGGGTTCCGCCAGACCTCCGACACGCTCGAACGCCTCGAGCGCGGAGCGGAGCCCCTCGGCGGACCGGACGATCCCGACCTCGTCCCAGAGTCGGTTGCGGACCTCTTCGATCATCGAGGGCTCCTCGGGCCTTCCCGCGCCCTTCGGCGCGGGGAGCTCCACGAGCCGACCGGGCGTCTCGGGCCCGCCGGCCGCGGGATGGAGCATCTGTCGGGCGACCCTCTCGCCGAAGACCAGACCTTCCAGAAGGGAATTGCTCGCGAGCCGGTTCGCGCCATGCACGCCGGTCGCCGCCACCTCCCCGGCGGCGTAGAGCCCTCGAAGGGAGGAGCGCCCTTCGAGGTCGGTCGTGACCCCCCCGATCATGTAGTGGGCGACCGGAGCGACAGGGATGCGGTCGCGGGATGGGTCGAGACCGTACGAGAGAAGGAACCGGCATACGGAGGGAAATCTGGCGTAGAGGCGGTCGCGCGGGATCTCGGTGGCGTCGAGGTAGACGTGCGGGTGCCCCGACCGCGAGACCTCGCGGTCGATGGCGCGGGCGACCACGTCGCGGGGCGCGAGCTCGGCATCCTTGTGCTGCGCCACCATGAATCGCTCCCCGGCGTCGTTGCGCAGGACCGCGCCTTCCCCGCGAAGCGCCTCGGAGATAAGGAACCTCGGCGCCCCCTCGCGGTAGAAGGCGGTCGGGTGGAACTGGATGAACTCCATGTCGCTGAGCAGCGCCCCGGCCCGGAACGCGATCGCGACCCCCTCGCCGGTCGCGATCGAAGGGTTCGAGCTCTGTCGATAGAGCGCCCCGGCCCCGCCGGTGGCGAGGATCACCGGACGGGGGTCCAGTACCTCGACTCCTCTGCCCTCGGGGTTCGAGACGGTCGCCTCGAGGCCGTCCCTTCCTGCCGGGGACAACGCTCGGAGGACCCTTCGCTCGAGCATCTCGATCCCGGCGTCGAGGGCCCGATGCCTCAGCGTCTCCTCGATGGAGAGACCGGTCGCGTCTCCTCCCGCGTGGAGGATCCGCGCCCGGGAGTGGGCGGCCTCGCGGCCGAGCGCGATCTGGCCGTCCTCCGTATCGAACGGGACGCCGTAACGCACGAGGTCGGCGATTCGGGCGGGAGCGTCCCAGGTCAGTGCACGGGCGGCCGCCCGATCGACGAGTCCGTCCCCGGCGCGGACGGTGTCCTCGAAGTGCAGCGCGCGGCTGTCGTCCGGGCCAACGGCGGCGGCGATGCCGCCCTGCGCGTAGCGGGTGTTGGACTCTTCAAGGCGGGCTTTGGTGATGATCGTGGGCCGAAGCCCGAGCTCCTGCGAACGGAGGGCGAAGTAGAGCCCTGCGATTCCGCTGCCGATCACGAGCGGGCGGCGCGAGGGGTCCTTCACGGAGCGCGGAGCGGGGAGGCGGGTATAGCCCCTTGCGCACCCACGTCGCTCATCTCCCTGCCCGACCCTCCCGCCCCGTGCATCCCACCGATCTGCGTTCGGCGCCCGTCGATTGGAAGTCCGCGGTCACGGTCCGAGACGATTCGGCGCTCTCACGGGAGCTGGTGGAGAGGCTCCGTCACATCGGAACGGTTCGGGGCCTGAGCGTCAGCGACCTAGTCGCCCCACGTCGGGCGTTCTGGCGTCGGTTGGCGCCCCCGTTGCCGATGTCCCCCGAGCGCGAGGAGAGCATGGCCCAGGGCAGGTCGTGGCATCGCGCTGCGGGTCGCCTCTTCTCGGCCGAGGGAGCTCTCGAGGTTCGCCTCCGACGGGAGGGCATTTCGTGCCGGATCGACCTCCTGGCCGACGTCCCGGTGGAGATCAAGACCGGAGGCGGTCCCCTTCCGGCCGACCTTCCTACCGAACGCCCCGAGCACATCGAGCAGCTTGCGATGTACTGCGCGCTTCTCGAACGACCCAACGGCCGCCTCGTCCACATCGCTGTCGAGGAGGGTCGCCCGACCGGCGTGGGAGCGACCGACGTCACTTTCAGGGACCTCTCGAAGGTCCACGGGGAGATGCGCGCGAGGGAAGCAGTGCTTCGCCGGGCCATCGATCGGAAGGAGCCGGTCGCCCTGCCTCGATGTCGCTGGTTCGGGCGGGGATGTGAGTTCCAGCTGGCCGGCGCCTGCGACTGTCGGGGCGAAGAGGCTCGGGAATCCGCGGTCATCCTCGAGGAGGTGCGTTCGACGACCGAACGACCCGACATCTCGGCACGTTGGTTGGCGGCCCTCATCCAGAGCTCTACGGTCCCTACCTCATCGGGGCTGGATCGGTTCCGCGAGCTCGTCTACCCTCGACGGGCCTTCTTCGACCGAAGCCGGACCGTGGGGGCCGCCCCCGCAGAGCCGTCGGCGCCCGCGGCGCGTGTGCCGGACCTCTACGACCGCCTCCTGGAAACGACCGAGAGCGGTCCGGTCGGCGAGGTGCTTCAGCTTCCCTCCGCCGCGAACGCCCCCGAGGAGGAGGTAGTCGGCTTCCGGGGCGCTCCGCTCCTGCTCCGAACCTCCAAGGCCTGGTCGAGGGTCCAACCGTCCGACGCGGTAACGCGATTCCCGCAGTACGCCCTCGACCTCGGTTTCCGGTGTGCCGCGACCGGAACCTCGGTCGGGCGGGTTGTGCTCGGATACGAGCACGCGGAGGAGGACGCCGACCGGCTCCAGGTCCTCGAGTTCCGCTTCGATCCGATCGACGTTCTCGCGCGTCTGGCCGAGGACCGGGCACGTCGGATATCGGCCGCGCTCGCGGACGCGTCGCCCCGGGGTCTGGAACCGTGCGCGGCGTGGATGTTCGGGGACTGCCCCTACAAGGTCGATTGCGCCTGCGGGGCCGACGCTTCCCGGTCCCAGCGGTAGATTGTGGCCTCGGCCATGGTCCGGAAGCCGAGCGACTCGTATAGGTTCCGGGCCGGGCGGTTCGCGGCCGTGACCCAGAGACGGACCCTCTCGTAACCGAACGCCCACAGGGCGCGGAAGCCCCAACGCATCAGGAACCGAGCGAGTCCCCGCCTCTGTCGTTCCGGGTCGACCATCAGGTCGACGAAGACCGCCCGCCGAGCCGACTGTTCCGTGGTCATGATCGCGCCGACCAGCCGGACCGGGTCCGTCTCGACCAGCGCGATGGACGCCTCGTCCAGGAACCGGCCGACCCTTCCGTCGAGCATTGACTGAAGGACCCGGCGATACTCGTCGATCCCGGACCCGAGAACGAGTCCGTCCACGCTGCCGTGGAACGCTTTCCAATCGAGGTCGACGAGCGCGTCGAGCGTGACCGAACGTATGGGCACCAGGCGTGCGGACCCCGGGGATTCCGTCAACCGCTCGCCGTCAGCGGCCGAGAGCTCCCGTTCCATCGCGTGCCGCTCGATGACGAGAGACCCGGGCCGGGCGGCCAGACGTCCGGCGACGGACCGTTCCGCAGTGGGCGAGAGACCCGTGAACCCGAGGTCGATCGAGCTGATCTCGCGCGGGAGCGCGTCGAGAAGGGTGGTCGCGAGGCGGTGCGCTCTCGCGTCGGCGGCGTCCCCTTCCCCTGCGTGGACATGCCCGTACGCGGCCGTCCCTCGTCGGGCGAAGAAGGCGAGACCTCCTCCGCTCTCCCGCGGGAGGTACCATCCGGGCTTTGCGCCCGATCGTAACTCGGAGGCCGATTCCTCCACCCATTCGCCGGTCGGGAGCTCCGCCCGCAGGAGCAACTCCCGTCGTATCATCTGCAGGAGCTCTTCGAGCTCCTCCCGCGTCGCGGCGGTCGTCCTTCGGGGTGTCTCCACGGGGTCGTCCCTCACGACGAGGGAAACTCGCGGAGCAGGATCTGGGCGATGTCGGGCGCCACGGACGCCTTCTCGGCCGGGTTGCCGAGGGTGTCCGTGGAGTAGACCTCGTCGGTGACCGCCTTGATCCGCTCGAACGCGTCGCGGAGGAAGAGCCCGTGCGTGCAGGCGGCGCTCGTCGCGCCCACTCCGTGCCTCTTGAGGAGCTTCGCCGCCTCCACTATCGTGCCGCCGGTCGTGATCACGTCGTCGATGAGCGCGACGTGCTTCCCCGCGAGAGAGGGGATCCCGGTCGCGGGAAGGCTGAGCTCCACCTTGTCGCTGTCGATGCGTCGCTTTTCGAGAGCGAACCACGGTCGGTCGAGCAGCTGGGCCATCCGTTTCGCCCGTTCGACGCCGCCCTTGTCGGGAGAGACGAGGATGTCGATCGGTCGCTCGCGGAGGAGCCGGGCCAGTGCCGGGATGCCGCTCGCCTCGAAGGCGGGCTTGGTGAACTGGCCCAGGGTATGCGACGAGTGGAGATCGACCGTGATCACTGCGTCCGCGTCGAGCTCGACGTGACGGCACAGGGCCCGGGCGCTCACGGGTTCCCCCGGAAAGAACCGACGGTCCTGCCGGGCGTATCCGAAGTACGGAACGACCACGAACGTCCGCCGCGCGCCCGCTTCTCGGACCGCGTCCTCGAGCAGGAGGAGTTCGAGCAGATCCTCGTCGGTGCGCGTTGATTGGACGATGACGACGTCGTCCCCCTCGAGCCGCCCTCCGACACGGATGTACATCTCGCCGTCCGGGAACCGCTTCGTGAACGGGATCCCGAACGGTGCGTTCCCGAGCTCTCTCGAGATCCGCTCGGCGAGAGCGGTCGATGCCGTGCCTCCGATGACGTGCATGGGCTGAGGCCCGTCGGTCGGGACCCGGCCGGCCGATTAAGGTTGCCTAGGGAACGGTCGCGCTCCTGACCCGGAGCCTCGACACGGCTCGTCTACCGTATGCCGGGCGGGTTCGCACCGACGGAGGCCCCTAGAGGTCCTCGTCGTCGTCGTCCGCATGCTTTCGCTCGGTCCTTCGTACGTGCGGTCGAGGTGGTCGCCCATGATGGCCGACGAAATGCGATCGACGCCGCCCCTCGTACGTCGACCGCCGTGGCTTGGACGCGCGTTCCTTGGGCTCGGGCTCTGGCTCCTCTTCGGCGTTCCAGGGCCTCAGGGCCGCCATGAACCGATGTCCGGCGGTCGGCTCCTCCTCGTCCTCGTCCCTCGGGGGCGGTCTCGCCGCCTCCTCCTCCCGTCGTCGCAGGCGGCTCTCGACCCCCTCCCTCCGGAGAACGTAGTGGATCCCGAAGGCCAGAGCGATGAGGCCCGCGATCGTCAGGCCCAGGAACTCCCACGACGCGTCGGAGACGTTCCCGGCGCTCCCGTCGAACACGAGCTTGATCGCGCCGAACCAGGGGATCATGCCCCGGGCGACCCCGATGATCCAGGCGGGCGCGACCAGAGAGCTGATCTTAGGGGTCCCGGAGCCTGCGTCGTACTGGTCGTAGATGTTGGTGTTGTTGTCGCCCAAGGTCACGAAGCCGGAGTGGGCCCCGAGGGCCGAATCGATCGTAATCCCGAGGGTAACGGAGTTCTGTCCGACGTGGTAGATGTGGAGCGTATCCCCTGTCGTCAGGTTGGTCGCTGTACAGTTGGCGGGAGTGCCGGTCACGTACCACGAGACCCCGCTGGAATGGTCCGAGCACAGCACGCCCCCGAGGTCGGTCGCGTTGTACGCGAGCTTCGCCGGGTTCCATGCCAGGAAGAGGACGGCCCTATGGATGATCGGCGTCTTTCCAGTCTCGCCGTTAGGGTAGTACAGGAGGACGTCTCCGGGCTCTCCGTACGTCTGGTACCCGGATCCCGCCCCCACGACGTACGGAACGATGCTGGAGGTCGGGACCTTCTGCGCCAGGATGATGTCCCCGGCGTTCAGGTACCCGAGGTGGTCCCCCGAACCGTGCTGCATGCTGTTCGATTCGATCGCGTACACCGGGGGCCAGTTCGAGGTGTAAGCGTAGAACGAGACGAGCAGGAGCGCCACGATGGCGAGGGCCACCAGTGGTTCGAAGTAGAGCGAATCCCGCGCCCTCCAGAAGATCGGGCGCTTCTGATGGTCCTCCACCTCGTCCCCCGGCAAGACCAGGTCGTCCCTCTCGTTCGTGATCTCGTCCGCTCCCGAAGGGTCCCAGCTGCGCACGGGTCCCGGCCGGCCCCGCCTCCGCGACCGCCCCCTCTCACGGCCTCCGCCTCGGATCCGGGACGTGTCCTCGTCCGAGGTCCCGAGGTCATCGAGATCCTCGTCGTCGTCGGGAGGCGACCGAGGGCGTGCCATATTTCCGACGTTCCGGTCCGCTCCCCTTAACCCTTGGCGTAGAACCGCACCACCCCCGACCGGACTTCTCGGACCGCCCAACGCTTAAACTGCGGCGCAGTGAAGGTCCCTGAGCGTCGGACCCGAGGTGGACCGTGGGCCGTATCGACGTATCTATGCCTCTGTTCGAGGGGATGCCCGCGTTCCCGGGCGACCCTGCGTTTCGTAGTGCCGCCGTGCGGCGCATCGACCAAGGGGACCCGTACGACCTCTCCGCGCTGGCCCTCGGCTCTCATGCGGGCACGCACGTGGACCCCCCAAGCCACTTCGTGCCAGGCGCTCCGGGGATCGACCGGGTCGACCTCGGTCTCCTCAACGGTCCATGCCGGGTGCTCCGTGTCCCGGACGACCGAAAGGAGATTGGTCCCGAGGAGCTTCGAGCAGTGCCGCAGGGCACGGAACGGGTTCTCCTCCGGACGTCGAACTCCGATCGGTGGAGCCGTCGCCTCGAGTACTTCGAGGATTTCGTCGCCCTCACGCCCGAGGGAGCCGCTGCCCTCCGCCGGGGGGGGGTCCGGCTGGTGGGCATCGACGCACTCTCGGTCGAGTCCGACCCGAGCGGAACGTTCCCGGTCCACCATGAGCTCCTCGGCCACGGTGTGCTGATCCTGGAGGGACTGCTGCTCGGGGAGGCGCCCGAGGGCGAGTACTTCCTCGAGTGCCTCCCCCTACGGCTTAGGGGCGGCGACGGGGGACCAGCACGGGCCACGTTGACCGGGCGGTAGGGGAGGCCGGGTGCTCTCTCCGCCGGGTCCGGGGCCGATACCGCTCTCGCTCGCTACCCCCGCGTTCTACCTCCTCGTCGCCACGCTCCTCCTCTTCGTCGGGATGTTGTTCGTGCTCCGGGCCTATCACCCGAACCGAAAGCGGGGACTCGAGGGATACCTCGAAGCGGCCGGCGTGAGCCTGGGGTTCCTCGTCCTCTCGGTGGCGCTCGTGGTGGCGCTGGCCGCGAAGGACCCGGACGGGAACCGTACCGCCTACGCGCTCTTCGAGGCGGTCCTGAGCGGCTACTGGTTGGCGGTCGCGATCCCTGTGGTGACCGTGGGGAGCTCGGTTCAGGCCCGGTCGAGGAGGGCGATCCGCTGGCTCATACCCTCGGTAGTGGTGGCGGCGGTGGTCTTCCTCGCCGTTTTCGCGTACTACTACCTCGCGTGAACGAGGCGGCCGCGCCGTCGCGGGCTCAGTCCCTCTCGTCGGGGGGGAGGAGGTCGGGGATGCCGTCCTCGATCGGGTAGGTCGCCGCGCACTTCGGGCACGCGAGCGACCCGGTGGCGATCTCGTCTCCCTCGCGCGAGGTCACGGTGAGAGCAAGTTCCCCGCGGCAGACCGGGCAGCGCAGGATCTCGAGCAGGTCGGGCCTCATTTCCCGCCGCCCTCGACGATGCCGTAGCCGATCAGCCGCCAGGCGTTCAGCTTCCGGGAGATCGCGACGCGGCTTCCGGGGAACACCGTCACCGGTCGCGTGAGGGAAAGCTCGACCTCGTCCCCGCGGGCGCTCGTCACCTTGCCGGGAGCGATCGTCGTTCCGACCGTCACGGCCAGGATCTCACTGGTCCGGATCTTCTCGACCTTGATCTCGCGCTGCGCCCCCAGGACCCGGTCGAGCAGCGTGGCTCGGAGGCGGATCTTGTGGCTCACGGGCGGCAGAGTGCCGGCCGTTCCGATGAGTCGTCCGGTGAGGCCGTCGCCCTTCGCGAGCGACGGGTCTAGGTTCGTGCCGATCGCACCCAGGCCGCCCGGTCGGAGCTCGTCCCGGGATTCGCCCCCGGAAACGATCGACGTCACCCGTGTCGTGAGCGCCTCCGCGCGACCGCCCTCGGCTCCCACGACCCCCGGTCGGATCTCTATCTCCTCTCCCATCTCGAGGTGCCCCTGGAGGAGTGAACCCCCGAGAACGCCGCCCTTCAGGTCCTTGGGGCGGGTCCCGGGTCGGTTCACGTCGAACGACCGGGCGACGTACATGAGCGGGGGCTTCTTCGGGTCGCGGGGCGGGGTCGGGATCGTCTCCTCGATCGCTCCGATGAGCGCGTCGATGCCAGCCCGGTGGTTGGCGCTGATCGGCACCACGGGCGCCTTCGCGATCGGGGTGTCGCGGAGAAACTCAACGATCTCGTGGTAGTTCTTCTCGGCGTCCTCGGCGGACAACAGGTCGACCTTGTTCTGGACGACCACCACCTTCCGGACACCGATGATGTCGAGCGCGTAGAGGTGCTCCCGCGTCTGCGGTTGCGGACAGTGCTCGTTCGCGGCGATGAGGAGGAGCGCCCCGTCCATGATGGCGGCGCCCGAGAGCATCGTGGCCATCAGCGTCTCGTGGCCGGGCGCGTCCACGAACGAGATCGCGCGCAGGAACTTGGCCTTCCCGCCGCAGGACGGGCAGACCGGTTCGACGGAGTAGCCGGTCGGCTTCGGACACTTGGGGCACTCGTAGAACGCCGCGTCGGCGTACCCGAGCTTGATCGAGATGCCCCGCTTCAGCTCTTCCGAGTGACGGTCGGTCCACTCCCCCGTGAACGCCTGCGTGAGGGTCGTCTTCCCGTGGTCGACGTGCCCCACGAGTCCGATGTTCACTTCGGGTTGTCGCGGTACCTTCATGTCGCGGCGAACAGCTCCGCGAGAGGCTTAGGTCCTTTCTGGGCGACGACGAGATTGATCTGGACCGTCTCCTCGCTGATGGTGTTGCCGCGGAACGTTCGGCGTCGGCGCATTCCTCTTCGGGGGGCGTTGAATCCAAACCCGTCCCCGACATAGAGGCGGGTCTGGCGGGCTCCCGGCAGGTCGGGGCGCAGCGGGAAGCCGCTCTTGTCGGTGCCTCCCGTGATGCGGAACGTGTAGCCGCCGGCGCCCAGAAGCTCCCCTCCGACGGACTCGCCGATGCGCTTCCCAAGGAACCCGGCGGACTGGGGGTCGCCGACGGTACGCGCGATCGACTTCTCCTGTTCGGAGATAACGAGCTTGAATTCGGCCATCCGGTCCCCGTAATGCGAAGGCGCGCGAGGGAGGTGGGTTTAAAAGCGTTTGCGCGGCGGGTCGAGGCGGTCGCGACCCCGGCGCGGGCCGACGTTCGGAACCACAACACCTCGGGTTCCCCGCGCGCGATGCGTACTACGGGGTTCCGGTTCGGCCTCGCCCTTATGAACGGGGGGGACCGTCGCTCGGGAGCGGACGGTAGCCAGGGTGAGCGACTGGGCGGGAGTTCTCAGCGACGCCCGGGTCGTCGTGCTCCTCGCCGGGTTCGCCTACGCGGCCGCGGCGGACCTGAGAACTCGGGAGGTCTCGGACCGCCTCTGGCAGCTGCTCGGGATTCTCGGCCTCGCCCTGGGCGCGGCGCTCTTCGGCCCCGAGGGAATCGTGCCCCTGGTCCTCTGGGTCCTTGTCGGCGTACTGACGCTCGAGCACCTGGTTCCGTGGGACGAGCTCCTGCCTCCCTCGTGGGGAAACCAGGCCGACCGACTGGAGCTCGTTGCGTACGCGGCCGTGACGGCGATCGTCGGGATCGCCTTCGGAAAGTACGGGTTGGGAGACTCGGCCGTGCCGGTCGCCGTGATCGCGGTGCTCGCCACGGTCCTGCTATCGAGAGCGCTTTTCGAGCTGGGGGCCCTCTACGGAGGCGCCGACGCGAAGGCGCTCATGATCGCCGGCCTGCTCCTGCCGCTGTTCCCGCATCCCCTCCTTTCCTCGACGGCCGTGCTGACGATGACCCTCTCCGCGATCCCGTACTCGATCTCTCTGCTCACGAACGCTGCGCTCGTCTCGCTCGCGGTACCCTTGTACCTCGGGATCCTCAATCTTCGCCGGGGTGAGTTCTCGTTCCCCCGCGGATTTACCGGGTTCTCGCTTCCGGTGGCCGAGCTGCCCGGCCGGTTCGTCTGGGTCCGTGACCCTGCCGTGGAGACGGATCCGACCGCGGAGGAGGTCGAGACCTCCGCGGAGGACGAGCAGCTGCGCCGCGAGACCGCGCGGCAGCTGAAGGAACGGGGGATCGAGCGGGTCTGGGTTTCCCCGCAGCTCCCGTTCCTCGTGCTCATGGCGTTGGGGGCTCTCGCCGCGATCCTCGCCGGGAACCTCATCCTGGACCTGATCGCGCTCTTCTGAGCGGGCGCGGGGCGCGGTTTGGAGCCGGCGGCATGCGCGGAGGCGAACCACGGGCCGCACGACGCGGGGAACCGGTGGCCCGGCGCCGGGTCGCCGCGCGCCCCGGCGAAAGCTTTTGTTCGCGTCCCGGGTCGCGCGCCCTGAGGAAATCGTGCCCGCGAAGCGTCGCAGCGCACCCATCCGAGTTCTGATCGCGAAGCCGGGCCTCGACGGTCACGACCGGGGGGCAAAGGTGGTGGCCCGGGCGCTCCGCGATGCGGGAATGGAAGTGATCTACGCCGGCCTTCGGCAGACGCCGGAGGAGATCGTTCGCGCCGCGATCGAGGAGGACGTGGACCTCGTCGGGCTCTCCATCCTCTCGGGGGCCCACATGGCCCTGTTCCCCAAGGTGCTCCGGCTCTTGAAGAAAGAGCACCCCAACGGGATCAAGGTCTTCGCCGGAGGGATCATCCCGGACGAGGACGCACGACGCCTGAAACGGATGGGCGTGCGCGCGATCTTCGGCCCCGGCGCTTCCCTGGAGGAGATCGTGCGAACCGCGGAGAAGCTCGCGCGTCCCTCTTCATGACCCGCCGGGCCCCGCTGCCTCCCGCGGCCCGCGCCATCGTCAAGGGCGACCTGCGCGCGCTGGCCCGGACGATCAGCGCCGTCGAGAACGGCGACCCTTCTGCCGACCCGATACTCCGCGCGATCTATCCCCGCACCGGGAAGGTTCCGGTCATAGGGCTGACCGGCCCGCTCGGCGTGGGCAAGTCGAGCCTGGTCAGTGCGCTCGTAGGCCACCTGAGGGGGTTGGGGCGGGCCGTGGGAGTGGTCGCGGTAGACCCTTCGAGCCCGTTCTCGGGGGGGTCCGTTCTGGGGGACCGCATCCGGCTCGAGCGCGCGCCGGGTGACACCGGAGTCTTCTTCCGGTCGATGGCCAGCCGGGGTTCCGTTGGCGGTGTGGCGGCAGCGACTCGCGAGACGGCGCGGCTGTTGGACGCCGCCGGGTTCGATGTCATCCTGATCGAGACGGTGGGCAGCGGCCAGGTCGACCTCGCCATACGGGAGGTCGCCAGCACGCGGGTCGTGGTGCTCGTTCCCCATCTGGGCGACGAGGTCCAGACCCTCAAGGCGGGCCTCTTCGAGATCGCGGACGTCTTCTGCGTCAACAAGTCCGACCTCCCCGGCGCGGGGAGCGCGGAGAGGGACCTCGCCGAGCTAGTGTCACTGGGCGGCGGTCGTGACGGGTGGAGTCCGCCCATCGTCGCCACGTCGACCGTCACCCCGTCGGGGATCGACCGGCTCTGGGCCGCGATCGAATCGCATCAGCGGTTCCTGGATTCGTCGGGGGGGCGTCTGTCGGGGGAACGGCTTCGCCTGAAACAGGAGATCGTGGGCCGAGTCCGGGACGAGGTCGCGGCGGAGCTCGCCGAGCGCCTCGACAAGGATCCCGGGCTGCGCGACCTTCTCGACCGTGTGGTCGCCCGCACGCTCGACCCGCGCTCGGCGGCCGACCGACTTCTCGCGGCCTCCCGGCGCGGTCGATAGGCCGCACGATGCTCGCCACCGACCTCCTCATCGCCCTCGTTCTGCTGGTGGGCGCGGTCGCGACCGCGTACTTCGTCTTCGCGTCGTTCGTCTTCGGGGCCGGCTACCAGCCGACCCCCCGCGCGGCGGTCGAGACGATGCTGAGGTTCGCGGAGCTCTCTCCGCGGGACACCCTCATCGACCTCGGTGCGGGGACCGGCGCGATCGTGTTTCGCGCCGCGCGGGTCTACCGCGCCCGCGTGCTCGGCGTGGAGGTCGAACCGATTCGCGTGCTGATACTGAGGCTCCGGCGTGCTCTGGGCCCGTTCCCGGACCGGGTCACGATTCTGTGGGGGAGCCTGTTCCACCTCGACTTCCGTGATGCCACCGTGGTTACGGCGTTCCTATGGCCCGGGGCTATGGCCCGGCTGCGGCCCAAGTTCGAGGCCGAGCTCGCCGACGGGGCCCGGGTCGTGAGCCACTGCCACGCCATCGAGGGTTGGACCCCCGCGGCCTACGACCCCCAGACGAAGGTCTACCTCTACCGCTGGCCCGACGCGCGGCCCTCGGTCGATTCGGGGGCTATGGGTGGTACTTGAGCCAGAGCCCGACTCCGATGAGCAGGATCGCCGCTATCACGGCGAATCCGACGGCCCACCCGGTGTACGCGCCCCGGTCATCCTTGGCGCTCAAGGTCCCGTCGGACACGGCGGGGGGACAATCGGGCCCGTTTATCGGGGTTTGATACGTACGCCGTCTACGGGATGCCGCCGCCGATCTGGCCGTGGATCCCGAAGTAGGCTACGGCGATCCCGACCACGATCGCCACCGCGAACACCACGACGATGAACCGCTTCGGAACCTCGGCGGTAACGGGGGGATCGGACACGGCTGCTCCCCCTTCGTTTCCGGTTCAAGAGCCCGTCGTTCCGATTCGGGGACACGGAGCGAGACGGTAGCGGTGGCTCAGTCGCCCTTCGGGGCGGCGTGCTCTGAGCGTTTCGCCGGGGCGTGCTTGGCGGGGGCTTTCTCGGCCTCCGCGGCCGACTTCGAGGCACCCTCGTCCGTCGCCGATCCAGCCTCCGCGGGTGGGGTGGCGGCCGCCGGCTTCGCCTTCTTCGATTCGGCCGGCTTCGGCTCGACGGGAGTGGCGTACTCCTCCACGAAATGGATCGACGTGGGGTGGAGCTGGGATCGCAGGCGTTCGATGAGGCGCGCCTTGGCGGCCGAGTGCCACGCGAGGTCGAACTTGGACCGGTCGGGAAGGGTCAGCGTGAGGACCTTCTCGTGGAAGTGCACTCCGAAGTCCTTTCCGCGCCCGTAGGTGAGGTCGATGAGCGCCCGGGCCTTGGCCGTCGGCTCGCTGACCGGCTCGGTGACGTTCACCTTCGTCTTGACCTTCCGGCCGGCGAACGGCGGGTTGAAGTCCACGCGGACCCGCGCGGCCGTGTAGGTGGTGACCCGTCCCCGGCGCCCGTGGATCGTCAGGACCGTGCCGATGTTCAGCTCGGCGTCCTCCCGGCGCATCTCGGGGAGCCGCTCGATCTCGTGCATCGAGAACAGTTCGATGAGCTTGGGGTCCCGCTCGCCGAAGGCATCCGCGGGAGCGAACTCGCGCTCCAGCTCCTTGCCGACCGGAGCCGAGAGGATCAGGTTCTCGAGGGCAGCCGGGAAGTCGTCCCCACCCAGCAGGTGGGGTCGCGGACCGAACTCGAAGCCGGCGGGGGTCTCGAAGTGCTCCGCCTCCGCTACCGCGGCATGGGTGGTGTCGATGAGCTCCCACCTACCTCCGGTCTCGGCCCAGATGTCGTAATCGAGGAGGACCAGCTCCCCGGACTTCGACGCCGCGCTCGAAGTCGCCGGATGCTCCGCCATTGGCGCGCGCAATCGAGGTGAGGTTTAAGGCTTTCCGCCGGTCGTCCCGCTCGCCGGACCGCCCGCGCTGGCGGGGGCCGCCTTTCGGGTCCGTCGAAGGATCAGCCATCCCTGGACCGCCCCGGCCATCGTCGCCCAGCGGCGGAAGATCTCGAGGGCCCGGTAGCGGTATCCGGGGTACTGCCGGTCGTCCCGCAGCCCCTGGACGGTCAGAGCCAAGGCCAGGGCTCCCAGACCCAGGGCCCCCGCGATCGCCACCCACCCGCCCAGCAATCGGGTCGCAGGGAACGGGAGGAGGACGAGACCCGCGAGGACGACCAGGGGGAGGATGCCGAACGGCAGGACTCGCGCCGCCGAGGCCTCGTAGGTGGCCCGGTACCGCCGCCAGATGAGGAACCCACCCGCGGCGTAGCGTCGCTGCTTCCGAAGGAACGAGAAGAATCGAATGTCGCTGAAGTCGTGGAGGACCGCGGCCTCGGGCACGTAGACGCCCTGCCATCCCGCCGCGAGCGCCCGGAGCTCGTAGTCCATGTCCTCCGCTTCCCCGATCGACCCGATCCCCAGGGACGAGAGCGACAGGTCGAGCAGCGGTCCAAGCTGGTCGAACACCGTCCGGCGCCATGCCGAGTTTCCCATCGGGATCGCGTGCGGCCGGACCCGGGAGACCCGGTCGTAGAACCGCCGAAGGTACCCATCGTAGTACCGAGCGGTCAGTGTGCGCGACGTGCCCGGCATCGCCGGCGTCGGTCCCCCCGTGAACCCCACCCGCGGGTCGGAGAACGGCCGGGTGAGGACGGCGAGCCACTCGGGCGGGGCGACCTCGTCGGTATCGAGGAACGCGACCAGCTCTCCTCGGGCCACGCGGACGACCACGTTGCGGGTCTCGGCGATGGTGCCGGGAGCTGGAACGTGCCGAACTCGGGGATCGCGGGCGTGGAAGCTCTCTGCGATAGCCCGCATCTCGACCGAGCCTCCCCCGTCCGCGATGAGGATCTCGGACGCGGGGAGCGACTGCGCGAGGATGCTCTCGAGCGTCCGGGCGAGGCGCGGGTCGTTCCAGACGGTGACGATGACGCTGACGGAGGGGACGTTCGCCGCGGGCGTCTCCCCGGTCACCGACGTCACCGGACCCGACTACAGGCCCAGCTCTTCACGGGTGACGGCGATCGTCCGGTCGACAGCCTCGGAGGATGTGAACTTGGGAGTCCAGCCCAGGGCCCGGATCCGGTCGGTGGCCAGCAGCTGGAGCGGAATGTCCCCGACCCATCCGCGGGTCCCTCCCGTGTACACGATCTGGGCCCGACCTCCCATGGCGCGCGTGACCCGTTCGGCGATCTCCCGGACGGAGGTCTGGCCCTCGGTCCCCAGGTTGAACAGGTTCACCGGTGCGGAGGCACGCTCCTTGGCGACGTGCATCCCTTCGACACAGTCGTCGACCCAGAGGTAGCTCTTCGCCTGGCGCCCGTCGCCGAGGACCTCGAGCCGCGACGGGTCCGCCTGGAGCTTCTTCAGCAGGTCGTAGATGACCGCGTGCGTCATCCCAGGGCCCACGATGTTGGCGAATCGGAACAGATACGTCGTGAGCCCGTAGGAATGAGCGAACGCGGAGCAGAGCCCCTCGGCGGCGAGCTTCGAGGCCCCGTACTGGGATTGCGGGTAGAGGGGGCCGTAGGTCTCCGGGGTCGGGAAGACCGTCGGGAGACCGTAGACCGCGCTGGAGGAGGAGAAGAGGACCCTGCGGACGTCGAAGCGTCGGGCGGTCTCGAGCACGTTGAAGGTCGCGATCGTCCCGTGCTCGAGGTCGACCCGGGGGTCCCGCGTCCCCAACCGGATATCCGGGTTCGCCGCGAGGTGCCAGACCTCGCCCGCTCCCCGGAACGCCTCGGCATAGGTCGCGGGCTCGCGGATGTCCGCGACGGTCAGCGAGAGCCGCGCGGCGCCCGGCCCCGCCGGTAGGTGCTCGCGGCGCCCGCCCGAGAGATTGTCGATGACCCGAACGGTGCGCCCTCGACCCAGCAGTGACTGAACGAGCGCCGAGCCGATCGCACCCGCGCCGCCGGTCACCACTGCGGGTAGATCGTCGGCCGAGTTCGGCATGACGGGGGCGCGACGAGTTGCGCAAGCATATATATGCGAGGGACCCCCTAAATTTTGCCCGTCGCCATTTGCGGACGTGAAGGTATGCGAACGTACGTCCGGATGTCGTTCCACTCTGAAGGCGCGAGCCCTTCGAAGGTACTCGATGCCATGCGGGCCCTCGGATTCGAGGAATCGATGGGGTTGCACGACTTCGTATACAAGTGGAAGGAACGCACGACGATCGAGGATGTGATTCAACTGACGACCAAGATGCACGAGCGGCTGAAAGGACTCGACGTCAGCTACGAGATCACCACGATCTCGTGAACCAGGCTGTGCCGCATGGCCGAGGGTGACGTCGACCGTATGGAGCGGGTGCTCCTTCTCCACCTGCTCGAGAACCGGGGCCAGCAGGTCCGGTTCGAGGCATCGCAGTGGACCACCGAGTTCGGGATCTTCCGCCGGTTCGCGGAGAAGGACCCGTCGGTCCTGAAGGCGACGCTCCGCGCGCTCGAGATGTCGCGCATGATCTACCTTCGGACCCAGTACGTGGTCGGGTTCTCGGAACCCAAGCACGTCTACTCCCTGACCCCGTCGGGCCACCGCAAAGCGCTCGAGTATCGCCAGGAAGGGGACGGCGGCGATGGGACGGCGGCCTCCAGAGCGCCTCCTCCGGCGAAGCCGCCCGAAGCCACGGGACGCGGCGGCGGCCGCCGGGCGAAGTCGACCGCCTGAGCCCTCGATGGTCGTCCTCGAAGGGCCGACAGTGATCCTCCGGCCGGTCGCTCCCGCCGATTGCCAGGTGCTCTTCGATTGGTACAACGATCCCGAGATCGTTGCGCCGTTCGACCGGTACGCGAGCGACACCTACGACTCGTTCGTTCAGTCGGTCGAGAAGGCGGACGCCGACCCCGCGTCACTGGCCCCGCGCTTCGCCGTCGAGCGCCGGGCGGAGAAGGACATGGTCGGCGTGGTCGGGTTCTATCGCGCGCACCCGGTCCTGGAGTTCGTGGACGTCTGGTACGTCCTAGGAGACCGCCGCGCGCGAGGGCACGGGATCGGGCGCGAGGCGGTGGGGCTGCTCGTGGACCACCTGTTCCGGACGCAGACGGTCGAACGGGTCGGGGCGACGTGCGACGTCGAGAACGTTCCCTCGTCCCGCCTACTCGAGGGACTCGGCTTCTCGCGGGAAGGGACCCTGCGCTCGGCGCTGTTCCACCATGGACGCTGGCACGACGTGTTCGTCTACGGGATCAACCGGACGGACCGGGCGTTGCGGTCTCCTCCAGCCTGAGCTCGAGGCGCGACGCGCCGTCGGGGAGGGCGACCGGAGGAAGGAGCGTCACCCGGCCCAGCTCCCCGGTGGAGCGGACGTGGGTCCCGCCGCATGGGCAGACGTCAAGGCCGTTGATCTCGACGACCCGGACCGGATCGACGTGAGCCGGAAGCGGGACCAGCCCCGAGCGCTCCGACGCGGGGTTCCGGTCCCAGTCGGCGCGCGGGACCCGACGGATGCTCACTTCCCGCGGCGCGTCGAGCGCGGCCGCCAGGTCCTCCGCGAGCGGTCCGAGGATCTCCGCGGGGACGGGACCGTCCAGCTCGAGGATCGCCCGGTTGCCGGTCAGGTTCGCCTTCCGTGTCCTGCGCCCGGTGCGGGCGAACACCCTCGCGCTCAGGAGGTGCTGTGCGCTGTGGAGCCGCATATGCATGAGCCGGCGCGGCCAGTCGATCGATCCCTCAACCTCGGCACCGGCCACGAGCCGGGCCAGGACCGCCGCCGGCCCCTTCACCCGGTGTATCACCGAGGGCCCCGACTTCGAAACGTCGACGACCTCGAGCCGTCCTCCGTCGTTCAGGACCAGGAAGCCGCGGTCGCTCGGTTGCCCGCCGCCGGTGGGGTAGAAGTACGTCCGGTCGAGGACGACACCGCCGGGAGGCAGCGAGACCACGCGCGCCCGGAACGTTCGAACGTAGGCGTCCGAGATCTCGGCAAGGTAGGCGAGCTCCGTCAACGCTGGGCCGAACGCTCTCGGCGGAAAACGGCTTTCGCTCTCGGTCGGAATATGGCAACCTTTTAGAGGGGACCGATGTGTCGCGCACCGAGGCTCTACGATGTTCAAGCTCCGGCTCAAGATGGAGACGCTCCGGGAGGTTGTCGAGGTCGTCTCCACCCTCGTGAGCGAAGTCAAGCTCACGATCTCGAAGGACGGCCTGGAAGCGAAGGCCGTCGACCCCTCGCACGTCGCGATGCTGGTGCTCAAGCTCCAGAAAGGGGTGTTCGAGGAGTTCACCGGAGAACTCACGGAGATCGGGGTGGACGTCGAGAAGCTGAAGGAGGTCCTACGGCTCTCGAAGCCCGGCGACGTCATCGACCTCCAGTTCGACGGCAAGAACCGGCTGGTCGCGACCGTGGGAAGGATCACCCGCCAGATGGCGGTCGTGGACCCCGCGAGCATCACCGACCCGAAGGTCCCGAACGTCACCCCGCCGGCGAGCGTGACGCTCAAGACCGAGGACATGCGCCAGGGGATCCGGGGGAGCGAGAGCTTCACCGATCACGTGACCCTGACCCTCGAACCCGATGCCTTCACGATGCACTCGGAGGGGGACACCGACCGGCTCGACCTCCGCATCCCGAAGGAGTCGCTCACGCGGCTCGAGGTCAAGGAGCCCGTGAAGAGCATGTACCCTCTGGATTTCTTCTCGGCGATGGTGAAGTCAATCGCCGCCGAGGAGGCGACGCTCCACGTCGGGAACGAGTATCCCCTCAAGATCGAGTTCGCGATGGGGGCGGGACGCGGCGAGGGCCGCTACCTTCTCGCGCCTCGGGTCGAAGAGGACTGATCCCGAGCCGCCGGGTCGGGGGAGTCCCCCGGGCGGCGACCTCTTATTCAGACCGAGGGTGCCCCGCAACCCATGAGCGCTCCCCCGGTCGCGATCCTCTCCGCTGTCCGGACGCCTATCGGGCAGTATGGTCGGAGCTTTCGCGGGACCCGCGCGCCGGCCCTCGGCACGGTCGCGGCCCGCGTCGCGCTCGAGCGGGCCTCGGTCGCCCCGGCAGAGATCGAGGAGGTCCTGATCGGCGAGGGGATCCAGGCCGGTGTCGGTCAGAACCCTGCGCGCCAGGTGCTTCGGGGTGCGTCGATCCCGGATTCGGTCGGCGCCGCTACAATCAACATGGTCTGCGGGTCCGGCATGAAGGCAATCCTGCTGGGGTTCGCCTCCATCAGGTCCGGTGAGCACGACCGGGTCCTGGTCGGCGGCATGGAAAGCATGTCGAACGCCCCGTACCTCGTCGACGGAGCGATGCGCTGGGGGAGCCACCCCGGCCCGCACGTCCTCGACGACTCGATGCAGCGGGATTCGCTCATCGACGCGTACGACGACCACGAGCTCATGGGCCTGACCGGCGAGCGGATCGCGAAGAAGTTCGGGCTCGACCGCACGGAGGTCGACCGGTTCGGCCTGCGGAGCAACCTGCGCGCCTCGGCGGCCGTGGCGAACGGGACGTTCACGAAGGAACTCGCCCCCGTTCCGGCCGAGCTCACGCCGGGAGGGACGGGCCTCGATCATGACGAAGCGCCACGCGCCGACACAACGTTGGAGACGCTGGCCCGGCTGAAGCCGGCGTTCGCCCCGGACGGAGTCCTCACGGCGGGCAACTCCTCGAAGCTCGCGGACGGAGCGGCCGCCCTCGTGCTCGCGAGCGAGGAGGAGGTCCGCCGACGAAAGGCGACGCCCCTCGCTTGGATCCATTCCGTCGGCGAGGGCGGGGTCCACCCGAGGGATGTGATGGAGGCGCCCATCCCCACGGTCCGGCGGCATCTCGAGAAGACGGGGCTCGCGCCGGCCGATTTCGACCGGGTCGAGCACAACGAGGCGTACGCCTCCGCTTCGCTCGCGGTCCAGAGGACTTTCGGGTTCACCGAAGCCCAGTTCAACGTTCACGGCGGCTCGATCGCGCTCGGCCATCCGATCGGCGCGAGCGGGGCCCGGATCGTGGTTTCGCTCGTGCACGAGCTCGCGCGGTCGAACGGGCATCGTGGCCTGGCCACCCTGTGCATGGGTGGCGGCAACGGGTTGAGCGTCGTCGTGACCCGAGAGCCCCGCTAGAGCAACGGGATCCCCGTCCGCCTCTCGATCGAGCGGACCGCCTCCCGCGCCTCGCGTCGTTCGCCACGGGAAACGCGGCCGGAGTCCTCCCGTCCGAGGCCCTCCGCGAACAGGGCAAGCCTCGGAACGACCCGGTCCGTCCGTAGACCCTCGGCGAGGTCCCGTCGGACCCCTTCCGCCAGGGATCGGACCCGGGAGGCGCCCCAGCGGCCTCCGGCGCCGGGGGCAAGCCACTCCCCGAACGACCGCCGAACTCCTTCGTACTCGTCACGGGCGCGGGCGAGGTCTCGAGCGCTCCAGCCGAGCCGGTCGGAGTAGAGCGGACGGATCAGGTACCACCGGAGGGCGCCCGCGCTGACGTCGGTGAGCACCGTCCGGATCGGAACGAGGTTGCCCGTGGACTTCGACATCTTCGACCCGTCCCGCAGGACGAACCCCGTGTGGAGGAACATGCGGGAGAAACGGGTCCGGTCGAGCGCCATCGCGATCTCGTTCTCGGCGTAGTGGTGAGGGTAGATGAGGTCCCGACCGCCCCCGTGGAGGTCGACCGGGATCCCGAGGAGCCGGGTCGCCATCGCGAAGCACTCGAGGTGCCACCCCGGCACGCCACGGCCCCACGAGCTGGTCCACGAGGGGCGAGGGCCGTTCTGGAGCTTCCAGACGAGGATCGAGCGCTCCCCGCCGCCGCGGGTGGGGAACGGATGCCCGCGCTCCGGAACCGCGTGCCGCGCGAGCTCCCGTCCCGTCGGGAAGTTCTCCCCTTCGGCCCTTTCCGGGGGCTCGTAGACCCACTCGTCCCCGGTCCGGCGGACGCGCCCGGTCCGTTCCAGGGACCGGGCGATCCGGGTCATCTCGGGGATGTACTCGCTCGCCCGCGGACGGTACTGGGGGTTGAGAATGCCGAGGGCGGCCAGGTCCCGGAAGAACCCCTTCTCCTCCCTCCGCGCGAGGGCCCTCGAGGTCATCCCCAAGGCCGCTGCGCGCTGGTCGATCTTGTCCTCCACGTCCGTGACGTTCATCACGTGGCGGACCCGGAACCCCTCCGATTCGAGGAACCGACGCACGACGTCGAAGTAGAGGTACGTTCGGGCGTGGCCGACGTGGGCGAGGTCGTAGACCGTGGGGCCGCAGACGTATAGGCCGACGGCGCCACGGGTCCCCGACCGAACCGGGCGGCGTTCGCCCGAGAGGGAATCCTCGAGCGTGAGGTGCATAGGAACCGTACCCGCGAGCGGTCCCGCTTAACGCTTTGGGGAACGCCGGACCGCCCGGTTGCCAGCGTTCCGGTTCCCGTTCCCCGAACGTAGCCGACGCAGCCGGGCCCTCGGCGGTCGCCTCGCCCGTGGGGGTGGTCTCCCGCTAGGTTGATGAGCCGCGCTCCCCTCCCTGGAACAGGCAGGGTCGATGGAGACGATCTTCCTTCTCGTGGAGACCGAGGTCGGGCGGCTGGACGAGACGCTCCGGCGGATCAAGGCCGTCCCAAACGTCACGGAGGTGCAGGCCGTCACCGGTCCGTTCGACCTTATCGTGAAGGTCCAGGCGCCACAGATCAACCAGGCCCTGGACGTGGTCGTTCACAAGATCCGCAAGATTCCCGGGATCAAGTCGACCGAGACCCTCGTGACGGTCGCGACCGTCTGACCGCCCCGGTCCGCGTCAAATAGCCCCGTGCCCGTGGCAACGTCGATGATCGCGGTCGGAGAACCAGCACCCGATTTCGAGGCACCCAACCAGGACGGAGCGCCGTTCCGCTTCTCGTCGCTCCGCGGGGCGCCGGTCGTCCTCTACTTCTATCCGCAGGCGGACACCCCCGGCTGCACGATCGAGTCGAAGGGGTTCCAGGCTCACCTCCCCGAGTTCGAGAAGCGGGGCGTCCGGGTGGTTGGCGTGAGCGTGGACGACTGCCCCGCGCAGCTCGCGTTCGCCCGGAAGTACGGGCTCGCCTTCCCTCTCATCGCCGACTCGAAGAAGGAGGTCTCCTCGCGCTACGGGGTCCTCGGGCCGCGCGGCACGGCCCGTCGGGTCACGTTCCTGATCGACCGGGACGGCACGGTCGCGGAGGTCGTCGACACCTCGAAGGCAGACCCGCACCTGGAACGGGCACGTGCCCGCTTCCTCTCCGGGTAGGCCGCGCCCTCGGACTAGGGTCCCGGACCGGCGGTCTGGGCGGGAGGCGGGCTGTCCTTGGCGGGCGGGGCCTTACGCCCCGTGAGGCTCCACGCCCGGTCCCCGAGGAGCTGCAGGGACGCGGGCACGAGGTACGTCCGGACGACCATCGCGTCCAGGAGCACGGCGGTCGCGACCGCGAACCCGATCGCCCGAATGAGCGTGAACTCACCGACCACGAGGACGCCGAAGGCGCACGCGAGGATCACCGCGGCGGCCGTGATGATCCCGCCCGTCCGGCCGAGGGCCTCGGCCGCGGCCGCGCCCGCCGACCGGCCCCGGACCCTCTCTTCCCGGACCCGGGTCAGCAGGAAGATGTTGTAGTCGATCCCGAGTCCGAGGACGAGCACGACCAGGATCGTTCGGACGTAGAAGAAGAGTGGGAAACCGAGTACTTGCTGGAACAGGAGGTAGGTGATCGCCCACGCCCAACCGATCGAGAGGCCGATCGTCACCACGGCCATCAGCGCGATGATCCAGGACCGGAGGACCGCGAGGAGCACGCACACGAGGCCGATCGTCACCGCGACGATCATCACCTCGGTCGCGAACGCCGTCTCGGACGCCAGGTCGTGGATCACCGGCGCGCCCCCGCCGAACTCGATCTGCTGGATCCCCGGGTCGCTTGCCCGGTAGGCGTCGAACGACGTTTCGACCGACTGGACGGCATCAACCGCACCCGCCGAGAGGCCTGTGTCGTTCGTCTGCAGTGTGAGGAGAACCGTCCGGCCGTCGATCCCGACGAACCCGGAGAGGAGGCCGAGGAGGTTCGTCCGGTTTGCGGGGAGCGCGCTTTCCAGCCCGAGCCACTGGGCGAGACTGGCACCGTCCGGCCCAACCGGCGAGGTCACCGATTGGATGCCGGATGTCGTGTAGGCCGTCGCGGTGAGCTGCTGTAAGGCGAGGAACTCCGACGCGTTCGATACGTTCGCCGTCACGAGAGGGGAAGCGAACGTCACCAGGGCGAACGAAGGGACCGCGAACCCCGGACCGAACTGCTGGCCGAGCTCGGCGAGGCCGTCGGTCGCGGGGTGGCCGCTCGGGAGCTGCGCGTAGAAATCGTACGAGACGGGAACGGTCAGGGCTACGGCTAGGAGCGGCACCGAGAGGACGAGGATCAGGCCGACCACCGTCCCCGGCCTCCGTTGCGTGGCTCGGGCCGCCCGGTAGAAGTACGTCCGCCCCTCCCGGTTCAGCGCGGCCACGGTCTCGGCGCGACGCCGGAACCGCTCGCCCGTCACGGGCCAGAAGATCCGGGGCCCCAGGATCTTGAGCGCCGCCGGAACGAGCGTCAGGGAGAGGAGCATCGTGATCAGGATGGCGAGCGAGAGCACCATCCCCCACTGCGAGAGGAGCGCCACCCCGCTGAACGCCAGCGCGAGGGTAACGATGATGGCGGTCGACCCACTGGTCGCGACCGATTGGCCGGCCCAGGTGACCGACGCGACGATCGCGTCCTCGGACGAGCGCCCCGACACCAGCTCCTCGCGGTACCGCGCGACCAGGAAGATCGAGTAGTCGGTCCCAACTCCGAGGACGAACACCTCCTCGAGCGTGAGCGAGGTCGTGTCCACGTGCGTGATCAGCGTGCCCACGAGGACCGTCCCCCCGAGGCCCAGCACGAGCGCGATCGCGAGACCGGCGAACGTGACGACGGGGGTGACCGGCGACCGGAAGTAGAGCATCGAGATCCCGAGCAGGAGCCCGACCGTGAGCGGCAGGACCAGGGCGAGCGACGCGTTCACCGCCTGCTGGGTGAGCAGGTCGAGCGGGGCGGGGCCGGTCTCGGCGAAGGAGATCGAACCGGACGGGTCGGAGCTCGATAGGCTCGCTGCGACATCGCTCTGGATCCGGCCGAGGTCGCCGAAGACCGGCTGTGCGCCGCCCCCGTCGGTGAAGTCGTCCGCGACCGTGAACGAGACCTGGACGAGGCTCGCGGTATACCGGGCGTTCACGAACTGCGAGAAGAGGCCCTCCGGGATCGGGAGCGGCTCGGTCCAGACGGTCGCGTTGGCCACGGTGCCGTTCGCGTACGCAAGGGATTGCGCGCCGGTGGGGGACGCGGGCGGGAACGCGGTCCACACCGCATCGATCCAGCGGGCGCTCAGACCGGACGCGTTGGCGAGCACGTCGCTGGCCACCCCCCGAATCCCGGTCCAGTTCGTGTAGTTCTCTATCGCCAGCCCCTCGAGCGCCGCGAGCGCCAACGCTTTCTCGGCGGGGAGCGGGAAGAGGGACGGGCTCGAGAGCGCGAGGTGCTTGAGGTTCGACCGGGCCGCGGCGTCCGCGCAGGCGAGGACGCCCGCGGGGTAGGACGCGTTCGCGCACGCGGCGGACCCGTTGAACCCGGCGCGGGACGTGCCGTTCCCGTCGTAGAACGTCCCTAGCACCTCGAGCGCTGGAGGGGAGCTCGCGAACGCGGTCTCGGTCTCGTTGTAGGCGGGGAGGTTGTAGGACGACAGGGGCGGGGTCTGGTTCTCGGTCAGGGTTTCCCACGCGGACAGGTACGCCGCCGGGACCCCCCACAGGAGCGCGGAGGTGGTGTTCACGGCGACCGGCACGGGGGGAGCCTCCGTGAGGCCTCCCCGGATGACGCCGCTCGCGAGCTGGACCTCGCCGGAGAGGTAGGACGCATACGTGGTGTAGATCGTCTCCACCGAACCCACGTAGGAGAGCGAACGGTCCGCGAGGAGCGCCGCGGTCACGTTCTCCACCACGTCCTGGGCGTGCCGGTCGGTGAGGTTCGCGCCGTAGAGCAGGACCGTGGCGGAGGAACCCCCGGTGTCGTTCGGGAACTGCTGGTCGAACTGGTGCTGCGCGACCGCGCTGGGCGCCGAGGACGGCGGGGTCGAGGACGAGTTGGTCGTGACGGAGTTCAGCAGCGGAAGGAACGGGACCGCGACGACGAGGAGAACCACCCAGAAGATGATCGGGTAGAGGGGGTGCCGAACGATCCAGCGGGCCATCCCACCGAACAGGCGGACCCCGGCGTCCCCACGGGCAGGGTCGTCGGTCGACACGCCCCGCTTCGAGGGCGGGTCCCACATAACCCTAACCGGCCTTGGCGGTGGTCGCAGCGCCGTTCGCGCCCTTCGGTTTGTTCCAGAGCACGGGGAATCGTTCCGGGTCGGCGAAGACTCGGGTCCGCGTCACGACCCAGCCGTGCTTCACCGGGCCCGTCTCGGTGGAGCCGAAGGATGCGACCCCGGTCGCGACCAGCTCTCCACCTCGGGTGACCAGGACGACGTGCGCCCCTCGCGCGAACGGACGCGAAACGGACACGATCCCGCCCTTCGCGAGCCCGGCGCCGTGCGCCACGGCGCTCGCCGCACCGTCCTTGAGCACGATCGTCGGGAACTCTTTCCAGACCTCAATGATCGGATGCAGGAGAGCGAGAAGCGGAGCGGGGTCCCCGGCCCGGTAGCTTGCCTCGGCGTCGGCGAGCGCGGTCAGCGGCATCGTGACCCGCTCGTCGAACGGGCCGGTCGCGACCCGACGCAGCTCCTCGAGGTGGGCGCCGACCCCCAGCGCCTCGCCGAGGTCCACCGCGAGCGTACGGACGTACGTCCCCGACTCCGAGACGACGTCGAGCAGGGCGTGGGTCCCGTCGGCCTCGACCAGGTTGAGCCGATGGATCGTCCGGACCCGGCGCTCCCGCTTCACGGCCGAGCGAACGGGAGGTGTCTGGTAGACCGGGCCGGTGAACTCGGTGAGCACCCGCTCGAGGTCCCGGGCCGCGACGCGGGCGTGGAACGTCACGGCGCCCACGTACCGCTTCGGGAAGTCGAGGACAAGGGGGAGCAGCTTGAGGGCCGGTCCGATGCCGATCCAGAGAACTCCCGAGACGTTGGGGTCGAGGGTTCCCGCGTGGCCGGCGGTCTCGACCCCGAGCAGGTCGCGGGCCCAAGCCGTGACTTGGTGGGAGGACGGACCGCGGGGCTTGTCGACGAGGACGAACGCCCCCGCTGCGAGGCGTGCGCGCACGGGGTCGTCGTCTTCCGGGTCGGTCATCCGGACGTCCTCGGGTCGTGCTCGCGGACGTGCGCGACCACCGCCGCGGCGACCTCGACGGGGGGCCGAGACGTAGAATCGACCGTGAGGTCGGCCGGGACCCGGTCAAGGTCGATGCCGTAGAACCGTAAGTAGCGGTCCCGCTCGCTCGCCTCCCGCACGAACATGTGGGCCCGTGCCTCCGCGAGGCTCTCCCGGTCGCGGGCGGCGACCCGTCGGACCCGTTCCTCCTCGGAAGCGGTCACGACGATCGCGTGTACGGGCACGCCGTTCTTTCGGCAGAGCGCCCCCTGGATCCGCCCCTCGATCAGCCGTCCGGGGCGGGCCAGCTCCTGCATCCGGCGGTCGAGCTCCCGGTCGACCTCGGGGTGCGCCGCCGCGTAGCGTCCGAACGCCTCGAGGTCGAGCCCCCGGCGCTTCGCCTCCGCCCGGAACTCCTCTCCGGCAGAACGGAACTCGAGCGCGAGCGTCTCGGCGACCAGTCGCCCGGCCGTAGACTTCCCGCTCCCCGGGGGGCCGCCGATCGCGACCACCCGGTGGATCACGCCGGACCCCCGACCGCTCCTGTGGACGGGCCCGTCGTCTTGAGGGGGTGCCGCGCGACGTAGCGCCGGATCCAGAAGTGCTTCAGGACGCGCCGGAAGACCATCGAGAACGGGATCGTGTAGAGGCTGAAGATCAGGAACCACCAGGGGATCGGAAGGCCCCCGACGTGCGACATCAGGTTGATCGACGCGCCGTTGAGCGAGATGTTCTGCGCCGAGAGGGCGGCGTGGCTGATCACCAGGCCGACCCAGGTGTAGATCAGGACGAGCAGGAAGTAGGTGATGGCCATTCCCTTGAACTGCGCGATCGAGACCTCGCCCGAGAGCCGCGCGAGCTTCTCCTGGTGAGGCTTCAGCGCCGCGATCCGGTCCTTCTTCCCCGAGCGCACCGCGGCCATCTGGACCTTGCGGAACGCCTGGCTCCACTTCTGGACCTTCGCCTGCTTCACCCAGTCGGTGGTGAAGTTGTACGCGATGGCGGTGATCAGCATCTCGATCGCCCCGGCTACGGCCATCGTGAGCAGGAGGTAGCTCGACCCGAACCCGATCGCGACGTAGAGCGGCCCGTGCGGGTTGGCCCCGTTCCCCAGCGCTGTCGCGAACTGGTTCCGGGCGGTCTGGTCGATGATCATCCAGAGCCCGAGGAGGCCCAGGAAGACGTACATCATGGTCGAGAACTTGAAGGTCGGCGCGGGCGGCCGGGGACGCGGGTCGATCGGCGCGGGGGTGTCGTCGTCGTCCTCGTCGTCGTCGTCCGGCCCCTCGACCGGTGCGGACGGGAGGGGCGCCTTGGGCTCGTCCGACACCCCGTAGGCGTCCTCGAGGACGGAGCGCAGCGGGGTCTGGTCGCCCGCCATCAGCTCTCGCCTCCGAGGAACCGGCGCAGGAGCGGGTTCATCTCCATCAGCTGCTCGCGGCCCATCGCGTCGTAGAGGTTGATGATGATCCCGACCGTCAGCAGGACGCCCGTGCCGCTCGCGTTGCCGAGCGTTCCGATCAGATCCGCCCCGGCGGCGAGCGAGCCCACTGCCGCACCGGAGATCACCGTGATGACGGGAATGTACCGTTCGAGCACCCGACGCAGGACGCGGGGCTCTCTACGGAACCCGGGGATCTGCATCCCGGTCGCCTCGATCTGCCGGGCGACGGCTTCCGGGCCCATGTTGGTCGTCTGGATCCAGAACTTCGCGAACAGGATCGACCCGCCGACCATCGCCGAGAAATAGACGGCGACGTGGATCAGCCCCTGCCACCACTGGTGCCCGTACAGGAAGCCGCCGTACTGCTGGTAGTTGAGGATCGGGAGGAGCCAGGACTCGAGCCCGTTGGGCGTTGAAAGGTAGTAGGCGCCACCCGTCAAAGGCTGCGTCTGGCTCACTCCGTGAGCCTGCGCGTAGGCGGCGGAAATGGGGTAGGAACCGACCCACCACTGGTGCCCGAGCAGCGGGAACGCGGAAAGGGTGGGGTTCGACCAGAGGAGGATCGTGACGATCGAGACGTTCGCGAGGAGCGCGGACATCAGGATGACCGGAATGTTCGAGGCGTAGATCAGTCGCAACGGGTAGCGACCGCGGGCCCCCCGGGCCTCGGCGTGCGAGAGCGGGAGCTCGATCCGGGTCGATTCGGTCCAGGCGACGAGGAAGAAGATGACCGCGGTCCCGACCAGCGCGACCACCGGGTTCGGCTGACGGAGGAGCACCTGCTCCCAGCCACCTCCCGCCATCTGGGAGGCGCTGTAGTGGGTGAAGAACCAGAGGCACTTCGGTATCGTCCCGCTGGGCGGGTTGGACGCGGAGATGCCCACCGACGGGTTCTGGGGAATCCAGTTGAGGGTCCCCTGGATGATCTGTTGCGAGACCCCGGCGGCGATGAACAGCGAGATCCCGCTCCCGATGCCCCACTTCGAGACGACCTCGTCCATCAGGAAGACGAGGTAGCTGCCGAAGACGAGCTGGGAGATGATGATGGCGTTCGCGAGGAGGACTCCGTTCCCCGGCGACGCCGCGCCGAGGCTCGCGACGATCGACGCCGAGGGAGTGAGGTACCCGAACACCTGCGGTACCGCTTCCACGAAGATCATCGCGATCACGAGGACCTTCTGGGTGCCCTGGTACGTCCCCTTGTCTTGGTCGTCCGTGAGGTCGAGGTTGATGATCTTCGCCCCAGTGAACAGTTGCATGATGATCGACCCGGTAACGATCGGGCCGATCCCGAGGTGCATCAGCGTCCCCTGGGCTCCCGCGAGGATCGCGCGGTAGCTGGCGAACAGGTCGATGACCGTCGCCTGGTCGACGCCGAAGAGGTAGATGTTCGCGAGCAGGAAGTACATCAGCAGGATGCCGATGGTCCAGGACATCTTCGTGCGGAAGTGCACGTGTCCCTTCGGCTGTGAGACCGCCGGCATCCGGCTCGTGACCGGCTTGAGGCCGTACAGCTTCGAACGCGGCCCGTCGTAGGAGAGCCCCAGGTAGAGGAGCCCGAGGATTATGCCGACGGCGAGGGCGACCAGGCCCAGTGCGAGGAGGGTGGGCCGGTCCCAGAACCAGACGATGGAGAGGAGGACCGCGCCCAGGACAAGGAGCGGGACCGCCCAGCGCGGGTCGCGGGGGATCTCCTCGTCCGCCATGCGCTATACGTCGCGGAGCCGGCGAGCGAATTATATAGTCTTTGGGACGCGGGGCTTCCCGGCGTCCGCGGCGTGCTCGGCGACGACCGTGACCTTCTCTTTCGCGTGACGGGTGGCGTAGGCGACGACGACCTTCCACGGCCGTCCGGTCGAACCGCCCCCGAGGAGTCGGTCGACGCCCGACTTCGTGAGGTCCGCGACGAACGTCTCTCCCTCCCGGGTGAGCGCGTTGGCCGCCTCTAGGAACGGAACGAGGGCGTCCAGCTCGCCGACGTTGACCGCCGTGGGCCGGTCGACGACCTGGCTGGGACGGTTGAACCCGTGCCTCCCGAAGTGGTCCGGCGCGTAGATCAGCATCGACTTGAACTTGTACTTGTGAAGGCCCGCGTTCCCGCGGCCCCCCTGCTTGCCGGCCCCTCGGCCCGCCTTGATGCCCCTGCCGTGGGTCCTCAGGCCCCGAAACTTCTTCGTGCGACTCGGCATGGTTCCTCTACGTCATCCTGCGGACGAGCTCGTTGATCGAACGTCCCCGGTAGCCCAGGGCCCCGCCCAGGGTGTACGGTTTCTTGGTCGAGCGCCAGCCGCCGGTCGGCGCCCTGAGCCTAAAGAGCGGCTTGAGCCCCGGCACCTTCGGGAGCCCCACCTGGGTGACCGCCTTCGCGAGGTCCGCCATGTCCTTCGTGGGGCGGAAATCCGCGAGGCTCTCGGCGGAGACGCGCTTTCCCTCGACCGTTTCGCCGCGCTCCCCGAGGAGGAAGCCGACGGTATCCGGTTCGGCCTCGCCCCAGGTGACGTACCCCTGGACCTTGGTGAGCATCCCGCGGAACGAAGGCTCCTCTGGAATGACCGTGACGTGGTTCGGGCGGGTGAGATGGAGGAACCGGAGCGTGTCCACGATATCCTCCCGGGCATGGATCGAGCCCCGTACCCTGACGACCATCCACGCCATGCGACTACCTCCCCGCGGGCCGGGCGGGCGGAGGGCCGCGGCCCGGCGGCGCACTCCCCGGTCCGCCACCGGCGGGCCGACGGCCGGGCGGGCCACCGCGTCCCGGCGGGCCGCGCCCGGGCGGGGCTCGGCCCCGACCTCGGCCGCGACCGCGCATCGGCCGCGGCGCTCCCTCCTCCTTCGGAGGCAGGATCGACGTGCCGATGGGTCCGCGAACGATCTTCAGGCGCTCGGCATCCTCGTGGGGAACCTTGACCTGGGAGAGGCCCACCAGCGCCTGGTAGGCTGCCTGGGCGTAGTTCACCGTCGTCTTGGTGTGGCCTTGCGCGAACCCCCACGCATCCGTGAAGCCGGCAAAACGGAGGATCGGCTTCGCCACGTCCCCGACCGCGAGGCCCACGCCCCGCGGAGCGGGCCGGAACGAGGCCACGACCGAGCCGGACCGTCCGCGGGCCATGAACGGGACGGTGTGGGCGCGGCCGCAGCCGCACTCCCAGCTCCCGCAGCCGCGAAGGACCTCGATGATCTCGAGCTTCGCCCGGTCGATCGCGCGCCGGATCGTCGGGCCGACCTCTCGCCCCTTCGCCCGGCCGAGGCCCACGAACCCGTCGCCGTTGCCGACGACGACCGTGACCGCGAACTTGAACCGGCGGCCCGAGTCGGTCATCCGCTGGACCATGTTGACGTCCAGGACCTCGTCGTGCAGACCGGGGAGAAGCTTGTCGACGATCGGCGACTCTCTCAGCGGGAGCCCGCTCGCGAGCGCCTCGCTCATGGTCGCGATCTCGCCGGAGGAGACCTTGCGCCCGAGCTCGGTCTTCGGCACCCAGGGGGGCGCGACGGGCGGCCCACCCGGGCCGCCACCCATCCCGCCGCTCGGACGAGGAGGACCCTGTACGGCACCGCTCACGGCTTTGCCTCCGCCTTGGGCACGAGCTTCGGCAGCTTCAGCTTGTAGGCCTCGACCGGCTCGGGAAGGGGCTTCGGGAGATGTGCCCCGTTGAGCCGTTCGGCGCTCGGAAACCCCTCCTCGCCGTGCGGCACATCAACGCCCGCGTCGAGCAGGCCCTTCAGGGCGGCCGAGAGGCGGCCCCCGGCGGTCGGGCGGCGCAGGCCCACGTCCAGCACGGCTTCCTCGGTCCCGCCCGACTTCGCGCGGAGACCGGCGAGATAGCCGGTAAGATAGGCGGCCGGCGTGGAGGCGAGGCTCGACGCGGGGAAGGCGATCCCTCCCAGCTCGGCGCTGTCCGCGGAGGCGACGACCCGGTCCCCGACCGGGTCGAACTCGACGATCGACACCCGGACCCGTCGGCCCGAACAGCGGACCACGGCCCGGGAACGGTCGGACTTTAGGAGCCGAAGGCGGACCCGATAGTCCGTCTTCCCCTCGCGACGGCGTCGGAAGTGGACCCGGTACCGCGGACCCGTGCTCATGCCTTCTCCTCCGGCAGGTGGCCGGCGAGGCGGAGGTTGACCACGAGGTGCGCCCGGCTGCGGAACATGCCGCCCTTCGCCTTGCGGTAGAACTCGCGGTAGACCGCAACGGGGATCTTCTTCGATGTGCGGAGCTCCACGAGGAGCTTGCGCTGGGCGCGGATCCTGCGGATCCAGCGCTCCTTGCGCGGCACGCGCGAGGACGGGGTGCCCCGCCGGGACCCGGGGCCGGAGTGGCGGCCCTTGGCGACCTCGAGCGCGTGCAGCCGCGCGCGGACGCGAGACGTCCCCTGGATCGGAAGGCGTCGTATCGCGCCGGCCTTCACCGCCGTCCGGATGTCGGCGCGCGTGACCGCGTCCGCCAGCTCCTCCTGGCTGGTCGGGTCGATCCAGACGCGGCCCTCGCCGCACTTGAGGATCAGGGACGCCATGCGCCTCTGGTTCGATAGATCGGGCATCGCTCCTACGCCTCCGACTCGGACTTGACGATAGGGTTCAGCACATGGATGCCCAGCTTGCGGGCCACTTCCTCGAGAACGAGCCGCCGGCGGGTGCCGACGGTACGGGCGATGATCGCCGCCTCGCGCTTCGTGTCGATCTTCTCGAGCTCGCCGGTCGTGTGCACGATCACCGGCGCGAACCCGCTCGGCACGAGGCCGCGCACGTTCGCGGGGGAGCGGTATCCGATGCGGACGACCTCGGATCGGTAGCCGTAGTGGCGCCGCTGCTTCGACTGCAGGCCACGGGGCCGGCGCCACGACTCGTCCCGCCCGATGCGGTAGTACCGGTGGGCAGCCTGGCGCACGAACGCGGGACGACGGCCGTCCTGCACGACCCGCAGCCGGAGGAGCGTCGCTCGCTCGGGAGTGAGGGTGGCGCGCTTCGGAGCGACCGGTGCCTTCGACGCGGCCGCCTCCTTCTTGGCCTCGGCGGCCGCGGGTTCCGCGGCGGGCTTCGCCTTCGGAGGGCGGAGACCCTTCCGGCGGGGCGTGACCGCCGTCTCGGCGACCTTCTCCGTTTCGGCGGGAGGGTCGGCCATTACGCGGCCCCCTTGAGATGGGCGCGCTCGATGAGGTAGATGCCGTCCTGGAAGACCCGAGGGTCGTACTCGCGGATGCGGGTGGCCCGCTCGACGTTCGCGGCGCTCTGGCCGACCTGCTCGACGTCGTTTCCGGTGATCGTGACGATCTCCCCCTCCACCACGGCCTTCGTGCCGTGGAGCAGGTGGGTCGACCGGGGGTGCTTCTCGCCGAGGAAGTTCTCGATCAGGAGCTCCTCGCCCCGGACCTGGACCTTCATCGGGAAGTGCGCCGCGACGACCTTCAGACGGGCCTCCACGCCCTGGGTCAGGCCGCCCGCGATGTTCGCGATGTGGGCCGCCCACGTCCGAAGGAGCGCTTGCGAGCGCTTCCGGTGGGACGGCAGCCGGAGCTCGAGGGAGACCTCGGTCCCCTTGATGCTGAGCACGAGGGCGTCCGATGGGAACGGCCGTACGATCGTGCCGAGCTTGCCCTTCGCCCGGAGCGTGCGCCCGTCGACCGTGAGCGTAACCCCCTTCGGGATCTCGACGGTCGCCCGGCCGGTCTCGTCAGTAGACATAGGCTAGCAGCTTCCCCCCGATCTTCAGCTCGCGCGCGTCCGAGTGGGCGAGGACGCCACGGTTCGTGGAGAGGACGAGCAGACCGAAGTCCTGCGCCGGCAGGAATCGCGACTCGTAGCGCTCGAGGCGGTCGTACGAGACCGCGATGCGCGGCTTGACGACCCCACAGGAGTTGATCCGCCGGGAGAGCGTGACGTCGTACTTCCCGCCGCGGCCCGTGGGGACGAACGCGAACTCCTCGATGTACTTGTGGTCGCGGAAGATCCGGAGGACCTCTCCGATCAGCTTCGAGGTAGGGGCGATCTCGACGTGCGGCTTTCCTTCCCGGTCCGCGTGGCGAACCGAGACGAGCGCGTCGTTCAGTAGGTCTTGACCCATCTTCTCCCCTCCCTCACTGGTACTTTCTGAACCCGAGGTCGTAGGCGACCTCGCGGAAGCACTGGCGGCACAGGTGGAGGCCGTAGCGCCGGACGATACCGCGTTTGCGGTCGCACCGGAGGCACCCCTCCTTCCGTCCAAAGTTCTTCTTCGGCTTCATCGGATCACTCGAGCAGCGTTACCCCGAACGTGCTCGCCAGGAACGCCTTCGTCTCGTCGCGGGAGGATCGGAGCGACTTCGGGAGGGGGCGCGACTGGATCCGCCGCTCGCGGATCCGGTAGCCCGCGCGGCCGACCTCGACCGCGACGTCCATCCCGTGGATGCCGATCGCCGGGTCGTACTTCATCCCGGAGAAATCGGTGTAGTCCGCGATGCCGAACGAGAAGTTGCCGCTCCGGTCGATGGAATCGACGTCCAGCTGCTTGTCGCGGGCCTCGAACGCCCGGGCCAGGAACTCGAACGCCGAGGTGCCGCGGAGCGTGACTTTCGCGCCGATCTCCTGGCCCTCGCGGATCCCGAAATCGCGGTTCGTGGAGCGCGCGCGCGTCGCGACCGGCTTCTGGTGGGTGAGCATCTGAAGGACCTTCACGGCCTTCGTGCGTGCCTCGCCCGACTCTCCGACCGCGGCGTTGACGACGACCTTGATGACCCGGATCGAGCGGTAGGGGTTGCTCGCCGGCGGAGTGGTCGAGACCGCAGGGGTCGTGTCGGCCGGGGCGCTCATCGGTCGACCCCCTCGCCCAGGGTGATCCCGGGCGTGGTCTCGCCGACGACGTAGACGTACTCCTTCACCGTCGAGAAGCCTTCCTTGAAGTGCACGAGGTTCGGTTGCGAGGAGTTGCGTACTTCGACCCGGTCGACGCGGGCGAGCTCGCCGACATGCGACCCTCCCGAGACATAGGCGAGAACGCCCGGTCGCAGCGGGAGGTGCTCGACCACCTTCTGGTCGGGCAGCTGGATCTTCACGGAGTCTCCCACGCGATAGGGCGTGGTGGCGGGGAGGAGGAGGTTCCGCCCGTCGTGGAGCGTGACCTCGACGCGGCCCCCCTTGGCCGCGTGCTTGAACCGGACCCGCGCGATCTTCACGTTCGCTTCCGTGGACGGGATGGAGACGAGTACGAGCTTGCCGCGGCGGTCGGTGACCACCCGGAAGTGCTGGTCGAGCGGCGCAGCGAGGGAGAGCGTGTCCATGAGGCCGAGCCCGCGCGCGAGGTCCTTCGCGACCTTCGCGTCGACCTGGACGGCGCCGGAGCCGAGGAGGATCCTCGCCTCGCGCGAGCTCGCGACGACATGTCGGATGTCGCGGAGGATCAGTAGGAGCGGTATGGAACGGTCCTGGGCGTGGGGTCCTGGCCGCGGCCGGAGGATCCACTTCGTGCCCTTCCGTGGGATCGTCCAGCCCCGGGGCATCGCGCGGCGCTTCAGGCGGAACGTCACGGGCTCTCCTCCGTCGCGCTAGCGCGGCTCTTGCGTCGGGGTGGCTTCGCCGGCGCGGGGGCCTTGGCCTCGTCCTCGTCGTCCGACGGGGCAACGACCTCCTCTTCCGGCGGCGTCGCGGCCGTCGGGGACGCGGGGGTCGCTTCGCCCTCGGTCGTCTCCCCCGGCTCGGGAACCACGCCGAGCTCCTCGGCGGTCACGTCCTCGTCCCGGACCTGGAGCGACCGGCGCCGCCACGGGTCCGCGAGGTTGAGGCGTGTGATCACGAGGTGGGAGGTCCGGATGGAGAGGGGCTTGAGCTTGTCCTCCGCTGTCTTGAGCGTGACGTTGTCGAGCGTCACCGAGTACGCCCGGCGGTCGAGCTTCGCCACCCGTTCCTCGCGGCCGACGAAGCTTCCGGACAGCACGCGCACGGTGTCGCCCTTGCGGACGGGGAGCGCGCGCCGCTTGAACCGGGCGCGGAGCTCGCGCGACAGGGGCGCCGACATGCGGATGCGCCGCTCGGAGGTATGCGCCGTGTAGAGCGCTCGCCGCTGGCGTCTCGGGGAGCTGGAGGATGTGCGCATGACCCTCCCCTTAGATGATGATCGACGACGCGGCCGCGATGCGCGGCCAGCGTTCGGCGGCCTCTTTGGCGACGGGGCCTTTGATCTGGGAACCCTTGATCTCCCCGGTCTCGGTCGTGATCACCGCGGCGTTGTCCTCGAACTGGAGGCGGGTCCCGTCCGGCCTCCGGGTCGGGACGCGTGCCCTAACGATCACCGCGTGCAGGACCTGGCGTCGCATCTCGGGAGTCCCCTTCTTCACGGAGACGATCACGAGGTCGGCGATCCCCGCGCGGGGGTACCGACGGTGGGTGCCGTGCCAGTTCCGGACGGCGATGATCTCCACGACCTTCGCTCCGGTGTTGTCGACGCAGTCGAGACGCGCTCCCTTCGGGAGTCCTCGGCTCCGGCGGCCGGCTAGCCCTTTCATTCGGCCTCCGGGGCGGCCTTGGCGATGGCCGCGCGCTTCGCGTCCTCGCCGCGGACCCGGCGGGTCGAGCCGCCCAGGTCGGCGATGATGCAGAAGGAGACGACCTTCGAGAGCGGTCGGGTCTCGGCGATGCGGACCCGGTGGCCGATCTGGACGTTCAGGCACGGCGGCGAGTGGGCGAGATACCGGCGCCGGCGCTTCTCGTACCGCTCGAACTTTGGAACGTAGTGCAGCAGCGTGCGCTCGACCACCGCGGTCCGCTGCATCGCTGTGGAGACGACCGTCCCCTCGAGCAGCTGGCCGCGGACCGGGAGTCGTCCGTGGAAGGGGCAGTGGCGGTCCTCGCACCGGGTCTTCGGGGCCCGGACGTCGAGCCCGATGTCCCGGGGTCGGGGAGCGGTCGACGTGCGTGCCGGCGTCATCGGAACCTCCTAGGACCACCGGCGAGAAGCCGCTTGGTGCGATCCTCGGGACGCACGCGAAGGACTTCGCCTCTTAACGGTAACTCTCCGGCGGCGAGGACGATCGTCCCCTCTAGCCGGTTCTTCGCGACACACACGGTCCGGGATCGCCCCGGGACCCGGATCGAGAACGTCGAGAGCGACTCGTCCACGATCGTCCCGCGGACGGGACGGCGCAATGCCGCGGAGGCCGGAATGTCCACCGCGGCTCCGATGAGCTCCCCGGCGAGGGCTTCGCGCTCGACGCGGGAGAGGCGGGACACGGCCGTCGACTCGTTCGGCATCGGCTCACCTCGAGGCCCCCTCCCGGCGCCGGCCGGTGGCGGGCTCGAGCGAGCGCTCGCTGAGCACTGTGAGGGCGCGCGCGACGTTCGTGCGAAGGGCTCTCATCCGGCCGGGGCTGGGAGGCGCGCCTCCCATCGCGGCCACTCCGCGTTCGCGCAGCAGGTCGTTCTCGGCCTCTGCGATGCGACGGTGCAGGTCTTCGTCCGGCAGCGCGCGGAGTTCCTTCATCCGGAGGAGCGTCACGGGGCCCCCGGGGTCTCGATCGACGGTGGGACGGGCACGGCCGGGATGTCCTCGACGGGCGGCAGCTCCACGGGCACCGGCTTCGGGCGCGTCTCCACGCCCTTAACCGTGATCTCGTCGGGGAGCTTCGCGAGCGGGTTCATGATCCATACGTTGACGCCGATGACCCCGGGCTTCAGCCGGGCCTGGTAGAATCCCTTGTCGATCCAGAGGTGGACCGCTTCGCCGCAGTACTTGATCGTGCCGGCCTTGAACCGCTCGGTCCGGTGCCGCTCGCCGGTGAGCTTGCCGGAAAGGATGACCTGGCAGCCCCGGGCACCGGCCTCCATGATGCGACGGACCGTGGAGTGGCCCGCGCGCCGGAAGTGCCACCCGCGCTCCAGCGTCGACGCGAGCTTCTCGCTCATTAGCTGGGCGTTGAGGCTCGGTTGCCGCTCTTCCTGGACCTCGATCTGGGGGTTGTCGAGCTTGAACCGGGCGTGGATGTCCTCGGTTAGACGCTTGATCAGTTCGCCCCGATGGCCGATCAGGATCCCGGGCCGCTCGCAGATGAGCGTGACGCGGGTCCCCATCGGGGTGCGGGTGATGGAGAGGCCGCCGAAGCCCGCCCGGGCACTCTCGCTGACGAGGAAATCCTTGAGGAGGACGCGACGCGTCGACTCCTGGATCACCTTGCGCTCCGAGCTCATGAGGCCCCCTTGCTCTCGGCGAGGATGATCTCGACGTTCGTGGTCTGCTCGTTCCAGGCGGTGCCTCGGCCTTGGGCACGGGGCATGATCGCCTTGCGGATGCGGCCGCGGGCGCACGCGGCGACCTTGATGTAGAGTCGGTCCGCGTCCAGGCCCTCGTACTCGGCGTTCTCCTCCGCGTTCTGGAGGATCTGGAGGACGTTCTTGGCGACCTTCACCACGTACCGGCCGGGTCCGGTGCCCTTGTGGTGAGCGGTCTCCTGGTTGTAGCGGCGGAACGGGATCGCCTTCTTCAGCGCGACCGCTTCCTCGAGCACGGTGCGCGCCCGCGCCAGGGGGAGCCCGCGGATGGCGTTCAGGACCTCGTAGGTCTTCTTGGGCGACATCGGGATCTCGACGCCGCGGGCACGGGCGACGCTGACCCCGGCCTCCCCGCGATAGGTGTACCCGCGCATCGAACCGATCTTCCCCCTACTTGAGCGGCATGAACTTCGACGAACGCGTCGCGCCGACACCGGGTCCCGAGTGCTTCTCGAACCTCCGGGTGAGCGAGAACTCGCCGTAGTAGTGGCCGATCATCTCGGGACGGACCTCGATCTCTTTGAACTCCTTCCCGTTGTGGATCGCGACCCGCCGGCCGACGTGGTCGGGGAGGATGAGCGCGTCCCGGCAGTGGGTGCGGACGGTCTTCCCCGTCGGCGTCTCGCGCATCCGCTCGAAGAACTGGGTCGTCTCGGTGTTGAACCCGCGACGGATCGAGCGGCGGGCCCGAGCGTTGAGGATCTCGGCCAGCTGCTCGAGGCTTAGGGCCTTCAGGTCCGCGAGCGACTTCCCGCGGTAGGTGAACTCCCGCTTCCGCCGGGCCTCTACCTTCTTCGCGCGTCTCGCCTTCGGCATCGTTACCGGCTCCCCGCCCGGGCCTTCTTTGCCCGCTTACTCTGCGCCCGGGAGAATCGTCCGACCTTGGCGCCCGGCCAGGCGCCGCTCTTGACCGTGCTAGGGCGGCCGACGTGCTGGTGGGCACCGCCGCCGAACGGGTGATTGACCGGGTTCATGGCGACTCCCCGGACCTTGAACGGGGCGCGGGCGAGGGAATGGGTCGTCCAGACCTTCTTCCCCGCCTTGATGATCGGCATCTCGCCGCGCCCACCGCCACCGACCGCGCCGACCGCGGCGCGGCACGTCGCGAGGAACTGCTTGAACGCTCCCGACGGGAGCTGGACCGTGACCTCGGAGCCGGTGTGGGCGACGACCAGCGCACTCGTTCCCGCGGCGCGCACGAGGCGCCCGCCGTCGAACGGCTTGACCTCGAGGTTGGAGACCAGCGTCCCGTCCGGTATCCCGCCGAGCGGGAGGATCGAGCCGCGGTCGAGCTTGCCGGACTGGAACGAAACGTGGTCGCCGGTGGCGAGACCGGCGGCCGCGAGGATGCGGATGCGGGTGCCCTCCGGGCCGTCGACCTCGGCCACCGGCGCGCTCCGACCGGGGGCCGGGAGGATCGAGACGACCGTCCCCTCTCCGACGAGCGTGGGGGGAGGGTGCTCGATCGCGCCGTGGTGGCGATGGCTGGGGGACGTCCACGCGCCGGAGCCTGCGCCGCGGCGTCGGGACCCGATGCGTTTACCCATCAGAACACCCCGGCCCGGCTTCCGATATCCTCCGCCGAGTACTCCTTCGCGAACTTCACCGTGGCGATCTTTCCGGACTGAACCGTCTTGGTCGTGACCTTCACGACCTTGCACCCGTAGGTCCCCTCGACCGCGGCGCGGATCTCACGGCGGTTCGCGCGCGTGTCGACCATGAACTCGAGCTTGTTCTGCCGCTCCATCTCGTCCATCGACTTCTCGGTGACGTAGGCGTGCAGGATGATACGGTGGCGGAGCTGGGTCATGGCGCCGCCTCGTGCAGGCGCGCCCGAAGCGATTCGACCGCCGGCCGCGAGTAGAGCGTCAGCCGGCCGGCGACCCCGCCCGGGGCGAGGTCCTCGGTCGCGAGACGTGGAACGGAGACGACGTCCACGCCTGAGAGGTTCCGGAACCCGAGCGCCTTGCCGGGGGCGCTCGTGACGACCAGGACGCTGCGGGGCGTCCGCCGGACGCGGCCTCGCCGGCGGGCCCGGCCCGAGGCGCGCAGGTGCGTTCCCGAGCGGGACCGTTCGATGTCGTCCCACAGATGCAGCGCCCGCAGAAGGTCCCGAGCGTCCGACGCGGTGCGGATCTCCTCGAACGATTCGTCGAAGACGAACGGAAGCGTGACGCCGTGCGGGATCAGGTGGCCGCGGGCGGTGGCCAGCTTCGGCTCCCGCGTAGCGGCGAGCGCGGAGGCGAACGCGAGCTGACGCTCCTTGCGATTGATCTTCTTCGACCACAGCCGTTCCGGCTTGGGGGGATGCGCCGGCCGTCCACCGACGGTGTTCGGGGACTGGGCACCGCGCATCGAGTCCATCAGTCGGGGTGTTCGCGCGACCCCCTTTCCCTTCCCGGACCACTGGACCGAATGCCGGTTACCGGCGGTGGGACTCGTCCCGTACGGCTGGCGCCGGTGCGACTGGGCTGCCACGACCGCGCGCTGGATCAGGTCGGGTCGGAACGGCTCGGAGAACGCGAGGGGGAGCGGGACGGTCGTCCGCTGCTTCCCCTCGAGGTCCAGAACGTGGGCCCGGTGGTGCGGCGTGCGATGCTCGCCGGCCGGCGGGGTTTCCGAGGTCGGGGCGTCCGGCGTCATGCACCCTGCTTCGAGGCGGTGCTGAGGTAGCGGATGTCGACCTTTTCGACCGAAGCGACCTGGCTGCGGATCGGAGTCCGGAACCTAAGAAGCCTTTTCGCGGGTCCCGGGAGCGAGCCGTGGAGGATGACGCAAGAGGTGCGGACCTCGCCGTAGTGCGGGAACCCGCCGGCGGGCGTGATCGGATCCGCGCGCGGGTCCTTGACGATGCGAAGTACGCGCATGTTGAGCTGCGTGCGGCGGTGGTAGCCCTGCTGGCCGGCCTGGGGGATCCGGTACGTGACGAAGCTCGGGTTGTGCGGTCCGAGCGTGCCGATCATCCGGCGGTGCTTCGAGTTCTTACGGGGCTGGAGCTTGACGCCCCATCGTTGGGTGTGGCCCTGGAAGCCGAACCCCTTGGTCACCCCGAGAACGTCGACGAACTCCCCTTCCTTCGCGAGGTCCTGGATCGGGATCTCCTTCCCGAGCCGTTCGGTGGCGAAGGCGCGGCGCTCGTCGAACTTCTCCCCGGAGACCCGGACCTCGAAGAGCGTCGGGGTCTTCGACGGGGTCCCCGTGATGAGCTCGGGCTGGGTGTGCATGATCAGCCGGATCTCGTCCCCGGTCGTCGATCCGAATCGGGCCAGCACCTCGGGCGAGCTAGGTGGGTGGATAGGAATCCGACGGCCGAGCTGAGCCTGGAGCTCACCGGCCCAGACCTCGCTGACGACCCGCGAACCGTACGGCCCTCGCGCGTAGATCCGTGCCGCGGCGACGCGAAGCGGAGGGACCTCGACAACGGTCACGGGGATGGAGACCTCCTGGCCCGCGGTGGTCGAACGCTTCCGGTAATCGACGATGAAGGCGTGGGTCATCCCGACCTTGAAGCCGGCGAACCCCTCGATCGCAGGTTGTTTGGGCCCTTCAGCCCAGGAGCGGATACGGGGGAGAGGACGGGCCGAACGTGAACGTGGCGAAAAGCCTAGAGACCCTCGCCTAGGACGATGACGCGCCATGGGTCGATAGAGGGTCCCCTCCGCAGTGAGGACGGGGGAGAAACGTACCCTATATAACGGCTCGCGCGAAAACCGAATTCGCTCGAGAGAAACCGTCCGCACCACCGCCGAGGAACGGCGTCCCGCGGGCGCGTTTCTGAACGCGCGCGTAGAAGCGGGATGGTGAGCGCAACACGGTCGGGAACGCTCCGTTTCAGAGGAGCGCGAGCTCGCGTCCGACCTTTTCGAACGAGGCGATGGCGAACGTCACGTCCGTGTCCGTCAGCGCGGCGTTCATGATCGTGCGGATGCGGGCCTTGTCCTTCGCCACCATCGGGTGGACGATCGGGAGCGCGAAGACGCCCAGCTCGAAGAGCCGGTCGCTCATCTTGCGTGCCGTCGCGCTCTCGCCGACGATCACCGGCGTGATCGGGGTCTCGCTCGTCCCGATGTTGAACCCGAGGTCCTTCATCGCGCGCTTGAAGCGCCGCGTCAGCTCCCAGAGCCGGGTCACGTGCTGCGGCTCCTGTTCGAGGACATCGATCGCCGCGATGCACGCGGCCGTCACGGCCGGCGGGTGGGACCCGCTCAAGAGCCACGTCCGGGACTTGTTGTACGCGAAACGGACGAGGTCCCGCGAGCCCGAGATGTGGCCCCCGACCACGCCGAACGCCTTGGAGAACGTTCCCATCTCGACCTGCACCTGGTCCCGTCCGAGGTGGTAGTGGGAGACGATCCCCCGACCCCCCTCGCCGAGGACGCCCTCGCCGTGGGCATCGTCGACGTAGACCATCGCGCCGTGCTCCGCCGCCGTGGCTGCGATCTTGTCGAGCGGGGCGATGTCGCCGTCCATGGAAAACACGCCGTCGGTGATCACGAGGATCCGACCGAACGCGGGCGAGTGCGCTTCCGCCTCCCGCAGCACGCGGGCGAGGTCGGCGACGTCACAGTGACGGTAGACGGTCCGGTCGGCACGCGAGAGCCGGACGCCGTCGATGATGCTGCCGTGGTTCAGCTCGTCGCTCACGACGAGGTCGCCTTCCCCGACCAGCTGCGGGATGAGGCCCGAGTTCGTCGCGAACCCGCTCTGGTACACGAGCGACGCCTCCGCCCCCTTGAAGCGGGCGAGGCGCTTCTCGAGCTGGACGTGGAGGTCCATGTTCCCGGCGATCGGCCGGACCGATCCGGAGCCGGCTCCGTGGGTCCGGACCGCTTCGATGGCGGCCTCCTTGAGCCTCGGGTGGTTCGAGAGGCCGAGGTAGTTGTTCGAGCAGAACATCAGTACCTTCTTCCCGTCGATCGTGCACCACGGAGAGCTCGGTCCGTCCAGCTCGCGGAGCTTCCAGTCGAGGCTCGCTTCGGTCAGGCGTCGGTACTCCTCCCCGAGGAAGGCAGTCGGGTTCCGCATCGCCGTCACCACTTGGCCACGAGAGAGATCTTAGCGGCCTGCATGGAATCGATCAGGTCCATCGCCCGCGCGACCTCCGGGATCGGGACGCGGTGGGTGATGATCGACCCGACCTTCTCACGGAACGCGGGCTTGTCGAGCAGCCCTTTCACCTGGAACCAGGTCTCGAACATCCGTCGCCCGAAGATCCCCTGGACGCGCGCCGCCTTGGTCACGATCGCGTTATCGAAATTGAGCGAGACGGGCCCGTCGAAGAGGCCCAGGAGGGAGACACGGCCCCCCGGGGTCAGCGCATCAAAGATGAGCGGGAGGGAGCTCGGATGGCCGGACATCTCGAGCGCGACATCGATCCCGTGGCCACCGGTGACGCCGCGTATCGAGGCGACCAGGCGGTCCCCCTCCACGACCGGGTCGAAGACCGCGTCCGCTCCCATCTTCTTCGCGAGGTCGGCGCGGATCCGGTTGACCTCTGTCGCGACCACTGTCTCGGCCCCGAGCGCCTTTGCCGCCGCGATCGCGAGGAGACCGATCGGGCCGCAGCCCGTCACGAGAACGCTCTTTCCGGCGAAGTCGCCCACGCTGTCCTCCGGGAGCAGGCAGTGGACCGCGTTGCCCAGGGGTTCCTGGATCGAGGCGATCGCCGGATCGAGGTGCGGGTCGTTCTTCCACGCGTTCATCTCGGGCAGGACGGCGTACTCCGCGAAGACCCCGTCCCGGTCGACGCCGAGGATCTCGAGGTTCTCGCAGATGTTCATCCTCCCGGTACGACACTGGTAGCACGTACCGTCCACGATGTGGGTCTCCGCCGAGACGTGGTCGCCCACAGCCAGGCTCTTGACCGACTTCCCGATGCGGATCACCTCGCCGCCCAGCTCATGGCCGAGGACCATCGGAACGCGCTTGACGCGGCCCTGTGCCCACTCGTTCCATTTCCAGATGTGGACGTCCGTGCCGCAGATGGAGGACGCCTGCACCCGCACCAAGACCTCGTCGTCCCGCGGCGTCGGGTCCGGGACCGTGACCACCTCTCCGCCGGCCCCGCGGCGGAGTTTGACAACTGCTTGCATAGGAATCTCCGCCCTCAGACGGGTCGCGGGCTTAATCGTTGGCGCACCGCGCCGGGGCACGCGCCCGAGGTCGCCCGTAGGCTGCGGGTTCGGTTACCTCGCTCCCATCGAGGGCGTATATAGGCGGCCGGACTAGGTCACGGTCGAGGGTAGATGAGCCGCGGCATTCGTTCCCCCGACGCCACGAAGCCGTCGCCCCCTCGAATCTGGACGGTCGAAGAAGCGAACGCACGGATCGAGGGCCTCGGCGAGCTCCTGCCCCAGCTGAAGACGTGGGCCGTCCGCCTCGGAGAGGTTCACGCCGAGCTGCGCCGCCTGGCTCAGTTCTGGGGGCGCGACGTCGACGCGACGGACAGCCCGGACCGCGATCTCAAGACCCGGCTCGAGGCGGAATGGCGGAACCTCTCCCACCGGCTAGAAGAGGCCGTCTCCGCGCTCCAGTCGGAGGGTATCGAGGTCAAGGACCTGGAGACCGGCCTGGTCGACTTCTACGCTCTGCGGGAGGACCAGCTCGTCCTGCTCTGCTGGCGCCGGGGAGAACCGGAGGTCTCCTTCTTCCACACGCTGGAGGGAGGTTTCCGCAGTCGCCAGCCCCTCCCGGACGACGCGACCTTCGCCTCGTCGAGGCCCCGAACCCGAACCTAGCCGGAACGGACTGGGGCCCCCGACCGGGCCAGTTGGATCGCGTTCAGTGCCATCGCGAACGCTCCCAGGCTTCCGGCGACGCCGGCCGCGATCGCGACCGTCGGGAACACGCTGGACAGCCCGAGGAGGTACAGGGTCGCCGGCACGGCGACCCCCGAACCGCCGGCCACGACCCCGAGGGGGAACCTATCCCGCCGATACGTCAGGGCCGCGATCGCGCCCGCGACCACCGCCACCAGCCCGAGAAGGACCGCCTCCGCTCCGATCGTGGAGACGAAGCTCTCGAGGTCGGGGAACGGGGAGAGGATCACCGTCGTCCCGTTCGACGCGTTCCCCACGGCGAGCCCGATCCCGAGACCGGTCGTTCCCGCGTTGTACACGGGCGAGGCGAACGTATCGACCGTGATCGGTGCGTAGCCCAGGAGGGTCACGTTGAGGGACGCTCCACCGCTCGGCACGTCCTCAAAGTAGAACGTGCCGTTGGGCGTCACATTGTAGTTCTCCAGCGCGCCTCCGTCCGTCGTCAGGACCACGTGCGCCCCGGTGGCGGCCGCACCCGACGGCAGGTAGACGTCGCCGGTGATCGAATAGTGGAACGGGGCGGTCGCCTCGACCCCGTAGTTCGCGAGCGCCCCGATCAGCCCGGCCGACACGACCGCCACGAGCGCGAGCGCGATCGCGACGATCGGCCGCACGCTCCGCCGCGAGCGCCTCGGGGAGGGAAGGTTGGGATAAAGTCCCGGGAGGACTTCCCACGAGTAGAGCGGAGGGGGGTCCCGGGGGACGACGATAGGGACCGGCGTGCCACAATGCGGACAGGGAAACCACTGCGTAGGGGGAGCCGGGGCGAGGACGGCGGCCAGCGGCTGACCGCACCGGGGGCACACCATCCGAACGGTCGGCGGGCTCATCGGCGACCCACGACCGCCCGCAAGGTCATAGCGTTGCGGCGGGCGCTGGGGAAGGCGCATCCTCGGGTCGTCGGCATCGACGACGGCGCGTTCGAGCGAGGGGACCGCTACGCCCCGATCGCCGCCGTGGTCCTGTCCTCCCCCGACCATGTCGAGGCCGCCGCGCTCTCGCGCGTACGGGTCGACGGCCGGGACGGGACCGCGAGGATCATCGCGCTGTTCCGCGCCGTCACCCCGCCCGAGGGGGTTCGCGCGATCCTCCTCGACGGTGCGGTGGTCGGCGGGTTCAATGTCCTCGACCTCGACGCGATCCATCGGGCGACCTCACTGCCCGTCGTGGCGGTCACCCGTCGCCGACCGGATTTCTCGCGCATCCGGAGCGCGCTCGGACGGTGGTTTCCCCGGACCGCCGCCGCCCGCCTCGCGCTTCTCCGCCGCCACCGCCTGTTCCGCGTGCCGACCGGTGGGGCGCCGATCTGGGCCACCGCTTCCGGCTGCACGGCCGCGGACGCGGTGTGGCTCGTCCGACGGACGAGCGTGGTCGGGTTCTGGCCCGAGCCGCTGCGGGTCGCCCATCTCGTGGCGTCGGCGGCCGGGACTCCCGGGAACCCGCCGAACCGAACCCTTAAGGGGCGACGCCTACGTCCGGTCGCCGGGCCTGTAGCTTAGCTTGGACAAAGTACTGGCCTTCTAAGCCAGCATACTCGGGTTCAAAGGCCACGGGGGCCGCCCCGGGGCGGAAAGTCCCGACAGGCCCGCCTCCCGGGTCAGGCCAGTCCGACCTTCGCCGCGCATTCCGCGCAGAGGATGGAGCTCGGGCCCGGCGCGATTGGCTTGCCGCAGAGGGGGCAGGAGGCCCGCGCGTCGGCCGCATCGATCAGCTCCTTGACGCTCATGTGGAGGGCCGGGTCCGTCGTCCCCGGGGGCGACTCCTCCTCGACCGTCGACGCTTCGGCCGGCAGGAACGCCTCGAGGCGAGCCCGGTAGACGCCGGTCCGGCGGTCGAACGTCGCAAGCCGCTGCTGGACCAGGCCCTGGACCGCGGAGTCGGCGAGCTCGCGGACGCCGCCGAACACATGGGCCAGCTCGACGCTCGAGAGACCGTTCGACTCGACGAGCACCTCGAGGCAGCGGGTCGCTAGGAGGGAGACGTGCCCTCGGCCGAGCGCGTGGTCGAGCCCCCAGGACATCCGCGAGGTTCGAACGACCCGCCGGGACGCCGACAGACGCCCCCCGCGGGGGTCACCGACCAGCGTCGTGTGGATCAGGTCGAGCTCGAACCGTGCACGTTCCTCCGCGAAGTAGAGGAGGATGGCTACCTCGAGGGGGAGGGCCGGGACCGCTCGGCAGATGGCGACCCCCTGCTGCAGCGTCCCGATCAGCCGCGGGAGCGGCGATACCTCTCCCTCCGTGGCGGAGCGGTCCTCCTCTGCACGGCTGCGGGGGAGGAAGTGCTCCCGAAGGAGCACTCGGGCGATCGCGCGCCGGGGAGCGCCCCCGTTGGGCGGATGGAGGTCGGCCGAGCCGTCCGCCCGGAACACTATCCGTTCGAACGGCACGAGGTAGTCCCAGCCCGGACCCGGCGGCGCAGGTTCCTCGAGCCGGATCTCCATGTCGTCGAAGCGCGCGCCGGGATCGGCCAGTGCGGCGTAGAACGTCGGGAACTCCTTCGCGTCCGCGACGATCGTGAATCCCCCCACCGGCCTTCGCCGGCGGGAGGCGAACTCCTCGTACGCGCGGCCGAGCGACCGGGCCGACCCTTCATCGAACCGGTCCTTGGCGAGGCCGGCGGCGATGGTCTCGAGCTCAGGAAGCGATACGGTTGCCACGGTCAACCCTCTCCTCGGCGAGCATCCGGTAAAGGGAGATAAAGCGCTGGGCCACGGACTCGAGCGAGGCGTTGTCGCGGACCCACGCCTCCGCCTGCCGCGCAACCTGCTGTCGTTCCGAACTGCGATCGAGGAGTCGGACGAGCGCGCCGGCGAGCGCGGGCGACGAGAGCACGTCCGCGCGCACGCCCGTCACGGTGTCGTTCACGACCTCGGACGCCCCTCCGGTCGCCGGTGCGACGACCGCCGTCCCGCACGCCATCGCCTCGAGCAGGGCGATGCTCGACGTGTCGCTCGTGGACGGGAGGACGAAGACGTCGGTCTGCCCGAGCAACGCCGCCTTCTCGGACTCCACGACCGGGCCGACGTACCGCACGCGCCCGGAGAGGGCCGGGTCGGCCGCGATTCGCGCCCGCACGGCCGCCTCCTCGGGCCCCGTCCCTCCGACGATCCCCGCGACGTCGGTCGTGCGCGCGGCGAGGGCGATGGCGTCCAGGAACCGGTGGACTCCCTTGTCGACGGTGAGCCGGCCGAGGTATGTCACGAGCGGAACGCTGGGGAGGCCGCACCGGGCCCGCCAATCCGGGACGACCACGCCCGGTCGGAACCGGTGGATGTCCACGCCGTTCCTGACGACCTCGACGGGCCGGCGGAACGGTTTTCGGGCGAACTGCACGAGCGCGTCGCGGGCCGCCTCGGACGGGGCGGTCGCGACATCGCATCTCCAGTACGTCCCGAGGTTGTACCACCAGGCGATACGGAAGAACAGTGGGACGAGGAACTTCTGGGGCACGCTCGAGCGCATCTCTCGGATGTTGGTGTGGAACGTCCCGACGAGGGGACGTCGGAGCCGGCGAGCGGTCAGGAACCCCATGCTCCCGATCGGGCCCGGCGAATGCAGGTGGATCACGTCCACGTCGTCCGCACGATGCACGCCGCCGAACAGGCCGAACGGGAACACCGGCCACCGATACTGGGAGTACAGCGGCACGGGGATCGACCGGACCCGGCGGACGCGCACCCCGTCCTCGACGGTCTCGCGGGACGCGACCCCCACGCGGATGTCCGGTGCGCAGACCCGGACGGAATGGCCGAGGCGGACCAGCGTGCGCGCTAGCCCGGCGGCAACGGAGGAAACCCCGTCCCGCATCGGCTCGTACGAATCGGTGAAGAACGCGATCTCCATCCCCGGTCGCCCCCTCGGTGCTTGGCCCAACGGGTTGGTATGCTTGGCGGTGGACCGGGCCCTACCTTCAGACGACCTGGGGGAACGCCCGCTCGAGGCGGCTCGCGTCCTTGGTGTCCAGCGCGCGGGTGTCGAGCGACACGAGGAGGGAGGAGTGCGTCGTCTGCACCTGACCGACCAGCCAGTGCGCGAACCGGACCGTGGTCTCCGCGCCTTCCTCACTGACGAAGTATTCGAGGCTGTCGACGTAGACGAGGGCCCCGCCCGCCGCCTCGGTCGGTTCCCGGAGCCGGCCGCCCAGCTCCGAGAGCCGGAGGCGCGAAGGCCCTCCCTCGGCGGGCCCTTCCTGCCGCGGAGCGATATCGATCCTGCGGTTCGCGGGCACTCCAGGAAGTTCGGGCGGGTGCAGCGACACGACCACGACCCGCGGGAACAACCCTGCGTTCCCTCGGAGCAGCTCCAGGGCCTTTGCGGGCCTCTCCTCGCGAACGAGAACGCTCACCCCCGCCGCGACCCGGACGGGCGGCAGGGTTCCCCCCACCGGAGCGACCCAGGCCCGGGTCGTCGTGTGGGGCGGGGGCCGCAGCAGCGCGCCCCAGGCCGGGCGCCGTGGCGGGGCGAGGAGGCTCTTTCGCTTGAGGTCGACCTCTTCGGAGAGCCGGGCGAGCCGGCTCTCCGCGAGCATTCGCAGCTCCTGGGCCGTGTGACCGCGCGAGGAGTGCAGGAGGATCTCGCGCAGGGCGCTGCGGATCCCCTCCTCGAAGCCCGCCGCGTAGGCGCGGGCGTACTCCTCATCCGCGGGGGGTTCCTCGCCGGGAGGCGATGCGGCTCCCGGGGTTTCCGGGTCCGTCACGCCGACGCCCGGTCCCGGGAAGGGAGCCCCGAGGGGACCGGCGGGGTCGGTCCCCGAGGCCCCCCGGCGAAGCTGGAGTCCTCGACGGGCGCGAACTTGTACCCGTAGTGGATGACGCCCGCCTTCCCTTCCTCCCTCAGCTTTCGGAACGTGGCGCGAACCTTCAGTCCGATCGCCACGGCCTCCGGCGCCGTATCGACGACCTGGCCGGTGAGGACCGGGCCCTCCACGGTCTTCACGAGCGCGAGAACGTACGGCACCTGTAGCTCGAACCCTTCGGCCGGATCGTGGACGATCGTGTAGGAGATGACCTCGCCCTCGCCCGAGAGTTGGAACGGGATCATCTTCTCGATCGACTGGCGGTGTCGCGTACACTCGGGACATACGGAGCGCGGCGGGAAGTAGGTCGTCCCGCAGTTGGTGCACTTCGACCCGCCGAGGTTGTAGCGTCGCGGCGTTTCGCGCCAGAATCGTGCTATCGACATGGTTTCCCTCCTAGTTCCCCCTCTCGAGCAGGTGGACCACTGCGGTCGCACCCGTTCCTCCGAGGTCGTGCGTGAGGCCCAGCGTCGCGCCGGAGGCCTGCCGTGCCCCTGCCTCGCCGCGGAGCTGCCGTACGACCTCCACCACCTGAGCGACGCCGACCGCCCCGAACGGTCGTCCCTGCGCCTTGAGCCCGCCCGACGTGTTGAGCGCCATTCGGCCGCCGGCGTTGAACCGGCCGCTCGCGAACTCGGCGCCGGACTTGCCCTTCTCGATGAACCCGAGGTCCTCGAGGCTGACGAGGGCGGCGATCGTGTAGGCGTCGTGGACCTCGGCGATCCCGACGTCGGCCGGAGCCCGGCGGGCCAGGCGGAAGGCATTCCGCGCCGCGGTCACGGTCGAGCCGATCGTCGTCAGGTCCTTGCGGTGTTGGAGCGCCATCGTATCCGTGGCGACCTGGCTCGCGGCGATCCGGATCGGCGTGTCGGTGTGCTTGCGGGCCGTCTCGAGCGGCCCCAGCACGACCGCGGCGGCGCCGTCGGAAAGAGGAGCGCAGTCGAAGACCCCGAGCGGCTCGGCCACCGGGCCGGCGCCCACGACCTGGGCGAGCGAGAGCTTGTTGCGGTAGTGGGCGTTCGGGTTCTTCGAGCCCATCTCGTGGGCGTGGACGGCGACCCGGGCGAGGTCCTCCCGGGTCGTTCCGTAGAGATGCATGTGGCGCCGAGCGACCAGCGCCCAGAGGGACGGGAGCGTGGCTCCGAAGACGACCTCCCACTCGTGGTCGGCCGTCGCGTTCGCGATCTCGAAGCCGGTGGTGTCGGACACGTCAGTGAGCTTCTCCGCCCCCCCTACGACGACGTAGTCGTAGAGGCCGCTCGCCACCGCGAGGTATCCCTGGTGGAGGGCGAGGGCGCCCGATGCGCCTCCGCCTTCCACACGGACCGCAGGGAGGTGGCGCCCGGCGAGCCCCGCGTAGTCTAGGATCAGCGGGGCGATGTGCTCCTGAGAAAGCAGGGAGCCCGACGCCATGTTCCCGAGGAACAGGCCGTCCAGGTCCGCGGACGAGAGCTTCGCGTCGACCAGGGCCTGGAGCCCCGCCTCGATGCCGATCTCGCGGAACGAGCGGTCCCAGAGCTCGCCGAACTTCGTCTGGCCGATACCCAGGACGGCGACCTCCCTCATGGCCTAGCTCCCTCCCATGTGGAGCTTCCCGCGGAACTTCGCGTAGACGGCGTAGGGGATCTCGGTCCCGTTATCGAGGTACCACTGGACCGGCCTTCCGAACGACCGGTCGAACGTCGCGATCTCGTCCGTCGTCTCGAGGTCGAACGCGTCCGAGCCGGCGCCCGAGCCGTAGCCGACCATCAGGATCCGTTCCTTCGGAGCGGCCCGGTCGAGGACGTTCGCGAGTCCGATGAGGGCGGCCGCGGAGTAGGTATTCCCGATGTCGGGGGTGACCAGTCCGTAGCGCATCTGCGCCTCGGTGAACCCGAGCTGCTTTCCCACGCGCTGGGGGAACTTGCCGTTCGGTTGGTGGAACACGACGTGAGCATAGTCCTTCGGGGTCGAGCCCTGTACCTCCATCATCTTGCGGGCGCATTCGGTGACGTGCCGGAAGTAGGCGGGTTCCCCCGTGAACCGGCCACTGTGGCTCGGATACTTCTGACCCTCGCGCCGCCAGAAGTCCGGCGTGTCGGTGGTGTACGAGAGGGTGCGAGCGACGCGACAGATCACCCGTTCTCGGCCCAGGACGAATGCGGCCCCCCCGGCGCTCGCCGAGTACTCGAGCGCGTCGCCAGGCGCCCCCTGGGAGGTGTCCGTGCCGATCGCGACGCCGTAGCGTATCATGTCGGAGCCGACCATGCCGAGGCAGGTCTGGATGGCGGCGGTGCCCGCCTTGCAGGCGAACTCGAAGTCGGCCGCCGTGAGATACGGCGTCGCACCGACCGCCTGGGCGACGACCGTCGCGGTAGGCTTGACGGCGTACGGGTGAGACTCCGAGCCCACGTAGAGAGCTCCGATCTGTTGCGGGTCGATCGCGCCGCGGAGCAACGCCGTGCGCAGCGCCTCGGTGGAGATGGTGATCGTGTCCTCGTCGGGGGCGGGGACGCTCTTGCGTCGGACGTTGAGCCCCTCGCCCATGCTCTCCCCGTCCGTGCCCCACACCCGCCCGATCTCGGCCGGCGTGATCCGATACCTCGGGACGTACACCCCGTAGCTCACGATTCCTGCCTGCATGGTTCCTCCTTCGGTTCAGAGCTCCTCGAGCCGTTCAAGGACGGCGGGCGCGTGGAGCGCTGTCGTCAGGAGTGGGATGTTCTCCACCTCGGAGAGGCGGATCGCCAGCGAATCGACCCGGCCGGGGCTGGCGAAAAAGACCGCCGCGGGCTTGAGCGGATGGGCCCGGATCGCGACCATGGGAGATCGCCCGTACCGCACGTTCGAGAAGATGAGGGCGCGTTGCGTGGTCCAGCCGTAGACCTCCGCGAACCGGCTCGCGTCGATCGACAGGATCGCGCGCGGTGCGTCGAGAACGGTGAAGCCGTGGATGTCCCGGTGGAGGTCGACGCGGCTCACCGGCCGCGCGTCCAGGCGGTCGGCGACCGTCTTCAACGGCATGGCGACCGCGAACTCGCGCATCCCCAGGATCCCGTCGGAATGGGCGGGGGTCCCCGACCGCAGGCCGATCCTCCCGCCGTGTTGCGTGTCGAGGGCGACCAGGCCGTCGACGTATCGGCGGATGAACCCGGCTCCTGGGCTCGCCCGGCGCTCGGACTCGTAATCGCTGATGACGGACGGGACGGTCTCGAGCTGCTTTGCGAGATCGTGCTGGGAGATGCGAAAATCCTCCCGCCACTTCCGTAAGGTCCGCCCCGGATGAGGCGATAGGACGACCTCGCCCGCGATCTTCTCGCGGATCTCCGCCTCCACGCTCTCCTGCGACGCGAGCCCGCTATAAATCTCTAGGGTTCCTGTCGTGCAACCCCATCGACATCTGCCGATTGGGACACCCGAACGGACGAGTGGACCGGGCGAGAGTTTCCGGCGTCAGGGAAGGCCCCGGCCCCGTTTGAACTCGCGACCTCTACCTTGCCAAGGTAGCGATCTTCCGCTGATCTACCGGCCCACCAGCGTCGCCGAGGCAGGGCGCGCCATAACTTCTTCGCGGGCACGCGGGCCGTCCGCGCTCGACCGGGCCGAAGCCATCGCCCGCCCTCTGCGGCTCCGGGGTGCCTGGGCTCCGTGCGGGGCGGCAAGGAGCGCCGGCGGCATCGCCTCGGAAGGGGGCGTTCCTCCCCAGCGTTGCCTCGAGGCGCAAACCCTTATGCTCCGGGCCCGGCTCGGGCCGCCGATGGCGGAAGGCGCCTCCTCCGGCGAGCCGATCGACATGCTCGTGAAGAGCACGCGGGACCTTCTGCGTCCCGAGGAGCTCGTCCGGGAGGCGACCCGCGACATCGTCAAGGACGAGATCCGAAGGCACCTCGAGAAGACCCTGCGCGAGGAGCCCAAGCTTGACCAGGCGCTTCGCGACGCCGTGCACGACCTTCTCACCGCTCGCGCGATGGAGTATGCCGCCCTCGTCCGTGTGGGGACGGCCACCGCGCGTCTGGGTCTCGCGGCGCTTCCGGCCGACGTGCGGCGCGCGCTGACGAAGGACCTCGTGGAGCTGCTGTCCAAGGAGCTCGGCCAGATCGTGGAGAGGTCCCTGTAACCGATGCCTCTCGCCGCAGACCAGGTCAAGATCTACGAGATCAAGCGGGTGGACGTCGAGGGAGCCATCGTCATCGACGGCTTCCCTTCGGTCGGGCTGGTGAGCTCGATCGTCGCGAACTACCTCATCGACACGCTCGAGATGGAGCAGATCGGGATCGTGGAGTCTCCCGCGTTCCCCACGGTGTCGCTCGTCCGGAACGGAGTACCCCAGCATCCGGTGCGGATCTACGCGGGCCGGCCTCCGGCCGACCGGGCGGGGCGAGGGGCAGACAAGCTCGTCGCGTTCGTCTCGGAATTCCATCCGGCCCCCGCGATCATCCACCCTCTGGCCACTACGATCCTCGACTGGGTGATCGAGCAACGGTGCTCCCTCCTGGTCTCCCCGGAGGGGCTGGTAGTCGAGGCAGGACCTACGAACCCGAGATCGTCGCGGCCCCCGCGCCTCGGCGACATGAAGGTCTACGGCGTCGCGAGCACGAAGAAGGCCCGCGAGCTCTACATCGAGCCCAACGTGCTCCCGTTCTCGGAGGGGGTCATCACCGGGATCGCCGGAGTGCTCCTGAACGAGGGTCGGCGCCGTGGGTTCGACGTGCTGACGTTCCTCGCCGAAGCCCAGTCCGACTACCCCGATGCCCGCGCCGCGGCGAAGGTGATCGAGACGATCAACCGGATCCTTTTGCGGACGCCGCTCGACCCCGTCCCGCTCTACGCCGAGGCGGAGCGGATCGAGAAGCAGCTGCTTTCGATCCAGCGCCGGGCCGCCGAGCGCGGGCGGGCCGAGTCGACGACCCAGCCGTCCCCGCCGATGTACCGTTAGTCGGACCGGCCGGGACCCGCTCCAGGAGCTCCCGGATGCCTGCGACCAGCGCTTCTGCGTCCGCTCGGTCGTTGTAGAGGTAGAACGACGCTCGCACGTTGCCGTCGAGCCCGCGCGCCGCGTAGTACGAGTGCACGCAGTGGAGTCCGGAGCGCACCATGACCCCGTGCCCCTCGTCCAGGAAGAGTGCCGCGTCGTGCGGGTCGATCCCGTCGAGCGTGAACGCGAAGATGCTCGGCCGGTCGACAGGCTCTCGGGGTCCGAGCAAATGTAGGCGGGGCTCACCCTCCAGCGCCCGGCTCACGATCGAGTTCACGGTCCGCTGCTGGGTCTCGACGGCGTCCAACCCGACCTGCGTGAGGTAATCCATCGCGGCGTGAGCCCCGATCACGCCCGCGTAGTTCTGCAGACCCGCCTCGAACCGGTAGGGTGGCGGTCTCAGCACGTGGGCCTCGAGCGTCGTCCGCTCAACCGTCTCCCCTCCCAGGAGGAGCGGGCGGAGGGGTGCGAGGGCCTCGAGGCTTGAAGAGAGGACCCCGACGCCGGTCGGCCCCAACATCTTGTGGGCGGAGACCGCGTAGAAGTCGACGCCCATGCGGTCGAGGTCGACCTTTCGGTGCGGCGCGGCCTGGCAACCGTCGAACAGTACGAGCGCCCCCCGGTCGTGCGCCCGTTCGGTGATCTCCTGGACCGGAAGCGTCCGGCCGTCTAGGTTGGACGTGTGGAACAGGCTGACGAGGCGCACGTCCGGCCCCAGATGAGGCTCCAACGTCTCGGCGTCGAACGCCGCTGTGTCCGGGAGGGGTAGAACCTCGATCCGTATCCCCCTCTCTTCGGCGAGCCGCTGCCACACGACGAGGTTCGAGTTGTGCTCGCGGTCCGAGACGACCACCCGGTCCCCCTTCTTCCACGGCAGGCCCTGCCCGACCAGATTGATCGCCTCGGTCGCGTTGCGCAGAAAGACGGTGCCGCGAGGGTCCGCCCGGCCGAGGAACTTCGCGAACCGTTCCCGCGCCCCCTCGTACCGCTGGCCAACCTGTTCGGCGAACCGATGGAGGCTCCGCCCGGCACACCCGGGGTACTCCGTGTAGTACTCCTCCATCGCACGGAGAACGGACCGCGGGACGAGCGACATGCACGCCGAATCGAGGTAGATCGGGGCCGGTCGCTGTCGCGTGGCGGCGAGCGCAGGAAAGTCCGCGCGCACCTTTCGCCCGTTCATCGGCCGCCTTGTTGCAGCCCCACGGCAGCAGCCGCCAGCGTCGCGGCGCCGATGACCAAGGCCCTCTCATCCGGAGCGAAGGCCGCGCTGTGAAGGCTGGCCGCCCGTCCCTCCGCGCCCACGCCGAGCCGGAGGAACGTTCCCGGCACCCGCTCGAGGAATCGCGAGAAATCCTCCGCACCCATGAGGGGCCGGCCGACTTCGACGATGTGGTCCCGACCGAATTCGACCTCCAGGGCCCGGGCGACCGTGCTCGTCGCGCCCGCGGGATTGATGAGCGAAGGGTAACCCCGGCGGTACGCGATCGAGACCCGCGCGCCCAGGCTCGAGGCGATCGCGCGGACCCGTCGGCGGAGCGACCGTTCGATCAGGTCGCGGGTGGCGGGTTCGAGCGTCCGGACGGTGCCTTCGAGCGTCACCTCGTCCGGCAGGATGTTGTGTCGGGTCCCTCCGTGGATCGACCCGACGCTCACGACCACCGGATCGCACGGGTCCCGCACCCGGCTCACCAGCGCCTGCATTCCTGTGACGATCTCGCTCGCCACTAGGACCGCGTCCGGCCCCTGCTGCGGGGTGGACGCGTGTCCTCCGCGGCCGCGAACCGTGATGCGGAAGGAGTCCGCCGCCGCCATCATCGGACCGATCCGCCATCCGATCTGGCCGAGCGGGAGGCTGGGGTCGACATGCTGACCCGCGACGAAGTCGACCTTGGGGCGGTCGAGACACCCCTGCTCGATCATCTCGAGAGCTCCCCCCTCGTGCCCTTCCTCCTCGGCCGGCTGGAAAAGAAGCTTCACCGGCCCCCCCAGCGAACGCGGTGCGCGCGAAAGGATGGTCGCGGCGCCGAGGAGGCACGCCATGTGCACGTCGTGTCCGCAAGCATGCATCTTTCCCGGAAATCGGGAGGAGAACGGGAGGCCGGTCGCCTCGGTGATCGGGAGGCCGTCCATGTCGGCCCGAAGCGCGACGACCGGTCCGGGTCGCCCTTCGCCGATGAGGCCGACCACAGCCGGGAATTCTCCGAAGGTCCGATGCGGGATCCCGAGCTCGTCCAGCGCGTGCACGATCCGGTCCTTCGTTCGCCGCTCGTCGAGCGAGAGCTCCGGCTCCTGGTGGAAGGCCGCACGCCACGCCCGCATCGCAGGCAAGGCCCGTCGGGCGGCCGGGCTCCATGCCGCCGGTGCCGTCGCCACGCCGAACCATCGGCCGGTTCGTTATAATGCGCGCGCCGCCGCCGCGGCCGACCCGTCGTCGGCCGGCGTGCCGGCGCCGAGGACGGCCTGTTCGACGGCCCGGAGAGGGCGGAACGAAGCGATCTCCACGACGGGGACCGGCTCCGGCCGTGGTAGGCGGAACCGATTGAACCACACCGGACGGATCCCCGCGCCGAGCGATCCGCGGACATCGTTCTCCCACGAATCGCCGATCATCACCGCCTGCCCGGGCTCGACGGACGCCCGTTTGAGCGCTGTCCGGAAGATCATGGGGTCGGGTTTCGTGACCCCCACCTCCCCGGAGACGACGAGAAGGTCGACGGAGCGCTCGATGCCCAGATACCGGATCTTCTCCTCCTGTTCGGCCACCTCGTTGTTGGTGACGATCCCGATCAGAGTTCGGCCGTGCAGCCGACGGAGGAACTCCGGGGCGCCGTCGATCGGTCGCCGAAGGGACTGGTAGATGGCGCGGTACTCGTCGGAGAGCTCGGTCGCGGCCCGGGGGTCGAGCGCGGTACCGCAGAAGGAAGCGATCTCCCTCCAACGCTCGGCCCTGGCGTCGCCCGCGGCTCTGCGGCCGACGGCGACCTCGGGGTGAGTCGCCGCGAGCAACCGCTGATACTCATCCGAGAGCTGGCTCACGCTGCGGTGTCGAAGGAATCGTCGCTCCCTCCGAACCCGGGTGATCGCGGCGCGGCAGGTCTTCGTATGGTCGAAGATCGTGTCGTCCATATCGAACAGGACGAGCCGAGGCAGGTCGGCTTTCGAGCAGTCGTTCCGCCCCACGGCCGGGCGAAGCGTGACGGAACATGACCGTTGCGCGGTCGAGCGCGCCGCGGGTCGCCGCGGGTGCCGGCCGGCCCCTCTCGCCATGGGCCCGCCCTCGACCGAGACGCTGAGCTGAAGAGGCATTCCCACATCGCGCCGGCGGCGGACGCCCGTGCCGACGAATGCGAAGGCCGCGCCCTCGGCGCTCGTATCCTGGAGCAGCGGGAAGGATGCCGCGTTCGCGCTGCAGGAGGTCCGACGCTCCCGGGCGTACGACGTGGTCGGTTTGCTGACCACCCTCACCGCCGATTTCCGACGTGTCTCGATGCACGGTGTCCGGGAAGAACTCCTGGACCGTCAGGCCCGGGCGCTCGGGCTTCCGCTGGTCAAGATCCGGATCCCCATCCCCTGCCCCAACGAGGTCTACGAGCAGGAGATGTCCCGCGCTCTCGAACGCGCCAAGGGAACCGGCGTTCGTCACGTGATCTTCGGCGACCTGTTCCTCGAGGACGTTCGCCACTATCGCGAGACCCGTCTCGAATCGATCGGGATGACGGGCGTTTTCCCGCTCTGGGGGCGGGAGACCGGGGCGCTAGCGGCGGAGATGATCGCCACCGGACTGCGCGCCCGAGTCTCGAGCCTCGACCCGAAGAAGCTGCCCCGTGCGTTCGCGGGTAGGGAGCTTGACGCTGCGTTCCTCCGCGCACTGCCCCCGGGGGTGGACCCGTGCGGAGAGCGTGGGGAATTCCACACGTTCGTGACCCACTGCCGGGAGTTCCGAGAACCTGTGAACGTCGAACTCGGCGAGGTGGTCGAGCGGGACGGGTTCGTTTTCGCCGACCTGACACCCCGGTGATCGGCGGCTCTCTCGATCGCGACGACCGTTGCGTCGTTCGGTGTTGGCGCAGAGTCCCGGCGGCGCGGGCCCGCCGTCAGCCCCGTCGGGTCGGACGGGGTGCCCTCTTCGCGGCCTTCGCAAGCCGAAAGGCACGCGCGAGGTTGTCCGCGTACATGAACGAGAATCCCCAGTCGTCGTACCGCTCCGGGATCGGGAGCTTGCGCACCTCCGCGAGCGAACGACCTCGACTCACGGCCCGTTTCACCGTTCGTCCGAGCTCCCGGAGGTACTCGCGTTCGGTAAGGATCGCCTGACCCGCGCCGATCGGTCCGTGACCGGGGAGGACGCGGTCCGCGCCCAGTCGTTGCATTCGAGAAAGGATGCGGACCCACCGGTCCGGCCATCCGTCGCTCACGGACGGGTGAAGGCCGACCATCGTCAGATCTCCCGTGAACAGGATCCGTTCGTCGGGGAGATACCCGAACACATCGCTCGGCGAATGGCCCCCGCCGTACGTGATCAGGTGCAGGGAGCGTCGAGAACCCGTCAGCACGAGTTCCTGGTCGAACGTGACCTCCGGGGCGACGATCCGGAGCGAGCGGGGGGTCTCCACGACCCCTCGGAACCAAGCACGGACCTGGGGCCGGTCTCGTGGCGCGATCGGTGACCCCGGGGCAGCCATTTGGGCCAGCTCCTTGGGGAACTCTCGACGGCACTGGTCGAACTGGCGGCGACTCCTCCCGAGGACCTCTCGGCGGACCCGGCGAGACGAGACCACGTGGGCGTCCACGAACGCGGAGTTCCCCCAGATGTGGTCGCCGTGCCAGTGGCTGTTGACGACCCAGCTGGGTTTCTGGCCGGTGCATCGCTCCGCGACTCGCGCGAGGTCGGCTCCTGCGATGGGCGTGAGCATCGAGTCGAAGACGACGGTACGGCCGCCGAGGTCTACGATACCCGCATTGCACAGGCCGTACCCTGTCTGCGTCGCGATCGCCGCGTGAACTCCCGGGGCGAGCGACTCGAGCTGAAAGTGCCGGCCGGTCCTGAGTCCTACCACCGCCGGCCCAAACCCCGTCGGGTTAGACCTCTTGCGGGTCCGTGGAGCGACGCGGCCCTTACCCCACGAACGGGGAGGAGGGTTCCCGCGGCCGCTCTTACCTGACGTCGCGGGGCCACGTCGGACGAGTGGGGGGGTCGGATCCCACCGGTGGAGGCACTCCAACCCGGGGTACGGTCCCCGCTCGTTTCGATTGGATCACAAACCGGCTCCCAAGGGTTTATCGCACGGTCGTCGGTGGGCCGGGCGGAGCACGCCGCAATGAAGGTCCGTACGATCCGCCAGAAACTCGTCCTTCCCGGCACGCCTCGTGAAGTGTATGACGCCCTGATGACGACCAAAGGGCATCGCGGGTTCAGCGGCGCGGAAGCCCGGATCAGCGCGCGGGTGGGCGGGAATTTCATGGCCTGGGGCGGATACATCCACGGAACCAATCTCAAGCTCGTTCCCGGAAGGACGATCGTCCAATCCTGGGTACCGAGCGAGGCGTCTTGGCCCAAGGGCCACCTATCGAAGGTCCGTTTCGAGCTGGCACCCAGCCCGAGGGGCACGCGCGTGACGTTCACCCACTCGGGTGTTCCTGTCGAACACGCCGGTCATCTGTCGAAGGGCTGGAAGCAGTCCTACTGGACGCCGATGCGAAAGTACCTGTCGGGCTGACGACTCCAGATCCCCAGGGCGCTTCGTCGAGAACCTCTTCTCGTGTGGACAAGTGAGCGCTCCCTCGGGGGACACGTGAACGTCGGAGATTCGAAGAAGGTGGTGCGGTGTAGCTGGGCGGAGGGCGACCCGCTCCTCCGTGAGTATCATGACACGGAGTGGGGCGTGCCCGAGCACGAGAGCCGCGCGCTCTGGGAGAAATTGATGCTGGACGGCTTCCAGGCGGGCCTTTCCTGGACCCTCATCCTGCGAAAGCGCGACGCATTCCGCAAGGCGTTCCGCAACTTCGAGCCCGCTCGGGTCGCGCGGTTCCGAGAACCGGATGTCGCTCGACTCCTGGGAGACGCCAGCATCGTACGGTCTCGAGCGAAGATCGAGGCGACGATCCTCGGGGCTCGTCTCTTTCTTGCGATGAAGGCCCAAGGGCAGGACTTCTCGGACTTTGTCTGGGGCATCGCGGGCGGAAAGCCGATCCAGGGCACAGGCCCTGTGCCGACCAAGACTCCTCTCTCGGAGGAGCTCTCCCGCGCCCTGAAAGAGCGGGGCTTCAAGTTCGTGGGCCCTGTCATAGTCTATGCCTGGATGCAGGCGGTCGGGATCGTCAACGATCACGCGCCCCTTTGCTTCAGGCGAGCGGCCGCTCTCACCTCGTAACGGACGTCCATCCTGAGCCGGGCCACGTCTCGGCATGGTGCCTTCTTTTTATATGAGTGCAATCTTAGCTAATCGGGAGAGTTCTTCTAAGGCTTGTTTCGACAACCTGGGGAACCGTAGCACATGACGAAGATTGTAGGGATCGACCTCGGCACGAGCAACTCCGCCGCGGCCATTCTCGAGGGCGGCCGACCGGTCATCATCCCCAGCGCAGAGGGAACGACCGTCGGGGGAGGGAAGGCGTTCCCGTCCTATGTCGCGTTCACGAAGGACGGCCAGCTCATCGTCGGCGAACCGGCACGCCGTCAGGCGATCTCCAACCCCGAAGGCACCGTCACCGCGTTCAAGCGGAAGATGGGCACCGACTACAAGTACACCCTTCACGGCAAGCAGTACACCCCGCCGCAGCTCTCGGCGTTCCTCCTCCAGAAGATCAAGCGCGACGCGGAGGCCTTCCTCGGCGAGAAGGTCGAGAAGGCCGTCATCACCGTCCCGGCGTACTTCAACGACAATCAGCGCCAGGCCACCAAGGACGCCGGCGCGATCGCCGGGCTGGACGTGGTCCGGATCATCAACGAGCCGACCGCCGCTTCGCTCGCCTACGGCATCGACAAGGCCGGTAAGAACCAGAAGATCCTTGTCTTCGACCTGGGCGGGGGAACCCTCGATGTCACCCTGATGGATTTCGGGGACGGCGTCTTCGAGGTTCTCTCGACCAGCGGCGACACTCAGCTGGGCGGCACGGACATGGACAGCGCCGTGACCGAATGGATCGCCGCCGAGTTCCAGAAGGAGTCGGGGGTCAACATCCGGTCCGACAAGATGGCGGCTCAGCGGGTCCGCGACGCCGCGGAGAAAGCGAAGATCGAACTTTCCTCCACCGTCGAGACCCAGATCAACCTGCCCTTCCTCACCGCGACCCAGGACGGACCGAAGCATCTCGCGCTCCAACTCACTCGGGCGAAGCTCGAGGACCTTGTGCGGCCCATCGTCGACCGGTGCCGAGCTCCGGTGGAGCAGGCGATCAAGGACGCGAAGATCTCGAAGGACCAGATCGCGCGCGTCGTGCTGGTCGGTGGCCCGACCCGAATGCCCCTCGTGCAGAAGTTCCTCGAGGGGGCCATCGGACGGCCCATCGAGCGTGGCGTGGACCCGATGGAATGCGTCGCGCTCGGCGCCGCGATCCAGGGCGGTGTCCTCGCCGGCGAAGTGAAGGATGTCCTCCTCCTCGACGTCACCCCGCTCTCGCTCGGGCTCGAGACGTTGGGGGGCGTGTTCACGCACCTCATCGAGCGCAACACGACCATCCCGACGCGCAAGAGCCAGGTCTTCACGACCGCGGCCGACAATCAGTCCAGCGTGGAGATCAAGGTCGCCCAGGGCGAGCGGCCGATCTCCGCCGACAACGTGGCCCTCGGGAGCTTCATGCTGACGGGCATTCCCCCCGCGCCCCGCGGCGTGCCCCAGGTGGAGGTGAGCTTCGACATCGACGCGAACGGCATCCTCAACGTCTCCGCCAAGGACCTCGCGAGCGGACGAAAGCAGGGGATCACGATCAGCGCCTCCAACAAGCTTTCGAAGGACGAGGTCGCGAAGATGGTCAAGCAGGCCGAGGACCTGGCCGAGGACGACCGGAAGCGCGCCGAGCTCATCCAGGCCCGTAACCAGGCCGAGTCGCTCGCCTACGAGGCCGAGCGCGTCCTCTCCGACCAGAAGGAGAAGCTCGACGCCGCCGAGGCCGAGGGCATCCGGGAGAAGGTCAAGGCCCTCCGGGAGGTCCTGCAGAACAAGGATTCCGGGCTCGAGCAGATCCAGTCGAAGACGGACGAGCTGACCCGGGCGCTGCACGCCATCGCCCAGAAACTCTACCAGACCGCCGCTCCCCCGTCGGGCACGAACCCGACCTCCGGGAGCGAGGAACCGAGCGGCCCCGCGAACGACGGCCCGTCCACCGGCCCGGTCGACGCCGACTTCAAGGTCGTCGACGACCAGAGCGGGGACGCCAAGACCCGGACGTAGTCCGCCGGCCCGTTACGGTCCCCGCTTCGACGTAGGGAATGGTCGGGGCCACCGGCGCCCCTTCGGCGGACCCACGTACTCGAGCTCGGGCCGGATCAACCGGTTGTCCGAAGCCTGCTCGATCGCGTGCGCGGTCCAGCCCGCCGTCCGCGCCACGGCAAACGTCGGCGTGAACAGGTCGCGCGGCAGCCCGACCGCCTCGAGCACGACGGCGCTGTAGTACTCCACGTTCGTGAACAGCCGGGCCCCCGGCTTGCTCTTACGGAGCGCCGCGAGCGCGGTCCTTTCGACGGACTCCGCGAGCTCGAGCCGCGCCGGGTCGGCGACGTGCTGTGCGATCCGGTGGAGGGCGACGCCTCTGGGGTCGTCCGTCTTGTACGCGCGGTGCCCGAACCCGTACAGCACCTCGCGACGCGCGAGCCGGTCGCGGATCCACGCCTCGGCGCGGTCGGGGGTCCCGATCTCGTCGAGCATATCCGATACCCGGCTGGGCGCGCCGCCGTGGATCGGCCCCTTGAGGGTCCCCAGCGCGCCGGTCGCCGCGCTGATGAGGTCGGATTGCGTCGAGATCGCGATCCGCAGCGCGAACGTCGAGGCGTTCATCCCATGGTCCGCGAGCAGGTCGAGGTATCCCTCGAGCGCGGCGGTCTGCGCGGGATCCGGAGCGCGGCCCCTCAGCATCCAGAGGTAGTTCTCCGCGTGCGACAGGCCCCGGGGCGGTTCGACCCAGCCCTCGCCGTGGGACCGACGGACGTAGCGGGCGAGCAGTTCCGGCGTGCGGGCGATCAGCCGGTATCCTTCCTCGATCCGGGGAGGGTAGCCGTAGCTTCCATCCCCGAGGAGGGAGATGAGCGTGCGCAGCGCTTCGAGGGGAGGCAGGCCGGGAGGGAGTGAGTCGATCCCCCGCAGGAGCGGAGGGGGGAGATCCCGGAACGACCGGAGGGCCTCCACGACCTCGGGCGACGGGTCGGCCGACGGCGGCTCGCCGTAGAGCAGCAGGTGAACGACGGACTCGTAGGGAGCCCCGGGCACGAGGTCACGGACGTCGAACCCGCGGTAGACCAGGTCGCCCGTCTCTCCGCCGACCCACGATATCTCAGTTCTTCCGACGAGGACCCCGTCGAGACCCTTGGAGAGCCGTGAGCCCGACGCCATCGACGTCCGAGGAGCGTTCCGCGACATTACTCTAAGCCCCCGGTCCGGGCAAACGCTAAACGGCGCACCCCGGTCGAGAGTTCGATGTCCGGAGGACCGGCGCAGCTCATGGAGCGGGTGCTCGAGCAACGCGTCACCCTGGTCCTCAAGGACGGCCGCCAGCTGACGGGGCGGCTCGTCGGGATCGACGAGCACCTGAACCTCGTTCTCGAGGACGCGAACGAAACGACCGCCGAGGTCACCCGCCATCTCGGAAAGGTCGTGCTGCGCGGTTCGAACGTCGTCACGCTCCACGCGCCCCACGGAACGCCCGCGAAGACCCATTGACCGTGCCCGCCGTTCCCGTATCCCCGGAGCTCGGACGACCGCGCGCGCGGGGCGAGATGCTGGCCGTGCTGAAGCTCCTGGCCCAGGGCGGGGCCGACCACACTCCGGTCGTCCTCACGTCCCGCGAGGTCGGAGCTAGGATCGGAGTCAGCCAGCAGGCTGCCGACCGGTATCTCCTGACGCTGGAGCGGAAGGGACTCATCGTCCGTTCCCCGGCCCAGCGGCGGCAGCGTCTCCAACTGACCCCGGCCGCCATGGACGTCCTCCGTACCGAGTACCACGCCTATCGACGAATCTTCGAGGGCCCCGCGAAGCTGTCCGTCTCGGGGCACGTTGCCTCCGGCCTGGGCGAGGGACGGTACTACCTGAGCCAGCCCGGGTACGTCGTCCAGTTCACGGAGCGCCTCGGCTACGCGCCCTTCCCCGGTACCCTGAACGTGAAGGTCGGCGCGGACGCCCTCCGCAAGCTCTCCCTCATCGCGGTATGGAACGGGATCCGGATCGATGGGTTCCAGGCGAGCGGCCGGACGTTCGGCGGAGCGACCTGCTATCCCGCCCGCCTGAGCGGCCGGTCCGGCCATCTGATCCAGCCGGACCGCACGCACCACAAGGACGTCGTCGAGATCATCTCCGCCGAGAACCTGCGAGAGGTGCTGCACGTCAAGGACGCCGACCCGGTCGCGATCGAACTGGAGGAAGTGTGACCGCGGAGACGCTCGCGCGGTCCGTCGCCCGGGATCGTCGGCCCGACCCGGCCGGGCCCGACGCCGCCCGCCGGTTCGTGAACCAGTGGGTCGAGCCCGAGGCGATCGGACCCGAGCGGGTCAGCGCGTTCGTCGTGATCCTGAAGACGCGAGGCTGCTACTGGGCCGATCTCAAAGGGTGTTCGATGTGCGGATACTCGAAGGACACCCTCGGCCGCTCCGCGACCCCGGCCGAGCTCGCCGAGCAGCTGGCCCGGGCGCTTCCCCGATATCGCGACGAACCGTACGTGAAGTTCTACACCTCGGGGAGCTTCCTCGACGATCGCGAGGTCGATGCGGAGAGCCGGCGCGCGATCGTTGGCGCGTTCTCCGGCAAGGCCCGGCGCCTCCTGTTCGAGACCCTGCCGGAGTTCGCCACGCCGGAGGTCCTCCTTCCCCTGAAGGACGCGTTCGCCGGGGAGATCGAGGTCGCGCTTGGCCTCGAATCGACCGACCCCGTCGTCCTCGCCCGGTACGTTCACAAGGGCGCCGCCCCCTCCGAGTACCTCGCCGCCGGAGACCGGGTCCGGGCGCTTGGCCTGCGGGCGAAGGCGTACCTCCTTCTGAAACCCCCTTATCTCTCGGAGGGCGAGGCGATCGACGATGTCGTCCGGTCGACGCGGGAGGCGGCCGACCACTTCGACGCGCTCTCCGTCAACCCCGTTCACATCCAGAACGGTACCGTGGTCGAGTGGCTGTTCCGCCGGGGCAGGTATCGGCCGCCGTGGCTCTGGTCCGTGGTGGAGTCGTTGAAGGCGGGAGCCGCGTTGCGAGGCAGCGCGCGCCTCGTCTCCTTCCCCACGGCGGGAGGCGTTTCGCGCGGCCCGCACAACTGCGGGGAGTGCGATTCCCGGGTGCTCCGGGCTATCGAGGAGGCGTCGCTCTCCCAGGAGTTCGCTCCGCTGCAGGAGCTCGGGTGCGCCTGCCGGGCCACCTGGGAGGCGGAGCGAACGTTCGCGCCCCTGGGGGTCGAGGTGTGACGGACCTTCGCCCCAAGCTGCCCGCGCACGCGCTCACCACGATCCACTCGTTCCTGCGCGGCCACGCGCTCGCTACCGGCCTCGACGGCGTCGTGGTCGGCCTCTCGGGCGGGATCGACAGCGCCCTCACCGCGCGGCTCGCACGGGACGCCCTCGGCCCCTCGCACGTCCTCGGGGTCCTGTTGCCGGACGGGGGGTACCCCCGGACGTTGATCGAGGAGACCGAGCAGTACGGCCGCTCGCTCGGGATCGAGACCCGAACGATGTCGATCCAGCCGATCGTGGAGGCGTTCCAGGCGACGCTCCCGTCCGTCAACGACCGGGTCGCCCTCGGAAACACGAAGGCCCGGATCCGGATGACCCTGGTCTACGCTATCGCCCGAGAGGCCCGGCGTCTCGTGGCCGGAGCCGGGAACAAGTCGGAGCTGCTCCTCGGGTACTTCACGAAGTTCGGGGACGGAGGGGTCGACCTGCTGCCGATCGGCGACCTCTACAAGACGGAGGTCCGCGCCCTGGGGAAGGAGCTCGGACTCCCCGAGCCGGTCCTCGCGCGTCCCCCCACCGCGGGCCTCTGGCCCGGCCAGACCGACGAGGGGGAGCTTGGGGAGGCCTACGTGGACATCGACCGGGTCCTCCGCGGCGCGGAGGAGCTTCGCCCCGCGGAGGAGATCGCGGCCATCACCGGGCTCCCGAAGGACCGGGTCCGGAGCATCCTCTCGCGGATCGAGGCGAACCGGCACAAGCGCCGGCTCCCCCCGGTCGCGAAGGTGGGCCTCCGGACGGTCGGTATCGACTGGCGGGAGTGACCCGGCGGGCCCGTACCGGCCCGCGGTGGGTCTCGGCGCAACGTTTTACGGGACGAGCGCTCCGCGGACTGACCCGCCCGAAGGACTTTCCGACCGCATGGACCGCGCGACCTACCAGCGACTCTACGACGCTCTCGTCACGTACGAGGACGTCCACCGCACCGCCCACGAGGAGCACCGCGACGAGGAGCTCCTCTTCGTCATCCACACGCACCGCGTGACCCGCGACGCGACCCGGCGCTTCTACGTCGTGAAGCGCCAGGTGCCCCGGCTCATCGGCCAGTGGAAGCACGGGCGCTCGCTTCTGGACATCGCCCGCGACTGGAAGTTCCCCCCCGTCCTGATGGGTCAGCAGATGCTGGGGGACCTCGGGATTCCCCGAAAGAAGGTCTGGCAGGTCTTCCTGCACCCGGAGACCGCGCCCGATTCCCGGATCCGGACCGAGGTCGAGCAGCTCCTCGCGGCGGACATGATCTACTCGCCGCACGGGATGGACCTCCAACGCGAGCGGGGCCGCAAGGGCGAGGAGCGGATGCACCAGTGGCTGGAGAAGCACGGGATCGGCTACCGGACGGAGAAGGACCTCCGCGGGAAGTACGCGAAGACCCCGGACGCTCTCCTCGACGAGCCGATCATCTTCTACGGCCAGAAGCTCACGTGGATCGAATCCAAGGCGAACTTCGGGGACGACGTGGAGCTCCGGAAGAACCTCAAACGCCAGCTGGGTCCCTACACCGAGCTGTTCGGGGAGGGCGCGGTCGTCTACTGGTACGGGTACGTGGAAGGGGCAGAGTCACCGCCCGGGATCCTCTTGTGGGACGCGGAGACGTTCGAGGGGATCACCCCGATCGTGCCACCGCATCCCGCGAAACCTCACGCTGGGCACCCGTCGCGAGATCACGCTCGACCAGGGCACCCGGGGTCGCCTCCTTCAGGCCCAGGATCAGCGCACGACGGCTCCGGCGGCGCGACGCTTCCTTGAACTGCCGGGACATCGAGCGACCCATCAGGTCGCAGTCCGCCGAGGCTCCCGCGCGGCGAAGCTCCTCGACCACGGCCATCGCGTCCGCGGTGAGCGCGGCGTCGGCCACGACCACGTAGCTGTCGAGGCCCGGCTCGCCGTCGGGCCAGCGTCCGGCCCCCTTCAGCAAGAGCTCGAGGGTCTGGTCCCCGATCGCGAGGCCCACGGCCGGGGTGGCGGGACCTCCGAACAGCTCGATCAGGTGGTCGTAGCGCCCCCCACCGAAGACCGAGCGGCCGTCGCCCGAGCGGGCGTACGCCTCGAAGACGGTGGACGTGTAGTAGGCGAGCCCCCGAACGACCGTCGGGTCGAAGACGATACGGTCCCCGAGACCCACCTTCTCCAGGAATCGGAACAGCGAGCGGACCCGGGCCAGGCCGGCCTGGGCCGTCGCGTCGAGCCCGCGGCCCACGAGGTCGGCGAGGAACCTCTCCAGCCGGGCCGGCTCGATCCCGTTCCCGGTCGTCGAGAACATCTCGGTGAGCTCGTGGGTCCTCTCGGGGGCGACGCCCGACGCCACCAGCTCCGACTCGAACTCCGTCGGGGCGACCTTGCGGAACCGGTCGACGGCGCGGAAGAAGCGATTGGACCCCGCGGCACCGAACAGGCGTCCTAGCCCTTCCGCGATCGCCCGGTCGTTGATCCGGAACGCGTACTCGCCTTTCGCGCCGACCTCGTCGAGGAGGAGCGCCGCGGTCGCGAGAAGGTCGGTCTCGGCCTCGACGCCGGGGACCCCCAGGATGTCGAGGTTGAACTGGAAGAACTCCCGGGTCCGGCCGGCCTGGGGCTCCTCGTAGCGCCAGCTCTTCGACGCGGTGAACCATTTCACCGGCAGCGGCTCGGACTTCGCGCGCTCGACGAAGATCCGCGCGAGCGACGGGGTCTGTTCCGGCAGCAACGCCACCGGGCGGTCCCCCTTGTCGTGGAACATCCAGGTCTCGGCGGCGATCCCCTCGCCGCTCTTCGTCTGGTAGAGCTCGAAGCTCTCGACACAGGGGACCTCGAGCTCGACGTACCCGGATCGTCGGGCGGCCGAGCGCATCCGGCGTCGAATCTCTGACCGGGCTCCCGCTTCGGGGGGCGTGTAATCCCGGAACCCACGCAACGGGCCGGGCGTCACGGGATCAGGACTCGGGGAGGCCTCATTACCTATGCGGACGGGGATGGCCGTTCCGGCGTCGGCGAGGTCTCCAGGGCGCCGGGCCCTACCGGGGCGGGTTCGTTTCGATCGGCGAAAGCTCGGATCCGACGGTACGCCGTGATCATCCCGGCGAAGTTGCGGCGGCGGAGCTCGTTCGCGATCTCTCGGAGGTCGGCGAGCGCCGGCAGGATGTCGCCGCCGGTCCCCCGAAACTCCACGAGGCGGTCGCGAAGGTGACGGAGCTCCTCGAGGAAGCGGGGTTCGAGGACGGCCCAGAGTGCGAACGCCGCCCGGGCGAGCAACCGCTCCGCCACATCCCGGTGGGCGTTCCCGAGGCTCTTCCGGCCCTCCTCGAGGGGACCCAGGGCGGGCGTGGCATCCCCGCCCAGCTCCCGGATCGTCTCGACCATGAGGTCACACTCAGTGAGGAGGACGCGTCCCGTCGCCCATTGCTCCTCGAGGCGGCCGAGCTCGTCGCGGACGTGGAGGAGTCGGCGGAGGGCGCCGGACAGGTCCCCGACGGCCATCGCCCTTCGCAGGGCCTCCAGCTCCACGTCCGCGCTCGGCGTGGCCACGAGCTGGGAAAGCTCGTTGCGCCGCGCGAGCTCCGCTTCGTACTCCTCGGCGAGAGTGCTCGCGATGTGAACGAAGATCTCCCGCACGGCCGCGTCGAGCGACGGTTCGTCGTCGGTGAGGCCCGAGGCGCGGACCCGGTCCGACAGACCCGTTAGGTCGAGGTTGAGGCGGCGGGCGACGAGGAGGTACTCTTCAGCCCGTCGGCGAAGATCCGCTCCTGTGCCGCTCTCGGGGAGCGTCGGCAACCCGCCGAGTGGGCGAAGGGGCGAGACCTCACGGATCGGATGCTCGAGCGGAGCCTCGGTCGGGCCGAGGCCCGAGAACCGTCCGGACCGCGCGAACAGGGACGACGTCGGAGTGGGCTGGGCCGCGGGAGACGAAAGGTCGACCGACTGGATCAGCTCTGCGATCGTGCGAAGATAGACCGGATCGTCCCCGCCGGAGGGGCCGGCCGCCTCCCGGACCGCGGCGAACAGCCCGGACGAGAGGCGGCAGCTCGGGCATTCGGTCGCGGAGGCGGGCGTCTCCGCGCCGCACGCCGGACAGACCACCATCCGTCTACCTCACCCCGGTTTGCCTCGGCGCGGCCGCGGTCGGCGATGCCGGAGACTCTCGCTCAAGGAATGCACGGGGACGGCGTGGGCTCCTCGCCCCGAGCGGGAACCTGCGGTCGGAGAGGGTCGCACGGAATCCGGCCACGGGGAGCGCCTCGAGTGAATAACAGCGTCCCGCTATTCAAAAGGTCTCGGTTGCGCCTCCTACGGCTCGGGGGCTCGAGGGGCCAAGTGGCGTCGAGCGGAGGCGGTTGGATGATACTCGCCAGCGCCGTACCGCGGCGCCTGCCGTGCCCGGCGGACCGATTCGGGGGAGAACCGGGCATGGCACTCCGGGCAGCGGAACCCCCGGAGCCGACCGAGCGAACGGGTGGTGCGGTCGCACTTCGAGCACCCCGGGTTGGCCGTGGCCGTTCGAGGCACGAGCCGTACGATCCGGATCCCCTCCAGTCGGACGGAAGGTGCGGAACTGCGACTTCCCCACACCCGGACCCGGTCCCCCGCCCGAAGAGACAATGCGACCTTGGGCAGCGTCTTGGTCGGCTCGAACGCCACGCAACGGACACGAACGCCGGACGGGTCCTCGAGCGTGAATGCGACGTGGCCGCCCGGGCGTGCCTCGGGGCCCCCGTAGACGAGGCCCTCCAGCACACCCGAGAGGTAAGGACCGAACGACGTGCCCGTGCGAGGGACCAGGTGGTCGCCCGTACCCTGGTTCGTCCGGAACAGGGCCCAGCGGTCGACCGCTTCGGACCGCACGCGCGGCCGGGCCCGCAGTGGGGCGTGCGGATCGGTCCCCCGGAGCCCGAAAAGGATCGGGCAGGGCGTGTGCGGCGCTACGAGGAGACGGCGCGTCCTCGGGTCATGGCAGAGAAAGAGCGCCGGGTCGAGCCGCTGCGCCTCCTTAACGGTCTTCGGGTCGACGGCCCGAGGCGTCCCCCAGCGCTCGCGCGCGCGATACGCGATCAACTCCCAGGTGGCGTTTCGTCCCGGCCAGGCGATGGCCGCAGCCGCGCCGACCAGGCCCGACGGGTCGTGGCGGGTCTTTTGGAACGCGCCCTCGCGGTCGAGGATCGTGGCGACGTCACCGGGTCGGACCACCTCGCGCACGGCGTTCCAGTAGAGCGATGTCGGGAGCGAGTGCGAGGTCGCGACCAGGGCCGGGTCGGTGCCCGGCTCGTCCGACGAATTCCTCAGGACGCACTCCCACACGTCGCGGAGGAACGACGCCTTCGTTCGGGGGTCGAGCTCCGCGCCCCGAGCGTAGGCATACACGGGGCGCCCTTCGATTTCAGCGACCTTCGTGCGCCGCCCGGTACCTCGACCGAACCGCGCCGCCAGTGCGGCGTTCCCCCGCGTCTTCCACGGGATGTTCGGGTTCAGCCGAACCAGTCGTGGCTCGCCGACGAGGTCGATGCCCCCGCGCCGTGCCTCCCGGAGAAGTTCCGTGAGCAGCCAGGTCGTGCAACCTCCCTTGGGGCTGTCGGTGTCGTCGATGCCGACCCAGATCGCTCCCACCCCGACGAGGGCAGGGTGCGGAGGGGCTTGAAGACGCTCGGGCCTACGCCATCCCAGCGAGGAGCTTCTGGTATGCCGCGAGGTTCGGCTCGACACGGATGTCGGTCCGGACGGGGCCAGGGCGGTCGCCCAGGAGCTTGACCTCGAGCCCGTCCTGAGCGAGCTCCTTGGGCCGGTGCATCACTCCGACCGGAAGACGGCCCGCCTCGACCTGCTCGAGGCAGATGCGGAACATCGCCTTGCGGTCGGTCGGGTCGTATCCCGTGAGGGTCGTGACGTCAATGATCTTCTCGCGCCAGACCTTGTACGTGTCGTTGTACGTCACACACGGCGAGAGGTCCTCCACGAAGGCGAACCCACGGCCCTCGCGGTTGAACCGGAGGGCCTCCTCGAGGATCGCGATCATCGACTTCGGGTCGCCCGAGAACGTGCGCGCGATGAAGTTCGGGGCCGGGATCGAAAGCGCCGTGAGGATGGAATGGAACGGAGGTTCGACGTTTCCCTCGAACCCGAGCTGGCTGGTCGGGGACGCTTGACCCTTGGTGAGCCCGTACGTCTCGTTGTTCATTACGAGATAGAGGATCGACGCGTTCTTCTTGAACGCGTGGATGAAATGCCCCATCCCGATCGCATACCCGTCTCCGTCCCCACCTGCGGCGACGACCGTGAGCGCGGGGTTCGCGAGCTTGACGCCGACCGCCTGCGCGAGAAGTCGCCCGTGCAGAGCGTGGATGCCATTCACCTCGAGGAAGTTGTGGATCGATCCGGAGCACCCGATCCCGCCGACCAGAACGAGGTCGTGGGGAGCGATCTTGAGGTTCGACGCCGCCTTCTTGACCGCGGCCAGAACGCTGAAATCGCCACAGCCGGGACACCATATCGGCGGCACCGGCTTGGCCGACAGCGTTCCCGTCATACGGCGGACTCCATGCCCGCGACGATGTCGACCGCGCGGAAGGTGTAGCCGTCGTACCGGCGCACGGAACGGATCTTGGCGTGGCGTTCCGGCATCGTTTCGCGCAGTAGGCGGGCGAATTGGCCGGTGTAGTTGTTCTCCACGACGTACGCCCGATCGACGCGGTCGAGGAACGGGCCGATCTCGTGCGTCGGAACGGGGTAGAGCGTGCGGGCCTGAAGGTAGCGGGTCGGGATGCCGCGCGCGGCGAGGACCGCCTGCGCCTCGAGGATCGGACCTGAGGTGCTGCCGAAGCCGATCAGGCCGATCTTCGCGTCCGCGGGACCGAAGAACCGGGATGCGGGCAACTCGTCCCGCGCCCGCACCATCTTCTCCATCCGCTTGTCCATCATCTTGATCCGGTTCGTCGGGTTCACCGAGACGTGACCCCACTCGTCGTGCTCGTTGCCCGTGATCTCGGACCAGAGCCCCGGGGTGCCGGGGGGCGCGAACGGGCTGACCCCGTCGCTCGTGAACTCGTAGACCTTGTACTGGGCGAGCGCCGCAGCCGCCTCGGGGTTCAGGCGCTTGCCCCGGTCGACGTGCGCCTTGGAGAGGTCGAACCGGGCGCTGGTCGTCGTGTTCTGGCTGAGGGCCTGGTCGAGGAGAAGGATCACCGGCAGGCGCCACCTCTCGGCGAGGTTGAGGCTCTCGATCGTGACCTCGAACGCGTCGTGGGGGTCCGCGGGGGCAAGGATGAACCGAGGATACTCGCCGTGTCCGAGGTTCGCGAGGTGGGAGAGGTCGGACTGCTCATGGCGCGTCGGCTGGCCGGTCGACGGGCCGACGCGCTGGCAGTCGGCCACGACGATCGGGATCTCGGCCGTTGCGGCGTGCCCGATCCCCTCGGTCATCAGGGAGAGACCGGGGCCGCTCGTGGACGTCATGACGCGGGCCCCCGCGTAGGAGGCCCCGATGATCATGTTGATGGCGGCTAGCTCGTCCTCTGCCTGGCGGACGACCCCGTTGAACGCGGGGAGGTACCGCTGCAGGTACTCCATGACCTCGGTGGCCGGCGTGATCGGGTAGCCGGCGAAGAACCGTCCGCCTCCGACCACGAACCCAAGGGCGACCGCCTGGTTGCCCGTCGTGAGGATCGCGTCGTGGGCATCGCCGCTGACGACGGCGAACCGATTCGGCACCCCGGGCGCCTCCAACGCGGCCTTCCGGCCGATCTCCAGGGCCTTCAGGTTCTTCTCGAGGGCTTCCGGGCTCCGCCGCCGGAACCGTTCCTCGATCACCGCCTTGGTCATCGCGGGGTCGAACCCGAAGAGGACGGAGAGGGCCCCGTAGGCGGCCGTGTTCTTGAAGATCGGCTGACCCAGCGGGCCTCCGACCAGTGTCGCGAACGGGAATCCGGCTGAGTTCGGGAGGTCTGAGCGGAACGTCGTCGAGTCGTAGAGTACGAAACCGTGGGGGGCGAGCTCGTGCTGGCCGATCTCGATCGCCTGCGCGTCGAACGCGACGATGACGTCGACCTGATGCTTCACGGCGGAGATCGGATCGCGGCTGCCCCGGACCGAGGCATCTGCATGACCGCCCCGGATGCGGGAAAGGACGTTCCGGGAGGCGTAGACGTAGAGGCCGCGCTTACGGAAGTACCTCGCGAGCAGGTCCGTGACGGTGAGGGTCCCGTCGCCGCCCTGGCCCCCGATCATCACACTGACGTCGGCGAGCTCGCGCGCCGGCCCCCCCGTGGCCGGGCCGGATTCGGAAGGGACGGGACCGATGCGTGCGGCCGGGACGGTCATCTTCGTTCTCGGGGTCGCCGCGGTACCCAATCTCCGCACATTTCAGTAGTGGTGGATATTTAACTCATCATCCTGCCCGGCGGCACCGGCACGGCCGCCGTGCGCCCCGCTGGCGTGCATCCGCTCCTCGGTTCGAGTTCAGCAAGGATTAATGCGAGCGAGGGTTGAAACCGCCGTGACGGAGCCCGGCCTCGTCGAGGATTACCACTCCGAGACCGCGCGCGACCGCCACCTCCCCGAATCGATCGTCATCTGGGACGAAACGCTCCGGGACGGCGAACAGACCCCGGGGGTCCGATTCACCCCGGAGGAGAAGCTCCGCATCGCCGAGAAGCTCGCCGACATCGGCGTCGGGGTCCTCAACGCGGGGATCCCGGTCGTCTCCCCGGAGGAAGCGAGGGCGGTCCGGCTGCTCGCGACCGCCGGCCTCAAGTCGAAGGTGCTGGCGGCGGCCCGTACGGTCCCGGCCGACGTGGAGGCGGTGATCGACAGCGGGGTGACCCACATCGCCATCTTCGTCGCGGCGAGCAATGTCCATCTCAAGTACAAGCTCAAGATGAGCCCCGACGAAGTGGTAGCCGCCTCCGTCCGGTCGGTCCGACGGGCGAAGGAGGCCGGCCTCCACGTTTCGTTCGTTACCGAGGACACGGTTCGCGCCCCGTTCGAGTTCGTCGAGCGCCTCTATCGCGCGGTCCAGAAGGAGGGAGCCGACCGCCTCGTGGTGGCCGACACGGTCGGGGTGATGACGCCTCTCACGTTCCGCTGGTACCTCGCCGAGTTCATCCGCCGGGTGCGTCCGGCGGACCTCTCCGTCCATTGCCACGACGATTTCGGCCTGGCCACGGCGAACACGCTGACCGCCCTCGAGTGCGGGGCCTGCGCGCCCCACGTCTGTGTGAACGGCCTCGGAGAGCGGGCCGGGAACGCCGCGCTCGAGGAGGTCGTTCTCTGCTTGGAGGGCCTCTACGGATACCGGACGGGGATCCGCACCGAGGGGCTTTACGAGCTCTCCCGACTCGTGGAGGAGCTCTCCGGGGTTCCGATCCCGCCGAACAAGGCCTGGGTCGGGTACAATGCTTTCTCCCACGAGGCCGGAATCCATACCCACGGTATCCTCGCCCATACGCTGACCTACGAGCCGATCCAGCCGGCGGTGGTGGGACGGCGCCGTCAGATGATCCTCGGCAAGCACACCGGCAAGGCCGCGCTGGTCGAGAAGCTCAAGGAACGGGGTCTCCATACCACGGACCTCCTCCTGCTCGACCTCCTCTACCGGGTCAAGGTCGAGCCCGGGTCGCGCACAAAGGAAGACCTTCGAAGGTTCTTGAGGGAGTACCGCGCGATCTACGAGAGCCCCGGGCTGTCGGACGAGGAGTTCTGGACGATCGTGGACTCCATGGGGATCCATCCGGTGAACGAATGACCTCGGCCCGAGGGAACGGCCAGACGCTGGCCGAGAAGGTCCTCGCCCGAGCCTCCGGTTCGGAGCGTGTCGTCCCGGGTCAGATCATCGAGGGAGCGGTCGATCTTGCGATGATGCACGAGCAGGGCGCCCAGACGGTCGCTCCGTACCACCAGATGGGCGCCGAACGGGTCTGGGACCCGGATCGGGTGGTCATCGCCATCGACCACTGGGTGCCGGCGTCGACCGAGGGCGCCGCGGTACTCCATCGCATTCTTCGCAAGTTCGCGGCCGAGGCGAACCTCCCCCACTTCTACGACGTCGGCCAGCACGGCATCTGCCACCAGATCCTGGCCGAGAACGGCTGGGTCGTTCCCGGAGACCTCGCCGTGGGCACCGATTCTCACACGAACATGCTGGGCGCGATGGGCGCCTTCGCGACGGGTATCGGACCCACCGAGATGGCCGCCGTCCTCGCGCTCGGGCGGCTGTGGCTCAAGGTACCGACCACCGTGGGGATCCGGGTCAAGGGCTCGTTCGGCCCGGGAGTCACCGCCAAGGACCTCGTCCTGCGGATCGTCGGCGAGGTGAAGACCACCGGCGCGGCCTATCGCGCGGTCGAGTTCTCGGGTCCGACCATCGAACGGCTGTCGATGCCGCAGCGGTTCACCCTCTGCAACATGACGACCGAGATGGGCGCCAAGGCCGGCATGGTCGCCCCCGACAGCACGACGTTCGACTACCTCGCTTCGATCGCGAAGCACGCGATGCACCCCCTGCAGCCCGACCGGGACGCGGCCCACGAGCGGACGATCGAGATCGACGTCGACGGGATGGTCCCGATGGTGGCCTGTCCCTACTCCCCCGACAACGTACGGCCCCTTCCGGAGGTGGCGCGGGAGCACGTCCGCATCGACCAGGCGTTCCTCGGGTCGTGCACGAACGCGCGGATCGAGGACCTGAGAGAGGGCGCCGCGCTGATGAAGGGGCAGAAGGTTGCGAAGGGGGTCCGCCTCATCGTCTCTCCCGCCTCCACGAAGATCTACGAGCAGTGCTTGGGCGAGGGGATCATCGAGATCTTCACGCACGCTGGTGCGGTCTTCACGAACTCGAGCTGCTCGGCCTGCTTCGGCGGCAACATGGGGATCCTCGCGCCCGACGAGACCTGCGCTTCCTCTTCGAACCGGAACTTTCCGGGGCGGATGGGAGCGAAGGAGGCGCGGATCTACCTGATGTCGCCCGCCGCCGTCGTGGCGAGCGCGATCCGGGGAGAGATCGCCGACCCCCGGGAGTTCGCGTAGCGGGAGCGCATCGTGGAGAAGATCATCGAGGGCCAGGTCTGGACGCTCGGACGGGACGTTGACACGGACCAGATCATCTCCGGCAAGTACCTCACGGTCATCGACCCGGCCGAGCTGAAGAAGCACGTGTTCGAGATCGCGCTCCCGGAGTTCGCGTCGGCCGCCCGGCCGGGGGACATCCTTGTCGCCGGGGAGAACTTCGGTTCGGGTTCGAGCCGCGAGCACGCTCCACAGGCGATGCGGGCAGCGGGCGTGGGCGCTATTCTCGCCGATTCGTTCGCCCGCATCTTCTTCCGGAACGCGATCAATCTCGGTCTCCTTGCGATCGAGGCCCGGGGCGTGCGCGAGATCTTCGGGGCCGGACAGACGGCCCGCATCGATCTGACCGCCGGCCGGGTCACGAACCTGACGACCGGACGGTGGCTGGACTTCCCCCCGATCCCGTCGCATCTCCTGAGTTTACTGGAGGCCGGCGGGCTCGTCGAGAAGGTCCGACGGGAGCTCGAGGCCCGGAGAGCCCTCCCTCTCCAGAGCGGAGCGTCGCGGTGAAGGACGCGGCGTACGACCTCGCCGTGTTCCCCGGGGACGGGACCGGACCCGAGGTGGTTCGGGAGGGGCTGAAAGTGCTCGCGGCGCTCGCCGAGGGAGGGCCCGCACCCTGGCACGCGACCGAGTACCCCGGGGGCGGTCAGTACTACCTGCTTCGAGGCAAGGAATGGGAGCCGGAGGCGGAGGCCGCCGCCCACCGGGCCGACGCGATTCTCGTGGGTGCGGTGGGCTGGCCCGGGGCGTTCCTCCCCAACGGAGACCTCGCCGGTCGCTCCCTCGTCCTAGGGCTCAGGGAGCAGCTCGATCTCTTCGCCAATGTCCGACCGTGCCGACTCTATCCGGGGGTCACGCACCGGATTAGCGGGAAGTATCGGGACGTCTGGACCCCCCAGAACGTTGACATGACGATCGTCCGGGAGAATACCGAAGGCCTCTACACGCCCGCGCGCGGCCGGCTCACCCGTGGCGGCGAGACCGAGGTCGCGATCGACACGCGGGTCATCACGCGGAAGGGGACCGAACGGATCGTACGGTACGCCTTCGACCTCGCCCGCTCGCGGCCCGGAGGGGCGCCCGAGGACCGGGTCCGACGGGCGACGTGCGTCGACAAGTCGAACGTCCTGGAGGGCTGCCGGTTCTTCCGCGAGACGTTCGACCGGGTAGGGAAGGAGTTCCCCGACATCGAGCGGGACTACGCGTACGTGGACGCGTTCACGCAGTGGCTCGTGCGCAACCCTGAGCACTACTCGGTCGTCGTTGCCTCCAACATGATGGGGGACATCATCACGGACCTCGCCTCGGTACTGCAGGGAGGGATGGGGTTCGCCGCCGGGGCCAACATCGGGAAGGATCACGCGATGTTCGAACCGGTGCACGGGAGCTCGCCCAAGCACGCCGGAAGGAACGAGGTGAACCCGTTCGCGACGTTCTTTGCGATCGAGCAGATGCTCCGGTGGGTGGGGCAGCGCCACGCTGACCCACGGATGACCGCCCAGGCCGACCGGTTGGAGAGCGCGGTGGCGCGGACCCTCGCCGACGGGACCGCGAAGACCTACGACCAGGGCGGGTCGGTAACCACGAGCGCCGCGGGGGACCGCGTTGCCGCCGTCGTGCGTTCGGAGCGGAGATGACGGTCCGGGGCGTCGCGCTGGTCGGTGGGGCCACCACGAAGTTCGGCGTGCGCGCCATGACCTGGACCGAGCTGGCCCAGGAGGTCGGCGTCGCGCTCTTCCGCGCCGTTCCCGAGCTGCGCTCGGAGGACGTGGATTCCCTCTTCGTCGGAGCGGCGATGCCCGAGCGGCTCGCCTTCCAGTCGCACGTCGCGCCCCTGGCGGCAGAGCACCTCGGGATCCGGCCGACCCGGGTGATCCAGCGCACGGAGCTCGCCTGCGCGTCCGGCCAGTCCGCGATCCGGTCCGCCTACGCCGCGATCGCCGCCGGGCTGTCGGACGTGGCGATCGCCGTCGGGATTGAGAAGATGAATCTCCCGTCGATGGCAGAGGCGAACACGGCGATGGCCTGCGTGATGGACCGGGCGTGGGACGGACCCGGCGGCGCGACCGCCCCCTCGTTCTTCGCGATGGTCGCCCAGCGCCACATGCTCGAGTTCGGGACGACCGAGGAGCAGCTCGCGGCCGTCTCGGAGAAGAACCACCGGTTCGCGAACTCGAACCCCAACGCACAGTTCCACGAGAAGACCTTCGCACGAGACAAGCTGCTCCGGCTCCCGGTCGTGGCCCCGCCGCTCCGTCTGGGCGACTGCTCGGCGATGACCGACGGGGCCGCCGCGGTCGTTCTGGTCTCGGAGGAACGGGCGGCCCAGTTCCCCGGGTCGCACGCCTGGGTCCGCGGCACCGGCCAGTACTCGGACTTCCACAACCTCGCGAACGCGGGCTCGCTCACCGACTGGGTGGGGCTCCGACGGGCGGCGACCGAGGCGCTCGGCAGGGCGAAGATCGGCGTCCACGACCTCGATTTCGCCGAAGTTCACGATTGTTTCACGATCTCCGAGATCGTGGAGTACGAGGCCCTGGGCCTCTGCGGCCCCGGCGAGGGGGGCCGGTTCGTGGAGGAGGGTCGGAGCGACCTCGGGGGGGACGTCGTGGTCAACCCTCGGGGAGGCCTCCTCGGCTGCGGCCATCCTCTCGGGGCCACCGGGGTCGCACAGGCGGTCGAGGTGCACGACCAGTTCGCAGGAAAGGTCCCCGCGGCCCGCCAGGTCCCCGACCCCGAGTGGGCCCTCGTTCACAACCTCTCGGGCAGCGCGAACGTCCACTCGGTGATGGTCTACCAGCGCGGGGGTGCCTCATGAGCCGGGAACGCCGGCGCACACGGCTGCCGCTCGTCGCCCCATCCGTGCCGGAGACGCCCGAGGTCACGGTCGGTGCCCCGCCGGCGCCTCCGAAGAGGGAGAGTTCGAAGGAGGCTCCGCCGTTCCTCCTCGACTTCTTCCCGCTCGAGTCGGAAGCAGGTACCCGACTCTCCCGGTTCTTCGACCGTTTGCGCGAGGGCCGCCTTTCCACCACGCGCTGCCCGAAGGACGACCTTCTCCACTGGCCGCCACGGACCGCGTGCCCCCGGTGCCACACCGAGGACCTCGAGTGGGTCGACCTGCCGGACCGCGGGCGGCTCTACGCGTTCAGTGCGGTCCTCGTGGGCGCGCCGCTCGGGATGGAGGACGACCTCCCGTTCGCCGTCGGGCTGGTCGACCTTGACGGCACCCCGCTCCGCCTCTTCGGACGGGTCGAAGGTCGCCCGTGGAACGAGCTGGAGATCGGGACGACCGTCCGGGTCGAATCGTACGAGATCGCCGACGGACGCGTCTTCTACCGGTTCCGTGTCGCGGGTTGAGCCCCCGCCGCGCGGTGCGGTCGGACCGGGTCGCCCGCCCCGGTGAAGGGACGGAACGCCCGGGGCCGCGCGCGGCTTTAGCAGGCTATTTATACCGCCCCCAGGTCTCGCGCGCCGCCGGCTCGAGGGGAGCGGGCAGAGCATGGAATCAACTCAATCGGGCTGGTGGCGTCGCCACGGGTGGACGCTCGCAATCCTGCTCAGCGCGTTCGGCCTCACGTTCGCGGTTCGGACGATCTGGGAGTACCCCGTCATTGCCCAGTGGGGCCCCCTGTTCACCTACGCGGGCGGGTCGGACTCGTACTACCACTCGCGCGTGATGAGCTACATCATTCTGAACCATCGGAACCTGGTCTTGGATCCGATGCTCCGGTTCCCGATCGGAGCGGTCAACCCTCGAGAGCCGCTCTTCGACTGGATGAACGCGGTCCTGGGGATGCTCTTCGCCCCCGCGTTCGGCGGTAACGCCGTCACCGCCGCCGCGTGGTTCCTCGACCTCCAGGCCCCGCTCTGGGCCGCGCTCGGAGTGTTCCCCGTCTACCTGATCGGGCGCGAGGTCAGCGGTCGCCGCATGGGCCTGATCGCCGCGCTCATCTTCCCGTTCCTGAGCGCGAACATAGATTCCTCTACCTTCGGGTACGCGAACTATCTCACGTTCTACACGTTCTTCGTTCTGGTCGTCGTTTACGCGTACTTGCGCACGGTGAAGGCCGTCGGCACGCGGCGCTACATCGAGAGTTACGCGAAGCCCAGCCAGTACGTCCCCGGCATCCGAGCTTTCCTACGGACCGAACGGACGGCGGTGAAGTGGAGCGTCTTCACGGGCGTCTGCCTGGGGGCGCTCGCCCTGGCCTGGCAGGGGTACACGTACGGCGTCGTCGTGATCGGGGTCGGCGTCCTCATCGCGATGCTGGTCGAGCGGATCCGGAAGGTCGACTCGTTCGGCCTCTACGCCACGACCTGGATCGTCGGTCTGGTCGCGTTCCCGATGGCCGCCCCGTACTACTTCGTGCAGGGCGACCTGCCGCTGTTCTTCGACGTTCCGATCCTGCTGTTCTTCGGAACGCTGGCCATCCTCCTTCCGTTCCTCCTGATGCGAGATGTGCCGTGGGTCTTCTCGATCCCGGCGCTGATCCTGTTCGTCGGCGGCGCGGCGGTCCTCCTCAAGGTGGTCTTCCCACGGTACTTCACCGACGTGATCACGGGGCAGGGCTACTTCGTGAAGAACCTCGTCTATTCGACGATCGCAGAAGCCCAGGCCCCGTCCATCGATTCGCTGGTGATCGGGTACGGCGTCATCACGTTCTTCCTCGCGTTCGCGGGCATTGCCCTGTTCGTCTTCCTGTTGGTCCGTCACCGGTTCAAGCGGTACCACATCGTCTTCCTCGTCTTCTCCATCGTCTCGATCTACCTTCCGATCTCGGCATCGAAATTCTTCGTGATCGGTTCGCCGGCGTTCGCCCTACTTTCCGCGGAAGCGGTTCATCGCGCCCTCGACGTGGGGGGCTACCCCGCGTTGCGACGGACGGTGGCCTCGCTCACCGACACGCGGAGCCGCGTGGTCGCGTTCCGCAAGGCGTTCAAGGCACGGCACGTCCTCGTCCTGGCCCTGGTCGTCGTGATCCTGCTCCCGAACGTCTGGATCTCTATCGACGCGGGGGTCCCCGGCAACACGAAGACCGCGATCGCCGACCAGGTCAACACCACCATCCCCCCCTGGCTGAAGCTCAACGCGTCGGCCCCGGCGTCCGGCATCTTCGGAGCCGCCGGATCGGCCCTCGATACTCCGAACCAGTACGATAGTGCAGCCTACAATTGGCTCGCGCAGCAGGACGTCAACGTTCCCGAGCCGCAACGTCCGGCGTTCGTCAGTTGGTGGGACTACGGGTTCCAGGCGATCGCCCAGGGCGAGCATCCGAGCGTAGCCGACAACTTCCAGAACGGGATCGACCCGGCGGGTCAGTTCCTCCTATCCCAGAACGAATCGCTCGCGATCGCGATCCTGGCCACCACCCTCCTGCAGGCGGAGCAGAAGGCGTCGGGACTCCAGGATCTTCCGGTCGCCCTCAACTCGATCCTGGCCCGAGACGGAGTGAATGTCACGGACCTGCACAACTACCTGGTCAACGAGAGCGCGGACTACGCCCTGGTCGTGGCGGACCCCGCGAAGTACCTCCCCGTAAACCCGAGCACGATCACCGACGACAACGCGATGTACCTCGCGGTCTCCTACTTCCTCGCCGGGAGCCTCTCGCTCACGGCCGTCGCCCGGGTCTACGACGACATCCAGGCGTACACCGGCTGGTCGATCCGCTACGCGATGGCGGACAGTCGGTTGTTCCCGTTCAGCGGCTCGAACACCGGCATCTACTACGCTCCCGCGGACCTCACCGGTCGCGTCATCAACGACGCCGGGCTTCCGACGACGTTCTTCAACGTAACGGTGCTGGGTTCGGACGGCAACACCTACCCGCTCGGATCGGTGCCGGCCAACGTGGCGCCGCAGCAGTATCAGATCAACTATCAGGCGCCGTTCTACGACTCGATGATCTACCGGACCTACATCGGGTACAACGGAACGGACGCCGGACTCGCGAGCGGCATCCCGGGTCTCACGGGCGCGGCCCAGTCCTCCCCGATTGAGCCGGGGTGGATGCTCCAGCACTTCCAGGTCGTTTACCACACGGCGTACGTTTGCCCGGGGATCAAGAACGCGACCTCGGGGGCGGGGTGTTTCATCGCCACGAACAAGCCCGCGGCCGCCGCGATCGCGAACAAGACGAACGGCACCAACGACAAGTCGGCCGTCAGCTACTTCCAGGGCGGCGAATCGATGCTCGCCTACTACTCCGGCGAACCGGTGATCGGCACCCTGCGCCTCTCGGACGGGAGCCCCGCGGCGGGGGTCCGAGTGACCGTCTACGACAGCTGGGGGATACCGCACATGACGACCGTAGCCGCGGCGAACGGGTCTTTCTCGATGATCCTTCCCCCGGGGAACGACACCCTCAACGTCACGTCCGGGTCGTTCGATGCGCTGACGCAGTCCGACAGCGTTCTTGACCGGTCTCTGAACATCACCGTCCCCAACGCGATCGGTTACAGCCTCGACCCTCCGAACCTCGTCCTCCCGCTCACGATCGGCGCCGGCACGATCCAGGGGTTCGTCTACTGGAACATCGCGAACTCCTCGACGTTCTCGCCCTCCACCGACCGCGTCATCGCGGGCGCCAAGGTCGTCTTTTCCCAGGGCCCGAACGGCTCTCTGTCCGAGTTCACGGCGCTGACCGACGCGAGCGGGTCGTTCGAGCTCGCGGGGCTCCCTCCCGGGACCTACAACTACACGGTCGTCGAAGGCGGCCAGAACTTCACCCAGGGCCCCCAGAACGTCACCGTCGGTACGATCCGGAACGCGTCGGCCGGTCTCACTCCCGGAGCGATCTACGGCACGGTCTCGACCGGGTCCAAGTCGACGTACGGCGGGGCGCTCGTGACCCTCACCGACGCAACCGGCGTGGTGTCGTCGACGACGACCGCGTCGAACGGCAGCTTCGCGCTTCACGGATTCGGACCCGGCACCTACACGATCACGGCCACCGTGCCGGGATCCACCCTGCGCTCGAGCGGGGTCGCGGTCATCGTGACGAACTCCTCCAAGCCGCTGGTCACCGTGCTGCTCCTCGAGAGCATGGGGGCGGCGTCGGTCGAGGTCCTTTCCGCCGGCACTCCGGTGGCGAACGTGCCCGTTCGCTTCGCGCCTATCGTCTCGTTCGACGGTCCCGGGGTTACGGGCGTCGCGACGATCCTCAACTCTACCTCGAACACGACGCTCGCCACAACGGATTCTGCCGGGTTCGCGGGCGCCGCGCTTCCCATCGGGAACTACTCCGTGTACGCGCTCGCCACCAGCGGCGGCGTCCTCTCCACGGCGATAGGGACGGTGTCCGTCGCGCCAGGGTCGGAGGGATCCCCAACGCTGCTCAACCTCACCGCGGCGTACCCCCTTACCGGTACGATCCTCATCCCGAGCGGTTCGCCGAGCACCTACCGAGCCGCGGTGATCGCGTACCCCGCGTCCGGCGGTGAGGTGACCGCGTGGGCTAGCTCGAACGGCAGCTACTCGCTCCTCCTTCCGGGAGGAGCGTACAACCTCCTCGGACTCGAGGGCCTCCCCTCGAACCCCAGCGCGGACCGTGCGGCGCTCGCCTCGGCCCAGGTCTCCGGGGCGACTTCCGTCACCCTCGCGACCTCTGCCGCGCTCGGCGCACATCTCCTGGTCGGAACGAACGTGTCGGGCGGCTTCTACGGCGCGATCGGGGCCAACGTGACGATCTCCGTTGGTCCGTCCGGTCCCTCGGTAACGAGCATCTCCACCGTCAACGCGACGGTCGGGCTGAAGGTCCCCTCGAACATTCCGACCTCGGCGGGTGGCTACTGCATCTCCGCCGACGCGCCCGGCTTCGAGCCCGCCAAGCTGTGCGGACTGAGCGCGAGCGCGCTCGGGAGCTTGAGCCGACTCTACCTCCCGCTGGGCACCGTACCGGTCACCCTGACGGTCGAGGGCCTGCCCGCGGGGACGGTCGTCACGGTCAACCTCTCGGGCGAGAGCCCGACCGCGGTGAACCGAAGCTACACGGGGGGGCCCACGTTCTCCTTCTCGCTCCCGCCGGGGACGTACGGTGTCGGCGCGCGCGCGGTCATCGGCAACGGCACGCTGGTATACCTCCCATCGTCCACGCTCTCCACGACGATCCCGTTCGGGGCGGTCTCGACCCATCTCACGCTCCTCCTCCTCCCGGAGGTATTGGCCAAGGGCTCGCTCCACCTCCCGACGTCCGTGGCCGGGGCCAACGTGACGGTCTCGCTCGCCTCGCCGGCGCTGAACGTCACGGTGAACGGAACCGCCTTCGCAAGCGGGTTCCGGATCGCACCGGGCAACTACACCGCGACGATCAACGGGACCTCCACCTCCGCGAGCTACGGCAACGTCACGTTCGTGAACGTCGCGGCGGACGGAGCGATCACGCCGACCCTCGTGCTGAACCGGGCCGCCGTCACGCTGTCGGGCTCCCTGGTCGAGGCGAACGGCACCTCCTTCACCCGTTCGACCACCGTGACGCTGGTGAACGCCGGCGGGGCGACGATCGTCAAGACCGCTCGGTCCGGGAGCTTCTCGGCCGTCCTTCCCCCGAACAGCGTCTACTCGGTGTACGCCAGCGCCACCACGGCTGTGGCAGGCCCCAACGGTAGCGTCGACGAGTCGTGGACGACCTCGCCGGGGGCGCAGTGTTCGGTGGGTCCGGGCGACTCGACGTGCACGGTCACGCTCGTCGGAACGGTCCTGCCCGCGTGGTTCAACGGATCGCTTGTGCGTCCGGGCGTGGCCGGAACGATGCCGGGCACGCTCCGGCTCGTGGGCCCGTATCCGTCCCTCGATGTCCAGGTCGTGAACGCGACCAACGGTTCGTTCTCCGAGCAGCTCGTCCCCGGTTCGTACAGCGTCTACGCGGTGGCCGACCGGGGGGCGACCTTCGCCACGTTCGGTCGCGCTCTGGTGCTGCCGTCGTCCGGCAACTTCACGATCGCGCTCCTGCCGACATGGAACGCCGCCATCTCGGTGGTCGCCTCCGGAGCGGCCTCCCAGACCGTGGGCCCCGCCACGGTCACGGTCAACTACGCGTTCGGGGATTTCATCCGCTACCCGTCCGTGGCGCTGGGGACCGTCCTCAACGTCGCACTCCCCCTCGGGACCTACTTCGCGAACGCGACGGCCGCCGGAACCCTCCACGGGTTCGCGAGCAACGCGACCGCGAACGCGACCATCCATATCGTCTCCGGGAACGTCGGAGCGACCCTCGCCCTCGGAGTTCCTGTCCAGGCGACGGTGGTCGGCGCCGTGGTCGGACCGACGTCGGCCACGGTGAGCGCCGGTGGCAGCGCGACGTTCTCGTTCAGCGTGAGGAGCTCGGGCAACGTCCCGGTTACTGTGCATCCCGTCGGGTCGCCGTCGTTCTGGTCGTTCAACTTCTCCATCGGCAACGTCACGCTGTCCCCCGGAGGCGCCGCGATCTCGGGCGAGGTCCGCGTGACCGTCCCTGCGGGAACGGTGGTCGCCCACGCCCCGGTCGCGATCAGTTTCGAGCTCTCGAACGGCACCTCCGCCGGGACGGTCTCACCGGCACCCACGGTCGTGGTGCTACCCTACTACGGCGTGGGGATCGGAGTGGCCCCGACCCTGCCCGTGGAGGTCGGGTCCGACCGGATCCTGCTGCCGTTCTACGTCGCCAACCTGGGCAACACCCCCGAGACGGTCTCCCTCTCCGTGGTGAACTCCTACAGCCTGGCCGCGAAGGGCTGGGCAGCCAAGTTCACCGAGCTCAGCGGGCCCCTCAACTCGTCCGTGGTCACCGAGGCCGCGGGCAGCAACACGTCCTACCTCGTCAACCTGACCACGACCGAGACGATTTTCCTGCCCCCGGGCTCCGTGACCGTATCGGCGACCGTCACGAACGTGACGGGCACGTATTCCTCGAGCGTGACGCTCACGGTGCCGCCGGTCGCCCTCCGGAACGCCGGCGGAACGACGTTCTACGTCACCGGTCCTTCGATAGGCGCCGCGCAGTCGGTCCCGAACGAGGGGGTGGTCGCGATCCTCGCGTTCGCCCCGGCGATCGTTCTCGCGGCGGGGGTCCTCGTCTACCGCTGGTGGCGGACCCGGAAGTGGGTGCGGCGATGAGCGGCGTCCCTGCCGCGACCGCGATCGCCGTCCTGTTCGTGCTCTCCACGGCCGGTCTCCTCCTGGCCGGCGCTTCCGCGGCGGCGGTCTTCCCGTCCGTCGCGGCTCCCGTAACGGGGAACATCTCGGGGCCCGCCGCCCTCGCGGTCAACAGCTCCCACGTCTACTACCTCAACGCGACCGGCGGTCCCGGAGTCTCCTCCACCGGGCAGATCATCGGCACGCTCCAATGGAACGCCACGGTCGATGCGGGGAACCTCACCGGGGTGACGGTTTCTCCGTCGACGGGGACGTTCACGACGGGAAAGGTCGCGAACATCACCCTGGCCGTGGGCAATGTGACGGAACCCGTCAGGATCGTAGTGCGGATCGACTCGATCCTGGGGTCGGCCAACGTCTCTACGAACCTCTCGTACACGGTCCAGGTCGTCCGACCTTACGTGCTCTGGGCGACGCTGGTCGTCGGCCCGTCCGTCGGCCCGCCGCTCGAGGTCCTGCCGCTCACCCTCGCGGTCGACCTGGACGGGGCACCGGTCGGCAAGGTCTCCGTGCCGCTCCTCCGGGCGAACCAGTCGTACAACCTCACGTTCGACTACGCGACCACGGGACTTTCGGCCGGCTACCACACCTTCACGATCTCGCTCCCGAACCAGCACCTCCCGGTCCGGTTCGCGAACGGCGCGACGGTGTACTCGGTAACGTTCTACGTCACCGGTCCCGCGCCGAACTACACGATCTGGTACCTCGTCGGGGTCGTGGCGTTCTTCGGGACACTCTTTATATTGGCGACCCGGGTGGCCGCGCGCCGGCGAGGCACCGCGCGACGGTGAAGCGGTCCGGCCGGAACGGTACGTAGAGGATGATCGCCCGACCCGAGTTGAAATGCACCTCGTGCGGTCGCACGATCCCCGGCCCCGGGGCGACCCACTTCCCATGCCCGGGCTGCGGAGAGGCCACGATCGGCCGCTGTGCCCGCTGCCGCGACCAGAGCGTGACCTACCGCTGCCCGACCTGCGCGTTCGAGGGCCCGTAGGGAGGCGTTCGTGGGGTCGGTGGCCGTCCTCTTCCGATTGATGCCCCGCGGCGTGGAAACGGACCTCGCGACGGTGGCGACCGCCGTGCGGGCGACCGTCCCCGGAGGCGTTCAGATCCGCGCGATGCAGGTCAAGGACGTGGCGTTCGGCATCAAGTCGCTCCTCGTCTCCGCGGTCATGGACGACACCGGAGGGATCCTCGAATCGGTCGAGCACGCCCTAGCGAAGGTCCCGGGCGTCGAATCGGTCGAGGTGATGGAGGAGGGGCTCCTCTAGGGCCCGCTTCCCGGACTCGTGGACCTCTTCACCCACGTCCTCGTCGCGTACCTCGTCACGTTCGGCATCGTCGGCTTCCAACCCTCGTACCTCGCGGCGGGCGCGCTCGCCGGGGGGCTTCCCGACGCGGACGCGTTCTTCTTCCCCCTGGCCCGCCGGTTCCCGATCCTCCGCCACCACGGCATCACCCATTCGCTGTTCGGGGTCACGGTCGTCGCGGTCACGGGAGCGCTGGTCGGCCCCATCCTCGCTCCCGGCTCCCCTCTCGTCTACTTCGTCGTGATGGAGGCCGGCGGGATCTGCCACATCCTGCAGGACGGGTTCACCCACTTCTCGGTCCCGCCGCTCCTGCCGTTCTCGGACAAGAGGCTCGAACTCGACGCCGACCGGGCGATCAACTTCCTGACGCTCGCCGTGTCGATCGCCTCGTTCTATCTCCTGCTCGGGGTCGAGCGCAACCACGTGGCGTTCTCGTGGTACCTACTCACGGTCTACGGCCTGATGATCTTCTACGGCGGCTACTTCGCCGTCCGCCTCTCGGGCCGGCTCTGGATAGGCCGCCGCCTGAAGGGGCTGGGTGACTTCGACCACGTGGTCCCGACGGGGAACCCGTTCGTCTGGCTCGTCCTCTCGGAGAGGACGGACGGCGGACGCCAGAAGACGGTCTGGGCCCGGTACGTCTTCGGCCGGGGGATCGTCGCCGGTCCGTACAGCATCGCGGCCGACCTCGAGCCGACGACGCACGCGGGGAACCCCCGCTCGGGCGACGAGGCGCTCGAGTGGTCGTACCCGCTCGCCCGCCGCGCGAGCTCCGTGCTCGAATCGACCTACCATTTCGGGGAGGCGTTCGCGGAGGCGGGCGGCGGATGGACCGCGGTCTGGTACTCCCTCGAGTTCACGATGTTCGGCCGGTCCCCCGGCGTCCGCGTGCGGTTCCCCGCCGACGGGGGGCCCACGGAGGTCCACCGGGCGTTCTACCGTCCGACGCTGCGCGGGCTCTAAGGAGCCCGGGGTCCCTCGTCGGACGTCGCCGGCGAAGGGGTCCGCGGGGTCCCGGCGGAGGGACCTCCCCCGCGCCGTCGGGCTAGGGCCGTCTCCAGCACGGAAGCGAAGTCGCGTTCTCCCAGCCCCTGCGCGATCGCCTCGTCGAACAGCCGGCGGACCTCGCGCGTGATGCGCGCGGACCCACCCGCGTCGCGTGCGGCGCGGTCGATGAGCGCAAGGTCCTTCCGGGCGAGCGCGAGCCGGAACCGGGTCGGGTACTCCTGTCGGAGGAACGCCTCCTTCTTCACGCCGAGCATGCGCGACTCGCCTCCCCCGTCGAGCAGCAGCTCGATCGCCCGGCCCCGGTCCAGACCGAATCCTTGGACGAGAGCGAGCCCCTCGCTGGCCAAGGCGACGTGTCCGATGGAGAGAAGGTTGTTCACGAGCTTCATCGAGGAGCCCGCGCCGACCGGCCCGAGGAGCTCGACCCGACGTGCGAACCGGTCGAGGAGAGGACCAGCCCGAGCGAGGTCGTCGGTCGACCCGCCCACGAAGACGAGGAGCCGCCCCTCCGCCGCGGCGTCGGTGCTCCCTCCGAGGGGCGCATCCAGGAAGTGGATCCCGCGTCGGGCCAGTCGTTCCGCGAACGATCGGCTCTCCTCCGGGGTGACCGTGCTGAGGTCTACGATCAGCGTACCGGGGCCGGCACCGCGGGCCAGCCCGCTGCGACCGAACAGCACCGTCCGGACCGCCTTCGCGTCGGAAAGGAGCGTGAAGATCGCCTGCCCGGTCGCCGCCCGTCCGACGTCCCGTGGCGTTTCGGCCCACCGAGCTCCGGCCGCGAGCAGCCCTTCCGCCTTCTCGCGGGTACGATTGTGGACGACCAGCGGTACGCCGGCTTCCAGAAGGCGCCGCGCGATCGGGGCGCCCATGGCCCCGAGCCCGACGAAGCCGACGGTCGTGGGACTCTCGGACATGGTTCGAAGCAGTGGGCGCCCCCGCTAACGGTCCGTTCGGCGCGCGGCGGCGGTCGGTCGGCCGCCTACTTGTAGGTCGACTGGTGGGTAGTGCCCTCGTCGTCGACGATCGTGATGCACTCCCCCTCGCATTCGAACAGGCACGCCTCGCACATGATGCAGTCCGGGCCGTGGATGACCGCGGATTTCTCCACGCGGAACTGGAACTTCGCCGCGACCGCCGGGTCGTCGACGACGTTCGGCCAGTTCTCCCGGGGTTGCATCTCGAAAACCGTCACCGGGCAGACATCACGACAGTGGCTGCAGCCGGTGCACTTCTCGTGCTGGACTTCGACCGTTACCATGGTCAATCGAAAATCCGACTTTTCCGGGATATATTAGGCCAACCCGCCACTCGCCCGGACGCCCGGAGGCGCATGGGAACGGAACCGAAGCGTCGGCGGGCCCCAGTCGCCGGTCCGGTGCCTCTCCGGACCCGAGAACGGGCCGGCGGAGCGCGTCCGGTCAGGGGATGGCGTCAGGGTCCCAGCCGACCCTGCCACCGCCCGCTAGGCCGTCCAGCCGACGCATCTGGTCGGAGCTCAACGCGAAGTCGAAGACGTTCGCGTTCTCCCGGATCCGGTCGTCGCGCACCGATTTCGGGAGCTCCACGACGCCGTGCTGCAACCCCCACCGCACCAGGACCTGGGCCGGGGTGCGTTGGGTCTCCGCGGCGACCGCGCCCACGAACGCGTCGTCGAGATGCCGACCGCGTGTGAGCGGCGACCACGCCTCGAGGCGGACTCCGTGCTGGTCGCAGTATCGGAGGAGGGCGGGGTCGTAGACGAACGGATGGAACTCGACCTGGTTGACGGCCGGGATCACGTCCGACGCCTTGCGCAGCTCCTCGAGATGCCGAACCGTGTAGTTGCTCACCCCGATCGCACGACAGGTCCCCTCGCGCTGGAGCTTTTCGAGCGCCCGCCAGGAACCGAGGCGTTCCTCGGGGGATTTCGCCTGGGGCCAGTGGATGAGGTAGAGGTCGATCCGGTCGAGACCCAGTCGTTGGAGGCTCTTGCGGGCGGCCGCCTGGGCGGGCTCGAATCCGTGATCGGTGTGCCAGAGCTTCGTGGTGACGACGATCTCCTCGCGCGGGATCCCGCTCGCGCGTACCGAGACCCCGACGTCCTCCTCATTCCCATACATCGAGGCCGTGTCTATGAGACGGTAACCGGTCTCGAGGGCACAGGCGACCGCTTTCCTAGTGGGCGGGCCCGGTGGCGTTTGGAACACCCCGAGGCCGAGCCACGGGATATCGAGCCCCTGGTTGGTCCGCACGCGAGACGCAAGGGAGAGGGTCTCCCCGCTGGGTTTCTTCGACATGGACCGTGACCCCTTCACCGCGGAGGGTTCGGGTCAGGGGTTCGAAACCGGGAAGCCGCCCCGCGCTGGCGTAGGCGACGGTCCACCACCCGGAGCTGCTCCTCGTGTTCCGGGCATAGCTCGTACTGTCTCCAGCCGGCTGCGGATGGGGTCGGCTCGGCCCCAGCGCCCATCATCTCGACCCGGTGGGGTCGGTCGTCACAGGTCCCCCCGCTGCCCGGTTCCGGGTCGCCGAAGGTGGGTCGAAAGGCAAAGTCGTAGGCCGCGCCCATCTCGCACAGCGGCCGTTGAAAGATCGCGCTCATGGCGGCATCGGCTCGGTCGGAAGCCTCAGAGCCGCTGGACGATCTGGGCGAAGTCGGCCGGAACCCAGCCCTTGAGGGTCGTGGTGCGGACGAACCCTTGCATGCCCGCTCGAAGCAGTACCTGGTTCGCGACCTCGTCGGACGGGAGTTCGAACACGGCGACGATGTCGAACGCTCCCATGGTGTTGAGGAACGCGTGGACCTTCCCGCCGGCCGCTTCCACGGCCTTGCGGACCGACTCCCCGCGCTGAGGAGCCTGCTTCACAGCCTGAATGCCTTTCTCTGTCCAGGTCCCCAGAACCGCGTACATCGGCATAGATCTTCCAGCTACGGCAACCGAACCAAGATACAAAACGGTTCTTTTGGGGCGTGGTCCGGTAAAGCCGTGATGACGCGAATCCCGACCGCAGCCGTCGACCTCAGGTCGAGCAGGGGGCGCTCGCGGTCGGTGGAGCCCCCGCTAGTCTCGTAGGAACGATTCCGCTGTGTACGACGAGCCTGGCGGAACCGCGGGGAAGTGTCCGGCGATCCGCACCGAGCTGCAGACCACCGCCGCCGGAACATGCGGGTTCTCGCGCTCCGGCTCCACGAGGAGCACGATCTCGAGGTCGTGCTGGTTCGCCCGGGGTCGACTGCACGCGGTGAGGGCCACGGTCACCCCCGTCTGGTTCAGTGCCTCGAGGTAGGGCAGAACGGCGCCGGGCGCGCCGTCGATCGCCGCGCTCGCCCTCTCTACGTTCGTGAGGAGAAGGACTCGGGGACTGGAGCTCGGCTCCCTCTCGAGCGCTGCCCGCCGGATGCTCTCCGGCAGCCGCGCCAGATCGTCGAGGGTCATGGGCGACGGCAAGGGCGTCGCGTCGAACGATCCGCCCATTCCGGGCGGTTCCGCCGGCGGGCCTTCCGGGCTCGGCGGCGCCCTGTCGAGACCGGCTGCGGAGTCGTTCGGATGGATCTCCGTCGCGTCCACGACGTGGATCCGAGACGGGGCCATTCCGAATTCGAGGGCCGATTGCCATCGGGGTGCCGCGGTCCCGCGGGGTCGGATGTCGAACCAGAGGAACTCGGGATCGAGACGCTTCGCGAGTCCGACGGCGACCTGGGTGAGCAGGACCCGGTCCTGTCCGGCCAGTGCGACGGACGTCGGTCGGGCCCTGAGTGCCTCGACCAGCGGCGCGATGTACGCCGAGGGGGAGAGCGGGGACAAGATTCCTAGGATGCGCCCATCCCTTCTTGAACCCGCGGTAGGGCCCGTGAGACCCCCCCTGCCAGCCCAACCGCTACGGGAAGCGGGGTGGCTGGCGGCCCGAGGTCCGGAGTAGCTTCTTCTCGATGACCGCGAGTCCGTTCGAGACCGCGATACGGTCCCGACCGAGCTTTCGGGCGAGGGCCGCTAGCGTGGTAGCGGGCGGGATGGCAAAGTAGCCGGCGGTCCTCGCCTCGGTGAAGAGGGCGTTCTGGGCGTCGGTCAACAGAGGAAGATGGGCTCTCAGGGGTCTCCTGCGGATCGAAACGAACCGTGCCGACGGGTCTACCTTCCGCGCGAAGCGAAGCACCTCTGCGAACTGACGATTCCGGGCGACGACCTCCCACTGGGCGGATCCGGCCTGGATCCGGAGCGGGAGGGGCAACGAAAGGCGAAGACGCCGGTAGAGGTCCACGATGGCCGGGTTCCGGAACGTAACGCGGTAGAGCGTGCCCTCGCCCACTTCTGCGATGCTGACCGCGCTCACGACGTCGGGGTAGGCCGCGATCTCCTCCCTCCACAACCCCGGAGGCCGGCCGGTGATCCAGTGGTCCGAAACGGAGTGGTCGGAACCGAGCTCTTCTCGATTCAGGATCTCTATCCGTGCCTCCGTATGGCGTCGTGAGAACGGACCGGTCCAGGTCCGGTCCGGTATCCTGAGATGAACGGTCGCGAGTCGCAACGGTCCCAGGTCCTTCGCGCCGACCGCCCCGGGCGAAAGGGGCCGAGCGGCCCCGCGGGCTCGCGAACGGCGTGGGATCGAGGTCGAGGGTCGGGCGCGCGGTTTCATTGGAAGAACCCACCCCCGCCTATTGGAATGTCCTACTCCTCAGGCAGCGCTCGCTCCAGCACGCGAGCGACGAACGGCAGGTCTGCGAGCGCCGTCGGCTCGCCGACGCGGAGGATTCCCAGCGGAGAATCCCCTTCCAGGGTCAACTTCGCGCTCCTCCAGTGGCGGGGGTTCTCTCCGTCGACGCGCACGGCGTGCGCGAACCGGGCCCGGACGGACGGCGCCGGGCCGGCGTATCCCACGAAGAGCGAGTAGCCCGCCCAGGCGATCGCTTCGAGGATCGGACCGAGCGTGGAGTCGGGGAACGACCTGCCAGTACGGTGGACGTTCGCTACCGCGAGCACTCCCGGTCTCCCGGTGGATGCCATCTCCGCGAGGATCTGTTGCATCCGCTCCGGAAGCCGAAGGAAGTCGGAGAGCCGGGCGAGCGTCACGGGCGGTTCGTCCTCTCGAACGAGCTCGAAGAGAGCCGCGTTGGCCCGGGCGTTGTCCGGGGCCAGCGCATCGACAGGGTCGACGGTCCATACGCGTCGCTCGTCGATCCACCCGAGGCGCGCGGGGTCGAGCTCCGGGAGAGCCTCCCCGGAGGGGCGGATGTCGAGCCAGTGGAAGGAGGCGTTGGCCTCTTCGGCCAGCGCGAACAGGAGGAGGTTCACCAGCGGACGTGAGCCCCCGTATACGATCGCGGACGTGGGCGTCTCCGCGGGGTGTCGGCTCGAGCCCGTGCCCAACCCGGGTGCCCCGGAGGTCGGCGACGCCGGTTGCGGTCGGCTCGCGCCGCCCGCGGGGCCCTGACCCTGCGGGACGAGCGCCCACAGGGCTCGATCCGCGGGGCTCCGGCCCGGGGACGGGGCGACGAGCTCGCCGAAATCGTGACCAGAATCCGCTGCTCGCATGGGCTGTCTTCGGTTACCCTAACGGCCGAGAGGGGGATGATGAAATGCCGAACTGATTCGGCGAACCGAACGGGTTCGGTCGCCCCGAGGGCGCTTCCCGCCCCGAAACCCGGGCGTGGGACGCTCGCGAATTCCTTGAGATCCGGCTTGGGACCTCGCCTTCCGGCGGAACTTCGTAGGGACGACGCGTGAGTCGGTCCGCGCCCGGTGCGAGCCGGGAGAGGAGGTCGGCCCTCCGGAGGGAAGGCAGTGAACGGTCGAACCTCAGGCGGTCGCGTTCGTGGGACGAAGCACGGTCTCGAAGAGCTTCTTCTCGATCAACGCGATCGATTCGGAGATCCCCGACTTGCTCCGTTCCAGCTTGCGCGCGAGCGCGGTGAGCGTAATCCCCCGAGGCACGGCGAAGTAGCCCGCCGCCATTGCCTGGGTGAGAAGCTCGTGCTGCGCCGGCGTCAGCATCGGCAGGTGGCTGCGAAGGGGACGCCGTCGAATGGAAACGATCGACATGTCCGGGTCGGCCAGCCTGGCGTGGTTCATGATCTCCTGGAACTCACCGTACCGGGCGACGATCTCCCAAGCGATGTACCCTCCCTGGACGCGGAGGGGGAACTGGAGGGGCAGCCGGAGCCTCTGGTAGACGGATACGATGGGCGGGTCCTGGTAGGTGATGCGGTACAGACAGCCCTCGCCTACCTCGGCGAGGCTGTCCACCTTGGCCACGTCGGGGAACGTCGCGATCTCCCGCGCCCAGACCCCTGGCGGAGAGCCGCTGATCCAGTAGTCCGAGACCGATTTCCCGGGTTTGTACTCGGTCCGGTTCAGGACCTCGAGCCGAACGCTCGGGTGGCTGGACGAGAAAGGGCCGGTCCAGATGGCCTTCGGTATTCGGACCCGCAGCGTGGCCAGGAAGAGACGATCGGGGGCGTCGCCCTCTTCGGTGGAGCTCCGTAGATCACGGAGGCGGCTGGCGGTTGCTTCGGCATCCGCGCTGGGCCGACCCCGGGACCGGATTGTCCCGTAGGCCGCCGGACGACTCTCTCGGGTCACAGGCGGCGTAGTCGAGAGGCACCCTTAGGAAGAACCCCTCCACGGGATATAAAGCCGGGACCGCGCCCGAGAGTTCGGGCGCGCAGGCGCGAACGGACGACCCGTTCAGGCGACCCGGGCCTCGGGGACCAGGAGAACCCTCGCGGTGTCCGTCCCGGGGTTCGTTCCGAGTTCGGTCGACAGAGGGGACCAGTGGGTCGAGTTGTTCACTTGGGTGAACACGAAGCTGATCTCCGCGGGGGACGCGCCGCTCACATTGAACAGGCCGAATCGATCGCCGCTCGTGACCCGCCAGCCGGGCACACGCAGGACGTTGTAGAAGTAGGTCCCGTTGGGGAGGTTTAGGGTGATGGTCGTGCCGGACGAGGTCCCGGTGTCCCGAAGGAACCCCGCGCTCGTCGGGCCGAACCCGAGGACACGGACGCTCCAGTTCGTTCCTGCCGGCAGCCCGCTCTCGTTGAACGTCACGGCGTAGGTCACGAGGGCGCTGAACGTGACGTTGATCGCGGGCAGCGTGGCTCCGGCCACGGTGAAGCGGCCGTGCGACCCGTTCAGGGAGTAGTCGAACACCGGAGCGACACGGTAGTGGTAGGTTCCGTTCGGGAGGAGGAACGTGACACTCGCGGCGCTCGAGGTGATGCTATCGACGCTGCGGCCTTCCCAGCCCCCCCACCCGCCACGGCCCTGGACGGTAACGGTCCAGTTCGTGCCCGCGGCGAGGCCGGTTTCGGTGAACGTCACGGGGTAGGTCGGAACGCTGGTGAAAGACACTCCGATCGGGGTGGGAGATCCGCCGGAGACATTGAAGAATCCGCGGCTGTCGTTGGACTGGAACCCGACGAGGGGTTCGGCCCGATAGTGGTACGTTCCGTTGGGGAGCGAGAAGTTGAGCGAGGTCCCTGTCGAGGAGTTCGTCTCGACTTGGTGCCAGCCCCAGAGGCCCCAAACGCTGACGACCCGAACGCTCCAGTTCGTGCCCGCGGGAAGCCCGGTTTCCGTGAAGGTCACGTTATAGGTCGGGCCCGAACCGTGGTCCTGTGTCCGGTCAAAGGCGTGTGTCGCGGAGGCTACGGCCACCCCGGATACGACAAGGACGAGGGTCGCGAGGACAACGCTGAGGATGGCTCGTGCACGCCACATGGGCCGACCGACCGACCCCCTGGTTATACGTCTTGGGGGGTCGGAAACCGATAGCGGGACGCATTGGTCGCGGGCCGCCGGGGCGCGGCCAGGGTCGGGGCTCTGGCGGCGAGCGGGTCCCCCGGAGGTTATCTCTCCCGGACCGGTGCCCGCGTCGGCAGCCGGGACGGAAAAGGGGTCGTTTCGGAGGACCGGTGCCCGCAGTCCAAGTTCCCCACGGAGAGATCTTCTACGAGCGGACCGGGTTCGCGGGTGACCCTGCCGCGCTCGTCCACGGTTCGTGGACCGATCACCACGGTTGGGACGCCGTGGTTCCGGGGTTCGCGCGCGGGCTGGAGGTGCTGAGCTACGACCGTCGCGGTCACGGGCTGAGCCGCGGCGAGGTCCGGTCTCACCCGGTGCAGGATGATGCGGACGACCTCGCCGCGCTGCTCGAGGCCACGGACTTTCACCCGGTCCACCTCGTGGCCCACGCCTACGGCGGCATGGTCGCGTTGCGGCTGGCCGTCGACCGCCCGGAGCTGGTCCGTAGCGCCTGTCTCCACGAACCGCCTTGGACGGGGTTGGTGGACGACGATCCGGCCAGCCGCGCGGAGATTCAGCGCATCGTCGCGAAGGTCCGTGCGATCGCGCCCCTCGCGAAGTCCGGCGGCGCGGATCGAACGATCCCACGCATCCTGGCGCTTGTGTCGGGAGTGGGCGAGTGGGATCGCATCCCCGCCAGCGGACGTGCCGCCATCCTCGCTGGCTCGGGTGACTGGTTGAGGGAATTCGGCGATACCGCGGCGTCTCAAGCAAACCCGCTGGAGCTCCGGGAGGTTCAGGTGCCGGTACTGGTCACCGTTGGCGAGGAAAGCCCGAGCTACATGCAGCGAATCTGCGACCGGATCACCCAGGCCCTTCCGAACGCGACCCTCGTTCGGCTTCCGACCGCCGGCCATTTCCCCCAGCTGACCCATCCGGACCTTCTGGTCGGGGTGCTCGGCACCTTCCTTCTCGAGAGGAACGTTCCGTCCACCTAGCGGGCCGACCGCGCGGGCGCGGCCTCAGGATCAACCGGTCTTGGTCCGACCGGGGGGAGTTCCGTCCAGGGAGGCCGCCCGGATCGAACCGATGTCCTTCCCATCGAGGCCGTAGCCCGACCGGCCGTCGATCCGGAACACCGGCTCTCCGTCCCGGAAGACGATCACGGACGGGACGACATCGATGCCAAAGCGGTCCCAGAGGGGACTTTCCACATCGGTCAGGTCGGCGACGAGAAGGGCTATCTCCGGCTGAGCCGCGAGCGCCCCGAACGCGGGCTCGAAGTCCCGGCAGAAAGGGCACCAGTCCGCCAGGAATGCGACGGTCCACGTGCCGGGTCGAGCGAGGCGGGAGCCGTCGAACCCCTCGGCTCCGATGCGTTCGAGTCGGCCCATGGCGACGGGTTCGGTGGGCGTTGGCGTTCTTATCGCTTGTCGGCGCGCGAGCGCGGGCGGCCCGCCCCCTCGAGCTCGATCCCACGATCGGTCCAGAAAGCGGTGATCAGCCAGCGCGGGGTTCGGTCGAACCGGCGGGGGAGCGGGTCAGGGCGGGGTCGGGACCCGGTCCATTTCGACCGGCCCGTGACCACGACGAACGGAACGCCGGCCCGTCGGGCGGCCACGGCCAGTCGACGCGTCCCGACCTTGTGCACGACGCTCCCGTCGTGGCAGACCGAGTCCGCCCCGACTAGGACGATATCGGCCTCCCGCACGGCGGATTCGCCCGCACCGTCACGGACGGCGCGCGACGGGACCCCTGTTCTCCGGAGCTCGCGCGCGAAGATTCGGCCCTCGCCGCCGGGCAGGCTCTCGAGCGCCACGACCTCCCGGGGCCTTCGAGAGCTCGGGAGCGCAGCGAGCGCCCGGAGGAGGGTCGCGCTGCGGCTGATGGTCACAACCCGGGAGGCGGGCGGCAGCGCCGCTCGGACCGTCCGAGCCAACCGACCCGGTTCGAGCGAGAGCTCGCGTGCCCGGCGGCGAGCCCAGTAGGCTGCGGCGCGTCGGAGGTGGGGCCCCGAGGTCGACCGGGCGAGCCGCGTCCACTCGGCCGACCACGCGCCGAAGGCTCCCATCGCGGGCTGGGTGTGCGCGAGCTCGTGGGCGATCTCGCGAGCTCGGCGCCGGATCTCGGTCACGGGCCGTCCCGACCAGTCATCGACCTCGCGCGCGATCGCGCCCAGGGCTTCGCCCACGAGCGTGCTCGCACTTCGCCGTCGGTCGGCCCGAACTCGAGAGAACACCGCGGTCATGTTCGAGTCGCGTCGCCGTCGCGCCCCGGGCCGTCGCGCCACGGCTCGGCAGAAGGGGGTCGGCATCATGAACTCCCGGACCATCGGCTCCCGGGCGCGTCGTGACCTCATTTCGAGTACCCATCGAGTCCCGGTCGGAGGCGGTCTTTCCCGGACCGATCAAGGGCCGGGTCGAGACCCATCGATACACGAGCCGGGTTCTGGAGGGGAATCCGTGGGGGGACCCGGTCGAGCGCGACCTCCCGGTCTACGTTCCTCCGTCCGGGGAGACCGAGGGCCGCCCTCTCCTCATCCTTCTCTCCGGTTACGCGGGCTCCGGCTGGCTGCACTTTCAGCGACCGCGCTTCCATACCGACTCCATCGTCGGGCGACTGGACCGGTTGGTTCGGACCGGGGTCGCCGCCGAGGCGGTGTTGGCGGCTCCCGATTGTGTTACGACCCTCGGTGGAAGCCAGTACCTGAACTCGACCGCCACGGGACGCTACGAGGATTACGTCGTGCGCGAGCTCGTACCGTTCCTCAAGGAGCGATACCGAACCGGACCGTGCGCCGTGGTCGGCACGTCGAGCGGGGGATACGGAGCGCTCTCGCTCGCGCTGCGGTACCCCGACCTGTTCCCCGCGGCGGGCTCGAACGCCGGGGATTCGTTCTTCGAATACTGCTACCCGCCCGACTTCCCCGTGGCGTTCCGCGAGACTCGCGCCGCGGGAGGTCCCGAGGCGCTCCTCCGCCGGGTCCTCTCCCGGCCGATAAGCGGGTTCGGTCCCGCCGCGCCGCTGGCGAAGACCCTGAGCCTGTATGCCTACGCGTCCTGCTACTCTCCCAGGGACGCCGAGCCCGGCCGGTTCGACCTGCCGTTCGACCTCGAGACCGGAGGGTTGCGAGAGGACGTCTGGAAGCGGTGGCTGGCGCTCGACCCCGTGCGCATGGTCACGACCGAGCCGTACCGTTCGTCCGTCCGTCGCCTGAGGTACCTGTATGTCGACGGGGGATGGAGGGACGAGTACGGCCTCGACATCGGGGCGCGAGAGTTCGCGGCACGAGCCAAGGAGTCAGGGGCGCGGGTCGATCTCGAGGAGTACGACGGTGTCCACGCCGATGGCGGGCCCCGCTACGATGTCCTTCTCCCGCGGGTCCTGACCGCGCTCGGGTTCCCGGGGGCGAGCCCAGCCCCGACAACCCTCTAGTAGGACTGACCCGTCGGTTCCACGGTCTGGAAGGTCTCGCGAGCGATGATCGAGAACGGGAATCTCGTGTGCGACGGATGTCGCAAGGTGATCAGCCGGATCACGGCGGTGCCGACCGAGGGCTGGCCGCATCTCCGAAATCTCTGTGCAACCTGCTTCCAGGACCTGTGGAAGCGGTCGATCCCACCGGCGTAGCCCGGCGCGGCACGAGGGCCCGCGGCCCGAAGGCGTAGGGGCCTAGTACGGCGCGAGCGCCTCGGCCGTCTCGTCCTCGAACCAGGCGAGGACGATGAAGTACCACGAGAGGACGACGAGAAGGAGACAGGCAGGGTCGTCCTTGCCCGCCTCGACCAGAACGGCTCCCGCACCGAGCTTGTGGCCTTCCGGAATCGGCTCGACGTGGAGGAGCTCCTGGCCCTCCGGCGTGGACAGTCGCCAGGCCGGCAGGAGGAGGCCGGCTCTCCGGAGCCAGTAGGAGCGACCCCCGGCCAGTTGGATGGTGTGATGTCGCAGGTGGGCCGTCAGATGTGCGATCTCCGCCGGCGAGTCCTTGGACCGGACCGTCAGGCGGGGTGCGAGGAAGCCGGTTCGTTTCAGGGTCCACGTCCCCTCGGCCGTCTCCGCAGCCGCCAGGGACCCGCGATGCGCGGCCCACCGCAGGATCGCGACCGGAGCCTCTCCCGCCAGCAGCGTGAACTCGAGCGGAGTCTCGGCAGTCCGCAGCCACCGCAGGGTGGTTCGGTCGACCGAGGAGAACGGGAAGAGCGTCACCGACGGCCCACCGCGCAAACCCCTCTTAACGGCGTCTGGCGGTCGAACTTCGGAGGTCCCGGACGCATCCGCCCCGAGGGCAGACCCGTCCGCCTACCGGCCGGCGACGAGGAAGACGACCCCGGAAACGAGGATGCAGATCGTCGCCAGCAGCGCCAGGACCCCGCTGCCGAAACCGAGCGCCAGCCAGCCGAGGATCGCGAGGACGAGGAGGACGACGCCGACGACCACGGTCCGGTCGCGCCCTTCCATCCGGGCCGTCGCCACGAAAAAGCCAACGATCAGCCCGACCACGACGAAGATCAGGCCCTGGTCGAAGGACCCGAAGGCGCGGCCTCCGTGGCCGACCGCGAAGTAGAAGACCCCGCTGAGGAGGTCGAGGATCCCCGCGACGAGCAGGAGCGCGGTCCCGAGGAATCCGAAGAGGGATGCGATGCGGCGGTCGGACGATGCGCTCATTCCCCCGGGGACCGGCCTTGCGGGGTGAGGGCGCGGGTCGGGAGAAAGCGGTTGCGGACGGCCCCCGCCCTCCCCAAGCTCTATGCCCGCAGAATCTTGGTACCGGAGGATGGCGGAATCCAAGGGCTCGGCCGCGGCCCGTCGCGAGTTCGACCGCGAGGCTTCGGGGTACGACCGCACGGCCCTCGCCTCCATGCCCGGATACTCGGAACTGCATCGGACGCTCGTCCGCGGGATCCCGTTCGTGGCGACCCGAGCGTTCCGCGTGCTCGAGCTGGGCGTCGGAACGGGGGCGCTATCGGCGCTCCTTCTCTCGGAGTTCCCTCACGCCCGCCTGACCGGATTCGACCTGTCTCCGCGCATGATCGCCCAGGCCCGGCGAAGGCTGAGGCCGTTCGGTCGGCGGGCCGAGCTTCACTCGGGCCGCCTCGAGGAGGCGTGGGAGGGCGAGTTCGACGTGGTCGTCTCCGCGCTCGCGATCCACCACCTGACGGACCCGCAGAAGTGGAAACTGTTCCGTCGCGTCTATCGCTCGCTGAGCCCGGGCGGGTACTTTGGCGACGGCGACGACCACCTGCCCGAGGACCCGGTGTTCGACTTCCAGTACGCCCGGATCGCCTACGGGGAGCCGGTTCCCCGGGGGCACAAGGCCCCCTGGCGGAGCCCCCAGGCTGTGTGGCACGACCACGAACAGTTCGACCACCCCTGCACGCTCGGGGCGGAGACCGCGGCTCTCTCGCACGCGGGATTTCTGCACGTCGGCGTGCCCTGGCAATTCTTCGGCCAGGCCGTCGTATGGGCGTTCAAGTGAGGCGCCGGATCGGGATCCGTCCCGTCTTTACGCGATCGAGCGATGCTTCGTGAGACGACGTTCGTCGTGGGCGGCGCCCTGACCATCGCCCTCGGTGTTGCCCTCTTGGTGGGCCTGTACCTGGCGGGTGCCGGCGCGCAGGTTCTGAATGCGTGGATCGCCGGACTGGCGGCGGTGGGGTTCGGGACGTTCTTCGTACACGTGGGGAAGGACGAGGCCCGAACACGCAGGGAGTACCTTCGCGGGCTCGACTCGGAGGCTATCCGGCCCCCACGACCCCCCCCGGAGTGAGCGCGCGACCGCTCGGCAAAGTTTTTCTTCGGGGGCGTGCGTCCGAACGACGTGGCCGGGATGGGGTAGCTTGGTTATCCTGGGGGACTGTGGATCCCTCGACCCGGGTTCAAATCGATCGGGGGACCAACCCCCGGTCGGGAGAGTCTCGGTCCCGGCCCTATCGCCGTCGGACGGACGGCCGACCTGCCTTCCCTGAAGGGCGGGCTCGCTTGGCCGTCAGCAGCCGGTCGAGCACCTCCGGCAGCTCCGAGAGGTTGTAGTCCGCCCAGGCCGCTCCCCACTCCTTGAGGTCCTTCGGTGTGAGCGCCCATCCCGTGAACCGACTCGCCCTACCGATCGGGACCACCCCCGGCGCCTCGCGGGCGGCCTCCATGTCGAACCGGGAGTCGCCGACGAGGAACATCGCCGCCTCGGGATACCGTCGGCGGTACTCGGCGAGGTGTTCCCGTTTCGTCCCGTCGGCCGAGCCGAGGACATCCTCGAACCAGTAGCGGAGACCTTCCCGTTCGAGGATCAGGTCGGCCATCTCGGTCTCCGCCCCGGTCGTGATGGCGAGTGTCCAGCGGTCCGTGGAGAGCCGCTTCAGGAGCTTCGGGACCTCGCCGAACGGTTCCGCGCGCGCGTACGCTTCCGTCACCTTCCGCTGGTGGAACGTCCGAGCCGTGGTCGCTCGGAGCGCCGCGGGCGCTCCCGGGTAGAGCTGGGCGAGCTGGGCTTCGAAGGGCATACCGGTCGTAGCGAGGTAGTGGACCCGGGCCTCCTCGGGCGGGGTGCCGAACGCCGTGTGGATCACGTCCGCAGCGACGCGGCTGATGAGCGCAAGGTCGTCGAGGATCGTTCCGTCCAGGTCGAACAGCACGACGCCGCGCTCGACGGAACGCGGCGCGACGGGTTCCCGTCGCTCCAGGGGAGGCCGGCTCATCTCGGCGAACGAGCTGGTGGAGTTCACGACCGGCAGGAGCATGGGTGCCTGGCTCGCGCCCGGGTCCTCCGGGGACGCCGGGGCAGTCTCCCCGGGGGTGCGGGTCATGGAGGGGTCCATCCCTCCGTTCCTTTAACCTCGCGCGGCTCGACGGTTCAACCCCGGCGGTCGCAACGCCGCCGGGCCAACGGGGAACGAAGATGCATCCGAGCCGTGCCATCCGGGGTCGAGCGAGTCGGTTGCTCGAAGGCCGTAGGGTGCTCGTGGGGATCTCGGGCTCGATCGCCGCGATCGAGGTTCCCAAGATCGTTCGTGAGCTGATCCGACACGGGGCGGAGGTCCGCGCCGTGATGTCTCCCGAGGCGGCCCGGCTCGTCACCCCCGAGGCCGTTGAGTTCGCCACTGGACACCCGCCCATCCTGAAGCTCTCGGGGGGCGTGGAGCACGTCACGCTCCTCGGACCGGGGGAGGGCCAGGCGGACCTCTACTTGATCGCGCCGGCGACCGCGAACACGATCGCGAAGATCGCTCACGGGATCGACGACACGACCGTTACCTCCTGCGCCTCGGTCGCCCTGGGCGGCCGCGTACCGATCCTCGTCGCGCCGGCGATGCATTCACTGATGGGACAGAACCCCGCGGTCGTGGAGAGCCTCGAGAAGCTCCGCAGCTGGGGCGTGGAGATCCTCTACGGCCCTTCGGTCGAGGGCGAGGCGAAGATCGCTTCCCCCGAGGAGGTCGCGGCGGCCGTCCTTCACCGCCTCGGGTCCGGCCCCTGGAAGGGAGCTCGGGTGACGGTGGTCGGGGGCGCCTCGCGGGAACCGATCGATGCCGTTCGCTCCGTGACCAACGAGAGCTCGGGGGCCACCGCGGTCGCCCTCGCTACCCAGGCGTTCTACCGGGGGGCGGACGTGGAACTCTGGGCCGGGGCGCTTCAGGTCCCCGTCCCGAGCTGGATCCCGGTGCATCGCTGGAGCGGGGTCGCGGACCTCCTCAACCTCGCAACGAAGCGACGGAAGGAGCTCGCGCGGTCGGCCGCCATCCTCGTGCCCGCGGCCCTTTCCGACTTCACCCTCAACCCAGCCCGAGGCAAGATCCCCTCCCGCGGGACGCCGAAGCTTACGCTGACCCTGGTCCGTGCGCCCAAGGTGCTACCCGAGCTGCGGCGGCTCGCCCCCCCGCCCACACGACTGATCGCCTACAAGCTGCTCGCGGGGGAGGGGCCGGACGCCCTCGAGAAGGAGGGCCGCCGCCTCGCCGAAGAGGTCGGGGCCGATTGGGTCGTCGCGAACGACGTAGCCACCGTGGGCGGCGAGGACGCGAGCGTGCTCGTCCTACCGCGTGGGGCACCCCGACGCTGGATCCGGGGACCCAAGGCCGAGGTCGCCGGAAAGCTGCTGGACGACATCGGCCGCGAGCTCGCAGACTTGCGAACGGGACCTGCCCGCGCCCAAGGACGTCCCGGGCGAATCCGCACTGGAACGGGACGATAATCGCCGGAGCGGACCCCGAGCTCGGCTACAGGCCGCGCTCAGATCGCGTTTACGGCGAAGCCCAGCACGAACCCGACCATCACGCCGATGTAGACCAGTCGATTCCGCCGGATCGAGGCCTCTCTCGATTCAAGGGGCCGGAACGCCACCCGTAGCATCGGGAGGATCACGTAGGCGATGGCTCCGATGGCGAGGGCGTCGAAGATCACCAAGAACAGGCTGCTACTCCAGTAGTACCCAATCGCCCCGCCGATCAGCGTGGGCAGGCCCCCAACCAGGAACAGGCCGGTCATCATGGCGACACCCCGCCGAGCGTTGGTGCCGAGGAACGGCGACGCGATTGGGAACCCTTCCGTCACGTTCTGCAGGAAGAATCCAACGAAGACCACAGCCAGGATGCCCAACGCGCCGATCGTCCAGTTGACGCCGAAGACCAGCCCTTCGGTGAGGTTCTGGAGCCCGATGCCGAGCGCGATGATCAGGGCTGTGCGGCGTGGGATCGCGTCCGCATTGGCCGATCCCTCCGGCAGTGTACCCGCCGCGGCGCCGAGGGGCGCGTTTCGCGGCAGGTTGTCGACGAAGTAGAGCCCGAGGAAGGCCACAACGAATGCGATTCCGAACGCCACCGAATAGCGGAGGTTTGCCACATACCCCGTCGGATAGATAATCGGCGATACGTCGGAGAACACGTCCGCGAGGAGAAAGACCAGGATCCCGATGGCACCCGCGTTCAGCCCGATCGCCCAGCGCCCCTGGGCCCTCTTGCTGTACACGATTGGCATCGAAAGGAAAATCGAGAGCCCCATGGCCGAGGTCAGTGCCATGAAGAGCAGAAAATCGCCCATGAGACTAGTCCGATCGGGGAGCTGGGCTTGGAGGAACGCGTGCTGGAGCTTCTGCGTCGTCGGACGCAGACGGCCTAGGGTCCATCTGTCCGCAGGGCCTCGCCCAAGCCATCGGAATTGCGCACGTCTCGACGCGGATATAGCCGTGCTGTATGTGATGCCGCTACAACTCGTGTTCACACAGTGAACTAATCTGCCCTCGAGCTTCGCATTCGGGCATGCCGCGCGGGAGACCGACTCCCAGCCAGTGGGTCCAGCTTATCCAGGCGATGGTGGCGATCGAGCTCGTAGAACGTATGGGCGTTCCTATGCGCAAAGCAGCGGTGCTGCTCGGCGTCGCCCCCTCGGCAATCTCCCAGTATGTCACCGGCACGCGCCGGGTGGAGGTGCTGGAGAGGCTCTCGGCCGACCGCAACGTCAGGTCCACGGCGCGACGGCTCGCACACTTCCTCGTGGAACTGCCTCCCGGGACAGCCCCCTCTCCGCGCCCTCTACTCGAGGCCGCGGCCCGCGTCTCTGAGCGGATCCCGCAGTCTCATCCCGCCCCGTCGGAGGCCGGCGCCCAACACCGCATAAGTCGCTCCGTGACGCGAAGCCTTCGAGAGCGCATCGGCGCGGAGCAGGCCGCGGTCTCGGCATGCATGAACCTTGCCCAGAAGGCCGGGGATGAGCTCACGCGCGCGATATTCCGTCAGATCGCCTCGGACAGTCTTCGCCACGCCGAGATCGTCGCTTCGCTCGCCAGTTACCTCGACTCGGGCGTCGACCGAACGTTCGCAAGTGGCATCACCAAGGCGGATGTGGAGTCATTGATCCGCCAGGAGCACGAGGCGGAGAGCGAAGGAGCCGATTCCCTCCAAAGAGGCCTAGGGGGCGTGATGAAGCTGCTAGCCCAGAGCATGGCCGACGACGAGGAGAAGCACGAGCGCCTCCTGAGGGGCCTCCTCGTAGAGGGGCTTCACGATTGAACTCCCACGGGCCGCCGCCGCCCTTAAGAGACCCGCCCTAATCGCGCCGCCGGGTCACCTATGGTCAAGCTCGCCGAGTGGCGGGGCAAGGCGCTCTTTCGGAAGTACGGAATCCCGGTGCCCGCGGGGCAGGTCGTCCGGTCACCGGAGGAAGCGGAGCAGCTGACCGGTTCGGGCTCGGTCCCTCTCCCCTGCGTTGTGAAGGCGCAGGTACTCTCGGGCGGCCGCGGCAAAGGCGGCGCGGTCCGGTTCGCCAGCTCGGCCAAGGAGGCCAGGGAAGCCACGGCCGCAATCCTGGGCCTCGACTTCAAGGGCGAGAAGGTCCGCGAGGTCCTGCTCGAGGGAAAGGTCGCGATCGCGCGCGAGCTCTACCTGTCTATCGCGCTCGACCGCAGCCTCCGACTCCCCGTGCTGATCGCCAGCGCCCAGGGGGGCGTGGAGATCGAGTCGGTCGCCGATGGCGCGATCGACCACCAAGGGATCGACCCGTTCCCCGGGCTCACGGGCTACGAGCGCCGACGCGTGGCCCGGACCTTCGGGCTCACCGGCGCCCTCGCCCAGGAGCTCGATAGCCTCCTGCGGGCCCTATGGGCCCTCTACGAGGGCGAGGACGCTGAGCTCGTGGAGATCAATCCCCTCGCGATCGTCGGCGATCATCTGGTCGCCCTCGATTCGAAGGTCATCATCGAGGACGACGCGGTATTCCGCCACCCCGAGTACGCGGAGATCCAAGACGACCGGACCCCGCTCGAGGAGATCGCCCGGGAGAAGGAGATCGCGTTCGTCCAGCTCGACGGTAACATCGGGGTGATCGCGAACGGCGCGGGTCTGACCATGGCGACCCTGGACGTCCTGATGGAGCTCGGGGGCAAGCCGGGCGTGTTCCTGGACCTCGGGGGCACGGACGACCCGAAGAAGGTCACCGAGGCGTTCCTGCTGATGGCCGAGGCGCATCCCAGGGCCGTGTTCCTCAACATCTTCGGAGGGGTCACGCGGTGCGACACGGTCGCCACCGGCCTGGTCGCGGCGATGCGGCAGGTCCCTGAGTCGAACCGATTTCCGCTGGTCGCGCGTATCCGCGGGAACAACGAGAAGGAAGGGATCGAGATCCTGCGGGCCGCCGGGGTCACGTCCATCGCGGACCTACGGGCCTCGGCCGAAGCGGTCGTCGCCGCGGCAGGAGGCAGGCCGTGAGCGTTCTCGTGGACGAGAAGACCCGGGTGGTCGTCCAGGGGATCACCGGCCACCAGGGGATGGTCCACACGCACCAGATGAAGGAGTTCGGGACCCAGGTCGTCGCGGGGGTCACGCCGGGGAAGGCGGGCACCGTGATCGAGGGCGTACCGGTCTTCGACGCCGTTCGGGACGCCGTCGAGAAGACGGGCGCGAACGCCTCGTGCATCTTCGTTCCCGCTCCGTTCGCGATGGATGCGCTCCTCGAGGCGGTGGACGCGGGGATCCGGCTTTGCGTCATCGTCACCGAACACATCCCGTTCCACGACATGCTCGTCATGTACCGGTACGCGCGCGCGGCCGGCGCCCGCATCGTGGGACCGAACTGTCCGGGGATCGCATCCCCGAGCAAGGCGAAGGTCGGGATCATCCCGAACGTCGTCTTCCGGCCCGGTCGGGTCGGCGTGATCTCGAGGAGTGGGACCCTCACCTACGAGATCGTGAACGGGATCAAGGAGCACGGTCTCGGCCAGTCGACCTGCATCGGCCTGGGCGGGGACCCGGTCGTTGGGACCTCCTTCGTGGACGCCCTCCCGCTGTTCGAGGCCGACCCCGACACCGACCTGATGGTCCTGGTCGGGGAGATCGGCGGCACGGCCGAGGAGGACGCGGCCGAGTACATCCACGCCCACTTCACGAAACCCGTGGTCGCCTACATCGCGGGACGGAGCGCTCCTCCGGACAAGCGGATGGGCCATGCCGGCGCCATCATCGCACGCGGACGCGGCACGGCCGAGACGAAGCAGGCCGCGCTCGAGCGCGCCGGGGCCCGGGTCGCCCGGTTCCCGTACGAGGTTCCCCAGATGGTAGCCGAGATCGCCGCGGCGCGGGCTCGCCGATGACGCCCGCGGTCCGGCCGCGGGAGCCCGTTGAAGAGCCGGAACCGTGCCTGGTCGCGCAGTGCGGGTCCCCCTCGGTGCGGCATCTGTCGCTCGCGGAAGCGAGGAAAGGGTTCCCCGACCTGCCCGAGAAGGGCAGGCGCGCGCCGCTCTGTCGGGAGCATTACCGGGCCTGGAAGAAGGCCACCCGGGAGCGCCGGAAGCTCGACCGGCTCACCTGGTGACTCTCGACCCGCCTCGGCCCCGACAGGGGGCTCGCACGGGGTGAATCACTGCTTGCGCATCTTCTGGGCCCGCATGCGTCTGCGCATCCGCTTCTTGCGCCACTTCCAGCGCATGTGGCCGCGCTTCTTCCACACCCGGGAGGATCGTTTCATTCTGGCATCGTCCGAACGCGCGCGCGTAGTTTTGTCACTTAATAAGTCTGCCCCGCCGAGCCGTCAGAGCCTCGGCGGGTTCTTCTACCGGCTCTACCTCGCGAACGGCGTGCTTACGGACGCCGACCTCGAGGTAAACGTCCTCGAGTTCCGTCAGAGGTCGTTCCAGTACGAGCGGCGCGCGGAGCTCGACGGGACGGAGTTCGCGGTCTTCTCGAGGACCGAGACGGAGAGCGAGAGCCAGTTCCGCCCCCGCCTGGTCCGACTCGCCGTGGTCGTCCCGATGGCCTGGGTCCTCGTCGACGAGGTCGGTGATGTCCTGGCCCTCGCCCGGGACGGCGTGACGGTCCCCGTTCACAAGGCGGAGGCCGTGGTCGAGGTCGGGGCCGAGAGGACCGAGTTCGAGGAGCAGGGAATCGGGTGGAAGCGGGCGACCGCAGGGTCGGGGACCTTCGTCTATGCGCCTACCGACCTATCCGCGAAGCTCCTCACCCCGTTGGCTTACTCGGCCCTCGGGCTGCTCTGACGAGCGGCCGCCGATCACTCCGGATGGGGCCGCAGCGCCCGGTCTAGGAGCGCCGCCAGGATCCCGCCGATGATCGGGGCGACCCAGAAGATCCAGTCCTGGCCGATCGCCCAGTTCCCGCTCGACCACGTCGAGGACAGAACGGCCGGCGCGAAGCTGCGCGCGGGGTTGATGGACGCCCCGTCCACGGGGATCGCGACCAGGTTGGTCATGAGGAGGGTGAGCCCGATCCCTACCGGTGCAAAGGCGGAGGTCGACCTCTCGGGTCGGGTCGCGAACAGAATCGCGACGACGAGCATGAACGTGAACGCCACCTCGATCAGGAAGACGGAGGGGATTCCGTACCCGGCGCAGGCGATCGAGCTCGTGTGGTAGCATTGGGAGGCGAGCGCGGACTTCTGAACGGCCGGGAAGGCGCCCGAGTTCCCGTACGCGATCCCCGCGACGATACCGACGCCCAGCACGCCGCCGGCGACCTGGGCCAGGATGTAAGGGACCACGTCTCGGGCCGAGAACCGACCTGCGACCCAGGATGCGATCGTGACGGCGGGGTTGAAGTGCGCGCCCGAGATGTCACCGAACGCGTAGATGAGCCCGATGAGCCCGAGGCCGACGGACAGGCTGATCAAGGTCACCCGGCTCAAAAGGTCGGTCGTCTGAGCGATGCTGAAGACCGCGGCCCCCGCGACAGCGAGGAGCAGCCCCATGGTCCCGACGAACTCGGTGAGGTAGCGCTGGGCCGGCGTTGGCTTCATCGAGACCGCGGGACGAGTGGCGGAGAATAAACCTTCCGGTTCGCGTGAACGAGGGGAAGCGGCCTCAGAGGACGCCCATCTGGGTGAGCTTTTCGGGAAGGTAGCGGTCTGTGACGTAGTTGAGGCCGTACTTTGCGAGCGACTGCTGCTCGGCCTTCTTCCCGTTCTTGAGCATCAGCTCGATCTCGGCCCGCCACTCGGGCGTCGCGAACCTCGGGTCGGTCAGCTCCGCCTCGAGCGCCCGCACGTCCTGCTCCGAGAGCTTGTCAGACGGCAGGTCGTAGTTCTCGATGTCGGAGGCGGTGACCCCGAGGAACTCCGCGGCCGGCGTGGCGAGGTAGCTCGACAGGTGCGCCGTCTTGATCGCGCCAAAGGCAACGCTGGCGAAGATCCGGAACGACCAGGGGTCCCCGTCGGTGAACACCACGACAGGGAGCTTCAGCTCGTCCGAGATCCTTCGGAGGAACCGTCGGGTGGAGCGCGCGGGCTGCCCCTTGAGGTGTAGGAGGATCGCCTTGTGCTTCTCGTCGAACCCGTTCTCCGCGAGCCGGTCGACCATGCCGCCGCATTCGATCGCGATCACGAACTTCGCGTTCGTCCCGACGAACTGGATCTTCTCCTTCTCGACGTTGAACGGGAGCGCATAGCCGCCGTCACCGACGTCGTCGCGGCAGTTGATCGTCTTGACCAGGCCCTTGCGGTTCTTCTCCTTGATCGTGAGGTCCCCGATCACCGACGCGCCGTTCTCCTCGGGGTGGAGGCGGAAGTCCTCCCGCAGGCGCTCGCACATCACCTCGAGGTCCTCGATCAGCAGGTTGGACTCGTCCTCGCTGTGGAACTTCGCGTCGTCCCACCCTTCGCTGATGTAGTAGAGCTCCCGGAGCGTGGACGTCTTCTTGTCGGCGGCCATCTCGTTGATGAAGTCAACCACGTAGAACGTCCGGAGCAGCATCAGCGCCCCGTCGAGCTTCCGCGCGCTGCGCGTTCCCATCGCCTTGCCGAGCTTCCAGACCCCGTCCCGCGCCTGGAACGAGAGATTCTGTTTCGTCCGCAGCGGCAGGCGCATGCGGGGGATCTCGCCGCGGTCCAGCTGCTCGTAGATCTGTTTGGCGAGATCGAACGTCGGGGTCAGGGCGTCCGCCCGGATCTTCGGCGCGTCGGCCTCAGTCTTCGTCGCGGACGCCCGCGCTCGCTTCGGCGGCATCGTAATCCACCTCCTCTTCCGTGGTGCCGGCGGCCGCGCCCTCCTGGGCCGCGACCTCGGCGGCCTCGACGATCGTGCGGGGGAGCCGGACGTCCCAGTCACCGGGGAGCGGGTCGGCCCCGAGGATGTGCGCCTCGTCGATGCCGGCGACGTACCAGTCGAAATCGTTGCCGTCCACCTCGGTCTTCGGGGGGAACGATGCGGCCAGGGTCGTCTTCCCGTTCGGGAGCAGTTTGGGGAGCGTCCACCACGCGCGCCCCAGGGCGGCGTCCGTCCCGTCCGGCGCGGGGTCGAACGTGGCCTGCGCCAGGAGCTCGGGGGGGATCTCGGCGAACAGCTCGAGGATCCGCGGCCGGGGCGTGTAGTTCGTGATCTCGACAGGCACGCGCACTCCCTTCGAGTCGGGGACGACCTTGGTCTCGACGTTCACGACGTCCATGATGCGGGTGATGACGGGGGTGAGATCGGGGACCGGCTTCCCGACCAGACGGCTCGCCCGCTCGGCCAGCTTCGGAAGGATCCGCTGGATGATCTCGAATTTGTCGCTGGCGAAGTCGCGTCGGCTCTTCCGGGAGAGATGTGTCCTCAGGTGTCGTGCCGCGGCCTGGAGCGCGAGGGTCAGCTCCTTGTCGATCTCGGGGTCCTCGGCGATCGCCTCCTTCGCCTCGCTCGTGAACGGGACCTTGGTGGACGCGACGTGGACCAGTAGGAGGCCGGGCCCGGACGGAACCCCCGTGCCGCCCTTCTGTTCGAGGCCGTAGCGCCGCCAGTCGACGTTCCCGATTGCGTTGGTGATCGCGCAGGCCCCCTGCTGGAAGAGGAGCGGGACCCGGTTGGCGAACCGGAGGATCTGGACGGGCTGGTCAGCGGGAAGTCCACCGCCGTAGACCAGGCCCACCTCGACCATGAACGGGAACCCGCCGCGGACCTTCGGCGGCCGGCTCACGGGCGGGGCGAAGAACTCCGGCTTCAGCTCGCCCAGCACATTGCGGAGGCCCCGCTTGATCAGCATCGCGCCGATCGGGGAGAGGCAGTCCGCGGACGGATTGACGAGCGTCGCCCCGTGCAGCGCGGCGAGGAGGCGCTCCTGGGCCTCGCCCTGGATCGCGGCCGGCTTGCTTCCCGGGGGAAGGCCCGAGCTCGCGAGGAGGTCCCTCACGGCGCGGGCGCTCACGCCCTGCAAGTCCTTTGCGAGGAACTCCGAGAGCGTCGGGCGTTTGCTCGCCTTCAGGAGGAAGCCGAGCTCTCCGAGCTCCAGGCCGTAGGGATGCGGAAGGGTTTCCTTCGCCGCCGGCGGCAGGTCGGTCGTGGCCCGCTCGAAGGTGACGCGCGTCCCGTCGGGTTCGACGAGGACGATCCGGGCGTGCGGGTTCACGATCGCGGTGCCCCGAAGGTACTCGAACGCGGACTGACGGCCCCGAATGTAGCGCGCCTTCAGCTCGAGCTCGATCCGCGTCCCGTGCGGGCGGTCCCAGATCACGAGGTCCTCGGAATCGACCCGGGGCTGGTTTTTCTGCGTATCGAGGAAGATCTCGAGGACGTGCGCGGCGTCCTCCTCCTCGACCTTGGACGTGACCCGTGCAGCCCGGGCGGTCGTGAGGTTGGCGTAGAGGACGGCGGCGGAGATGCCGATCCCCTGCTGTCCCCGGGCCTGCCGGTGAGAGTGGAACCGGGAGCCGTAGAGGAGCTTGCCGAAGACGTTCGGGATCTCCTTGCGCAGGATCCCCGGACCGTTGTCGGTGACGGCCACTCGGAACCGGTCCTCCCGCTCCTTCGAGATCTCCACCGTGATCTCGGGCAGGATGGACGCCTCCTCGGCAGCGTCGAGCCCGTTGTCGACGGCCTCCTTCACGGTCGTGAGAAGAGCCCGCTGCAGGTTGTCGAACCCGAGGATCTGCCGGTTCCGTTCGAAGAACTCCGCGACCGAAATCTCGCGTTGCTTCGCCGCGAGCTGCTGGGCGATCGTCGGGGTAGGTGGCACCGGCCGGCAAGGGTGCGGCGGGGCTCTATAACGGCCTCGTTCGAGTCGAACGCCGCTCAGCCGCCGGGCGATGGCCGGCCGGCGGGCCGGGTCGCCGCGTCGCGGAGGATAGGGCGGAACGGACGCCATCGCGCCGCGGCCCTCGGGTCGATCTCCACCGCGAACAACCCTTCCTCGGAGGCGGCCCCGTCCAGGGCCACCGTCTCGAGCGGTAGAGGTTCACCTCGGGAATCCCACGCGCCCGTGCCCCCGCCGAACACGAACCCGTCCTCGACACCGACCCGGTTCACGTAGACGACGGGGCAGGCGTTCTCGATCGCGCGCGCCGGAAGCAGCCGTTCGAAGAGGCGTCGGCTGGTCACAGGGGAGGCGGAGATGTTGACGAGCAATTCCGCTCCCCCGAGGGCGAGGTCGCGCGAGACCTCCGGGAAGAACACGTCGTAGCAGATCTCGAGCCCGACCCGGTGACCCAGGATCTCGACCGGACGGCTCGTGTCGGTCGGCGTGAACGCCAGTCCCTCTTCGAACGGCCCGAAATTCGGAAGGTACCGCTTGCTCTGGTTGGTGACGGCGCCGGTCGGCAGCACCACGAGCGCCGCGTTCGCGACCTCACCGCGGCGGTCGTCGACGAGGAGCGGCGCCCCGACCACGATCGCGGTCTCCGTCTCGCGCGCGAGACGCCGAAGGGTCTCCGTGCCACGCTCGGCCACTGTGGCGGCGATCGCATGGAAGCGGTCCCCCAAGGTGTACCCCGAAAGAAACAGCTCGGGGAAGATGGCCAGGTCGCTCCGACGCGCGCGGACCGCGGTCTCGAGCCGTGCGAGGTTCCGGTCGAGGTCGCCCCTCGCAGGCGCGAGCTGGCCGAGGAGCAGCCGCATCTAGTAGAAGTACCGCCGAACGGCGAGGAGGTAGACCAGGAGGACGACGAAGATCACGAACAGGACCGTGATCGACCCCGTGAAGAACAGGTACGCGGTCGTCGCGAAGACCAGGACGATGGTCGTCCAGAGCGCCCAGGTCTCCTGGTGCCAGAGGGCCGTGGCGATCGACAGGAGCGTCGCCCCCAGGACGACCAGGATGACTGCGCCGATGACGTCGATCGACTGGAAGATCTCGACCGAGGGCGGGAAGATCGTCCCGAGGTAGGCATTGAGGATGAAGAGGAGGCCCGCCAGCAGCATCACGACGGCGAACAGCGCGATCACGATCGCCACCACGGCCACGCCGATGGGGAGGCGCGGCCGGACCGGCGTGGGCTCCCAGGCGGGGGGGAGGTGGCCGACCTCGGTGGAACCGGAGGCCACGGCGCCGCTTCCTCCGCCCGCGGATGCGTTCCTGCTCATCGGACCCGTCGCGGGCTGATGAGCCGAGGGAGGTGGGATGTACCTTTCGTTCGACGGGTTCCCGCGCCCGCGGGGCAGGCCGCCTAGAACCGGCGGTCGGCCGCGCCGAAGGCCAGCCTCTCGAGGAGGTGGCGGTACGGGCCCGCCGGCAGGACCTCGAGCGCCCGCGCGGAACGCTCGGCCCACGCCACGGCCTCCTGAGCAACGACCGGAGCCGCCCCCGAGATCTCGGTGAGCTCGCGCAGCCTCAGCAGGTGCTTCGTGCGCTTGCGTCGCAGCTGGAACAGTCGCTCGAACTCCCCCTGGTGGCGGGGGTCGAGCCGGGAGTACGCCTCCAGAACGACCAGGGTCGGGTTCCCCTCGCGGAAGTCCGTGAACAGCGGCTTTCCGAGGAGGTCGGTGTCGCCGAAGACGTCGAGGATGTCGTCCCGGATCTGGAAGGCGATCCCGAGCGCGCGTCCGAACGTTGCGAGCGCGTCGGTCACCGGGGGCGGTGCTCCCTCGATCTCGCCCACGGAAGCGAGGGCCGCCGAGATGATCGCGGAGGTCTTCCGCTCCGCCACGCGGAAGTAATGCTCCCGCCCGACCGATAGGTCGAACCGGGACGCCTCCTGGAGCACCTCTCCCTCGACCAGCTCGGCGCACGACTCGCCGCAGCGGAGGATGATCGAGCGCGGGTACTCCGCCGCGAGCTCGAACGCCCGCACGAACAGGTAATCGCCCGTGACGATTGCGAGAGGGATCCCGAACGCCCGGGGCATGGACGGCCGCCCCCGACGGGTGTCGGCGTGGTCGATGACGTCGTCGTGGACCAGGGTCGCCGTGTGGATGAGCTGGAACGCCGCGGAGAGCGATACGATTCCCCGGGTCGACTCCGAGCCCAGGGCCCGGTCGGCCGCGGCCATCAGGAGCGGGCGGACCCGCTTCCCCCCGGTCGAGCACGCGTAGCGGGCCGACTCGGTGAGCTCGGCGTACGTCGAGCCCAGGACCTGGGCGACCCTCCGGTCGACGTCCTCGAGGTCTCCCACGAGGGTCGGAAGCAGCTCGGATAGCTCCACGGCGACGTCGCGTCCCAGCGTCTGGGCGACCAGGCTCTGGAGCGACGGATCGAACGACCCGCCGACGGCGCCGCCCTTCACGAGGCGCCTCCGAGTCGGGACGGCCAGCGAAGTCGCATCATCTCGTCCAGACCCGCGCTGCCGATATAGCGCATCCCCAGCGCCAGCAACGGGTCCAGGGCCGTGAAAGGGTCCGAGAGGCGCTGGATGCGGGCCGCCCGTGCGAGCGGCCCGTAGAGGACGCGGCGCCAGGCGGTGTCGTACTCCGAGAGCGGGATCCCGTCGCGTACGTGCCGGGCCGCGGCGGTCCCGGCGATCCATCCGCTGAGCATCGCCGTGGGGATCCCGCCGCCGTTGGTGGCCATGACGAGGTTCGCGGCGTCGCCCGCGAACAGCGTGCGGCCCACCACGAGGCTCTCCGGCGGCGGTCCGATCGGGACCCACCAGCTCGTTCGCTCGCGGGCAGGGCCGAGCCCTTCCCGCGCGAGGAACCGGTCGAGGAGGGCCCGGAGGGTGGTCGACCGCGGCACCCGGGCGACCCCAAGGCCGACGTTCAGGTCGTTCGCGCGGGGGAACCGCCAGGCATACCCGTGGGGGGCGCTCCGGCCGAAGAACAGTTCGATCTCGTCCGCGGCGGGTCCATCCGCCGTCGCGGTGATCATCCGGAACATCGCGCGCTCGGGGCGGAACCCGACCGCCCGCGCCACGGTCGAGGTCGGCCCGTCCGCGCCTACGATCACTTTGGCACGAACGCGCTCCCCGCCGGCGAGGACGACCTCGTCGTCCACGACCCCGGTCACGCCGACCGGGTAGCGTAGCTCGGCGCCCGCGCCCTCCGCCCGAACGGCGAGCGCCTTGTCGAACGCGCGCCGCGAGACGGTGAATCCGTCCAGCGGGAACCGGAACCGGTGGCCGTAGGGGGAGACGCACGTCATCCAGTGGGTCTCCCTCAGGACGACCTCGGGAGGGACCTCGTAGGCAGAGGAGAGCAGGGACCGGCAGTCGAACAGATCGGCCAGCACCTCGCCGGCCGGAAGGAACTCTCCGCACTGGACGGGCTGGCCAAGCTCGGGGCGGTGATCGAGGAGCAGGGTCCTCGCCCCGCCCTCGGCCGCGGCCCGCGCCGCGAGCGACCCGGCGGGACCTGCCCCCACCACGACCACGTCGTACGGGGCCATCGGCTCACGCCCCGACGTTCACGAAGTGCGCCGCGGCGCTCTGGATCGCACCCAGGACGGGTTGCGGATAGATCCCGAGCCCGACGATCGCGACCGCGATGATCCCGATCGCCGCCGCCCGAGCGTAGCCGATCCCGCCCGCGCGAAGCGCCGGCGTCGCCGCGTCGGCGGTCGTGGGGGCCGAGGGGAGGGGAGGGGCTGGGTCGAAGAAGACCGTCTTCAGCACCCTCGCGTAGTAGAACACGGAGAGGGCGCTGTTGAGAAGGCCCGCGATCGCGAGCCAGACGAAGAATCCCTCTGCCTGGACCGCGGCGCTGAACAGCACGAACTTCGAGACGAACCCGATCGTCAGCGGGACGCCCGCGAGCGAGAGGAGCATGAGGGCGAACGCGACCGAAAGGGCCGGACGCCGCGCGCCCAGGCCGCGCCAGTCGTCGATGAGCGGTCCGACACCCAGGCCGGCTACGGCAGCGACAACGAGGAACGCCCCTCCCTTCATCAGTACGTGGGCGAGGACCTGGAGGGTCGCCCCCGCGAGCGCGGGCGAGGTGCCGATAGTGATCCCGATGAGCATGTACCCGGCCTGGCTGATAGACGAGTAGGCGAGCATCCGTTTCATCTCCCGCTGGAGGAGGGCGAGGATGTTGCCGACGGTCATCGTGAGGATCGCCACGGCCGCGAGCGTGACCTGCATTACCGGGCCGATGTCGAACGGGGCTCCGGCGAACGGATTGGACCCCCCTCCGACTCGAACGAAGAGGACCGGGCCGATGAACACGAGGAACAGGGCGAAGACTCCGATCTTCTTCGAGCCTCCGGCGAGGAACGCGCTGACGTCGGACGGGGCGCCGTCGTACACGTCCACGGCCCACGCGTGGAACGGCACGAGCGTCGTCTTGAACGCGAGCCCGGCGAGCAGGAAGCCGTAGCCGAGGAGCGCGAGGACGGGGTAGCCGACCGAGCCGGCGACCGCGCGGATCGCGAACAGGTTCGTGGAACCGTAGGCCCCGAACAGAAGAGAGGCGCCGAAGAACGAGAGCGTCGAGGAGAGGGCCCCGATGATGTAGAACTTCATCGCCGCCTCGAGCGAGCGGGTGTCTCGACGGGTGTAGCCGACCAGGATGTAGGTCGAGATGCTCGTCAGTTCGATCGCGAGGAGAAGGAAGATCAGGTCCGAGGCGATCGCCACCAGGAGCATGCCCAAGGTCGCGAGCAGGAGCAGGCCGAAGAAGATCGCCGCGCCCCGCTCCCGCGACGGCCGGCTGAGCGAGGCCAGCGAGACCAGGAACGCCGCGACCAGGAACAGCGCCTGAAAGACGAGCCCGAGGGACGAGAAGGCGTACAGGGGCGCGCTCCCCACGCCCGGGACCTGGTCGATCGAACCGGCCCCGAGGGTCCTCAGCCCCGCGAGCGGGGAGAACCCGAGGTCCGCGAGCACGAGGACGAACGCGAGCCCGGTGGCGGTCGGGCCGATCGCCCCGAGCGCCTCCAGGCGTCGCACCCCAAGGACGTCCAGAAGGAAGACGAGGAGCGCGGCGGCGAGGAGGATGAGCTCGGGAGCGAACGGCGCCGCGACAGAGAGGAGGTCCATCGTCTCAGGTCCCCGGGAACCCTTTCACGGGTGAGTTCGCGATCACGTTCACGAGGAGGCCGGGGAGGATGCCGAACAGCACCGCCATCGCGACCAGGAGCCCCATCGCGAGCCCCTCGTGGGACGGGATGTCGTGGGCGTCGGCCGGGATCCCGCGCGCCGGTCCGAACAGCATCCGTTGCATCATCCACAGATAGAACGCAGCGGTCACGACCAGGACCGCAAGGGGCAGGAGAACCAGGTACCCCAGTCCGTCCCACGTGGCGAGGAGCGCGATGAACTCCGCCGGGAAGCTGATGAGCGCCGGCAGGCCGAGCGAGGCGAGCGATCCGGCCATCATCATCGTCGAGAGGGTCGGGGTCGTGGGCGTGATGCCGCCGACCGCCGGTATGTCGCGCGTCCCGAACGTGTGGTGGACGCTCCCCGCGGACATGAACAGGAGCGCGCTCACGATCCCGTGGGCGAACATCAATAGGACCGCCGCGAGCAGGCCGAGCGAGCTTCCCAGCCCGATCGCGAGGAGCACGATACCCATGTGGTTGATGGACGAGTACGCCACCATCCGCTTGAGGTCCCGTTGCGAGAGCGCGAGCACCGAGCCCCAGAGGATCGAGAGGAACGCCAGGAAGAAGATGATCGGACGGACGTGGGAGAACCCGATCGGCAGCACCTCCACCGCCCAGCGGATCAGCCCGTAGCCCCCGAGCTTCAGTAGGATGCCCGCGAGGAGCACGGAGCCCCCGGTCGGGGCCTCGACGTGCGCGTCCGGTAGCCACGTATGGAACGGGACGACCGGGAACTTCACGGCGAAGCCGAAGAGGAGCGGCAGGAACAGGAACACCTGCACGACGGGGGAGAGCCCCCGGGCGGCGGCGTAGATGCTCGCGAAATCGAACGAGGTCGACCCCGAGTAGAAGACTAGGGCGAGGAGCCCCACGAGCATCACGATCGACGCGACGTGCGTGTAAACGAAGAACTTCAGAGCGGCGTACCGACGGCGGGGCCCGCCCCAGAACCCGATGAGGAAGAACATCGGGACGAGGACCGCCTCCCAGAACAGGAAGAACAGCAGGACGTCCAGCGCGACGAACACGCCGAACGACCCGAGGCAGGTAAGCGTGACGAGGCCGAAGTACGCCGCGGGCCGCTTGGCCTCGGTCCAGGAGTACACGACCGTCGCGAGCTGGAGGATCGCGGTGAGCAGGATCAGGACGAGGGAGATCCCGTCGACCCCGACCGTGTAGTTCACCTGCATCCACGACAGGTGGATCCAGGCGTACGATTCCTGGTCGGAGAATCCGGGGACGAGCGCCCCGTTGTATCCCGGCCAGCCCGGATAGCTGAGGAACAGGAACCCGACCTCCGCCAGGAACGCGACCGAGGTTCCGAGCGCCGCCCAGCGTGCCTTCGCGCCGGCGAGGAACGTCGCGACCGTCCCGAGGAGGAGCGTCGCGAGGATGAGGGAAAGGAGCGGCAGCATCTACGGGCCCCCGAACCGGCCGACGAGGTACGGCGCGACGAGCAGGAGGAGCACGAACAGCGCGACCAGGCCCGCGACCACGTACGACGCGTAGTCGGAAACGAGACCGGTCTGGAGCCGGCGCATCCGGTTCGAGAGGGCGCCGAAGGCTCGCTCGAACCCGTGGACCGTCCCGTCGATGACGTACTGGTCGAAGAAGTCCGCCGCGCGCGCGACCGTGTAGACACCGCGGGCGCCGATCCAGTCGTATCCGACCTTGAAGTAGTACCGGTGGAGCAAGAGGTTGCGGACCGACCGGGCGGCGCTCGAGGTCGGGAGCGGGTAGACCTGGCCCCTTCCCCACATCGTCCAGGCGAGCAGGATCCCCCCGACCCCGAGCGCGACGCTCGCGCCGGAGAGGAGGATGTCGGTCGTCCCGAACGCCGGCGGGATCCCGGCCACTCCGTTCCCGAACAGGAGGAGCCGCTGGAAGCCGGGGAGGAAGACGAGCGCCCCGCCCGCGACCGCGAACGCAGAGAGGACCAGCATCGGCGCGCGCATCGTCCACGGACCCTCGTGGGCGTGCGGGAGGCTGGGGTCGCGAGGCCCGTCTCCCGAGAACGTGAGGAACCAAACCCGGAAGATGTAGTATGCCGTCAGGAACACGGAGAGGAAGGCGAGGAGGAAGAACGGCCAGTAGTCGGGATGGCTCCCGAGTTGGGAGTAGACCGCGCCGAGCACGTCATCCTTGCTCCAGAACCCCGCGAAAGGCGGGATTCCCGCCAGCGCGAGCCCGCCGATCGCGAACGCGACCGACGTGAACGGCATCGTCTTTCGGAGCCCGCCCATCTTGAACAGGTCCTGCGTCCCGATGGCGTGGATGACGGAGCCCGCGGCGAGGAACAGGAGGGCCTTGAAGTAGGCGTGCGTGAACAGATGGAACAGCCCGACCATCGAGAATCCGGCTCCCACGGCGAGCACCATGTAGCCGAGCTGACTGATCGTCGAGTAGGCGATCACCCGCTTGATGTCGGGATGGACGACCGCCATGGTCGCGGCGAAGAACGTCGTGAAGCCCCCGATCGCGACGATCGCCAGCGAGGCGGTGGCCGTGAAGCCGATGAACGCGCTGGTGACGGCGAGGAGGTAGACGCCTGCGGCGACCATCGTCGCGGCGTGGATGAGCGCCGAGACGGTCGTGGGGCCCTCCATCGCGTCCGGCAGCCAGACGTGGAGCGGGAACTGCGCGCTCTTCCCGGCGGCGCCCCCCAGGATCATGATCCCCGCGACCGTGAGGATCGTCGGATTCGTGGCGACGGCCGGACCCTGCTGCAGGAACGGCACTCCGTTCTGCACGAACAGGAAGCCGTTCGCGGCCCAGCCGCCCGAGCCCGCCGGGCCCGCGGCCGCGTACTCGTAGAAGAAGAGGAAGATCCCGAGAAGGAACATCACGTCCCCCACGCGGGTGACGATGAACGCCTCCTTCGCCGCGCTCGCGGCGCTCGGCTTCTCATAGTAGAAGCCGATGAGGAAATAGGAGCAGACTCCCACGAGCTCCCAGAAGATGAAGAACTCGAGCAGGTTGTCCGATAGCACGAGCCCGGTCATCGCCGCGAGGAACAGCGAGAGCTCCGCGTAGTACCGGGGCAAGCCCCGGTCCTGGTGCATGTACCCGATCGAGTACAGCATCACCAGGAAGCCGACGACCGTCACAACGATCAGCATCAGCGCCGAGAGCGGGTCGACGAGCGTTCCGACGATCAGCGAGAACCCGCTCGGGAACGACGACGCAGGCGCGAGGTGGATCCACGTGTACCGCACGTCGACATAGGATCCCGGCCCTAGGATCTCGCCGACGCCGATGAGGACCCCGAGGACCATCGCCGCGCCCGAGAGCACGACCGCGATCCACCCGCCCCACTCGAGGCGGGGTAGCCTCTGGCCTACGAGCCCAACGACGACGAACGAGGCGACGAACAGCAGCGGGACGAGGAACGCCCAGCCGTAGAGCAGGTCGAGACCTCCCGTGCGATCCCCCCCTACAACCTCAGCTCGGTCGCGTTGGCGACGTTGATCGTGCCCTTCGCCCGGTTGAGGGCGAGGACGATCGCGAGGCCGACGGCGACCTCGGTCGCCGCGAACCCGATGACTACGACCGCGATCGACTGGCCCGTGAGCCCGAGCGGCGCGGATGGGGCGAACGCCGCGAAATAGACGAAGTTCAGGATCGCGGCGTTGGTCGCGATCTCGATGGAGATCAGGAGGAGGACGAAGTTCCTCCGGGTCAGAATCCCGAAGAGACCGATCCCAAGGAGTGCGCCCGAGAGCGCCAGGAACTCGGTCGGTTCGAGGGAGGTCACTCGCGTCCCTCCCGGACCAGGTAGATGGCCCCCGAGACCGCCGCGAGCATGATCAGCCCGAGAAGGAGGAGCCAGGGTCCGTTCGGGCCGAACAGGTTCACCGAGAGAAGCGCCGGGTCGTACGACCGGATCGTGACGGACCCCTGCGGAAGCTCCCCGAACGCCGTGGCCAGGAAGATGACCGTGAGGAGCGCGAGCACGGTGGGGATCGGGCCGATCCCCGTCGCGGCCTCTCGCGAGAAGATCCGCTTGCGCGTCACCATGATACCGAACAGGAGCAGGACCGTCACGGCCCCCGCGTAGACCCCGAGCTGGAGGACGCCCAGGAATGGGGCTTCGAGCAGGAAATAGATCGCCGAGAGGTCTACGAAGAAGACCGCGATCCATAGGATCGTGTGGACGAGCTCCCGCACGAGCAAGGCCGCGATGGCGGTCACGACGGAGACCACCGCGAGCAGGACGAACGCGATCTCGGCGAGGCTCACTTCGAAGCCCCCCAGAACAGGCACTCCTTGGGGCAGACGCTGATGCACGTGCCGCAGCGGACGCAGTCGGAGTCGTTGACCACCGGCTCCTTCCAGATGCGCTTCGCGACCTTCTCTCCCGGCTTGGCCTCCGGCTTCGGGATGTCGAGCATCGTGATGCACTGGGTGGGGCAGTCCCGGGCGCAAGCGTTGCACCCGATGCAGAGCGGGGGGTCGAGGAGGATCGAGTCCTCGTTCTTCGGGAGCTCGAGGCGGATCGGGTTCATCGGCAGCTTGTGCCGGAACACCTCGTTGAGCTTCTCGGGAGAGTAGACCATCTCCGAGCGCTTCGTCGTCGAGAGCTCGTAGCGCGTGGTCATCGTGAGGCAGCCTTCGGGGCACGCGTCCGAGCAGAAGCCGCAGTAGCTGCACTTCCCGTAGTCGATCTCCGGGCACTTCTTCGGGTGCTTCGGGTCGCCGCCGGGCACGGTGACCATGTCGATGCAGAGGTCCGGGCAGGAGAACGCGCAGAGGTTGCAGCTGATGCAGGTCGCGATGTTCAGCGCGTGGACGCCGCGGTAGTTGTCCCATACCGGTCCGACCCCGATCGGCATTCCGGAGCCGACGCCAACCTGGGTCCGGAACTTCGGGTCCTCGAGGCGTTCGAAGGGGTAGAGGATCGTCGACGGTCGGAACAGGCTCTTCACGAACTGCCGCGCCGCGGTCGCCATCGGCCGGGCGATCCAGAGGACCGGGATCTGGTCCGGCTTCTGCGTCGCGTTGAGTTCGCTCGCCACGGGTCTTCCTTCCCCCGATTCAGACCCCGGCCGAAGGCACGCATCCGAGGACGGGGACGCAGCGGACCGTTACGAGGAGCGCCGCGAGGAACACCGAGAGGAGCGCCAGCGGGATCATCCGGTTCCAACCCACCCGTAGGAGCTGGTCGGTGCGAATGCGGGGAAGGGAGGCGCGCACCCAGACGAACAGTCCGAACACGACGTAGGTCTTCAGCATGAACCAGAAGATGCCGGCGAGCGGGAACGCGCTCAGGCTGGCCGGGATCCAGGACGGGAGGGTCCAGCCTCCGAGGAAGAGCAGGACGACCAGGATGCTGCCGACCAGCGCCCGCAGGTAGTCGGCGAGCATGAAGAATGCGAACAGCATCCCGCCGTACTCCGTGTTCCAACCCTCGACCAGCTCGGCCTCGGCCTCGGGAAGGTCGAACGGGATGCGCTCCATCTCGGCGAGCATCGCCGCCACGAACACGACCAGCGCGAGGAAGAGCGGCCCCCAGAACCAGTAGTTCTTCTGGTCGTAGACGATCGTCGTGAGATCGAAGCTGCCCGCGACGATGATCACGGCGACCACGGCGAGGAGCAGGGGCACCTCGTAGGCGATCATCTGGGCCGCGGAACGGAGCCCGCCCATCAGGGAGTACTTGTTGTTGCTCGACCACGCGCTCACGAAGATGAACAGCGGGGCGAACGAGAAGATCGTGAGCGCGAGCAGCAGGCTCAGCGGGAGGGCCCCCGAGTTCCAGCCGGAGGAGATCGGAAGGATCCCGAAGATGGCGAGCGACGACACCATGTACGCTGTGGGGCCGAAGTAGAACCCCAGGCCGTCGGCCTCCCGCGGAGGGAACGTGTTCTTGCGAAACAGCTTCAGGCCGTCCGCGAAGTTCTGGAGCAGTCCCGCGTACCCCACGTGCATCGCCCCACGGCGGTCCATGAAGCGGCCCAGGAGCTTCCGTTCCCACCAGATGAGCAGGATCGTGTTCAGCATGCTCGCCGCGAGGAGGAGCGCCCCGAACACCAGCACCGCGAGGCCGGTGACGACGTCGCTGCTGGTGATCAGCGCCCGGGGGCCGGTGGGAAGGATCGAGCCGATCGCGCCGAGCAGCGCCTGGGCGAGGTCGTAGGACACCGAATAGAGCGTGAGCGATGCCATCGTCTTCCCGTCCTATCGGTCGACCTCACCCACGCAGACATCCACGCTCCCCATGATCGGAGGGATGTCCGCCACATGGTACCCCACGAGGTACTGACGGGCCGCGCTGACGTTCGCGAACACGGGAGAGCGGAACTTCACGCGGTACGGGTGTTCCCCGCCCTCGTTCACGACATAGGCCTGCGCTTCGCCGTGCGGTTCCTCGACGGACGAGAGGCCGACCCCCTTCGGGAAGCTGCGCTTGAGGAGGTACCCCTCGTCCCCGATCGGGGCGTAGGGTGCGCCGAGCCAGCGCGGCAGCCGTTCGGCGATCGCCGGTCCGGGGTGCCGGTCGAGCCAGTCGAGGACCTGTCGAAGGATCCGCACCGATTGTCGCATCTCCTCCATGCGGACGAGGTAGCGGGCGGTGACGTCCGCCCCGTCGGCCAGGGCGACGTCGAACTCCAGCCGGTCGTACGCGGAGTACGGCCGGTCCTTGCGCAGATCGCGCTTCAGGCCGGCTGAGCGCAGCATCGGACCGGTGACGCCGTGCGCCACCGCGTCGTTCGCCTTCAGGATGCCCAGCCCGTCGCACCGTTTGTGGAAGATCGCCGAGCCCAGGCAGAGCTGGTCGTACTCGCGGAAGCGGTCGGTCAGCCAGTCGAGGACCTTGCGGGCGCGGTCCGTGAACCCCGGCGGGAGGTCGTTCCGGACGCCGCCGACCCGCATGTATTCGTAGGTCATCCGCGCGCCGGTGTAATCCTGGAGGAGGTCGAGAACCAGGTCCCGGTCCCGCATGGCGTAGAGGAACGGGCTCATCAGCCCAATGTCCTGGACGAACGCCGCGTACCACATCTGGTGCGAAGCGATCCGTTGGAACTCGTCGCACATCGTCCGTAGGTACTCCGCCCGCTCGGGCGGCGCAATGTGGAGGGCCTGCTCGGCGGAGAGGATGTAGAGGTGCTCCCACGCGAGCCCGGCAACGTAGCAGCACCGGTCCATCAGCGTGATGACCTCGTTGTAGTGCCGATCCTCGCTGATCTTCTCGATGCCCCGGTGCAGGTAGCCGACCTCGGGGTCGACGTCGAGGATCAGCTCCCCCTCGATCCGGACGCGGAGGTTCCAGAGGCCGTGGGTCATGGGGTGCTGGGGCCCCATGTTGATCCACATCTCAGACATGGCGGGTCTTCACCTCCAGTTCCTCGGGCTCGTGGAGCTTGAAGGAACGGAGGAGCGGGTGGAACGTGTAGCCGTCGGGCATCAGGAGGTGACGGATGTCCGGGTGGTGGTCGAACGTCACATCGACCATCTCCCAGGTCTCCCGTTCGTGCCAGTTCGCGCTCGGCCAGACCGGGCTCGCGGACTCGACGCGCGGATCGTCGGCAGGCACGTCGGTGGAGAGGATCGCGTACTGGCGCGCCGCGTCGGACCAGACCACGTAGAAGACCTCGCGGTGGTCGACCCAGTCGATCCCACCGACCATCGAGAGGTGGGTGAACCCGAGCTCGTCGTGGACGGCGCGGAAGAGGTCGAGCGCTCCGGCACGGTCGAAGAGGACCCGTCCCGCGGTACCCACGAACGGCTCCACACCGCGGAGCCGGTCCCCGAGCTTGGGGGCGAGGAGCCGGCTGAGGTCCTCCGGTTGCATCTTGGTCTCCCGCACTGGAGTGTCGGCGCCCGCGCTGGCTACTCCTTGCGCTCCCGGATCAGTTGCTCGAGGCGAAGGATCCCGTCCAGCAGGGCTTCGGGGCGGGGCGGGCAGCCGGCGATGTACACGTCGACCGGGACGAGCTTGTCGACGCCGGGGACCACCGAATAGGCCGTCCGGAACGGGCCACCGCCGGTCGCGCAGTTGCCCATCGCGATGACCCACTTGGGCTCGGGCATCTGCTCGTAGAGTGTGATCAGCTTGTGCGCGACCTTCCACGTCACGGTGCCGTTGACGATCAGGAGGTCGCATTGCCTCGGAGACGACCGGGGAACGACCCCGAACCGCTCTGCGTCCCAGCGGGCGCCGAACGCCGCCGCGAACTCGATCGCACAGCAGGCCAGGCCCCAGTGGAGCGGAAAGAGCGAGTTCCGGCTGGCCCAGTTGAACATGGGGCGGATCAGTTTCGACTGACCCTGCTCCGCGATCATGCTGGAGAGCGCTTCCTTTGCGGCGGGGATGAACTCCTTCGCCCGGAGCGCCTCGATCTCGATGAACGGCACGCCGGGCTCCTGGAGCACCGGTATCGCCGCGAGCGGAGCGACGGCAGCGGCGACCGCGGAGGGTTTGGGCACCGGGAGTTCGGTGGCGGCCGCGGTCAGACGACCCACCTCTTCTCACCGCTCAGGGCGTAATAGATCCCCGTGATTGCGAGCCCGGTGAACGCGACCGCGATGAACACCGGGTACCAGCTCGAGTTCGCCGCACGGAAGGTGAGTCCCCAGAGGGCGAGGAGGAACCCCAGCACGTCGACCGCCACGAAGACGATCGCGAACGTGTAGTGCTGGGTGGGAAAATCAATCTGGGCTTCGCCCTCGGCCTCTTCCCCGCACTCGTAGGTCGTCGTTTGAAGGTACGACTGCCGGTGCTTCGCGCCCAGGAACCGGTTCGCGACGAGCGAACCGACCGCGAAGGCGGTGGCGATCACCGCGAAAACAAGGAACGTAGTGACCCCTGCGTCCACGGTCGTTGCCTCCGCTCGCCGATGAGCGGGCGGTACGACCCTCTGGCGTTATTTAAAATCAACCCGCTGACGGTGAGCGCCCTGCCGATTCCGGCCCCGGTCGTGGGTCCACGCGACCCCGAAAATTAAGCCGAGCCGTGGTTACCCCTTGCGTGGATCCGAAGAGCTTCCGCCCGCCGGTCACGCTGACCGGAACGTACCTCGAGCTCGTTCCGACCGAGCGATCCCACCGGGTCGCGCTGCACGAGGCCGCGAGCGACCCCGAGATCAGCCGCTACCTCATCGACGGTCCCGGGACGACGATGGAGGAGGTCGACGCGCTCCTCGAGCTCGTCCTGAGCGACCAGCGAGAGGGCGACGCGCTGGCCTTTACCGCGCTCCGACTGCCCGACCGCCGGCCCGTGGGGATGACGCGCTTCCTGAACATCGACCGGAGGAACGAGTCTGTGGACGTGGGAGGAACGTGGTTCTCCTCGGACCTGTGGCGGACGCCGTTGAACACCGAGTCCAAATTCCTGCTGTTCCGGTACGCCTTCGAGGTGGAAGGCGCGCACCGGATACGGCTGAACACCGACCTCAGGAATGAGCGCTCCCAGGCCGCGATCGCCCGCCTGGGGGCTACCCGGGAAGGCGTCCTGCGGGAGGATCGCCTCCTCCGGTCGGGCTACTGGCGCTCGTCCGTCGCGTTCAGCGTGCTCGCCGACGAGTGGCCGCGGGTTCGGGCCCGGCTCGAGCGGTTCCTGGCGAAGCCGTGGTCGCCGGGGCCGAGCGCTACGACGTAGGCGGTCCGCATCCCGGCGGCCCGTTATCGGAACGTCGGGCGGCGCTTCTCCCGGAACGCTCGGATGCCTTCCGGGAGTTCCGTGCCCCGGGCCGCCTCGACAGCCCCCCGGCGCTCGAGCATCATCTGCGTATCGAGGCTCTCGTGGTAGGCGCTCACGAGAAGGTGCTTCATCCACCCGTACGCGAACGTCGGTCCTTCCGCGAGCTCTTTCGCTCGCGCCTCGGACCGTGCGCGGAGCTCGGCGGCGGGTACGACCTCGTGAACCAGCCCCAGCTCCTTGGCTCGGCCCGCCGGGATACGGGAGTTCGTGAACAGTAGCTCCTGCGCGAGTCCGATGCCGAGGAAATGCGGCAGGAAGTAGGTGAGACCCCCGTCGGGCACCGCCCCCAAGCTCCGGAACGCCGGTACGAGAACGGTCCCCTCGGCCGCGATCCTCCAATCGGCCGCCAGCGCCAGGGAGAGTCCGCCCCCGGCGGCGACCCCCGGCAGGGCCGCGACGACCGGTTTCCGCATCCCCACGATCTCGCGGATCGAAAGTTCCTGCTCGCCCGTCAGCTCGTGGAACAGCGTCGGGAGTTCTCCTCGGGCCCGGTGCTCGTCCATCGTCGCGACGTCGCCGCCTGCGCAGAACGCCGAGCCCTCGCCGGTAAGGAGGACCGCGCGCGCCTCGGGGTCCACCCCAGCCTTCTGAAGTGCCTGGCGCAGCTCCCGCAGGGACGGCACGTCGAGGGCGTTGAGCCGTTCGGGGCGGTCGAGGGTGATCTTGATCACGGAGCCGATTCGGTCCGTCCGGATTCCTGGCATGGTGCGTTCGGGCGGACGCCCGGGGCAGGTAAAAGTCGCACGGACCGTGCTGGCGTGCACGCGACCATGGGTCCCGCGCAATGTCCTGCGGCTCTTTCCGCCGCCCCGAGGACCCGTTCCCCGCACGGCCGCGACGAACCTATGAGGGAGTCCGGCTCCCGATGACCGGTAGCGCCCGTGCCGAAGACGGAGCCCGCCGCGAGAGCCACTCTCGGTTCGCTCTCGTGGTCGCTCTCCGCCGAGGATCTCGCCCGCCGCGCCGCGGGGATCATCCTGGACGCCCGCCGTGGCCTGGCCGCCCTGCAGGAAACTCCGGGCCCGGACACGGTCGCGCGGTTTCTGGAGCCCCTCGACCGCATCCTGATCCGGGTCCGGGATGTCGGCAGCCACGGCGGCTTCGTCTTCGGGGTCCATCCGGACGCGGCGACCCGGACCGCCGGACGCGAGGCGTCGGAGGCGGCGGACCGGTTCTGGAACGAGTTCCGGGTGAACGAGGCGGTCTACCGCAGGCTTCGCTCCCTCGACCTCGACGGAGCCGACGGGCCGACACGGTTCGCCGTCGAGAAGATGCTCCGGGAGATGCGCCGCGCGGGAGCGGAAAAGGACGAGTCGGCCCGCGCGCGGCTCCTCGCGCTGAACAACGAGATCGACAAGGTCTCCAACCAGTTCAATCAGAACATCGCGGAGCACGAGCGAGAGATCGAGGTCGCGAGCCCGGCCGACCTTGCAGGCCTGCCCGCAGATTTCCTCGATGCCCACCGCCCGGGTCCCGACGGGAGGACCCGTATCACGACCCGCTACCCGGATTTCATCCCGGTCATGGCCTACGCCGAGCGCTCCGACGTGCGCCGGCGGCTCCTTTCCGAGTTCATGAACCGCGCCTACCCCGAGAACGCCGCCGTGCTCGAGCGGCTTCTCGCGCTGCGCTTCGAGCTGGCCACGCTCCTCGGCTACCCGGAGTTCGCCGCGTACGCGATCGAGGACAAGATGCTGGAGCGCCCCGAGGCGGTCCGCGCCTTCCTCGACCGCGTTGCCGGGTTCCTAAACGCTCCTGCGAGAGCTGACCTAGACCGGTTCCTCGCCCGCAAGCGGCGGGACGAGCCGAACGCTTCCCGCCTCGACCTCTGGGACGCGAGTTTCTACGGAGAAGGGTACTACGACAACAAGCTGAAGAAGGAGGAGTTCGGGGTCGACACGAAGATCCTCAGGGCCTACCTACCGTATCCGCAGGTCCGGGACGGCCTCTTCGCGCTCTGCGAGGAGCTGTTCGGGATCCGATTCCACCGGATCCGCTCGGACGAGCTCTGGCATCCGAGCGTAGAGGCCTACGACGTCACGCACGGAGATGCGCCGCTGGGCCGGTTCTTCCTCGACCTCGTCCCGCGGGAAGGGAAGTACAACCACGCGGCCTGCTTCGGCATCCGGGAAGGGATCGCGGGTCTCCAGCTCCCCCAGAGCGCGCTGGTCTGCAACTTCTTGGACGCCTCGCAACCCCCGGAGAGCGCCCGGATGCAGTACTCGGACGTCGTGACGTTCTTCCACGAGTTCGGTCATCTCCTCCATGCCCTATTCGCGGGGCACGGGCGCTGGCTGTACACGACCCCGACGTACATCGAGTGGGACTTCGTGGAGGCGCCGTCCCTGCTGTTCGAGGAGTGGGCCCGGGACCCGGCGACGCTCGCCCGATTCGCCCGGGACCCCGACACCGGCGAGGGGATCCCGCCGGCGCTCCTCGCGAAGATGCGCGCGGCGGACGCGTTCGGCCGACCGGTACGGTGGCTTCGCCAGGTCGCCCTGGCCTCGGTCTCCCTCCGACTCTACGACCGGGCTCCCGACGGGCGGGACACGACCGAGACGTTCCGAGAGGTGTTCGACCGGTTCTTCCCGACGCCCCTCGAGCCGGAATACCATCCGACCGCAGCGTGGGGGCACCTGACCGGATACTCCGCGTTCTACTACACCTACGTCTGGTCGCTGGTCATCGCCCGCGACCTATTGCGGCCGTTCCAGGAGAAGGGAACGCTCACGGACCGTGAGACGGCGTCCCGCTACGCGAAGGAGATCCTCGCAGCCGGGAGCACCCGGCCGGCGAAGGAGCTCGTGCACGCGTACCTCGGGCGCGACTTCGATTTCCGTGCGTTCGAGCGCTGGATCGACGAGGAGGCGGAGCTCTGCCCGCCTCCTCCGCACCCGACCACAGCCCGACCGTGAGACGGGTAGGTCCCCGGCCGCCTCCGCTCCCGCCCAGGTTGGGGTCGAGCCGGAAGTCTGCGGCGCGCACGCTGACCTCGGGGATCTGCCGAGAACCGGGTCACGTCTGGGTCGGCGGCGGGCGGCGTCGGGGGTCGGGGCCGAGGTGTGCGGCCGGGGGGAAGTCGGGGGTAGTACCCGGGGGCGCCGCGGCGGACGACGGGAGCCCCGCGGGAGGTCGCGCCGAGACAGGCCGCCGAGCCTCCGGGGGTGGGGGTGCGACCTCGTCCGGCCCCGGAAGGCCGTGCGGGTCGGAGGACCGGCCGCCCCGGCCGGTCATCGGCGTATTGAGCGAACTGTCGCCACCCTCGGCCCGGATCTCTGCCTCGATCGTCTTGATGTCGGTGAGCAGCTCCTCTTGCTTCGGTATCGGGCCGAGGATGTCGTCCATCGTGCCGATCCGCTTCTCGAGCTCGTCGAGGGTGTTGAGCGAGCGGTCGGGCACCTGGCGCCCGGTCCCGAGGTACTCGCTCGCCCCTTCCATGAGCCGTGAGAACTCGAACGGGAAGAGGATCTTCGTTGCCTGACCGTCGCCCACCTTCGCGACCGTGTCGAGGGTAAGGACCGTGAGCGCCTTCGCGTCGAGGACGCCCGCTCCGAGCGAGAGGATGCGCAGCCGTTGGGACTCTCCCTGAGCCTCGAGGATCGTCGCGACCCGGGCTCCCTCGGCCTCCAGGATCTGGGACTGACGGACCCCTTCGGCCTGCAGGATGCGGGACCGCTTCTGGCCTTCGGCCACGAGGATTGCGCTCCGCTTCTCGCCGTCCGCGCGCAGGACCGCGGCGCGGCGTTGGCGTTCCGCGGAGGTTTGCTCCTCCATCGCGGTCTTGACCGGACCGACCGGGTCGACCTCCTTGATCTCCACGGCCTCGACACGGATCCCCCACCGGTCGGTCGCCTCGTCGAGGATGTCCCGGAGTCGGGTGTTGATCCGCTCCCGGTTGTAGAGGATCTCGTCGAGCTCCATGTCGCCGATGATCGACCGGAGGGTCGTCTGGGCGAGGAAGATCGTCGCGAGATGGTAGTCCTGGACCTGGAAGATCGCCTTGGGCGGGTCAACGACCTTGATGTAGATGATCGCGTCGACGTTCGTCGGGGAGTTGTCCTTCGTGATGACTTCCTGGCGGGGGATCTCGAGGACCTGCGTCCTCAGGTCGATCTTGAGCACGACGGCGAGCGGGCTAACGATGTTGAACCCTGGGTTGACGATCCGTTTGTACGACCCGAGCAGCGTGACGACTCCCTGCTGGTACGGTTGGATCGTGTAGATCATCCGGCTGAGGAGGACGAACAGGATGATGACCGCCAGAAAACCGACGATGAAGATGAACGTGAAATCCGTCATACCGTCCCGCTCCGTCGGTCGCCGCTTGGGCCGGTCATGCGAGGTCCAAGGGGGGGAGGTACCTAACCGTTTCTGGCCGCGCGGCGGCTGCGTTCATCCTTTCACCGCGGGCTCGATCGTCTCGACCAGGACGGAGACGCCCTCGCCCTGTACGACCCGGACGCGTGTGCCCACCGGGATCGGCACCGGCGCCCGGGCGGACCAGATCTCGGAGCGGACGCGGACCTTTCCCCGGAGGGTGTCGGGTACGATCGGGGCGATCACGACCGCCTCTTCGCCGACGAGCCCGGAGGTCGTGGTGCTCAGTGGATTGTGCGTCGGCGCCACCCACCGGTAGTAGAAGATCTCCACCGCGGTCGCCACGACGGCGGCCACGAGGATCGCGACAGGCCCCACCGCGCTGTCGAGGAGGTAGGTGGGGAAGAAGAGGTAGAGGAAGCCCGCGACCAGGAGGACCGACCCGGGAATGAACAGGAGCGCTCCGGGATGGACGAGCTCGAAGGCGAGGAGGACGATGCCCGCGATCACGAGCAGGATGCCGATACCAAGGACGAGCGCCATGGAGGGACGGTTCCCGGGGAGGGAACCTGTCGGGATAAAGACCGACGGTCCGCTTTCGCGGGCCGCGACTCACCGGATGTAATGCTGCGTGCTCGCCAGGTCGAACCCTCGCACGACCCTGAACTTCCGGCCGTCGCCGCGGGGGGCCTGCGCGAGGAACGGGTACATCTGCCAAAGGTCCCCTTCGGCCATCCGGGTGGCCAAGTGGTCCGGCCCGAACGCAGCCCGGGTCACGTACGCCGTCACACGTCGGACCTCTCGTTCGTCGAGGTAACCGAGCGAGTGAAGATACTCGTGGGCGAGGATGACGTAGACGAACGCATTGAGCTGCAGCGGCGTGTCCGCGGCCGCCCGCATCGTCTCGACGAGCCCTTCGTTCAGTACGATCAGGTTCCCCGCCACCTGCCAGTAGGCCCCCAGCTGCGGCGGCAGGTTCGAGAGCGCGAGCCCGAGGCCGGGACGCTCGACGCCGAGCGCCCGCCGAACCGCGTCGCGCACCACTCCGAAGACGCGGTCGAAACCCTCCGCGCGCTCGAGGCGCGGGCCGAGGAGGAATTCGGGCGCGGGTGCGGGCCCCGGCTCGCTACTTCGGGGGGACCGGGGAGGCGCCCGAGTAGGGGCAAGAAGCGGGGGTGACATGGTCGGTTGTAGCCCGGCGGTACGGATATAGGGCAGGTTACACGCGGTCCACGTGCCTACCCGAGCGCTCCTACGAGCCGGACCTCGAGCGGCCGCCCGCGGCGTCCGAGACCCTATGAGCGCACGGCCGCTCCGTGGGCCGGATGTCGAAGGCCGAGGACCTCGTCTTTCCCCGCCGTGAGCGGGTTGAGACACGGAGGAAGGAGCTCGGCGACCGGAAGCTCCTCGACGAGTTCTTCGATCACCCGACCCTCCTCGCCGTGTCCCGACTGATCAACCAGGGCCAGTTCGATTCGCTCGACCACCCGATCTCGATCGGAAAGGAGGGCGGGGTGTTTCGTGCCACGAAGGGACCGGAGTTCCGGGCGGTCAAGGTCTACCGGATCGGCAACACGACGTTCCGAAGGCTCCCGGAGTACGCCCTCGCGGAGCTCCGCAAGGTCACGAGCCTTCGGAACTTCGGCGGCCTTATCTCGGCCTGGACCCGTAGGGAACATACGATCCTCGGCCTCCTCACGGACGCCGAGGTCCGGGTCCCCCGTCCGTACGGGCACTTTCGGAACGTGCTGGTGATGGAGTACGTGGGCGATGCGGAGGGCGCGGCGCCCCGCCTCCGTGACGCTCCGATTGACGACCCGGCGGCGCTGTACGAGGATTTCGTGGACCAGGTCGGCCGCATGGTGCGGAAGGCGAAGCTCGTTCACGGGGACCTCTCGCCCTACAACGTGCTCTACTTCGAGGACCGTGTCGTCCTCATCGACGTGGCCCAGGCGGTCGGCTCTGACCACTCGGCGGCGCGTCGGCTGATCGAGCGGGACATCGCGAACTTCGCGAAATACTTCGTCCGGCTGGGGTACCCGGTGGAGCCGGACGATCTCCTGGCCGCCGTGGGGGGCGACACGATAGGACCCTCCGCCACCGAGGTCTGACGATGCCCGTCCTCTACGCACGGATCCCCGAGGACCGGGTCGGGGTCCTGATCGGGCTCGGGGGAAGGACGGTCCGCGAGATCGCCCGTCGGACGTCGACGAAGGTCGAGGTGGACAGCGAGGAGGGCGAGGTCAAGGTCTCGGGCCCCGACGTGGACCCGATCGCGGTCCTGAAGGCCCGAGACATCGTCCTCGCGATCGGCCGAGGGTTCTCTCCGGAGCGCGCGTTCCGGCTGTTGAAGGACAACGCCTTCCTCGGGATCCTGGACATGAAGGTCGCGACCGGCCGTCGGGAGAAATCCGTCCTCCGCAGGGTGCGGTCGCGGGTCATCGGGACCCGGGGCCGCGCGCGGACGCGGATCGAGGAGCTCTCGGGCTGCTCGATGAGCGTGTACGGGTCGACGGTCGCGCTGATCGGCGACGAGGACCAGCTCGACCGGGCGACGCGGGCCCTCGAGCTCCTGATGCACGGGAGCGAGCACTCGACCGTCTTCCATCTTCTCGTTCGCCTGCGCCGGGACGCGGCGGTCGAGGAGGCGCTGGCCCCCGCCCCGACGCTGGGCGAAGGGGAGTAGCCGGTGGCAAAGACCGTCCCCCTCGATGGGCCGACGCTCGCGTGGGCCCGGGCCCGGTTCTCCGAGTACTACGCGGGCTCGGCCGTGTCCCCTCCGGAGAAGCTCCCCCGCAGGGAGTTCGCCGCGTTTCCGTTCGCCGCCGAGGCGATGATGCGTCGCCACGCGACCCTACGAACGGAAGAGGAGTTCCGGGCGTATCTCCGACGAGAGGCCCCGCGCCACGTCTACTATTCGTCCGCGTACTATCGACGACCTGCCGAACCTACGATGGCCGCCAAGGATTGGCTGGGCGCTGACTTGATCTTCGACCTAGACGCCGACCACCTGCGCGGAGGAGAGTCGCTCGGTTACGTCGGCCAGCTCGCCCTCGTAAAGGATCGCCTTCGGCGTCTAGTCGACGATTTTCTCTTCGGGGACTTCGGAGTCGACCCCGCTCTCACCACGTTTTCCTTTTCCGGTGGTCGGGGGTATCATGTCCACGTCCGCGACGAGCGGTTTCTGACTCTTACGAGCCCGGAACGCCGAGAGATCGTCGACTACATCCTCGGGATCGGCTTCGACATTGAACGAGGTATCGATAGGCATCGCGAGGACGTGCGGGCGGGCCGGACGATTGCTGATTCCGACGAGTTCGAGGACCGTTCGGCTCGAGGCGGGCACCTTGCCGTCCATCTCCGTCTCTACCCGCCGGACACTCCTGGCTGGCCAGGTCGAACCACGAGGGCGGTGCTAGCCATGCTCTCTCGATGGGAGCAGGATGGGGCGGCGGTTGCGTTTGCGGAGATGGTGGCGGCCGGGATTGAGGCTGGGACTGCCAAGCGGTGGGCAAATCTGCTGGTGATGAGACATGGGGCTGCGAAGATCAGCGGCACACTCTCGCTGGATGTATTCGGGCCGCGTGAATCCATCAAGTTCGTCGAGGAGATGGTGCGGAAGACCGTCGAGCAGGCGAAGGTCGAAGTCCAGGGTGAAACGGACGCCCCTGTCACGACGGATATTCACCGCCTGATCCGTCTGCCGGGGTCGTTGCACGGAGGGACCGGCTTCCGCGTCGTCCCCCTCACGCGGGACGCGATCGACATGTTCGACCCGTTCGCGGACGCGCTCGTTCCCGCGGCTCCCGGCGCCCGGACCCCCGTCACGCTCCTCAGCGAGGCACAGTACCGGTTCCCCGGAGGGAAGATCGGGGGGAAGAGCGGCGAGGCCGTCGAACTGCCTACGCCGGAGGCGCTGTTCCTGGTCCTGCGGGGGGAAGCGGCGCTTCGGCCTTCACCGGCATGACGAGCCGGCCGATCCGGTCGATCGTGGCTTCGATCTGGTCCCCGGCCTTCAGCCGCCGGGTCTCCTTGCCGAACTCGAACCCGGGGACGCCCCCCAGACTTCCGAGAGAGATCACGTCCCCGGGCTCGAGCGTGATCCCCTTCGACAGGTGCGCGAGGATCTCGGGGATCCGGAAGACGTAGTCGGACGAGTCGCCCTTCTGGCGCGTGACCCCGCCGACCTTGAGCTCCATACCGAGCGGGTACGGGTCGCCGACCTCCTCCTTCGGGACCACCCACGGGCCGACGGCCATGGTCGCGTCGAACCCCTTCCCCATCACCCAGTCGACCGCCCCGCCCTCCGGCGGGTACTGGAGGTCGCGGTATCCCATGTCGAGCGCGATCGTGTACCCGGCAACGTACTCCCACGCCTTCTCGGCAGTGATGTGCTTGCCCTTCTGGCCGATCACGCAGGCGAGCTCGAGTTCCACGTCCGGGAACGTCGCCGCGCCGCTCAGCATGAGCGCCTCGCTAGGTCCGACGAGCGAGTTGAAGAACCGGGTGAAGAGGTACGGTGCCTTGGGTGCTGACTTGCCCTGCTCGGCGAGGTGGCTCTTCGAGTTCTGGGCAAGGCAGTAGATCTTCCGTCCCTGCACGACGGGGGCGAGGAGCTTGATGCCCTCCTCGGCCTTGAACAGATACCGGGCCCCGGTCGCCGCCCGGGGGGTCCAGCCGGCCGCGCGTCGGCGGGTGATATAATCGAGGATCTTCTTCGTGAGGGCGACCGAGTCCGCGCCGCCCGAGAAGAACGCCTGCATGTCGCGGAACCGGCTCGGGTCGGCCCCCTTCACGGGGTTCACGCCGAGGTAGTCTCGGCAGGCGGTGTCGAGGTCGATGAACTCGTTCGCGTCGGTGATCATGCCGAAGTGGAACTGGTCCTGAAGCGTGAAGTGGACGAGCTTCATCGTTGGTCCCTCGGTCCGCCGGGGACCGTTCGAAGCGGATAACGGGTGCGTCGGTAGCCCAAAGACCGGCCACCCGGGGTGTGGACGGCCCTATCCGCGGAAGTGGCGGCTGACCGCCAGGAGATAGACGAACAGCAGGACCGCGATGACGAACCCGTAGATATGCGCCGAGATCCCGGCGGTCCCACCGAGCCCGTACGAGACCATCACGAAGATCAGAACGAGCAACGCGAGGACCAGCGCCCACAACCGGAGTCGCCAGAGGGCGACCGCGATCCCCATGATGATGAGACCGACTACGAGAACGATCGCGCCGACCTCGAGAGGGGAGGTGAGGCTGCCGAACTTCGTCACCGCGCCGGCGTACTTCTCCCAGGTGCCGATCGCGACGCCGGCAAGGACCAAGACCCCGAGTACGACCCAGAGGAGTCCGTAGAGGCCTACTAGCAGCGAAAGGAGCGACACGCCGAGCGGCCTCGAGCGCGGGCGGAGGGGGGGGAGCGAGGACGTCGCGGGGAACGGTTGGGCCGAGGCGGACGCAGCCTGTGGATCGGAAACCGACATTCGAACCTGTTCGGCGGAGGACCGCCGATGGTTCGGTGCACGGCCCGGGATATGAATACACCGGTCGGTGGGAACCGTGCGCCGAGCGTCACTCCGGGCCGACGCGGGCCGAGGTCCTGCGGGGAAGATAGGTGGCGACGTACCCCTCTCCGACCCGCGCGATGTCGGCGAGAATACACGAGGCAACGTCGGCCGGTCCGCGGGTCTCGGGACCGGAGATCATCGCGGGCGCCGTCGTACCCCCGATGACGACCGGCGCATAGTAGACCGTCAGGCGGTCGAACAGGCCGGCGCGAACGACCGTCGCCAAGATCTCGGCACCCCCTTCGACCATCAGCCGCCGGATCCCGAGCCCGGGCAGGCGCTCGAACAGCCGGGCGAGGTCCACCCGCTCCGCGCCGGCCACGAGGGTCCGGACGTGCGGCGGGAACCTCCGGCGCGAACGTTCCGTGGTCGCAATGATGGTCGGGGCCGAGCTGTCTAGGACTCGCGCCCCCTCGGGCGTCCGACCGCTTCCGTCGGCCACGATCCGGGTCGGGTTCGGACCGCTCGTCTTCCCGAGGAGTTCCCAATGGACGCGCAAGGACGGGTCGTCCTTCACCACGGTGCCGACGCCGACGAGGATCCCATCCGCGCCCGCCCGCAGCCGTTGGACGCGGACCAAATCCTCCGGCGAAGAGAGTCGGGCTCGCGCGCCGCCCGCGTACGCGAGGCGGCCGTCGAGGGAGCACGCGCAGTTGACCCAGACAAAGGGACCTGGGCCCGTTGGCCAGAGCGGTTCCTGTTCCATGCCTGCCTTAGCCGGCGCCGCGGATTCGGGCGACCTCGACTTCGAGCGCCGCCACCGATTCACCGGCGGTCCGGAGGTCGTCCAGGTTGACCATCACGTTGGCCAGGGCGCCTTCGGTAGCCGCCCGGAAGAGGGCCAGCGCTGTGATGAGGTCGCTAACGAGCAGAGCCTTCGTCTGCGCCCGGACGCTCTCGAGCCGCATCGCGAGCTCGTGGGTAAGCCGGGCGGTGTCGAGGGGCACGGAGGCCGCGCCCCGGAGCGCGGCGAGCAGCTGCTGCTGGACCGCCGGATCTCCCGGCTTCTCCTTGATCGCCTTCCGCGCCGCGCGGACCCGGTCGTAGGCGCGGGAGTCCTCGTCCGCGAAGAGGAGGAGACGGGTGCGGTTCTCGGTGAGCAGGGTGCGAACCGCCACGAGCTCTGCCTGCGGGTGCGTGCGATCGATCGAGTACGCGAGGACCATCTCACCGAGCGCCGCCGCGAACGAAGCGGCGACCGCCGAGACGCTCCCGCCGCCTGGCGTCGGGGTCCTCGCGGCGACCCTCGCCGCGAAGCTGCCGATCGATTCGTGTCCGGGGGCCCCCGCCTCCACCGCACGGACCTTTCGCTCGAGCAGATTCGCCCGGTCGAACGAGCGCAGGGAGAGGAACTGCTCCGCCGCATCGAGCATCGCATCCTCCGGCACGAGCCCGACGATCTCGGACTCCTCGATGCCCGCGCCCACCTTCTCGGCCTCGCGCCGTACCGCGTCGAACGCCTTCGGCACGGGAGTGACGCGGTAGTCGGTGAGGTTCATCGAGACCTGAGCGAGGTTCCGTTCCCGGATCTCGAACCCGAGAGCCTTCACCTCCGGCAGGCCCCCGTCACGGCCTCGAACGGCCTTCGCGATCTGCTTCGCGATCGCCACGTCGGGTGTCTTGAGATACACGTTGTAGGCGATCAGTATGGGTCGGGCACCGATCGCGACCGCGCCGGCCGTGGGATGAATTCGAGCAGGGCCGAAATCGGGCGCCCGGGCCGGGTCGGTCCCGAGGGCCTCCCGCAGGCCCTCGAACTGGCCCTCGCGGACTTTGGCGAGGTCGGCACGCTCCGGGCGTCGCGCCGCACTCGCGTAGAGATAGACCGGTATCTCGAGCTCCTTCCCGACCCGCTCGCCGAGGCGCTCGGCGAAGCGGACGGCCTCCGGCATGGTCGAGGTGCCCAGCGGTATGAACGGCACAACGTCCGTCGCACCCATCCGGGGGTGCTCCCCGCGATGGCGGGTTAGGTCGATGACCTCGGTAGCGACCCGCATCATCGCGACCACGGCGTCGAGCAGGGGATCTCCCTCGCCGTAGAGCGTGATCACGCATCGATTGTGGTCCGCGTTCCGTTCCACGTCGAGTACCGTGACGCCCGCGGCGGAGCGCGCGGCGCCGGCGATCCGCTCGACCTTCGCCGCGTCGCGTCCCTCCGAAAAGTTGGGGACGCACTCGAACGGCGTCATCCGGACTGCCCTCCGAACGTCTCGAGCAGCGTCTGATGGCCGCGGGCATCCGAGGGAGAGGAGGCAGTCGAGGGACGTTTTCGGGCTCGGGCGACGGCCGACCGGACCCGCGACTCGGCGAACCCGTGTTCGTCGATCAGGAGCCTTCGGACCGCGTCCTCGTCGACGGGCCCAAACACCGGGGGAGGCACTTCCGCCGAGCTCGGGTGGCGGAAAATCTCCGCTACCTCCTTCGACTCGTTCAAATCGAGGCCGGCGCGTTCTATCGTCCGGTCGAACCCGAGGTGTTCCCTCACGAGCTTGAGGGAGCGCTTCGGGCCGTACCCCTTCGCCCCGTCGTTGAAATCCGTGCCCACGAGCACTCCGAGCAGGATCAGTTCCTCACTGTCGATCCCCAGCGTCCCGAGCAGGTCGGCGCGGTCGATCAGCTGGGCCTTCAGGGCCGCTTCCCCACGGCCACGGGCCGCGAGACCCCGTACGAGACGAGGGGCTCCGAAGAGGAGGGTGTCGTAGTCCTCGGACGCGGTGGCCCACGCAAGTCCGTGAGCGTTCATGACCGCGGCCTGGGCCTCGCCCTCGCCGGGAGCGAGAACGGACGGAACCCCGAGCGCTCGAAGGAGCGTGACGAGTTCCTCGACCATCGGCCGGGTGAGCCGGGACGTCTGGGCGGCCTTCCGTCGTGCCGTCTCGAGGTCTCCCTCGGCGAGCGCTTTCTCCCATTCGGCCTCCGCTCGTTCCTTCGACGCGATCCGCTGGCGGATCGTTCCGATCTTCCGCTCCGGAGGCTTGCCGTCGAAGACCCACACCGGCAGGACTCCCTCGCCGAGGAGGGAACTGGTCCGGTAGAACACGCCCATGAGGTGGCTCGTGACGCGTCCCTGCGGGTCCGTGAACAGGTGACCGTCGCGCTGGCGGATCGTAGCGAGGAACTGGTAGACGGCGTTGTAGCCGTCCACGGCCAGGGTGCGACCCGCGAGGGCCTCCCACGGGAGCTCCTGTGCCGTGACGATGTCCTTGAGAGGAAGCCCCACAACCCCGCACGAGCGGCGGCGAGTACTTGGGCATTGCCGCGCGAGCTCCGAGACGCCCTTGGGGTCGGCGTAGCGGAACCCCCGTGCGGGTCGCCCCCCCACAGGCTGTTTGACCCGCACTTCCGCGGCGGGGGCTCGCCCCGTCCCCACACGCTATACGGCCGCAGGATTCGCGTCCTTCTGAGGGTCGGTATGGTCGAGTTCACGTGGCGCGACGAGGGGACCCCCGCGGATGGGATCGCACCGAAGGGCGTGATAGTGTCGGCGTTCCCCAGCGCCGGCCTTGCGACCATCGTCGCCGGCCATTATATGATCCGCTCGCTGAAGCTGCCTCGCGTCGGCCGGTTCGAGTCCCCGGACCTGTCGCCGATCGCCGTGGTTCAGGGAGGCGAGGTGAATCCGACGATCCGCGTCTACGGGCGACGCGACCTTGCGCTCGTCCTCTCCGAGTTCCCGCCCACCCCGTCGCAGGCGAACGCCATCGCGCGGACCGTGCTGGACGTCGCGGAGAAGCGAGCCGCCCGTCTGATCCTCTGCCTCGAGGGCGTCGTCCCTCATCCGGCCGATGACGACGAGGAGGTGGCCAACGCACCCGAGCCGGACACCCCGGCCCCCGAGCAGGTCTGGGTCGCCTTCTCGCGCCGCGACCCCGAGCTGGTCAAGACGTTCCTCGACACGGGCGCCCGCCCCCTGGAGGACGGAGTGATCGGAGGGGTGTCCGGGGCGCTCCTCATCCAAGCGTTGGGGCGCAAGGTCCCGGTGGCGACCCTCCTCGTCAGCGCCCAAGCGGCCGAGGGGCTTCCGGACCACCGTGCCGGAGCCGCTCTGATCGAGACGCTCGACAAGCTCCTGCCCGAGCTGAAGATCGATACCGGGCCACTCCGAAAACAGGCGGAACAGATCGAACGGATGCTCAGGGCCGCGATGAAGACCCGGCCCCCCCCGGCCGAGCCCTCGACCGAGGGTCCGCGGGACCCGTCCATGTACCGCTAGGGAACGCCTCGATGGGGACTCCGCCATCCCTCTGAGTTCCGTGGGTGCGCCCGCTGACGGGCTCGAGCCCGCGCGAGAGGGAGGTCGTTCGGGGCGGCTAGGCGAACGTTTCCTTGTAGGTCAGCAGGTAGATCGACCCGACCAGCATGACCGCGATCAAAACGAAGATGGACACAGGGTTCGAGCGGAAGAACGCGACCGTGAGCCCCATCAGGAGCGCGGGCAGGGCCAGGAACGCGATGACGGTGAAGAGGCGACCGTCCATGTGGTCGGCCGGGAGCCTGTACTCCTCTTAACGTTTGGACAGGCAGGCTGAGGGTCCCGAAGTGGGGCCGAGCGAGGGCGACCGCCAGGATGCAACCCTACGGGACAGGTTCCCGAGGGCGTCGTGGGGAAGGTTCCGGTTCGCCGGGCCCTCGATTCGTCGTGGAGATCTACCGGGCGGCCCGGACCAGGTGGAGGCGAGGACCGGGGAAGGGTCCTCGCCGGTGGGCTCACTGGGATGCAGGCGGACGGGCCTCGTTGACGACCTCGAACATCAGCTCGGCCACGCTCGGCTCTGCCCTCGCGGCGGGCAGGACGGGCGGGAACCCCGGTGGAGCAGGGGATGGGGCTCCCCCGCCGACCAGGGTCGGCACCTCGAGCGGCAGGGACTCTTCGAGAGGGGACGCCATGCCGATCGAAGTCGCCTGCGCGGCCTCGAGGATCGCCTCGGCTGGGCCGAGGAAGGACTGCTCGATGTGCTCTTGGATCAGACCCGCCCAGTGCTGGCCGACACGGTTGAACGGGACGCTGCCGAAGCGGGAGACCAGGCTCTCGTTGTCCAGCACTTGGAGCGTGGCGTTGCCCCGCTCGTGCTTCTCGACGTACGCTTCCACGAGGCGCAGTCGGCCGATCGCCCGGTCCGCCAGGGCCCGGCGGTCGCCTTCGCACCGGAACGGCTTGATGACGAACGCGCTCACGACCTCGGCGTTCCGTGCCGCGACCTCGAGGACGTAGGGGAACGCCCCGCTGCCAGCGCCCCCGCCGAGACTCCCTACTAGGATGACGAACGTGGCTCCATGGAAGATCCGCTGAAGGGACGGCTCGGCGGCGCGGGCGAGCACCCCTCCGACCACGGGGGATCCCCCGGTGTCGGTCTCTACTCCCGAGTCAGGACCCAGATAGACGCGGCGGTCGAAGTCCTCGAAACCGTGAACGCTCGGGTCGCAATTGATCGCGACCGTTTCCAGATGGCGAATGCGTCGGCGCGCGACCTCGCGAGCCACGCGAATGGCCCCGCCCCCGACGGCGGCCAATACGAGGCGGACCTCGTGGCCGAGTCGCAGGTGGGTGTCCCACGTCTCCTCGTTCGGCGATGTATAGTTCGTCCAAGGGCCCCTGCCCTCGTGCGCGCGCTCCCCCTCGTAAGTCGACACAACCAACCAACCCCGACCTGTCCGCCAGCGCAGCCCGTCGCCTACCGCCCGACCACCCCTTTGCGTTCGAGGTCGCGCCCACTCTCCGAGAGGGCGCCCACCTGAGTCCGGGCGTCTGCGGCCTCACGTACCCGAGTGCGCGTCCTCTCGACGAGTTCGCGTATGTTCATCGCTGCCTCTCCATGACGGAAGATCATGGCGATGACGTCTCTCAGGGGCGTTCCGTTCGCGACGTGCTGGGCGTAGGTCTCGAGCGCGGCGTATTCCTCCAGCTTCAGCCGAATGGGGACCTCCAAGTACCCCTCGGCGTCCACGGGCGGGGTCGGTGCGGTCGACATCGCTCGCGAGCGGAGGAACGCGTGCAGCGCCGCCCTCATAAGCTCGGACCGGGTCGGATACTCGTTCGAAGCTACGAACGAGTCGACCAGTCTGAGCTCCTTGAGGGTGCACCGTAGGGCGATGCGCGCGTCCTCGGGCTCGCGTCGGGGGGCCTCGGGCTCGCGTCTGCGACCCTCCTTCCCTTCCGAAACGTTGTCGAACACGGTCAGGCAAGCCAATGCATATTTCACATACTTAAGCATCAGTACGGCCCACAGACGAGTTGTCGCGGTTGGGGCTCGATCGCGTCCCGGGTGACGTGTCGAACAGAAAAGGAACGGGGTCGAACCACCCAGAAATGCGAATTGTTCAAAGTATAACACCCCCTTTTCGATCGGCCTCCGCGTCGCGCGGCGCGGTTTCGCCCTGCGCCGCCCCGGAGCGTGCCCAGCTGCACGCGCCCCCCTCCGACTGCCACTCTGGGAACAACTACAAGTGGGTGGAATGTCCACGACTTCGGCCAGCGTGGGTCCGGAGCGAGCCGAAGGCGGTCCGGAACCGTCCGGGTCGTGTTTCTCGAGCGCCTCCGAGAGAATGAAACGTTCTCGGGTGGATGCGTCTGTATGCGCATTGATGTGTATTACGCTCATTGTCGATATGTGAGGCGTTGATTGTCGTCCCATTTTACAACAACATTTATATACAAGGGGTAGGCGATAACGCACTCGAGGGTCGAAAGACCTAATGGAGGAACGGAACGAATGAACTCGATGGGAAAGTGGCCGAACGCTCGGGGGCGCCGGGGAAAGCGCGGTGTTTCACCGATCATCGCGACTATCTTGCTTGTCGCGATCACTGTCGTACTGGCAGCGGTGCTGTACGTGCTCATCTCGGGCCTGACCGGTGGCGGCACAAGCACGCCCTACAGTCTGCAGATGTCCAACCAAGGGCAGTCTAGCCCGGCAGCCGGAACGTACTACATCACGCTCGCGATCAACCCGACATCGGGCCTCACGACGGGCCTGTTCGGACTGAAGATCACGAACGTCGTCAACATCGGGGTCGCCGCAGGTACGCCCACGGCCACATGCATCACCTATGCCGCGTTCACCGTGGCTAAGTGTGCCGCGCCGGCAGCGTCCACCTGGTACGCCGTGCTGGTCTTCTCGAACAGCACCGTGGCCAGCGCCTGGGGCGCCACCAGCACCTGGTCCGGAGGGACCGTCGCGCTCAACGCCGGTATGTCGCTCGTCATCGTCACACCGTCCGCCACCAGCTTCTCCGGTATCGGAGACACGCTGAATGCGTACGGGACGTCGGGCTCGTCTGTCAGTGGGTCGGTGACCCTCTAAGCTTAGGAGGATGAACCGAACCATGAGTGCAACAACCAACGGCCTTCGCAACTCTCGGCGGACCTCGCGAATGGCCCGCCGCGCCAAGGGCCGAGGAGTTTCGCCGATCATCGCCACCATCCTGCTCGTGGCGATCACGGTCGTCCTGGCGGCGGTGCTGTACGTGCTGATCTCCGGTTTGACCGGTGGCGGAACCAGCTCGCCCTACAGTCTGCAGATGTCGAACAGGGGCCAGTCCACGCCCGCTGCGGGAACGGATTACATCACGTTCGCGCTCAGCCCGACCTCGGGCCTGAACACGGGGATCTTCGGCTTGAAGGTCCAGAACGTGGTCCACACTGGAATCGCTGCGGGAACGGTCACGGCGGCCTGCGTTCAGTACGCCGCGTTCAACGCGGTTAACTGCGCGGCCCCGGCCGCAAGTGCCTGGTACGCCGTGTTGGTCTTCTCGAACAGCACCGTGGCCAGCGCTTGGGGCACGACCAGCCTCTGGACCGGAGGGACGGTCTCGCTCAACGCCGGGATGACCCTCGTGGTCGTCACGTCGTCCACCACGCCTTTCTCGGGCATCGGCGATACGATGTCCGCCTACGGGACGTCCAGTTCGTCCGTCAGTGGCTCGGTGACCCTGTAGAAATCGCTGCCAGCGTGGTCGCGCCACCCCGCGGGAGCGGGCTTGGCGCGCAATCGACCAACCTTTTCCCCATCCCTTTTTTCTCTGTCTACTCGAACGGAAGCCCTGTCCACGTCCGACGATTCCCCTGCGTGACGGAAACGGGCGCGCGCGGTCCGTTTCGCCCCCGCGCCGGCATCCCCTCACAACAATGGCTAAATACACGCACCCCGCCTTTCAACCACTGAGCCCCGTTTCGGGGGTCGGACTCCAGATGGAGGGTGGCTTGCGTTCTGCGCAGCGCCGGCGGACCGGTGCACGACCCAGTCGCCTGGCTCGCCGTTGGCGGAAGCCCCGCCGCGGTGTCTCCGATGTCGTAGCGACCATACTCATCTTGGCCATCACCGTGACGCTGTTCGCGTCCCTGTTCGCCTTCGTCGACTCGTTCCCGCCGCCGCCTGCCCAGAGCGTGAACGAATTCAAGGCCACTCTTCAGTACACCGCGAACAACAGCTACATCCAGAGCCTGTCGATCCTCATGACGGCGGGGCCGGTGATCACTCCGAGCGACTCCGTCTACATGAAGTCGGCAGCCAATCCCGCGCTGCCGGCGTTCAACACGGCGATCCCCGTCGCGTGGGGGATCAACAACGCGACCGTGTGGACGGTCGGACAGAGCTGGGTTTACACGTTCGGGGCGACCCATCAACCGAAGCTCCCCGACAACATCACCGTCTTCCTCGTTTCCACGACGCAGCTGCTCTACTCGACGACCATCCCGGGGAGCGTCCCCAACCTTCCGCCCTCGGTGGTCGCAGCGGGCATTACCCCCACCAACCCAGCGGTCGCCGCGGCCTTCCAGATCTACGCGCAGTTCACGGGGAACCTCACCGGCGGGACTCCCACGGTGAACATCGCCGGGATCCCCGGACTCGCCGGTACCCAGACGATGGCGAAGTACAGCGGCGAGTACGTCTGGAACGTCACGGCTAGTTCGACCACGACCGTCGGTTCCTACGACGCCTGGCTGTCCGTCACCAACGGCGCCGGCCAGACGGCCACGGCGGAGATTCCTATCACGATCACCTCGGGATCCACCGGCGGTTCAGTACCATTTACCGTGACCGTGGGACTGTCTCCCCTGCCTCAGTCGATCCTGCCCCAGCAGGGAACGTTGGCCTACACACTGTGGGCTGCGATCGCCTATTCCGGCTCGAAGAGCAACGTGCCCGTTTACGTGAATTTCACAGTTACCCAGTTGGCGGGCGGCCGGTCCACATCACTTTCGGGCCCAGGAACTACCATCGGGGGGCAGTCGTCCATTACCGTTTCTGGACCGGCGACCGTTACGGTGTACAGTAACGCTTCTGGCTTCATTTCGTGGCTTCTGAACAGCACCGTTAAGATCACCGCCACCGCGACGCTAGGTCAGTCGGTCGGGACCGGAACGGGTTCGATCTCCTTCGTAACACAGAACTTGGTCACCGGCATAGTCTACGTCACTACCAGTAGTGCAGGCGCTATCGGCAATGTGGTGCCCAAGTCCCCCGCCACCGGCTTCAGCCACACCTGTACTGCGGCGACCTGCCCGTACCTCTATCTCGACGTTTGGGACAATTATACCACGGCCTTGGGTGGCCCGGCCACCGTGACCTTCAGCGGTGTGGAGTACGCGAATGCCACCGGTCACTCGTTTACCTTTACCATCGCCTCCACTTCCGTGACGCAGGGTGGCTCCACGTTGCTCGACCCGGCTGGAGCGACGACTCGCTGGACCCAGGTCACCGCAGCCGGAACCTACACCGTGTCCATCTGGCTCACCATCAAATCCTCGGCTTCGGGGACCCCGACGATCGGGTACATCTACGACACGTTCCCGCTGACGGTCAGTTGAGCCCTTCGGGGCGACTGGGGTAAGTGCGTCCCGGTCGATTCAGCCGTTCGAACGGAGAGGTTGCTTACCGCCCTGCGAGAGGTCCGCGCCGCACTTCCAGCAGCGTGGCTCGCCCGGGTAGACCAACGCGCTGCAGTTGGGGCAGGGGAGCTCGTCCGAGACCTGGGGCGGCGACGCCGCCGGCGCAAGCGCGGGTGCCTCGGGAGGTCCCGGCGCGGTGGCCGTCCCGGTCGCGGGCGGGGCCGTAGGAGGGATTGGCCCGACGATCCTCCGGATCATGTCGCGTCGCCGCCGCTCGCGGTTCTTGAACACCATGTAGAGGAGGAGGACGCAGTAGAACGGACCTCCCAGGAAGAGGAAGCAATCGAGGTAGAGCGTCGGGAGAAGCTCGGAGAAGAACGTGGCGAAGTCGCCGACAATCGGTCCCTCGACCCCGTTGTAGGTCGGGTCCCCGACGAGGAGGATCGTCGTGATGTTGTGCGTCGTGTTGTTCCGGTCGAGCAGGGCCATCTGCCAGCTCCAGATGCCGTTCGTCCCGATCTGGAAATGGAACGTGACGTTCACGACGTGCGTCGGGTTCGGCGGGATCGAACTATTGTTGAGGTCGTGGAACGGGTAACCTCCCGGACACGTGGCGGAGGTGTTCGCGGTCGCGCCCGGGCACGTGCTGATGTAGAGGTGGAGAGAGGTAAACGTCGACCCCCCGGGCGGTCGATACTGCGGATAGATCGAGACGGTCCAGGTGAAGTTCGTGCTCGTGTCGCCGTTGAAGGGCGAGACGTGGCCGCCCTGGAGGACCGCTCCTCCGTTCCCGTCGGGGAGGGTCGAGTTCGAGTTCACGAACGGAGTCGGGGTCATGATCTCCATGGTGTAGGCCACGCTCGACAGCGGGGCAACGATCAGGATCACGACTAGGCCGGAGAGTGCGAGGTAGCGGGGTCGCTTGATGCCGGCGTAAATGGGGGCGGCGAGCCCGACCACCAGGAACGCCGGGATCGCGAGGAGGGGTGTGACGTAGACGAACGTCCCGAACACCACGGCGATCGCGAAGGCGATGAGGAGGGTGCGCCCGACCCGTGTCTGGAGGAAACGCCTAAGACCGCCCCGCTGCTTCTGCTCCACGGAACGGGGTGCCAGTTCCCCCTCCCCTTATTAGTTGATGCCAGCACTTTCTGCCTCTTCTGAACGGATGCGACCCGCCCTCGTCCTTCTCGTGCTCGACGGCCTCGGCGACCGGCCCCATCCGGACACCGGAGGGGCAACCCCCATCGAGGCGGCGGCGACCCCTCACCTCGACACGCTCGCCCAGGGAGGGACGCTCGGGGACCTGGTCGTCGTGGGCGAGGGGGTCGCGCCCGAGTCCGACGCGGGGGTGTTCGCGCTCCTGGGCTACGACCCGATCCATGATTCCCCGGGACGGGGGATCCTCGAAGCGCTGGGCGCGGACGTGCCGCTCGGGCCGGACGACATCGCTCTTCGGATGAACTTCGCCACCGTGGACGGCGACGGGACGGTCGTCGACTCTCGGGTGGGTCGTTCGCTGTCCACGACGGAGTCCCGACTGCTCGCGGCCCGGTTGACCTCCGCTGACCTCCTGGCGGCGGAAGGGGTCCGCGCCGAGGTCCGTGCGACCGTCGGCCATCGAGGGGTCCTCTGGCTCCATCCCACACGGGACGGGCCGTTGTCGTCGGAGATCTCGAACGCGGACCCGTTCTACGAGAAGGTCGGGGGAATGGGAATGGCCCGTCGCCCGGATCGGGCGACCGTACTTCGGGTGGAGGCGCTGGACGGGTCCGCCGCCGCCGCGCGGAGCGCGGACGCGATGAACCGGTTCCTGGAACGCGTGCCGGCCGTGCTCTCCGGGGACCCGGTGAACGCTCGCCGCGCGATCGCCGGCAAGAAGCTCGCGAACGCGATCCTGGCTCGCAACGCCGGGGCCCTCCCCTCGAAACCCCTTCCGACGTTCGAGGCACGGTACGGGCTGGCTGGGGCCGCGCTCACCGAGATGCCGGTCGAACGCGGCATCGCCCGGACCCTGGGGTTCGCGGACCGCTTCGTCGGCCCGATGGGGCCCGACAGGGATGCGGGGTACCGAGAGCGGGCGCGGATCGCGCTGGAGCTCCTGTCCCAGTATCCGTTCGTCTACGTCCACCTGAAGGGCCCCGACGAGCCAGGACACGACGGGGATGCGCTCGCGAAGAAGGGTGTGGTCGAGGCGATCGACCGTTCGTTCTTCGGACCGTTCCTCGAGGGCCTCGACCTCAGCCAGACACGAATCGCGGTCACGGCGGACCACGCCACCCCGTGCATCCTGCGCGCCCACTCCGCGGACCCGGTTCCGTTCCTCCTGGCGGGCGCCGGAGTGGTCGGGGCCCGGAGCCCGGCCCCGGTGAAGTTCGGCGAGAGCGCGGCGTCCAAAGGCGCCCTGGGGCGCCGGCGGGGCGCCGACGTCGTGCCGTTCCTTCTCCGACCTCCCGGAACCTAGGCCGACCGATGAAATCGCGCGCGCTCGTCGTGCCGAGGACCCGTGGTGAGGAGACTCGCCGTGATCTGCTCGATGCCGGCTTCCTCCGAACGGACCTCGCGATCCGCGCTGAGGGCGACACGATCGTGCTCCCGCTCGTGGCGGACGGCGACCCTCCGGCCTCGTGGGGCCAGGTCACGGAGCACGAGTTCGACCCGCGGCCCGGCGAGCCCCCCAGCGACTACCGCGATCTACTTTCCTGGCCACCAGAAGAGGGTCGGCTGCTGCCCCGCTCCTTCGACATCGTCGGCGACATCGTTCTCGTCCGCCTGCCCCCCGAGCTCGAGGCGCGACGGGAGGAGATCGGCCGAGCCCTTCTCGGATTCGTCCCGAACGCCCGGATCGTCGGATGGGACCGGGGAGTCCACGGCCCCGAACGCCGCCGCCGGATCGAACGGCTGGCCGGGAGCGGTGACTGGTCCACGCGTCACCGCGAGAACGGCGTGGAACTGGACGTGGACGTCGAACGGGCCTACTTCTCGCCGCGCCTCGCGCGGGAGCACGCCCGGGTGGCGGGCGAGGTGGCCACGGGAGACCGCGTGCTCGACCTGTGCTGCGGGGTCGGCCCGTTCTCCGTGACGATCGCCCGCGACGGCCGGGCCCGGGCCATCGTCGCGGTCGACGCCAACCCGTCCGCCATCGAGCTGCTTCGGAGGACGCTCTCACGGGCGGCGTACGGAAATCGGGTCACGCCCGTCCTCGACCGACTCGAAACGTTCCTCCCGGGGCGCGACCCGGTGGAGCGGGTGATCCTCAACCTTCCTCACGAAGGGATAAAGTACGTTTCCCCGGTGGCACGAGCGGTAGCGCCGAACGGGTGGCTCTATTACTACGAGGTCGTACCTCGGTCTGAGTTCGGACGGAGAGCGGACGTGATCGCGAGCATCCTTCCCCAGGAACCCGGCTGGACGGTCGTTCCGCCGCACGTCGTGCATCCCTACTCTCCCACCGCAGACCTAGCGGCCTTCGTGTTCGAGCGGCGGAGCGTCTGAGTCGATGACCGCAGCGCCGCTCGTTCTGAACCTCTCGGATGTCTCCGAGAGTGACCTCCCCCTCGTCGGGGGGAAAGCCGGCAAGCTCGGCGAGCTGATCCGTCAGGGGCTGCCGATACCGCCCGGCATGGTCCTGACGACCGAGGCCTACCGGGTCTTCGTGGAGGCTACCGATCTCAGGACGATCATCCCCAGCGCGCTGGCCGCGATCGACGTCGACCGGCCCGAGTCGGTGGACGCAGCGGCCCAGCGGATCCGTTCCGCCTTCGAATCGACGCCGTTCCCCGTGGAACTGCGGACGCAGGCCGTCGCGGCGTACGAGGACTTCGTCCGCCGCTACGCCGTCACGTTCTCCGCCGTCCGCTCGAGCTCCACGGCCGAGGACCTTGAGGGCGCGTCGTTCGCCGGCCTCCAGGAGACGTACCTCAACGTCACCGGGGTCGAGGAGATCCTGCTCGCGATCCGCAGATGCTGGGGCTCGTTGTTCACTCCGCGGGTCCTCGTCTATCGACAGCGCAAGGGGTTCGACCACGCGTCCGTCCGCCTCGCCGTCCTCATCCAGAAGATGGTCAACGCGACCGTGAGCGGGATCCTGTTCACCCGCGACCCGAACACGGGCGAAAACCACATGATCGTGGAGGCCGGCTGGGGCCTGGGCGAAGCGATCGTCGGCGGGGAAGTGACGCCCGACCACTACGTCATCGACGGCGCGAGCCAGAAGATCGTCCACAAGCAGATTTCCGAGCAGAAGGTGCGGGTCGTCCGCGCCCAGGGGGGCGGGAACCTCCGCGAGGAGGTGCCCGTCGCCGAGCGCTCCGTGCAGAAGCTGCCGGATCCGCGACTGCTCCGCCTCGTCTCTCTGGCGCGGCTCATCGAGTCCCGCTACCGCCGGCCGATGGACGTGGAGTGGTGCGCCGATGCCGAGGCACTCTACATCGTCCAGGCCCGGCCGGTCACCACGATCCCCACTTCCACCGTGCCCGGGCCGTCGCCCGGCCGGGCGGGCGACGCGTCGTCCGGCGAGCCGGGCGAGGCGCCTCTCCTCCGAGGGTTCGGCGCCGCCCCCGGCGTGGCGGGCGGAGTTGCGCGGATCCTTCGGGGATCGACCGAGATGGAGAAGCTCCGTGCGGGGGAGATCCTCGTCACCACGATGACGACCCCCGACATGGTCCCGGCGATGTCCCGCGCCGCGGGGATCGTCACGGACGAGGGAGGGATGACGTGCCACGCGGCGATCGTGTCGCGGGAGCTCGGCGTCCCGTGCGTGGTCGGCACTCGCGAGGCCACGAAGCTGATCGTCGAGGGCTCCGAGGTCACGGTGGACGGCAAGACCGGCGCGGTCTACCGCGGGCTCCGCGCCCCGTCGAAGGGCGGCGGGGCCGGCGCGGCGGACCGCGCGGCCGCAGCGTCCGCCGCGCACCACCACGCCCCGGTCACCGCGACCAAGATCTACGTGAACGTCGGGGTCCCGGAAAAGGCCGAGGAGTACGCCCGGCTACCGGTGTCGGGCGTGGGACTGCTCCGGATCGAGTTCATCTTCACCGCGCACGTCCGCGACCACCCGCTCGCCCTGATCAAGCGGGGAAAGCGGGACGAGCTCGTCCGTCGCCTGGCCGAGGGCGTGGGCAAGGTCTGCCAGGCGTTCCACCCACGGCCGGTGATCGTCCGGACGTCCGACTTCAAGACCAACGAGTACCGCGGCATGCCCGGCGGGGAACCGTTCGAGCCGGTCGAGGAGAACCCGATGATCGGCTGGCGGGGCTGCTCGCGGTACATCTCCCCGGTCTACCGGCCGGCCTTTGAGTGCGAGCTCGAGGCGATCCACCGGGTCCGCACGGAGATGGGCCTCAAGAACGCCATGGTGATGCTTCCGTTCGTCCGGAACACCTGGGAGCTCGAGGAGATCGCCGAGATGCTCCGCGCGGCGGGCCTGAAGCGCTCCCGCGACTTCAAGCTCTACCTGATGGCCGAGGTCCCTTCCATCGTCTTCCTCGCCCGCGAGTTCGCGAAGCATTGCGACGGATTCTCCATCGGGTCGAACGACCTCACGCAGCTCGTCCTGGGCGCGGACCGCGACTCGGAGACGCTCGGTCGGATGGGCTACTTCGACGAGCGCGACCCCGCGGTGCTCGAAGCGATCCACCAGCTGATCCAGGGCGCACACGCGGGAGGCCGGACCGTGGGCATCTGCGGCCAGGGGCCGAGCGTCTACCCGGAGTTCGCGGAGTTCCTCGTGCGCGAGGGGATCGATTCGATCTCCCTGAACGCGGACACCGTGCTCTCGACGATCGGCACGATCGCTTCGCTCGAGCAGCGGATGAAACTGGACGGCCTTCGCAACCGGCCCGGAACGGCCGACTAGCCCCGGCGGGGCGGTCTCCATCGGGGGGGCCCGGCGGGTCCCGGTGACGGGAACGCCAGTTCGGCATCGGCGGGAAGCTCGTACTCGACGAACGATCGAGTCGGTTCGAACCCGAGCTCGGTAAGCCGAGTCCCGGCGGTCGAGGCATCGGAGAGGATCGAGTAGCGGACCCCCGCCCCCACGGGATGGTGACGGAGCACGTGCTCGACCAGGGCGGACGCCGCTCCCCGGCCCCGCGCGGACGGACGCGTCGTGACGAGCTGGATCCCCGCCGCGGACCGGTACCGATACACGATGGCGGCGGAAACCGGCTCTCCCTCGAGCGTGGCTAGCAGCGGCACGAGCCGCTCGCGGGAGTTCGGGTGGTGCACTGCGATGTCCAGCGCGGAAAGCAGCTCGGGCCTCTCCTTCTCCCCAGTCCAGAACGCGGCTACCGAGCCGAACTCGGCCCGGGTCGGTTCCCTCACCTCGACCTTCGAATCGGCCGGGGCCGACGGAGCGCCGTGACCCAGGAGGAGCACGAGCGCGGACGACCTCGGCCGGAAGCCGAACGACCGCAGGCCCCGATCGATGTGCTCGGGGGCGGGCAGCAGAACGCGGAACGTGGGCCGGAGGGCCCGCTGGAAGTAGTGGTCCAGGGCGCGCTCGAAGAACGCAGCTTGCCGCTCCCGACCGACGTCGAAGACCTCGACGAAATTGAATCTCGGGACCGGGATCTTCTCGTGGATCACGAGCACCGCGCCAGCGATCTCGAGGACGAAACCCCCCAATGTGAGGACGAGCTGCCGCTCCGCCTCCAACGCTGCCTCGGTCTCGACGTCCTCCGGGTCGGGGGTCATGCTCGCCGGGCAAGCGGCACGGCGTATAGGAGACCCGCCCCCGGCGTCGCGGGGGAGGCGCGATGGACTACGGTTAAGAGCCGGTCCGACTCCCTTCCGCCGGCGAGGGAACGGCCGCTCGCCGGCGAACTCCGATGTCGGTCCAACCCCTCGACCCTCCGGCGGTAGTTACCGTCCTGGGCGGGGGCAACATGGGCAGCGGCATCGCCCAGGCCTGCGCCCAGGCCGGGTTCACGGTCCGGGTGCGGGACGTCGACCAGGCCGCGATCGACCGCGGCCGCGGCCTGATCGAGAAGATGCTCGCCGGCGCGGTCGAGCGGAAGAAGCTCACGTCGGCGGCCCGGGACGCCGTGCTCGGCCGCGTCGCATTCACCACCGACCTCGCGGAGGCGGTCCGCGGCGCCGCTCTCGTCGTCGAGGCCGTCTTCGAGGAGGAACGGGTCAAACACACCCTGTTCGAGGCCCTGGCCCCCCTCGTCGGGCCCGAGACGATCGTAGCGACGAACACCTCGTCCCTCTCCGTCACGCAGCTGGCACGGGGGTTCCCCGGGCCCGGGCGGTTCGCCGGCCTGCACTTCTTCTACCCCGCGGCGATCAACAAGCTGGTCGAGGTCAGCGGGGGCGAGGCGACCGACGCCGCGACCCTGACCCGGCTCGTCCAGTTCTCGCGGCAGCTCGGCAAGGTCCCGATCGAGGCGGCGGACCGCGCCGGGTTCTGCGTGAACCGCTTCTTCGTGCCGTACCTGAACGAGGCCGCTCGGATCGCCGAGGAGAACGTCGCGTCGCTCGCCACCATCGAGGAGGTCGGCCGCGAGCTGTACGGAGCGACCCTCGGCCCGTTCGAGCTGATGAACGTTACCGGGATACCGATCGCGTTCCACTCCGAGACATCGCTGGCCGCGTCGTTCCATGGTGCGTACGCCCCGGCCCGGCTCCTCGAGGAGCAGTTCCGGGGCGGCCGCCCTTGGTCATGGCGGGAAACGACCGTCGAACCCGAGAAGAAGGCGGCCGTGCGGGACCGCTTTCTGGGCCAGACGATCGGCATCGCGACGCGCCTGGTGGAGGAGGGCGTCGCTACCCCCGAGGCGGTGGACCGGGGCGCGATGGTCGGCCTGCGGCGTAAGCACGGACCGTTCGCCCAGCTCTCGGCCGTGGGATTGGCGGAGGGGCTCCGCCTGGCCGAAGCCTACGCGGCGCGCTGGCCCGCCGGCCAGTTCCCCGTCTCGAACGAGCTCAAGGAGCGCGCGGGGCGGAACGAGGGTCGTTGGCCTTTGAAGTGCGTCCAAGTGGAACGCCGGGGCCGCGTCGCATGGGTTCTGCTCGACCGGCCCGAGGTCCTGAACGCGCTCAGCACGGACGTTCTCGAACAGCTCGAGGCGACGTTCCGCACTCTCGAGAAGGATCCGGACCTGAGGGCCGTGGTGCTCGCGGGTTCGAGCCCGGTGTTCGCCGCGGGCGCCGACATCGCGGAAATGGAGAAGAAGACCCCGACCGAAGGGGTCGAGTTCGGGTTCCTCGGGCAGCGCGCCGCGCTCCAGATCGAGCGGTTCCCCGCTCCCGTCATCGCCCTGGTCGAAGGGTACGCGCTCGGGGGTGGCCTCGAGATCGCCCTCGCTGCGGATTTCATCGTCGCGGCGGAAGGCTCTCAGCTGGGCCTCCCCGAGGTGACGGTCGGCATCCATCCGGGGATGGGCGGGGCGACGCGGCTGACACGTCTCATCGGTCGGGCGAGGGCGAAGCTTCTCGTCTACACGGGATCGCCCGTCTCCGCCGCAGAGGCCCTGCGCTTAGGGTTCGTCGCGAAGGTGGTCCCCGCAGCCATGGCGCGGGACGAAACGCAATCGCTCGCCGAGTCGATCGCGGGCCGCGCCCCCCTCGCCGTGCGGTGGGCCAAGCAGGTGATCGACCGCGGCATCGACGCTCCGCTCGAGGTCGCCCTTCGCCTCGAGGCCGATTCCGCGGGCCGGACGTTTTCCACGAACGACCGGACCGAGGGGATGCGGGCGTTCCTGGAACGCAGGAAGCCCGAGTTCAAGGGTCGGTAGCGTCCCGTCAGGCGCTCGACTGGACGAGCGCGCGGTAGGCGTCCGGGGTCAGCAGGTCCGCGGCGTCGACCGGACCGGAGAGCTCGATGCGGTAGAGCCAGCCCTTCCCGTAGGGGTCGCGGTTGACGAGCTCGGGGTGGGTGGCCAGTTCGCTGTTCGCTGCGCTCACGCGTCCCGCTCCGGGGGCGTAGACGTCCGCGACCGTCTTCACCGACTCGAGGACGAGGACGCTCTGGTCCTTGGCCACGACCTTCCCGACGGTCGGGAGGTTGACAAACACGATGTCGGTGAGCTGGGACTGGGCGTGGTCGGTGATACCGACCGTCGCGACAGTGCCCTCGACGCGGACCCATTCGTGGGTCTTCCGGTAGCGAAGCTCCGTGGGGATTTTTCCCGGCTCCATCAGGTACCTCCCTCCCACGAGTCTGCGTACTTTAGCTGTTCGTGGGTGGGATCGTCAATCGCGGCTCCCATCGGAGCGAGGGCCGCTCGCGCCACCTCCCGGTCCAGTTCGCGAGGGACGGCGTGCACCTTCGCGGGCATGGAGGCGCCGTGCTTCACCAGGTGCTCCGCCGAGAGCGCCTGGAGCGCGAAGGAAAGGTCCATGATCTCCACGGGGTGGCCCTGGCCGGCGGCGAGGTTCACGAGACGGCCCTCGGCCAGGAGGTAGACCCGACGACCGTCCGCGAGTCGGTACTCCTCGACGTTCGGTCGGGCGGTCCGGTGGCTCACCGCGATGCCCTCGAGGTCCTTCCGAGAGACCTCGACGTCGAAATGGCCCGAGTTCGCGAGGAGGCAGCCGTCCTTGAGGACCTTCAGGTGCTCGGCCCGGACCACGCCGGTGCTGCCGGTCACGGTCACGATGACGTCCGCCTCGCGCGCGGCGTCCAGCATCCGGCGGACGCGGAACCCGTCGAGGCGTGCCTCGAGCGCGCGCACGGGGTCGATCTCGGTGACGATCACGTCGCCGCCCAGACCGCGGAACCGGGCCGCGACCCCCTTGCCGCACCAGCCGTAGCCCGCGACCACGCAGACCTTGCCCGCGACCAGAAGGTTCGTGGCCGACAGGAACCCGTCGATCGTCGACTGCCCGGTGCCGTAGCGGTTGTCGAACAGGTGTTTCATGTCCGCGTCGTTGACGTCGATCGCGGGGAAGAGGAGCTTTCCGGAGCGCTCGAGGGCCCGCAGCCGGGTGACGCCCGTCGTGGTCTCCTCGGTCGAGCCTCGGATGCGTCCGCGGCCGCCCGGCCGCGTGTGGGCGAGCACCACGAGGTCGGCCCCGTCGTCGACGATCACGTGGGGGTCTGCGTCGAGGAGCGTGGTCAGTCCGTTCCGGTACTCCGCGAGCGACTCTCCGCGCACGGCGTGGGTCTCCACGCCCTCCTCCCGGACCGCGGCGACCGCGTCGTCGTCGGTGGTGAGCGGGTTGCCCGCGGCCAGACGGACGTCGGCGCCTCCGGCGCGCAGCGCCAACGCCAGCGCGCAGGTCTTGGCCTCCACGTGGAGGACCGCGGAGATCGTCAGGCCGGCGAACGGACGTTCGGTCGCGAACCGGGCCCGTATCCCCTCTAGAATTGGCATGTGGGTACGGGCCCACTCGACCTTCAACCGCCCGCGCGCGAGATCGCCTGCCATAGGTGCGGGACCGTCGAGCGGCCGGGCACGATAAGGTCTACCCGAGGGGGCCGCCGCGGTGGGTTCGGACGGAGCCGGGGCCCGGTCGGTTCCTGCTCCGGAAGAGAACGGGATGGGGGCGGGCCGCGGGCGTTTCCGCCCCGCGGCCCGTGGGGTTCTGCGCTCCCGGCCCTACTGGGTCACCGAGCCGCAGAACGGACAGACCAGGTACTCGGGCGGGATCTCCTTTCCGCAGGTGGGGCAGGGCTTCAAGCCGCCGGCGGGGGCGGGCGCGGCGGGCGTGGTCGGGGCGCTCGTGCCCTTGGCGGCGGGCGGTGGAGTCGGCGGGCGCGATGGCGCGGCGCCACCCGAGGGCGGCGCGGCACGGTTCCGGATGGCGGGGCGCGGCGCAGGCTCGGCCGATGCGGGACCCGCCGGCGGGGCCGTCATGCCGGCCCGGGCCGTCCCCTGACCTTGCTGGAGCTTCCACTGGCTGAACGGGGTGTACGTGGCCTGGCGCTTCCACCAGTCCCAGAACGCTCCCTCGGTGTAGTTCTCGCCGAGCTCTTTCTTGCCGTCGGCACGGTAGCGGTTGATGAAGTCCTCGTAGCCCGCGCGCTCCGGGTCGTCCGTCCCCTCACCGGGCTTCCCCAGCAGCTGGGCCGAACACTCGGGGCAGGATTTCGAGTTGGCGGGGATCGTGGAGGCGCAGCGGCTACACCGGACGAGGTCGGATTCGAACTCGGCGCCGCACTTGGGGCAGGCTGCGGCGTTCTCGGGGATCAGGGCACCGCATTCGCCGCATTCCACCAGCTTGCCCGCGGCCGTCCGGCGCGCGAGGCGCATGAACAGGAACCCTCCGACGAGGATCGCGGCGATGATGGCGAGCCAGATCCAGAGCGGGACGCCGAGGTACTTGTGCGTGAAGAAGCTGGTCGCGGACGGCGGGGGAGGGGACGGCAGAGCGAACGTGCCCGTGGCGTTAGCCATGGTCGTCTTGCCGTTGTAGGTGGCCGTGACGGTGAGGGTATACGCCGTGCCCGGCGTGAGGGCCGACGCGGTCCAGTAGAGGGCGCCGGTGCCGTGCGGGATCTCAGCCTCCGCGAGGACGATGGAGTTCGCGCCGTTCGTGGCCGTCAGGATGACGGTGGCCGTGTAGGTGCCGTTGAACTCCACGTGGATGGGGGTCGTGTAGGGGTGGTCCGCGATGAGCGTCGACGACCCCGGTGCGGTGAACGTGACCTTGATCTGGCTCGGGGCGATCTTGACCCCGACGACGTCCGTGAGCGACCCGCCGCCCTGTTGCGGCAGCAGGTCGTTCCAGATGACCAGGACCGAGAAGTTGTTCAGGAACGTCGCGCCCTGGCGACCGGTGACGTTGTCGGTGATCAGCCAGGAAACGTTGAAGGTGTACTTCTGGCCCAGCGCGGTAAGGTCGACCGTGTGGTTCACCGTGTCGAGCGCCGTGTCGGAGCTGGCGTTGTAGAACAGCGCGGCGCTCACCGAGAGGATGGGCGCCGCCCCGGTGTCGTTGAGGGTGATGTTGGCGTTGAACAGCTGACCGATCCGGACCGTCGTGTTGGCCGTCCCGTTCGCCGAGGTCACCTCAGCGAAGACGTGCAGCCCCGCGAAGTACGAAGGGAAGTTGAGGCTCGGGCCGAAATCGGCCGTGGCGTACCCGGGGGTGCCGAGAGCGACACCCGCCGGATAGGCGCTCACGGACCAGTTGAACGCGGAGCTGTTGTTGATCGTGGTCGGGACCGTCACGACGACATGGTAGTCCCCAAGGTAGAACCCGTCGGCGGGGGCAGAGCCCGTTACCTCGTTCGACGCGAGCAGGAGCGACACGTCCCCGCCGCGCCCGGACGTTCCGTAGGTCGCGATGTGGTGGAGGCCGTCCCAGTACGCGAGGTAGTCCGCGATCGCCGTGTTGTTGGTCTGGATGTCGTTCAGCGCGGCCGTGGTCGCGTTGTTGGTCTGATTGGAAGGATAGGCGTAGGTCGTCGTCACCTTGCCGCCCGACAGCGGCAGGATCCCGCCGGCGCCGGTCAGGTTGAACTCGGCCCAGCGGTAGAGGTAGGCGTGGCTGGTGTTGTCCGCCACGATCGCGCCCGAGGAGGTGTAGACGCCCGGCAGCGGGCTGGGAACGGCCAGGTTCGCGAGGTACGCCGTCGCTCCGCTCGTGAGAGCGACCTTGTTCGAGTACCAGGGGTACGGCGAGAGGATTGAGAGGGGTGACGAGGGCGTCTCGCCGAACGTCAGGCCCAGGGACGTGTCGACCGTGCTCACCTTGCTGTGAGAACCGGTGACGTTGAGGTTGTAGGAGAGCGGTGGGTTCAGGTCGAAGAGGACGGTCGAGTTTACGACCGACGGCCCCGTGGCCGTCGCGAACGCCACGGCGATCTTGAGAGGTCCGCCTCCGAAGACGCCCGTGAGGTTGAGATACTCGAGCAGTCCCAGGAGGTTGATCTCGTTCGTGAGGCCCGCGGAGAAGCTGAGTGTGGCGGTGGCGGCGAGCTCGTTCGCCTTGAACGTGATCAGGCCGAGGGGGAACGTCAACCCGTCGTAGTATGCCGTCGCGGTCGACGTGGAAGCGCTCGGGTTCGAGTTGTTGTAGTAGACCACGACCTCACCGCCGGTGATTCCCGACGGATAGAGCCAGTCCTGGGTGAGGTTCTGTGTGTCGTTCGGGGTCGAGAGGTTCGTGACGTTCACGGGGGCGGAATCGAGGATGGAGATGTGCGAAGCGAAGAGCGGGTAGGGCCTCGGGGTCCCGTTCTGGGTGAGGTTGTCGGCGTAGACACCCGTGACGTTGCTGCCGAACAGGCTGAGGCTGGCCCCGCCCGAGACCGTGAGGTCAGGGGCGAAGGCCGTGTCCCCCTGGATCGCGACGCGTTCGTGGAGGCCGGTAATCGCCGGGTTTCCCTCGATCTTGGAACCGTTCAGCGTCAGGGACGCGGTGTGGCCGGTCACGGAGACCCAGCCGGGGAACTCGAGGGTCGAGTTCCAGAGGCTCATCGCGCCCGAGATGGTGATCGGGAGCTTCGGGTAGGCGTCGATCAGGAGGAGGTCGGTCGTGATGGTGGAGTTGTAGACGTTGACCGTTCCCTGGTCGAGGAAGTGGTAGATGTGGGAGAGACGGGCCGCGGCGGTTCCCGTCGGGGCGACGAACTGGACGAACGTGAGGGTGGTGCGGTTGATGTCCAGCGTCCCACCGGCCAGGACCGTGATGTTCCCGCCTTGGTAGTACGTACTGTTGCCGAAGGAAGGCTGGATGACGTAGGTCTCGCCCGAAGTGACGACCAGGTCTCCGTGGGTGACCACGGCCGGCGTCTGGGGAGCTGGAGTCATCGTCGCGCCCACGGCGGTCGCCGAATGCGGAGCGCTAGGGCTAGAGCTGGTGAGCGAGAACGCTAGGAGTGTGCTCGCCAGGAGGAGCGCGACCAAGGCGATGGCCACGACGGTTCCTCGGGATGTTCGGCGATAGAAAGGCACCAAGCCTCCAAGCGCGGGAGGGTACTCCCGTGAGCCACTCACGTAGCAGAAGAGTCTGGTATCCCCTATTTAAGAGATTCTTCGCTCACAGCCCAGCGAGCCCGCTCCGGCCGGCGGCCGGAGGGCGGATTCGATGGGCAACGGAAGGTCGTGCCGGGCCCTCCCGATAGCACGAAACCAGCGCAACGGGTGCCTCTGTCCGACCCGGGACAGGTCCCGACGTGTTTCAATCGGGCGGACCGGTCACGACGATCTTGCCGAACAGGTCGCCGTGGTCGAACCGTCGGAACGCCTCGTCCGCCCGGTCGAACGGAAGCTCGGCGTCGATCACAGGCCGCAGGCTTCCCGAGGCAAGCTGCGCCAGGACCTCGCGGAACTCCCGGGAGGTCGACATCGTGCTACCGCGGATCGAAGCCTGCCGCCAGAACAGCGTGCGGACGTCGATCTCCACTAGGGGTCCGGCGGTCGCACCGATCACGACGATCCGCCCCCCCCGGCCGATCGCGCGCAGCGAACGCGGCAACGTAGGCGCGCCGACCGAGTCGAGGATGACGTCCATGCCCTTCTTCTCGCTCTGCTGCCAGAGGACCCGGTCCAGCGGGTGTTCGTCGTCGAACACGACGAAGGCATCGGCGCCGAGCCCAAGCACCCGCTCCCTCTTCTCGGGGGAACGGGACGCGACCACCACGTTCGCCCCGAGCAGCTTCGCGACCTGGACCGCGGCGGTGGAAACGCCCCCCCCGGCCCCTACGATCGCCACCCGGTCGCCCGGGCCGACCTCGCCCACCGTCTTGAGCGCGCGCCAGGAGGTCTGGAAGACGAGCGGAGCGGCGGCTCCGTCAGCGAACGAAAACCGCTCCGGCAGCGGGTGGACGTTACGACGCGGAACGACGCACAAGCGCGCGGCCGTCCCCTGGATGTGTTCCCCGACGATGCGGTAGTTCCGGCAGTACGCCTCCTCCCCTTTCTTGCAGGCGTCGCAGGTGCCGTCCCACATCCCCGGATTGAGGAGGACCTTGTCACCGACCGCCAGGGAGTCGTCCGGTTCCCCGAGTCGATCCACGACCCCGGCCCCGTCCGAGCCGAGCGCGTGCGGGCGTTCAACCTCTACACCGGGTATACCCTCCAGGGTGAACCGGTCCAGCCGGTTGAACGCCGCGGCCCGGATCCGCACCCGGACCTCGCCGGGTCCGGGGATTGGCTCCGGCAGTTCCACGAACCGGAGGCGGTCGAGCCCACCGTGTTCCGCGAACCCGAACCCGCGCACGGCGCCCTCACCTGGGGCGAGTTCGGTGCCAGCGGGTCCCCCCGGCACCGTCCTCGAGCTCTAACCCTGCGGCCCGAAGTTCGTCCCGGATCCGGTCGGATTCGGCGAAGTCGCCACGGGCCCGGGCCCGGGCGCGGACCGCGAGAGCGACCGCGACGACCTCTCCCCAAGCCCCCTCGGACCGAGGCTCTCTGTCCTCGAACAGACCCAGGACCTCGGCGGCCCAGTCGTACGGGGCGCGGAGCCGCTCGAGACCCGACGCGGAAATACCCTCGAACGTCGATGAGACCTCTCCCAGCCGCTTCGCCCAGCCGAACAGCAGAGCGATCGCCTCGCGCGTGTTGAAGTCGTCCGCGAGGGACGTGTCGAGCCGGTCGACGAGCGCGGACGCTTCATCCGCGAGGGTCCCGGCGGGCTCGGCCCCGGGCTTCTCGTCGCCGTCCCGTTCCAGGATCTCGGAAATCCGGTCGAACGGTTGCCGGAGCCGCGCGTACGCCTCACGAGCCTCGTCGAGAGTGCGGTCCGGGTCGAAGTCGAGCGGGCTGCGGTAGTTCGCATTGAGATAGAAGAAACGGAGCGGCCCGGGCCCGAACTTCTCGAGCGTGGCGTCGAGCGCGGCGACGTTCCCGAGAGACTTCGACATCTTCTCGCCCGAGAGGAGGAGCATCCCGGAGTGCATCCAGTAGTTGGCGAGAGGAGCCTCGCCGGTCGCCGCCTCCGACTGGGCGATCTCGGCCTCGTGGTGCGGGAAGATCAGGTCGTTGCCCCCTCCGTGGAGGTCGTAGCGCGACCCGAGGAGCCGGCCGGTCATCGCCGTGTCCTCGATGTGCCAGCCGGGTCGTCCCGGCCCCCACGGGCTGTCCCACGAAGGCTCGCCCGGGGTCGCGGCCTTCCAGAGAACGAAGTCCTCCGGCGCCCGCTTCCGCTCGTCGGGCTCGAGGCGCGCCCCGGGCCGAAGATCGCCGGTCTGCTGGTGGGATAGCTTTCCGTATCCCGGGAACTTCGCGACCTCGAAATAGACCGAGCCGTCCGTGGCCCGGTAGGCGAACCCCCGGTCGACCAGGGTGCGGACCTGGGCCACGATCTCGGGAGTGTAGTCGGTCGCGAACGGGTAGTAGTTCACGGAGCGCACACCCAGGCGCTCCATCGCGAGTCGGTAGGACAGGAAGTGCCGGTCCGCGAGCGCGAGCGGGTCGATCCCTTCCTCGGCGGCGTGCGCGATCAGCTTGTCGTCGAGGTTCGTCACGTTCTGGACGTAGAAGACCCGGTACCCCCAGCGGCGGAGCGCCCGAGCGACCACGTCGAAGACGACGAACGTCCGCCCGTGCCCTACGTGGGCCGGAGAGTAGGGCGTGAGGCCGCAAACGTAGAGCCCCACTCGGGGCGGCACGATGGGCGCGAACAGCCGCGCCTCGCGGGTCAGCGAATCGTAGACCGTGACCCGTCGCACCCCTACATCCCCCCGAGCGCGGAACGGACGTCGTCCGCGAGGTCGGCCGGGTCCTCGATCCCGCACGAGAGCCGGAGCAGGCCATCGGTCACGCCGTGGGCCTCCCGCTCGGCGCGCGGGACGCTGGCGTGCGTCATGGTCGCCGGGTGGTCGACGAGCGACTCGACCCCGCCCAGGCTCTCGGCCAGCGTGAACACCTTCAGGCGCTTCAGGAAGCGGCGGGCGTTCGGGAGGCCGCCGGGAAGCTCCACGCTGACGATCCCGCCGTAGCAGTCCATCTGACGACGCGCGAGCGCGTGCTGCGGGTGGGACGAGAGCCCCGGGTAGAGGACCCGCTTTACCTTGCGGCTGTGGGACAGGACCTCGGCGACGGCGCGGGCCCCCGCCTCGTGGGCGCGCATCCGGATGCCCAAGGTATGGATCCCGCGAAGCACGAGGAAGCTGTCGAACGGGCTCGGGACCGCGCCGACCGCGTTCTGGAGCCAGGCGTAGCGGGTGGCCGCCCGCTTCTCCTTGAGGATCAGGGCACCGCCGATGATATCGGAGTGGCCGCCCAGGTACTTCGTGGTCGAGTGGAGGACGATGTCGGCTCCCCGCTCGATCGGCCGCTGGCCGACGGGCGTCGCGAACGTGTTGTCGACGGCGACGACGGCGCCGGCCGCGTGGCCGAGCCGGCTCACCGCGCCGAGGTCGACGAGCTTGAGGAGCGGGTTGGTCGGCGACTCGACGTAGACGAGGTCGGCCGGCTCCTTCAGCGCCTCGGCGATCTTCGACGTGTCCCGCATGTCGATGTACTCGACCCGGACGCCGAACTGGCGCCGGTGGTGCTCGAACAGCCGCCAGGTCCCTCCGTAGAGGTCGTCGATGGAAACGATCCGGCTTCCCGTCGGGAACGCCTCGAGCAGGGTCACGAGGGCGCCCAAGCCGGAGGAGAACGCGAGACCCGCGCGGCCGGACTCGATCGACGCGAGCGCCGCCTCGAGGACGGAGCGCGTCGGGTTCGCGGTACGGCTGTACACGAACCCCTTGTTCTGGTTCGGTGCAGACTGCCGGAACGTGCTAGAGAGATAGATCGGCGCGTTGACGGCTCCTGTCAGGGCGTCCGCCGGCTGACCGGCATGGATCAATCGTGTGTCAAACCGCATTGTGGTCTCCTTCGGAAAGGAATCCGACCAGGTCGTGGCGCGTCAGGACCCCTATCGGGGCATGGGTCGTCGGGTCTCGAACCAGGACCGCCCTCTCCTCCCGCAGGCGGCGAAGGAGGTCGGCGACGGTCGCGTCGGCCGTCACCTCGGGGAACGGCGAGAGGAGCACCGCGTTGACCGTGCGATCGAGTACCGTTCCGTCGTCCAGGCTTCGCCGGAGGGCCTCCTCCTCCTGGACGCTCCCGACGTTCTCTGAGCCCGCGAGGACCGGCATCTGGGAGATCCCGTTCTGGCGAAGCCGGGCGAGCGCGTCCCGGACGATAAGGGTCGGTTCGGCCGAGACGAGGGCGGGGGTGCCCAGCTTGCCTGCGAGCAGGTCGCGGGCCGTCGCCCCCGAGCCCAGGAACCCTTTCTCGCGCATCCAGTCGTCCGAGTAGAACTTCGAAAGGTACCGGTCGCCAGAGTCAGGGAGGATGACGACCACGGTCGAGCCGTCTGGGAGCGGGTGGGACCGCAGCCACTTGAGAGCCCCGGCAACCGCAGAGCCGGCCGAGCCGCCGACGAACAGCCCCTCCTCGCGAGCGAGCCGGCGCGCCATCACGAACGATTCCCTGTCGTCGACGGTCACGACCTCGTCCAGGTACTGGAAGTGGATGGTCTTCGGCACCTTGTCCTCCCCGATGCCCTCCACGAGGTAGGGGACCGCGGTGGCGGGCTCCTGGGTCCGGAAGAACGGCTCGAGCACGGACCCGATCGGGTCGACGGCGACGACCCTCACGTCGGGGCGGTGCTCCTTGAGGTACCGGCCGATCCCGCTCATCGTCCCGCCCGTCCCAATCGTACCGACCACCGCGCGCAGCTCCTTGCCGACGCCGTGGTCGATCTCGGGCCCGGTCGATTCGTAATGGGCGTCCGGGTTCCCTGCGTTCTCGTACTGGTTCGGGTAGTAGGCGCCGGGCGTCTCCTGGGCGACGCGCCGCGCGACCGAGTAGTGGCTCATCGGGTGGTCGGGCGGGACGCCGCTCGGCGTCACGATCACCCGAGCGCCGTACGCCCGCAGGAGGCGGATCTTCTCCGTGCTCATCTTGTCGGGGATCACGAAGATCGTCCGATAGCCCCGGACCGCCCCGACCAGGGCGAGACCGACGCCCGTGTTCCCGCTGGTCGCCTCGACGATCGTTCCGCCGGGACGCAACCGTCCGTCCCGTTCCGCTTCCGCGATCATCCGGGCCCCGATCCGGTCCTTGACGGAGCCGCCCGGGTTGAGGAACTCGAGCTTGGCCAGGATCTTGTAGGGGACTCCTTCGGTCACCCTGCGGAGAGGCACGACCGGGGTGTTCCCCACGAGGTCGAGGATGCTCTCGACGGCCCGCGGCCCGGCGGTCATCGGCGGTGCGAACCGGACCGCCGAGTTAAGGCTTCTCCGAAGGGAGCGGCTCGCTACGGGCCGCGTCAGGCACGGGAACTCCGAACCGTAAGCACCAGTTCGTTCCTCTCCCACGCATGTCTTAAGCAGACGGCCCGGCTCGTTCGCTCCGAGGGAACGTGCTCGGCTCGCTCGAGACAGAGGTGCTTGCCGCGGTACGGGAGCTGAAGGAGGCTCCCGCGCGTGACGTGCGGAAGGCGCTCGAGCGTCGCGGCATCCGGGTCGCGTACACCACCGTCGCCACGATCCTGACCCGCCTGTTCGCGAAGGGTCTCGTGAAGCGTCGCCGGGAGACCTGCCGTGGCGGCGAGCGCTATGTCTATAGGGCTGGCAACGTGGAGCAGAAATACCTCGTCAACCTGCTCCGGGGCGTCGTCGCGATGTTCGGGCCTGCGGGAGTCGTGCACCTGAACGAGGAGATCGCGAAACTGAACCCGTCGGAGGAGCGGGAGCTTCGACGGCGGCTCGGTCTCGACTGACCGCGCCCTCCCTCTGAAATGAACGTTCCGGCCGATTCTTGGCTGGTCATCCCTCTCATCGCAGGGGCCGCCGCTGGCGTCGCGCTGGCGCTGACGTTCCGACGCCCGCGCTCCGCCACGGTGTTCCGCCTGTCGGCGCTCCTCCTGGGGGCGTGGTCGCTCCTCGCCACCACCGCGTTCGTCTGGGTCCTTGTGCGCGGGGGCGTTCGTGCGGCCGAGACCCTGGCCCGGTCCCCGGCCGCGCTGGTCGCACCCGGTACCCTCGGGATCTGGGCCCTCGGGGCGGTCGGGGCGTTCCTCGTCTTCTTCGCGGCGTTCGTTCTCTGCCAGGCCGTCGGGCGCAGCTTTCTCCACCTGCTCCAACCCCGACCCCTCCCTTGGCCCCAGCGGCTTCCGGTGCCCTCGACCCCGACCCGCCTGATGTCGTTCTCCTCGTCAAAACCGGACGCGTTCACGTTCACCCTCCTCCGCCCTTCGCTGCGCTCGGGCTGGCGCCGCGAGGAAGTGATCCTCGTCTCGGACGGCCTCGTCGCCCAGCTATCCACGGACGAGTGGGAGGCCGTGGTCGCCCACGAGCTGGGCCACGTCCGCGAACTGGACGGCCGGTACCTCACGTTCTTCCGTACGTTCGCCCGGATGATGCGCTGGGACCCGATCCTCGCCCTCCTGGCCGACTCCCTCACGCGCCGGGAGGAGTTCCGCGCGGATGCCGACGCCGTCGCCCTCACCGGCCGGCCTCGTGCCCTCGCCCGTGCGATCTACAAGGCGAGCCGCACCCTTCCGGCTTCGCCTCGCTCTCTGGCCGGGCTCCTTGGCCCCGGTGGGATGCGGGGGCGAAGGCAGGCGGCCGAGAGGATCCGCCGGCTGGTCGAGCTCGCGGAAAGCGGCGGTTTCGATGAGGAACCCGTCGGGTAGACCGGGGCGGGTATCCGTCCGCTGTCTAGGGCTCGCGATCGGACTCGCGCTCCTCCTTCCCGTCCTCGCCACCGGACCGGCCGGGGCCTCGGGCTACCCACCGCTCGGGGTATCCCTCGACTCGTCGTTCCTGACGAACCTCTCACTGCCCTCCGTAGCGCCCGGAGGTTCTACGTCCCTCACGTTCCGCATGGCCGACCCGGTCGCCGTGGGTGCCACCCTCTCGGCCGTGGTCGTCTCGTTCGAGGTCTACGCGTTCAACGGGTTCCCCGGGAACGCGACGGCGTTCGTCCCGGTGGCGAACGCGCCGGTCCTCGCGAACACGACCGCGTCGGGGAAGTTCGTGACGGTCGCCTTCGCCGCGATCGCTCCGGGGGCGTCGGACGCGGGCTCGGTCAGCGTCGTCACTTCTAGCGACACTCCCGCAGGGACGTTCGCGATCCGGATCGCGGTCAACTTCACCCTGAACGCTTCCGCCTACCGGCTCGCGTCGCGCGGCTGGTTCACCGCGGACCAGTGGGCGAACGGGACCGAGGCGGCGAACGGCACCGCGAAGCTGAACCTGACTGCCCTCGGGAACATCTCCGGGGTCGTCCCCGAAACGGCGCTCCTGGTGTCGCCCGGAGGCTGGGACATCGCGCTCGCCGCGCTCCTCATCGGCGGGCTGGCGCTCGTCGGGGCGGGGGCGTACGTCTACTTCCGGCGGTCGCCGGGTTCCAAGTCCGGGGCGGGATAGGCGCTGGCCGAGGAGAGCCAGGCGCCCAGCGCCTTCGGGAACAGCCGCACGAGCGACGGGGCCTCGGAGAGGAGCGCGCGCACGACGTGCGTCGGGAAGTCGATGTCGCCGAACGCCACGATCGTGCCGGCGAGGCTTCCGTCCTTGAGCGCGTCCACGAGCGCATCCAGCTCCCGGTCGGAGAGGCGGGTGAACACCCGCCGTACGTACAGGGCCCGGCGGAACTCCTCGCCCAGCTCGGCGTCCCAGGCGCGGGGGTACCGTGCCAGGCTCGCGGCCGAGAGATCGTCGGTCCGTAGGGCGTCGGCCGCGACCTCGGCCGCGAGCTGCCCGCCCCGCATCCCGGTGTAGATGCCGCCCCCGCTCAGCGGCTTGACCTGGGCCGCGGCATCGCCCACGAGGACCACCCGGTCCGCGTAGGTCCGGGGCACGGTCCCGATCGGGATTCCTGAGACGAGGTACGCCGTCGGGTTCGCGAGCGGTCGCCCGAACCTCCGCTCGAGGTGCACGAGGAGGCGCCGGAAGTACTCGCGGGCCGAGGTGCCGTCCGCGTCCGCCGCGAGACCCACACGAGCCCCTCCGGCGCCGTCCGGTATCCACCAGCCGAACAGGCCCGGGGCGAACGTACGACCGAGGTAGACCTCGACGGTGTCGGGGTCGCCCGGACTCTCGGGGAACTCCGCCTCGAACGCCGGAAGGATCTCGACCGGACGCCGGAGCCGGAACGCACGGGCCACCGCGCTCGCGACGCCGTCGGCGCCGACCACGAGCCGGGCGGCGACCGAGTACGTCCGGGCGTCGGGGCCGGTAAGCTTCGCCATCGCCCGACCGTTCGTCGGCGCCAGGAGCCGGTCGAACCGCGTGCCCGTTCGCACCTCGGCGCCCGCCGCCGCGGCTCGGTCGGCCAGGTGTGCGTCCAGCGCGCCGCGGTCGATCACGTAGCCGCGCGGCTCGGCGGCCCTGAACGAGATCGAGCGGAGGCACGGCCCGAAGACCGAGGCGCCTCGGACCGCTCGACGGACGATGTCAGGAGAGCCCGCAAGGCGGAGCGCCCTCTCGGAGATCAGTCCGGCGCACTGGACCGGTCGCCCGACGCGCCCGTGCTCCTCCGCGAGGAGGACCGAGTAGCCGGCCCCCGCGAGGAGGCGGGCCGCGGTCGATCCGGCCGGACCCGCACCGACGACGAGAACGTCGACCTTCTCCGCATCGCGGCCGGTCCCGGGGACGCTCACGGCCCGTCGACCTCGGGGCGTGACTCCCGCCAAGGGGTGTCAACGAGATCGGTCCGTTGCCGGGGCTGCACCGCCGACCGCTCGACGGAGACGGAACGGCCCGACGAGAGAGCGAGCGTACCGGTCCAGGCGATCATCGCGCCGTTGTCGACGCAGAGCGAACGGGGAGGTGCGAACATCTCGGCCCCGCGACCTTCGGCCATGGTGCGCACCATCGTGCGCAGCCGCTCGTTGCACGCGACCCCGCCACCGAGGGCGACCGACGACTTGCGGCGGTGGGCGAGCGCCCGTTCCGTGATCTCGGTGAGCATTGAGTACGCCGTCGCCTCCACCGAGTAGGCCAGGTCCGGCAGCGCGGCTCCCTTGTCCCGCAGCGCGAGGGTGGCGGTCAGCATCCCCGAGAACGCGACGTCCATGCCGTGCACGGAGTAGGGAAGGGTCAGCAGCTCCGAGCCTCGGAGCGCTTCCGCCTCGAGCGCGGGCCCCCCCGGGAACGTGCCGCCGAGACCGATCCAGAGCTTGTCGAGAAAGTTGCCGATGCCGATGTCGAGCGTCTCGCCGAGGACACGGTACCTACCCCGGCCGTAGGCGATCACCTGGGTGTTCCCCCCGCTCGCGTAGAGGAGCAGCGGGTCGTCGAGCCCGCTCAACGCGCGCGCGATCTCGACGTGGGCCACGCAGTGGTTCACGGGGACGAGAGGCCGGTGCCACGCGAGAGAGAGCATCCGAGCGACCGTAGCGCCGGCGCGCAGGCAGGGGCCCAGCCCGGGCCCCTGCGCGAAGGCGATCGCGTCGAGCTCTTGGGGCCGGACCCCGGCCGCCTCGAGCGCCTTCGCGACGAGGCCCGGCAGTACGTCCACGTGATGGTTCGCCGCCTCCCTGGGATGGATGCCCCCCGACGGGGGCCGGTACATGTCCGAGGCCATGCCCAGCACCTTCGCCTCTTCGTCCACGATCCCGACCGACGCGGTGTGCGCGGTCGATTCGACGCCGAGGACGACCATCGGCCGGACGAGCCGGGAGGCGGTTATAACGGGGGGCGCGCCGCGGCTCAGTCTTCCGTCGATTCGATGCGGAACGAGACCCGAGAGCCTCTCAACGCCTCTTGGATCCGGTCGGCCAGCTCGAGCGTCTCGCGCACGGTCGCGCTGCGACCCCAGTCGTACACGAAGTCGTAGCCCTCCGTCTCGGGCCGGAACCCCAGGTTCTCGAGGATCTCGGCGACCTTCGAGTAGACCGAGCCCTCGCTGTCGAGCTGCAGCAGCAGGAACGTCTCGGTCATTGTGGACCTCAGGCGAGGGGCTCCGACCCTAGCATCGGCCCGTCCACCCTTAAAGACTGGGGAGGGCGGCGGCGGGCGAAGGGTTTCGTCAGTCCGGTTCGTCCCGCGGAGGGGAGAGCGGCTCTCCGAAGGTCGGGTCCTCCTCCGGCGGTTCGGGCAGCGCGCGGTGGGTCGTGACGTGAACCGCCACGCCCCGCGTAAGACGGCCCATCTCGTGCGGCGCGAGCAGAAGACGCCCTGCGGCCAGGAGCTCGTCGCCTCGGTCGACCAAGAGTGCGCTCGACCCCGGAACGAGGCTCGGGTCGGCCGAGGCCACGAACTTCGAGAACAGGCTGCGGCCCTCGCGGACGAAGGGAACGGCGTCGTCCGCGACCACGACCCGAAGTTGGCCGGGGGCGAGCGCCGCGTGGAGGCGTCCGGCCCCGAGGAAGGTGGGTCGGGGAACGCTGTCGTCGCCGAGCACGAACGCCGGTGCGCCGTCGTGGAGAAGCTTTCGAAGTCGACCGGTCCGTCGCGACCGTTCGCCCCGGAGCTCCGGCGCGAGGTGCGCCGCGACGTCGCGTCCGAACTGCCAGTCGAGGAGCGCGAGGAGCTGTCGGCCGGTCCACTCGCCGGTCCAGTCACGGTCGAGGTCTGCGTCGAGGTCCAGCCGGTCCGCGAGCTCTCGCGAGACCCCCGTCGGCGGCCACCGGGATCGGGGGGCCTCGAACTCCTGGATCCCGAGGTACGGGCCGACCGGGTAGAGCTCCGTGAGCTCGAGAGGGATCGGGCCGAGGGGTGTGATCGCGTTCCACGAGATCGGTCGGTCCGACCGATCGAGGGTCGGGATCCGGGAGAGGTACTCGGGCCGAAGGGCGACCGCCGGGATCTCGCGTGCGAGCGGGCGGTCCGCCGTGAACGCACGGACCCGTCCGAGGAACCGCGCTATCGCTGGGCGGTTTCGGCTGTCGCCGCTGACCTCCCGGAACGCTCTCCGGCTCTCGGGCTCCGTCGGCCAAAAGGTTTCGGGCCGCGACGCGGCCAGCCGGAGCCCGGCGCGGAGCGCAGGGTGCCCTGCCGCCCGACGCTCGCACAGTTCCCAGAGCGTTCCCTCCCGGATCGCTTGACGGACCCGGGCGACCTCCTCGAACGACACGAGCAGGTTGTGGAGGGCGAGGTGGGTCTCTCTCTCGCCCGGAGGTAATGCGGCGAGGCGCTCCAGCGGCGTTCGGGCGCACAGCGCGCATCGGCAGATGCTCTCGCGGACGGTCTCGATGGAGACCGTGCCCTCGGGAAAGAGGAGCTTTCCTCGACGCGCGAACTTGTGGTAGGCGGAGGAGTCGAACAGGTCGACCCCGTGCAACGCCGCGAACGCGAACGTCATCGGGTGTCCGGTGCCGAAGAGGTGGACCGCCGCGCCCGGATTGAGCGATGGGCGAACCGCGCTCAGCACGTCGGCTAGTTCCCGGAACCGGTACTGTTCGAGTAGCGGGACGACGCCTCCGACGGCCAGCACGTCCCCGCCCTCGCTCGCCGCCGCGGCGGAGCGGGCTCGGAGGGTGGCGTGCGGACCCCCCTGGACCGGGATCGCGAGCAACCCCTGACGCGCGATACGGGCCGCGCGGCTCCGCTCGATCGTCACCCCGAGCGCCGCCTCCGCTTCCTCGTACGGCGCGTCGGGCTCGGTGAAGATGTCCAGCACGGTCGCGATATCCGACCCGATCCGGCCCTGGAACTCGAGGATCTCCTCCGGACCCACCTCGACCGACCCGTAGGCGTGCTGCTGGAAGGCGCCCGAATCGGTCATCACCGCGCCGTCGAACCGGAGGAGTCGGTGGATTCCCTCCCGTTCCGCCACCGCGCGGAGTGGGGGTGTTCGCCAGGTGATGTACGCCGAGGTGATCAGCGCCCGCACATCGAACCGCTCTCGCAGCTCGGACGCAGGGCACGGCTGTCGCGCCGGGTCCGGGTGTACGACCGGCAGGAGGGCGGGCGTATCGATCCTGCCGTGCGGCGTCTGGAACCGTCCGAGCCGGGCGAGCCCGTCCCGCTCCAGAACCTCGAACGCCGGCATCGCTCGGTCGACCTCCGCGCGGGATTAAGGGTGCTGGAACGCGGCCAAGGGGGCTCCCTCGAAGCCGGCGCGGATCCGTTCTAGGAGGCCGACCAGCATCGGCTGGGTCAGCTTGCCCGTGTTGGTGTTCTGGGGGCTCGGGTGGTACGACCCCCAGAGCATCGGTCGCCCGGGACCGAGCGGCGCGCAGGCGCCGTGGGCGAACGGGGTCGTCGGCCGCGTCACCCCGTAGACCGTCGCCGCCACCGGCCGGAGCGCCTCCCACGCGAACCCCCCCAAGGCCAGGATCGCCCGGGCGTTGGAGAGCAGTCGGAGCTCGCGCTCGAGGAACGGGGCACAGTTCGCCCGTTCGGCCGGGAGCGGCTGGTTTCCCGGCGGCGCGCACCGAACCGCGGCCGTAAGGTAGAGGTCCCGGTAGTGAAGGCCGTCTCCCCGACGCTGTGAGGTTTGCTGGTTGGCGAACCCGGCGGCGTGGAACGCTCGGACGAGGAACGCCGCCGACCGGTCGCCCGTAAACACCCGTCCGGTACGGTTGGAGCCGTGGGCGGCCGGGGCGAGCCCCACCACGACGAGTCGGGCCGCCGGATCGCCGAACCCGGGGACTCCTCGGCCCCAGTACTCCTCGTCGCGGAACTCCCGCTTCTTCTCGCCCGCGATCCGCGCGCGGTATCGGACGAGCCGTGGGCAGAGGTAGCAGGCCACCACCTCGGCGCGAACGCGTTCGAGGGAATCCGACACGCCCCCGGGAGGTGACGGTCTATATTCCGATTCGTCCCAGGGCGGGGACGCTCTCGTGGTCACCGGGAGTGACCTATCCCTATAGAACCGGTCCCGCATCCCCTGCTCGTGAACGAGACACGAGCCCCGAAAGGACAACGCACCCGCCTCGGCTCCGTGGAGGGAGACCTCCGGGTCGAGCCGAACGCCACGGTCGAGGTTGACGGCCGGCTGGTCGTCTCCGGCACGGCGACGTTCGTCGGTCGGTCGGAGGTGCTGGGCGACCTCGAGTGCGCAGGTTTCGAGGCGGACGACGCGGACGTTACCGTGCGGGGAGCGCTGGTCGTCCACGCTGACCTGCGCGCCCGGGACAGCAAGGTCGAAGTGGCGGGGTCGCTTTCCGCACGGACCGTCGATGTCGACCGGTCGCTCAAGGTATCGGGCCCGGTGACCGCCGAGGAGATCGAGGTGGGCGGCGTTCTCGAAGGGGGTTCCACGCTCTCGGCCCGGAACGTGTCCGTCGGAGGGCGGTTCCGACTTGCCGGCAAGTTGACCGCCCAAAAGGTGGAGGCCGGTGGCGCGGTCGACCTCGCCGAGGTCGACCTCGAGACCCTCGAGGTGGGGGGCGTGATCCGGCTCGCTGGGGGCGCCGTCCGTCGCTCGATCGAGGTCGGTGGGAAGTTCGAGGCCGAGGCCCCGCTCACGTTCGGCTCCCTCGAGGTCGGAGGGGTCGCACGGTTCCGCGGCGCGTCCAAGGGCGGTTCCGTCGAAGTGGGGGGGATGTTCTCCGCCGACAAGGACTTCGCGTTCGAGTCGCTCGAGATCGGCGGGATCGGGTCGATCGACGGCAACGCCGAGGGCGGGGAGCTCGAGGTCGGCGGAAAATTTGATGTCCGGGGCTCGCTCAGCCTCCGCGGTTCCCTCGAGGTCGGCGGGGCGATCAGCGTGGGCGAAGCCATCGCCGGCTCCAAGGCGGAGGTCGGCGGGGCGATCAAGGCACGCCGCGCTACGTTCACCAGTTCGGCCGAGATCGGAGGCGCGGCGATGACCCAGGAGGGGCTCAAGGCATGCCACCTCCGGCTGGAACGCAAGTCGCGCGCGACCGGACCGCTGGTAGGAGACACGGTGGAGATCCACGCGAAGGCCAAGGTCGAGGACGTCTACGGGGACCGGATCGAACTGAGGGACCGCGCCGAGGCACGGAACGTCTACGGTCGGTCCGTGCGGCTCGGGGACGGGGTCAGCGTGGACTCCGTCGAGTACACCGAGACGCTCGAAATGGGCCGGGACACCCAGTGCCGCTCGCCCCCCCGAAAGGTCGCTGCCCTTCCGAAGTTCCCGCTCTGAGGGACCGGTCGCCCCGATGCTCGGAGACTCGAACGGCCGACCGTCCGCGCCCCGACGTCGCGAGCTGACGGACCTGTACGCGACCATCCTCGAGGTCGTCAAGCGGTACCGCGGGGTGGCTCGCATCACCCGGGTGTCGTACGGAGCCGGGATGCCCGTGGACCGACTCCGGGTGTTCCTCGAGCGGCTCCTCTCCCTCGGGCTCCTGAGGACCGAGGAGTTGGACGGCCGACCGATCTACGACATCACGGCGCGTGGCCAGGAGTTCCTCGACACATATTGGAAGATGAGAGGGTACGTCGAGGTGCTCGGGCGGTCGCCGGAGGAGCGCACCGGGCGGCGCCGGTAGGGTCTCGGCTGGCGCCAGCGCCCGGCGAGACCCGCACCCTGGTCAGCCGTACCGAGGTACGGTCGGGTCGACCTGACGCGACCAGGCATCGATGCCGCCGGCCAGGTTCGAAACCGACCGGAACCCGTGCGCCTCGAGGAAAGCGGCGACCATTGCAGAGCGCGTGCCCCCGTGGCAGTAAACGACGATCTCGCGGTCCTGCGGTATCTCGGCGGCGCGCGCAGAGACCTCCCGCATCGGAATGTGGATCGACGGTTGGATCAAGGCGAGCTCGCGTTCGTACGGCTCCCTAACGTCCAGGAGAACGATCTCCGCGGGAGCCGCGCGCAGTCTCTGGGCCACGTCGGGAGGGGAAAGCTCGGCGACCATGGCGGCGGAGCCTGGCGTCGGTGGCCTTAGCGCTTCGCCCGGGAGGTCCGTGACCGGCTCGTTAAATGGCGAGGGACGCTCGACCGGAGGATGCGGGCCGAAGACCCCGTCTGCAAGATGATGGTAGACACGAGCCGAGCGGCCGCCTGCGGCACGTACGCCGGCACGACCGTCTACTTCTGCTCGGTGGGCTGCCAGAAGACATACGAGAAGACCGCCCCGCAGCGGTCGGCGTAGATCGCCCTTCGACCGCGGTCCTGGCGGGCGGGGTTCAGCCATGGCGACCGACCCGGTCTGCGGGATGTTCGTGGACGAGGCCACGAGCTCGCTCCGGCTCGTTCGGGAGAACCGGACCTACTACTTCTGCTCGGCCGGATGCCTCGAGGCTTTCGCGAGCCCGGAAGCCGAGCGGCGAGGTCTTCGCCGTCGTCTTGCGGTGGCGTGGCCTCTTTCGGCCGCTATCGTGGTCCTGACGTACGGTCTGGCGGGGGCCCCCGCTCTCTGGGCCGCCGCGGGCCTCGCCGCGGTCGTCCAGTTCTCTCCCGGGGTCGTCTTCTACCGAGGGGCCTGGGACTCCGTGCGTCAGAGGATGGGAAACATGGACCTGCTCATCGCCGTGGGCACGACCGCCGCGTTCGCGTACAGCGTCGCGGTCCTCGTCCTGCCGAACCGCCTCCCGGCGGCGACCTATTTCGACGCCTCTGCGCTGATCATCACCCTGATTCTGACGGGCAACTACCTCGAGCGGCTGACCCGAGCGCGGGCCGGTTCCGCTCTGCTCCGGCTGAGTGAGCTACTGCCATCAAGGGCCCGGGTGGTGCGCGACGGAATCGAACACGCGGTCCCCGTAAACGAACTCGTGCCGGGAGATCGGGTGAGAGTCGCGCCTGGCGCTCGGGTCCCTTCGGACGGGATCGTGCGCGCCGGGAACACGACGGTCGACGAATCGCTGCTGACCGGAGAGCCGCTTCCGGTGGCCCGATCCCCGGGAAGCCGTGTGCTCGCGGGGTCGATGAACGTGGAGGGGGCGGTGGAGATCGAGGCGACCGAGGCCGGGTCCGACACGTTCCTGGCCCAGATAGGGCGCCTCCTCGCGGACGCAGAGGCGTCGCGCCTTCCCTTGCGGAAAACCGCGGACCGAATCGCTTCCGTGTTTGTACCGGTAGTCCTCGGAATCGGAGTCGCCGCTGCGCTCTTCTGGGGATTCGGGGAACACGCCGGGATCACCGTCTCGCTGCTCGTCTTCGTGACGGTGGTGATCACCGCCTGCCCGTGCGCGTTCGGCATCGCTACCCCTGCCGCGATCCTGGTGGGCACGGGCCGCGCCGCGGAGCAAGGCGTGCTGTTTCGCGGGGAGGACGCGATCGAGCGAGCGGCGCAGATCGATCTCCTGCTGACCGACAAGACGGGCACGTTGACATCGGTCACCCCCGAAGTAGCGTCGGTCGGGGCCGTGGCGCCGTACTCGGAGCAAGAGGTACTGGCCGCGGCGGCGGGACTCGAGCTCGGCGCGAACCACCCGCTCGCGCGGGCCGTCGCTTCGGCAGCCCGGGACCGGGGGATATCCGTGACTCGGTACGACGAGGTCAGGCTCGATCCGGGGCGGGGTGTGCGCGGGCAGTCGGGCGGCCAGCAGATCGCCCTCGTACGCGGCGACGCAGTGCAGGCCGAGGGAGCGGACCTGTCTCCGCTCTCAGGCTGGATCCGGTCCGTCGAGGCTGCCGGAGAGACCTGGTCGGTTCTTCTCGAGGACCGGCGGGTACTCGGCGCGGTATCGTTCCGGGTCAGCCTCGCCCCGGGGGTACGCGAGGCTGTGGGCTCGGTCGTGTCGCAAGGGATCGAGGTCGGGATCGTCAGCGGTGACAACGAGCGCGCGGTACGGCGGGTCGCGGAGGCCCTCGGGGTAAAGATCGTGCATGCTGGGGCGAGCCCCGGACGCAAGGTGGAGATCGTCGAGGGGTACCGAAATTCCGGTCGCCATGTGGCCTTCGTGGGCGATGGTATCAACGACGCCGCGGCCCTGTCGGCGGCGGAATTGGGCATGGCGATTGGAAGCGGCACCGACGTGGCCCGCGAGGCCGGGCAGGTGCTGCTGGTGCGCTCGGACTTCGCGGGGGTCCCCGTCGCGTTCGCGCTGGCGCGCCGGATTGTGGCCCGCGTGCGATCGAACCTGCGGTGGGCTATCGGCTACAACCTCGTGCTGCTCCCGATAGCGGCAGGCGCTCTGGTGCCTCTCCTTGGGCTCCGCATCTACGCATTCCTTCCGATTGCTGGGGCGGTTGCGATGGGACTTTCCTCAACGACGGTCGTCCTGGCTTCCCTCGGACTCCGGTGGGGGCCGGCCGGCGAGCCCAGCCCCGCGTCTCGTTCGGGCTCCGCGGCGGCCACGCCGGTCTGAGCAGGTAGCGGGAAGTCCCTCTTCACCGCCACCGCCGAGGTTTTATCCCCTCATGACCGGCGGCTGACCGGAGGAACCGAACCCCGCGATGTCTCCCAGCCTCGAGGCCCGCGGGCTTACCCGCCGATTCGGTACGTTCACCGCCCTCGACCACTTGAACCTCAAGGTCGACGGCGCGAAGTGCGTCGGCTTCCTGGGCCCGAACGGTGCCGGAAAGACGACGGCCCTCAAGATGTTCACCGACCTCATCTTCCCGACCGAGGGAGAGGCGTTCGTCAACGGCGTATCGGTGCAGCAGGACCGCAAGCGGGCGCTCGCGGCGTGCGGCGTCCTGATTGAGACCCCCGAGATCTACGGGTCGCTGACCCCTCGCGAGGCGCTCGAGATGGTCGGCCGACTTCGAGGCATGGCTCCCAAGGAGGTGCGCGACCGTACGGACGAGGTGCTGGCCGAGGTGCGCATGTCGGAGTGGACGGACCAGAAGGTCGGACGTTTCTCGAAGGGGATGAAGCAGCGGGTGAACATTGCGTCCACGCTGCTATCGGATCCCGAGGTGCTTTTGCTCGACGAGCCCAGCACGGGGCTCGACCCGCGGGGCGTCTCCGAGGTCCGCGACATCATCCGCGGTCTGAAGCGCGGGCGTCGACTGGTCTTCTTCTCTAGCCATCTCCTGAGCGAGGTCGTTGACGTGTGCGACGAGGTCGCCCTCCTCAACCACGGCAAGCTCCTCTTCTACGATAGCCTCGCCAACGTCACGAGCCGCTTCGTGGGGGGCGCGACCGACGTCAGCGTCGAATTCCTAGGCCCCGTGGCGGACGATCTCGTGAAGGGTTCGATCGCGACCATGCCGGGGGTCCAAGCGTGTACGCGCCAAGACCCCACCCACCTGACGCTGACGATCGCGGGCGGGCCTCCGGCGAAGGCCCGAGTGCTCGAGGGGCTCGTCGGGCTGCGGACCGGCCTCGTGGGGTTCAAGGAGTCCCGTAGCGCCCTCGAAGAGGTCTACCTCAGCCAGGTAACGGACGGTGAGTCGTGAGCGCGATCCCCGTCGCAGCTAACCCCGCCGTGGGGACGGAGTCGGCGCGGGCCGCGGGCACGATCCCCGGAACGCTGGCCCAGGCGCTCCTCCTCTCCCGATACCAGCTCCGGGACTACCTTCGGGCGCGCCGGTTTGTCCTGATGATGGCGATCGTGGGGGTCCTCGGGGCGATCATCACCCTCGTCCTGGCCATCTACCGCACTTCTGACGTCGTCCAGGGCCTGACCGGCAGCTCGGACGCGTTCTACGGGTCGTTCTGGGGCGGAGGGGTCTACGTCGTGATCATCTTCGCCGGCATCATCTTCGGGGGAGACGCGATCGCGGGCGAGTTCCAGAACAAGACCGGCTACTTCCTGATGGGGCTGCCGATCCGGCGGACCAGCGTCTACGTCGGCAAGTTCCTGGCCGCGTTGGCCGCTTCCGTGGTCGCTGTCCTGTTCTTCCTCGCGATCCTGGTGGCGAACGGCGCCTACTACCTGGGCGCCAACGGGTTCCCCCTCGCCCTCCTCGTCTCCTTCGGGATTGCGCTGCTCTACCTCCTCGCGCTGCTCGGGTCCGTCTTCCTGTTCAGCTCGATGTTCAAGAACAGTCTCTACGCGGTCCTCGTCGTAGCGGTGCTCTTCCTGTTCGGGTTCACGATCATCGAAGACCTGATCGTGGGCCTGGTCAAGATCGAACCCTGGTTCATCATCGACTACGCGCGGTCCGTGCTCGCCTATCCGTTCACTTCGCCGCTCCCGGCCCACATCACGACCATGACGGGTCCCGGCGGGAGGACGTTCACCTCGTACAACCCGACGTATGCCGAGGGCCTGGCCATAATGGCCGGGTACTTCGTGCTCACCGCCGTGGCGGGCCTCTTCCTCTTCGAGCGCGAAGAGTTCACGTAGCCCGCTTCCCGGATTCCAAAGGGTTATCGACCGGGGCACGGTCTGCCGCTCGCTCGATGGGGGACCAGGACCTCTCCACCGAACTCGCCGGCCAGGGGTACCAGCTCACCGGACGTCACAGCGCGGTCAAGCTCTGCTACTGGACCAAGGAGTCCCTGGTCCGCGGGCGCGACTGCTACAAGGGCCGGTTCTACGGGATTGAGAGCCACCGATGCCTGCAGATGTCCCCCGCGATCGATTCTTGCAACCTGCACTGCCGGTTCTGCTGGCGCAACCAAGGGTGGGAGAACGACGGGGTGATGCCGGAGTACGACGACCCCGAGCTCCTGCTCGAGCGGTCGATCGACGCCCAGCGCCGGATCCTCTCCGGCTTCAAGGGGGACGCCTCGGTGGAGCGCGACCGTTGGGAGGAGTCCCAGGCACCCCGTCACGTGGCGATCTCGCTCACGGGAGAGCCGACCCTCTACCCGAAGCTCAACCGGTACCTCGAGCTCTGCCACGAGCGGGGGATCACGACGTTCCTGGTCACGAACGGAACGAACCCCGAGGGCCTGCGCGCGCTCGACCCACTGCCGACGCAGCTCTACATCTCGGTGACCGCCCCGAACGAACAGATCTTCCGGAGACTGACACTTCCCGGTGAGGACGGTGCGTGGGCCCGCCTCCTCGAGTCCCTCGAGATCGTCCGGGGTCTGTCCACGCGCCGGGTCGTCCGCCACACACTGGTGCGGGGCTGGAACCTCGGCTGGGTCGACGCCTACGCGGACCTCGATTCGATCGCCCGGCCCGACTTCATCGAGCCGAAGGGCTACGTGTACATGGGGAAGTCCCGCCAGCGTTTGGGCCGCGACCACGTCCCCGAGCACGAGGAGATCGCGGAGTTCGCCCAGCGCCTCGCCGCGCGGACGGGCTACAACCTCCTCGACGAATCGCCCGACTCGAAGGTGGTTCTGCTCGGTCGAACCTCGGTGGGGCGCTACCTTCCCGGTCGTGAGCCCCGGCCGCAGGGTGCGCCTCTGCCGATGGCGCCGGCCTAGGCGTCGTGTACCACCTAAATCGCGCCGGATGCGTCCGCTTAGGACCCTACCCCAGGAATCCTGCGCAGCGTGGCTGCTCGCAGACCAGAACAATCCGTCTCCGGCGACGGAGGAAGGAAGGGAACCTTACACCAGGCGCCAGTTCAGGATCTCGACGAAGAGGCCGGCCGCGAGGCCAAACCCGATGACGAGGTACGGATTGAGCTTGAGCGACCGCGTCTCCTCCATGTCGTAGTACTGGATGAGACCGGCTGCGCTCGAAAAGCCGGATCGCTTGCCCTCGGGCATCGACCCACTGACCCCGGGCCCGTTACATAACCCTTACCGGCCGAGAGCCCCGAGATCGAGCACCGCGTCCTCGAGCCCCTCGCGGAACCGCTCGCCCAGGGTACCGAACACCGTGCCGGCGCCGCCGGAGAGGACCCTCTCGAGGAACGGTCGGGGCGGAACCACGCGGACCGCCTTGCGTTCGGAGACCCCGGTGAACCGGGCGAGCTCCCCGAGCGCCGATTCCCGGTCGCCGAGCGAGTCGATGAGCCCGAGGCTCAGCGCCTGGGCCCCGGTCCAGATCTCCCCCGTCGCGAGTCCCCGGATCTCCTCCAGCGGGCGGTGGCGCTCGCTCGCGACCAGCGCGACGAACCGCTCGTACCCCTGGTCGATGACAGCCTGCATCTTTCCCCGCTCGATCTCGGTGAGCGGCCGGTACCCCTGGAAAGCGTCCTTGTGGGCGCCGGCGTGCAGCAGCTCGATCGAGATCCCGAGGCGTCGCGCCAGGTCGCGGACCGCGATGTGCGGGTAGACGACCCCGATCGATCCCACCAGCGAGTCCGGGTACGCGAAGACTCGACGGGCGCCGAGCGCGGCCATGTAGGCGCCGGAAGCGCCGAGCGACCCGATCGCCGCGAACACCGGCTTCGTCTCGTTGAGGCGCTTCACCGCGAGGTAGAGGTCGGTCGACGCGACCCCTTCTCCCCCGCCGCTCGAGATGTCGAGAAGGACGCCCTTCACACGGCGGCGGGACCGCAACCCTGCGAGAAGGCGCACGTACGGGTCGACCGAGCGCTCTCGGATGGTGCCGCGGAACGGGACCAGGGCTAGGATCTCCCGCATCGCGACCGCCGGGAGCGCGAAGCCGCGGGCGGGTATAATCTCGGCCTCGGGCCGAGTCGGGCGGATGATTGAAGAGGGGCGGAGGACGAGTCGACCGTGTGCGGATCCTCATCCGCCCGCGCCTGCCCGTCCTGGCCCTACTGCTGCTCGCGCCCGCGATCCCGGAGCTCCTTACGGGATCCACGCCGATCACCCCGCTCTTCACCGACCCGATCCAGTTCGCGGTATCGTTCCTCTTCGACATCGGGCTCTACGGAACCGGAGCGCTCCTGATCCGGGAGTTCGCGATCCGGTACCGCAAGGGATGGGCGTCGATCCTCCTCCTGGGAGCCGCCTACGGGATCGCAGAGGAGGGACTGGCCGTCCACACGTTCTTCGAGACCTCGGGGCAACCGGTCGGCGCGCTCGGGTTCTACGGCCACGCCTTCGGCGTGAACTGGCTCTGGGCTCTCGGCCTCACCGTATTCCATGCCACCTACTCCATCGCGCTCCCGATCCTCCTCACGCAGCTCGTGTTTCCCGAGGTGAAGCAGAGCCGCTGGTTCGACCGGGGTTCCGCCGCACTGCTCGCGACCGTCTATCTCGCGGTCGTGGGCGTCTTCGCCTTCACCACGGGCCACGGACCGTCGCGGCCGGCGCTCGCGTTCTTCCTCGGCGTCGCGGCCGTGCTCGTGGCGCTCGCGTGGAGGGTGCCGGCGGACCTGCTGCGCGTCAAGCCGGGCCCGCGCCGAGTCGGTTGGTGGGGTCTGTGGCTCGCCGGCAGCCTGGAATGGGATGCCTGGATCACGGTGCTTGCCCTCTCCTCCTCGGCGCGCGTGCCCGCGGCGGTCGCGGCGATGGTGGTTGTGCTCGCGAACCTGGGCGCGTTGGCTTTGGTCCTTCGTCGGGCGGGCGCCGAGGACCTCGACCGGACGAAGCTCTACTTCGCGACCGGGATGCTCGTGCCTGTGTTCCTGTGGGACATCGCAGTCGAATTCACCGTGCCGGGGATCCTTCTGGTCGCGGCCGTGGTCGCGTACTTCCTGTACTGGCTTTCCCGGCAGCTCGACCGACGAAGCCAGGACGCCGCCGGAACGCTGCCGCCGGGTCTACAGCCACTCGCCTAGCCCGCCACGGTCTGTCGCAGCGGGGCTTCGTGCCGAGGTCGAGGACGTGCCGTCCGCGCGCCGCCAGAAGGCGAGCCCGCGGCGGGGCGGCGGGAGCTCCCTTAGGCAGCTCTCGCGGTCGATTCGGCTCAGGGTGACGTAGTCGATCGGTGGTCGTAGGGTCAGCGCGTTCATCGAATCACGAACGGCGGGTTATGCCAAGGTCCGGGCGCACGGCAGACACACACTCGCGGTGAGTGCCGACGGAGAGCGGTTCGCCCTCCGATACCGTCTTTCCCGAGCGGTCCTAACGTTCTCCGTGACGCCCGGGCCGCCTCCCGACCTCGGGGAGCCGCCCCGCGAGTTCGACGCGCTCGTGGCGTGGTTCGACCGGGTCAGCCAGCGTCTCGTCCTGGCGGACGACCTGGCGCTTCCCGAGGTGCGTCGCGCGGTGGCGGCGTTCACTGCCGGGGTCACTGCCCATCGCGACGCGGACGGGGATCTGGGCAGGGAAGCCCGCTCCGAGGACCTGGGCCTGGCGTCGAGCCGGCGGATCCTGCGCGCGGACCACGATCGGCTGGCCACGTCGGTCCGCCAGCTCTGGTGGTTCTACGAGATCGTGGAACGGGACGATCACGGCGGAAATCGTCAGGCGCTGGGCCAGTACGGACGCCTCGCGGCCGAAGCCCTTCGGCGCCATCGGGTCGAGGAGCTAGAGTGGTTCCGCCTCGCCCGGACCGGTCGCTCGGAATCCGCGGTCCCGCCCGTTGCGAGCAACGATAAGTAGGCGCGCCGTGAGGCGGCCGAGGGAGCGATGGCAGCGCGGGCGGGAGAAGCGATCTGGGTCGAAAAGTACCGGCCCGCATCGCTCGAACAGATGGTGGGCCAGGACGCCATCGTCCCGCTCCTTCGTTCCTACGCGGCGAAGCGTTCGATGCCGCACCTGCTCTTCGCCGGGCCTCCCGGGACCGGCAAGACGACCGCCGCGCTGGCGCTCGCCCGAGACCTGTTCGGGGCAGAGTGGCGGCAGAACCTACTCGAGCTCAACAGCTCGGACGAGCGCGGCATCGACACCGTGCGGACGACGATCAAGCAGTACGCGCGCACCGCGCCGCTCGGGAGCGTAGGGTTCAAGCTCCTGTTCCTCGACGAGGCCGACAACCTGACCGCCGAGGCCCAGGCCGCCCTCCGCCGCCTGATGGAGCGGTACTCGGGCTCGTGCCGGTTCATCCTGTCGTGCAACTACTCCTCGCGGATCATCGACCCGATCCAGTCCCGGTGCGCGGTCTTCCGGTTCCGCTCGTATCCTCCGGGGGCGGTGCGGACCCAGCTCGAGCGCGTGGCCAAGGCCGAGGGACGGACCGTGACGGCCGAGGCGATGGAGACGATTGTCGCGGCGAGCGCCGGCGACCTCCGGCGCGCGACCAACCTGCTCCAGCTCGCGGCTACCCACTCGGACGCCGTCACGGCGGAATCGGTGAAGGAGTACGCCACCGTGCCCCTGCGCCGCGAGGTGGAGGCGATGCTGGGCGCCGCGCTCCGGGACAACTTCGTTGAGGCCCGGTCCCGCCTCTACGCGATCATTACCGAGCGCGGCGCGTCGGGCGAGGAGATCCTTCGTGCGATCCATAGCTATCTTCCGGACATCAGCGACACGGTCCTCCCCGCCCGGGACAAGGTCCGTCTCATCGAGTTCCTCGGCGAGGTCGACTTCCGCCTCGCGCAGGGTGCGTCGGACCGCATCCAGCTTGAGGCCGTCCTCGCGCACATCGCGGCGGGCCAGACGTCCAGGTCGTAGCGGATGGCCCAGCAGAAGGACGTCGGTGGAAAGCCCCCGCTTCGTCGGCGGGCCGTGGCGGTGGGTCTGCTCAAGGTCTCTTCCGGAACGCGACGCGCGCTGCGGGGAGGTCGGGTCGAGAAGGGGGATCCGGTAGCCGCGGGGGAGCTCGCGGGCCTTCTGGCGATGAAGCGGACCCCCGACCTGATCCCGCACTGCCACGTCGTGGGCCTGACGAAGAGCCGGGTCGACATCACCGTCAGCAACGCGGGGGTCCGCGTTCGGGCCGAGGCGGAGGCTCTCGACCGCACCGGGGTCGAGATGGAGGCCCTCGTGGGCGCGAGCGTGGCCCTCCTGACGGTCTGGGACATGGTAAAATACCTCGAGAAGGACGCCCGTGGGCGGTACCCCTCGACCTCGCTCGGGCCGGTGCGCGTGCTCTCGAAGACGAAAACCGCGGTGGACGAACGATGACCCATCACGAACCCCCCGCTGCCCCTGCGAACCGTCACCACCTCGGGGGAGACCGCTCTCTCGGTTTCGCCATCCTCTCTGTCTCCGACACGCACACGGAGTCGGACGACCCGTCCGGGCACATCGCCCGCGAGCTACTCAAGGCGGCGGGCCACACCGTCCGTCACTACGCGCTGGTCGCCAACTCGGTCGCCGACGTCGGCGAGCGCCTCGAACCGTGGTTGGCCGAGGTCGGGGTCGAGGTCGCGGCGACGGTCGGGGGAACGGGAGTCAGCTCCCGCGACCTAACCGTGAACGCCCTCGAGGCGATGGGCGGGAAGAGGATCGACGGGTTCGGGGAGATCTACCGGTCGTTGAGCTTCGCCGACGTCGGGGCCCTCGCGATGATCAGCAGGGCAGGGCTCTACCTCGTCCACGGGAAGCCGGTCTTCGCCCTCCCCGGCAGCGAGCGGGGCGTCCGCCTCGCGATCGAACGTCTGATCGTTCCGGCCGGCATCCACCTGATCGAGGAACTCGAGCGCTAGGGCCGGGTCCGCACGCCCAGCGCCCCGAGAGGCGGCGGGCCGGAGTCCAGGACCTGGGGGGGGAGCCCCTGCAGCCGGCAGAAGTCGGCCCAGGCGGGGGTCGCGTCGATGTGGTGGGCCAGCAGGATCCCTCGTTCCGAGAGGGCGTCCCACGCCGCGCGGAGCTCGAAGCGGGCGCGGGCCCCGTCCGGCCCGTTGTCGTAGAAGAACAGGTCGACGCGGTGCGTGGCCGCCAGGATCTCCCGGAGCCGGTCCTCCGTATTCCCGAGAGCGAGCGTCCAGCGTGTTCGCAGCCCGGGCGGGACGAACTGGCCGACCGAGACGTTCTGCACGGCGGACGGCCGCCCGGCGGTGGGGCCGGGACCCAGCGACACAAGCTCGCCCATTCCGTTCGCGTCGAGGGCGGCGAGCAGCCATGCGGTCGAGTAGCCAGGCCGGACGCCGGTCTCGACCACCCGCTCCGGACGCGCCGCGCGAACGAGGAGGTAGAGGAGCGCGCCTTGCGGGAGCTCGTGGGTGAAGGCAACGCCCGCCCCGCGCTGCAGGAGAACGTCCGGCAGGCCGCTCTCCTTCAGCTCGCGCCGGTACCGTTGGAGCTCGGCCGCAGAGGCCCCCGAGAGCAGGGAGACGCGGTCGAGTGCCGCCTGGCGGAACATCAGCATCCGTTGGCGGATCGCCTTGCGGGCGGCCGGAGAGATGACCGAGGGTCGCAGTCCCGACCGGTCGAAGGCTTGAGGCAGTCCCCCACCCGAAGGTCGGGCGATCGATAGCGCGGGTTCCGATTCGTGCGATGACGAGGAAGAACTCACGTCCTACTCATGGAGCCGCTTCTAAAAGAGCGTTCGCCCTCGCGGGGGCGGGGGAGACGATCCGGCCTCAGCGGACGCGTCGATCTCGGTCCCGGGAGACCCGTTGGGGAGGTCCGCGCCACGGAGTTACGTTTGCGTCTGGGCTTTGGGATCTTGTGGCGATGGGCCCCCCAGAGGGCTGTTGCCCACGGGGTTCCCGTTCCCACCTCGTCCCTCCCTCTCCCTCCGCTCCACCCGTGCGAATCGGTCGTTACCCGACCCGTAGAGGGGTCTCACTGCATCCTCGGAAAGGGCGTCGGGGTCAAGTCGAAGACCCCCCAGTCCCGCAGTCCTTCGCAGGACGGTCAACCCCAGGTTCAACCCCGCGTTCAGCTGGCGGTCGAGCGACCACCCGCACTTCCCGCAGTCGAACCGGGTCCCCACCCTTTTTCGGTGTTCCGATACTTCACCACATCTCGGGCAGGTTCGTGACGTGCGAAAGGGATCCAGCCAGACGACGGGAACGCCTCGGTCAACGGCCT